>Ga0209643_1000198_pt1 | contig 141913 bp, 123 predicted proteins | sample AutmiccBRH37_all_FD_187383 | JGI IMG/M metagenome (GOLD analysis project Ga0209643, IMG submission 187383) | Deep subsurface microbial communities from Mt. Terri, Switzerland - Autotrophic microbial communities BRH/37_all (SPAdes) (version 2) | ecosystem: Environmental > Aquatic > Deep...
GGTTCTACCGGACGGACGATAACCTGGGATAAGTTCAACATGGCTCTCTCATAAGATACAATTTCGGGGATTGTAGCAAACTTGAGAAAGGCTGTCCAGTTTTAATCGTAAGTGGTTTGAATTGTTTCAAGAAGTAGATTTGGTGAATTCACCCTGGTTCAAGGCCGTCTCCGTTTATTCAACGACAATGCCGACCTGAACCAAATCCACAGGAAATGCTCAGACAAAATTACGTCGCATCCCAGATTGCCAGGAATTATCTCCGGATTTAGGCCAATGAGTTCGAGTCACCCGTCTCGTGAAGACGAGTCAAAGCAAAGCGCACCTTTCCGCTTTGTTATATCACCGGCTTTGCCGATGGTTATTCATCGGAAATATTTTCTTTAGATATCCTCATTAAATGTTTAAGTAATGGAGAACACCATTTTTCAACATGCCAGATCATAAGAACTGAGGTCTTGAACTCTTCTGCATCCCAATTAATCTTTGACGGAATACAATCCTTAAGTTGTTCGCGGACAAGAAACCAAAAGAGTTAATTAATGCAATATTTGATCTGGTTCGATCGAACAGAAAACTGACCAAAGGCAAGGTGGTAACTTACAGAAAAATGGTGGCCAATAGGGTAGTAAAAACAAAAACAGCCGCTTAGAAATTTCTTTCTAAGCGGCTGTTGCTATTGGTACGCCCGATAGGATTCGAACCTATGACCTACGGCTTAGAAGGCCGTTGCTCTATCCAGCTGAGCTACGGGCGCAGATTTTGTCTGGAAGATGGAGAGAAGATTACGGACGACATAATACTCAAAGTCCGCCAAAAATCAACTCCATTCTTGCTGTTATTCCATATCTCCTGCTCTTTTCCAGACCGGGCCGTTTACCGTATCGATAACAACGATCCCTTTTCTGGCCAGTTCGTCCCTGGCCTCGTCGGCCGCTTTCCAGTCCTTTTTCAGTCTGGCCTGCTCCCGGCGCTGAATCAGGGCATTGACATCGGGCGCTAAGGGACAGCCCTGAAGCCGGAACACACCCAGCACCTCGTTCATCTTACCGAGACTCTTGAGGATATAGTCCTTCTGGTCATTGTCGAGGTTGTTGACCTGCAGGATGGGATAGACCTTCCGGAGGAAATTATAGATGGCCCCCATACCCTTGGAGACATTCAGGTCATCATCCATCGCCGCAAAGAACTGCTCCTCCATGGCTGAAACGAAGGCAGTGACCTCGGGGTGGGGCCGACCGGTGGGCAGGCAGTTCAGCTTGCAGGTGAACTCATCCAGGCGTCTCAAGGCAGTACGAACGTTATCCAGCCTCTTGTAGGAAAAATTAAGCGGTTTACGATAATGCACCGAGAGCAGCATAAAACGGATCTCACGGCCGGTATAGCCACGGGCCAGCAGTTCCTTGAGGGTCACATTGTTGCCGGCTTCGCTGGACATATATTTACCATCATCCAGCACCAGCTCCGAATGCAGCCAGTAATTGGCGAGCGGTTTGCCGGTCAAGGCCTCGGCAATGGCTATCTCGTTCTCATGATGCGGGAAGATGAGGTTCCTGCTCGAGGTGTGAATATCCATGGTCGGACCCAGATTTCTGGTTGCCATGGCCGAGCATTCCACATGCCAGCTGGGCCGCACATTTCCCCAATCCGTCTCGTAGAATATTCCCTTTTTCAGTTCTCCGAGAGTGGACCGTTTCAGCAGCGTGAAATCCCGTGGATTATCCTTCTCATAGTCATCGAGGTCGACGGTTTTGCCGAGTTGGATTTTGCTCAGGTCGATCCCCGAAAGACGGCCGTATTTCTTGAATTTGGAAATATCGAAATAGATCGAGCCGTGTTTCTCATAGGCATAGCCCTTGTCGATGAGTTCGCGGGCAATCTCGACCATCGAAGAAACATTCTCCGAAGCCTTCGGATACCCCTTGGCCCGTTTGACTCCGAGCACATCGATATCCTCCATGAAGCCGGCGATGTATTCTTCGGTATACAGTTTTAAAGGTTTGCCCGCTTTTTCCGCACCGGCGATGGTGTTATCGTCGATATCGGTAAAATTCATGTAGGCGTCCACCCGCAGCCCCTTCACTTCCAAAGTCCGGGTGATGAGATCGGAGACTACAAACCTGCGGCAGAGGGAAAGATCGGCGACCTCGTAAGCGGTCGGACCGCAGGAATAAAAAGTGACCTGGCCCTCCTGCTGGGGCACGAAGACCTCTTTCTTTTTGGTCATCGTGTTGTAAAAGCTGAGCAGCTTTCGCTTTGCGTCCGCCTTTTTCGGGGCGGTAAAGAGCGGCGTGCTGAGATAGCGCTCGCCGCCATCGGGAAGAATGACAACCACCAGGCCGCTCTCCAGTCCCTTGGCATAATCGATGGCCGAGGCCATGGCGCCGCCGCTGCTCATGCCGACCAGGAGGCCTTCCTTGCTGGCCAGTTGCCTGGCCATGCCGAAAGCATTCTCGTCGTCGACAATAACTATCTTATCGGGGACGGATTTGTCGAAGATGCCCGGTTTATAGGATTCCTTCATGTTTTTCAGACCCTGGATCTTATGATCAAGGTGCGGCTCGACCGCAATCACCTTGACATGGGGCTGAAATTCATGAAACCAGGCGCACAAGCCCATGATGGTGCCGGAGGTGCCCAGGGTGGCCACCAGATGGGTAACCATGCCATCCGTCTGACGCCAGATCTCAGGCGCGGTATTGTTATAGTGGGCACGCCAGTTGGCCTCATTATTGTACTGATCGGTGAGAAAATAGCGGTCGGGAAATTCTCGCGCCATCACATAGGACTTCTCGATTGCCCCATCGGTTGCCCGGGAGGCCGGGGTGAGCAGGATCTCGGCGCCATATGCCAACATGATTTTCCGTCGCTCGATACTCGCCGACTCGGGCATAACCAGGACGCAGCGGTACCCCTTGGCCGCACAGACCATGGCAAGACCGATACCGGTGTTGCCGCTGGTTGCCTCAAGAACGATTTTATCTTTGGTCAGTTCACCGCTTGCCTCACCCGCTTCGATCATCGACAGAGCGATGCGTTCCTTCACCGATCCGCCCGGATTGCTTGATTCCAGTTTGGCATAGATCTGCACCGAGTCGCTTTTGAAAAGCCGGTTGATCCGGATGAGGGGAGTATTGCCGATAGCGCTTAATACATTTTCGTGTAACATTCTTTCGCCCGTTTGTCCTACAGATAAAAACCTCTTCCGGCACCCGACGGGCCGAAGATTAAAATTTTATTCCTTCTCTCTTTTGCATGCCTCAGCAAGATACCAGAACTGCATGAGGGCTTCCCGACATTTTTCATCGGCAATACATTCCACCTGCTGCTGAAAAGCGGTGACCTTCTCCGCAGTCGGCCGGACAAAACTCACCTTCTTTAAAGGCTTCTCCACTTTTTTCCAGGTCTCGCCCTTCGGCAGGACCATTTTAATATCGTTGAGCGTCGACAGCTTCAGGAACCGGTTCAGGTTATCCAGCAGATCAAGCTTTTCATACTGAAATTGCTGGAGCCAGGAAGAATTCTCCACCTCGATCCACAGTACTCCCCTCTCGATTTTAAGCGGCTGGGCATGTTCACAGATTTCGTCGCCGACCAGTTTTCGCCAATTGGGAAAGATGGAATGCAGGTCGATCTGTTTCTCCCAGCCGTTGTCGCGCAGGAGCCTGGGCAGCACCCCGGCAATATCGTTTTTCTTATTTTTTTTCAGTCCGGCCATAATCAAACACAGGTGATTTCGCGAAAAGTCGATCACCTTTCTTTACTGAGAAATTAGTCAATTGGCAATGCAAGACAACGGCCAAACGAAAAAGCCCGCATTCCTCAAAAGAGGAATGCGGGCAGGCAACCAGGGCAGAGATGAGAAACTGAAATTAAAGCGGGCTAACGCCCGCAACCCAAGGGCTATAATCCCCTCCCACAACAGAGGGGATAAGTACCTTCACGAAATTCATTTCTACTCTTTTTCAGCACCCCCTTGAGGGGTGAAAAACAAGAAATGAATTTCTAAGGTACTAATAGACGCTCAGGTACTCGTCCAGCTCCCATTCGGTTACTGCAGTGCGAAATTTATCCCACTCTTTTTCTTTTGCCTCGATATATTTATCGAAAATATGCTGACCGAGGGTCGGGATGGCAAGAGGATTGACCTTGAACTCATCGATGGCTTCTTTGAGGTTAGCCGGCATTATGGCAATACCGGTCTCCACCATCTCCTTGCTGGTCATCTTGAAGATATCACGCCTCACCTCGGCTGGAGGAGTAAGGTTATTCTTCACGCCGTCGAGACCGGAATTCAGCATCATGGCAAAGGCCAGGTAGGGATTGCAGGTCGGATCCGGGCAACGAATTTCAGTCCGGGTCGACAAGCCGCGAGCTGCCGGAATGCGGATGAGGGCCGAACGGTTGGAAGCAGACCATGCACAGTAAACCGGCGCCTCATAACCAGGCACCAGACGCTTGTAGGAGTTGACCAGCGGGTTGGTGACCGCAGCAAACGCCCTGGCATTCTTCAGCGCCCCGGCAATATAGGAGTAACAGATTTTAGACAGTTTCAACGGATCGCTCTCATCGAAAAAGGCGTTGGTGCCATCGAGATTGAAGAGCGACTGATTGGTATGCATACCGGAGCCGTTGATACCGAAGATCGGCTTCGGCATAAAGGTCGCATACAGACCGTATTTGGAGGCAATCGACTTGACAACCCACTTGAAGGTTACAGTGTTGTCGGCAGCAGTCAACGCATCGGCATATTTAAAGTTGACCTCATGCTGTCCCTCGGCCACCTCATGATGGGAAGCTTCAATCTCGAAGCCCATCTTTTCGAGGGTCTCGATGATTTCCCGACGGCAGTCATTGCCTTTATCTTCGGGATCGAGAGAAAAGTAGCCGGCAACGTCGCTGGTGATGGTGGTGGGCAGACCATCCTCGTCCTTCTCAAACAGGAAGAATTCAGCTTCGGTACCGACATTCATGGTGTACCCAAGCTCTTTGGCTTCGGCCAGAACCCGCTTGAGGTTGACGCGGGGGCAACCGAGGAAGGGAGTGCCGTCGGATTTGTATATGTCGCAGATGATACGGGCTGCGGCAATACCTGCCTTGTTCCGCCATGGCAGGATAGTGAAGGTATTGTAGTCGGGTTTGAGATACATGTCCGATTCGTCGATGCGAACAAAACCATCGATGGAGGAGCCGTCAAACATCATGTCTCCATCCAGCGCTTTTTCGATCTGGCTTTTTGGTATCGCAACATTCTTCATAAATCCGAAGATATCCACAAACTGGAGGCGAAAGAACTGAATGTTTTCGTCCTCGATAATTTGCATAATTTCTTCTCTGGTCATTTCCACGGTCTCCTTTGAATTCAATAGTAATTTTCCCTTTGCCGGCTTCTGCGAATCAGACTCATCAACTGGAAATCCGATAAACGGGTTTTTCAGTGCCCCTGGGGGGCTTAAATCCCTTCATGAAGAATTCTCACCATATATTCAGCAGCAATTTCTTCTAACGGACTTAATAACATTTCTGACACTTTTTGCAACAGGCAAATGAGATTTCATTACATGTTTGTCATTTTTACAACAAAACATGTCCCTTAGCAGTTGCCACGATTCACCCGCTTATTTGCTGCCTATGCGGCTAATCGAATGAAGTATGCCCTGCGTAACTTCCTGCCTGAAATCCTCCTCGACCAGTTTCCGGCCTTTGGAATCAAGCACATAAAAAACGTCTATTAATTGCTCGACCTCCGTTGCGATGTACGCCTTATGAATATTCAAACCGAAATCGGCCATCGCCTGGGTAATGTGGTAGAGCTGTCCGGGGAGGTCCGCCGCATAGACTTCAATTACGGAATAGTTTTCCGAACTCTTATTATCGATGACCACTTTCGAGGCCACCTCGCCGACCATCTGCCCCCGCCGCCCGTAACCGGACGAAAGCTTGCGATACAGCCGGTGACTGAGCCCCATCCTGTGCTCGATCGCCAGATCGAGCTGTTCATTGAGGGTTCGCCACCCCTTCTCCGCAAAGCTGAGGCCATCCGTTGAACGTACATCAATGACATCGACAACCGTGCCATCGGCCCAGGTAAAAATCTGTGCTTTAACCACAGTCAGGTTGTTCAAGGCCATCACCCCGCAGATCTTGGCGAGCAGTCCGGGGCGATCGACGGTCATGATCAGCAGCTGCCAGGAATCTTCAGCCTCACTGGCAAGAATGAGCGACCTCTGGCGAAGAAGCTGATAATGATCGCGCTGGGTCAGCACGTGCCGTGCGACCATCTCCGGGGAGAAGGTAAGGATATAGTCCGCCCCGAGATCGCCGATATCGACGCGAAGGTCTTTTACTCCCTTCAACAGCAGCCTAACCTGTTCTCTCAGCCACTCCACCCCTTGTTCCTCATGGGCGGTCACATCGTGAACTCCGTGACGGCCGATATCGAGATGGGGATAAACCTTGAGATACAGCTCTTCCATCAGGGTTGCCTTCCAGTCGCTCCACGCCGATGGACCGGTCGCCTTCGAATCGGCCACCGACAGCAGGTACAGCATGGCGAGGCGATCCAATCCACCTATCGTCTCCGCGCACCGCTTAATGAACACTGCGTCATTCAAATCCCGGCGCAGGGCATTTTCCGGAATGAAAAGATGATAGCGGACGAGGAACTCAAGCGTTGCACATTCCTCTTCGGAAAAACAAAACCGCCGGCCGATTTCGCCCGCCAGCCCGGCGCCCTCTATGGAATGGTCACGGCCGGAACCCTTGCCGATGTCATGCAGCAGAGCAGCAAGATACAGCACCTTCATGTTTTTTATATTCCGGGCAATCCCAGCCCATGCGGCAACCAGGTTGTGCAGCTCGGCCACCGCCTGGAGAGAATGGCGATCTACCGTGTAGATATGATACAAGTCGTGCTGGGCCAAGGTCGTTATCCGGGAAAATTCAGGTATCCAGGCAGTCAGCACACCTGTCTCCAGCATATTTTCAAGAACTGCAGAGATGTCTTTCGCTTCGAGAAGAATGGCAAAAAACGTTCGGGCCAGGCGGGGTGAAGTCCGGACCTTGTCGTTGACCAGTTCCAGCGATCCGGAAATGAGCTTGCGTGTCCGGTGGTGCAACGGCAAGCCGGTTCGGGCCATGGCCAGAAAGGTCCGAACAAGGATCTGCGGCTTGGCCAGGAGCTGCGGTCTGGTTGCAGTCAGATGCACTCGGCCGGTTTTTACTTCAATGCCTTTCTCGACGACTTTGTCGGCAACCAGTCCGCCTTTGCCGGCAAGGCCGAGAACCTCCTCCACATGATCGAAGAACAGGTCGCTGATAACACTGATCTTCTGGAGGGCGCGATAGACATCGCGCATGAAACTCTCGACTCCGAGAATGCCGTCTTTGGTCTTATAGCCGAATGCTTCGGCCACATCGCCCTGCTGCTCGAAATAGAGTTGATCGTTCTTTCGTTTACTGAAATAGTGCAGGTAGCTGCGCAGCCGGACAAGCATGTTCCTGGCATCGAGAAAATCGGTTTTTTCATCCTGAAGCAGGAGACCGGCATCCTCGATATCCTGCAGTCCGTTCAGGCCAAAGACCATCCTGGCGGTCCACATCATCGCCTGAATATCGCGCATGCCTCCCCGCCCCTCCTTGATATGGGGCTCAAGGAGATAGCTGTGGCTGCCGAAACGTTCTCGGCGACTCTGCCGGTGCCCTTTCATCTTCTCGACAAAATCCTCACGTTGCCCTTCGACAAACCGCTTGCGGTACGCCTCGAGAAGCTCTCCGTACAACTCAGGCGAACCATGGATCAGACGAGCATCGAGCAGGGCGACCAGAAAAAAATAATCCTCCTCTGCCTGGACTATCGATTCCTCGACAGTCCGCACCCCATGGCCAATCTCCATTCCGGTGTCCCAGAGCGGATAGAGCACCGCATCGGTAATCTGGCCGATCCTGGCTTTAATCTCCGGACGATACAAAACCATGAGATCGATATCGGAGCAGGGAAACAACTCTTCCCGGCCATAGCCGCCAAGGGCGACCAAAGCCACATCCCGGTCGCAGTCCCTTACCTGCGACTGCCGGAAACAATTGACGATAAACCGGTCGACAATCCGGCAATGGTCGCGCAGTTCGTTATCTGTGCTCTTAGCCCCGACCCAGACTTCCTCAAGGGCTCGCCGCTCAGCCCGAAACTCTGCAATCATCCATTACACCGCGTCACGGTTTTCTTCGCCGGTGCGCACTCGCACCACCCGGTCAACGGGCAGAATAAATATCTTGCCGTCACCTATCTTCCCGGTATTGGCAGCCATTCTGATTTTATCGACCACCTGATCGACCCGGTCCGCAGCGACAACTATTTCAATTTTTACTTTCGGGATGAAATCGACAATATATTCGGCCCCCCGGTAGATCTCCGTGTGACCTTTTTGCCGGCCGTATCCTTTCACCTCGCTGATGGTCATCCCGGTAATGCCGATGCTGTTCAGCGCATCTTTTACATCATCGAGCTTAAACGGTTTTATTATTGCTTCGATTTTTCTCATAACCCTTTCCTTTTCAATGCATCCTTACTTTTCCCCGGCCGGCCTGCCTGCAACCTTTCGCAAACCCACCAGCCGGCATGTCTGCCGCACAGTTTCCGGCTGTCGCTCATAGTAACCGCAAGGTAACACATTATCTCAAGTTCTGCACACCGGCAAGTTCGAGTTAAGCCGTTGTCAAAAATTCACATGGCCAAGTAACGCCTGGAACGATCCAAGGAGGCCGATGATCAGGCTATTTCGTAACGGTTCCTAATTATTGTAAGCGGTCTCGAAATGTTCGGACGAATCCATCCCCTGAACTTCGGCTTCATCGGCAAGGCGCATTCCCATGGCAACATGGATCACTTTAAAAAGAACCCAGCTGACCACAAAAGCATAGCCGCCGACCGCCGCAACCCCCAGCATCTGGATACCCACCTGCCCCGGATTGCCGAACAACAGCCCGTTCACGCCGCCGGGATTCACCTCCGTCGAGGCGAAAATACCGAGACAGAGCGTCCCAAGCACACCACCCACTCCGTGAATGCCAACCACGTCGAGCGAATCGTCGAGGCCGATTCTTGTTTTGAAATTTACCGCCAGATAACAGATGACACCCGCCAGACAGCCAATGACGATAGCCGAATTGGGGCCAACGAAACCTGCAGTCGGAGTTATCGTCGCCAAGCCGGCAATGGCGCCGGATGCTGCGCCGAGTGTTGTCGCCTTTCTCTGGGTAAGCCATTCCATCACCACCCACATCAGCATTCCTGCCATACCGCCCAGGTGGGTTGCAATAAAAGCTGTCGCCGCGATCTCATCTGCGGCAAGCGCTGATCCGCCGTTAAATCCAAACCAGCCGAACCAGAGCAGACCGGTGCCCAGCATCGTCAACGGCAGGTTGTGAGGCATAAAACTGGTCTTGCCGTACCCTTTGCGCGGACCAAGCACCAGGACTCCAGCCAGCGCCGCAGCACCACAGGTGGCATGGACAACCAGCCCTCCAGCAAAATCGAGGACTCCGATATTCGCCAGCCAGCCGCCTTTCCCCCATATCCAATGACAGACGGGGTTATAGACAAAAATTGTCCAGCACAGGGAAAAGACCAGAAACGGCACAAACCGCACTCGCTCGGCAAATGCCCCGGTAATAAGGGCGGGGGTAATAATTGCGAACATGCACTGGTAGATCATAAACACTGTCTGCGGAATGGTTGTGGCATAGTCGGAACTCGGGGCATTTGTTACACCCTGCAGGGCAAACCATGACAAATCGCCGATAAATCCACCGACATCGGGTCCAAAAGACATGGTGTAGCCAAGATAGACCCACTCGATACTTATCAACGAGATCAGAATCAGGCTCTGCAAAATCGTCCCGAGCACATTCTTTCTGCGCACCATCCCACCATAAAACAAAGCCAAACCTGGGGTCATAAGCAGCACGAGCCCGGCCGCAGCCAGGACAAATGCGGTATCTGCCTTATCCATCATCTTTCTCCTTACAGGTTGCTGTAACACCGCCGGACTGAAAGCAGCTCAACGGTCTTCACCATTAACAATACTTTTCCAACATATTTGTAATTTCGACCTCGGATCGATATTCCGGTCGGAGATCTATTACAATCTTCATGCCAAGGCCAAAACCAGGCCGGAAGATGTTATTATCCAACAGTTTCTATACAACTCGCCAATTTACTTGTTCTGATTTTTTCTACATTTTCGTTATAATTTACATTTTTTATTACAATTATGTGGGAAACCTTCATGCTTTTAACAAAATTGAGCACTTTCTTACAACACCTGTGTCCTTCTGAAAGTTTACTTTCTGCCGCCAAAGGTGTAAGATTATTAATGCCTTCGTCACTTATGCTCAAATCCAGCCGGTGTCTCTGCAGGAAAAGAGCAGGACACTCCGTGACCATCATCATTTACTTTAGCGATTAACTATGCACTTCAACGGCTCACACTACCGAACCATCTGGCCCGACCCGCAGAACAACCGGCAGATCTGTATCATCGATCAGAGAAAGCTCCCCCATGATTTTGTGGTCGAGACTCTCACCACCATCGAGGAAGCGGTCACCGCCATCCGTGAGATGCATGTCCGCGGAGCAGGATTGATTGGCGCCACGGCTGGATTCGGCATGTATCTCGCTGCCCTTGAGGCTCCATCGGCAGGATTTTCCGATTTCATGGTGGATGCCGGCAAGAAATTAGGAGAGAGCCGGCCAACGGCTCGCAATCTGCTGTGGGCGGTGGAGCGGGTCCTGCATGCTCTGGCCAAAAGCGCAGATCCACTGGAAAAGCGCCGCCTCGCCTTCGCCACGGCCTGCGCTATCGCCGATGAAGACGCCTTCTTCTGCCGCCGGATCGGCGAACATGGCCTGGAAATAATAAAGGAGATCAGCAGGCGTAAAAACGGTGCGCCGGTCAACATCCTCACCCATTGCAATGCCGGCTGGCTGGCTTTCGTCGACTACGGCAGCGCCACTGCCCCGATCTATGCGGCGCGGGACGCGGGTATTCCGGTCCACGTCTGGGTTGACGAAACAAGACCATGGAATCAGGGAACAAAACTCACTGCCTGGGAACTGCAGCAGGAAAATATCCCCAACACCCTTATTTGCGACAATACCGGAGGCCATCTCATGCAGCAGGGAATGGTCGACATGGTGATTGTCGGCACCGACCGTACCACCCATACCGGCGACGTCGTCAACAAAATAGGCACGTATCTCAAGGCCCTGGCCGCCCATGACAACAATATTCCTTTTTATGTCGCCCTCCCCTCATCGACCTTTGACTGGGACCTTGACAAAGGTGTGGACGTCCCTATAGAACAGAGAGCGGAGGATGAAATCACCACCCTCTCAGGCAAAGATGAAAACGGAGAAGTCAGAAGGCTGATTCTGGCGGCCCAAGGCACCAGGGCAATGAATTACAGTTTTGATGTGACACCGGCCAGATTGATAACCGGGCTCATCACGGAACGGGGCATGATCAGACCGGAAAGAGAAGCCATTCATCGGCTCTTTCCGGAAGCCGGTAAAGCCAACACATGAGTCCTGAGGGCAGGCTATGAAACAACGAGAACAGAGAAAATTCATCCGCTACGATTCGCTGCATCTTTTGGATTATCTGGTTCTGGACGAAAATGGCCGGGCAGGCGCATATTCGATGGGCCGAACAATCGATGTAAGCGTCGACGGGATAAAACTGGAGACGATCTACCCCCTCCAGGCCGAAACCCGGCTCATGATCACCGTCGGCCTCGAAGACGACCTCATCGAGCTGGAAGGCCGAACCACCCACGCCTCTCCCCATGCCGGACGATTTGTATCCGGCGTCACCTTCCTGAAGATAACCAAGGATGGCAGACGGATTTTTTCCAAATACGTCGATGCCTTTCGCAAACGGAAGCTGGAACTGGAAAAAAGCGAGCCGCAGCAAACCGCAAATTAGCGGTATTCTACGGCTCGGCCTGCAGTCATTACCAGTCTACCGGCCATACACATCGTCGAAGCGGACGATATCGTCTTCGCCAAGATAGCTGCCGATCTGCACCTCTATGAGCTCAAGCGGAATAACCCCGGGATTCTCAAGCCGGTGACGGGTGCCGGCCGGAATGTAGGTTGACTGATTCTCATACAGCAGTATTTCATCGGGGCCATTAGTGACTCTCGCCGTCCCGGTAACAATAACCCAATGTTCATGGCGATGGTGGTGCATCTGCAGGGACAGTTTGGCCCCGGGATTAACGTTTATCCGCTTGATCTGAAAACGCGGCAGCTCTTCCAGCACCGTATAGCTCCCCCAGGGCCGGTAGACGGTTATATGCTGACTGAACTCTTTGCGGGACTCGGCTTTCAACCGGGCGACGACCTTCTTCACATCCTGGGATCTCGACAAAGGGGCGACAAGGACCGCATCGGCGGTTTCGACCACCAGTGTATCCTCCATCCCCACCGCGGCCAGAAGTACATTTTCCGATTTCAGCAGGCAGTTTCTGGTATCTTCCAGCAACACATCGCCGCGGACGACATTGCCCATCCCGTCTTTCTCCAGAACATCCCACAGAGCCTTCCAGGAGCCTATATCGCTCCATCCGAGGTCTGCCGCCACGACTGCCCCCTTGGCGGTTTTCTCCATCAGCACATAATCGATGGAATCGCTTGGGCTTTTAATCATCGCAGCTTTATCCAGCCGGAAGAACCGGCCGTCTTCCGTTCCTTTTTTTACAGCTTCCTGCATGGCGGCGAGCATCTCCGGGGCAAATTCATTCATTTCCGCCATGAATGTTCCGGCCGAAAAGGCGAACATCCCGCTATTCCAGAAATAATTGCCTTTGGCAAGATACTCCCTGGCTACGGCCAGATCGGGCTTTTCCTTGAAAGAGGCAATGCGGGTACCCGTCCCCCTCTCGATATAGCCGTAGCCGGTCTCCGGCCCCGTCGGCTGAATGCCAAAGGTGACGACAACTCCACCCTCGGCAAGCTGCGCCGCCTCCCGAACGGCCTCGATGAACTTGTCCTGCTGCGACACCACATGATCTGCAGGCAGTACCAGTAAGACGACGTCTTCTCCCTCTTTTCGGCAATATTCCGCAGCGGCGCAGATGGCCGGGGCGGTATTGCGGCCTACAGGTTCGAGCAGAATTGAAAATTCGCTGAAACATCCCAGTTCCTCGACCTGGGTCAAGGTGATAAACCGGTGCTCTTCCCCGACAACGATAACCGGCGGCAAGACGTCCGGCAGCTGAGCGGTCCGGAGCAGGGTAGTCTGCAGCAGGGAGGTGTGATTGGTCAGACGCAGGAGTTGCTTGGGGTACAATTCGCGGGACAACGGCCAGAGCCTGGATCCTGTACCGCCAGCCAAAATTATCGGTTGTATCTTTGCCACGTTTTATCCTCTTTTAATGGGTGAGTCAAAAAAAGACTTCAGCGAATGAGACCGAGCAGTTCTTCGGTCTTCTCTTGCATGAGTGCCACGTCACCCCTGCTTTCGACATTCAGCCGGAGCAGCGGCTCGGTATTTGATTTACGGATATTGAAACGGTAGTCGCGGTAGGCAACGGAAAGGCCGTCGGTATAATCCTTCTCCCCGTCCCGGTACTTTTGCAAGATCCCGGCAATGACTCCGTCCGGATCGGCGACCTTACTGTTTATTTCTCCGGATACCGGAAATGCCGCCATGCGATCCGCCACCATTGTCGACAGTTTTCCCCCTTCACGACTGAGCAGGGAGGAAACCAGCAGCCAGGGAATCATGCCCGAGTCACAGTAGCCGAATTCCCTGAAATAATGATGCGCGGACATCTCGCCGCCATACACCGCATTTTCCGACCGCATCCGTTCCTTGATAAAGGCATGGCCGGTTCTGGTCATTATCGGAATGCCTCCGGCCTTTTTCACCTGTTCTTCGGTATTCCATGTCAACCGGGGGTCGTAGAGGATCTTGGCACCGGGATCCTTTTTCAGCATCTCCCGGGCAAGAAGGCCGACGAGATAATAGCCATCGATAAACCGGCCGTCTTCATCCCAGAAAAAGCAGCGATCGAAATCACCGTCCCAGGCAATACCCATATCCGCTTTATGCTCAAGGACGGCCCGCGCGGTTTCGGCTCTTTTCTCCGGCAGCAACGGGTTCGGCACCCCATGCGGAAAAGTGCCGTCCGGCTCATGGTGAATCTTGACGAACTGAAAAGGCAGATGCTTTTCCAAGCGGTCGATGATCGCTCCGGCACAACCGTTGCCGCTGTTGACGACTATCTTCAGCGGCTTCAGCGTTTCCCTATCGATATAGCCAAGAAGATGGCGGACAAAATTTTCTTTGTTGTCATGGCGAACCAGCCGTCCCGGTGTTCCGGCAGGACCGGGCAGGCGGCCTGAGGCAATGAGATCCGCCATCTTCTTCAACCCCGATTCCCCGGTTACCGGACGGGCTCCTTTGACCACCAGCTTCATGCCGTTGTAATCGGCGGGATTGTGGCTGGCGGTGACAATCACTCCCCCGTCGACACCAGCCGCTTCCATACTGAAAGCGGCATGATAGATTTCTTCGGTGCCGCAGAGACCGAGATCGATTACATCGGCCCCCATCGTCAGCAAACCTTCGGAAAGGGCTGCGACAAGTACTTCGCTGCTCTGTCTGATATCACAGCCGACCACCACCTTTTTCAGCCCATATACCGCCGCAAAACTGCGGCCGATTTGCGCTGCCAGTTCCGGGTTCAGTTCGTCCGGGACCTTTCCCCTGATATCGTATGCCTTGAAAGAGGCCAGATTGCATACAGCCATTTTTTGTTTTCCTTTTTCATGAGCCTTCTGTATATTCAACAACTTTCGAAGGCAGATTCTAAAGCAAATTCAAAGAGACAGCAACAACCAAACAAACCGGTCACTTCTAAACAACCTCACATACTCCCCATGAAAGGTATCATACTCGCCGGCGGCTCTGGCACCCGACTCTACCCGCTCACCAAGGTGGTCAGCAAACAGATGCTCCCTGTATACGACAAGCCGATGATCTACTATCCCCTGTCGGTACTCATGCTCGCCGGGATCACCGAGATCCTCATCATCTCAACCCCCCACGATCTGCCGGGGTTCAGGGAACTTTTCGGCGACGGCGAACACCTTGGTCTGGCTATCAGTTACGCCGAGCAGCCGCGCCCCGAGGGATTGGCCCAGGCCTTCCTGATCGGCAAATCGTTCATCGGCAGCGACAGCGTAGCCCTGATCCTCGGCGACAACATCTTCTTTGGCCAGGGATTTTCCAAAATTCTCAGGGAAAGTGCCAAACTGACCAAGGGCGGGCTCATCTTCGGCTATCTGGTAAAGGATCCGGAGAGATACGGAGTGGTCGAGTTCAGCGACGACAACCAGGTGAAAGGTATTGAAGAAAAGCCGGTAAGACCCAAGTCGAAGTATGCCGTTCCCGGACTCTATTTTTACGACAACGAGGTCATCGCCATTGCCGAGCAGGTCAAGCCTTCGCCTCGAGGCGAGCTCGAGATCACCGACATCAACAACGAATATCTGCGCCGCGGCTCCCTCCGGGTAGAACCGCTGGGCCGCGGCTTCTGCTGGCTCGACACCGGCACCCATGAATCACTGCAGCAGGCCGCCAGCTATGTTCAGGCGGTTCAGGAACGGCAGGGGCTGAAGATCGCCTGTGTTGAAGAAATCGCTTATCAGCTTGGCTATATCACCGCCGATCAGCTGGAAGGACTCGCCTCGGATATGCTGAAAAATCAGTATGGCCGTTATATCGCCGACTTTGTTGCCGAGGAAAAGCACAACAATCGACCACGCAGAGGATAAGGAAAAGACCATGAAAATTGTCATCATCGGCGCAAGCGGCCAACTCGGGTCAGACTGCTGCAACCTGCTCGCCGCCGGCAACGAGACCATCGGCTGCGACCTTCCCCGCGTCGATATCGGCAACGAGTCGAGCATCAAGGAGTATCTGGCCGCACAGCGCCCCGACGTCATTGTCAACTGCGCCGCTTATACGGCGGTAGACGCCTGCGAAACGGAAGTCGAACTCTCCTGGCGGATCAACGCCGAGGGACCGAAATACCTGGCGAAGGCGGCCGACAAACTGGGCAGCCGACTCATCCATATCTCCACCGACTACGTTTTCGATGGCAAGAAACCCGCCCCGGAGCCCTATATCGAGACGGACCCGACCAACCCCCTCTCCCAATACGGGCGAAGCAAGCTCGCAGGAGAAAAGGCTGTCGCGGACGCCTGTGCCAACCACGTAATTCTGCGCACCGCCTGGCTTTATTCGGCCTATGGCCGGAATTTTCTTAAAACGATGCTGAAACTGGCGGTGGCAAATCCGGACCGGGAGTTGAAAGTGGTTGACGACCAGTACGGTTCCCTGACCTGGTCAAGGACGCTTACCCGGCAGATACAACAGCTCCTGAACTCCGATATTACTGGCATAGTCCACGCAACCTCCGAGGGGTCTTCCACCTGGTACGAGGCCGCTCGTTATTTTCTCGATGCCATGGATGTAGCCTACGCCATGCGACCATGCACCACCGCCGAATATCCGACTCCGGCTCATCGGCCGACCAATTCGATTCTGGAAAACGGGGTGCTGAAAGATGCCGGAATATCGGCCTTTGTCGGCTGGCAGGAAGATCTCGACAGCTTCGTTGCCGAGTACCGGCAACAATTGCTCGTTGAAGCAAAGGGCTAACCATCATATCTAGTGGCCTTCGTTGTAACTGAAATCGCTGATTAGCGAGCCTATAAGTTCCCTGGCATCCGGCTCAAGCTCGTGAATCTGGAAGCCGGCAAGATAAAAATCGGGATTGGCATCATTTTTACACCAACGGCTCGTTGCGGTAAAGATGATTTCGTTCCGATCTTTCATCTGGGTAGGCAGACGCATCCGCAATCGGTAGTCTTCGCCTACCGGAATCGGATTGTCACCCACCAGCATGATCCCTTTTTCTGATATATCGACCAGGTGACCGAGAATCTTGCTGCTCATGCCATCAAAGACCCGCAGGTAAAAAACGAGATACTTGCGGTTGGCTTGACGCAAATCCTTCTCACCCCCCGTTCTTTCTCTGGTATCCATACCCACACCTCTCAGGTTAGTACCTTAGAAATTCTTTCTTGTTTTTTCACCCCTCAGGGGGTGCTGAAAAGAGCGGAAAGGAATTTCGTGAAGGTACTAAAGCGTTAACTTTACCAGTTCGACATTCCCCACGGCACCTAGCTTTTCTCCACAGACAACCACCACTCCGCTGAGGCCGTCAATGGTCCGGCTGACCTCCAGGGCTCGCTTGATTCCGGCATCGCCCTTCGAAGCCCTGCCCACTTCATTGCCAAGACGCGTCGCTGCCGCATCGGCCAGAGCCGTACTGCCGGCAATCACCGTCACCGAATCGGCTTCGCCAAAACTGAGGGAGTGGCCGACTGTGCCCGACGAGGTGCAAACTGCAATCGGCACCCCCTCCGGCCTCAGCTTTATACCGATCTTGAGACTGAGCGGTGACTGGCCGGCGAAGATGGCAACGGTGCAGTCCTCGGTTCGACTGATAAAAAGATCGCCGCCGTTTTCGACCATGACCTCCCGGCACCCTTCCCGCAACAGGGTCATGCCTACATATTCGGCAATAGCCCCGGCCACTGCGGCCATCGGCCCGACCCCGGCATCGTTCCCGGCGACAAGCATCTCCCGTACGATCGGCGGCGCCAGGACATCTTTCGGCAGTGGCGACAGAGTGAGGAAAAATTCCGGATGCCGCTCTATATATTTTTCAATCTGCAGGCGAAACTGCAGGGCCAGTTCCAAGGCTCTGATTGAAACATCGCGATCGGCCAGAATATAAAGATCGGTATCTTTTACTTTGGCAAAAGATGAAATGAGACCGCTTTCATCTGCAAGAGTACGATACGTGCGCTGCACATATGAATCCGGTCTTTTCACCTGGCCCCTTCCACATACAGTCGTCGGTAAAAGTGATCGCTTCAATATCCTCTAATAGTATAGCGCGGCAGACCGTTATGCAAGAAAGGTCAGGGCTTGACTTCGGCGGATTGTTGCCGCTCATCGTTGTTGGGGATAAAATATCCTTTCACTGCATCGATCGCAATGGCAGGCTCTTTTTGATTGAATGCCTTTCGGACTTCCTCGTCGCGAATCAAATCCCTGGTAAGATCAGCCGCTCCGTTCAGGGTCTTGCAGGTAGCACATGACCTCAGCATCTCATTTTCCGGCGCGAGAATCGTGCCCAGGAGAATATGCAGCAACACCACGAGAATAACCGCCTTGGCAAAGCCGACCAGGCCCCCGAGCAATCGGTCGAACCAGGACGTAATGGTCAGCTGGATTACATAGCCAAGCATCTTGCCCAGCAGCATAACCACCACGTAGCTGGCCATAAAGACTATTACATAGCTGGCGAGAAAGACAACCGTCGGATTCGTCGATATGTCTCGTAAAATCGGGAAGAGTCTGTCATGATACTGACTGGCAACAAAATAGCCGATATACAGAGCCAGAAGCCCGGTTACCTGCTTGAGCATTCCCAGCCAGAGTCCACGGCCGATGAGAAGCGCAAAGAGACTTAACACTACCAAATCATACGCTGTTAAAATGCCGACTACTTTCATATACGCCTCTGATCCATGATTTCCAGCCCTCCCATGCACCCCCTGCCACTCATAAAACTAGCAGGAACAATTGAAACTGCAAGCTTTTTCTGAGAACAGGCCATCAAACGACAAGCCAATTGCTCGAGAGAAAACTTCCACGATAAAAACCAGTAGAATGTAATGGACAAAGAACTCGAGAATCTCTTTCCAGCCAGTCTGCAGCAGGCGACGTTTGAGCATTTCGGACCGCAGGCCCTCGGCATGATACTTCTTAAGCAGCAAACCACGGGTAAGGGACCGGCCCCGCTTTTACCAGGCCCTGCCGCGAAACTTCTGCACCCCAATGAAACAGCCCAGGCCGGTGCGTATACCTTGGCGAAAAGAAGATCGGAATTTGTCACCGGCAGAATCTGTGCAAAGCTTGCAGTGGGTGAGTTCCTTGCAGCAAAAGACAGCCTCCCTGCCCTTGCCCCGTCAACTGTGGAAATCGTCAATGCCTCGACCGGACGCCCCTTTGTCAACTTGATCACCTCCACCGGTTCCGGCAACCGGCCACAGCCCGAAATATCGATAACCCATGGCGGTGCATACGGTGCCGCCATGGCAACGGACGATCCCTGCGGCATCGATCTTCAGGAGCAAAAAGATACCTTGCTGCGGGTCATGGACAAGTATTGTACGGCAGGAGAATTCCGGACGCTGCAGACCAGCCTGCCGGACATGGGGCAGCTCACCCGACTGTCGCTGCTGTGGGCCGCCAAGGAAGCTGCCAAGAAGGCCCTCAGCTACTGGAGGATGCCTGGATTTCTTGACCTGGAGCTTACCTTGCCGGTGCTGAAACCGGCTGGCTGTTTCGCTTTTTCGTTGGTTGTGAGGCATCACCGGCTTCCCGGCAAAATCACTGTTTTGGCCACTCCATTCGATCAGTACGGCCTCGCCGTATGCATTCTGAAAGAGGCTCGCTCACATGCCGGAATTACCTGAAGTTGAAGTAATCTGCCGGGGCATTCGACCCCACCTGATCGACCGGGTGATAACCGATGTACTGCATAGCGGAAAATCGCTTCGACAGAGAGTCCCCCTGGGTAGAATGCAGCGCGAGTTGTTGAATCGCCGGGTTATATCGGTGACCCGCAGGGCAAAATTCTTAATGGTCGGCATGGAATCCGGCGCAATGCTGATCATCCATCTCGGCATGACCGGCAATCTCGGTTTCTTCAACCCTTCCGCCCTGCCGGCAAAACACGACCACGTCAGATGGACCCTCGACAACGGTCTGGAACTTCGTTACAACGACAGCCGTCGGTTCGGCTCCGTCCGGATCCTTCCGCCTGAAGAAATAATCGGAATTGAAGAAATCATCTTCAAGACCACAGGCCCCGAGCCATTCAGCGACGCTTTTTCCGCCGACTACCTGTATCGACTGGCGAAAAGCAGGGAGGTGGCGGTCAAGACCTTCATCATGACCAACCAGGTGGTGGCGGGAGTCGGCAATATCTACGCCAACGAAAGTCTTTTCCGGGCCGGGATCAGGCCCGACCGAAAAGTGCGGTCACTGCGCAGAAACGAGTGGGCCACATTGATTCTTGCCATCCGGGAGACCCTCAACCATGCCATCGAATGCGGCGGCTCATCCATCAGCGACTTCGTCAATGTCAGCCGGGAAAAAGGCTATTTTCAGATGAATTTCCAAGTCTACGGCAAAGGCAGGGAGAGTTGCTCGACCTGCGGCTCAGCCATTGAAAAAAATGTCATCGGCGGCCGGGCCAGTTACTGCTGCCCGAAATGCCAGAGATGACCGCCGGGAGTGCCTCTCACAATGACGCGGAAAGATCGCCGACAAGGTGAACATCCACCAGCTCACCTGCCGGATAGCGGGCACAGCCGGCTTGAAGCAGGATATGGCAATTGACCGTTTCCAGCTGATCGGCAAACCGCACCGAACACTTTCCACCTGACAGCACCAGCACGCCATCCTTGAGGTGCAGGACATTATGATGTTTTACCTCTATCGGATGAAGCAGGTATGCCTGCAACCTTTTCGGTCCGGGATTTTTCGCCCCCTGCATTGCCAGAAGTAAAGGGCCGGCCAGCGTATGTAAAAGAGTACGAACGGCATGGGGGGGGCCGGGCAGACCGAAGAACAAGGTTCGCCCCAGGCTGCCGAAGAGTACAGCTTTGCCGGGCCGCACGGCAAGTGCATTGAAAAAAACCTTTCCCCCAGCGTCGACAAACGCCTTCTCGACCAGGTCGTATTTCCCCGGCCCCATTCCTCCGGTACTGATCATTACATCGACATCCCACTCCCGCGCCTCGGCAAAAACCTTCGACAACTCCTGCGAGGTATCGCCGACTATGCCAAAATTTCTTGGGGTCGCGCCAAACGACGTCAGGATACCGGCCAGAAGAAACGCGTTTGAAGAAACTTTCTGACCGTTCTTCAAGCCGGCTGCGGAAGTCTTCAGTTCACTGCCGGTACAGAAATAGCCGACGGCAGGTTTGCCGGCAACCGCGACCGACTGGATCCCGCACGAGGAGAGCAGTTCAAGATGCTCGGCCTGCAGCCGAACCCCGCCATGAACCAGCCTTTGCCCCCGGGAGATGTGGCTCCCTGCTTTTCGGATAAAGGATTCCGGGGCCTGCAGAAGGTGCCCGTCAACAAAAACTTCCCCCACCCGCTCGATACACTGCTCATAGGGAACAACTCTTTCGCTCCCTTCCGGCACGCAGCCGCCGGTCATTATCCGGCAGGCTGTCCCCGACGCCAGCCGACCGACTCGATGTATTCTGCCCGCGGCTATTTCATTGACTATTCTGTATCGCCTTGTGCCGCTCCCGTCATCGCCGGATGACACCACATATCCGTCACGAGTTGATTCGGCGAATGCCGGCACCGGCTCCTCGGCGGTAATATCGGTAAAGGCAAACCGATTGAGTGCCGTGGCCAGCTCGACTTTCTCGTGAGGCAGGGAATGAATATTTTCTTGTATGATCTGCTGCGCTTGCTGCAGACTGCTTTTTTTGTTATCGAAGCTTTTCATATTCTGTCGTCCCCGTGAGCGGTCAAGAACCCTTCAGTATCTCAAGCTGACGTGCGATTCGTTGTGCAGCCTTACCGTCGCCGTATGGGTTGTGAGCAAGGCTCATCTTTTCGTACTCGGCATTGTCGGTAAAGAGCGTTGTAACACTTTCAATTATACTCTGCCTGTCGGCACCGACGAGTTTAACCGTACCCGCAGCAACCGCCTCGGGGCGTTCCGTAGTCTCACGCATCACCAGCACCGGTTTGCCGAGCGACGGCGCCTCTTCCTGCATTCCACCCGAATCGGTGACAATCAAATAGGAACGGCTCATCAGATACACGAAGGGAAGATAATCGACCGGCTCGACCAGGTGGATATTCGGCAGACTTCCCGAGCCGAGAATCCTCATGACCGGTTCCTGCACGTTGGGATTAAGATGAACCGGGAAAAGGATCTCGACATCCGGGAATGTACAGGCAATTTCCAACAGCGCCAGACAGATGTTCCGGAATCCTTCACCGAAATTTTCTCTCCGGTGACAGGTAACCAGCAGCAGCCGCTTCTTCGCATCGAGAAAAGCAAAACGCTCATCAAGCGTTGCCCTGAGCCCGCTGTCCTGCTGCAGTTTCTCGACAACCGCCAGGAGCGCGTCGATAACGGTGTTTCCCGTCACAAATATCGAATTTCCCGCCACCCCTTCTGCCAGCAGATTCGCCTTGGCCGCTTCAGTCGGGGCAAAGTGCAGATCTGCCAGGGTATCGACGATTTTCCTGTTCATCTCCTCGGGGAACGGCGAATATCTGTTGAACGTCCGCAAGCCTGCCTCCACGTGGCCAACCCGTATCCGGCAATAATACGCGGCAAGACTTGCCGCCATCGCAGTTGTGGTGTCGCCATGGATGAGGACGATATCCGGGGATTCTTTCTTCAGAATCGGTTTCAAGCCCTGCAGGACATTGCAGGAAATATCAAACAAATCCTGGTCAGGTCTCATGAGATCGAGATCATACTCAGGGCGAATTGCAAAAAGTCCCAGAACCTGATCGAGCATCTCGCGGTGCTGGGCGGTGACACAAACGATACTCTTGATTGTATCGCGCTGTTTCTCCAGCTCCTTGATTACAGGGGCCATCTTGATGGCTTCCGGTCGAGTGCCGAAAACAGAGAGTACTTTTATCATGTCGATTCAAGTCAAGTTGCCGATATACCACCCCAGCGCCGCATCGAGACCCTCATCGATCATGTGCGACGGCGAATACCCGAGAAGCCGTTCCGCCTTGCCGATGTCGGCCTGCGAGTGCATGACATCCCCTCGCCGAAAATCCCGGTAAACCGGCTTACAGCCTTGCAGGGCCGGATAAAGCGGGAGAAGACGGACGTGCAGCTTATTGTAGAGCTCGTTCAGGTCGGTTCTGGCATTGACCGCCGTATTGTAAACCTGGTTCACCACCGCCCCGTCTGCTGTCAAAGAGGCGAGCAGATTCATCTGGATGACATTCTCGACATAGCAGAAATCCCTGCTGGTCTCGCCCGTGCCGTTGATATACACCGGCTCTCCCTTGATCATCGCCTTGATCCATTTCGGGATGACTGCCGCGTAGGCGCCGTCCGGATCCTGTCGTCGTCCAAACACGTTGAAATAACGCAGGCCGATCAGTTCCATCCCGTATGTCCTGGCAAAGACCTCGGCATAGAGTTCATTGACATATTTGGTCACCGCGTATGGCGAGAGCGGCTTGCCGATGATGTCTTCCGCCTTCGGCAGGCCGGGATGATCGCCATAGGTCGAGCTGCTGGCCGCATAGACAAAACGCTTCACCTGAGCGTCGCGAGCCGCCACCAGCATGTTGAGGAAACCGCTGACATTGGTTTCATTGCTGGTTATCGGATCCTCGATCGAACGTGGCACCGAGCCCAACGCCGCTTCATGCAGCACATAGTCGATGCCCCTGCACGCTTCACGACAGGTTGACAGACTGCAGATATCTCCCTCGATAAAACGAAAACTCTGCCATTGCTCCGGCGAGACCGACTCCCGTACCTCTTGCAGGTTGGCGGGTTTCCCGGTAGAAAAATTATCAAGCCCCACAACCGATTGTCCCAACCGGAGCAGATGCTCGAGCAGGTTTGAGCCAATAAAGCCGGCAACGCCGGTAATCAACCATTTCCGCTGCTGCCCTGCGAGTTGCTCCATGAGTCTATTATAGTTATCCATTAAATTCCTGTGGTTTTTTGAGCGAATTTACAAAAATCGATTCCCGAATCTCAAAATGAACAATACCCCGGATCCTCAGACAAACTCTCAGAAAATACCGCATACGCATCCTACACTCATTGCCGGCCGAACTTAAAGAAGAATTTGCCTCATCGGGAAAAGTTGAAGAAAGAGGTGAATTGCAGAGTTACCTGGAACCTCTTCGCGCGAGAACGATTTTTGCGGTCTTGAAGATGATCAGGAGATCGAGAGCGAAGGAAAGATTCTTCTGGTAGTAAAGATCGTACTCCAGCTTCTTCAGCGCATCCAGCTCTGAAGCTCCATAAGGATAACAAACCTGCGCCCATCCGGTAACACCCGGTTTGAGTTCATGACGGATATCGTAGAAAGGTATTTTTTTGATGAGTTCATCGATAAAGATTTGTCTCTCCGGCCTTGGCCCGACAAGGCTCATCTCACCTTTCAGGATATTCAACAGCTGCGGCAGTTCGTCTATCCGGAGACGGCGGATTATGGCACCAACCCTGGTCACCCTGGGATCGTTTTCCGCAGCCCATACCGCACCGTCTTTTTCCGCATCCTGCCGCATGGAGCGAAATTTTACGATATGAAAGGGCCTGTTTTTTTCGCCGACCCTTTCCTGGAGATAAAAAACCGGTCCCGGACTTTCCAGTTTGATAAGTAAGGCGGTGAGGAGTAAAACCGGAAGGCTGAGAAGGAAGAGGACGATGGCAAGAATGAAGTCCAGCAACCGTTTAAGATGGTACGTCCAGCGACTGAACGCAAAGCCTTCGGAAAATATTATCCAGCTCGGAGGGATTCTTTCCACCAGGACTTTCCCGGTGATCTTTTCATAAAAATTCACCCCCTGCTCGATCGAGATCCCGCGCATCTTGCATTTCAGCAGAGTTTTTATGGGGGTTTCTCCCCTGAGGTCATCAAGGGCTATAATAATCCGTTGCATTTTGTTCTTGAGAATGAACTCCTCGTAATCCTCCAGGCGTAATCGAACAGGCGCATTATATGGATTAAAAGCAGGTTTTCCTGTGCCGACAAATCCACAAATTTTATACACGGAGTCCTGAACCCCCTCTATCTCCCTGGCAATGTCGGAGGCGAGGGTGCCGGTACCGACGACCAGAACGTTCTGAACGAAGAAACGCTTCCTCAGAATGAAATAGTATGCTCCACGCCACAGAAAAACAGTCAGACAGATAGTAAGATAGCCAATCCAGAAAATAGGCGTTGTTATTATCATAAAAGGGGCAACATAATATATAAATGCCAGAATCACGCAGCCAAACCCAAAAGCCTGGGTCATCCGGGTAAAAGTGTTGGGCAGCGACAGGTCTCCGCTGATGTCGTAAAGGTCGAAAAAGTAAAGACAAAGTTGAAAGACAAGCGTGACCAGAAATGCCCGTCCGGCGTTGAGCGGCAGATCAAGGTAAAAGAGACCGGCTCCCAGCATGTACCAGTCGACAGCCAGCAGCGACAAAAAGATGAGGATTCCTTCGCCAAGAAAAAATACTACCTTTCTCATGGGATAATATGTGTTAAAAAAGGTCGGCATCGTCCAAACTCACCTTTCTGAATTTTGCAAAATATCTCTTTATGTGTTAGGAAGATTATTCTATTTGTGAGGTAAAAACAACTGAAGTTTTTAATTTAAAGTGACTATTGCGGCACCGTTATGGACGCCATGGACTTAAGCGATGCGACAAAAATTGGCAGCAGACAGGGCAAAGTCATGGAAGAGAAGCAACTGACCGTTACTCTTTTTTTGGGGTACTTTTATTGACCACCCATTCCAGCCATTCCAGCTGGTCTTCCGAAAAATCGGCCCGTTTGCTGTCGAGAAATGAGTTCAACGCATCTGTATCTTTGAAGGTTACAGCATAGGCGCCTTTTGCAAATACCCCCTGGCCGAGGAGTTTGACGGTACCTTTGCTGTCGAAACTGAGCGTGAGATCATGGTTTTTATAGATGGTTAAATCATTGCTTACCGCAACGGTGCCAAACTTGGCGTTATGTATGTAGCGGTAAGAAAGGACACCTGCTACTACCAGTATAACCAAGGACATTGCCACAGCAATTCTGGTGAAGGGAACACCTGCATCCCATGAAAAGAAATCACTGAGGGAATAGGGGATAAGCTTTACCGTCCCGGCGGCGATATCGGACTGCCGGGCAAGCCGTGGTTCTATGACATTGCCGGTAAACCGCTCAAGGATATCTATCCCCTGATAATCCGAGGGATCGGACATGGCAACCTCGAGGATATTATTGCTTTTCATTCTCAAGGGGATGACATCATATTTTCGGCACAGAGAGCGCGGCAGCTTTCTTCTCATCTCGGCTGAGAAATTTTCGTTGACATCGATAATCTTAATATCGAGCTGTGTCGCCAGGACCTCCACAAGCTGATCCTCACTCAGTTTTCCCATACGTACAAGGAGAGCACCTACTCTGCGGTTGCCGCCCGCCTGAATACGGAGTGCAGCATCGATAGTTTCCTGATCCACCAGATTCTGCTGGACAAGGAGTTCACCGAGAAGTCTCTTGGCAGTCATTGCTTTGTCCTTACGATAGGCAAATTTTATAGAATTAAAACAACAAAGCCCGCTGACATCAGGCATCAACGGGCTTATGAGGAATTGTATTTCAAGGGACTCTTATTTTTTCTTTCTTCGTGCTAAGCCTGCAAAACTGGCAAGGCCCAGACCGAAAAGCAGCATGGTGGCAGGCTCAGGAATGGGTCTGACATCCTCAACGAGAAAAACAGGTGTAAATCCGTCATTGCCTCGAAATGCCAGCAAATAATCGTCCGGCCCCCCTTTCCCCCGGAAATAATCCGGCCCATATGGAATACTGTATTCTATGCCATTGAGATGGTATGCCAACGCATGCGCCACACCACCATTCTTGTCGTCTTCAGTATAAAAATATTCATTGCCATCCGTTATAAAAAATCCGAAGGCCGGCCCGAATGAACCGATTGTGTTACCGTTTACATAGAGGTTTCCCGATTCGCCAATATTGAAATCCACAGACGAACCAGTTTCATCAAGAGTATCAAATACATATTTCTTGGTCGGATCGGCAAACGAGTAGATACCCAAATCATATCCTGCGCTGGTACCGGTACCGGCGACTCTGACAACGTCTACATCCCAATCACCGGATCTGACCCAGATTGCTTCCTGTCGTTGATCGTTAACGGCATCTATGGACGTCCCCATGGTTGTAAAATCATCCAATATGGCCTGCAGTGCCGGTAATGGTCCGATCAGTTGATCTCTCTCGTTAAATGGTAACGCGAGCGCACTGCTCGCGAGAAGCCCTGTTGCAAGCAAAGCAATCACGGCACTTCTTAAAAATTTCTTTTTCATGATCTCTTACCTCCTTTCCTCAATTGTTGAAATGTACTCTTCCCTCGGCTATGCGCTTTCTTGCAAGCACATACCTCACCTTTGGATTGTTTAGCAATCATCGTACCATTTAAGTGTCAGGATGTGGCAATCCTTCCGGTTGTCGCAATAAGCAGATGCAAGCAATTGAGTAATTATCCGAGTTATATGGAAAAGTTTTTTAAGTATTTACTTTACAGGAGATTTGCCGGTCACTGGAAAAAATTCTCGACATCTTCATTTATTGGAATGTATAATCAGCTAGTTAGCCAGTAAATTATAGACCAAACCGGTAAATCATACAGCTCTATTTTGAAGATGGCAGAAATCAAATCGGTGAACTTTTAGTTCGGAAAACAGGAAGGAATTACGTGAATCCGGAAGGACTGGCTGTAGACAGGATATCGATACATTAAGTTGATAGTTTGTGCTTTTTCATGAGAAGATTTACAAAAGAATAAAGGAAAGAGCAGACCGTCATTTCTTCAGGCAGCGTTACTGTGTAAAGAGGAACCGCTGCCTGAAGAAAATCCATCTTCTCTGGATGGATGCCGCGACACCGACGTCCGATTCATCCCTAAGCGAGATTTTAGCCGGCACCATTCTTCTTTACCAGCTAAAAAAATCTGTTTCATAGGAGAGCGTTACGAAAATTCTGTGCTCATCGAAACTGTCATCTATCTTCTCCGAATCCTGATGGATAAAATCGTAAGAAATGGTCGCTGTGTACCATTGCCAGAAAGTGTAACCCAAGCTTGCGCCCGTGGAAAAACGCTTACGATTGAACGTTTCGGTCTCGGTGTCGAAATCGGCCGCCGCGGTAATTTCCGAATCGGGTGCGACAGGAGTGACTACCAGAGTTACCTCTTCATCCTCGTCTCGATAGCTGGAGTAGAGACCGGCTGACAAATATTGTAGGAGCTGATAATTTATTGTAAGCCTTGTCTCCCAAAATTCACGAAGTCCATTATCGTTGGTTCCGGTGAAATTGCGTCTCTCGTAACCCCGGTTGGCCGAAAGATTGATGATGCCCCGCTCAAATGCCAGCCAGCCGGCCATATAACCGTTGTATCCCCACTCCCCTTCCGAACCTTCGATTTTCGCGTAGGAAGGGCCTGCCCCCAGGCTGAACATCGATTCTTTCGAGATATCCCATTGCCATCCCAGCGTCATATCATGGATTGTTGAATTGTTGCGTTGTTTTGCATCATAATCGTCACCATAGAAGCTGTAGAGAAGCATCTGCGACTGACGGTCGATCAGATTGGCCCGGATTGCCATTGCGGCTCTGTATTCATTCAAATCCTTCTCGAAATCGGTGAGTTCAGGATTGGCAGCGTTCTGCTCCACTGCCTCCTCATCGAACAAGCCTCGAATATAGCTGCCGGAGACTGAGCCCTGCCATATTGAACTGAAACGATGAATTACTTCCGAAAACACCTCATGACGAACGTAATCTTCGTAGTTGCTGTTACTGCCGTTATCTATATTTTCAAGAATGCGGTTACTGTATCCCACGGCAAACAGACTGTCTGCCCAGTAGACATAATCCGATCGTAGAGACACATCGTTCACCCAATACTTGCGGCGATTGTCAGCGTCCGACAGTTCCGTTTCGGTGACAAGGTCTGCCGGCACAGCTGCCGTGTCCTCCGTTTCATCAGTTTGCCTGGAGTAGACATAATCAGTGAGCAGATATTTTTCCGACAACTTCACTTGCCAGCTTTCTGTAATAAATCTGTTGTACGTTGCTAAAAAGTCATGATCGACATTATTGTCTGAATTCTCTAAATCATAACGAAAACTTGGCGAGTAGCGAAGGACTATTTCATCCCTTGCGGCAGTCGAGGTGAGAGTCACCAGCGGTGAAAAGCGCACGCGGTTATATCGCTCGTCTGTGTTGTCTGTTATTGGTTGAGTACCATCAAGCTGTTCCTGTTCCGAAGAAGCATCTTCATCGTACTGCCGGTCGGAAAATTCATAGCCGACACCGATTCCTCCCCCAAGAGTCACATCTCTGGCAAGGGTACCGGTGGACGTAGTAAGTGTCGCAACAGCAACACACAAAGGAATGAAATAATTGAGACGGCTTACATTCTTGTCCGATACACCCCTATTCATTTCAATGCCCCCTAATTGACAATGATTATATCGCCGGGTTCAATCAGTACGTTTTTTTCCAGCTGTTTGCCATCGAGAAAGTCGCCATAATCAAACGACAGAGTGTTCTCCTTGAATATTTTTTCATCTTTATTCGGGCCTTTGCGCACCAGCCTGATCTTGGTTTTCGCCCAATCGGTAAATCCACCGCAGCGGGCAACCGACTGCACTACATTAATCGGATAATCAAGATAAAAAATGCCGGGCCGGACCACCTTGCCCATTACGGTATAACGCTGGCTATTACTCTGTACGAGCACCACCGTTATAATCGGGTCGTTATAGACAGTGGCATATATCTTCTTGAGATAATCCGCCAGCTGGGTAAGGGTAAAGCCCACGGCATCGATATCGCCGATGTGCTTGAGGGATATGCGTCCGTCGATTCTCACCTGGACACCACCGCCTTGGTTCCTCAGGCCGTCCTCTGTTGTTTCACTCCTGTCCGCTACTATGGTGGCAGCGGACATATCGCCCTCACCATAGACCTGAACACTCAACACATCGCCGTGTCCGATCACGTACTCACTCAAGATGGGACCAGCCGCCTGAGAATCACCGAGAGCCGAAATCCTGGCCTTGGCGACTACTTCTTCCGTGACCGGTACATCGGCGGTGGACTGAGCCGTCCAGCCATTTCCTCTGGCAAAGAAGACTATCAAGGCGCAAAGCAGGAAGATACGATAGTTTGACATAATCCCTCCGAATTGACTTTTTAACGATCCATTCCTTCTGGCAATTTTCCTGACACACACTTAATCATATCCTATCAATTTTGTCATCCATTTGCCTAGATACTGCATCATTTTTTTTAATCCACATCTTATTATTGATTTAATACCTGTTAAAACGTCTTTTTTTGATAGATAATTGTTAGGTTATTATTTAATATACCAGCACCTCAAAGACGCATGTTAATACTCCATCAACTCTACAAAGGGATACTCCATGATACGCCAAAGAATCCTTACTGCTCTTTTGATCGTGTCGATTTTTTCCGCCCTTTCCTCCTGCTCTACACCGGAAGAAAACAAGGAAAAGCACTACCTGCGAGCAATCGAATATATAAAAATCGCCGACGAGAAAGCTGCCATCCTTGAATTGAAAAACGCCATCCAGCTGGACGCGAAATACGCCGATGCCAGGTATCAATTAGGCATGCTCTACCTGAAAAATGGCGATCCCAACGCAGCTTTCGGCGAACTGCAGCGCGCCTTCAGCCTTGATCCGCAAAATTCCGACGCCGGAGTGAAAGTCGCCGAATTCTATCTCCTTTCCCAGAAGAAAGAAGATAGCCGCAGGCTTGCGGAGCAGGTTCTCAACGCCAACCCCGACTATCCGGACGGCCTGGCACTCTTAGCCAATATTGAAATACTTGAAGGGAATATGGTGAAAGCGGAAGAGATTATCGGCAGGGCAATCAAGCTGTCTCCGGCAAACGACAAGTTCTACAGCATTAAAGGTCGAATCCTGAGTTCCCAGAACAAGGAGGAGGAAGGAGAAGAGGCGTTCAACAAGGCTATTGAACTGAACCCCGAGTCGTTCGCCCATTACCGGACACTCCTCATTCACTATGAAAACCGCAAGGATGAGGCGGCGACGCAAAAACTGCTCGATCAAATGACCACAAAGTTTCCGGATGATCCCCAGCTGCAGTTGCTCATCGCCGGTTTATGTCAGAAAAAAAATGAGCTTGATAAGGCGGAACAGGCCTTGCTGAAGGCTATCGAAATGAAAAAGGATGCCATTTCTTATAGACTGATGCTGGTTGATTTTTACAAAAACCAGCGGCAATACGACAAAGCCGAGGAGTATCTCAAAAATGCCCTTGCCGACCTCCCGGAAGATATCCAATTACAGGTGGTGCTGGCCGACCTGCTGTTCGATCTGCAAAAATTCCCTGAATCCCGTGAGATGATGGAGACGATCCTGAAAAGCAATCCCGCCAACGGAGCGGCGAACCTGATCAACGCCCGCTTTCTGATAAAAGATGGCAAGGACGGCGAAGCACTCGATATCATAACTCCACTGACTATCGATTACCCTCAATGGGCAGATCCCTTTTACTACTCGGCATTGACCTATCTTCGCACCGGCCAGATGGAATTGGCGCAGAAAGCAATCGAAATGGCCTTGCAGATCAATCCCGTGAACGACCGCTACCACACCTTGGCCGCGCAGATCTACCTGTTACGCGGCAACGGAGCCGAGGCGGGCAAAGAAGCTTCCATAGCCCTCAAAATCAATCGAAGAAACTTTATCGCCGCAAAGATTCTCACTCAATCCCTGGTTCTGCAGAAAGAGTATGATAAGACCATACAACTCGTCGGATCGATAGATAAAAAGATCGCCTGGAATGACGTCGAGCTGCTCGGTGCCGTCGGCATGGCGTACATCGGCCTGAACATCAAAGACAAGGCAACTGAAACCTTTGGTCGACTTCTGGAACTGGCTCCCGAGAACACCAAGGCGCTTTCCATACTTGCCGTCCTTACCTCGGAAAATGACCTTGACAAGGCGGTTGCCTATGTAAAAACACACCTTTCGCAACATGAAACAGGAAACCATTACATGTTCCTCGGCGAACTGTATGCAAAGAAACAGCAGAACGAAGAAGCCCTGCGGGCTTTTGAAAAGGCCCAGGAGTTGAACCCGGCAGACCCTCGGGGCTATATCCTTCGCGCCCGGCTCTTACGCTTGCTGGGAAAATCCGAAGAGTCTATCACCCAATACAATGAATTGCTGGCCACACAGCCTGATTCGATTGCCGCTCTGATGGGACTGGCGGCTGCTTATGAAAGTGAGGGTAGGGCCGACGAAGCTATGGGAATTTATAAGCGGATCCTGGAAATCAAACCGGATTTTCCGGCGGCTGCCAATAATCTCTCCTGGCTTATCGCCTCGGAGGAAAAAGGCGATCTCGGCGAAGCCCTGCGACTCGCCATGCAGGCCAAACAAGCCCTGCCCAAACACCCGAATATTGCCGATACCCTGGGATGGGTTCATTATAAGCGCGAATCGTATGGACTGGCTATCTCACAATTCAGGCATGCGCTTGAAAACCTTCCGGACGATCCGACCATTACCTTTCATCTGGCCCTTGCTCAATACGCCAACGGTGAAAAGACCGAAGCAACTGCGCTGCTGAAAGAGGTCGTAGCCGGAGAGAATCAGTTCAGTGAAAAAGATGAGGCTCAAGCGATTCTGCAGAAGTGGCAGAACCAGTAGCGGACAGGGTCTGGGCCAGGGTCAATCCCTTGGCCCTCGGGCGGTAGTCGGCTCGTCATTTACCGAGGCAGAACTGCTCGAAAATAACGTCCAGGATGTCTTCGGTGGTGGTTTCTCCGACGATCTCCGCCAGGCAAAGAAGACATTCCTGCAGGTCGACGGCGATAAGGTCGTTGGTGAGCCCTGCCCGCAGGGCGGCAAGAACCTGAGCACATGCTTCGCTTGCTGCCAGAAGTGCCCGCTTGTGCCTGATATTTGGCGCACAGCCGCCTTCCTCCCACTGTTCCCTGCCCGAGGTAATCGCCGAAAAGATTGCCTGTTTCAGTTCTTCGATACCCACCTGTTCCCTGGCGGAAATTGCCACGCATGGGCCAATCCCGGAAAGCGAAGAAAGATCGGGAAGATTTCCGTCACAGATATCGATCTTGTTGATCACCGGTATCACCGGCTTATGGCAGACCTGGGCGTACAGCCTTTGATCGCCTTCGCTGAGCGCCCGCGCCCCGTCAATCAGGAAAAGTACTGCATCGGCGCTATTGATAAGCTCTCTGGCCCGCTGGATGCCGAGAACCTCAACCTCTCCTGCATCCTCGCGAATGCCGGCGGTGTCGATAAGCCGCACCGGCACGCCCATGATGTCGACAATTTCTTCGATGGAATCGCGAGTAGTACCCGGAATGGCGGTGACCAGTGCCCGTTCTTCCTGAAGGATGGTATTGAGCAGACTGGATTTACCTACATTTGGCAGACCGGCTATGACAAGAGCAATTCCTTCGCGGTACAGCTTGCCCGCATCGGCATTCTGCAACAGCCTGGCCAGCGGTTCGGCCACCTCGCGCTCGAGCTGCTCGATCAGGGCATCATGATTGACGATCTCCACATCTTCATCGGGAAAATCGATAGCAACCTCAATGATCGCCCGCGCCCGGGCGAGACTCTGCCGTATCGGATCGATCCTCCGGTACAATGCTCCCGACAGCTGCTCCTGGGCGAGATCGACACCTTTCCTGGTTTTGGCGGAGAGTATGTCGATCACTGCTTCAGCCTGAGTGAGATCTATCCTGCCGTTAAGAAAAGCCCGTTTGGTGAATTCTCCCGGAGCCGCCAGTTTGGCGTCACTTTCCAGAATAAGTTCGAGAATGGAATGCAGAACGAGAAAGCTGCCGTGGCAATGGATTTCCACGACATCCTCCCGGGTATAGGTATTGGGTGCGGCCATATATACGGCCAGCACTTCATCGACAATCTTCCCCCCGTCCGGCTGGAGGATATGGCCGTAGTAAAGCCGGTGGCTCTGAAAACGGCAGGAAGGATCCTTCGGCTGAAAGAGGGTGGTAAGAATATGGCGGGCCATATTGCCGCTTATCCGGATAATACCGATACCACCGGCCCCCGGTGGCGTGGATATCGCGGCAATGGTTTCATCATTGCAGGGAGTAATCATCAGCTTACCTCCAAGGGGCTCGCCGTCGTTGTTCAGGATTCCCGGTTTTGCTTATTCCCGGATTTTCCCTGTCGCCCCTTCGATTGTGAACGTTTGCGGCCGTTAGGACGGTTACCTTTGCCTGGCTTGTAAATAAGAATCTTCTTAAACAGGCCATCCCCGACAGAGCGGCTTCGGATTTCCTTGTCCTCCTGGAAAATCATATGAATGATTCTCCTCTCCGAAGGGTTGAGCCCAGGCAGAACCTGGGTTTTGCCGTCCGCTTTCACCAGGGCGGCAAGCTCAGCCGCCTTTATTTTCAATTCATCCAGCCGCTTTTCCCGAAAGTCGCCGACATTGACAGATATTCTTAAACGCTCCGACACCTTTCGGCTGACGATTTTACGCAGGATATACTGCAGGCTGTCGAGGACCTTGCCATCCTGTCCGGCAAGGTTCTCTTCATGTTCTCCGCGGAGGGTACACGTCACAGCCAATCCGGATGCCTGAACTTCAAGGGTGGAGGGAAAGCCCATCAATTCGGTAAGCCGCAAGACCTCGTCTTCGACAATCTTCAGGCTCTCCGGACTGGCCTCACCTTCCTGCTCCTCGCCTGGAGGCAAGTCATCCTCTTCATCCTCTTCATCGGTTTGCGTTTCGACATGGATGCTTTGCGCCGGGGGCAGTTCATCTTCGATATCTTCCGGCTCCTCGACCTTCACGCCTGAAGGAAGAAGCGTTTCCATCTCAAAGACATTTTCCTCTTCGATTTCGGGTTTTAGAGTTACCCGAATCCGTGCTTTTTTCCGAATAAGGCCAAAGATCCCGGTCGACCCCGTCTCGATCACCTCAATATCAAGATTTTCCTGAGGAGCCCCCAGAGCATCACACGCTTTTTTTATAGCCTCAGCAACGTCTTTGCCGTAAAAATCGTTTTTTTTAAAAGACATTGAATTACCTTTTCGTTTATATCTCAACAAACTGATCTGACACCGTTTCCTGCAATCTTTCCGGAGCCGCTACGCCTGGGCGGCTTCCGGTTTCTTCGTCTCACGATTAATCAGGACCTGCTGGAGTATGGAGAGCAGGTTATTGATAAACCAGTAGAGAACGAGGCCGGAAGCAAAATTGAGAAACATGAATGTAAAAATTACCGGCAAAAACATCATTATTTTTGCCTGGGTCGGATCGGCAGTAGTGGGAGAAAGCTTCTGTTGAAAGAACATCGAAGCACCCATCAGCAAAGTAAGCACCGGCAGCCCACCCAAGTAAGGGATATCGAAGCCCAGCCACAAACGGTCGGGCGCGGAGAGATCGGAAATCCACAACATAAACGGCGCGTGTCGCAGTTCGATACTTTGCAGAAGCACCTTATACAGGGCAAAAAAGACCGGAATCTGCAAAACCATCGGCAGACAGCCGCCCAGGGGGTTCACTTTGTAGGTTTTATACAGACTCATCACCTCCTGGTTCATTCTGGTCGGATCATTTTTGTACTTTTCCTTGATCTTCACCATCTTCGGCTGCAATTTCTGCATGTTCTTCATCGACTTCAGGCCCTTCTGGGAAATAGGCCAGAAAGCTGCCTTGAAGAGCACTGTTACTAATATTATAGCTACCCCGTAGTTGCGGCAATACTCATAAAACAGATTAAGCAGCCAGAGGGTCGGTTTGGCTATAACATCAAACCAGCCGAAATTGACCGATTTATCGAGGTTGTATCCGATGTTTTTAAGCATATCCAGCTTCTTAGGTCCATAGAAGACGTGATATTTATACTCCTTCTCGGTTCCTGGCTGGAGAGTATCGAGAGTCCCGGCAAGGTGTGTGTTAGCCAGATTCTCCGTGCCCCGGGCGGTAAAGGACGCACCGGCCCCTTCAAGAGGCACTATCCCGCAAAGAAAGTAATTACCCTCAAAACCTGCCCATTCGATATTTCCCTGGAGGGTTGTGGGACCGTCCTTGAAATCATCACTGTCAATTTCCTGCAGTTCACCATTGATATAGGCGACTGGTCCGGCGAACAGGAAGTTATCGGCAGGACTGGCAACACCCTCAAACCTCACGTTGACCAGCTCCAACTGGGGAATGCCCTGAAGAAGATTTTCTGCGGAGTTCCTAACCTTTATGGAAACATCGATCAGGTAACTGTCGTTGTTGAAACCATAGACTCTTTCCACTGTAAGACCGTTAGCTGCTTGCCCCACCATCCGCAACTCGGCTGAGGCTTTGTCATGTGACAGCCTCAGCTTCTCTTTGTCAGTGCTGTAGAGCACCTGAGGGGTTACGGCAGTTCCCCAGGAAAACTGCAATGGAAAGCCCTGCGTGGCATCGGTTTTCACCAGCTGCATGCCCGGCGAGTTCTCTGCATTGGTTTCTTTGTGATTTTTCAGGACAAAGCTCCTGATTGTCCCGCCGTCCTCGGACAGGATGGCGGTATACAGATCGGTGTCGATGGTTATGTTTTTTGGCTCCCGATCGTAACTGACTGCCGGAAGAGAAGCACCGGCAGAAGGTTGTGCGACAGCCTCGGGCCTGGCCGGTTCCGCCGGCACGGCCGTCTGCGCCTGTTGTCCCTGCTGCGGCTGAACCGTTTCCGTGACTGTGGCAGGTGGGTTCATGCCAACAAAAAAATATTGATAGCCAAGCAAAATCACAAATGAAATTATGATAGCGAGAAAAGCTCTATAGGTATCCATGATACTTACCTTAAATTATGGCAACACCCGGGGGAGTCGTGTCAATTAACAAAATTTTAGGCGAACGCCCCGTCTATTGTAACGGATCATACCCGCCTCGGGAAAAAGGATTACAACGGAGAATTCGCCACACTCCGAGAAGAGTGCCCCGAATGACCCCGTATTTCTCAATTGCCTCAATTGTGTACGCGGAACAAGTGGGAATAAAACGGCAACTGGGTGGAAAAATGGGTGAGATAAAGTACTGATACCCGCGCACGAATCCGACAAACACCGTCTTGAGGAAGTTGCCGCCCATCATTTCATGCGTTCTTGGCAGAGCGAACAGTGCTGGCAAGGGAGGCTATTGCCATGCGGATGTCCTGGGGATGCAAGCAGGTGAAGTCGGGACGAACGGCAAAAACAATATCCGCTCCCGACGGATACTGTTCCTGCCAAAGTCGGAACGACTCCCGGATAATTCGTTTGAGGCGATTTCTCTTCACGGCGCCACGAATCTTTCGATGAACGCTTATGCCCAGCCTGCTCGATCCCGTTATGTTCTCGCGGCAGACGAGGGTAAAACCTTCACCATGCAAACGTTTTCCACCGCTGTAGACGTGCTCGAACTCCCACCCCTTGCGCAGCAGAGCACTTTTGGGAAGACGTTTACCGGTCAACGGTTAAGCCGACAGCCTTTTTCGGCCTTTGGCCCTGCGTGACGACAACACCGCCCTGCCGGCACGGGTACTCATTCTTTCACGAAAACCGTGGGTATGCTTGCGCTTGATGTTGCTTGGCTGAAAAGTTCGCTTGCTCATTCTTTACTTCCTCATTGTGAGAAATCCATGGGATTTCCATGTTTTTTTAGCTTAAGAGGTTCAGGAAAGCTTATAGGTGCGCAATTACGACTGTTTCCCGAGCCTGTTATTCCCTCTGGACGGCACTGTGACCATCGCCAGGATGACAAATTACAAACCAGCAATATTAACCACACATAACCCTTAGTGTCAAACATTTTTGTTTTCTCCGGCCACCCGCGTATTGCAGAAGACTACCGGCTATGCTATGCTCTCACCTGTAATATCTCCCCTGTTATGCAGTCTTTTGATGTGTACCGGTGAACGATTATTGCCCATCGACAAAATCAAGGATACGCCAGATTCTTTCATGACAGATTTCTCACTTAAGACATACGCCGATATCGACTGGACAGTCCTCCGGGAAAATGCCCTGAAAAAGAAGGGCTGGCAAAACAAAAATGCCAAGGAATGGGATGGAAAGGCTCGTTCGTTTGCCGGCAGGAATAAAAGCTCCGCCTACATAGAACTGTTTCTTTCCCACCTTCCCCTTCAACAGGATATGACCGTGCTCGACATCGGTTCCGGGCCCGGCACCCTTGCTCTCCCCATCGCCAAAAAGGTGAAGAGCGTTACCGCCGTCGATTTTTCCCGCTCAATGCTCGATACGCTGGAGGAACTCGCCGGAGCCGAACGGATAGGCAATATCAACACCGTGCACTGCGCCTGGGAAGACGACTGGCAGGCCAGGGGAATACAACCCCATGATATCGCCATAGCCTCCAGAGCGATGGGAGTAAAAGATCTTAAGGCAGCCCTTGAGAAAATCAACGCTTTTGCCTTGCAATATGTGTTTCTCAGCGACCGGATCGGAGTAACACCTTTTGAGATCGGGGCCTTTGAAGCGCTTGGCCGGCCTTTCGCTCCCGGTCCCGACTACATTTACACCCTCAACATCCTGTACACCCTTGGAATCCACGCCAATGTCATGGTCCTGAGGCTCGAACAGGATGTTAGCTACAGCTCAATGGATGAGGCAGTTGCCTCGTACAGCTGGATGTTCCACGACATCACCCCACCTGAAATGGCCGCCCTGGAGCACTACATCTCCAGGCAAACAATCAGCTCCGATGCCGACCGATTGACTGTCCGCCGGGCAACGCCGCCGCAATGGGCCCTCATATGGTGGCAGAAAGATCAGACCGGCTCACAGCGAGCCACAACTCCGTGAAAATCTTGAACCTACAGAACAACCTCAGGCTACTCTCTTGCACATGATGACCGAAGAATACGATGTCGTAGTTATCGGCGCCGGCCATGCCGGTTGCGAAGCCGCCCTGGCAGCAGCCAGAATGGGCTGCAAAACCCTGCTCACGGTGATCAATGCCGATACTATCGGGGCAATGTCCTGCAATCCCGCCATCGGCGGTCTGGCAAAAGGACATCTGGTTCGGGAAATCGATGCGCTCGGGGGGGAGATGGCCGGCAACATCGATGCGACATCCATCCAGTTTCGCCGCCTGAACACCAGCAAAGGCCCGGCGGTACGTTCGTCCAGAGCCCAGGCCGACCGACTGCTCTACCGGTTGAGGATGAAATCGATCGTTGAAAACCAGGAAAACCTCACCGTCAAACAGACGGTGGTGGACGGCCTGCTCGTTGAAAACGATCGGATATATGGTATCCGTACCTCCCTTGAAGAAGAGATCCGTACCACGGCAGTGGTTGTCGCCACAGGCACATTCCTGAACGGCCTGGTCCATATCGGCCTGAAAAACTTTCCGGCAGGCCGGCTGGGCGATTCGCCCGCTATCAGGTTGTCTACCTGGTTCAAGGAAAACGGTTTTGCCGTCGGCCGCATGAAAACCGGCACCGTACCCCGGCTCGCCTCCCATTCTATCGATTATACCGGCCTCGAGGTCCAGCATAGCGATAATCCGCCGGCCCATTTTTCCTATTCTTCAAAAGGCGGCTACACCCTGCCGCAACTGCCTTGCCATATTACCTATACCAACGACCGCACTCATGAGGTCATTCGCCGCGGCATCGACAAGTCACCGATGTATACGGGCATCATCAAAGGAATAGGGGCACGATACTGTCCATCCATCGAAGACAAGATCATGCGCTTCCCGGAGAAGGACCGTCACCAGATTTTTCTCGAACCCGAAGGGTTGGATACTGTCGAGGTCTACCCCAACGGGTTGCCGACCAGTCTGCCGCTCGCCACCCAGACTGCCATGATCCACTCCATCAAGGGACTGGAAAAGGCTCAGATCATCAGACCCGGATACGCGATCGAGTATGATTATATCGACCCTCTCGGGCTTCATCCCTCCCTTGAGACCAAACAGATTCAAGGACTCTTCCTGGCCGGACAGATCAACGGGACTTCAGGGTATGAAGAGGCCGCGGCCCAGGGGTTGATTGCCGGGATCAATGCGGTGCGATACTGCCGCAATGAAGATCCTTTGATCCTCGATCGTTCCCAGGCCTATATCGGGGTCCTCATCGATGATCTCGTCACCTGCGGCACCAAGGAGCCGTACAGGCTTTTCACCTCCCGGGCCGAATACCGGCTGCTCCTGCGGGAGGATAATGCCGATGCCCGTCTGACCGAGATCGGCTTTAATATTGGTCTCGTCAAAGAAGCTGCGTACGAGAAGTTCCGGCAGAAACAACAGGCAATCCACGCCGGCATAGAGGCGCTGGAGACCATTGCCGTAAAGCCTGTGCCGGCGGTCAACGAAGCGCTCTCTTGTCTGAACAGCAGTTCCCTCAAGCAGAAATGTTCACTGGCCGATCTGCTGCGGCGTCCGGAACTGTCGATCGATTCTTTTACCTCGCTGCCAATCGCCGAGCTGGACCAGGGCGCTCTTGCCGAACTGAACGAAAGTGCAGTGAAAGAAGAAATAGAACTGCAGGTAAAATTCAAAGGGTATATCGATCGTCAAGATGAACAGGTTGCCCGCTTTAAGAAAATGGAATCGATGCTTCTCCCAAAAAACATCGATTATCGGTCCCTCTCCGGACTCTCCAATGAAGTCGTGGAAAAATTGACCAGGATACAACCGGTATCCCTCGGTCAGGCCTCAAGAATCTCCGGAATTACCCCGGCCGCGATCTCGGTATTGCAGGTTCACCTGAAAAAGCTGCAGAAGCAGGTATAAACTTTATAATTCCCGCGCCATGGCTCCTTTAATCTTTCCCGAAATCGATCCTGTAATATTCCACCTCGGCCCACTGTCCGTTCGCTGGTACGGCTTGATGTACGTCCTTGGCTTTCTTGCGAGCTATATTCTGGTACGCCGCCAGATACGTCAGCATTCATATCACCGGCTGGACGAACACTTCGAAAATCTCAATATGGTACTTATCCTTGCCGTGATCATTGGCGGAAGGCTCGGCTATGTGCTTTTTTATAATCTTCCCTATTACCTCGCCCATCCCCTGGAAATTCCGGCCACCTGGAGCGGAGGCATGAGCTTTCACGGGGCATGTTTTGCGGTCCTGCTCGGAGGATGGATATATTGCCGGATAAAAGAAATCGACTACTGGAAAGCAGCCGATATCTACACTGCCACCATTCCCATCGGACTTGGTCTTGGCAGGATCGGCAACTTCATCAACGGTGAGCTGTATGGACGAACGACCGACGTCCCCTGGGGTATGGTTTTCCCGGGAGGCGGGCCTTTGCCGCGTCATCCCTCGCAACTCTACGAAGCCCTGCTTGAAGGCTTTCTGCTCTTTGTGGTGCTCTGGTCCGTACGCAACAAACCCTGGGATAACCTGCGCTATTGGCCACACGGCAGTATCTTCGCTTTGTTTTTAGCGGGCTATGGCTGCATGCGCATCCTGGTTGAACAGTTCCGGGAACCAGACCAGCAGATAGGATATCTGCTGGACTTGTTCACCATGGGTCAGATCCTCAGCGGTGTGATGGTGCTCGCCGGTCTGCTCGTATGGATATTCAGGCTCCGCCGGGCCGGAACCTGAGACACTGTACAGATCATTGCAACCTGTAGCTGAGATTTTTACCGGGCTTGAATTTTACGACATTGTGGGCCGGAATGACAATACTCTGGCCGGTCTGTGGATTTCGACCTTTCTGCTCCGCTCTTTCCACCACCCTGAAGGAACCGAACCCGGAAAGAGTCACCCTCTCACCCTTCTCCATGGCATCCGCCATATTGACCAACACTCTGTTCAAAGCCAACTCAGCCTGAACCTTGGTAATGCCGCCGACTTCTGCTATCGTTGCAACTAGTTCGCCTTTATTCATCGATCTGATCCTTTTCTCCACTGGGTTAGTAAGAAACAGTTAATATCACCTGTATTACTAGCCGCTTCAGCAGAAAAAACAATTGTCGGAAATACCTGTTTTTCACTAGGTAATTCTACCTACAATCAATGATTGTAATAATATTTTACGATATAAATCAGATAATTAATCAAGTAATGAGAAGGCTCGGCCTCATTATGGACATTTGCCTTAATGAAAAATACCTGAATGTTTTACCCTCTTTTAGCACCTTAAAAATTCATTTCTCGTTTTTCACTCCAAAGAGTGGGCTGAAAACAGTAGAAATGAATTTCGTGAAGGTACTTATCCCGCTTGCTGGGGTGAGGAAAATTTTTCAATGGCGACAGTGAGGGAATGAACAGAGTGCGCAATTCTCTCATTTCGGCTTTCATTTTTCTGATGCGACCGGTTTCTGCCGATAGATCTGGAGCGCCACAATCGCCGCGCTCCCATGTGCATCAGGAGGCAGTACATCACTCGGAAGTAATAAAACCGTTGCGTACTGCGTAGTTGACTAAATCGACACTATTTTTTCGATTGAACTTGCGCAGCAGATTTGAACGGTGGTGGTCGATGGTGCGCTGGCTCAGATGCAGATGTTCCGCCATTTTTTTGCTGGTAAAGCCTTTCACAACCAACTGCAGAATTTCCTTCTCCCGCCGTGTCAACTCTTGAAAGGGACTCTTTTTCTCGTTTCGGTACATGTTAATCACATCATCGGCAAAGTCTTCAGCCATGAAGGGTGAAATATAGCTTTTGCCGGCGACCACCTTTTCTATTGCCACCAGGAGTTCTTCGTCCGAGTCGTCTTTCATGAGATATCCATCGGCTCCGGCTGACATGGCATTATAAAAATACTGCTTGTTTTTGTGCATGGTTAAAACCAGGATTTTTATCCAGGCATACTTGCTTTTCACGATCCCGATGGCCTCCATTCCCCCGATACCAGGCATGGAGATGTCCAGGATAATCAAATCAACCTCGGCGCTGTCGAGGAAACTGAGGAGTTCTTTTCCGTTGTTCGCCTCCCCGACTACATGAAGCCTGGAATCTTTCTTCATGATATTCTTGATTCCGTGACGGATGAGGACATGATCATCCGCAAGCAGGATACGAATACTTTCATTTGTCTGCATCATTGTAAAATTTCTCCTGTCAACAGCTGGACTGCACCTTATAACAGTTATGCAGATTGTATTTACATGCCAAGGGGTAAAATGCAACCTCTTCTTTCAAAATTTCGCTTTTTCGAAAATGTCACTGCAAGTGCCTTGAACCTCGAGAGCATGAGAGAATTCTCCACTCTCTGCAACAGTCAGCTTCAAGTGGCGAAGAAACAACCTTCTGCCTACCCGGAATCGTCGGTGAGCCATCCGACTTTCCTTGCCACCTCATATCCTGGTTGTTATAATCGCGCTGCTTTTACCTTAATCCTATTAACAACGTCAATTCAACAGGAACACTGCCAATGAAAACACTGCTCGTCTTGCTCTCTCTTGCTTTATCTCCAGCAACCTTTGCACTTGCCGCCAGCGGGGAAGGCCCGCCTATCGATGTCACGGCACTCACCGGCACCATGTTCGGCATAATCTCACTCGTGATCTTTGTGTCCGCCTACACCCTCGTTATTTTTGAAGAACAGCTGCACCTGAGAAAATCCAAACCGGTACTCCTGGCCGCCGGCATTATCTGGGTGCTTGTTGCCCTGACGTTCAACAGCATGGGCTATACCCATGAAGCGGAAAAAGCGATTCGTCATAATCTTCTCGAATATGCCGAACTTTTCCTCTTTCTCCTGGTAGCCATGACCTACATCAATGCCATGGACGAGCGGAATGTCTTTCAGGCACTTCGTTCATGGCTGATCAACCGGGGCTTCTCGCTGCGCAGCGTCTTCTGGGTCACAGGCTTACTGGCTTTTTTCATCTCTCCCGTTGCCGACAACCTGACTACCGCCCTGCTCATGGGTGCGGTGGCTTTGGCCGTTGGCGGCCAGGAGAGAAAATTTGTCGCTTTAGCCTGTATCAACATCGTCGTTGCCGCCAATGCCGGCGGTGCATTCTCACCTTTCGGCGACATCACCACACTTATGGTCTGGCAGAAAGGAATTCTCCAGTTCTCTGAATTTTTCGCAATTTTCATCCCCTCCGTCGTTGCCTGGCTGGTTCCTGCAATCCTGATGAACTTTGCCCTGCCGAAAGGGAACCCGCAACCCGGCAAGGAACATTATGTCATGAAACTTGGCGCCAGACGTATCATGGCCCTTTTCCTGTTGACCATTTGCACCGCAGTATCGTTTCATAATTTTCTCCACCTCCCACCGGCAGCGGGCATGATGTTTGGTCTCGGCTATCTCGGCTTCTTCTCCTATTACTTAAAGAAAAAGGAGCACAGGCTCTTCGATCTCGATGCCCAGCCCCTGGCGCAGCCTTTGACCAGTGCCAAGCTCGGCCCCTTTGATATTTTCCGGAAAATTGCCAGGGCGGAATGGGACACTCTGCTTTTCTTCTACGGCGTGATTCTGTGCGTCGGCGGTCTGTCACAGTTCGGCTACCTCGCCTATATCTCCAATCTGCTCTATCATGACCTGGGCCCTACCACCGCCAACGTCATGATTGGTTTTCTGTCGGCGATTGTCGATAATATCCCGGTGATGTTCGCAGTGCTGACCATGAGTCCGGATATGTCCCACGGTCAATGGCTGCTGGTTACCCTCACGGCCGGTGTCGGCGGCAGCATGCTGTCGATAGGCTCTGCCGCGGGAGTAGCTCTCATGGGAGCTGCCCGGGGTGTCTACACCTTCAATGCCCACCTGGTCTGGACTCCGGCAATCACGCTGGGTTATGGAGCAGCTGTTTACACCCATCTGTTCATTAATTCCAAACTGATGTAATGTCTTTCTCTCCACCCACTCCTCCCCTGCCCACCGCCTGGGAGGAGTGTCTGCAAAGAGGCTGGACCCATCTGGATATCCTGCTCGTTACCGGAGACTGCTACGTCGATCATCCGTCCTTTGGCGTAGCACTCATCGGTCGGCTGCTGGAAAGCCACGGCTATAATGTCGCCATCCTCTCTCAGCCTCGTTTTGACACAACTTTTGATTTTCAGGCATTCCCGTCGCCAAGGTTGTTCTGCGGCATAACCGCCGGCAATCTGGATTCGATTGTCGCCAACTACAGCAGTAACGGCAAGGTCCGGGATACCGACGCCTTTTGTCCCGACGGCAATCCATGGCGGGGGAAGATCAGAAGCCGGACGGAGCGAAGACGACCCGACCGGGCCAGTATTGTGTATACCAGTCTGGCCCGGTCGGCCTACCCTAATGTGCCGATTGTTCTCGGCGGTATAGAGGCGTCCCTGCGGCGTTTTGTCCATTATGATTATCAACAGGAAAAGCTGCGATGTTCAATTCTTACCGATGCCAAAGCGGATCTGTTGGTCTACGGCATGGGCGAGAAAGCAGTGGTGGAAGTAGCCGAGCGGTGTGCCCGCAATCAACCGCTCTCTGCCATTCCCGGAACCTGTCAACGGCTGACCGACAGGGAGTTGCAGAACTTCTTTCCGGAATTGGCAATACAAGATTCACAAAAGCTTCTTGTGCTTTCTTCCTGGGATGAGATCAATGAAAAATCGCGCCTGTTTCTTGATGCCGAACTGGCACTTGATCAACATGCCCGTGGCCGCTCACCACGTATCGTACTGCAACGGCAGCAAACCCACTGGGTTTTGCAGCAACCGGCGCCAAAGCCCCTCAATTCTGAAGAGCTCGACGCGCTCTACAGCCTGCCGTACACCAGACGCCCTCATCCTGCCGACGGTCAAATTCCTGCCTATCGGATGATCAGGGATTCGGTAACCATCGTTCGGGGATGTTCCGGCAACTGCTCCTTTTGTGCCATCACCAGGCATCAAGGGCCGTCGATCGTCTCACGCAGCCGGGAATCCATTCATAGTGAATGCGAGCAAATCGCCCAAGCGCATGATTTCGGAGGGACTATCACCGATCTTGGAGGACCGACTGCCAATCTGTATGGTACTTCCTGCGCCATCGGTTCGTGCAAAAAACATGACTGTTTATATCCGAAAATCTGCCCCAATCTTCGGATTGATGAAAAAGTGTTTATCGACCTGCTTGATGAAATTTCCCTGATTAAAGGCGTCCGGCATCTCTTTGTTTCATCCGGTCTGCGAATGGAAATACTCCTGCAGACACCGCATCTGCTTAAAAAAATTCTTCGGTCGCACACTCCCGGATCATTGAAGATAGCCCCGGAACACACCGACGATGAACTGCTGTGCCTCATGCATAAAGAACCGCATGATCTGCTTCGTCGATTTATTAAAAAATGTCGGGAAATTGGCGGTAAACTGGGGAAAAAGATAGAACTCACGCCCTATGCCATTCTCTCTCATCCGGGTTCCACCCCAAAACATGCCGAAAAGCTTACCAGAGACATGCAAAATCTTGGGCTACAGGTGAGGAAATTTCAGGATTTCACCCCAACTCCCGGAACTCTTTCAACAGCCATGTTTGTGACCGGTTTACGGCCCGATAACAAAAAACCGCTCGTTGTCGCAAAAAAACAATCGGAAAGGCGCAAGGAGCGACAAGTTATGGAGGAAAATTTCCATCGACAAAATGCGGGCAACAAAGATTTCAAGCAACGGAAGAAACGATGATCACCTTTCCCTGGTTTTGACAGTCCCGTAGTAGTCACCGTAATTGTTTTCGCTCTTGTAGAGCAGTTTGGATGAAACGACATTGTTTTTATGGCCATTGAAGATCAGGCCAATTATTTTATTTCTGCCGATTTCCTCCACTGTTTTCTGAATCAGCAGCCTCTCGGAGACACCATGCCGCACCACCAGCACCACTCCGTCAACGAGCTTGGACAGTACGGCAGCCTCCGAAGCAACCTGAAAAGGTGGCGTATCGAAAATGATGACTCTGTCGGGGTAGCGCAAAGAGAGCTCTGCGACCAGATTCTGCATGCGAATTGAACCAAGAAGCTCAGCAGGGTTGATTGGTGGCACCCCACTTGCCAAAATCGATAATTTTTTCACCGAAGTGTTCTGTATGAGAGCAGAGATGTCTTTTTTGTTCTGGAGATAATCGGCAAGCCCCAGGACGCCGGGAACACCAAAAAGGTTGGCAAGGGAAGGAAGCCGAAGGTCACAGTCCACCAAGAGGGAATAATGATCCACCCCTTGCGCCAGAGCTATTGCAAGATTTGCAGAGACAAAGCTTTTTCCCTCCTGAGGGAGCACCGAGGTAACCATGACGGTTTTACACACAGGACCATTTTCCGGCGGATGCAGGATTCTGGATCGCAGAACGCGGAAAGATTCGGCGACCTGCTCTGAATAACTGGCCCCCAGGAGGAGCCTTTCATCCCATCCCTTTGATCGGCTCTCTGCAATTGCTGTATTCCGAGTATGTCTGGCTGCAGTATTGACTCTATTATTATTCAAGCCGTTGATTTTTTCCGATCCAACTGTTTCTGTCGTTCTATTGTAAACGGCTTGGGAAGCACCAAGAGAATCCGCTTTATCCACGACTTTGGTAAATTTATTTTCCATCATTATCCTCAATCCAGGTTAATCAACCTCATAAGGTATTGGTAGACAGGCGCCAGCCAACCTCTCTGGTGGGCGTAAGCCACCCCAGCCCCTTCCACCAGCAGAATAGCCAGAACCATCCATACCAGCCATCTTCGCAACAACGTTTTTTGCGGCGGCAGAAAAAATGTGCTGTCATCCCCTTGGATGTGCAACCGCCTGGCACTTTCCCGCACAACCTCCCCCTCAATTTCCAAGACATCCTGTGAATACGCGGCAAGCAAGGCATTATCACAAAGGATGTTGATCTGTCGGGGATTGCCCTGAGTCGCCTCATACACGAGACCCAGCGATTTTTCAGTAAAAATGGCTCTATTCTTGGCCCCAGCCCAGTTCAACCGGAACAGGATATATTGCCGGCAATCCTCCCTGGCAAGTTCGGTAAGGTGGTAACGAACGACAATGCGCTGACTGAGCGAAGAGAGTTGTTCCTCTGTGAGTCGGCCAAGAAGTTCCGGTTGCCCAACCAAAAAAATACTGAGAACATTCTTGACCTCGATAGCCAGGTTGGCAAGCAGTCGTAATTCTTCGAGCAGATCGGTAGGCAAGGCGTGAGCTTCATCAATAATCAGCAGCACCTTTCTTTTCTTTTTCTTGCACTCCTCAAGCAACTTGGCAAACAAGACGAGGAACTTAGCGGTATTACCGTCAAACAACAATCCGAGTTTTGCGGCGAAATAATAGAAAAAATCATCGACCCCCAGAGTCGGATTGGATATCACACAGAGGTATCCCGGGATTTCCAGCGTCTTCGCAAGAACGTTAATAAGAGTGGTTTTCCCGGTCCCGACGCCCCCCGTAAGAAGTAAGAAACCTTTATCGGAAACAACTCCCTGCTTCAGACCGGCTAGTGTCTCTTTGTGGGTTTCCCCCAGAAAGAGAATGTTGGAATCCGGTGAGAGTTCAAATGGTTTTCGCACCAGTCCAAAATGTTTTCTATACATTATAAGAAACCGTACTAGATAACTATATAACCTTTAAACCAAACAAATCCGAACAAGGCCAGGACAAGGAGTATACCTGATATCATCAAGCTTATACTAAAGAAACTCCGCCAATTGCGCTTTCTTTTTTCAGCAACTGTTTCAATATGGGGAATGGTGGCAATGAGCGGTATTGCCAAAGCAGCTTCCAACGCATCGGGATCCCTGAAGGATCCATCGAAAAAATCAAGTACAAGAGTAAAGCCAAACCCTATCCCCAGACCCACCATGGCCGCTACCCCCATTATCCCGGCAAAATTCGGCCGTATTGGCTTTTCCGGATATCTGGCAGGATCCTCGATCTTGAATTGACTGCCTTTCTGCCGCATTTCAAGATTGAGCATCGACCTGGCCTCAAGGTTCTGAGCCACAAGATAATCGTAATGTCTTTTCAGCTGCCCATATTCCCTGGTCAGGGCCGACCATTCCGCTTCCCGCACAGGCGCGGCGGCCACCCATTGTTCATATTCCTTGAGCGCCAGTTTCAATTGTTCCTTTTCAGCTTTGAGACTTTCAATGTTCAACAGGACACTTTTGTACTGTGTCTCGAGTTGGAGAATCAGCGTGTCCACAGAGCCTGCAGCTGATTTGCTTTTGTTTTTTCCGGATCCCGAGCCACGACCGCTGGCAATTTCGCTTTCCAGTCTGGCGATAATGTTTCGGGTTCTCTTTATATCCGGATGCATTTCCTTATATCGAGATGTCAATTGTTCGAGCAGAATCTTCATCTTCTCCAACTGCATATCGGGGTTTATCGGTTCTTCATTCCTATTGCTCGACCGGTCTGTGAAGGCATTTGCCCTTTCACTCGCGATAACTTGTTTCCGGTTGCTTATCTGATCCTGTATCAAGACTAATGTCCTCTCAAGATCCTGAACAGATTCCTGGTTGCTCTGATATTGCCCCTGCAATGCAAGGAGTCTCGCCACATTGGAAACCTGCTGCTCCGGCATTTCATTGTAATGCTTGAGCTTATAATCGCGCATGCCGTTTTCTTTACGATCCATCGTCTCCTTTGCCATTGCCAGTTCATCACTGGTATAGGCAGAGGTTTCCGTAGCTTTTTCTTCCCGATATTTGAGGTTTTCTTCGATGAATTTTGCGGCCAGGGTGTTGGTCACTTTTACTACTTGATCAGGATTGCCGTAATTGAAGGTAATCTTGAAGATATCTCCTTGCTGAGAAGGTTCGATCATGATTTGTTGCCGCATGGAATCAACGATATCTTCCATGGGTAACCGTTGACGGGCTTCGGGATAAAGATCCAAATCAAGAATAAGTTTTTCAAGATTGGTTCTGCTGGTAACTATTTGTGTCAATGTACTGACGATATCGCGAATTCTTGAGACAACATCAGGCGACATTTTGTTCGGACTGATTTTCTGCTGCTCATAGCTGAGAAGGCTCACCGCTTGATACACTTTCGGGGTAAAAAGATATACTCCCAAACCAACGGGGAGACTTATCATCAGCACAACCATGATAAACCATTTTCTTCTGTAAAAAAGATCCAGGTATTTGTTTGCCACTTGGCGCTGTTGAGAGTCCATAGGATAATGTAATAGAATTTTGAATTATTGTTATTCGCCTTATTACCCTGACAATTCTTTTCTTTTATGCTGCAGTGTAACAATCTGCTCCGACATTCAAGAGAAATCAACTAGAAGAGCATTTATATGTTATGGTAACCAGATTAATCCAGGTTATACTGGTAACAGACCTACAGGTCAATGATGATCATTAAAACCGATTTTTTGACTCTTTACAATGATAGGTTTTATTTTTTTGGCACCCCGAAAGTCAACTGCTGGTATTTAATAAAAATCTTCCCTACAAAATGGCACTGCCGACGAAATCGAAGGGCAGTTCAGGGCCAGCATAAAAAGGCGATCAACACCCAGAGCTATTCCCGCCGCGACATCCAGCTTGTCGAGATCTTGCAGAAAACGTTCAGGCATTTCCGCTCTATAGCCGTTATTGGCGCGAATAGCGTCAATTTCTGCTTGAAACCTTTGTCTCTGCTCAGCTCCGTCGGTAAGCTCTGAAAAACCGTTCGCCAACTCCACCCCTTTGATATACAACTCGAATCTTTCAGCTATTTTGGGGTTGGTTTTATTTTTCTTTGCAAGCGAAGCTAATTGCGCTGGATATTCATAGAGGAAAACAGGAAATTCGTATCCAAGTTTTGGTTCCACATATTCAACCAGGATTTCATCGAATCTTTCTTCGGTCAGGATCTGGTCCAGGGAATACGGGCTGTATCGATGAAAAGCCTGATCAACGGTCAGCCGCGGCCAATTGCCTGAGAGATGTACACCGGACATGAAGTCTTCGGTAACAGGAAAATGAAATGGTATTTCAGGATGCTGCAGGTATTCGAGGATAAAACGCACCAACATCTCGCAATCCGTCATCAACTGAAAGTAATCACAGCCGGTCCTGTACCACTCAAGCATCTGGAACTCTTCCAGATGAAGGCGGCCGCACTCACCTTTCCGGAAACAGGGACTGATCTGGAATATTTTCTCGCACCCCTGGGCGAGCAAACGTTTCATGCACAGTTCGGGTGAGGTCTGCAGGTAGTGATTTTCAGAGGCAAACGGCAGGATATGGCTTTCAGGAATAAAGACGGGCTGACGGAGAGGAGTATCGACTTCCAGAAACCCCTGATGATAAAAAAAATTTCTGATGGCACGAAAAAAGGCTGCACGCAAGTGCAGCCTTTCGACGCTCAACACGGAACTACTCTTTGACCCGGGTCACATACTGACCGGTCCGGGTATCAATTTGAATCTTATCCCCTTCCTCGACGAAAGGAGGAACCTGCAGCTCATATCCAGTCTGCACGGTTACCGGTTTTGTATCATTTCCAGAAGTGTCGCCTTTCGCCCAGGGGTCGGCTCTGATCACTTCAAGGTTGACAAAAGTCGGCAGGGTAATATCTATGGGTTTGCTGTCAAAAAACAGCACCACTACCTCCATATTATCGATAAGGAAATTCGTATTTTCGCCCAACTGCTCCCGAGTCAGAGAAAGCTGCTCATAATTGTCGGTATCCATGAAATGGAAATCATCTCCCTGACTGTATAGAAATTGCATCTTTCGCTCATCAAGCTCGGCTTTCTCAAATTTATCGTTGGAGCGATAGGTCTTTACAAGCTGATTTCCGGAGATCATATTGCGCATTTTACACCGGTAAAGAGCCTGCCCCTTACCGGGTTTTGAAAACTCAAAATCCGTCACAATGTAGGGGTTTCCATCTATTTGAACCTTAAGTCCTTTACGCAAATCAGAGGCACTCAGCATTGTACTTCTCCATATCTTCTTAATCTAAACCGGATCACCGGCAACATGATTTCATCCTTGACCACTCTTGATAATCCAATTCCCCGCCATTTTATGATCGGCTGAGGGCATTGAAAAATGCTTTCATGAGCTATGTGGAATCATGCAATATACCTGTTGTTTGCTTTATTCTGCAACCGTTAATTTTTTTTGGACAGAATTCTCTCTGACTTCAAGTCTTTCTTTTTACGGATGTTTTGTCGAGTAACACCTTAAGAAATCAGTTATGTTGATTTTTTTCAATGCGGACCAGGGCTATCCGGTTATAATAACGCCATGTCCTTGCTGGAGACCCCCAATTTACGCCTTACTCTCTCATATATCGTATGAAAACTCTATGGACTCCGTGGAGGATTGAACATGTCCTCGGAACAGCTCCAAAAATAAATCAGTGTATTTTTGAGCCCGGTGGAACCTGTCGGGCCGACAAAGGCTTGCTTCTGCTGTTTCGCGACGATTTCTCGCTTGTCCTTCTCAACCGATTTCCGTATGCCAACGGCCATCTCCTGGTTGCTCCTGCCCGCCACGTAAGCTGCATCACTGAACTTTCCATGGGAGAAAACAGCGCTCTGATGGAGACTGTGAAAAAGTCCACTTCCATTTTGAAAAATCATCTCTCTCCCGATGGTTTCAATATCGGTTGCAATCTCGGAGCGATCGCCGGGGCGGGAATCGCCGATCACCTCCATTATCATATCGTTCCCCGCTGGTCCGGCGATCATAATTTTATCACCGTCATCTCTGAGATACGTACCATTCCCGAGCATATAGATCGCACCTACGACAAACTTCTTCCGGATTTCCAGGCTCTCCTGGAGATGAATGCCAGATGAACTCATTGACCAAGCTGACCCCCATGCTGCAGCAATACCTGGAAATTAAAGGGCAGCATGAAGATGCCATCCTTTTCTACCGGATGGGGGACTTTTACGAGATGTTCTTTAATGATGCCGTCATCGCCTCAAAAATTCTCGGCATCACTTTAACCTCTAGAAACAAGAAGAGCGATTCGGTACAGGTGCCGATGTGCGGCATCCCGTACCACGCAGCGCAAACATATCTGGCAAAACTGATCAAGGCCGGCCGCCGCGTTGCCATCTGTGAACAGACCGAGGATCCTGCGAGTGCAAAAGGAATTGTAAAAAGAGAAGTGGTTCGCATCATCTCTCCAGGAGTTATCACCGATGATCAATTGCTAGACGACAAGAGCAACAACTATCTGTCGTCCGTGGTCGTCAAAGTGGCTCATGGTCTGTGTCACTATGGCATCAGTTTTCTGGATGTCAGCACCGGCGAGTTTCTGGTCGGCGAATTATCCGGGAAACAGAGCGACGTCGAAATCCTTGATCAACTCACTCGACTCGCTCCGTCTGAACTGCTGATTCCACAGGATGATCGCGAACATCTTGCCGAACTTTTGCATCAACTCTGTGCCATGCTCCCGGAGCTGTGCATTACCGAAAGAAACAGCCAGATGTATCACGTTGAGGCCGCCCAGGAACGCCTCCATGAACATTTCCGGGTTGTCACCCTGGATGGTTTCGGCTGTGGCACCTTCACGTCCGGGATTATCGCCGCCGGCGCACTGCTTGAATATATTCAGGAGACCCAGAAAACATCCATTGATCATATTGAGAAACTGACGCCGATCGACACCGACTCCATCCTTCATATCGATGAATCCTCCAGACGGAATCTTGAATTGACGCAGACCATATCCGGGGGCCACCGCCAAGGCTCCCTGCTCTCCGTTCTCGACAGCACCTGCACGCCCATGGGCGCCCGTCTGCTGCGCCACAATCTCCTCTTCCCGCTGCAGAATAGACAGCGAATCGTCGACCGTCTCGACGCCGTAACCTTCTTTTTTAACAAGAGCACGCTGCGCAGAGATGTACGGAACCTCCTCGAAAACGTTTACGATCTCGAAAGATTGAACAGCCGAATGATACTCGGCTCGGCAAATGGCCGTGACATGCTGGCAATGAAGAACTCACTGGTCTGTCTCCCGGCCGTCCGGGGGCTTCTCGCACAATGCGACACCAGCAAGCTGATATCTATCCGCGAACAGCTCGACATCCTCGTTGATCTTCACGATCTCCTGGAGAGGGCCATCCACCCTGACCCTCCTGTGGGCCTTCGCGAAGGGCATCTTATTGCCGAAGGCTATAATAGCGAACTGGATGAACTGGCCATGCTTCTCAGGGACGACAAGAAGCTCATTCTCGATCTGGAAAACAGGGAACGGGAAGCAACAGGCATTGCCAAACTCAAAATCGGCTATAATAAAGTGTTCGGTTACTTTATAGAAATCAGCAAAATGCATGAACATAAAGTTCCCGACAGTTATATCAGAAAACAAACGCTGGTGAATGCCGAAAGATTTATCACTCCCGAACTGAAAGAATTCGAAAATCGGGTCCTTGGAGCGGAAGACCGACGCATTGAACTGGAATATCAGCTTTTTCTGGGTATACGCAACCAGCTTGCCGAGAACTCCAGCCGTATCCTGAATACGGCTCGTTTACTTGCACAAATCGATTTTCTCGCCGCGGCCGCCGAGGTTGCCCACAAAAACAACTACCGCCGCCCGGAAGTTGACGAAGGTGACGAAATCCACATAGTAGAGGGACGTCATCCGGTAATCGAGCAAACGTTGCCTTCGGGAAGATTTGTTCCCAATGACGTACACCTGGACCAGCGAAGGGAAGAAGTACTTATTATTACCGGCCCCAATATGGCCGGCAAATCGACCATCCTCAGACAAACCGCTCTCATTGTGCTGATGGCGCAAATGGGCTGCTATGTCCCCGCAGAACAAGCAACTATAGGCATAGTAGACAGAATCTTCACTCGAGTAGGTGCCATGGACAACCTGCGACGGGGACAGTCAACATTCATGGTAGAGATGAGTGAGACCGCGAACATATTAAATAACGCCACGGAAAGAAGTCTGGTTATCCTTGACGAAATTGGTCGGGGAACATCAACCTACGACGGCCTCTCCATTGCCTGGGCGGTAGCTGAAGAACTTGTGGAGAAAAACCAAAAGGGAGTCAAGACCCTGTTTGCCACCCACTATCATGAACTGACCGAACTTGCTAAAAGCAATGGACGGATACAAAACTACTCCATTGCCGTTCGTGAATGGCAAGGCGATATCATCTTTTTGCATAAGCTGGTAAGAGGTGGCACCAGCAGAAGCTATGGCATCCAGGTAGCCGGCCTGGCCGGCGTTCCTCATCATGTTGTCAAGCGTGCCATGGAGATCCTCAAAGAAATTGAACAGGGAAAATTCAAACAAGCCGCACCGTCTTTTTCTCCAGGAAATAAGTCCGGCAGAATCAGAAAGAACCCCGACCAGCTTTCTCTCTTCGCCCCTCCGGTCGATCCCATCAGAGAGTATCTGATGAAAGTGAATCTCGATGAATGCCCGCCGGTCGAAGCTCTCAACACGCTCTACTCACTGAAAAACATGCTGAACTGAGTCCCTCTCCATTTTTTTTTCGCGACAATTATCTGCGTCAGGAACGCCTGACTCTTTACGGCTCTACCCGGAAATTATCCAAGCATTATTATTGCCTCCGGCCTTCCAGCCCTCGACACAATGCTTCAATTTATTTTGCTATGGTTATCTCTTTCCTGTATAATGGCCTCTGATTTCAATCAAATATTCGATAAACGAAGTATTTGAGTTATTTTCTTCTGCTGGAGCACAGGTCTTTCTCACTCGTGATGATCCGTACAGTTCTTTTCACCATGTTTTGCCTGTTCATAACCCTCGTTTGCTTATCTGGCAATCTTCAGGCAACGGATGAGGACGTTGACAAACCTGTCTCTATATCGACCCTGTATGATGAAGCAAAGTTCTACTACAATCAGCTACAGACCAATGCAACCATCGGAGATGCAAGGGATAACTGGCTGAAGGGAACAAGAAATTTTCGGCGAATCTATCTCTCCAGCCCAAAATCCGAACTGGCTCCCGCTTGTCTGTACATGCTTGGCCGTGTCTACAGTGACATGTTCGATAAATTCCAGAACGGCATAGATCTCGACGAATCTATTGCTTATTTCAAAGATACCGCAAGACTTTTCCCCCAGCATCGACTTGCCGACGATGCCTATATGGCGCTAGGTCAAATCATTCTCGACAAACGCCGCAATCCCCAGGAAGCTGCGGAATATTTTTCCGAGATTGTCACAAATTTCCCGAACGGCGATATGCATTCAGAGGCTGAAAACCTTCTCAAGGTGCTCTCACAGGAGCATGACATACCTCTGCCGAAGGTGATGGTTTCTTCCTCGCGCGATAACAAGCTCAGTTATGTTCTTCCGGTTAAATACTGGTCCTCCGACAGCTATACCCGGGTTGTAATTATGGCATCGGGTCCGGTGAACTATAAAGAGATCCTCCTCGAAGAAACTGAAAATTCGCCCAGGCGACTCTACATTGATTTCAAAAAGAGCTACATAGAGCCCCAATACCGGGCACCTGTCCCTATTGAAGACGGACTTCTCAGGCGTATTCGGACCGGACAGTTCTCGCCGGATACGGTCCGGGTGGTTCTCGACATAGAATCTATCAACAGTTACAAAATTTTCAGTCTTCCCGATCCGTTCAGAGTGGTTATCGATGTTCGCGGCGAAAAAGTAGGTGAGAAGCTTCCACTGGAAAATCTTGCAGAAGGTATTGAGAATCCGCCAAAGAAAGATGCTCCGCAAGACACCAATGAAATCATAGTGCTCAGGGACAACAAGAAGATTCCGATTGCAAATAGAGCTACCGCCGAGACTGGTAAAAATGAGACGATTCCTGAGGTGAAACCTCTGTCACTTGCGCAGCAGCTTGGATTGGGTGTTAAAAAAATTGTTCTTGATCCTGGACATGGCGGGAAGGATCCGGGAGCAATGGCATTCGGCCTGAAGGAAAAGGACATCGTCCTTGGCATTGCCAAAAAGTTGGCCCCTGTTCTGGAAAAAGAACTTGGCTGTGAAGTTCTCCTCACCAGGAATGATGACACCTTCATAAGTCTTGAAGAACGTACGGCTATCGCCAATACGGAGAATGCCGATCTTTTTGTTTCTCTTCACATCAATGCCCATCCTTCCGCCAAAGTCAGGGGTCTGGAGACCTATTACCTCAATCTCACAACCAACGCCGAAGCCATGAGGGTAGCGGCAAGAGAAAATGCAACGTCAACCCATCAGATGAGCGATCTTCAGGATATCCTCTCGGATATTATGAAAAACTCAAAGATCACCGAGTCGTCACGGCTGGCACAGCAAGTCCATAACTCCATTCTCAGTCAAGCTGAGAAGCAAGGTTTCTCCGACATAAAGAACCTCGGGGTCAAGCAGGCTCCTTTCTACGTCCTGATTGGTGCACAAATGCCTGCGATTCTCATTGAGATAGCCTTTATAAGCAATGAACAGGATATCAAAAACCTCAACAACCCTTCGTTTATAAATATGCTGACCCAAGAGATTTCCCAAGGAATCAGAGCATATGTGAACGATACAACCGCCCAGCTTATCAACTCCGATTAAAAAAACCCCCTCCGTTGACTTCCACCTCTGACGAGGATTCTTTTATACACAAAAAAGGCCATTCTCTTCAAGAGAATGGCCTTTTTTTGACTGTATACTTCCTACGCTTACTTGATATTAGCAACCTTCAAACGAGCCAGGGCACGTTGAAGAGCTATTTCAGCTCTCTTTCTATTGAAATTATCAATTTGCTGGGCAGCCTGGACGAGCCTTTTTTCAGCTCGTTCTTTCGCTTTCAATGCCCTGTCAACGTCAATTTCACTACCTTTTTCGGCACTCTCCACAAGAAATGTAATCTTGTTATTTGAGACTTCGCAGAAACCTCCACTCACCATGAGAGCTTCACGTTTTTTGCCGTTCTCATAGGTAAGAGTACCAATCTTGATTGTCGACAGAAAGGGTGCATGGTTTGCTAGTACACCGAAGTCACCACCAAAACCCGGAGCATTAACGATATCTACATCCTCGTTCACCTTTGCTCCAGTTGGAGTTACGACTTCAAGTCTTATCTGTTGTCCCATCGAATGTTCCTCTCAAGCAAATTATTTAGCTGAGTCTTTGGATTTTGCTTCTTTGGCGATAGCTTCATCAATCGAACCTACCATATAAAAAGAGTTCTCGTTGAGATCGTCGAGTTTTCCTTCAAGAATCTCCTTAAATCCCTTTACAGTATCTGCGACTTTGACGAATTTTCCGGCCATACCGGTAAATACCTCGGCAACAGTAAATGGCTGTGACAGGAATCTTTGGATCTTACGAGCTCTGGAAACCAGCTGCTGATCTTCTTCGGACAACTCATCCATACCAAGGATTGCAATGATGTCTTTCAGATCTTTATATTTCTGCAGAGACACCTGAACACCACGAGCAACCTGATAATGTTCTTCGCCAATGACGTTGGGATCGAGAATCCTGGAAGTCGAATCGAGAGGATCGACTGCAGGGTATATGCCAAGCTCGGCAATCTGCCGGGAAAGAACAACCGTACCGTCAAGGTGAGCAAAAGTAGTGGCTGGAGCAGGATCGGTCAAGTCGTCCGCAGGTACATAAACACATTGAACGGCGGTAATTGAGCCCTTCTTTGTGGAGGTGATGCGTTCCTGCAGCGCGCCAAGATCTGTAGCCAAAGTCGGCTGGTAACCAACAGCAGAAGGAATACGGCCAAGAAGAGCCGATACCTCGGAGCCTGCCTGGGTAAAACGGAAGATATTGTCAATGAACAGCAAAACGTCCTGGCCTTCTTCATCACGGAAATACTCAGCTGCAGTCAAGCCGGTGAGAGCAACACGAGCACGCGCTCCCGGAGGTTCGGTCATCTGTCCGTAAACCAGGGCAGCTTTCGGCAGAACGCCTGATTCCTTCATCTCGTGGTAGAGGTCATTGCCTTCGCGAGTTCGCTCACCTACGCCGCAGAAAACCGAAATACCACCATGATGCATGGCAATGTTGTTAACCATCTCCATCATGATAACGGTCTTGCCGCAACCGGCACCACCGAAGAGCCCCATTTTTCCACCAAGTGGAAAAGGTACCAGGAGGTCGATAACCTTAATGCCGGTCTCAAGAACCCGCACCTCGGTATCCTGGTCGGTGAAAGCCGGAGCATCCCGATGAATCGGCATGGTCTTATTTGCGGCAATCTCCCCGAGTCCATCAACCGGCCTGCCAACGACGTTCATAATCCTGCCAAGGGCCGCTGCACCAACCGGAATGGTGATGGGCAGACCACTGTCTCTTACAGCCATCCCGCGTACAAGACCGTCCGTCTGATCCATGGCAATACACCTGCATGCATTATCGCCGAGATGCTGGGCTACTTCAATTACCAGATTGTCTTCTTTATCGTTAATTCCTGGGTTGGTGACATAACATGCGTTCAAGATGTTCGGCAACTTGCCGGGCTCGAACGTGACGTCTACTACAGGACCGATTACCTGTGTGATTTTTCCAATTTTCTGTTCACTCATTGGGATTTATCCCTCCTCAAAAGTCTTAGATTATCATGAGATAAATAATTATTTCAGGGCTTCTGCGCCGCCTACAATGTCCATAAGTTCACTTGTAACGGCGGCCTGACGAGCCTTATTGTAAACGATGGTCAGGTTTCGCACCATATCCTTACATGCATTGGTAGCATTATCCATCGCCGTCATCCTGGCTGCATGTTCACTAGCACCCACTTCGAGCATTGCATGATAAACGATGACGTTGAGATATAACGGCTGGAGAACATCCATGATTTCTTCCGTAGAAGGTTCGTAGATATAATCTCCCGAGAACTTTTTCTCTGTTGAAAGGGTCTCGCTTTTCGGTTGAACTGGAAGAACGACGGAAATTGCAGGCCGTTGTACGGCAACCGACTTGAAAGCGCCGTAAATAATCTCGACTTTATCGGTTGCGCCACTTAAAAATTCCGTCGAAATATCTGTGGCAATTTCCCTTGCGTTGAACATTTGAAAATTGCTCATTATGTCTCGGTAGCTCTTCCTGACACGGCCGGTTTTATTCAGAGCCTGACTACCTTTTTTTCCAACGCAGACGAAACTGACCTTCTTGCCATTGGCCTCATATTCGGCCATCTTCAACAAAGCAAGCTTAATGATATTGGCATTGAACGAACCACAAAGACCACGGTCGGAAGTTACAACCACTAATTCAACGGTTTTCACATCCCGGACTTCCATCAATGGGAATCCAGTGGTATTTGCGCCACCGGACAGATTTGACATTGCCTCGTCAAATTTTCCGGCATAAGGTCTGAAGGCCTCCATCTTTTCCTGGGCGCCACGCAGTTTTGAGGCGGCGACCATGTTCATAGCCTTGGTGATCTGAGCTGTCTTCTTGACACCCGAGATCTTAGTCTTTACTTCCTTTAAACTCGCCATATCTTGACCTATTTGTGATTAGTTAAGACCTTTTGTCGCCTTGAAAGTATCACCAAAGCTGGTCAGTACCTTGTTGAGTTTTTCCTTTATTGCGTCAGTAAACATCAACTCTTTGACAAGATCGGTAAAAATGGTCGGTTCATTGGATTCTATGTAATTATAGAGCTCAGATTCATAGTCGGCTAAGGTGTTTATTGGCAGTTTATCGAGGTATCCGTTTGAACCGGCATAAATAATTGTGACTTGTTTTTCCATCGGCAACGGCTGATATTGCGGCTGCTTCAAGATTTCGACAAGTCGCTCGCCACGGGTTAGTTTTGCCTGGGTGCCGGCATCAAGATCGGAGCCAAAAGCGGCAAATGCTGCCAACTCACGATACTGGGCGAGATCGAGGCGTAGGGTACCGGCAACCTGCTTCATGGCTTTTACCTGAGCGGCACCACCTACACGCGATACGGAAAGTCCTACGTTGATCGCCGGTCGAACACCTGAGAAAAAGAGGTTTGGTTCAAGGTAAACCTGACCGTCGGTAATGGAGATAACGTTGGTCGGGATGAAGGCTGAAACATCGCCGGCCTGTGTTTCGATAATCGGCAGAGCGGTAAGAGAACCGGCACCCAACTCATCATTTACTTTTGCGGATCTTTCAAGCAATCGGGAGTGGTTGAAGAAAATGTCACCAGGATATGCTTCACGTCCCGGAGGCCTTCTGAGGAGGAGAGAAAGCTCACGATAAGCGACAGCCTGTTTGGAGAGATCATCATAGATGATGAGTGCATGCTGTCCGTTATCCCGGAAGTATTCGCCCATGGCGCAACCGGCAAAAGGTGCGATGTACTGCATTGGTGCAGGATCTGAAGCACAGGCGGATACAACCGTTGTATATTCCATTGCACCGTGCTTTCTCAGAGCCTCGACAACCAGGGCAACAGTCGATTTTTTCTGGCCTACTGCTACATAGATGCAGTGAATGTCGGAGTATTTCTGAGCGATGATGGCATCAACGCAGAGAGCGGTTTTACCGATCTGGCGGTCACCGATAACCAGTTCACGTTGTCCACGGCCAACCGGAGTCATAGCGTCGACTGCTTTCGAACCGGTATAGCAAGGCTCATGTACACCTTTTCTGGAGATAACACCCGGAGCCAGAACTTCAATTTTCGAGGTGAGATCGGTTTTAATCGGTCCCATGCCGTCGATCGGCATACCGATACCGTCGACAACGCGCCCTTCCATGGCGGGACCGACAGGAACCTCGGCGATTTTGCCGGTACGTTTGACAATGTCACCTTCCTTGATTCCGGAGACGTTGCCAAGAACGGCACAACCAACGTTGTCAGCTTCAAGGTTCAATGCGAGTCCCAAGATTCCGCCCGGAAACTCCAAGAGTTCCATGGCCATACAATTCTGCACCCCATAGACCCGGGCAATACCGTCGCCAACTGAGATAACGGTACCTGTCTCGTTAAGATCTATACTGGTCTCGTAGGCACCAATCTGATCTTTAATAATCTGACTAATTTCTGCGGCTTTGATCTGCATCTATTCTCTCCCCTTAATGGAATCTTTTAAACCAGCAAGTTGTGTTCTTATACTCCCGTCTAAAACCAGGTCACCAACTTTGGCAATAATTCCGCCAAGTATTGAAGGGTCTACGCTGGTTGTGAGTGCAACCTTCTTGCCTGTTAACTTTTCTAATACAGTTTGAACATTTGCTTTCAATTCATCATCCAGTTCAACGGCTGAAATAACATTGCCGTGGCTGATATTTTTCAACTCATCAGCCATGGTCTGATAGGATTCAGCTATTTCCGGTAGTAATCCGGCGCGTTTTTTCTGGACTAAAAGATTCAAGAAGTTTCCCATGACCGTATCGACTCCCATCGAGGTCACCATACCCTTCATGACCTTTTCTTTTACATCCATGGGATAGAGAGGATTCGTCACGGCATCAGCGACTTCAGGGTGAGAGGCATAGAGTTTCGCTAGGCCTTGAAGAACTTCGTTATATTCTTCGTAATTACCCTGTTCCTGACCTACGGTGAAAATTGCCTTGGCATATCGTCGTGCGAGGATTGTCTGTTTCACTGTACTGCCCCCACTTTAGCTAAATAATTTTCGATTATCTTCACCTGGTCGTCCGCAGTGAGATTTTTCACGATGAGTTCTTCAGCCATTGCTGCAGCCTGATCGACGGCATCGTTTTTAAGGGTGCGGCGTGCTTCAGTGATCTCATTCTGAATAGCCATTTCAGCCGAGCGTTTTATGTCAGCCGCGGCCTGTTCGGCCTTTTCAATAATCTTAACTTTTTCGATTTCGGCTTGAGCAATCGCTCTTTCGACAATCTTGTCGATTTCCGACTCTACCGATGCCAGCTTTTGCTGAAAATCGTTATAGGATTTCTCAGCTTCGCCACGTTTCTGCTGCAGCGTCTCGATCTCATCCTTGATTTTCTTCTGCCGGGAAGCAAGTCCGGAACCGATTGGCTTTGCCGCAAATTTCACCAGAATTATCATCAAGGCGATAAAGTTGACAACGCGCCAGCCGAGATCCTTCAGCTTAGCAGCCGACAGGCTTGAAGGTACAACGTGTCCGGCATCTGCTCCATGACCCTCTTCGGCGGCCACTGCATGGCCTGCCGCCGGTGATTTCTCCGAGGCAAAAACCGCTCCACACGACAAGGCAAGCCAAAGTGTTAACGTTAGCAGGCTCAAAAGCCCGGCAATTTGTTTCACTCCATTCATTTTTAGAGACTCCTCCCCAGAATTTTACTCGCCATGTCGGTTGCAAAACCGTCCAAATTTGACTTCAAACTGGTTCTGGCTCTCTCGATATCAGCCCTGAGCTCAGCCAGTTTAGCCTCCTTGGTTGCATCGGCGTCAGCCCTTATGGCAGAAAGCTTTTCATCCCCTGCTGCTTGAGCTTCTGCACGAGCACCGTCAAGAGCAGCTTTTGCCCTGCCTGAAGCTTTTGCCATTTTAGCATCCACCTCTTCCTGCCGGAGTTTGGCGTTTTTCTCGAACTTCGAGATACTGTCCTCCATCCCCCGTAGTTTTTCAGATCTCTCCCTGAGAATATTCTTTATTGGCTTATAAAGAACACCATTGAGGAGAAACATGAGCACAACCATGTTAACAATCTGAATAAACAAAGTGATATCCGTCGTAATCATGTTAGTAGCTCCTGCTTAACTAAGATAACGAAAAAAACTAAACATTCATTTACGCAATGAATGATGACCGCACTGGGCTATATCTACAAAAAAAGGTTTAAAACTGTGAAGAATAAACTGAACCACCATTCACAATGGCAAAAAATTCTTAACGTATATATATTACTCTGTCAACTAATTTATAGAGTTGGCCACTCCGGCAAGACAAAACCGCATGCTGGTGGCGGCAATACGCACAACTTGCCCACCTGAATATCTCCTGGAGTCTCTACCCTGACCTTCTGTTAAGGTTGTCGGAGTAATGACGTTATCACCGACGGAACCGATCGAATTGCCTCATTCAGCTTATCCACCATCGGCCCGCCCGCCTGGGCCATATCAGGCCGCCCTCCGCCTTTCCCGCCCACCAGCTTCGCAACGTGATTGACAATATCGCCGGCCTTGATTTTTTTAGTCAGGTCATCGGTGACAATGGCCAGCAGAGCTGCCTTGCCGTTGATACTGCCACCAAGCACTGCTATTCCGCTGCCGAGAGTATCACGAACCCGATCGCCAACCTCCCGCAATGTTTTCGGGCTATCGAGGGGGATCACCGCTGCAATCAGTTTGATATTTTCTATTTTGACGGCACCTTTCATTACCTCGTCCAGATCAAAGCTCGCCAACTGCCTGGAAAGCTCTGCAACCTGTTTGTCCATTGCCTTGAGATTTTTCAGGAGCGACTCTACCTTCGGTATTATTTCCCCACTGCTTCCGGCATTCAGGAGAGCCGCAGTCTGTCGCTCGCGACGATACGCCATCTGGATGTCCGCAAAGGCAGCCGGCCCGGCTACTGCTTCAATTCTTCTCACTCCGGAAGCGATTCCATTTTCGGAGAGGATTTTAAAGACCCCAATAGCCCCGGTGGCGTCGACATGGGTGCCGCCGCAGAGCTCTTTACTGAAATCGGCCATTGACACAACCCGTACACTTTCATCGTATTTTTCGCCGAAAAGCGCCATTGCACCTTCCTTAAGAGCGTCATCCTTCAGAAGAACGCGGGTTGCCACCTGAGTATTTTGCCAGATTTTTTCATTGACCAGATATTCTACAGTCTCTATCTCCACCGGAGATAAAGGAGAGAAATGGGTGAAGTCAAAGCGCAGGCGATCGGGTGCAACGAGCGACCCTGCTTGTTTCACATGATCTCCCAGGACCTTTCTGAGAGCAGCATGAAGCAGATGAGTAGCCGAGTGATGCGCGGCTATGGCAAAACGTCGGTTTTTGTCGACTGTGAGAGATACCTCAAGATCTTCGGCAAGGGTTCCCTCCACCACTTCGATCTCGTGGAGGATGATTCTATCTCCTTCAACAGCGGTGGCTGTCACTCTTGCGCTTCCGCCTTGCCAGCGGACCTCCCCGTAGTCCCCGACCTGCCCGCCAGATTCTGCATAAAACGGGGTTTCTCCGACAAAAAGCCGTCCCTTCTCCCCGGCATCAAGTTGTGCGACTTTCAGGCCTGTTTCGTCTATCAGACCTTGAACCTTACTCACCGCCGACATCTCGCCATAACCGACAAATTCAGCCTTTTTGCCGGTAAGCGCGAGGTCTTTTACCCCTTCGTCAAGAAGTTTTACCCCTTCTCCCTTACGCGACAATCGGGATTTTTTCCTCTGGCTTTCCATCTCTGCGTGAAAACCCGGCTCATCGATATCAAGACCTCTTTCCAGGGCAATATCCCTGACTATATCAAAAGGAAAACCAAAGGTGTCGTAGAGTTTAAAAATAAACCGGCCGGAAATACTTCTTGAGCCTCCTTCCGCCAGTCTGGCTATTTCTTCATCGAGCAGCGCAAGACCGTTTTCCAGAGTCTCCCGGAACCTTTCCTCTTCATTGTTTACAACTTTGGAAAGCAGCGAGACGGCATCGGTCAGGTGGGGGTATGCGCCGGTCATCTCCTCCACAACGACCTTCACAACCTCTTCCATGAATGGCTTATTCAGCCCGAGATGCTTGCCATAGCGCACCGCCCGGCGCATAATCCTCCGCAATACATATCCTCGGCCTTCATTACCCGGCAGAATCCCGTCTGCAACCAGAAATGTGGTGGCCCTGGCGTGATCGGCGATGACACGCATTGCCGTGTCGTCCTGAGTGTTTTTGCCATAGGTTTTCCCGGCCAGTTCTTCAAGTCTTGCGATGATAGGGGTGAACAGATCGGATTCGTAGTTGTTAAACTTTCCCTGCAGGACAGCAGCTACCCTTTCAAGCCCCATACCGGTATCGATGCTTGGCTTCGGCAACCGGCTCATCATCCCGTCGGCAGCGCGATTGAACTGCATGAATACCAGATTCCACAACTCAAGAAACCGGTCGCAATCGCAACCCAGCGCACAATCGGGACGGCCACAGCCGGCAAGCGGCCCTTGATCGATATGTATTTCAGAACAAGGGCCGCAGGGGCCGGTATCCCCCATGGCCCAGAAATTGTCTTTTTCTCCCATCCTTACGATTCGGCCCTTGGGGAGATCTTCCACCTTATCCCAGAGGGCGTACGCCTCATCATCGTCCTCATAGATAGACACCCAGAGATTTTGTGGAGAAATACCGAGCTCCACTGTAAGAAAATCCCAGGCAAAACGAATGGCCTCATCTTTAAAATAGTCGCCGAAGGAAAAATTTCCGAGCATTTCAAAAAAGGTATGATGCCTCGCAGTGTATCCGACATTCTCCAGATCGTTGTGCTTCCCGCCGGCTCTCACGCATCGCTGACTGGTGACGGCCCTGACATAGTCCCGTTTGTCCTCACCCATGAATACGGTTTTAAACTGCACCATTCCGGCATTGGTGAAGAGGAGAGTCGGATCGTCTTTGGGGACGAGGGAAGAGCTTTCAACGACCGTATGGCCGTTTTTGATAAAATAGCTCAAAAACCTGCTTCGTAATTCATTTCCTTTCATAGTTCCAGGCAACACACGTAAGTATGGATAATCCCCCCACCCGTCATTTTTCGGGATGGGGTACTGTATAATAAAGTTACTCGTTTCGAGCGATGATATAGGGAAGAATCTTCTTGAATTCCGGGGTTCCAGCTTTGCCAAGAAGTTCATAAATCAACATCTCCGCAGGGCCGACAGCAACTCCTTCCGCCTGTAATCGAGCAAGGCCATCCCGATGATCGTCAAAATTTCTCGATGAGACCCCATCGGACACAACCCAGACTGCCTTGCCCTTCTCAAGAAGCCCCATCGCAGTCTGGTAAATGCAGATATGTGTCTCGACTCCGACGAGAACTATTGTTCCAATCCTTGCAGGCAAGGTATCGATAAAAGCTGCCGTCTCCCTGTTCGCCAGGGCATTGAACTCGACCTTGTCGAATTGCGGAACATCGGCGACAAGGGCTTCAACGTTCGGAACATAGGGCCCCAGCCCCTTTTTATATTGAGTGTTGGCGACAATTGGAATGCCGAAAATCCCGGCACAGTGGAGCATGAGTTCAACTGTGCCCGCAACCTTTTCCGATTCATGAATCTTCGCCATCAGGCTCTGTTGCACATCTACGATCTGTAAACAGACATTTTCCGGAGTAAGCATCCTTTTGTTCATTCCAATCCTCCTCTGGAGAAAAAATACTGGAAAAATTTGATTCCAATAAACTCTTTTCTCAGTCCAGATTCAAGAGTATCCTTCCATCGACACCAAAAAAAACGAAATGATTACTTGAACAACACCTCTCCACCGAGAGAACTTCCGAACAAAGCGAGTGGGGGGTGAAATGCTATCGAGAAGAGTCTCGTCCACCGGGATTATGAGTTGGAAGAATACTTTTTTCCTTCAATCAAGTCAGCGATTATCGAGGGGTCCGACAGCGAAGAGATATCGCCGAAATCGTCCAATTCATCGGCAGCGATTTTTTTCAAGACCCTCCGCATGATCTTCCCGCTCCTGGTCTTCGGCAGAGCTTCGGTATACTGCACGCCATCGAGGATAGCGATCGGTCCGATTTTCTCACGCACATGGTTGCGTAACTCTTCCGGCAAATCGGGTGTCTGTTGAACATTTTTATTCAAGGTCACGTATGCGTAAATCGCCTGCCCCTTCAGTGGGTGGGGCATACCGACCACAGCTGCCTCAGCCACACTGCGGTGGGTCAGCAACGCCGATTCAATTTCCGCCGTTCCGAGTCTGTGACCACTGACATTGATAACATCGTCCAATCTACCCATTATCCAGAAATAGCCGTCTTCATCCCGACGTGCCCCGTCACCGGTGTCATACCAACCGGTAGAATCGACGAAATAGGGGAAATAGGAGGGATCGTTCCTTCCGGATATATTTTTGCACATCCCGGGCCACGGCTGGCGAATAACCAGCCTTCCGCCTTCATTGACGCCCACCTCATGGTCCTCGACGTCGATAACCGCAGCATCTATGCCCGGCAGCGGAAGGGCGGCAGATCCGGGTTTCATAGGGAGGGTTACGGGGAGCGGGGCAATCATGATCCCGCCGGTTTCGGTTTGCCACCAGGTATCGACAATGGGTAATGTATTATTGCCGATGTGAGCATGATACCAATTCCATGCCTCGGAATTGATCGGTTCTCCGACAGAACCCAGCAACCGCAGGGACGAGATATCATGTTTTTTAATCGGCTCGACGCCAAACTGCATGAGCGCGCGGATGACGGTTGGCGCCGTATAAAAAATATTGACGCTGAATTTCTCGACAATCTGCCAGAATCTATCAGGCCCCGGATAGAGTGGGATCCCCTCGTACAGCAGAGTTGTGGCACCAAGACCAAGCGGTCCGTAAACGCCGTACGAATGCCCGGTTATCCAGCCGATATCGGCAGTGCACCAGAAAATATCGTCATCCTTGAGATCGAATACCCACTGGCAGGTATGCATCGCGTACACCAGGTATCCGCCGGCAGTATGGACGACGCCTTTCGGTGTGCCGGTTGAGCCGGAGGTATAGAGGATGAAAAGATCATCGTCGGATGCCATTTCAGTTGCTTCACAAGTCGCTGAAATACCGGGGGCAACTCTCTCCTCGTGCCACCAGGTATCCCTTTTCTGCTTCATCGCGACATCCCTTTCGGTTCTCCGGACGACGATACAGGATTCAACCAGGCCACACTCCTCCAGAGCCTCATCGGCATTCGGCTTTAAGGGAATAGTCCGCCCTGCCCTGACAATTGCATCGGCGGTAACCAGCACCTTTGAACCGCAGTCGGCTATCCTGTTCCGCAGACTGGTCGATGAGAACCCCGAAAAAACCACGCAATGCAGTGCTCCCAGACGTGCGCACGCCAAAATGGCAAAGACAAGCTCCGGAATCATCGGCAGATAGATGGCGACACTATCGCCTTTGCAAACCCCCTTCTTCTTTAAGACATTGGCGAACCGGCAGACTTCGGCATACAGCATCTGATAGGTAAACACCCTCGTATCTTCATCATTTTCACCTTGCCATATGAGTGCAGCTTTGTTGCGTCGCCCGTTTTTCAGGTGGCGGTCGAGGCAATTGAAGGTCGGATTCAGCTTTGCTCCGGCGAACCATGAGAGATTCTCCGATTTGAAATTCCCCTCAAGAACAGTGTGCCATCTCTGTGACCACGAGACGAGCTCCTCCGCTCGTTCCGCCCAAAATCTCTCCGGATCTTCAAGAGATCTTCTATAGAGTGTGCGATATTCCGATGAGTTGCTGTTGTCAACAGGACACATGGACTGCATCCCCTCCTGCCTTCGGAAAGAGGTCCCTCCCCACATTTCTGCCGCCAGTCCATTATCTCGACCCATCGCACCCTCACCTCGAAATTCGGCAGAGATATTTTCAGCTATTCCACTCTCACCCGATGGGAACGACCATCAAGCATTTACTCCCAGAAAAACTTGGAATGTCGAATAGATGGATCCTGCCCTGAATTGTAATTTGACATTTTAAAAGTTAGCCTACCCACCATCGGCGGGCAAATCAAGAGATTTTTATCGCATTCATCAAAGTCGCTGATACTGTCCGCCGACAAGGAATGACAGAGAACCGCACCCACCCTTGCCCGATTGTTACCGACAGAAAAATAATCTTGCGCAATCACTGTCTTGAGCAGTATGGTTGGATTCGAAAATCCAACTCATAAATAATTTAAAGAAAATATGGGTGCAAAATCGAGAAAGTGCTTTACAAGATACAAATAACTATTAAATTTAATTCTTAATTATTTATTTTTTGGTGAAACCATGCAAGACGAACAAATAGATGCAATGTCAAAATTGCTCAAATCGATGTCTCATCCGATTCGCTTGAAAATTCTTTGCCTGCTGCAGGATAAGGAACTTTCGGTTGGCGAGATCAGAGATCAGGTTAAGACCACGAACGCGAATGTCTCACAGCACCTGAACATCCTGCGCGGCCAGGGCATTATCGATTATCGCAAAGACGCCAATTTTATTTATAATAGAATCGGAGACAAGCGCATCCTTGAACTCATCAAGAAAATGCGAGTACTGTTCTGTCCCAACTTCTAACACCCCATAAGGCATAAGTACCTTCAGCCACCACCCGGGTACAACTGAGGAGAATATCCATGATCGTTTCAGACTGGATACATGTTATCGCCGGATTGTTTGTTCTTGTCAGCCTCTCCCTGGGGGTTGAGGCCAGTCCTGTTTTTCACAGCAAGTACTGGCTTTTTTTCACAGCCTTTGTCGGGTTGAATCTTTTTCAGTTCGGTTTTTCCAAATTCTGTCCTCTCGGTCACATCCTGAGGATGCTGGGTGTTCCGGAAAAACGTCAATGAACCATAGCATTACTGCTGTTCTTCCACCATTGCGACATTGCAGGATGCCTGCCAGCAACAATCCTTTTGCGAGCAAACATCACGCTGCTGGAAACACGGCGGGTTCCCTTCTTTTATTTGTATCCGGCTGATAAGCTCGGCAAGTTTAACACCTTTTTCCTGAGGCACCTCGAGTGCCAGCGCTTTCTTCCTGGCCAGCGAAAACAGTTTCGGACCTCTTTTATATCCTTTCACCGTCACCCCCATTTAACAGTTACCCTACGATTGAACAGTCTCCTGCTTCACTCGTTGTTATCTCTCTCCCTATCTTTGCCTCTTCTTGCCTGCCGGATCTGTTCCGGATGCTCATCTTAGAATAACGTTCCAAATCGCAAACGCACAGAAAATTCGCCCAAGGCAGTCATTTTATATCGGCAGGATGTGATACTCTTCCACCGTTTCATGCATTCCATTCAATACCTGTCCATTACGCCCGTCGATAGAGATCGGATCGCCAAAATAGATCTTCATTCCGGCAATCTCACAATACTGTTCGGCCTCATACACCTTCAGACTGCGACATCCGACCACGCAGGTTTTTTCCAGCCGCACGGCGACCACCGAGGCATGGGAGGTCTGGCCCCCTCGAGAGGTGAGAAGACCTTCGGCCTGGCTCACCACCTTGATATCCTCCGGTACGGTGTCCTGCCTGATCAGGATAAGCGGGGTTTTTGGATCCGTTCGTCGCAATTTTTTAATGTTTTCCTCGGTAAATACCGCCCGGCCGGAGAGTGCCGAGCCGGAGACCCCGACACCCTTGCCGAGATGGGCTTTTTCCAGGGCGGGACTTTCGACAAAGACGTTCAGATGCTCCTTCTTTTTAATTGTAATCATGTCCCGGGTCTGCAAAAGATAGAGTTCCTCCGGGCCGGGTCCCTCGAAGGTAAACTCTATTTCCTGTGGATTCCATCGTTTTTCGTAGACGAGTTCTCGGGAAATATTAAGCAACTGCTTGTAAATACGGGGAAAACGCAACTCAAGAGTTTCATCGACCGATCGTCCGTCAAGTTTAGCCTGCTCAACCGAGATAGCAAAACTCGAGACCAGACCGGAAACAATATCCTCGCCCTGATCGCCATAGGCATAGTCCCCCCAGAGGGCAACCCGCTGCACTTTTCTATAGGGATGCGCGGTGAAGACCACCCCTGCTCCGGACTTGGCACTTATGTTGCCGAACACCATGGCCTGAACAATTACCGCCGTCCCCCACGAATCGGAAACATCCATAATTTTCCTGTATTCTTTCGCCTTTTGGGTTTCCCATGAATCGAGCACCAATTCGATGGCATTGACCAGTTGCAACCAGGGATCATCGGGAATACCGAGACCTCTCTGACGAATCAACCGTTGATAGGAAAGAGCAAGCTCCTTCATCTGCTCAGGCGAGAAATGTCTCTTCAGGTTGACGTTATGCTTTGCTTTGGCATTATTCATCAACACTTGAAAGTCTTCCCTGCCAATGCCGGAAATCATTGCCCATGACTGGAGAAAGCGCCGGTAATTGTCCCAAGCCAGGTAACTGTTGCCGCCGCCTGCGATAAACTCGGTGATCATCTCTTCGTTGAAGCCGACATTGTGCACGGTAGCCATCATCCCCGGCATTGAAATCGCACCTCCGCTCCGCACCGACAGAAGCAGCGGCTTGTCAGGAGAACCAAAGGTCTTGCCGGTCAACAACTCGATTTCCGTCAAGGCCTGGCGGATGCGATCCATAATCTCTGCCCGGGTCTTGGGGTATCCGAAGACAATCTCCCGGCAACGAAAAATCTCAGTGGTAAGCACAAAAGCCGGCGGGACCAGTTTGCCGTCGCCGATCAGGGTCACGAGGTTATACCCTTTGTTGCCGAGATGGATGGAATTGTTGGTATAAGGATTCGGTTTATGCAAAAGGGAAAGCGCCCTTTCCGGGTTGTAGGTCATGAGCAGGTCAAGTTTTTCCTGGTCAAGCAGGTCCTTCTGGTTTTCCAGAGTCTGAAGGATGCGGAGAATAAAATTATCGAGATGCTGCAGACCGAAAGTCGATGAAATCAACTCGCGGAAGAATACCTCGGAAAGCCGCTGCACCGTTGTGCCGACCTCAGACTCATCGTACAAGGTACTGAATTTTTCGAGAATATTTTCCCGGCCGATCTGCGGAATGATGATCGACAGATTGTTCTGGTGAAGATTGGTATAAAACGCGTAGATAATGTCTTTCACTCCCTCCGACATGCCTCGGAAAATATCCAGATACTGGGTATAGGAGAAACGCCGGACCTTCAGGGAGGCCTCGAGGAGCGAGAGGTAGGTCGACAGACGCCGCGAAGTAATTCCGTCTATCGCCAGCGCCCGCATAAAGAAATTGATACACCGGACGATGTTATAGAAGGTTGCCTGGGTAATGATCGACAGGTTCACCGTCTCCGGCAGTTTCTCCAGATAGAGGTTGGCGAGATTCTCGAGACGGAAGGTCAGGCTGAGGGCATCGAATTTACGCTCTTTGTAACGGCCGTACACGGAAGGAATATCTACGGCGATATGCCGTTTATAGTAGATATCTTCCTGGGCCTCGAATGTCTCTTCCGAGAGAATGATTTTTTTCAGCCCCTCAAGGGCGGTAAGGAGCGCTTCCAGACAATGCTCGGTATCGGAATGGCCGAGGTCGGAGAGCAATCTCTCCATCTCCGGAAAGCCGTCATTGACGGCTTTCAGAATCTCCGAATGCAGCTGCTGCACTCCGAGATTATATTTCTTATAGAGCAGTTTATACATCCTGATCAGCAGCTCGAACCGTCTCACCTCGCACGGCCTGAGGTCATCCTGAGCCGAGAGGAATTCCCTGATGGTCTTATTGTCTTTCAGGAGGATGTCCTGGACTCTGTCGATGGCCATTGCCTGCCAGAATCGTTCGGCGAGAACGAACTGCTCGTCGACAAACTCGCCGGAGCCGCCTACCTGGTTGTACACCTCTTCCGGAATATAGGGAATAAGCATGGTCTTATTCCGGGTCTTCCAGAAAAGGAAGATGGCTTGGACGAAATCGACGATGAGATTGGAACTCTCGACATGCCCCTGTTTGCGCAGGAAATGTATCAACAGATCCTTGCGTTTGTGGATTTCGTCAAGTTCGGTAGAGACATCGCGCAGTTCTCCTTCGGAACCGATTTCATTGAAGAAGACCGGCATCAGTTTGGTGAACTGCTTGGACAGGTTGTAAATCGGCTCAATGGGGTGGTTGAGCAGCTGGGTGATATCCCGCTGGAACAGATCGGTATCCTTGACACAGGTTCCCGAGAGTTTCAGGTGAATGATAAGGGCGGAAAACAGGGTCGAACACCATTTGGGTTCGCGCATAATCAGGTACAGCCACACCCGAATATTGGCCAGATGGGCAGGATTGGCCAGGGGTTGCCAGTTTTCATCGACACCCACGACACTGGCATGCTGGAAGCCAAACCGGACAACTCCCCAGAGAAAGGCCTCGACCATGCGACTGTTGCCACGGTCGAAGACCTCTCCGCCGAGAACCTGGATGCACTGAAGGGAGGTATGAGGAAATTTTTGCACATTGGCCTTCAGCAGTTTGAATGCGGTAAGCAGAAATTCCTCGATCTCTTCAAAACTCTGCTGTCTGATCAGTTGAACAAGACTGCGATTGATTTCCCGCAGGGTTTCCTCATGGATCAGATACAACCCGTTGGTGTCCATTATTTTGAATAAAAACAGTAGTTTTCTGTTTTCATTAAAGTGATGAAGAGAAGATTGTCCCTGTTGTTCAATCCGACTGAAAACATCTTCCGCCTCCACCAGATTATTCGGCATCGCCCGATAGTATTTGACGATATCGATGTGATCAGGCAGATCGAGGATGATCTGGAGTCCGGCTCTCGGTTCCTGCTGAAGATCAAGCTCATTGACCACTTCGAGATGTTTCCTCATCGTCTCATGGGAAATAACCGTGAACAGTTGCGAGGAGTGAAAATCGGTGACGGGAATGCTGCAGCGATCGAGGAACCAGGTCAACGGATCATCCTCCTTCAGCCAATAGCGGTAGCATCTGGCGAAAACGACCCGCATCAAGCGGGCGAGAGGGTAAAAGTCGTAGACGTTGCCGGCGTTTTCAGTAAGGGTCAACAACTGCTTTGCTATTTTGGTGAGTGGATGCTGGCCATGGACAATCTGCATCATTATCACCCTGTCGGTCTTGTCCAGCTCGGCGAGGCGATCGAAAACCGCATTCAGTTCCGTCCCGAACCGCTGAAGGTCATCGATGGTAAACCTGCCGACCGTCTTATCGAGCCACACCATCTGCGCCCCGACTGCCTGACTGAGAAGACTTACATCCCGCTGACTGTCATGAAGCGCCTCAAAAAAGAGCCGGGCAAAAAGCTGAAACGCCTCTGAGCCCCGGTCGTGCGTTATATAATGGTTTATATTCTTCAGGGCAAAACTACGAAGCTGCGGTAAAACGATTTTCCAGTTACGGAACGGATGGCAGACTTCATAGAGCAGTTTCTCGAGCGTCGCATGCAGTCCCTTGAACTGTTCAACCGCCTCGAGCAGGATCAGAAGCTCAGGGTCAATGACCACATTTCCGGCGGTCTCAAGAAGATTTGCTTTCAGCGCATCGGATTCTATCAACGCAGTATTAACGTTCATTTTCATTTCTTTTTATCCGGATAGTGTTGCAACCTGTCTTCCATGAACCACTCCGAATGAGTATAATGAATGAGGCCCGGCCGTGGCAAGGGCTAAAAAAATGCGTCTTTGAAGCCCCCTCCAAAGACGCAGTTACTTCCCCAGGCTCTCGGTATCAGATTGCCTTATTTGCTTCCATATGCAGGATAAGATCGATCATCCTGTTGGAGTATCCCCATTCGTTGTCGTACCAGCTCATTACTTTCACCGTGCTGCCGATTACTTTCGTGCACTGTCCATCGATGATCGATGAATGGGCGTTGCCCTGAAAATCGATTGAAACCAGCGGCAGTTCTGTGTATGCCAGATATCTGTTGGCGGCTTCCTTCAGAGCCTGATTGACTTCGTCCACTGTGGTTTCCCTCTCCACTTCCATTACCGCATCGACAAGTGAGACAGTGGGAGTCGGAACCCTCACCGCCAGCCCGTCGAATTTTCCTTTCAGTTCAGGAATAACCAGCGATACCGCCGCAGCCGCGCCGGTTTTGGTCGGGATCATCGACAGTGCCGCAGCTCGTGCCCGACGGGGATCGGAATGAGGAAAATCGAGGAGCCGCTGATCGCCGGTGTAGGCATGGACGGTTGTCATGAGTCCTCGCTTGATCCCGAACTTATCCAGTATCACCTTGGCAAACGGGGCAAGGCAGTTGGTGGTACAGGAGGCGTTCGAAACGACATGATGAACCGTCGGATCGTACTCGTCCTCGTTCACTCCCATCACGAAGGTTTTCACGTTCCCTTTGGCGGGCGCCGAGATGATTACCTTGGATGCACCGCCATCGATATGGGCCTGGGCCGATTCCGCATCGCGAAAGATGCCGGTACACTCCGCCACATATTCGACACCCTGGGCACCCCAGGCGATCTCTGCCGGATTGCGATGACTTGAAACCATGATCTGCCGGCCGTCAACGACAATTCCCTGATCATTGCTCGTAACCTCCTTTTCGTATACCCCCATTATCGAATCATATTTCAGAAGGTGGGCGAGCATTTTGTTATCGGTCAAATCGTTTATCGCCACAACCTCTACGTCGGCAAAGGCTTTATCCTTGCTCAGTGCTCTGAAGATATTCCTGCCAATCCGTCCGAATCCGTTAATACCAATTTTCACCGTCATGTCTCTATCTCCTGTAAACGTTCAGTTATATCTGCGTGCCCGGAAAATCCCTGACTCTTTTTCAGGCTTCTCAGGCATACCTACAAGCTCCATTTGCCCAGCGATTATTTTCCATGCATACCGACAATGTCCCTGCACAATTGACTATTCCTGGCTTTTTTGTACAAATCCAAATACTTTTCCTTAACCTTCGACCATGTATAGTTGTCTTCGATTTCCTTGACAGCCTGAAATTGAATTTTTCTTTTCAGTTCCTGATCGTCGTAGACAGCGAGAGCTCTTTCCAGCGCCCGGAGCAGATCGTCTGGAGAATCCTCTTTATATGCGAGTCCGGTCATCCCGTCGATCACCTTGACCAAGCCCCCGACACTGTGAACTACGGGAATATTGCCAAAAAGCTGAGCGATGAAATCAGTCAAACCACACGGTTCGTAGCGTGAAGGAACCACAAAGAAATCCCCTGCCGCAAAAACCTTGTTGGCAAGATCGGTACTGTATCCCTGCAAAAAACACATCCTGCCCTGCAAGCGGTCTCCGGTGAGTTGTATCAAACGGTCGTCGATATCGCTTCCTCCGGTTCCAAGCACCACCATCTGGACCCGAGGGTTTCTCGCGAGAAAAACCTCCAGCACCTCAATCAGGATATCGACACCTTTCTGTTCGCTTAAACGGCCGATAAAGGTGAACAGCGGTTTCAGCGCGTTGTTTTCCAGCCGTCCGAAACACCGAACATTCGGGAAGAGAGCGTCCTCCGCCAATTGTTCGAGAAGTGATTCCTTACAGCGTGTCTTGCCGGCCAAGGTGTCTTCCCCGACACCAGGATCAAACAGCATCGACCGATCGTCCCCGGCAATCATGGCCGATTTAAATGATGACGGCTCGATACCGTTGGTAACCCCCTCCAACACAACATTCCGCTTCAACAGCTCATGACCCAGCCAGCCGGTCAGACGATCGCTTTCCGTTTCCTGTAATTCCCTGGCATAATTTTCGCTTACCGTATTGACAATGGCATAGTTGCCGGCAACAAGAAAAGGGTCGAATTTTTTATCCAGCTGATTGTCTTCGATAATATGAAGGGGCAAAGCGGTAATGGAAACTGCATAAGGAATATCAAAAATTTCCTGGTGATAACCGTATCCCGCATTATGGATAGTTACGAGACAACCCGTTTCCCTGAAATAGGATCTATATCCCGCATTCTCACGGATAAGTGCCGGCAAAACAGCTGTATGTCCGTCATGGCAGTGAATAATATCGGGTTTTTCACCCAGAACGATCATCAACTCGAGCGCTGCTTTTTGCAGGAGAAGGTTCATCGCGAAATAATCATGATGCCCCGTCGCTCTTTTCTGCCACGGGATCTTGTTTTCATCTTCTTCGCTGTAGGTGTATACATCGGTCTTCTGTCGATATCGCTCCGCATCGACCAAATAAACATGAACCTTATTCATGACATGTTTATAATAACGGACTTCTTCGGCAACGTATCGGTCAGGCTCGTTCATTTCTATCTGCAGGCAAAGTTCCCGACCATGACAAAAAGGATCCGGCAGAGGCTTGAATCCATGTTTTTCGGCGTTGATGAAGCCGTATAAGGGCAACACCACATGAACCGACCTGCCGCTCCAACGAGCCAATGCCTCTGCCAATTGGCAAACAACATCCTTTACCCCTCCTGCGCCGGCGATCTCACCATACTCTCTGCTGAGCATCCAGATTTTCTTCATTTGCTCGCCCCGCTCTGCCATCACCTTTTTCCGGCCCTCCCTTACAGTTTTTTGAACCACCCGAAAAAGATGCATTTCTGCATCCTCAATACGTAAATTTCATTACTTACAAATCATTATAGTATTCGTAAAAGGGTTAATGTCAAGTCAAGAACAGTTCTCCTGGGCAAAAGAGCAATGACGGATTTCTTATATTTCCGGCTACATATTTAGACATGTTAATATCAATAAGACATTGTGAAGTCATAAGAGATCTTGCAGTGCCACCCATGCTTGTTCTTGAGAGTGTTGGTTTTCATCGCACTCTTATCCTTGTTGGCAAGGATTGACTGAATCCGTAAAAGAACCTATACTGTTGCGTTGAAGTTACTCAGAAAATTCAACGCAACAAAAGCCATTGTGAATTGATAGAAGGAGAAAAAATGGTTCCGGGCCAATTGAAACTTTCTACGACCTCCAGAATGGAGATGATCGATATCACCGACGAGGTGGAACACATCGTTCAGAGTGAGTCGGTTTCTTCCGGAGTGATACAGCTGTTCAATCCTCACACCACAGCCGGACTGACCATTAATGAAGGCGCCGATCCCGATGTCTGCCGCGATATCCTCAAAGGTTTGGCGCACATCGTCCCTAGAGACCTCGGCTACAGGCATGCGGAAGGAAATTCAGCTGCTCACATTATGACCTTGCTGACCGGCGGGGCGCTCACCGTTCTCATTGAAAACGGCAAGATTCTGCTGGGGACCTGGCAAAAAATATTTTTCTGCGAATTCGATGGACCGCGCGCGCGTACCGTCCGATGGAAAATAGTCGCCGATTCCAGATAATCTTCTCCTATTACTTCATATTTCTCTCTCATTCCTTTACAATAAACCGCCATGAATCTTGATCCAACCAAAATGTGCTTTGGCCTGACTGATGAAATCGATCGACAATCCTTCATCACTTTCCTCAGATTGAGCGGCCGCAAGGAACTTGCCGAACTGCTCGCCGCAAGACTTTCCAGCGAAGAAATCCTCCAATATGTCGATTCTTTTTTCGTGCTTCTGAAAAAGCACCTCAGCAAGGATGAATATCATCGCTACTTCCTCCTCGATCCGCATCATCATCATACTACCAAGGAGTAATCTGTGGGCATTGTCAAGTTGCACGATTTACGCAGTTATCTGGACCTGCTGAAACGGGAACATCAGTTACTTATTATCGACGAGGAAGTCGATCCCCATCTGGAAATTGCCGAAATCCATCGGCGAGTTATAGCCAAAGGCGGGCCTGCTCTTCTTTTCACTCGAGTCAAAGGTTCACAATTCCCCGTCACCACCAACCTCTTCGGGACCAATAAGCGGCTGGAACTCGCCTTCGGCAACAAGCCACAGCAATTCGTCAGGGATATCGTCAGGTTGATGGAATCCGTCATGCCGCTGTCACTGGGAAAACTGTGGGAAAACCGTCAGCTTTTCGTCGACGGCCTGAAAATCGGCATGAAAAACGCCACAGCAGGGCCTGTCCTCGAAAACCTGCAACGCCCGCCTCAACTCAGTTCCCTGCCGATGCTGACCTCCTGGCACAGCGACGGCGGACCTTTTGTAACACTCCCACTGGTATATACGGAACATCCGGGCGGAAGAGGTCACAACCTCGGCATGTACCGCATCCAGCGGCATGACGATGCAACCACTGGAATTCACTGGCAGATTCATAAAGGGGGAGGGTATCATTATTATGAAGCCGAGAAGCTGAACAAAGCCCTGCCGATGACCCTCTTTATCGGAGGTCCGCCGGCACTGATGCTCGCGGCAATTGCCCCGCTCCCCGAGGATCTGCCCGAACTGATGCTCACCTCCCTGCTCATCGGCGACAAACTGCAGATGACGAGAGATCCTTTGGGCGGTCATCGGCTTGTTGCCAATGTCGAATTCGCCATCAAGGGACAGGTGCCGCCCCACATACGGCGACCTGAAGGCCCTTTCGGCGACCACTACGGCTATGATTCGCTGCAACATGATTATCCGGTGTTCCAGGCGAGTCACCTGTATCATCGTGACAAAGCTATTTATCCGGCAACCGTTGTAGGCCGGCCCAGACAGGAAGATTTTTTTATCGGAGATTTTCTCCAGGATTTACTCTCTCCCCTCTTCCCGCTGGTAATGAAAGGCGTAAAGGCCTTGAAAACATTCGGTGAAACCGGTTTTCACTGCCTTGCAGCGGCTAAGGTCGCCGACCGTTACCCTCGCGAAGCATTTGGCTGCGGCCTGCGAATCCTCGGAGAGGGTCAACTTTCTCTGACAAAGTTTCTCATCGTTACCGATGGTGATATCGATATCAATGACTTCGCCACCCTTTGGGTCCATGTTCTGGAACGGGTGCAATGGGAGCAGGACCTCTTCGTCTTCGCCAATGTCTCTCAGGATACTCTTGATTATACCGGCCCCTCCGTCAACAAGGGATCGAAAGCCCTGCTCATGGGGCTCGGCAAAGAGAAAAAAAGGGAATTGCCAAAAGAATTCAACGGAACCCTGCCAGACTCATGCACCAGGCCGATGGTCTTTTTGCCGGGCACGCTGGTAGTTCAGGGTTGTCCGTACACCGAGAACCCTTCCCTAGCCAAAGAACTGACGGAAAGGTCTGATCTCCTCGAGTGGCCGGTAATTTTCCTTGTTGATGACAGTAAAGAAGCTGCATCATCGGTGCAGAATTTTCTCTGGACTATTTTCACCCGTTTTGAACCCGCCGCCGATATTTACGCCAGATCAACCTCGGTCAACCGATTCCATGTCGGGCTCTATCCTCCCGTGGTTATCGATTGCCGGATGAAACCGTGGTACACCGACATTCTCGAGGTCGATCCCGCGACCAAAGCCCTCGTCGACAAAAAGTTCAATAGAATTATCCCGGCAGAGTGGCGGTGAACATGAGCAACCCCGTACGATTGCAGAAATATCTTGCCCAATGCGGCATAGCCTCCCGAAGGAAGGCCGAAGAACTCATTGCCGCCGGGAAGATAACCATCGACGGCCGCGTGGTTACCGAAATGGGTGTACTCGTCACTCCAGGTAGAGAGATAATTACCTGCCAGGGACGAAAAATCGAATCGAGGGAACAGTTCGTCTACGTGCTCCTCAACAAACCGAAAGGCTATGTCACAACGCTTGCCGACCCTCAAGGGCGGCCTGTTGTTACCGATCTTGTACAAGATATCGGCGCACGCGTTTTTCCCGTCGGTCGACTGGATCTGGATACCGAAGGAGCCCTTATACTGACAAACGACGGGAGTCTTGCACAAAAAATCCAGCATCCCAGTCATGAGACCAACAAGACCTACGAAGCACTGGTCAGAGGCACCCCTGATCCCGGAAAAATTGCACTCTTGCAGAAGGGCGTCCTTCTTGAAGGCAAAATGACTTCTCCGGCGAAAATCAGGATACTTTCCCGCCAAGGCACAAATTGCCTGCTGGAAATCACTATCCATGAAGGCAGGAAACGGCAGGTGAAAAAAATGTTCAGCCATATTGCGCACCCTGTTCTGCAGCTCAAACGCACAGCCTACGGAAAGCTCAGCCTGAGCAATCTGCCAATCGGCAGATACCGCGAACTTAACCCCTCAGATTTAAAAAATATATTTTTATAGAATTCTCTTTACAAACCTTCAATTAGCTGATTAAATCTAGCTAGTTAGGAAGTCAGTCTTTGATCGAATACCCTAACATCAGGCTTAACTAATTGATTTGCATGGTAATTTAATTCAAAAACACTTCCAACCTAAGACTTGAACTTCACTTGCTTTATTGCGTGACGTTATTATGCAACTGGAACGGCATAATATTGGATTCTAATTTGATTTCCGGAGACAGGAGTTAAGAATGAACAAATCAGAACTCATTGAGGCATTGGCACAGGACATCAATATACCACACCGTGAAGCCGCAGCTATTACCAATACAGTGATTGAAACGATGACCGAAGCATTGGCCAAGGGAGAGAGTATTGAGATTCGCGGATTTGGGAGCTTTGTCATAAAAAAATACGGCTCTTATGAAGGCAGGAACCCCAAAACCGGACGAAAGATTGAGGTCAAGCCCAAAAAACTCCCCTTTTTCAAAGTTGGCAAAGAACTGCGAGAAAAGGTCAACAACAGCAAATAGTCAGGACAAGCGGCCAATTGATCAGCTCCAGCAGGTGCCTGGGCATCGACTGCCCAGGCACCTGCCAAGCTGCAAAAAAAAGCCGGCGTATTTTATTGTGGCACTATTTCTCCTACTAGATCGTACACTTGAGTCTCGGTGATACGGACATTCACGATATCGCCCGGGTTAGCTATCCCGTCATTGATATAGATACAGCCATCTACCTCCGGTGCCTGAAATCGTGTTCTTCCCTCAAGAAGCAGATCGGTTTCAGCGCTCAGCCCTTCTATCAAAACCGGTTCCAACCTGCCGATATATTTCTTTTGATTCTCGGCCGAGAGTTCCCGCTGAACTGCCAGAATATAATCTCGACGCCGGAGTTTTTCAGCTTCGGGTACTTGCCCGGCAAATCTCTCCGATGGTGCGCCTTCTTCATTGGCATAGGGGAAGACGCCAACATGCTCCAGTTTGATTTTCCTGATAAAGCTCTCAATTTCAAGAAACTCTTGTTCACTCTCCCCAGGAAATCCAACAAGAAATGTGGTTCGTAAGGCAATATCAGGCACTATGTTTCGGGCTTTTTCCACTATCTGAAGAAGATTATCTCCAGTGTACCGTCTGTTCATCGACCGCAGTATTTTGTCGCTTACGTGCTGCATTGGAATGTCGAGATAGGGTACAATTCGACAATTGTCGGCCATGATATGCAACAATTCTTCAGAAACACCCGTTGGATAAAGATAGAGCAGACGTAACCACGGGATGGTCGTCCGGCCAAGCAATTGATGCAGAAGGTCTTCGAGGCGTGAATCACCACCCTGATCACGCCCATATGCTGTACTGTCCTGGGCGATCAGGGAGAGTTCTTTTACCCCGTTCTGCTCGAGTTGCTTTGCTTCTAAGACCAGATCTTCTATAGTCCTGCTCCTCAATCCTCCACGTATCGCGGGAATCATGCAATATGAGCATCGGTTGTCACATCCTTCGGTAATTTTCAACCATGCTCGAAAAGAAGGCGTCGAGATGACTCTCGGGGTTTTGCTCGTCATTAAAAAACTGTCGGGAAGTATCACTCGATTTTCAAGGTTTCCATGCAGGAGGTTGTCGATAATACCGGCAATATCGGCTGCCCCTTCGGTGCCGATGAAGAGATCCACCTCGGGCAAATCCACACTCAACTGCTCCTTATACCGTTGCACGAGACAGCCGACAACCACGATACATTTCTCTGGGTATGCTTCCTTGATCCGTACCAATTCAAAAATCTCAGCAATCGCCTCCTCTACCGCGGTCTGAATAAAGCCACAGGTGTTCAGGATAAGAACATCGGCTGCCTCGGGATCATCGCTCAACTGCCAGCCGCCAGCGGTCATCGAACCGAGCATGACCTCGGAATCGACAAGATTTTTGGCACACCCGAGACTGATTAAATGAAAAAAATCCATCACATTTCCTCACTTCGATAAAGGATCGAAAAAAATCCTTCAATTCATAAACATACTAAAAAAAACAAATCGCATTCCCGCGCAAGTTGCTACCTGGCGACACTCACTCTCCCAGGGTTCCGATATTTTCCAGCAATATAATCAAGGCCTGTTCTTTCTGCTCCAGAAACCTTTCTTTGGAAAAACCAGGGCGCCAGGTATTACCCCCGAGTTCATCGGATATAACAAGAGTGGCTGCAAATTCAATGTTGCGAAAACATGCGACAGTGCACAGTGCGGAAAATTCCATATCGACGGCGACGACTTGATCTTCCAGGTTGAGTGCCTGCAGCAATCTTCTATCCTCCCGATATACTGCATCGGTCGACCAGACGCAGCCTGGATGTACATTGACACCATGATCTCCATAAATATTTGCAATATGTTCGCGTAACTTGATGTCCGGAGCAGGCGGACAAGCAAGCGGATAATATTGTGAAGTACCTTCGCCCGATCTTGCCTTCGTAGGCAATACAATGTCACCGATTTTCAGATCTTCGCCAATCGCTCCGCACCAGCCAAAGAGAATAATTCTTTTTGCGCCTAAAGCGATAAGTTTTTCCATGCACATTACCGCCATCGGGGCGCCGATGGCCGGTCCGGCAACAAAAAATCGCGGATCCCCGGCAAGTGTCAATTCCGAATTAAAAAGAAACCGCGCTTCCCCTTCACTTTGTTTTAATCGACGATGGCACAATGAGGCCTCGGATGGGTTGACAAGCAGAAGCCCGTTTTGCGGAATTTTCCTTTCCTTTTTTCCCCTTCTGGGGTGGATAAGAATATTCGTATCTTCATCCCGACACATGGAATTACCTCAATTTCTCCTGTTCTGGCTTGATGAAAAAGAAAAAGGGTTGCAGAATACTCTGCAACCCTTCTTACGATCGACAAAGACCGTTATACTCTTTACAACTTCTTATCCAAGCAGTGGGTTTGCATAGAGAAGAATCAGAGAGATAACCAGTCCGTAAATAGCAACAGACTCGGCAAGGGCCATACCAAGAATCATGAAAACCATCAATTTCGGTTGAACCTCAGGATTTCTTGCAAGTCCCTGACATGCACCATTACCGACAGAACCAATACCGATACCAGCTCCCAGACCGGCAAGACCGATTGAAAGTGCAGCGCCGACACAGATAAGTGCTAATTGAATATTCCCTTCCATTTTTTCTCCTTCAAAAGTTAATGTTTTTTGGCCTTCTTCTATTTTTTTAAATCTCTTGATACCTGAAATTACTCACCCTGCATGTACCCACATCACCGCCCTGCTTTAATGTGCGTGCTCGTTTGCCTGTGAAAAGTAGACAACAGTCAACAAGACGAAAACCATTGCCTGCACTACCGAAACAAGTACGCCCAGCATCATGATCGGCAGCGGAGCAAAGAAGCTGCCGGCGAGCATGAACAGGATGGCAAGCAGGGTTTCCTTCGCCATGATATTTCCAAAAAGACGAATGGAGAGCGAGAGGAGACGGGCGAAGTTACTGATCAACTCAATCGGCAGAAGCAGGGGCACGAGCCACCATACCGGGCCCATGAAATGCTTGTAATAGCCTACACCATGCTCCTTGAAGCCAATAATATGATGCGATACCCAGACAATAAGGGTCAACGCCAGGGTAGTATTGATACTGGAAGTCGGAGACATGAAGCCGGGAATGAGGCCGATCAGATTGGCGCAGGCAATATAGAGCGCAAAAGTGGCAATCATGGGAAAGAATTTATCAGTCAGTTCACGACCCATATTGTCGGAGAAGAAATCATCCATGCCGCCGATGGCGAGCTCCCAGAAGTTTTGCCCCTTGCCCGGTACCATCTCAAGATTTCCCAAAGTAAGCTTGGATACAATAAAGAGAAAGGCCATGACCAACCACGTATATGTCATGTACGGCGCACACAATTGTTCAAGCAGTGTATGGCCAACTGGGCCATGCGGGACAGGAAGTCCCAGTTTCTCAAGGATGATCGAAATAAATAGTATCGGATGTTCCATAACTCCTTTTACCTCCTTCCTCTGAAGACGTAGTGCTTCATCACATTTAAGGATATAAAAGTGATGGTGAACACTACCGTTGACAACCCCAATATCAAGCCAAAGATATTGACCGCCTGGCTTTTAATAAGAACCAGAAGGACAATACCAATAATTACAATTCGTATCCAGAATTTCAGCAGGTAACCCTTTTGCCCCTGCTGTGCCTGCGCCTTACGTTCATCAAGGGAGGGCAACGAAGTGACGGACTGAATAACTCTCGTCACATCGTGGTGCGATACCCAGAAACTACAAATCGAAATAACTCCACCGACAAACACGGCCAGGGCAAATGCCGGCGACACGATTACAACTGAGCCAAGTATCAATACTGCCAATACTATCCAGCTTATAACCTGCATTTTCTGCAGCGTCAACGACTCTTCAATCACGCAACACCTAGTCCTCTTTTGGCTCTTCCGGTTTATCTTTGTCTTTATCCTTGTTCCGCCAGAGGATCTCAAGCAAGGTCTTGTAAGCGGCAGCAATACCGAAAGCCAGCCCTATAAAGGTAAACCACGGTGCAGTACGGCCATCGAATACTTTCTGATCTAGATAAATCCCGCCACCCAAACCGACCAGTATTGCGGCGACGAAGGTGAAGCCGATATGACCATAGTTCGCCAGCAGTTGAACAAATTCCTTTTTAACATCCGACATTTTGTTCACCCGCGTATTTGCACGTTACAATTCATCACAATATAGACGAGTTTGGTATCATGACTCCATGGCAAAGTCAATAAGTTTTCACATTTGGACTAATTTTTTGAATGACCATTCAGTCATTTTTACGGCTTTGTCGAGATCACGCTCACTCTGCGCGGCAGAAATGAAGGCAACTTCAAACTGGGATGGAGCCAGATATATTCCACCCTCCAGCATCTGTCTGTAATGTCTGGCATACATTTCAGTATCGGCAAGCATCGCAGAGGTAAAATCGGTCACCTCCACGGCTGTAAAAAAGGCAGTCATGATACTGCCGACCCGATTCAATTGCACCGGGATTCCGAACGTGCCGGCAACCTCATTCAACCGTTCGGCAAAACCGGCTGCCTTGGCCTCAAGCCGATCATAGAAGCCGGGCTCCTGCAAAAGCTTGAGAGTAGCTATTCCCGCCGCCATGGCCAAAGGATTACCTGAGAGGGTGCCGGCCTGGTAAACCGGTCCGTCCGGGGCGATGCAGTTCATAATCTCGGCTTTCCCCCCATACGCACCGACCGGTAATCCTCCGCCGATAATTTTGCCGAGACACGTCAAATCGGGAGACACATCGTAATATTGCTGGGCACCGCCATAGCCCAGACGAAAACCGGTAATCACCTCGTCAAAAATGAGAACTATCCCACGTTCGGCAGTGAGAGCCCGCAATTTTTTCAAAAAACCAGGTTTTGGCGGAACACATCCCATGTTGCCGGCCACCGGTTCAACAATCACACAGGCTATATCGAGCTTTTCATCGCGCAGGGTTGCTTCGAGAACCTGTTCGTTGTTGTAAGGGATGGATAGGGTATTCTTCACTATCTCCTCCGGTACACCAGGGCTCCCTGGGATCCCCAGAGTAAGCACTCCCGACCCGGCTTTCACCAGAAAAGAGTCGGCGTGACCGTGGTAACAGCCATCGAATTTCACCACGACCTTTTTCCCGGTGAATCCCCTCGCCAGCCTCACCGCGCTCATGGTTGCCTCAGTCCCCGAGTTGACAAAGCGAACTTTTTCAACAGATGGCAGTGCTTCAACCACCATGGAGGCAAGATCGATCTCGGTCGGAGTCGGCGCCCCAAAGCTGGTTCCGGAAGCTGCAGCACGGGTGACGGCCTCGACAATCTCGGGATGGGCATGGCCCATGATCATCGGCCCCCAGGAACAGACGAAGTCGACATACTCGTTGCCGTCTGCATCCCAGAGAGTCGCCCCGGCAGCTTTTGTAATGAAAACCGGATCGCAGCCAACCGAGCGACATGCTCTGACCGGACTGTTGACCCCGCCGGGAATCACCTTTTTTGCTTTTTCAAATAATTCGCTGGAGGTCTGAAATGCCATTATATCTCCTTTATCCGTCTTATAACCTGTTCGGTCCGATCAATTTGTTCATTCTTGTATCTGCAGTTCATCCAATTTGGAGAAGCAATATAGCATGGAGTTCGTTTTGCTGTCAAACACCCTCCTCTTGATTTTTTTTCTATTTATGAGCAATGTAGGACACCGGATTCCTAGACTTCATTTTTCGACGGATTCCGCCGATCCTTTTTTCTGCTTGTCAGCCAATGGAGCAACAGGTAAAGTTGGAAGAATGATTGCCCCGTCCCGGGATCTTTTCCATCTTTTTCTATACAGTTTGTAATAATCTCATTTTCAAAGGAGACAATAATGGCCAGTGATAAAGTCCTGCAACTCAATGATACGGAATTTGATACCGTGATTAAATCCGAACAGCCGACGCTTGTTGATTTCTGGGCTCCCTGGTGCGGACCGTGCAAAGCAATCGGCCCAGTCATAGAGGACCTTGCCGGAGAATATGAGGGGAAAGTCACAATTGCCAAAATGAACGTCGATGATAACCCGCTGACTCCTGGTAAATTCGGCATCCGGGCAATTCCCACACTTATCCTCTTCAAAGGTGGCCAGGTTGTCGACCAGATCACTGGTTCAGTAGGCAAAACACAGCTCGTTGCGCTCATCAATAAAGCTCAATAAATTTGCCTGGGCTGTTTTTCCTGTGCCGGTACTCCGGCATTTCAGGTAAAGACAGCCTTTTTTTGTATACTTTGCCTACAGACACCAAATGAATGATCACTACGAACTCGTTATTCTAGGCGGCGGACCGGCCGGCTTATCGGCCGGCTTATATGCTGCCCGTGCCCGGCTCGACCATGTCCTGATAGAAAAGGGTGCTCCCGGCGGACAGGTACTGCTTACCGACTGGGTGGACAACTATCCGGGATTCCCTGAAGGCTTGACCGGCTTCGATCTGGTTGAAAGAATGACTCAACATGCCAAAAGATTCGATCTTAATATCGAATTGGCCTGTGTCACCAAGGTCGATCTGAGCAACGAGAAACGGAAGGTACTCCATTTGGAGGACGGCGGGAAGGTTACCTGCGACACATTGATTATCTGCAACGGCGCGAGAGCGAATACCCTGGACATTCCCGGTGAACTGGAAATGCGGGGGAAAGGGGTGTCCTACTGCGGAACCTGTGATGCTCCGTTTTATCGCAATATGCATGTAGCTGTGGTCGGTGGCGGGAATACCGCCATCCAGGAAGCTGAATATTTGACAAAATTCGCCAGCAAGGTTACGGTGATTCATCGGCGGGACCAGCTCAGGGCAACGAAAATCGTGCAAGAGATTGCATTTGCAAATAAAAGGATAGATTTCATCTGGAACAGCCGCATAACATCCATTGAGGGTGAAAGCGGAGTGGAGAGGCTGAATCTCATCGCCAATAACGGCACTACCTCGATTCTCGACGTTCAGGGCGTATTTATCCTGATCGGCGTAACTCCCAACAACGCCGGTCTCCCCCTTGATCTGCTCAAAGCCGATCAATGGGGTTTTATTCCCACCGACATCGAATCCCGCACGGCTGTTCCCGGAGTCATGGCCGCTGGAGATATCTGCAGCAAGGATGTCCGCCAGATTGTCAATGCCGCCGGAGAAGGGGCTGTTGCCGTCCTTGCCGCGGAAAAATACCTGCAAGGTTTAAAATAAACATCAACCTATACGGACAACGATGGGGTCTCTAATCAAATTATTTCCTTTCCGATGTGGTTCGTCTGTCCTTCTGGTTCTCCTTATTCTTACTTTTGGAGGCTGTGCCGATCTCAAAAGGACTTTCAATGTCACCTCCATTGACGAGGAGGGCAATGAAGTCAAAAAAGACCTGGAGATGCCGTCGAAAACTCTCTTAATGAAAGGCATGGACGACTATAATGTCGGGAAATATTTCACGGCAATTGAGTTTTTCGAGGAAATTCTCAACCGGTATCCGTTCAGCCCGGAGGCACCGCTCGCCGAGCTGAAAGCAGCGGACTGCAGTTACCATCTTGAGCGTTATGCCGAGGCATTGGTGCTTTATGAAGAATTTGAGAATCGCCATCCGACCAACGAGAGCATCCCTTATGTCCTCTACCAAAGAGCCATGTGCAATTATAAGCAGATGGATCGAGTCGATCGGGATACAACCGGGGCAGTCAAGTCGATCGCCCTCTTCAAGCAGCTCTTGAGAGCCTATCCCGACTCACCGTATTCGGCAGAGGCTAGAACGCGTATTGCTACGGCCACAGAGTTTCTCGCCAATCACGAATATTTTGTAGTCGAATATTACGTCAGGACACAAAAATACGACCAGGCCATAATCAGAAGTAGATACCTGCTGGCCATGTATCCGGATACAGAAATAGCCGTGAAGGCAAGCGAGATGCTCGCTCGACTGGAAGCCGGGAATCCGCCTCGATCTCCCCTTACCTCGTGGCTGCCCAAACTCAATCTGCCAAGTTGGAATATTTTCAACCAGAATGACGCAGCCAACAGCACTGCAGCCGATTAACGGGAGGAACCGGGTGCAGAGCGTTATCAACTCTGCACCATGGATTATACCATAAACTTCTCGGAAAAAATCCAGTCGCCATTCAGAGAAACCGCCATGGCTCGCACCGGGCAAATGGGAACGCAGAGACTGCAGCCGGTGCATTTTTCCGCATCGAAAATAACCGCCATCTCCGGTCGCTGTATATACAGAGCGCCTGAAGAACACACTCCGGTACAGGCTCCGCACTGGAAACAGTTTTTATCGTCTCTGCGGATTCGAGCCGCCAGGCGCTCGATTTTAACCCCCATTCCACGGAGGTAATCAAGCCCGGCTTTGACATTTGTCTTACTGCTGCCTTTCAGTTCAATGATCATTATTCCTTCACGCTGAAGGAGAATATCAGCCTTGAGAATATTAAACTCGATATCATATTCCTTCACCAGCCGATATATAAACGGTTGGTCACTGGTGTCTTTCGGGAATCTGAGAATATAAATCTGGGTATACACCTTTATGCCTCGCTGATAATAATGAATGCCGCATGCAACCTTGCCGTTTCTGCTCCGGAATGTGCCGGCACAGACAGGTTGAATGTACTTTCTGGTCATGGTAATAGCAAGAATCTTTTCGGTAGAATCACCGGTCGCTTCTCCTCCGGCCAACTGATAAAAATTATCTGTCTTTGGTAAACATCACCAGCACTATGAACCCCAAAACACTGCATTCTATTTTAACCGATGTTCAAAACGGCTCCTGCTCAATAGATCAGGCTCTTGCAAATCTTCGAAATTTTCCGGCGGAATCCCTGCCGGATGCCTGCCTTGACCATCAACGTATGGTCCGCACCGGCATCCCTGAAGTTATCTACGGTGCATCCAAGACTGCGGAACAGATAGTAAGCATCGCTCTGGCCATGCTTGAACAGGGGGGACCGGTCATCGCCACCCGGGTGGACCGGGAGAAAGCCGATGTGTTGCTGAAAAGACTTCCTCAATTTCATTATGCGCAAGATGCAGGGATGCTTATCTGCAATCCTGCCAAGGAGAACCCAACCCGATACCGGGGCCGTACCCTGGTCATATCGGCCGGGACCTCAGACATCCCAGTGGCCGAAGAGGCCAGACTGACTCTCGAAAGCCTCGGTCATCCGGTGGATAAACTCTATGACGCCGGGGTGGCAGGGCTCCACAGGCTGCTCAGCCGCCAGACTCTCCTGCAGCAGGCCAAAGTTATTATTGTTGCCGCCGGTATGGAAGGGGCGCTGCCGAGTGTTGTCGGCGGCCTGGTCAGCTGTCCGGTGATTGCCGTACCGACTTCGGTCGGATACGGTGCCAGCTTCGGTGGAATCGCCGCTCTCCTTGGAATGCTCAACAGTTGCGCGCCAGGAGTCGCCGTCGTCAATATCGATAACGGCTTCGGAGCAGCATGCATGGCTGAAGCCATTAACCGCATGTAAAGTACCGTCCCCCCTTCATGCAAAGAGGTCCGAGTCAAGTTTTTCCAATTATAACGAGCTGAACCTTGCAAGATTCGGGCTTTGCGTTATAATCGCAGAGCTTGGTGCCAAGCTTTTTTTTAAGGCATCCCATTCCGGTTTCTTCATCCAGAACATTTCAGGGATATCAATGAACACAACACAAAAACTTAAACTCGCATTCCTCGTCGCGGTTATCCTCCTTGCTATAACCACTGTGGTTCCTTCGTTTTTTCCCGGTGCCCCTACCTGGTGGAAGACATATCTCGCCCCTGAAGGACTGCGACTGGGTCTTGATCTTCAAGGCGGCATGCACCTGGCGTTGAAAGTCAACCTGAAAAAAGCCGAACAAAACACCCTTGAGTTTGCGGCCAATGATCTGAAAGACTCTCTGACTGAACAGTCTATAAGCGCAGTGCGCACCTCTTCCCCCGCTACCGACGCAGTAATCTTCACGCTGCCGAATACCGGCGCCCTCGATAAAGTAAAAAATCTGATCGCCGAGGATTTCCCCGATATCGACGCCCGGATTGACGCCAAAGAAGGCAGTTTCCCGCGAATTGTTCTGACGTTGAAGGAAGAAAAAAAGAACTTCATAAAAAACAACGCAGTTGATCAGTCCCTCGAGATATTGCGAAACAGGATAGACCAGTTCGGTGTCGCCGAACCTGTCATCATCCGTCAGGGCGAGGATGAAATTGTCATCCAGTTACCCGGCGTAAAAGATACCGAGCGTGCCCTCAAACTTCTCGGCGATACGGCTCAACTCGAATTCAAACTTGTGGCCGATTCTTCCGGTATCAATCTGCAGGCTCTGGTTGACCAGGCCCGGACGGCCAAGGAGTGGCAGGACGGTGAAAGCATGAGCAAGCTCAATCGCGCTCTGCAAAACAAGCTGCCGGAAAATACCTCCATCTATTTCGAAAAAGAAGTGGACAATATAACCAAAACTGTGACCGTTACCCCGATTCTCCTGGAAAACAAAATCCTTATGACCGGCGATATGGTCAAGGATGCTCAGGTGCGTATTGGCGGCAATTTTAATGAACCGTATGTGAGCCTTGATATGACCAATCAAGGCGGCAAGATTTTTGCCAATATCACTGAAAAGAATGTCGGCAGAAGGCTGGCCATAGTCCTTGATGAGGTGGTGCGCTCGGCACCGGTGATCCGTGACCGAATCCTCGGCGGCTCAGCCCAGATTACCGGCAGTTTCAGCCATGAGGAAGCCGCTGACCTGGCAATCGTCCTCAGGGTTGGAGCCCTGCCTGCTCCGGTCGATATCATCCAGAACATGACCGTGGGGGCAAGCCTTGGCAAGGATTCGATCTCTCAAGGACTCACTGCAGGCATCTTCGGGGCAATCGTTGTTCTTGCCTTTATGATCATCTACTACCGACTCGCAGGACTTATAGCCAACACAGCATTAATTTTCAATATTGTCTTGCTTTTTTCCGGTTTGGCCGTCCTCAACGCCACTCTCACCTTGCCCGGCATTGCCGGCATTATCTTGTCAATTGGGATGGCGGTGGACGCCAATGTTCTCATCTACGAACGAATGCGCGAAGAATTCCTTTTAGGAAAATCTGTCCGATCAAGCGTGGAAGCCGGATACAGCAAGGCGTTTTTCTCCATTGTCGACTCGCAGGTCACCACCCTCATAACCTCACTGGCACTCTTCTTATTTGGCACCGGTCCCATCAAGGGTTTTGCCATAACCCTTACGTTGGGAATCGTATTCAATCTATTTGTTGTACTTTTTTATTCCCGTTTTGTTTTTCAGATTATTACTCATCTAAAGCCACTTAAGAAAATCAATTTTATGAGCTTTGCTAAAAAGCCAAATTTCGACTACATGCGGATTAAAAAGATTACCTATGCGATTTCCATAACACTGGCCGTTATCGGTTTAGTGGCGCTCATCCAAATCTCCTCAGGGCGCGCCAATCTGGGTGTTGATTTCTCGGGCGGTTCATTATTGCAGTATAAGGCAAACCAGGATTTCTCCCTAGCCGAAGTAAGAGAGGCCCTCATCAAGGGCGGGATGGCGGAAGTCGATCTGCAGAAGGTGGAAAATGAACAAAGACTTATCGTCAAGATTAAAAAAGCGGAAGTTGTCGTAGCCCACCATGCGGATAAGGTGGACAGTATTCTTGCTGCTCAATTGCCTGGTAAAGCTTTTGTTCTCGAAGGCGAATCAGAGATTGGCTCCTCTGTAAGCGCTTCACTTCGTAATAAAGCAATAGTTGCTATTCTCATCTCTTTTGTCGGTGTTATCATCTACCTGGCATTTCGTTTCGACATTCGTTTCGGCATCGCTGCTGCCGTTGCAACCTTCCACGATGTGTTCTGCGTGCTTGGCATAATCTGGATAATGAACATGGAATTCACTCTGCTCATCGTCACAGCCCTGCTCACCCTGGCGGGATATTCACTTAACGATACCGTCGTTGTCTTTGACCGAATCAGAGAGAACAAACCCAAAACGGAAAAATATCTTCGCGATGAAACGATCAATGAGAGCATCAATCAGGTTCTCAGCCGAACCATGATTACCGGCTTAACCACATTGTTCACCCTGATTTCCCTGGTGTTTTTGGGCGGTGCGGTACTTCATGACTTTGCCCTGGTTCTTATTCTCGGTATCGTGATCGGCACATATTCCTCTATTTTCGTCGCCAGTCCCGTGGTTGCCTTATGGAAAGGCCAAACGGCATAGGAATAAAGTATATGGTTGCAGAAATACATTTGCCGGAATATGTAACCCGCCTTGACTGCCATGACACATTCACCTTCGCCTGCCATGCCGAGGTGAATTGTTTTACCGAATGTTGCCGCATGCTCGAACTGGCTCTCACCCCGTACGACGTATTGCGCCTGAGGAAGGCCACCGGGCTGAACTCTCAGCAATTGCTGGAAGAATACATTATCATCGAACAGGACCCCGGCGAACCTTTCCCCAGATTCTATCTAACCATGGTAAATGATGGCCGGGCCAGTTGCGTCTTTATCGCCCCTCAGGGTTGCACTGTGTATCAGCATCGTCCTTCAGCCTGTCGCGCCTATCCTCTCGGCCGGGCAGCAATACGAACCGATGGCGGGGCAATTACGGAGCATTTCGTCATGATGAAAGAAAACCACTGCTGCGGTTTTCTCGAAGCGGCGCAACAAACGCCAATCCAGTACTGTATCGATCAGGAGCTGACGGCCTATAACAGGTTCAACGATGCGGTTATTCAGCTTCTCCAGCATGACGCAATTCGCAATGGTTTGATCCCTTCACAGAAGCACATCGATTTCTTTATCCTCGCTCTTTACAACCTCGACACCTTTCGCAAGGTATTGTTTGAGGACAAATTCGAGTCAATCATACTTTCGCGGCAAGAGAAAAACCGTCTGCTGGATGATGAGGAACTGCTGCTTTTTGCCATAGATGTATTGCACCGGCAGCTCTTTGCCATTTTTCAGGACTCGGGGCTGCCTCTATAAAAAGGAACCAAATACATGCTGAAACTTATCGTCCTCGACTGTGACGGAGTCATGTTCGACTCGAAAAAATCAAATACCTTGTATTACAACTACCTGCTCGCCCACTACGGCATGCCACCGATGAAAAGCGACGAGGAGGATTTTGTGCATATGAGTAATGTTACCGAATCCGTCAGGCATATCTTCCGCCATTACCTGCAACCTTCACTGGAAGAGGTACATGCCTTCAGACGGCAGACCGATTATGGCCCTTTTCTGCAGTACATGGAGATGGAGCCGGATCTCCGAACTTTTCTTGAAGCGACCAGTGCCAAATATCATCTGGCAATTTCCACCAATCGAACCAACACCATGATCCCGCTTTTGCGGAGCTATGGTCTGGAAAATTATTTCGGCATGGTCATGACCGCAGAAACAGCCAAACGACCTAAGCCTGCTCCTGACGGTCTTTTTGAAATACTCAACCACTTCGGATGCCAGCCGGAGGAGGCAATTTTCGTTGGCGATTCAATCATTGACGAACAACATGCTGCAGCCTGCAATGTGCCGTTGATTGCCTTTAAAAATCCGAATCTTCAGGCCCGATATCACGTCGGCAGCTTCCTGGAAATCCTCGAATTACCTCCGTTTGGCGAAAAAAACTGCACTCTTCGAACAGACAGGGTGAGTACATCTTAATTCGAACGTTCGTGCTCCTCATCGACCCGCTTGACCCCTTCCATGAGCAGACTCATAAAATCACCGATCTCTGCTGCTCGCATATCCTGGGGTAAGAGTCCCGTAGTGAATCGGTAATGACCCTTTTTCTCGGCGAGAATTTTAAATATTGCCTCCTCATTCTGCCACTCGCCATAACGGGCATTGATAAGACATCCTTCTCGAAAAGATACTTTGCCGATCCCCTGGGAAAGATCCATGGAAAGCACGCCGGTCTTCTGATGCATATGAAATATCTGAAAAAGTTCGGCAGGAACAATTTCATCGATTCTGCCGACCATGCATGATTCTAGATCGCGCGCCCGATCGGCGTTGGTCCTTCGCAATCGAGCAGCAAGCAATTGCGCCATAAATGACTGCACAGCCGGGTTGTTATCGAATAAACGGCCAAAAACATCTCCGGCAATGGCCAACACCTTCGTTTCTTTTATCGCTCGTACGGTTGCAACAGCCAGATCGGCTCCGAGATAGCTCATTTCCCCACAAAGTTCACCGGCCGCGATGACAGTCTGTCGTCCGCCTTCCTCGACAAGAAGTTCTCCGGAACAGACCATGTAGAGATTCAGATTGGTCTCACCTTTATTTATCAGGACAGTTCCTTGCTTAACGATTATTTCTCTAAACTGAGCAAGTATTGAATCAATGTGTTCGGATGGCAGCGTACGAATAAAGGGACTGTCGATGACGTTTCGGCAAATGTTTTCTGTTTCCGATTCTAATAAGTTGGCGCCAGGTCCTTCCTCTTCGATAACGTCCTGCCGTCCTTCATGGTTTACGAGAGAAAATTTAATCAGTCCCTTACAGCCACTGCAATTGAATACTTTGTCTCTGTATTCACGAGTGTCTACGGGTTGTTTTTGCAGAAACCTGAACAGCAGTTCTGTCATGTCACGGACGAGAATCAGGCACACCTCCTTGTTTTCCGGACAGGCAAGTGTCTTTTCTGAAAGTTGCAATCGTTCACCCACCTTGTAGAGAGGGCAATTCTTTTCCTCATGTATTGAAAAAACAGCGGTGAATAGTTTCATGTAGTTTACAAAAATGAAGCTCGCTTTTCGAACTCCGACTTTTCCTGGATTCATCTCATTTCAGGAGCCAAAACGGCGCCATGTACAAATACTTTTTGTTATACTCAAATAATTTGATATACTAGCGAAAACTGTTAGCTCCTTTATTTTACAAACAAACTATTTTTTATGTCTTCCGCACCAAATCAATTAGTTGAAATCCATCGACAGTTGAGGGAGCACTTCTCCTCCCACTCTGCCATTTCCTTCGCTCCAATAAAAGGAGATCCTCCCGATCAGTACGAAATCACCTATGCCATTAATGGGCTGTGCAAGACCGGAAGTGGCGATATCATAGAAACATCCCGGCATGTTGTCGAGTTGACGATTCCTTTTGGTTTTCCACATTTCCCGCCGAGTTGCAAGCCGAAAAGCGATATCTTTCATCCCGATTTCGATCCTGCAGCCATATGCCTTGGCGACTCCTGGAACCAGGACAGTCGAGTTTCCGATCTGATAATGTATATCGGGCAAATGATCAATGGAGAGATCTACTCCAGGACCAACGCCTTTAACGAGGATGCTTCCATCTGGTACCAGGACCATCCCGAGACCTTGCCGTTAACCGATATCATCTGGAACGAAAAGGAAGCCGATCTCGATTTTCCGGATAAAGACAATGACAAGCCGGGCATAGATACTCTCGATGAGAGCGACCTCCGAACGGGATTCGATTTTCTGGCCCTTGAAGACTCAAAAGCTCAAGAAGACCTGCCGGATGGCTCCCTTCCGGTGGTTGAGTCTGCTCCAACTCTCAGGCAAGATCTTGCCGACTTTGAAGATATTATGGAGGACGAGCCCGCCGACAGTACAGATGAAGCAGCACTCCCGATTAACAAAAAACGGGCAGAAGAAGAGAAAGATCCTAAAACAGCCCAAAATCGCTCCGCCAAAAAACGGGGACCGAAACCCGAAGGAAAAACTCATCGAGCTTCAACCCTTCGACGAATCAAAAACGTTTCAGTATACCTGGTTGGCGGAATAGGTGCAGTGATTTTTGCAGGCTGCGGGTATTACTATTGGTCGATTATGACTCAACTCGCCGCCGCCGACACCGCATCCCTGCAATGCTCGGCTTTTGTGGAAAAGGAACAATTCGAAGAGGCCAAGCGATCTTGCGAGCAGGCATTGACAGCCAGTTACGGCGTCAAATTCATCCACCAGGAAAGGGTAGCCCGGCTACGGGAAAAAATTGATCGCATCCTGCAATCCGAAACATTTATCCAGGGCTTGAACGGCAAGATTCTCGTTGACGGCATGTATCTTCCCAAAAAAGATGCCGAGATCATCATGACCTTCCGACAGTTGCAGAAGGAGGCTGAAGATTTTTTTCTCCAGGAAAACTGGCCACAGGCTATCGATCGGTTTGCCGGGATTATTGCACTCCCCCAGGCTGCTCAATATATTCCTGCCGAGGTTGCAGCAGAAGTAAAAAGCAAGCACAGTATTTCCCGGTTCAGAATGGCCTATGATTCCGCCGAAAAAATATTGCTGGACCGAAAGTGGCGGGAAGCCATCGCTGAACTCGAGAAGGCCGAACCTTTACTTGCATCACTGCCCGAAGGCGATCGTCCCCACTATGCAGACCTTCTCCGGAAATCGCTGGCAAGGAGTACATTCGAACAATCGCGGGAACAAGGGGATGTTTTCCTTGGCCAATCCGATTGGCAAAAAGCCATTGCCGCCTACGAGATCGCTTTATCGGCTTATGAAGACCTTGAAGACATACCGAAAGAATCTTTTGAAACTGTTCAAAAAAACATGAAACGAGCCGAACTCTATGACTTGATAGATCAAGGCAACAAAACCTTCGGTTCTGGATTCTGGGATGAAGCCATCGCCAATTACAGTAAAGCAGAGGCATTCCTCACCGACCATCAAGCCCTCCTGAAAACGATTGACGCCGAGATGAGCCTCCGGAAGCTCTCCAGGATCATCCTCCAGGCCTTGATCGTTCGGGATCGTCAATTAGCCGCAAATCATTTGGACAAAAATGAATTGAAAACTGCCGGTATGATCTATCGGCAGCTGATCGAGGAAATCGAAAAAAGCTCTTTCGCCGGCGAAAGCGAGTTCCGCGAAACCAGGACTGAGCTTGCCGCGACCATTCAAACACTTGACGAAAAGATCCTTCTTGCAGATAAGGTCCAGTATTTGAAAGATAATTATCATACCATTTTTATCGCCAACTATCCAAACGTGATCAAGGAAAATCTGGTCAATCCGATAATGAGCTTAACCAGGGACACAGGCGACAAAATGGTCTTTAAGATGCAATGTACCGAGTCCGGCGGCGGACGACCTCTCACGCTTATCATGCACTATGCTTTCGACAAAAAGAGCAATCAATGGGAGCCGTTTTCCATACAACAATAATCTCCATTACACCAGGAATCTGAACTCACCCTTGCCGAGCAGATTATGCAGATGCAAGAGGCCCAGCAGCTGTCCGTCTTCTTCGATTATCGGCAGAGCGGTAATTTCGTGAGTCTGCATAATACTCAGGGCATCGGCTGCAAGCTGCGTGCTATCGATACAAATAGGTCCTTCCGTCATAAACTCGGCGGCACTGAGGCGAGAAATATCTAGGGAATTGACTATTGCTCGACGCACATCGCCATCCGTTACTATACCCAAGACCCTGTTGTTCCTGTCTACCACCAAGACCACACCCATATTTTTCTCATTGAGCACACAAACTGCATCGGTGGCTGAGTTCTCGGGGAAAATTGAGGGGATATCCCGGCCTGTCAGCATCACCTCCGTCACCCGTACTTTCAGCCTTTGTCCCAGGCTTCCTCCGGGATGATTATGACGAAAGTCTTCAGCCTGAAACTTTTTCCTGTTGAGCAAAACTACAGAAAGGGCGTCCCCCATCGCCAGCGTTGCCGTGGTACTTGCCGTCGGTGCCAGACCTAGCGGGCAAGCTTCTTTGGGGACTGCGATATCCAGGACAATATCGGCAGCTACGGCGAGCGAAGATTTTTTCCCGCCAGTCATGGCGATAATTGTGTTGCCTCTTTTTTTCAAGGTAATGAGCAAACCGTTCAGTTCGGCGGTTTCTCCGGAATAAGAGATAGCCACGACCACATCGCCGGCCGCAACCATGCCAAGGTCGCCATGCATTGCCTCAACCGGATGGAGGAAGAAAGAAGGTGTTCCCGTGCTGTTCATGGTCGCGGCAATCTTTTGTCCGATTATGCCGGACTTACCTATCCCGGTTATTATGACTCTTCCGGGACAGGCAAGAATCATATCAATCGCCTGGACAAATTCCTCGCCTATTCTCTCTCGAATTGCCGCCAATCCCTGTTCTTCTATACGCAGAACTTCCTTCGCGTCTTCAATAGACATTTGTTCAATTCCTTTCTGGTAAAAAATCCACGCCTCAATTTCTCTAACGGGCCTTGCACTTGTCGATATGAATCGTCGGATAAATTTCCGTATCCATGTATGTCCATGTATAGCAAATGCGGCCATCATAATCATTGTTTTTATACCAGGCAAGAACAGGGAATTATTCGATACCATGCATTTTTCTTACAGGCTTCTTTTTCCAGAGCCGGAATGTTGACTTTTTTGGCCATATCATAGCTTTTTTCCGCAATATTTTCTTATATCGTGTATATTGATACCCTTTTGATCAGTTTGTTTCATCTATTCACAACTCATCTATCATTATTTGGAGTTTTTATGTCAGAATATCTGTTTACTTCAGAATCAGTGTCTGAAGGCCATCCAGACAAAGTGGCCGATCAAATATCAGATGCCATTCTTGACGCCATTCTCACCCAGGATCCCGCAGCCCGAGTCGCCTGTGAGACTTTAGTTACCACCGGAATGGCAGTTATTGCCGGAGAAATTACCACCACAGCATGGGTCGATATGCCGCACGTTGTTCGCCAGACGATCAAAGGCATCGGCTACAACTCCTCGGAGATGGGGTTCGACTGGCAGTCTTGTGCTGTCATTACCTCGATTGACAAACAATCCCCGGATATAGCTCAGGGGGTGAATGAAGGCTCAGGTCTCGATCTTGACCAGGGAGCGGGAGATCAGGGTCTTATGTTCGGCTATGCCTGCAATGAGACCAGCGTGCTGATGCCGATGCCGATCACCTACGCACATAGACTTACCAAGCGTCAGGCCGAAGTTCGCAAGGCCAATATTCTGCCTTGGCTTCGCCCGGACGCCAAAAGCCAGGTTACGATTCAATATGTCAATAAGGTACCGACCAGAATCGAAGCGGTTGTCCTCTCCACCCAACACGATGCTTATGTGAGCTATGAGAATCTCAAGGAAGGCGTCATGGAGGAAATCATCAAACCGGTTCTTCCGGCCAATATGATCGACGCGAAGACTAAATTCTTCATCAACCCTACCGGCCGCTTTGTCATCGGCGGACCAGTCGGTGACTGTGGAGTAACCGGACGAAAAATTATCGTCGACACCTATGGCGGTAAAGGTTCACACGGCGGCGGTGCTTTTTCCGGCAAGGATCCGTCCAAGGTCGACCGTTCAAGTTCCTACTACGGCAGATATGTCGCCAAAAATCTCATTGCCGCCGGCCTGGCAGACGAAATCGAGGTCCAGGTCGCCTATGCGATCGGCATTTCTCAACCCGTCTCCATCAACGTCAACAGCTTTGGAACCGGTAAAATTTCCGATTCAGATATCAAAAAGCTGATAATGGCGCACTTTGATCTACGCCCAAAAGCAATTGTCCAGCAACTCGACCTTCTCAGACCCATCTATCTCCCTACCGCGGCTTACGGCCATTTCGGCCGGGAGCTTGACAGCTTTACCTGGGAAAAAACAGACAAGGCCGATGTTTTGAGAGACGCTGCTAAAATCAAGTAGCGGGTGATCCTGACTCTCGGGAGTTATTTTACGCTGCTTTAATACCCAGAATGGAATATTACAATGACCGACTCGTTTAAAGACTACAAAGTTGCAGATATGGCTCTCGCTGAATGGGGCCGTAAAGAAATCGCTATCGCCGAAACGGAAATGCCCGGTCTCATGACCCTGCGGGAAGAGTATCACAGCAAAGCTCCTCTCAAAGGCGCCAGGATTGCCGGCTGCCTGCATATGACCATCCAGACTGCGGTCCTGATGGAAACCCTCGTTGCGCTTGGGGCGGAAATTCGCTGGTCAAGCTGCAACATCTTCTCAACTCAGGATCATGCCGCAGCAGCAATGGCGGCGGCAGGCATTCCAACTTTCGCCTGGAAAGGTGAAACCGAAGCCGATTTCTGGTGGTGTATCGATCAAACCATTTTTGGCCCCAACGACTGGCGTCCAAACATGATACTCGATGACGGCGGAGACCTCACTCTGGTGATGCATGAAAAATATCATAAAGAACTGACTTCAATACGCGGAATCAGTGAGGAAACCACGACCGGTGTGCATAGACTCAACGAGATGGCGGCCGCGGGAAAATTGAAGTGTCCCGCTTTCAACGTTAACGACTCTGTCACCAAGTCGAAGTTCGACAATCTTTACGGCTGTCGCGAGTCGCTTATCGACGGTATCAAAAGAGCGACGGATGTGATGATTGCCGGAAAAAATGCCGTTGTCGTCGGATATGGCGATGTCGGTAAAGGTTGCGCTCAGGCACTTCGCGGGATGGGGGCGTCTGTATTTGTAACTGAAATCGACCCAATCTGCGCCCTTCAGGCAGCCATGGAAGGGTACAAAGTAGTGACCATGGATGAGGTTGCATCGATCGGCAATATTTTCGTCACCTGCACCGGGAACCTGAAAGTCATAACCAGAGCCCATATGGAGATGATGCCGAATCAGGCTATTGTTTGCAATATCGGCCACTTTGATTCTGAAATCGATATCGCCGGAATCCGCGATCTCGAATGGGATAATATTAAGCCTCAGGTCGACCATGTCGTTTTTCCCGACGGCAAGAAGATAATCGTCTTAGCCGAAGGAAGATTGGTAAACCTGGGTTGCGCTACCGGTCATCCCAGTTTTGTCATGAGCAACTCCTTTTCCAATCAGGTACTGGCCCAGATAGAACTCTGGAAAAACTCCGAAAAATACGATAACAAGGTCTATTTTCTGCCAAAAGCACTGGATGAAATGGTAGCCCGCCTGCACCTCAAGAAAATTGGCGCGAACCTCACCGTCCTGACGCAGGAACAAGCTGACTATATCGGCGTCCTTACAACCGGACCGTATAAACCCGAATACTACAGATATTAATCGGTTCTTCAATATTTTTGGAAAGTCCGGGGGCTGGTTGATGCGGATGCATCAACCGGCTTTTTTCTTTCGGCCGTTCACAATATTACCTTGCCTTCTTTCCAGCTCTTCCGGTTAAAGCGTACGTGAATATTGCAACATTGAGAGATTTCGACTCAATACAAGGAATGGACTAACAATCTTGTCGATATCGGGATCGAAATCGAAATCGAGTAGAAAATGCGAAAATCATAGCCATTTAAGGGGAAACGTATTCTCGTCTTAGAATGGCTTAAGTCGGGTGAACCTTCTTTCCAGCCATTCCGGCAAAAAAAAGTGTGTAGAGATATCGCTATCATCTCTACACCCTTAGTTTCTGCAAAAAACACCGGAAAGCTTTTCCGAATAAAAATTATTCGGCGTTTCCTGCGCCCTCTTCATTCTGAATACGACCGGGAATAGCATACATTGTGGTGGAACCGGAAGACCAAAACATCAGTCGCCCTTCTCTTACCATTTCGTTCGCAACGTTTTTCATGTCCCGCGGCTTGGTATCAGGATCGCAGGCATAGAAATCTTTGATATACAACTGCGGTTTCGGAGATTTGGTAGCTTTCTCCTCGATGGCGTTTTTTAATTCGTCTTTACTGAGTGCCATAGTGTTACTCCTATTAAGAAGATGGAAGAAGAAAGCATCAATAGACCGGGCAGCTTTCAACTGCCCGGTCTACAAACATCATTCTTGACTTACTATTTGATATGGCTGGTGAACTTGAACTGAGTCGTGGTCCGCCAGGTGTCATATGCAAGACGATAGTCGTCGATGCTCTTCTCAGTGAACGGGATGTCACATTTCTCGAAGAATTTTTCCCAACCAATTCTCTCTGCCCAATCGCCAAGACGCTCGTATTTACGGGCATCGGCTGCATACGCCTCAAGAATTTTCTTGACGGCGGCTACAGTCTCCGGCCAGCGGGGAGTGGTGTTGGGCAGGAACGGAATGACCAACTTCGAAAATTTGGGATGGCTGATTCTGTTGGAAACCTTGCCGCCAACCAGAATCGCAATACCGTCACCTTCAGGATCGGCGAGCGGCATGGCAGGACACATGGTATAGCAGTTACCACAGAACATACAACGCTCAACGGTAACTTTAACGGTTTTGATTTCCTTGCCATCTACCATTGCCTTGGCGGGCTTTACTGCGCCCAGGGGGCAGGAAGCTATCGCCAGCGGCAACTCGCAGACACCAGTGATACGCTTGTGGTCGATCATCGGCGGCTTTCTGTGGATACCGAGGATAGCTATATCGGAAGCATGCACAGCACCACACATGTTCAGACAGCAGGCAAGTGCAATACGCACCTGAGCCGGTAAAGTCATGGAGGTGAAGTAATCGAACAGCTCATCCATTACCGCTTTGACAACACCGGAAGCATCTGTTGCCGGAGTATGGCAGTGAACCCAGCCTTGGGTATGAACGATATTAGTGACGCCTGCACCGGTACCACCTACGGGATACTTATTGCCGTAACTTGTAAGTGTATCGAGAAGCGGTTGTACTTTTTCCTTTGAATCAACCATGAACTCAATGTTGTTCCGAGTGGTAAAGCGAAGGAATCCGTCACAATGTTTGTCAGCGATCTCACATACTTCGCGGATATACTCTACCGATACAAGGCGGGGCGAACCCACGCGTACGGTATAGACTTCGTCTCCGGTCTCCGATTTGTGCAGCAAGACGCCCGGCTGAGTGATCTCATGCCACAGCCACTTTCCTTTATTGGCCTTGATGACTGGTGGAAAAAACTTTTCATAATGGGGTGGACCAAGATCTGAAATACGACCATCCATTGGTTTGTCTGGATTATAACCCATGGTAAAATCTCCTTTTATCTAAAATGAATTATCAGCTCAAATTAAAAGCAGCATCAGGCTTTGTGGGCAGCACGAAACTCGTCGATGTCACGCTCAAAACCACCTTCGACCTCTTCCTCTTTCCAGAATACGTAAGGATTGCTGCGAGGCTCTTTGACATGCTGCGGAAGTGGGTCAATTCCCATAACAGACAGGAAGGTCGGGAGACCGACACGTTGCATGGTTTCACCAACACGCTCACGGTTTTTACCAACTTCCATCCACCAGTCCCAAACCTTCTCAATGAACTCTACCAATTCTTCGAATTCATTATCCGGGGACATTTTGATGAAGGGAACGATGAGGGTCGAGAACTGCGCACCATCGAGAATCGGTGCTTTGGCGCCGACACAGATGGATGCACCTTTATCGAGGCCAGGACGCAGGGCACGCGGCATAGCGTTGATGCAATGCATGCAACGGGTACATTCTGCTGCATCGATTTTCAGTTCGCTGCCTTCCATCCACATACAGTTGGTCGGACAAAGCTCGATAACTTCCTTGGTAATATCGAATTTACCCCAGTCCCTGCCGCTATGAGCGCCGCCGTTTGCCGGATAGTTCCCTGCGATATACTCTTTTACGGCAGCCTGATCGATACGAATCGCATCGCGCCAGGTGCCGATAACGGATATATCCGAACGGGCAATCGAGGCAACACAGTCGTTCGGACAACCGGAGAATTTGAATTTAAATTTATAAGGGAAAGCCGGACGATGGATCTCATCCTGATACTTCAAGGTTAATGAATGACATGCTTCTTCCGTATCATAGCAAGACCATTCGCAACGCGACATGCCAATACAGTTGGCAGGAGTACGAAGGTTTGAACCGGAGCCGCCGAGATCCTGACCCATGTCGTGGGTCAAATCCCAGAAGAAGGGCTCGAGGTTCTCGGTACGGGTACCAAGAAGAATGATATCACCGGTTGAACCATGGAAATTGGTCATACCGGAACCATATTTTTCCCAGAGATTCATCAGACCGCGAAGATTCTCGGTGGAATAATATTTTGATGCCGGCTGAGCAACACGAACGGTGTGAAAATGCTCAACACCTGGGAACTGCTCAGGAACATCTGCGTAACGTCCAACAATACCGCCACCATAACCGAAGACACCGACGATACCGCCGTGCTTCCAGTGGGTGATCCTGTCCTTGTAGGACAGTTCCAGGATACCAAGAATATCCCAACACTCAGGCTTGGTTTCCGCCTGGCGCTTAATGTCGGTCACGAAGCTTGGCCACGGGCCACTCTCCAATTGGTCCAACAAGGGCGTCTCACGTTTTGCCATGATTTCCTCCATAGAATTACTGTTTATACTGCAACCTTAACCAAACTTTTTACTGAAACCGAACTAACAGTTTCGGCCTAACATTTTAATCGCATTCACCAGCCACCTTCCCGACGGTTCGGTAGAAAAGAGTAACAGGATGATAATATGAATATCTAATCAGGGTGTGAGAATAGCTTTGCCAGGCAGTTTTGTCAACAAAAATCCAATAGAATACCTGTCTGCAACTGAACCGCCATTCACCTTGAAAATTGATGCTCTATGCCATCTCCAACACTTGATTGAGAAATGTTTTTTCAAGAGTTTCGGACGTCCCCGAAGGATCGTTCATGACCCGCAGAAAACCCGATGCCAATGCCTTGCCAAGCTGTACGCCTTCCTGGTCAAATGAATTGATATTCCAGGCAAACCCCTGGAAAACAATCTTTGCTTCATAGGTGGCCAGCAGCGCCCCCATTACCAGTGGCGTCAGTTTTTCGGCGAAAAGGAGGCAGGAAGGTCGATTACCGGAAAAACTCCTGTTGGGATTTGCCGAGGGTTGGCCCACCGCCATGGCAATCATTTGAGCGAATAAATTTGCCAGGAGTTTCTGCTGAGAGGTGGACCCCTCCACAACGGTATCGAACCCGTATTGGCATCGAAGAAAACCGATGAACTCCACGGGGACGATTTCTGTCCCCTGATGAAGCAGCTGATAGAAGGCATGCTGCCCGTTGGTACCCGGTTCGCCCCAGATGACCGGCCCGGTCTTGGTCTGCACCCCACGCCCTTGCCTGTCGACCGATTTGCCGTTGCTTTCCATATCGCATTGCTGCAGATGAGCCGGGAAACGGTGGAGGGCCTGACTGTAGGGCAAAACCGCCAGAGTCGGATAACCGAGAAAAGTATGATTCCAGATGCCCAGCAAGGCTAACAGCAACGGAATATTTTTCCTGATATCCAGTTCCTCGGCGTCGCTGTCCGCCAGCGCAGCTCCATGTAAAAATTCCCGCACCTGACTGAAGCCCAGGGCAAATCCGAGCATTACTGCGCCAACCATCGAAGTAGAACTGTACCTGCCCCCGATATAATCAAACATAAAAAAAGATTGAAGATACTTGTCCGGATTGTCCATTGGACTCTTCCGGCCGGTCACCGCGATGCAATGTTTCGAAGGATCTAAACCTGCCCTCGTAAGAGCCAGACGGACATGGTGTTCATTCGTCAGCGTTTCCTGGGTAGTACCACTTTTGGAGACGATGTTGATCAGGGTCCTTGCAAGATTTACATTGGCCAGCACCGCGGCTGCGTCATCGGGATCGACATTGGCAATGAAGTGAACCTTCCGCCCTGGAATCTCATAAGACTTGAGAGCCTCGTACGTCGCCCGCGGGCCAAGATCCGATCCGCCGATACCAACCTGGATCATGGTATCGAACCGCTCTCCCCGATGGTTGCAGATCCTGCCGGTTTCCAGGTCCTCGAGAAAACCGTTCAGTTTATCAAGCTCTTTTTTAGCATCTCCACTGGCAGCCGGCTCCGCCGGTGCAGTGCTGAACAGATCCCGACTGGCAGTATGCAGCACCCGGCGATTCTCGCTGTCGAATCCCTCTATCCGGTTCAAAACTGCGCCCCGCCGCATTTGACCGAACTGCTCGACAAGGCGGAGTTCATCGGCGAGCAGCTGCAGGCCGTCGAGGACCCTGTCGTTTATCCGTTCAGTGCCGTAATGAAGATGCAGCAATTGTCTTCGACACACGTACCTTGCCAGTCGATTATCAGCCTGCAAGGCTTGCGGTTCCGTCATATCGAATGGATTTTCAGCCAGGGTGACCAACTTCTCATACACCCGGCTCTCGGTCAAATTTTTGTATGCATCAACCATTCTTCCTCCAGTGTCTATTATCGATAACGGCCGGCGCCTGCCTCCGCCTGAGCTCGCAGTGACGCTATCGTCGCCTGATAATCGTCACTGCCATATACCGCCGATCCTGCAACAAAAATATTGGCACCGGCCTCGGCAACATCGGCAATGGTGTGCACGGTTATTCCACCGTCCACTTCAATTCCCACATCAAGCCCCATGGCATCTATCCGCTGTCTCAACTGCCGGATTTTAGCAAAGGTCGAGGGAATAAACGATTGTCCGCCAAATCCGGGATTAACCGACATCAGCATGACCAGATCGACCTCCGCCAGAATAAAATCAAGCGCCGAAAGGGATGTAGCCGGATTGAGAACCACCCCGGCCTTTTTGCCAAGCTCACGAATTCTTCCGACCGTGCGGTGCAGATGAGTGCACGCTTCGACATGGACGGTTATCCAGTCGGCACCGGCTGAGGCGAAGGCATCGACATACCGGTCGGCATCGGCGATCATGAGATGGACATCGAGTACTTTACCGGTTACGTTGCGGGCGGCTTGCACCACCAGCGGTCCGATAGTAATGTTCGGTACAAAGTGCCCGTCCATGACATCGATATGGATAATATCGGCACCCGCTTCGTCGACTGCTTGTATTTCGGCACCCAGCCTGGCAAAATCCGCCGACAGGATCGATGGAGCGATCCGTAGTGTATTGTTCATTGTTTTCCTCTGCTCCCTGTCGGGATGAAAAATATGTTAAATGAAGGGATGAACATGAGACTCATGTGATTTTTCTCACTTTGTCTCCGGGCAGCATTTCAACCAGCCCCTCCAGTTCGAGCACAAGAAGCAACTCACTGAACCGTCCCGGAAGCATCCCGGATGCTTCAAGCAGCGACTCTCGCATCTTGGGGTAGGTATCGAGTCTACGCAACAGGACTAAAGCATCCGGCTCAAGGCCTGAAAGGTCTTCCGGAGCATTGGTGCTTTTTCCCCCCTCACCGGCCGGCACGGAAATACCCAACTCTTCGATTATGTCCTGGAGGCTCTGCACCAACTTGGCACCCTGCTTCAGCAGCCAGTGCGTTCCCTCGCTTTTGCATGAGTCTACCTGCCCCGGAACAGCGAATACCTCGCGGCCACAATCCAGAGCCATCTGGGCGGTGATCAGAGAACCCGAGCGCTTGGCGGCCTCGACCACCACAACCCCCTGGCTCAGCCCGGCAATAATACGGTTTCTGGCCGGAAATCGAAACCCTTCCGGCGGGGTACCCAAAGGGTATTCACTGACCAGAACGCCGTGTTCGGCAATTTTCTTATAGAGCACCGAATTCTGTTTTGGATACACTACGTCCAATCCGCAGCCAAGAACCGCAATCGTGCTGCCTTTTCCGGAAAGGGCGCCGGCATGGGATTCGGCATCTATGCCGAGCGCCAGCCCGGAAACAACTGTCAAGGAACTGTTGGCAAGACTTTGTGCCAGGGAAAAAGCGATTCTCCTTCCATACGCGGTGGCTGCTCTTGATCCGACGATGGCAACCGACGGCTTGCCGAGCAATTCCCGCCGACCGAGAACATAAAGAACGGGTGGCGGATCCGGAAGTTCTTTAAGCAATACAGGATAAAAAGGATCTTCGAAAACGATGGCTGCAGCCCCGAAACCGGTCAGACTAGCAAGCTCCTTTTCCCCGCGGGCCACTACTTCTTTTCTGTCGGAGAGGCCTGCAACCTGCCCTTCCCGAATTCCCTTGACGCGAAGAAGCTCCTGCCGGGAAGCACGGAGAACAGCGGCGGGGGAATGAAAGTGATCAATGAGGCGCCAGAAACCCGAAAGTCCTAATCCCGGCACCAGACTGAGACTTATCCAATCAAGGGTTGCAGCCATCGGCAATAAAGAAGGGTATTCGATTAGTGTTGCAGTAAGACATCGTTTTTGCGGAAGACACCGGGGAGAGGATCCGTCCGAGGATGCAAGGAACCCTGAGTCAGCGTCAGTCGGTCATGAAAACCTTCAGTTCCTCGACCCTCGACGGATGTTTGAGTTTCATGATCGCCTGGGCTTCAATCTGGCGGATCCGCTCTCGAGTGACTGCAAAGCATTTACCCACCTCTTCGAGAGTATGGTCACATTCGACATCAATGCCATATCGCATCCGCAGCACTTTGGCCTCCCGCGGGGAAAGTGAAGACATCACCTGGTTGAGACACTCACGGAGACTGGCAACCATCGAAATCTGGTCCGGCCCGAGTTTGTCTTTATCTTCGATAAAGTCGCCGAGAAAGGTTTCCCCATCATCGCCGACAGGGGTATCGAGGGATATGGCATCTTTTGCAATCTTCAGTGCCGATTTCACCTTATTGACTTCAGTACCCAGATGTTTCGCCATCTCTTCCGGAGTAGGTTCCCGGTGTTCCTCCAGCATAAAATCCTTGGAGGCACGCAACAGCCGGTTAATGGTTTCAATCATATGAACAGGCAGACGAATGGTCCTGCCCTGATCGGCGATGCCACGGGTTATGGCTTGCCTGATCCACCAGGTAGCGTAGGTACTGAATTTATAGCCCCGGTGGTAATCGAATTTTTCCACCGCCTTCATGAGTCCGATATTACCTTCCTGAATGAGATCCGAGAACTGCAGGCCACGATTAACAAATTTCTTGGAAACGGATATTACCAGTCGCAGATTGGCGCGTACCAGCCCTTCTTTCGCCTGCTTATATAGTTCCCAACCTGCATCGACTTCCAGAAGTATCTGCTGCAGTCGCCGTTGATCGATCCCGGATTCCTCCAGCATCTGAAGATTGACCTGCTGCTCCAACGCCTCCGGCAGCAAGGTTTCGCCGGAATCGGTGGCATGACTGTTATGCTGATTGATGACTTCGACAAAAACCTTGCGAAAGCGCTTGGATAACTCTTCAAGTCCATCGGCCATGGCCTTTATGCATTCGACACTGATGAGCTTGTCGGCAAAAAGAGCGGCAATCCCTTCGCCGAGAGTCAGGATTTCTGCAGCAAGACGTCCGGCCTCAAGGCTCTCGCAATTCAGCTGCAGATACTCGGCCAGCAGCTCGGACCGTCTCGCGCTCAAAACCACCGCCTGATCGACTCTAGCAAGGAAATCTCTGCTCTCGCGCTTAAAAGTGCCGGGCGTATTGTCTGTTATTCCATTTAAAATCTGACCGATTTTGTCACTGTTCGAACCAAGTCCTTTCACTACTTCAAGAAGAGCCGGAATGGCAAGAGGCGCTGTCAAAACGGCATTCTGCACCCTCTGTTTACCTTCCTCCATCATCTTGGCAAGCTTCAACTCCTCTTCGTGACTGAGCAGGGTGAGTGTCCCCATTTCACGGAGGTAGATATTCATCGGATCGATGGAAGCCTTTGATTTGGAGATCTTATCGGTTTCTTCGGTGAATCTCGAGGCTCTCCGTCTGTCCCGCTTTCTTCGGTCACTCAATACGGTGCTGCGGCGATCGGTGGTAAAACCTTTTCTTCTCTCCTGTGATGCATCGTCGGCAAGATCCACAGGCGCTACGAAATCATCGGCAAGATCCTCATTAAAATCGTCGGCTATGCCGAAGGAAGATGAGTCTTCTTCCAAATCATAATCCCTCATTACCTCATCAACCTCCCTGACCACATCATCTTCGCGCCCTGCTAATGTCATGAACCTCTCCTTTCAGCAAAAAACGGCAAAACCAAAAGCAAAAACCGGCAACCGATTCTGCTCGCATCCGCGATCCTGCTGATTTGCAGTAAACCGTAACCAGCGACACGACAGACACACCCCCACAATCAAACTAAACAGCTGAAAATGTCAAGGGAATTTATCGTTTTTCTAAAAAAACTTTCATTGGAAACCCCCATAAACACGGGTTTTATCGCACTCACTGGTCATGCAACTGTCGGTGTATCGACACCTGCTCAACCAGCAACTCCTGCAAAAGACTCGAGTTACCATCCCTTTCCGCATTCTGCATCCGCTGCAGCAACTCATCTCCGCTTTTTTTCAGATGAACCCTCCGGAGATACTGAAGCAGATCGGCCAACTCTTCGGCCAACTCTTCTTTTTGCCTTTCTTCGTCGCCGTCGAGCGAGCGGATTGGTGGCCGAAGCAAGAGAGAGGCGACGAGGTTTCGCTCAGCTCCTTCAGGCAAGACAGTCAATAATTCCTCGGGCTCCGCGTCCGGGTTACGGTCGAGCAGACTTTTCTGCTGGAGAAAGAGAATTTCTCCCAGGCCTCCGGCCAGACATTGCCTGAGCCCCGCCTCCGCCAGCCTGGAAAAATATTTCGGCTGCAGAATCATGAATTCAACAAGTTGCTTCTGAGCCATCGAAAGCGGTTCCGACCGTTCCTCCCGAACCTTCCTCGAAGCAGCAACAGCCGGGACAACAGGAGTAACAGGAAGAGACCGGGACGCCGTGCCCAGGTGAGCATCAAGCTGGCCGGCAGCCATTCCAAGTTTCTCGGCGAAATGGGAAACAAAGACCGATCGCTGCAGGGGAGAGGCCGCTGCGGCAATCAGCGGGCGTAACTCCTCGACAATTTTGCTTTTTCCGTCAAGGGTAAGGCCGTGTTCGCCAATCATTCTGTTCAACGCGAATTCGGGCAAAGATACTGCCTGTCCGAGAAGGCGGTTCAATTCCGCCAAACCTTTCTCCCGAACAAAAGTATCGGGATCATGATTATCCGGCAAAAAGGCCACCCTGCCTGGAAGCTGTTCGGCGAGAAAAAGCGGCACCGCACGTTCTGCGGCCTTCATTCCTGCACTGTCGCCATCAAAGAGAAGGGTTACTTTTTCGGCAAATCGTTTGATCAGCCGCAGCTGTTCGCGCGTCAGTGCAGTACCGAGCGGCGCCGCTACATTCCCGCAGCCATGCTCGACAAGGGATATGAGATCGAAATTCCCCTCGACCAGAACGGCTTCGTTCTGCCGGCGAATCTCTTCTTTTTGTTGATATAGACCCAGCAAAAGTCGACTTTTGCTGAACACTTCGGACTCCGGAGAGTTCATATACTTCGGCTGCCCTTCTCCAACGATCCTGCCGCCAAAGCCGCACACCCGGCCACCGATGTCCATAATGGGAAAAACGATTCTGTCGCGAAAACGGTCATAACTGCCCCCGCTTTCCTTGTCAACGAGAAGCCCCGCCAGAACCGCGGTTTTTTGTTCCGCTCCCTTGAAATGACCGCCAAGATAATTCCATCCGGCAACCTCGACAGGCGGGGCATAGCCGATTCTAAACCTGGAAAGGATATCTTTGCCCACCCCTCTTTTCTGCAAATACTCCCTTGCAGCCGCTGCGCCGGGGGCATTCTGCAGATACTGACAATACAGCGCTGTACATTTTTCATTGACGGCGAAAAGCAACTCCCGTTTTTTCGACCGCTCCTCCTCTTCCCTGGACTGGTGGCGCTCAGGCAGCTCGATACGGTATCTTTTTGCTAATTCCTTCAGGGCTCCGGGAAAATCGAGGTTATAGTACTTCATCATAAAACTGAAGACATCGCCCGATTCGCCGCAACCAAAACAGTGGAAGAATTGCTGACCGCCGTGCACCGTGAACGAAGGAGTTTTCTCGCCGTGGAAGGGACATCGCCCGAGGAAGCGGATACCGCTTCGCTTCAGTTCGACGCATTCGCCTATAATCTGAACGATATCGGCCTGCTCTTTGATATGCGCCGTAATGTCGTCCCGTGAAACTCCAGAAGTCATAACTCTATCCATAAAAATACCGGTGATTGTTGGCAGCAACCATACTATACTACCGAAAGTCACAGGTCGCCATCATCTGTTTGCCCGAAGCTGTCCGCCGAATCATCGTCATGAATCATCGTCATGAATCATCGTCATATTGGTTCTTCGATATGGAAAATTTTGTCAACGCAATTGCTCATGAGGTAAAGCTGGAGATTGCCAACCGGTACTTCGGTTTTCGCACGAGGATTGAAAGCGAAAAACACGATTACCTGGAAAGGCTGCATAATGCCGACAGGGAATTTATCTCCGCGATACGACAGGATATCCGGCGCATGCACTTTCTCCTCCATCGGGAGCAATTATTCAAGGATTTCCTTATGCTTGCCGGGCTTCCGAAGGATTTTTCCGATGATGCATCGGACCGACAACTCTCCTCTGATCCCGTTGAGCTTTTCATTGAGCTGAAGGGGGAGGGGTTCACCCGCTGGAGGAGATTCCGGGACCTCGCCCATAAGGTATATCAATCTCTTGCCGACACTCTCGCTGCTTACCGGGAAACATACCTGGATCTCAGCGAGGAGCATAAAGAGATCTGCACCCGGATCAATGACTTCCACCGTAACAATGACTTGTCGGGCATTCTCTGTTTTCTGCGGAACTTTGATTCGGCGGATATCGAGCGGTTGAAATTCCTCCACGTCGACTCTTCGCCTTGTCCCGGCGTGGGACTCGATCAGGATCTGAGAATCGCTCTCCCTTCCCCGGTTGACGCCCTTCTGCCGATGTTTCCCGCGGTTCCACCGCTGAAACAGGTGAAAAAAACCATGACCGCATTACTCCAGTCGGCCTTTGTCCACCACAGCAATTCCCCGCGGAAGACATTGCCGTTTTAGTGCCTTATGGGAGTTATCTTTACACCCTCCTGTGCCCGCCCCCCGGACGAATTGGCGTATTCACTGCTCCAGTGTTAAAGAACAATCGGTTGCAGTGTCATATATTGAATTTGCATTTTCGGTTCAGGAAAAGATATAGTTACAGAGCAGGGTGAATCCCACCCTGCAGGGGGATTACATCGTCTTCGTTTCCGAAGCTGCACAGTCAATGGGTTTGCTCCATGACAGAAAGAGATTACATCGTGCCGCCCGACCTTCATTCGGGCGAACGGATGAAAGAAAGAGTACATCAGATCTGCTCGTCTGCACTCTGTGTGTTTCCGGGGATCAGACCAAGTCCCGATGAATATCGCAAAGCTGCCCTTATCCTTACAGATAACGACCCGGATCAACTCCAGGCCCTCCTGCAGCTTCCCTCACTGCCCGAATCCACCCCCATTCTCATCCTCATCACAGATGAAACGATCCCACCATCCATCCTGAAAAACGTGACAACGAGACTGATTGATTTCCTTGTTGTTCCTGTATCCCAAGAGATCTTCCTCCATAGAATCTCTTTTCTTTGTCAGGTTCAGAAGATCAGTGCGGAACATCATGCTCATTCCGCCACCTTGGATAAACAACTGAAAGCCCTTTCCACCAGGGATCCTCTGACAGGACTGTTCAATAGACGGCACCTCACCACAAACCTGCGTGAAGTAGTTGAGACAGCCCAAAAAAACTCCAGCCATCTGTCGCTTTTGATTTTCAACATCGACTTTTTCAACAAGGTGAACAAGTCATCGGGCCTGCATTTCGGCGATTTTATGCTCAATGAACTGGCGGCCAGGTTGACGATCGCTTCCCGCGATATCGATACCTGTTACCGTTTTTCCGGTGAGGATTTTGTGGTTTTAATGCCTGGGGCCGATCTTGATCAAGCCTATCGCATCGCAGAAAAAATCAGTAATGCCTGTTCGGCAAAATCCTATAGCCATAACGGCAGGAAACAGCGTATCACCATCTCGGCAGGGATCGCCTCCCTCCTCGCCCACAAACCTGACAGTCATGACGACTTTATTACCATGGCGGAAACGGCCCTTTTTATGGCCAAGGCCTATGGCCGCAACAGGATTCACATCTACAGTCCGCAGAATACCAAAGAAGAACTGTCTTCAAGAAAATCATTAACCTTTTTAAAAGAGACTCTCAACCGTACCCTGGAAAAAACCAGAAATTCGGTGATCGCGTCCCTCCAGCTTCTCGCTCAAAGTGTGGCCGGTCCCGAACATCAGGCGCATATCTCCACCGTCTCCCACTATGTCACCCTGCTTGGCAAACAGCTTGGGCTTCCGGAACAACATATCCAGACCTTTCGGAACGCCATCACCCTGTACAACAGTTTTAGATCGCTGCTTCACAACGACCTGCTTGCCAAACCGGGAAAGCTGTCCCATGATGAACGAAAGACAATGGGAGACTTGCCATTCAAGCTGACTGAACTTACCGATATCTTCGACTACTTCGCCAATGAAAGAAATGTCCTTCTCTGTCATGGTGAGAGATATGACGGCACTGGTCATCCTCACGGATTGAAGGGGGAAGAAATACCACTTGGGGCACGGATATTCAGCATCGTCGACGCCGTTGCGGCAATGAACGCCGAACGCCCCTACCGCCGGAGGCTGACTCATGGGGAGATAGTCGAGGAACTGAAAAAAGAAGCCGGGCAGCAATTCGACCCATTCCTCGTCTGTCAGGTTCTCACCGTCATAGAAAAGAACCGTCTGTTCGACTTGGATCCACATGTTTTGCAACAAGCCCGCCAGGAATTATTCGCCGGTTTTCTCAAAGAGCAGCCATGACCGAACCTCACTCTATTGCCATAAATGCCCAGATCGATGCGTTTCCCGCCTTGCCTGCAACCGTCGGCAAAGTCATGGCCGTTACCGCCGATCCCGAGAGCAGCGCCAACGACCTGATGCAGGCCATTCTTCCCGATCAAGCCATGTGCACGGCGATTTTAAAGGTCGCCAACTCTGCTTTTTTCGGAATTCCGCGAGAAGTGAGCACCATTGAACGGGCAGTGGTTGTATTAGGTTATGAGGAAATTAGAAATATAGTGCTCGGCAAGGCAATTTTCGCATCCTTTCCGAAGATGAACAGTGAAAGCAGAGCCACCGTCGGGGTTTTCTGGGAACATGCCTTCACCTGCGGGCTTGCGGCAAAAATCATCGGCGAACAGCTGCATCTTTCTCCGAGCGAACTCTTTATTTCCGGCCTTATCCATGACATCGGCAAGCTCGCCATGTTTATGGCATTTCCCAAAGACTACCCGATCCTGAGAGGACTCACCGGCTCCAGTCATTACAGCAATACCGCCGAAGAAGAACAAACATTTGCCGTTTGCCACGACCAGGTGGGGTTGCAGCTTGCAGAGAAATGGCTGCTGCCGAAACAGCTGGCGATGGCCATCGGTTATCACCATAAGCCTCAGGAAGCGCAAGCCTACCGGCAGTACCCTCTGATTGTCCAGGTTGCAGACATCCTTGCGCTCATGTACTGTAACGCCGATATTCTTCGAACCGAAGATGTGATGAAAATATTCGGTGATTTCTTTCCGGAAACAGCTCTCCTCTGGCAAGACAACCGCCTGCCCTGGAATATCGTCGACCTCGGTTTCTGGTTCGAGACACTTAAGCTGCATCGGGAAAAAAACCAGAACATCCTCAACATCTTCACAGGACCATGAAGATTACCACAATCAAACGCACAATCAGGAACACCAAGCGATTCGCGGAAATTGTCAAAGTACTTTCCAAATTCGGATTTCGGCAACTGATTCATGATACGGGATTGTATCGGTTGCTCGGCACCGCCCGGGAAGAGACCGATACCAATGGGGCGATTCGCCTGGAAAACATGCCGAGAGCGGAACGGGTGCGCATGGTACTGGAAGAACTTGGTCCGACTTTCATCAAGCTCGGACAGGTTCTCTCTACCCGCCCTGATTTAATCCCGCCGGATTGGGCAACCGAGTTGAAAAAATTACAGGACGACTGCAACCAGGTTCCGTTTGCCGAAATATACCAGGTCCTTGTCATGGAGTTCCCGGGACGTCTCGACCAGCTCTTTGCGGTCATCGATGAAACCCCTCTGGCGGCCGCTTCGATCGCCCAGGTCCATCGGGCAACCTTGAAGAACGGCACCGAGGTTGTCATCAAGGTCATACGCCCCGGCGCCAGGGAGCTTATCGAAGAAGACATGGCCCTGGTGGAAAGCCTGGCGCAGCTCCTTGAACAGTATTTTGCCGATCTGGGTTACAGTCCAACGGCAGTTGCCAAAGAGTTTTCAAGAGAACTGCTCAAAGAGATCAACCTAATCATCGAGGGGCAGTCGACCGAACGGTTGCGACGCTATTTCGAAGATGATCGGAATATCAGTTTCCCCAAGGTATACTGGGCAGCCACCACCCGTAACGTACTGACCATGCAGGAGGTGAAAGGCCGACTGCTGTCGACCGTCATCCCGCAGCAACTGACCGCCGTCGAACGACGGACCATCGTCGCCAACGCCACGGATGCGGTTTTCAAACAGTGCCTGCGCTTCGGTTTTTTTCATGCCGACCCCCACCCCGGCAACATCTTTCTGCTCCCCGATTGCAAGCTGGGTTTCATTGATTGCGGCATGACAGGTCAGCTTGATCGAAAAACGACCGAACAACTCATCAACCTGGTGGCGGGAGTGGTAAAGGGCGATATCGACCGCTTATGCCGGGTGGTTCTGGAACTCACCGACGTTGATCCGGCGGTTCTCGACAATCGGGATTTCCGTCTTGAACTGCGACACCTCACCGATCACTTCCGCAACATCGATCTCCAGCATCTCAATATCACCAGTCTTCTCTCCGATTTTTTCGGCATGCTGCAACGGTATCGCATCCAGTGCCCGGAAGACCTGATGCTTTTGACCAAGGCCCTGACTACCATCGAAGGAGTCGCAGAATATTTCGATCCGACCTTTGACGTCCTGTCCCACGTTGAACCGCTGATCCAGGAAATCGTCATCAACAGGCGGAGCATGGGAGCGATAACGGACCGGATATATAAGGCAGTAGCCAGCTCACTTGAACTCCTCGAAGATCTTCCCGGCGATCTTCAGAGGTTCCTGGACCATGCCCGGCACAGCCGTTTCACCCTGAATCTCGAACTCAAAAGGATCGAACACCTCTCAGAGCAACTCGATACCTCAAGCCGCCTGATGGGTATCGCCATGATCATTGCCGCCCTGATCGTCGGCTCATCCATTCTGATGCTGGCCGATCGCATGTCGCGGGAGCCCGGTTTTATCGGGACGCTCGGTATCCTTGGCTTGATTCTCGCCGGTATCAGCACGACAGGTTTCATCATCTCTTTCCTGCTGCCCAGAAAGCGGAGCAAGTAGAAGTACCTGTTATAACGAGCGCTACGAAATCTCGATGAGTATTTTCTCCAGCTTCTCAAGAATTTCGTCAAACGTCGCAGTTTGAATGAGGACGCGCTTTCTCCTCGACTGTGCACCCGATTGGATAATAATATCGCGCCCTGGAATATTCAGGAGGCGGGCAAGAAATTTCACCACCTCCTCGTTGGCTTTGCCATCAACCGGCGGGGCGGTTACAGCGATCTTCAGGCAATCGTCAAAAAGACCGACAACCCGGCTCTTCGATGCCTTTGGCTGTACGTAGATATGGACCAGAACGGAGCCGCCGGACAATGCTGTCAGATAGGCCATGGCAGCGGTTGCAGCAACCTGCAGATGCGTTGCAGCATCCTTTTAGACGAGGTCCATATTGATACTTTCGATATCGTCAGGATCGACAGTCTCCCCATCCGGGATCCGGATACTCTCGAAGAGGTCGGACAAATCATCGTCTTTCTCCGGCGAATCGGCGGCGAAAAAAACATCCAGGGCCTCGAGGTACGAATGAAGGATTGTTTTCAGCTCCTCCCTCACCTTCATTTTCTTCTGATGCAGTGCTTCTATCTCTTTGGGCAACCGTGAAAGTTCGGCATGGGCCTCGTTGCGGAATTTCTCCACCTCGGCCTGCGCCTGTGTCATCATTTGCTGAGCCTCCTGCTCACTTGTCTGCCGCAGATTATCGGCAAACTTCTGGGCGGCAAGGATAGTTGTCTTGAAATCGAGACCTTGCTGTTTCAGCTCCTTGTTCTGCTCTTCGAGAAACTCTAATTTATTCCGGAGTTTCTCATTTTCAGCCTGTTCCTGAATGCTGTTACCCTGGCCTCCGGCCAGTTTTTCTTCCAGTTCGCCGACTTTTTCGCTCTGCCTTTTGCTTTCCTCTTCAAGAGCGGCGACCATGGCTTGCGCCGCGTCAAGCTGCTCCCTCAGATCGGCTATTTCCTGGTCCTTGTGGCTGTAGCGTTTCTCAATCTGAGATTGGATGCTGTCGGCATTTTCCCTGCCTAATTCAAGCTCCTTTGCCAGACTCTCTTTTTCCCGCTGCAGCGATTCCCGTTCGGCCTGCAGGGATTCAAGCTCCTCCTCCTGGACACGCTTCTGCTCATTCAACTCAAAGAAGTCTTCAGCCAGCAGCTCAAGGTAGGCCTTTACTTCTATTGCATCGTATCCTCTGAATTTTATCTGAAATTCCTGATCTTTAATTGCCTGCGGTGTTAGCATGACCGGCTCCGTTGTTAATAATAAATCTAGATTACCGCAAATTACCCCATCCCTACAGCAAGCTGCTTCAGGGTCTGGATAAAGAAACTCTGCAGAAACATTATAGCCAGAATGAGGATCATCGGCGTGAAGTCGATCCCCCCGAAGCTGATCGGCAGAAATCGCCGAATGCGGCTCAACACCGGCTCGGTGGCCTCGTAAAGGAACCGGACTATAGGGTTGTAGGGATCGGCATTCACCCAGGAGATTACCACCCGGCCAATAATAATCCACGTATAAACTGTCAGGAGAAAATCGATAAGCTGAGCGACCGACATCAAAAAATTATTTACCACAAACATAGTATTCTCCTCGTTTATCGGGATCAGGCAACCCTGCTGCCTGGTTCTACAGATTCTGAGACCGATGACAGGACCAGTTTTTCTTTGCCGTCAACTATCGTTTTTGCTGCCAGCACCATGCCGTGGGAAGTTACCCCCATCAGTTTTGCCGGTTGAAGATTAGCGACTATAACTACCTGTCTGCCAATCAACTCTTCCGGACTGTAATATTCAGCTATTCCGGCAACAATCGTTCTCTCCTCAGGAGCGTTGACGGTGAGCTTCAGCAATTTTTTTGACTTTTTAATCGGTGCGGCAGCTACTATTTCCGCAACCCTCAGCTCAAGTTTTTTAAAAAAGTCGAAGTCGATCAAATCCTCCGCGACAGTCGGCACCGTTTCCTGCCGAGTTTGCGGTAAGGCGATCGGATCGCTTTCTTGCGGTTCATCTTTTTTCGCATCAAGTCTAGGGAATAAGGCCTCAAAGGCGTTCAGCCCGCTGCCCGGGGTGAGTCTCCCCCAGGCGCCACCCTCCTCAAGCGAGGCAATACGCGGATCGTCAGGGGCAAATCCCAGGCCGGCGGTCATCTTCGCCGCTGCCCCGGGCATAACCGGACGCAATGTCAGGGCCAAAAGACGAAGACATTCGAGCAGATTGTAGAGAACGGTGTCAAGTCGAGCAGCCTTGGCGGGGTCCTTGGCCAGCGTCCATGGCTCATTGCCGACAATATACTTGTTGGCCAGACCGACAAATTCCCAAATTGCCTGAAGTGCGAGGTGAAAGCGGAACTCCGCCATCATCGCCCGGTATTCCCCGATCATGGCCTGCGCGGCATCCTGCAGCACCAGGTCTTCTTCGCTGTTGCCGGCCGGTTCGGGTACTCTTCCCTCCCGATATTTCCATACCATGGCGGTAGCTCGGCTGAACAGGTTACCCAGATCGTTGGCCAGATCGGCGTTCTGCCGGGCGACGATCGCCTCGGAACTAAACGACGAGTCAAGCCCGAACGACATTTCCCGCAGGGTAAAATAGCGCAGCGTATCCACGCCATAGGCCTCGACCAGTTCTTTCGGCCGAACAACGTTACCGATACTCTTCGACATTTTAGTGTCGTCGATGTTCCAGTAACCGTGAACATGGAGTTTCCGGTACAGCGGCATATCCATCGCCATCAGCATGGTCGGCCAGTAGATGGCGTGAGGCTTGAGGATATCCTTGGCGATCAAATGTTCGGCAACCGACCAGAACTTTTCAAAATCCTTGCCGTCCGGATAGCCGATGCCGGTCAAATAATTAATTAAGGCATCAAACCAGACATAGGTGACGAAAGTAGCGTCAAAGGGCAATTCGATCCCCCAGGTAAGTCTCGCCTTTGGCCGCGAGATGCAAAGATCCTCCAGCGGTTCACTGAGAAAGGCCAACACCTCGTTACGGTAGCGCTCAGGGGTGATGAACTGGGGATTATTCCGGATGTGGTCGATAAGCTGCTGCTGGTAGCGAGACATCCGGAAAAAATAATTCTTTTCGGCAATCTCCTGCGGGGGGGTCTGATGATCGGGGCAATTGCCGTCAACAAGCTCTTTTTCCGTGAGGTATCGCTCGCACCCCCGGCAGTACAGTCCGCTGTATTCATCGAAATAGATATCCCCTTTATCGTATACCTTCTGCAGAATACTTTGCACTACGGCAATATGGGCAGCATCGGTCGTCCTGATGAAATGATCGGGTTCGACGTCGAGCAGAGGCCAGGTCGCGCGAAACATCGCGCTGATCCTGTCGGCATATTCCCGCGGCGGTATATTCTCGTTTTCCGCCGCCTTGACGATTTTATCGCCATGTTCGTCGGTGCCGGTCTGAAACCGCACCGTTTCCCCGCACAACCGCCTGAATCTGCTGTAGGTGTCGGCGACAATGGTTGTATAGGCGTGGCCGAGATGCGGTGGGGCATTCACATAATATATCGGTGTGGTAATATATGTTGTCATGGTCTTTTACAGGTATCTAATGCAATAAAAAGATGGCGGCATGCCTCATCGTTGATCCAACCGGGTTTGCGTTTTACTCCCCGCCCTTCTTCTCCCGTTTCTTTTCGACTCCCTCTTTCTTCACCGCCAGGAAGGCTTTCCAGTCCTGCTTCTTGAGAACAACTTCCTCGCCGGCACTGTTTTCGGCGATAATTGCCTCCTGCAGCGGAATCTGCCGTTTGACGAGGTAATCCTCATTGCCGATCTTTATCCGTTTGCCCGTCTTCGGCATGTTCTTCCGCTGTTTCCTGTATGTTTCGTATTCATAGGTCAGACAACAGAGCAGTCGGTTGCAGACCCCGGATATCTTGGTGGGATTGAGAGGCAAGTCCTGTTCCTTGGCCATCTTGATCGACACCGAATCGAAATTTTTAATAAAAGAAGAACAACACAGCTCACGACCACATGTACCGATTCCGCCGATCATTTTGGTCTCATGCCGGACGCCGACCTGACGCATCTCCACCCGTGTGCGAAACTCCTGCACCAGGTCCTTGACAAGCGCCCGGAAGTCGACCCGGCTATCGGCGGTAAAATAAAAAATCATTTTGCTGCCGTTGAAAAAGCGTTCAACCCTGACAAGATTCATACTGAGCCGATGGGTTTCGATCAAGGCGTTGCAGACCTGAAAAGCACGCGTTTCATTTTCAGCAAGACTCTGATATTTTTCAAGCTCCTCACTATTGGCAAGCCGCATGATGGTGTAGCTGGCCTGTCGATTTTGCCCCTTGCAGCCACACATCGCCGAATATCTGGCGATACGGGCGGGTTCGAAACCGTGATCGGTCTGGACAATTACCGTTGTTCCAGCCAGAAGACCCGGAATCACTGCGACTGCCGTCGACTGCTGGCCACCTTCCCGAAACTGGATGCGGTAGAAAACCTCCTCTTCAACTGCCGAATCATCGACCGGTTTTTCGACCGGTTCTTCGTTTACAATTTCTAACATCTCATCATTTATCCTCTACCTGTTGTCTTTTGACAACGGTGTCACTGCAATCTGAACAACATCACCTCACAGACCAGGTTTCTGTTGCAATTTCGGGCAAGCTCCATCTCGGCGCTTTCAATTGCTCGTAATTTAGCAAATAATTGCTCGGAACTCCAGCTTTTCCGTCGGCTGTCGCCTCCCTGCTGGGTGTCGATCAACGTATCTTCTCCCAGCAGCAGGTCCCGCACCCAGATCTTCAACAGTGCGAGGAAGGCCGGCAGGTCTTCCTTCAAGGCAGCAACGGAGTCGGCCAGCCGTAAAAGTATCCCGACATCGCGATCCGGGTCGACGGCCGGATCCGACAGCACCTTCACCGCCTCCTGCCAGATCGTCACCATTTCGGCATTCTGAAAAAGCAGCGCCTTCCCAGGACTTCCCTCGGACAGCCTGGCAAGGAGCGGGGCTGAACCCGGCGCCACACCATGAGCGACAAGAATCGCCGCCGTATCGGCAATGGACAGGCCGGCAAATGGCACGACCTGGCACCTGGAAATCAGCGTGGCAAGGATCTCCTTCGATGAATCGCCGGTCAGAATCAATACATTGTTCTCCGGAGGCTCCTCAAGGGTCTTGAGCAGGCTGTTTGCTGCTTCGCGTCTCATGGTCTGGACATCCTCAAGCACCACAACGCGAATCTTCGATTCATAGGGCGGATAGGTCAGTTCATTGCCCAACTGCCGGATACGATCTATCTTAATCACGCCCTTTTCCGGACGGATGGCCATAAAATCGGGATGATTCATCGATTTGAACTTCCCACACGACGAACAGGCCCCGCACGGCTCCACCCCACGCCTGTCCCGGCAGTTAAGGGCGGCCGCGAGTCCCCTGGCAAAAAGCTTTTTGCCGACTCCGTCAGGACCGCGAAAAATATAGGCGTGGGCAATCCGATCGGCCATAAGCGAACGATTCAGCAACCGCTTGGCCTTTTCGTGACCATACAACCGGTTGAAAGAGATAGAAGAAAAGTCGCTCATTGGTCCTGCTTTTTTCCCTAAAAAAGAGACGGTTGCCGATTGCCGATATCCGGACGCGATTCGTCCGGCTCGGCATCTTGTTTGTGAAAGCCGCCGAGATACAGATAACGTTCAAGAGCCCGTTGATACTCGGTCCAGCTCATCTCGGCACTATTCATTTTTCTGCGCAGCTGCTCGGTGATGTTCATTTTCGCATCCAGGTCATCGAGGAAACTCAGGATAAAGGCCTCCACCGTCATCGGCACCGCAGGCGAGCCGTATTCCTGACGACCGTGATGACTGAGGATAAGATGCTGCAGCTGGGCCAGCAGATCGTCCGGAAAATCGTGGATCTTGCCGGCTGCCCGGGCCACCATTTCACTGCCGATAACGAGGTGACCTTTGAGCCGGCCCTGGACGGTATACTCCACCACCCCGCCTTCCATGGTCAGCTCGACCAGCTTGCCGATATCATGGAGAAGAGCCCCGGCGATGAGCAGAGAACGATCGACTCCTTGATAATGGCTGCTGAGAAAATCGGCAATTCCGGCAACAGACAGGGAATGTTCAAGCAACCCTCCAACATAGGCATGATGAATGCCTTTGGCAGCGGGAGCTTCCTGAAATTTATCCCACCAGTCGCTCTTTTTAAAGAAATGGCTGAGCAGCTTTTTCAGATGGGGATTGCCGACACTTCTGATCAGATTGTGCAGCTCATCCGCCATTTCCTCACGATTGCGAGTCGAGGAAGGGACAAAGAGGTGGAGTTCGATCTCCTCCGGCACCACCTTCTGGACAGCGTCGAACCTGAGCTGCAGTTTATCCCGATACGACTGAATCATCCCGGTGAGCCGAACGACTTCGCCGGCAACGCAGACAGCCTGCAGCACCTCGACATTATCCCATACCGGTCCGGAAATCTCGCCACTGCGATCCATCACCGTCACCACCAGGTACGGCTTGCCCGCCCGGGTTTCCCCGATTTTTGCCGACTTGACAAGAAACAGGTCATCGACTCGATCGCCTTCCTTCAAATCCGCCACAAAAAAGTTCTTTCCCATTACCCTATCCCGCTCTCCTTACCGGAACATATGCTGAAAACTGAAAACGGCAAGAATGGAGTTCTTTCCGCCCTCTTCATCGAAAAGGAAAATTGTTTACCCAACCATTCCGCGTCTTCCGGCCACCGCCGGATTGCCAAAAAGATAAATTACACAAGGAACAGCGAAAATACACCCATTAATTCGCAAAAGCCAGCACGTATCCCTCATAATCCAGCCCATCCCGGTACCGCTCGGCATTTTTCCCGCTTGATGAATTCTGAAAACAATGGAATAATACCAGGTTTCGCTGATATCACGGATCAATCGAGAAAACATACAAAGATACTCTTTTGATTCAAGTCGGAAAATTCTAAGCAGGCACAAGACAGGAGTAAAGGGAATGAGAAAACAGATGATCATTTCGGTTATGTCGAAAGACCGCCCCGGAATCATTGCGAGCATAACGGGAGCCATTTACAGGTTGGGGGGGGATGTCGCGGATCTGAATCAGACCGTGCTCTGCGGCTACCTGACGATGATTCTCAGCGCATCTTTCAAGCCGGAGGTAACGAAAGAAGACCTGCTGGCTGCCATCTCTCACATAAGAACCGACTGCAGGTTCGAGGTATCGATAAAGGAAATCGACCAGGCTCTCGAAGAGACACCCGGTCATATCCCTGGAGAAACCTATATATTAACCGTCCAGGGACCAAATAAAACCGGTATCGTCCATGGCATCAGCCAGTTCTGCTTTGAACATAACATCAACATCCTCGACCTTGCGACCACCCTGAAAAACGACCAGTACACCATGGCCCTGCAACTTGATCTGAGCCGGTCCATTTCGTCGATCGAAGTGCTCCAGAAAGAACTCGAAGAGTATTCGCAGGAAAGCAATCTGACGGTGATGATTCAGCACAATGATATTTTTCAGGTAACCAACGAGGTTTCCCTGCATTAATCAGTATAAATTTTGCCCGACTCCCGGGCAAAGGAGTGATCCAAACATGCTACGCTCAGACCAGATCCTTGCCACCGTTGAGATGATCCAAAAAGAAAATCTCGATGTTCGGACGGTGACCATGGGAATTAATCTCCTCGATTGCCGAGGCGGCAATATCGATGAGACATGTGACAGAATCAAGACAAAAATAATGAGTTACGCCGGAAACTTCGTCGCCACATGCAATGCTGTGAGCAAAACATACGGCATCCCCGTGGTCAACAAACGAATTGCCGTTACCCCTGTTGCTTTTGTCGGTGCCGGTTTCCACCGGCAGGATTTTGTCCGGCTGGCAATAGCTCTCGACGAGGTTGCAACGGCAGTGGGAATAGATATCCTCGGTGGTTTTTCCGCGCAGGTGGAAAAGGGCATGACTGCAACCGACCGGGAATTCATCGCCTCGATTCCGGATGCATTGGCGGCAACCGAGAAAGTGTGTGCCTCGATTAATATCGCCACGACCCAGAAAGGGATCAACATGGACGCTCTGGCGATGATGGGCCGCACCATCAAGGCCCTGGCCGAGCAGACAGCCGGGCAAGGCGGTTTCGGAGCAGCCAAATTCGTCGTTTTCTGCAATCAGCCTGGCGATAACCCGTTTATGGCCGGGGCCATCCACGGTGTTGAAGAAGCCGATGCGGTGTTGAATGTCGGGGTAAGCGGTCCCGGCGTCATCGCCCGAGCCCTGGAAAGGCTCATCCACAACCATCCGGAACCGGGCACCCTGCAATTCGATGAACTGGCTGAAGAGATCAAGCAGACCACCTTCCGCGTCACCCGCTGCGGCGAGCTGATAGGCCGTGCGGTTTCCAAATCGCTCGGCATCGAGTTCGGCGTGGTTGATCTTTCCCTTGCCCCGACTCCCACCGTAGGCGACAGTGTCGGCGAGATCTTCAAGATCCTCGGGGTCGATGCGATCGGTGCCCCGGGCTCAACAGCTATCCTTGCGATGCTGAACGATGCAGTGAAAAAGGGCGGGATCTTCGCCAGTAAAACCGTGGGCGGCCTGAGCGGCGCATTTATTCCGGTAATGGAGGATGCGATGCTGGCCGAAGCGGTGGGAGACGGATCGCTTTGTCTTGAAAAACTCGAGGCAATGACCTGTGTCTGTTCGGTGGGCCTGGACATGATCGCCATTCCCGGCTCGGTGGACGCCGACACCATCTCGGCCATTATCGCCGACGAAATGGCTCTCGGGGTCATCAATGGCAAAACCACGGCCGCCCGGCTCATCCCGGTGCCCGGCAAGGAGCCGGGCGATCATGTCAATTTCGGCGGCCTTTTCGGTGCCAGCCCGATCATGCCGATCAGAAACGTCGGCAAGTCCGGCCGATTTATCGCCTGGGGGGGAAGGTTCCCGGCCCCTGTGCACAGCTTTAAGAACTGACATAACCTCGGCCGGCCCCCGATTACGGCCCTCTTTCCCTGCAGAAGCCTTAAAACCCGGCGAGATTTTAGCCATCGAGCCGGGAAAGCTCCCCCAATTCCCGCCCAACTGGCGATTCATGTCATCCCCGACCATTGCTGCTGCATTCTCGGTAAAATCGCATTTACCGAGAAAGTCATTGATATGGGACAGAAAATCATTTAGCCTGACCATAGGATCATTGTTAACGTCCGTCCGCTTACAAATTGAAACATGCAGAGATGGTTATCCGACCATCTCTGCTGCAGGTTTTTACGCTCTCGGTCTGCTCTTGCCCCGTGGTTTGTTTTATTATGAGCACGTCTCAGAAAGACCATCAGGAAATACCTCCCCATCTCGAACAGAAAAAACTGATCGAGTTTCTGGAATCTCTGCATCGCATTTTCAAGATAGGCATTTACTATCCGGCCGGCCATAAAGTGCTTGACCAGGCTGCCGAAAAATTTCAGCGGAACATCTCGAATGTTGCCGACACCAATCGTTCGGTGCTCATTGAATTGCATAACGAGACACTTCATGTGGCGGGCCATGAGATTTCGGCTCCGACCGGCGCCCTGCTTGAAATCAAAAAACTCATCCTTGATCTTGGGATCGGGTCCATTGAAATTGACCGGGCCATTCCGCTCCCGGAACTTCTGCAGCTTGTCAGCAGTCTGTTGCTTTGGCGTTCGCAGCTTCAGGGCATCAAAGAGTTCACCCAGGCGGACATCGCCAACCTGCCTGTTTCAGTACGGATCTTGCAAAAAGAGTTTTTAGTCGATGAAAGCGCGATACTGCCCGACGGTAATGGCGAAGATGCAGAACACGGGTTGCATTCCGTCTTTCAGGCTCTGGCTGAACAGGGGGTTGAACGGGACAGGATCGAGCAGTGCATACGTTGACACCTTTCTCAAGGAACTGACCGCCTTCTTTGAGATGAGCGGGAAGGCGGAATTTTTTGTAGGCATTATCGATGGTCATTTTATTGTCAATGGCAAGAGGCTTTTTGGTTCGACCATTGTCGGTCGGCAGCTCATCCAGTTTCTGGAAATGCTTCGTTGTGGCGGTGTTTCGTTCAAAAAAGGATTGAATGCCTTCGATGTCAGTGCCTTCATGGAGCTGACCGACGGCCTGAAAACCACCCTGAACAGTCTCCAGGAGGCCAGAGAGCTGTTCAAGCAGCAGGGTATTCAGTCGATCACACTTGCCGGCCACTACAGCGATCAACCCGGGCTGGGCGCCCCGGAAAATAAACGGCCCTGGGAGGGGCAGGAAATCGGCGGCTTTCTGCAGTCGCCAACCCTCATCTATCAAGCCCTCTTTGACGTAGTGACGCGGACCCACGGCGACGCGGCCTTCAACCGGCAGCTCGATATCGACAGCGCCCGGTCGATTTCGATAGTTACACCATCGGTCATTCGGTTCGGGTTTCATCGATTGCCGTTTTTCTGGGCATGAAGATGAACTGGTCCGAGGAGAATATCCTGGCCTTTGGCACTGCCGCCATCCTGCATGATATTGGCAAGAGCAGAATATCCCCAGAGATTCTCTATAAAACAAGCCCCCTCACCGATGACGAATTTCGTCTCGGAACTGCTCCTTGCCCAGAAAGACGCAACGCCCCTTGATGTCGCCGCAGCCTGGGGGCACCATCTGCGTTACGACGGCCAAGGCTATCCAACGAAACCCGACTGGGCGATGCGCAGTCCGGCAATCGCTCTGTTGCAGATCTGTGATGTCTTCGAGGCTCTCACGGCTGTCCGCCCGTATAAACAGGCCATGGACCCGCTGCATGCCTTCTCGGTTATGATCAACGATGCGGGAGCCTTCAACCGCAGTCTGCTCAGTGCCTTTATCTCTTTAATCGGCATCTATCCCCCGGGAACCAATGTGGAACTTACCGATGGCCGGATAGGAATGGTGACCGGTGCAGGGAAATTAATTGACAGGCCTCAGTTGAGGATCACTGCCATGCATGATGGCACCCGATTAAAAAATGAGGACAGGTATGATGTCGATCTCGGAGCCATGGATCATACAGGCATCATGGTCAAACGCCTGCTCCTCAATTTCCTGGATGCCGAGCCATAACCTTTCACCATCAACCGGCCTGGATTGTCTGCATTCTCAGCGATCCGACACTCGATATTCAGGTAAAGCCATATCTTCGACGGTTACCTATTGATAGAGAAAAACACTTTCCCAAGCTGAAGACAGGCGGGATATAGCTCAATGCCTGCTCCTGCATTTCGGCAGCAAGGCCGCCGCTGTCCTCATCCAGTATTTGATAGACTGCAAGGACAGGGAGAAACGGTTTTCTCTTATCGAATTCATTCCGATGACCGGCAAGGCTGCCTTGCCGGCCTGTGATTTTTGCCTTAAGCAAAATCCTCCCTGGTATGTGATCAGAAATCTCATCATCATCATCTCGCGCATCGAAGATCCAAATCTCTATAAGATGGTGCGTCCATATCTCACTCATAAAGACATCAGGGTGCAGCTGCAGATCCTGCACTGCATCAATACATTGGGTGGAGCCCGTATGCGCAACCGACTGATAGAGGCGCTCACCTGCATCAACGACGAATTGAAACAACAGGTGGTTGTTCAGCTAGGGAACATGGGCGGCAAGGATGTGGGAAATGCCCTTTGCACCCTCTTGGAGAAACGCGGCGAATTTGCAATACACGTCCGGGATGAGCTGGTTCTGGCAATCTGCACAAAGATAAAGTTCGCGCCATCGGATCGGGCGATCAAAATCGTCAAGGAGCTTCTCACTGAACGTATCGAGCGCTTTAATGAGGGCGACAGGATTTTTCAGGCAGCTCAGGACGCCCTGGTAAGCATGGAATTAAAAAATACCGGAAATACAACCCTCAGCACCTTCCCTTCCGCGACTTCCGCCGCCTTTGGTTCCGATGCTTTCAGAGTGCCTGTGGTGACAGAGGAGGAGTTTGACAGCCTGATCGAAGAGAGTGTACCTGCAGTGCAGGAGGACCCGGCTCCACCTCCGACACCGTCGACTGTGTCTAGAGAGAGCGAACGTCAGCCTGCAGCTGAAAAACCCAAGCCGTTCGGCAAGGAAGATATCATCCGCGAAGCAAAAAAAAATCCAAGCGACCCTGGTTCCGCCGTTCACTTCACCCTCTGGACCAAATTCTACGAAAAGATGACCACTGAGGAATTCACAGCCTTCCATGCCGCCCTGAGCCTCGAGACATATGAGCCGAATGAGCTGATTATCGCGTATGGCGACCTGCAGGCCCCGCTCTTCTTCTTTGACAGTGGCACCGTCGATTTGGTCAGGATCCAGGGGGGAGAAGAGGTTCATCTGAGCCCGATCGGTGCAGGCGAGCTCATCGGCAGCGACATTTTTCTTACAGGCGAGACCTGGAACCTCTCCCTGTACGCCAGAGAGACTGTAAGCGCTCGCGTCTTTGACCTGGAGCATCTTCTGAAAATGCAGTTCGATTTTCAGCACCTGGCCGAAAAGATCTTCTCCTTTTGTTCAGGCCATGATGTCCTGCAACCGCTGCTTCGGGTTCTTGATACCCCCGATACTCCAGGAATTAAAAACGTGAGCATACAGAGGAAGAGCGCATCCGGGAAATCATCGGCTGACAACCTTCAGCAGGGCATGATCTTGAAAAAAATGAAAGGTGGGCTGTGTTTTACATTCCCGGCGAAGGCCACTGAAAAAATCAATATGCTTCTGGAAAAGCAGCTCACCCTGAGCGTCAGGTTGTCAACCGGAACGGTTGATCTTCTGCCCGCAAGAATTGTCGGGACCAGGCGATCATTCGCCAGCCCCGCAGAAGCCGTTATCTTTGTCCGTTTTTTTCAACCCTTGACCGACGCCCGGTATTCGTGTGAGAAAATCGAATTGCCGGAATCGGTGTAACCTCTTGTCCTTCTCACCCGTGAGACCGCCTGTCAACGGACGACAAGCCTGACACGAAGGGCGTTTCGTCCGGTCTCTTTGGCTTCGTAGAGAGCTTTATCGGCGTAATCCAGCAGGGAGGCGGCCACCTGGTCATTGGTTGGGATCATGGTCGTGACGCCGATACTCACCGTCACTCTTTCGGAGACCGGCGACGCCGGGTGCGGGATATTCAATTTGGCCACATTATCCATCATCCGCCTGGCCACCATTTCCGCGCCTTCAAGATCGGTATTGGGCAAAATGGCGGTAAACTCTTCGCCACCGTATCTGGCGACTATATCAATCGGCCTGAGCAGCGCCTCGTAGAGCCCTTGAGCCACCTTGCGCAGGCAGTCATCACCCTCGATGTGGCCGTAAAAGTCATTGAAATTCTTGAAATGATCGATATCGATAAGCAAAAGAGACAATGATGAGCCGGCCCGGAGGGCCTGCTTCCATTCTTTCAGGAGATTGTTGTCAAAATAACGCCGGTTGAAAAGACCGGTAAGCCCGTCCAGGGAAGAGAGCACTTCCAGCTTTTCATTTTTTTCTTCCAGTTCCTTCTGCAAGACCTCAAGTTCAAGAATCTTGGCATCAAGCTCCCTGGTCTTTTGCTCGAGCTGCTGACGCTGGCGATGCAATTCGAGAAAAACATCGACCTTGCTCCGCAGAATCTGGGGCTCGAGGGGTTTAAAAAGATAATCGACCGCACCGGAATCATATCCTTTAAACATATGCTCCCGGTCCATGCGGGCGGCGGTGACGAAGATTATCGGAATCGATTTCGACCGGGTGCTGCCCCGCATCAGCTCGGCAGTCTCATACCCGTCCATTCCCGGCATCTGGACGTCCATGAGAATGAGGGCAAACTCATAGTCGAAGACCTTGGCCAGGGCCTCGTTGCCGGATTCGGCCCGGACCAGCTCCAGCTCGGGCTTATCGAGAAGGTTTTCGAGGGTCAATAAATTCTCCTTCCGATCATCCACTATGAGAATCGGTATTTTTTTCATCTATTGCCCCATCGCCAACGTGTTCAAAAACATCCCGAGCCTGTCAAGAGGCACGATATAATCGACATCCACTGCCTCGAGCGCCGCCAGCGGCATGGTATCAACCTCGGCTGTCTCCGGCGCCTGCACTATAGTCAAGCCGCCATATTCCTTGATGCGCGCCAGTCCTTTCGCCCCATCGGCATTGGCCCCGGTCATAACTACGCCGATCAGCCCGCCCTGATAGACCTCTGCGGCGCTGTTAAAAAGAACGTCAATCGAAGGACGCGAGTAATTAACTCGATTTTCAAGCGACAAGGCAAGAGAATTATCCGCCTCTATCAGCAGATGATAATCCGGCGGCGCCAGATAGACCACCCCAGGTTCAGCAGGCTCTTTATCTTCTGCAACTTTGACCGTCACTAGACAGTGATTCTGCAGATGGCTGGCAAAGTAGGTGTCTGAAACAGGGCTCAGATGCTGGACGATAAACACAGGCAAAGGTACCGTGCGTTGCAGATGGGGAAGCACCTCGGACAGGGCTTTGAAGCCGCCCGCCGAGACTCCGATGACCATCGCTTTATAGTGTCCCATGTGTTTCAAGAACCCCTCGGATTGCCTTTTCATTTCAGTTCCGCTTCTTGCGATAGATTCTTTCCTTTTCCCCGACAATTTCAAACTCCTCGGCAAAATCGGTAAACCTGAGACTCTCCTTTGGACCGAGACAAAGAAAACCACCGGGACAGAGACTGTCGTAAAACAGCTTCATCACCTTATTCTGCAACTCCTTGTTGAAATAGATCAGCACATTCCGGCAAAAAATGATGTTCATTTCGGCAAAAACCCCGTCGGTTGCCAGGTTATGAGCGGAAAAGAGCACCCTGTCCCGGAGGGGCGGGGTAATTTTCACACTCTCATAGCCAGCCGCATAGTATTCGGCAAATGAGGACGAACCACCGGATTTTTGATAATTCGCGGTGTATTCCCGGACGACATCGATGGGATAGATCGCCATCCTGGCCTTATCGAGTACAAGATCATTGAAGTCGGTGGCATAGACCTGGATTCTCTTTGCGCTTACCTCCTCCTCGTGCAGTAAAATGCACATCGAGTACACTTCCTGGCCGGTGCTGCACCCGGCATGCCAGGACCTTATGAAAGGATACGTCTTCAGATGCGGAATGACGACCTTCCTTATCATCGCATAGACCCAGGGGTCGCGAAACATCTCGGTTATATTGATAGACAGATCGACCAGCAGCTGCTGCAGAAACGCCTCATCGTAGAGGATTTTATGCAGCATCTCCGAATAATTGGCAAGGCCATCGGCCTGACGGCGATACTCCAGTCTCCTTTTGAGATGCGCCCCCGCATAATTGCGGAAATCGTGCCCGTATTTCAAATAGAGGCCCTCGAGCAGGAGCTGGATCTCGATGCGCTCGTTTTCGAGCTGTTCGGCAACAACGGACATCAGTAGAGCCAGACCTTGAGGATTGAAATCAATCGGTCGGTATCGACCGGTTTAGCCAGATAATCATTGGCGCCCGCCTCTATGCATTTCGTCCGGTCACCCTTCATTGCCTTGGCGGTCAGGGCGATTATCGGCAGATCGCGGAATTCCGGATTTTCCCTTATCCTGCGCATGGCCTCGAGTCCGTCCATTTTCGGCATCATGATATCCATCAGCACCAAATCGATTTCTTTGTTATGTTCAAGTCGCTCAAGAGACTCCAGGCCGTCCCGTGCAACCACTATCTTGACGCCTTTTTCTTCGAGAAGATTGGTGAGGGCGAACACATTGCGCATGTCGTCATCGACAACGAGAATGGTTTTTTCCTCGAAAACGCCTTCCTGTCTCTGCCCTGAACGAATCTTCTCCTTTTGATGCTCGGGCAGATTTTTCTCGACCCGGTGGAGAAAAAGTGCCGATTCGTCCAGTAATCGCTCCGGCGAGCGCACACCTTTGATAATGATGCTTTCGGTAAACTTGCGGAGGTTTTCTTCCTCCTGGCGGGTAAGATCCCGGCCTGTATAGACGATAACCGGCACCCTCGCACAGATTTCACAACCACGGATCAGGTCCAGCAACTCGAAGCCTGTCATGTCGGACAATCCCAGATCGAGAATCAAACAGTCGTATTCCCCGCTCTCCAGTTCGGCGAGAGCCTCCCTGCCCGTACTGACCAAGGTGGTCACAACGTCGCCGTTTCCAACCAGGTTTTTGATCGATTCCGCCTGAATCTTGTCGTCTTCCACCACCAGCAGCCTGCTGACCGGTTTCATGATGATATTTTTTATTCTGTTAAAAGCCTCCTCCACCTTTTCGATGGTCACCGGTTTGGCAAGAAAACCGATTGCCCCCTGCCGTAAAGCATCCATGGCTCTGTCGGCAGCCGACATGAAGTGCACTGGGATATGCCTCAATCCCGGGTTTTCCTTGAGCCGGGTCATGACCTCCCAGCCGTCGATCCCGGGCAGGCCGATATCCAGGATAATGGCATCCGGCCGGTAATAGTCGGCATAGTGCAACCCGGTCTCGCCGGATTCCGCCAGGATGCATTTGAAACCGCGCTCGCGGGCAAAGTCGCGCATGACACCGGCAAAATTCGGATCATCTTCAATAATCAACAGGGTCTTGTCTCCCGAGCCCAACCGTTTCTGGTCGTCATCGAGGCCGCCCTCTTCCGAATGGTCGTATCTATCGACCACCTTCCCCTTGACTTTCGGCCTCTCTTCATTCGCCTCACCGGTTTGCAGGTTCTCCGCTCCACCTGCAGTTCCGGGACTGCTCAGCCGGTGTTCCTGGTCGGCCACTTGCTCTCCGGCGGCTGCCGTCGGCCGTTCCGGCACAATAAAAGTAAACGTGCTGCCTCGGCCCTCTTTGCTTTCCAGATGGATTGTGCCGCCCAGCAGCTTCGTCAGTTCCCTGGAAATGGAAAGACCCAGTCCGGTGCCTCCGTAGGTTCGACTGGTACTGCCGTCAGCCTGCTGAAAGGCCTTGAAGATAACCTCCTGTTGCTGCTCGGCAATGCCGATACCGTCATCCTGCACGGCGAACGCGACAAGATTTTCTGCCTCTCCTTTTGTCAAAGCGATCGCCGGAGACGGCCGGGAAACAATCAGTCGCACCCCGCCATGATGGGTGAATTTAAAGGCATTGGTCAAGAGGTTTCTGAGGATCTGCTGAACCCGCTGGGAATCGGTCAAAAGGATCGGAGGAAGAGCGGGATCGATGGCGATGTCAAAGGCCAGCCCTTTATCCTCGGCAAGATCCTTGAATACCCGTCTGACATCGTCGATCATATCGGAAATTCTAACTTCTTCGAGAAAGAGCTCGATTTTGCCTGCTTCCACTTTCGATAAATCGAGAATTTCATTGATCAGGGTCAACAGTTCCGCCCCGGAGGAATGAATCGCCTTGGCCGCGTCGATCTGCTTTATATCCAGGTTGTTATTCTTATTGGCGGCAAGAATCTGGGAAAGTATCAGGATCGAATTCAGCGGCGTCCTCAGTTCATGGGACATATTGGCGAGGAATTCCGATTTGTACTTACTGCCCAGTTCGAGCTCATCGGCCTTCTTTTCAATCTCTTTTCTGGCCTTGACCAGTTGCGCCGTTTTCTGCCGCAGTGCCGCCTTCTGTCTTTCCAGATTTTCGGTCCTTTCCTGCAGCTCCTCGTTGGTCACCCGCAACTCTTCCTGCTGGGCCTGGAGCCCCCGTTGCGACTTCTGCAGGGCTTCTGTACGTTCCTCGAGTTCTTCGTTGGTTACCCGTAATTCTTCCTGCTGCGCCTGCAGTTCAGCCTCAGATTCCTTCAGCTGCCTGGTTCGGGCCTCGAGGCCCTTGTTGACGACCAGCAATTCGTCCTGCTGGAACTGCGATTGTTCATACAGCTCCTGGATTGTCTGGCGAGATTTTGCCATATTGACAAAGATTGCTACATTCTCCAGATTTTCCTGAATAAAGCGCCGCTGAAGCTCGGTAAAAGGCGAGAATGAGCCGATTAAAAAGGCGCCGACAACTTCCCGTTCAAAAGCTAAAGGCGCCACGAGAAAATAACGGGGAGACTGCTGATCGACACCGAAATTATATTCCGGCGTCGCATCCTTTACATGAGCGAAAACAATCATCCGCTGCTCGAGGGTCGCCTGTCCCACCAGGCCTTCGCCAAGCTTGATCCGGTTGAAGTTGCCGTTCCGATCGGTAAAGGCATGACTTGCCACCAGTTCCAGCATTTCGTCCCGATAAAGATAGAAGGCGCCAAGCTGGCCTTCCATGTGCTCGACAACATATGAAATAAACTTTGTCCCCAGCGACTTGAGATCGATTTCCCCGCGCAGACGGTCGTCAAGGCCCTCTTTGCCTCGCTTCATCCAATCGGTTTCCTTGAGCCTGCCTGCCATCTCGTTCAAAGTTCTCGCCAGGACCCCCAACTCATCCTTTTGCTGCAGATCGAGCGAGGCATCGAGATTTCCCTCCGAGATCGCCTTGGCGAATTCAACATCGGCAATAATCGGCCGAACCAGTCTTCTTGAGAAGATCCAGGCAGAAATGAAAATGAGCGCCGAGAGAACGGCGGTCAGGATCATCGCCTTGTAGAGCTGGTCGCTCACTGGAGCCAGAACCTCCTGTCGGTCTATTTTCGAGATCTGGTACCATTTGCTCCCCGGAATATTGAGCCGGTGATGGGCTACGAGCACCTCCTTGCCCTTACTGTCCAGGTATTGGCTATACCCCCCGTCGAAACCGGCGGATGTCGCATCCTTCCAGTATTCGGGGATCTGTTCCAGTTCAAAGCCTATGACATAGCTGCCGTCCCCCATCGACAGCATATTGCTTCTGAATTCGTATCGGTCCTCTTCCTCAAACCAGCGAATTAAATACGACTCGCCGGTTTTGCCCATGCCCTCGCGAGAATCCATTATGGCATTGACAAATGAAGGGGTCATCTGCAATACGACAACACTGACCATTGCGCCGGTTCTAGTATATACCGGAGCACCGATAAAGAGCGACTCGACGCCGTTGGTCGGTTCATACGGTGAGAAATCGACAACAACCGTCTTGCCGGTATTGACTACTTGCCGCCAGACTTCCGCAAGACCGCTCTCTTTATATCTGCCATAGACGAGATTGGCACCAAGGTCGCGTTCTCCGGCGACGGTAAAAACAACTTTGCCCGACAATGAAGAAATCACCTTCATGTCATGGTAACCGTAGGTTTCGATGTACTCGAAGTATGCTGTCTGATATTTTTCGGCGATTTTCTTGTAATCGGACGTTTCAACGGTGAAAGGTTCGGTGGCGGAAACATCGGTCTCTTGCCGGTATTTCTCGATATCGACAATCAGACTGGCCAGACGTTCACTTCCGGCAAGGGTTTTCAGATCGTTCTCAAACCGCTTGAAAGCAAACTCCACCTGTTTTTTCTTCAGCGATTGAATCATTACCAGTTTATCAAAGGATTTTTCGAGCAGCGACTGGCTGGCCAGCCGATCTCCGAAGAAGCCGACGATTGCCAGCGGCAACATGCCGATAACGATGAACGCTATGATAAGTTTGCCCCTGATCGGTATATCTGAAAATCTCATCCGGTAATTGCTCATGAAAAGGTTGGTAGGAAGTACTGATAACGGGAAATCTCTCTGCCTTGCCTCCGGCGTGAGAGGATTGTAGCAGGTCATTGGCCAAAAGTCAGGTCGCCGGAAAAAAAAAGAAAAAAATTATGAGATTTTCTGCAATATCAACCGATGAGAACAGCCTGCCTGCCGGAAAAAAAAAGAGGTCGGAGCTGCATACAGGCAGCTCCGACCTCTTGGACTAACACCCCACAGGAGCCAGAATTTTATCTGACCCGGTGTTTTCCTTCCATCATCAGATCAGGAGGTCCTAACCAGACGCCCTTCAAGAGAAGGTTAAAATAGGCCCATTTGAACATCAGTTTTGCCATATGGTTCATTTCCGTGTCTTTTAACAGACTGAGCGGTCCCACGGCAGGGAACGGATATTTTCCGGTTAAAGGTTCTTGAGAGTAGTTGAAGTCGATAATATAGGCTTTCCCGAAGCCTGATTCGATGAATCAGACCGCGTGGCCATCCGACCGGGCATGCTGTTCACCCCCGGTAATGTACGCCATTATATTTTCGTGCAGGACATCGCCCTGGAAATGAGCAACCGCCCCGGCCTTCGAGGTGGGCACATCGGTACCGTCACCAAGAGCCCAGACATTATCGTACCCTTTCGGCTGCAGGGTATGCTTGTCGACCGGGATGTAGCCCATTGGATCGGACACACCGGAATCGATCATGACCTGTGAACCGAAGTTCGGCGGGATGGAAACCAGCATATCGTAGTTGACTTCCGTTCCGTCATAGGCAGCTATCACTTTTTTCGTATGATCGACTGACCCGATGGCAAAATTGGGGGTAATTTTAATATTCTTATCCTTGCAGGCTTCGGTCAGGATACTGGTCGCCACCGGCTTGGTGAAGGCACCGGCCAGGGGGGTAACGAATTCAATCTCGACCTTGTCGCGAATACCGCGCTCATAGAAATACCAGTCTGCAAGAAAGGCGAATTCAAGAGGAGCAACGGGACACTTGATCGGCATCTCTGCAATATTTACTACAATCTTACCGCCGGTAAAATTCTTCAGCGCCTTGCCGAGTTCCTGACAATCGTTGTACCGGTAATACCCGTAGATGCCATTACCCCAGCCTTCCTGGAGGCCTTCGACCTCTTCGGGCCGAACGTCGCAACCGGTAGCCATGACGAGAACATCGTATTTAAAAATGCCTTCGGTAGCAGTGGTGATTTCCTGCTTATCCCAGTCGACATTGACCAGCTCGGAGATGACAAAATCGATCCCCGGCTTGATGAACTCCCGCCGGCTTCGTCTGATATCCTTCGGTTTATTGATGTCAAACGGGACAAAGAGAAAGCCTGGTTGATAATAATGGACATTATCCTTGTCAATCAGGGTAATCGACCAGTCATCATCGAGGTCCTTTCTCATTTTGTTTGCCATCATGGTACCGCCGCATCCGGCACCGAGTATGACTAGTTTTTTCATAATACCTGTGTTCTCCTTTTTCTGTCTTGGCTTGTATAACCGCCTGTAAAGCAGCTCCTCAGCCGTTGATATGCCAGTTACGCGAGCGCTTCCTGTTGCTGTTTTTTATCTCTCTGATATGCCTGCAGACAAGTGCCGACGGCCTGCAACATCATGAAAAAGAATCCGAAAGCCTCCTGGACCTTAGGATCGTTCACCATCTTGATCATGCCGAGCGGACCGATCGGTTTCACCGAAGCGAAATCGAGTCCGTTGATGGCTTGACAGATCTCCTCAATCTGGCTTTCATTGCAATCCAGCCGCTTCATAAAGGTGATCATAGTCCCGGCCAGTTTCACCAGGCCGCTGCCCTGCTGCAGCCCGTCCAGCCAGATATTCATGCCGTTCAGAACATCAGTCTCTTTCATCAGCACGCCGACCTCCTTGACGAATTCGGTTATCGGCTGAACCATGTTGAGAAGATCGCTCAGGGTATGGATGTTGATGAGGACGGTATGCAGGAGATCTCCGAGCTTTTCGGCCTGGAACTCTCCCTCATGCAGGGAATTGAGGAATCTCAGCATGCGCGGATACATGAGCTGCAGAATAGGCACCATCTCATCCCGCAGTTCAACTCCGGCCTTCAGCATATCCAGCCCTTCTCCCATCGAATCAAGATTGGTGAGGGCCTTTCTCAAAAGAATCGTGAGTTCATCGACGTGGAACTCACCTTCGAGTTCGGCAAAAAACTGAATAGACTTGGGATACGCCTGTTTGAGGATGGGCTCCATATCGCCTGTCAGCTCGACGGCAGCCTTCATGGCCCCCACCACCTCGTTTATTTCCTCAAGACTCGTCAACAGGGTCTTGGTTACATGAACCAGCTTCTCATTGGAGTAGCCGCCTTCGATGTCTTGAAGAAATCCGGTAACACCGGGCTGGGCCTGTTTGAGAATCGGTTCAAGCTCCTGTTTCAGTTCCTGAAGCACGTCCGACTTCATAGACCTGACTTCATCCGAGAGCCTGTCCAGCTTCTCCAGAATCAACGCTTCATTCATTTTATTCTCTCGCTCGTTAGGTTCACCCGTCACGCCAGCGCGTGCAACAGGCATCCATCCGACATACGCAGATATCCGGCTCCTGCCCATGTCGTACTGTTTGATTATTCAGGAGAGAGGGCGCTTGCACATGTTGAAATCCGCTCCTCCAAACCACCACAACAAAAAATAGTTGACGCACTGTTTGCATATCTTGAACAAACTCAAGTTTCGTCATCTCTTACGTTGTAGTATTGCACTATGTAGTACCATATTGCGGATAAAATGAAAAGCCGGAAGACGTCCATCTTGGCAACTTTTCAAACGTTCTTGCACCAAGCTCTTATTATACCCGATATTTTAAAGACCACAGAAACGATGTTGCTGCTTATCTTCCGCACTTTCAGGAAAAAAGCCTCTTTGCAGCCTCTAAAAAGTGTCGCCCCGGGAGGATCAACAGTTATCGATTGCCTGCACTTCGTGCATACTTTGCACTGTTCGATTATTATCTTTGCAGCTGTTTTTAAGATGTGATACAGAGACTCCCATGGAAGGGGAGGCCTCCCGAGGAACGTGACTGAAGAAGGTCTTTCTCGAGGGATGCAGGTAGAGCGAAATGTAGGGAAGACAGGAAATTAGGTCCAAAGCAAGGGAGAAAAGCGGGAATAATCTTTTCCCCTTCAGCCTGGCCAGGAGGCTGTCCGAGAATAGCAATTTTCTCTCAGATCGAGGCAAACTCGAAAAAAAATTACCGGAGGCATATACTTAATATTCCGAGGATATTTTTTTCGAGTTTTATGAAGATATGGGGGAAAAGGGCATTGTCGGACAGCCTCCTGATATGGTTAGCACTGTCAATAATAAACAGCAATCCATTGCCTCTTTTTTACTGATTATCAGTTTGCAACGAGGTTAATTAGTAATCTTTCAGTTCATGACCAGAGGCGGGATCATCGTGT
>Ga0209643_1000201_pt1 | contig 140882 bp, 135 predicted proteins | sample AutmiccBRH37_all_FD_187383 | JGI IMG/M metagenome (GOLD analysis project Ga0209643, IMG submission 187383) | Deep subsurface microbial communities from Mt. Terri, Switzerland - Autotrophic microbial communities BRH/37_all (SPAdes) (version 2) | ecosystem: Environmental > Aquatic > Deep...
CGGCTTTCAGGATCGGGTGGGTGATCGAATGATCGCCGCCGACCGACAAGGGCAGCACGCCGGCGTCGACGATCTGGTTCACGCGGCGCTCGATGTCCTCGTGGCTCATCTCCAGCCGGTAGCGGCTGCGGAAGCTGACATCGCCGATATCGGCGACACGCAGCTCATGCACCGGCGCGCAGTCAAGCACGTGATTGTAGGGGCCGATGCGTTCGATGGTGCGCAGCGCGCGCGGCCCGAAGCGGGAGCCGTTGCGGTTGGTGACACCCAGATCCATCGGCATGCCGATGATGGCAACTTGCAGATCGCCGAAATCCGGCTCGTCATTGTCGATCTCGACATAAGGTGCTGTGAGGAGGGTCGGGATGCCGGAATAGGGCGCCAGCCTTGTGCCGCTCTTGGTGAAGATCTTGTCGGCAACGCGGCGGAACTTCGGGTTGAACAATTCGCCGCCATGGCTTTCGCCATATTTGCCCTTGAGCTCGTCGAGCTTTGTCTTGTCCCAGGCCATCGGTCCGTCCTTGCATTTTGGCGCGCCGGAGCGCGCGGCGATCGGTCAAAATGTTGCAAAGCAGCGAAGCGAAAGCAATTGATATTGTCAGCGCCGGTCTGCGCAAACGGCGCCTGACTTGACCTTGCGGCGGGTTGGACCTATTTTCTGAGTAATTACTCATAAAACAGGTGACCCATGAACAGCCCAGTGTCCCATCGCGATATTTCGATCCCCGAGAACTGGGACCGTTGCGGGCTGCCCGGCTGGACCTATCACAGCAAGGCCTTTCTCGAACTCGAGAAGCAGGAGATTTTCCGCAAGCACTGGCAGATCGCCTGCCACGTCACGGATCTGCCGGAGCCCGGCAATTATATCTCCTTTGACATGTGCGGCGAGCGCGCACTTGTGCTGCGCGGCGCCGATGGCGAGGTCCGCGCTTTCCACAATATGTGCAGGCATCGCGGCGCCCGCGTCGTTGCTGATGAACAGGGCGCCTGCAAGGGCGCGCTGGTCTGCCCGTTCCACGGCTGGGTCTACAATCTCGACGGCACCTTGCGCGGCGCGGCGCGGCCGAAATCCTTCCCCGATCTCGACAAGGTGGAATTCGGATTGCAGCCGCTGGAAGCCGAAATCTGGAACGGCTTTGTCTTCGTCCGGTTCGAGAAAGGCCCGCAGCCCGCTGTCGCCGAATTGTTCGCCCCCTTCGCCGAGGAGATCGGCCATTTTGACTGGGCCGGCATGGTGCCCGCCGGCAAGCCCTGGACCATGGTCTCCAAGGTCAACTGGAAATCCGTCCGCGATGTCGACAATGAAGGCTATCACGTGGCGCTGGCCCACCCGGCGCTTCAGGACCTCTACGGCCGCTCCTATTTCGACGAGCCATTCGTCGGCGGCGTGTCGCGCTCCTATGCCGACTGCAACGAGAACGGCCGCCGCTGGAGCGTGCGCAACTACCTCAAGGCCATGCAGCCGCGCGCCGGGATGCCCGACTATCTCAAGCGCGCCTGGGTCTATTACGGCCTGTTCCCCAACGCCGTCATCGCGGTAACGCCCGAACTGGTGCAGTTTTACCAGGAGTTTCCACTCTCGACCGGCGAAACCCTGCTGCGCGGCGCGATCTACCGCTACCCGGACGAGACCCGGCAGCAGACCGTGGCGCGCAAGCTCGCCGTCCGCATCGACAGCGAGACCATGGGCGAGGATGTCCGGCTGACCGAATGGTCGAACGAGGCGATGAGTTCAAGCGCCTTCAAGGGGTTCTATTTGTCCGACCTCGAATATGGCGTGCGCAGCCATCACGATCATCTGCGCGCCGTGCTGCCGATCAGCACGCTGGAAGAGCGTCCGAACGAGGACGATATCGCCCGGCTGAACGCCGAGATGGCGGCGAGCGCCTGAAGCCATTTCTGTTCGGTAAACCAAAAACATCCGCCCATGATATCATGGGCGGATGTTTGCGTTTGGCTCTGGCCAGCCGCCTGAGCGAAACCCGCCGTCAGCCGTTCCAGATTCCCTCGTTCCGCAGATCGCGCATGGTGCGGGAAATCCCCTCGTGCAGGATGTCGGCCATCGTGTCGATCTGGTCGCGGGTGATGATCAGCGGCGGCGACATCACGCACATATGCACCAGCGGACGCAGCAGCAAGCCCAGTTCCTGGCAATGCCGGTCGATGCGGACGCCGACCTCGGTGTCGAGCCGGATCGGGTTGTGGCTCTCCCGGTCGGCCACGCATTCGATGCAGGCCATCAGCCCCATGCCGCGCACCTCGCCGACCAGCGCGAGCTCTTCCAGCCGCTTCAGTTTCTCATGAAAATACGGCGTGATCTCGCGCGTATGCTCGAGCAGGCCATCTTCCAGAATGTCGAGATTCTTGAGCGCCACGGCGCAGCCGATCGGATGGCTGGAATAGGTCAGCCCATGCGCGAACATCGCCTCGGGATGGTTGGACGCGCGAAGGCCGTTCAGCAGCCGGTCCGAAACCACCATGCCGCCGAGCGGGAAATAGCCCGAGGTGACACCCTTGGCGAAGGTGATGATGTCCGGCACCACGTCAAAACAGCTTTCCGAGGCAAAGACATGGCCGAGCCGGCCAAACGCGGTCACCACCTCGTCAACGATGAACAGGATGTCGTTTTCGCTGCAGATATCGCGGATCGCCTTGAAATATCCCGGCGGCGGAATGATCACCCCGCCCGACGCCATGATCGGCTCGCCGACAAAGGCCGCGATGTTCCCGGCGCCGTGCTCGGCGACCGCATCGGCGAATTCCTTCACCAACTGATCGCTGAAATCCTCAAGGCTCAATCCCTTCGGGCGGCGGAACGGATCCGGGCAGGACAGCCGGATCATCATTTCGTCGGCGAAGTCCATCCAGTTTTTCGACCGCTGGCTGCCGTTCAGGCTGGCGGAAAGATAGGTGCTGCCATGATAGCCGCCATCGCGGCAGATGATCTTCTTCTTGCCCTCGAGCCCGCGGACATTGTTGTAAAACTGCGCGAAACGCAGCGCGCTCTCCACCGCGGTGGAGCCGCCAGTGGTGAAAAACACATGATTGAGATCACGCGGCGCATGCCCGGCGATGCGCCGGGCCAGTTCGGCCGACGGTTCGTTCGACGTGTACCAGGGCGAATTGTAGGACAGTTCCAGCGCCTGTTGCTTGAGAGCCTCGGCAAGGGCTTCGTTGCGGTGCCCGACATTGGTGCACCACATCCCGGCGGGACCGTCGATCAGCTTGCGGCCCTTGTCGTCATGCACATAGACGCCCTCGCCCGATCCCAGCATGCCGCGCGCTTCCGCGCCGATCGATCCCGCCGACGGCCATGGCTGGATCAGGTGATCGACGGCGTCCTGGGTGGCGTTCTTGTACTGCACGGCTTGGGTATGGGGCATGATGCGGGGTTCCTGTGAGGGAGGCAGGACGCCGGTTTTGAACAGCTTTGCGGCGTCATTTATCTTTCTTACTGAATGGCTGTTCAGTCAATTTGGCAGAAAAACACCTTGCATTCAACTCACTTTTGGCTTCAAATCGTCATGTCCGGTTCCGGGCACGATCGTTCGGAGCGATCCCCCACATGCAGGCATGGCGACCGCCAGTGCCTTCAGTTATGGCAAGGAACAACACTTGGATCCGTCTGCCCCGACATTGCCTGGTGTGCGCACGGCCCGCGAAGCGCCGGTGATGCGCTTCATGCGTTCGGAGGCCGGCAAGGGCTGGCTGACCATTTCGCCGCCGCTGCTTTATGCCGTGCTCCTGTTGATCGGGCCGATCATCGTCATTGTCGCCAACAGCTTCTGGTCGCAGGACTATCTGACCATCGACCGCACCTTCACGCTGGAAAACTACAAGGCGGCGCTGACCGAGCCGATCTACCGCGACCTGCTGATGCGGTCGCTGTTCGTCTCCGTCACTGTCGCCTTCGTCACCGTCATTCTGGCCTATCCGGTCGCCTGGTTCGTGTCCTTTCACGGCGGGCGCTACAAGGGGCTCTGGCTGTTCATCATCACCGTCCCGTTCTGGTCCGGCTATCTGCTCAGGATCCTGTCGTGGAAGGTCATTCTCGGCTACAAGGGCGTACTCAACAGCGGCTTGTTGTATCTGGGCGTCATCACCGAGCCGCTGAGCACGCTGATCTACAATGTCAATGCCGTCATCATCACGCTGGCCCACAGCTGGGCCGCCTTCGCCATCCTGCCGCTGTTCGTGTCACTGGAAAAACTCGACCGTTCGCTGCTGGAAGCCGCCGCCGATCTTGGCGACGGCCCGGTGCGCCGGTTCCTCCGGATCACGCTGCCGCTGACCATGCCCGGCATCATCGCTGCGCTGATGATCGTGATGATTCCGACGGTCGGCGATTATGTCACGCCCAAGCTGGTTGGCGGCAAGGACGGCGTGATGATCGCCAACGCCATTCAGGTACAGTTCGGCAAGGCCTCGAACTGGCCGCTGGGGGCGGCGCTGGCGGTCAGCACGATGGTGATCGTCTCCCTGCTCGCCGGCGCGATCGTGCTCATGCTCGCGGGCATAAAGAGGCTTCTCAAATGAAGTTTCTCCCCTCCTCCAGGCGCGTGTTGTCCGCCTATGTGATCATCTATGTGGCGATCCTGTATTTTCCGGTTCTGCTGCTGCCGGTGTTTTCCTTCAATGATTCGGCGACGCCGAAGCTGCCCTTGGTCGGCTTCACCTTCAAATGGTACGAAGGCCTGGCCGGCAATGAGGCCATGCACGGCGCCGCCTGGAATTCGCTTGTGGTCGGCATCATCGCCGCCTTCCTGAGTACCATCCTCGGCATCTGCGCCGCGCGCGCCATGACGCGGCACCGGTTTCGCGGCAAGGGTGCGGCCAGCGGCCTGATCATGGCGCCCCTGATCCTGCCGGAGATCATCATCGCCATCTCGCTGCTGGTGGTGATGCTGAGCATGGGCCTGCAATTGTCGCTCTTCACCGTCATCTTGGGGCATCTCTTGATCTGCCTGCCCTATTCGGTCACGGTTCTGGTCTCCGGTTTCGAAGGCTTTGATCCCAGCATGGAGGAAGCATCGCTCGATCTCGGCGAATCCGCGTTCGGAACGCTGCGGCGGGTGACGCTGCCGATGCTGGCGCCGTCGATCATCTCCAGTATTCTGGTCACCTTCACCATTTCATTGGACGAATTCATTCTGGCCTTTTTCCTCAGCGGTTCTGAACCGACGCTGCCGGTCTATATCTGGGGCCAGCTGCGCTTTGCCGCCAAACTGCCCAACGTGCTGGCGCTCGGGTCGATCCTGATTGCCGCGTCCCTGGTCCTGCTCACCGCGGCGGAGCTGCTCCGGCGCCGGGCGGAGCGGAAAATGGCGATCCGACCATGAGGAGAACAACCGATGGCGACCACTGAAACAGCCGGGCGAATGGACAAGTCATGACAGCCCTGCCGATGATCGAAATCAAGAATGTCGACAAGGTGTTCGGCAATTTCCGGGCGCTTGATACGCTCAACGCCAGCATTGGCGAAGGCGAGTTCTTCTCGCTGCTGGGGCCGTCGGGATGCGGCAAGACCACATTGCTGCGCATGATCGGCGGCTTTGACGAGCCGACATCGGGAACGATCCTGATCGGCGGCAAATCCATGGCCGGCATCCCGCCGAATCTCCGGCCCACCAACATGGTGTTCCAAAGCTACGCCATCTTCCCCCACCTCAACGTCTTCGAAAACATCGCCTATGGCTTGAAGCGTCTGCGTCTGGGACGCGAGGAAGAGGAAAGCCGGGTCAGCCAGGCCCTGGCGCAGGTCGAACTCACGGGCCTAGGTCCCAGAATGGGCAACCAGCTCTCCGGCGGACAACGCCAGCGCGTGGCGCTCGCACGCGCCCTGGTGATGCGCCCGAAGGTGCTGTTGCTGGATGAACCGCTGTCGGCGCTCGACAAGAATTTGCGCGAACAGATGCAGGTGGAACTCAGGCACCTGCAACGCCAGATCGGCATCACCTTCGTGCTGGTCACCCATGACCAGTATGAGGCGCTGAGCATGTCGGACCGGATCGCGGTGATGTTCTCGGGCCAGATCGCCCAGATCGCCGAGCCCAAGGAAATCTACCAGAATCCCGCCACCAGGCAGGTGGCCGATTTCCTTGGCGGCATGAACTTCCTCACCGCCTCCGATGTCGCCGTCAACGGCAAGGGCTTCAAGGCGGCGCTGCCGGGCTTCGGCGCCATCAGCGGGCATCTTTCGGGAAAGGCGATCTCGGATCCGGCACAGGCGATCATCGGCATAAGGCCCGAGCGGTTGCGCATTGTCTGGGAAGGCGAAACCGCCGACCCGATGATCAGCGGCAAGGTGGTCGACCGCAATTATTTCGGCGAAGTCACCTCGCTCGTGGTCGCAATCGAGGGCCAGGCCGAGCATGTCTCCATTGTCGAAACCAATGATTTCGGCGCCGACGACATTCCGGTCGGCTCGGACATCCGCATCACCTATGACCCGGACGCCTTCGTCATCATGCAGGGCTGAACCGCCGGACCGAGTCGCCCATTGAAGACACCACTCACGAAAAAGACGCCGTCGCTGCGGCGTCCTTGTTGATCTTTCGCAAAGGGCGCCGTTTCGAAGAACGGCCGCCATACCGAAGTCTGCTGACGAAGACCCTTCGGCCCTAGTCTTCAGACCCCGCGCCAGACACAAATTTGGCGCTGTAGGCCTTTTCCCCCAACCGCTCGATCAGGCTGAGCTGGAGTTCGAGCCAGGCCTTGTGCCCCTCTTCGTCGAGCACGATCTCCTCAAACAGGACCCTTGTGCCGATGTCACCATCCTCGGTCGCATGCTGGGAGGCCTTGGTGTAGAACTTGATGGCCTCTTCTTCGTCAGCCAGATCGGATTTGAACATCTCCACAAGCGAGGCGGACTGTCTGGGTTTCTTGTAGAACTCCAGATTGGGCTCGCCGTTGAGGAACAGAATTCTATCGATAAACTTGTCTGAATGGCCAAGCTCTTCGTTGAATTCGACCCGCATCTGCGCCGCCAGTTTGTCCAGGCCCCAATCGTCAAGCACATGCGCATGCAGCTGATACTGATGCGCCGCGCTGAGCTCCATATGCAGGGCTTTCTGGAGATGCTTCATTGTTTCATTGTCGGCCATCTTGGTCACCTTCTTATCATTTCATCACTTCAATGGAGTGAGAATGGGCCAACGCGACAGAAGTTCCACGGAGAAGGGCCGAAAATGAGCGCGGAGCAACCGGCATCCCTCTGAAGTTGACCGGCCGGGCGCACTGAGCGCCCGGCCTGATGTTGCGGACTAGATCAGTAACCGGCCTTGATCTTCTCGAATTCGGCGATCATTTTCTGCTTCAGGTCAACCGGAACCGGTGACTGGAACAGGGTCTTGTCGACAAAGGCCGAGACGTCGCCATAACCGGAGCTTGCTAGAGTTTCAGCGTCAATCGCCCCCATGCCCTTGGCGTTGCCGTGACCATAGCCCCATTCCGTCACGATGTAGGATGACACCGCCGGATCGAGCGTGGCGTTGAGGTAGTCGTAGGCCTTGTCCTCGCTGCCTTCGCCGCCCTCAAGCAACACATAACCGCAGACCCAGGTCGACAGGCCTTCCACGGTGTCCTTCTTGATGGCGACCGGCACGCCGTCGGCTTGCAGGGTGGTCGCGGTTTCGTTCCATGCCCAGGCCAGATCCACTTCCTCGCCGGCCATGGCCTGGCTCAGTTCGGTGTTGTCGGTCCAGTACAGGCGCACATTCTTGTGCACGTCGCGCAGGAAGGCCGAGGCCTCGGTGAACTGCGCGTCGGTCATCTTGGTCCAGTCCGTCAGCCCGATCGCCAGCGAGGCCAGCGCATAGGCGTCGTCGACACTGTCGCCAATTGACACGCGGTCCTTGAACTTGGGATCGGCGAAAGCCTTGAGCGATGTGATGTCGGCTTCATCCACGGTGTCGGTCCGGTAGGTGAGCGCGGTATTGCCCCAGTCAAACGGCACCATCCAGGCCTTGCCGTCTTCGGTGGTCATCAGGTCCTTCATCGCCTTGAAACCGGGCAGGATATTGTCCCATTCCGGAATTTTGGCGGTGTCGAGCGGCTTGAGCAGGCCGGCATCGCGCCATTTCACCACGCTTTGCGAGCATGGATGGCCGACATCGGCCTTGAAGCCGGTTCTGAGTTTCTGGAAAGCTTCCTCCTCGTCGCCGAAAAAGGCGAAGGTGGGGGAATCGCCATGCTTGGCCACATAGGCGGGATGGAACGCCGGATCCTCATAACCCGCCCAGTCAAAAACGGTGAGTTCGCCATCCGCCGCCGATGCGGCCATGGGGGAAACGCCGAGCATCAAGGCGACGGCGAAACCGGAAATCAGGCCTCTGGATAGTTTGGTCTGCATTGTTGTTATCTCCTCTGGTGGTCTTCTTCGTGAATTTTCAACGGCGTGCCGTCAGCTGCGAAGTGTTTGGGAAATATCGTGCTCAGAATATCAAGGACGACAGAAAGCGCGGTTTCGCGCCGGTAGCTGCGGCCAAACAGCATCATCCTGAGCCACAGGCCTTCTTGCATGGCGTAGATCGCATCCGCGGTGCTTTGCGGGTCAAACCGGTATCCGCCTTCCTGCTTGGCGGTCCGGCAGATCGAAGCAAGCGTGGTGCGGTACTTCTCGTCCCGCTCCCACGCCAGTTGATGATAGCTCGGCCTGGTCTTGGCCTCGGTCAGCAGCGCGAACCAGGCAGCGATCTTGCGCGGGGTGCAAATCTTCTTGTCGAGATCGGCCGTGACCATGGCCAGCAATTGCGAAACGGTGTCGGGCGCAGCCCGGCTCAGCATCGCCTGCCAATTGGCGGTGTACTCATCCTGCAGAAATTTGATGGTCTCGGTCAGCAGATTGTCCTTGCTGGCGAAATGAAAATTGACGATCCCGCGCGACAGCCCCGCCCCGTCGGCGACATCGGCGAGCGTCGTCGCCGCATAGCCGCGCTTGGCCAGCGAATCGATGGTGGCGTTGATCAGCTGTTCCCGGCGCAGCGCCTTGGGTTCCCGGCGTCTGGCTGCCTCGGTCGCCTGCGTCACCGGCGCGGCGGTTTCCTCTTCAGATCTTTCGCTCAGAACTTTGTTCCTTCCTGCTCATCAGGGCGGTCCTCCGGCCTGGCGCCGAACACGTGGGTCGGGCGATGTTCACCGCTGTCGAGCACCGTCTGCATGGCGCTCCAGGTCTTGATATTCTTGTCGACATAATCAGCCCCGACCGCCGCGGCGACGGGCGCATAAAGCGGCCCTTTGAGCCGTTCCAACTCGCCCCGCGCGACCTCGCGGTACCATTCATTGCGGTTGACGGTGCGGATTTCGGCGAAGCCTGCCCGCGCCATCGCCGCCTCGTAGCGCGCGGCCGAGGCCATGCCGAAACTCAAGCCCTCGGCGGCAAGGTAAGTCCGCATCGCCGCGGATGGCGCGCCATCATGGGAGGTCAGCCAATCGCTGGCCGCAAATTTTCCGCCCGGCTTGAGCACCCGGAAAATATCGGCAAACAGCGCTTCCTTGTCGGCCACGTGAATGAGCGCGTCCTTGGAAAAGACGATGTCGAAGCTCTCGACGGGGAACGGCAGCGGTCCCGGTGCGCCCCGCACGAAGCTGGCGGTATCCGCCAGCCCCTGCTCCGCGGCGCGCCTGCTCGCCAGATCGACGACCGGCTGCTCCACGTCAAAGCCCACTATGCTGAGAGGCTGGTATTCGCGGGCCAGAAACAGCGTGATCCCGCCCGAGCCGCAGCCGATGTCGAGCACGCGTTTACCGGCAAAATCGACATCCGCGACAATTCGGCGAACCTCATCCGGGCCGCCGGGCGACAGAAACCCCTCGCCCCACAGCGCCTCGAGGAACCTTATGGCGGCATCATCATATTCCGGAGCATGGCCGAGCGTATCGCCAGGCTCAGCCTTCACTGTCGGATTGGAGACGCCATCTTGCATGATGGGTTGTTTTCCTCGCTTGATCGAATTCGACAATTATTGGGGCAAAGCAGCACTATTGCAACAAATTTGTTGAACGTTCATTCAATAGCGGGTGATAGCAGGATGCCAAAGGCCGCCCCCAGCACGGCCTCGGCGCTGCCCCTGCGCCACCTCCGCACGGCCTGGTCCACAGGGCGCCAATTCAGATCTGCGGGGCGTGATGAGGGATGAGAAGGCGCAAATGCGCCAGCGCCGAATCCAGCGCCTCGATGCGGGTGATCGGCTGGCTCTGAATGTGCATCTGCAGCCACAACCCATCGGTGAATGCGTCGATCGAATTGGTCAGAAGCACCGGATCGGGACCGCCCGTCGCCTCGACCAACGCCCGGCAGCTGCTGAGCATGGCCTGATGGCGGGCGTCTTCCGCCTCGACGCAAATCTTGTTGTAGAGCGATTGCGCCCCAGCCTCGCCCCAGAACGAAAACCACAAGGCCAGCTTCTTGCGGCTGCAGATCGACGGGCTGAAATCAGCGCGGATAAGACCGAGAATGCGCGTGAGCGGATCGGGTGACCCGAAACCCGCGCGCCAGGCCTGCTCGTATTCCTGCAGCAACCTGAGCAGGGTCTCCCTGAGCAGGCCGTCCTTGCTCTTGAAATGAAACACCAGCGCGCCCTGGGACACGCCGGCGGTGGCCGAGACATTGGCGAATGTGGTGCCGCTGATGCCGTGGCGCGTCACCACATCCACCACCGCGTCGATCATCCGCGCCTGTGTTCGAAGGCTCGTCGGGGAGATCTTCTGATCATCAGCCTGCTGCACCATTCGCTTTTTCTAGCGCACCATGGAAAAAGATGACAGAATTAATTTTTTGACTGAACGCTCAGTTTATTTTAGGGTGATTTCCAATCGTTTTCGGGGTCGATCATGAAATATGACGCAATCATCGTAGGGGCTGGCCACAATGGCCTGACCGCCGCCTGTTTCATGGCGCGGGCGGGGCTGAAGACCGTGATCGTCGAGAAGGAGGAGCATGTCGGCGGCGCCGCGGTGAGCCTGTCGCTGACTCCGGGCTGGACCTATTCGAACTGCTCCTATGTCTGCTCGCTGCTCAGGCCCGAGATCATCCGCGCGCTGGAACTGCCGAAACACGGCCTGCAGGTGATCCCCTATGAGGGCGGCGCGGTATTTGATTCCAAGGGCGGCTACTTCGCCTACATGTCCGACCATGACGCGCTGCGCAGGGAACTGATCCGCCACTCGCCGCGCGACGCCGACGGCTACGAGCGCTATTCCCGCGCGGTGATGCGCCAGTGCAAGTTCATCAAGCCGCTGCTGCTGCGCACGGCGCCCGACCCGGCCTCGCTCAAGCCGCGCGACCTTTCCGAGCTACTGTTCATCCTCAAGCGCTTCCACGGCCTTGGCGCCCGTGAGATGGCCGAAACCGTCCGCTTCTGGACCATGTCGATCGCCGACTATCTCGACCAGTATTTCGAAACCCCGATGATCAAGGCCTATATCGCCGGCTCCGGCATCATCGGCACCGGGCTGGGCCCCTATTCGCCCGGCACGGCTTACGTGCTGCTGCACCACTACATGGGAGAGGTCGACGGCGCCATCGGCGCCTGGGGCTTTGCCCGCGGCGGCATGGGCTCCATCACCCAGGCCATGGCGAGATCGTTCGAGGCCTCGGGCGGCGAGATCCGCATGGGCTCCGGCCTCGACCATTTCACCGTCAAAGATGGCAAGGTCCGCGGCGTCGTGCTCGACAATGGCGACGAGTTGCATGCCGAGACCGTGGTTTCCGGCATGGATGTGCGCCGCACCTTCATCGATCACACCGAGGAAAAGGAGTTACCGCGGGACTTCGTCAAGGGCGTCAAGCGTTACCGCTTTCGCGGCTCGTCGGGGAAGCTCAACATCGCGCTTGATGGCATGCCCAGCTTCACCGGCGCGCCCAAGGACGCCTCGTTCCTGCGCGGCGATCTGCATTTCCTCGACGACATGGAAGAGATCGAGCGCGCCTATGACGACTGGAAGGACGGCAAATGGTCGGCGAGCCCCTATGTCGATTTCCTGATCCCGACCCAGATCGACCCGACCATGGCCCCGCCCGGCAAGCACTACGCCACCATCTTCGTGCAATACGCGCCCTATGAACTGGCCGAGGGCCAGTGGGACGACGCCAACCGCGAGGCCTTCGCCGAAACCGTGATCTCCAAGATCGAGCGCCACAGCCCGGATTTCCGCAAGCTGATCGTCCACAAGGAGATCCGGACCCCGAAGGACATCGAGGATCAGGTGGGCCTGACCGAAGGCAACATCTTCCAGGGCGAACTCACCTTCGACCAGTTGCTGTTCAACCGCCCGGTGCCCGGCTACGCCCAGTACCGATCGCCGATCAAGGGGCTCTATATGTGCGGATCCTCCACCCATCCCGGCGGCGGCGTCATGGGCGCGCCCGGCGCCAATGCCGCGCGTGAAGTGCTGAGCGATCTCGGACACCGCATCGACATGGGGATGTCGGCATGAGCGCGCGCTATGACGCCATCATCATCGGCGCCGGCCACAATGGCCTGGTTGCCGCAGCCGTGCTCGCCCGCAAGGGCCGCAAGGTGCTGGTGCTTGAAGCCCGCGATCATCTGGGCGGCATGCTCGGCGACGCCAGTTTCCGCATCGCCCCCCTGCCCTATGCGCTGCGCCCGGAAATCGCCAAGGCGCTGAAGCTGGACCAGAAATTGATCCATGACGTGACTCCCGTCGCGACCCTGGCCTTGGGGACCGATGGTCCGCCGCTAAAAATTCTCGGTGGCCAGGTCGATGGCGTCGACACTGCTGCGGCCCAGGCCTACGCCACCCTCTATGCCCGGCTTGGCCGTCAGGCCAAGGCGCTTGGCGTGATGATGCTGGAAACCCCGCCCGCGCTCGGCAAGGCGAGCTTGGGCGAAGGGGCGGCGCTGGCCCGCATGGCGCTGAAGATGCGGCTCCTGGGCAAGACCGAGATGCGCGATCTGCTGCGGATCGTGCTGTCCAATGTCTGGGATCTGCTTAACGACGAGATCGGAGACGGCCCGCTGGCCGGCGTTCTCGCCATGGACGCCACCCTGGGCGGCGCCATGGGCCCGCGCTCGCCCGGCACGGTGCTGACGCTGCTCTACCGGATGGCCTCGAACTCCGCCCATGGCCATGGAATGCGGGTGAAGCCCGAGGGCGGCCCCGACGCGCTGGTCAAGGCCCTGAGCGACTGCGTGACCGCCGCTGGCGGTGACATCCGCACCGGTTCGCCTGTCGAAAAAATCCTCGTTGATGGCGATCGCGCAATGGGTGTCCGGCTCGCATCCGGCGAGGAGATCGCGGCCCCCCTGGTGCTCTCCAATGTCTCCCCCAGGATCACACTGCTGACGCTGCTGGGCGTCGAACATCTCGATGGCGAATTCGTCCGCCGCTGCCGCAACATGGCATCGAAAGGCATGGTCGCACGGCTCGATTTCGACATAGCACTTGCGCCAGCACTTCGTGGCGGCGGCGCGCTCAAATCCGGCCAGCGCCTGGTGATAGCCCCAACCATGCAGGCCATCGAAACCGCTTTCAACGCCGCCAAATATGGCGGCCTGCCCGACCGCCCGGTGCTAGAAGCCACCTATGACGGCATGGCCAAGAGGCTCTGCGTCAGCGCCCAGTTTGCGCCGTACGATCTCAAGGGCGGCTGGACGGAGCAGGCCAAAGCGAAGCTCTCGGCATCTGTCCTCACGGTACTTGACGACGCCCTGCCCGGCTTCGCCTCAACCGTAACTGCGTCCCGCGTGATGTCGCCCGCCGACATCGAAACCGGCTATGGCGCGGCGGGCGGGCATTGGCATCATGGCGAATTGCGGGTCGACCAATTGCTGATGCTGCGGCCCTTCGACGGCGCCGCGCAATACCGCATGCCGGTCGCGGGCCTTTACCTCTGCGGCGCCGGCGCCCATCCCGGCGGCGACATTTCCGGCGCCGCCGGCTTCAATGCGGCGACCGCCGCCCTGCGCGACGGGAGAAACTGAGATGGCTGCAAAAGCAAAACCGGTCGCACAGGTCGCCTCGGGTCTCGAGCCGGGACCGTTTCACCAGCGCCTCCTCGCCCACAACCGCCAGCAGGCCTGGATGAACTGGATGGGCTACGCCTCCCCCTCGGTGCTCGACAGCGTCGAGTTCGAGTATTTCGCCATCCGCAACCAGTCGACGCTGTTCGACATTTCGCCGATGTGCAAATACGCCATCACCGGACCCGACGCGGAAAGCGTGGTCAACCGTCTGGTCACCCGCGACATCAGCAAGCTCAAGCCCGGCCGCGTCGCCTATTGCATCTGGTGCGACGAGGACGGTCAGGTTGTCGATGACGGTACGGTGTTCCGGCTTTCGGACACCGAATTCCGCCTCTGCTGCCAGGAGCCGCAACTGTCCTGGCTGGAAGACATCGCCTGGGGCTTCGATGTCCAGATCCGCGACGTCACCCGCGACATCGCCGGACTGGCGCTGCAGGGCCCGACCAGTTGCGCGCTGCTCAAGGATCTGGGCCTTGCGGGCATCGAGACGCTCAAGCCCTTCGGCATCGCCGAATTTGACATCGCTGGCGCCGCCGTCACCATCTCGCGCACCGGCTTCACCGGCGATCTCGGCTATGAACTCTGGATGACGCCTGCTGACGCCCTCAAGGTCTGGGACGCGCTGATGGCGGCGGGCAGGCTGCGCGGCCTCAGGGTGATCGGCTATGAGGCGCTCGATATGGCGCGCATCGAAGCCGGATTCCTGTTGCCGAAAGTCGATTTCCTCTCGGCGCAAACCGTGCTTCGAGCCAACCGCGCCAACACGCCCTATGAACTTGGCCTCGACTGGCTGGTGGCGCTCGACAAGCCGCATTTCAACGGCCGCCGCGCGCTGCTGGCGCTGTCCAGACAAACGCCGCGCCGAAAACTGGTGGCGATCGAGATCGAGCGCGACAAGCCGGCGCACAATGCGCTGGTCTATTACAAGAAGACCCGCGAGGTGGGCCAGGTGACGTCGGCCTTGTGGTCGCCGACCTGCAAGCGCAACATCGCCTATGCTTGGCTCGACGCGCCCTACGGCCAGTCGGTCACCGATAATCTCTGGGTCGAAATCTATCTGCAGAAGGAAATCCGCTGGCAGCGCCGCATGGCCCGATGCCATCCGGTCGACAAGCCGTTCTTCGTGCACCCGCGCCGGACAGCGACGCCGCCCGCGGATTACTGAAGCCCGACTGGATGCGCCGGAGGGCGAGGATAAAGAATGAAGCCGATCGAGGCCGAAAACGAGGAAGACCGGGAGCATCTCGCCCTGCTCGAGCTGCCGCTTGGCCAGCCGGGATCAGGCATGACCCGCTATGGCGCGGCGATGTACTTCTTTCAGCGCGGCAAAATCAGTGCGGACCGCCTCGAAGCCTACCGCATCTGCTGCAACCTCGATTCCGAAGATCCGGACTTGGTCGCCCATTCGCGCAGGAATCCGGACCGGTAGACGGCAAAAGGGCCGGCGCGCGCAAACGCCCCGGCCCTTCATTCTACTTTTTCAAATCAGGACTTGAGCTTGGTCCAGACCTTTTCACGCAGGTCCTTCGACGCTGGCGAACAGGCCTCGTAGGCGCGCAGCCGTTCATTGTAGTCCTCAGGCATGTTGACGGCCGGATCCGCCTTGAGATCGTCCTTCAGGAACTCGCCTGAGCCAGCCACCGCATTGGAATAGCCGGTGTAGTTCGACGCAATCGCGGCCACTTCGGGCGACATCATCCAGTTGACGAATTTCTTCGCCTCTTCCAGGTTCGGCGCATCCTTCGGCACGGCGATGACATCGGTCCAGAAGGTGGTGCCTTCCTTGGGATAGACATAGACCGCATTCGGCTTCTTCGCCTTCACCCGGTGCGCCGCGCCATTCCACTGCATGTGAACCGCGACTTCACCGGCGATCATGCGGTCGATGGTGCCGTCATTGGAATAGAGCTTTACATGCGGTTTCTGCGCCATCAGCACATCAAGGATCTTCTGGGCCTCGGCCGGATCCTCGGTGCACTTGCTGACGCCGGTGTAGTAGGCGGCCGCGTTCCAGACATCGGACATCTCGTTGAGCATGGCGATATTGCCCTTGAGCTCATCTGAGGGCTCGAAGATTTCCTTCCAGCTTTCCTCGAGCTTGCCGCCCGGCACCATTTCCGGATCGTAGGTAAAGCCGGTCGTGCCCCACATATAGGGCGCGGAATAGTCGCGGTTCTCATCGCCGGCGATGGTGGTGAACGCCGGCAGAAGATTCTTGAAATTCTCCATCTGATTGACGTCGATCTTGGCCAGCATGCCCTTTTCCACCATCACGCCGAGCGTGGTGGTGCCGGGGAAGATGACGTCATAGCCGCCGCCGCCGGCCTGCAGTTTGGCCAGAAGATCCTCTTCCGAGGCAAAGCTGTCGACCTTCACCTTGGTGCCGGTTTCCTTCTCGTAGAGCTCAAGCAGTTCCGGCGCGAAATAGTTCGACCAGTTGTAAAGATTGAGTTCGCCCGCCGCCAGCGCGGCTCCGCTGAACGCGGTGAGCGCCATTGCCGATGCCATCAGCAATTTGGCGGTGTGTTTTCCTACCCTGCTGTTCTTGTTCATGATGTTCTCCAATTGTTTGTGGGCTTTATCGTCTCAGCCGGGCCCTGTTTTCCGGTTTTGATCCCGTCCCAGGAACAGGGACAGGGAGACAAGAGCGAGCGACAAGAGCAGCATCAGCGAGGAGATCGCGTTGACCTCCGGGGTGACGCCAGTTCTCACCAAACCAAAGATATAGATCGGCAGCGTGGTCGAGCCCGCGCCGCCAAGGAAGAATGTGGTGACAAAATCATCCAGCGAGATGATGAAGGCCAGCACCAGGCCGGACAGAATGCCGGGAACCAGTTGCGGCAGCGTCACCCGCCAGAACGCCTGGACCGGATTGGCGTAGAGATCCGCCGCCGCCTCGCCGATCTTCGGATCCATGCCCTCCAGACGAGCCCGGATTGGCAGATAGGCAAAGGGAATGCAGAAAACGATATGACCGATGATCACCGTGCCGAGGCCAAAAGTGAAGCCCAGACTGGCAAAGAACATCAGGGTGGCGACAGCGGGCACGATTTCGGGAACCGTGATCGGCAGCGCGAACACCGCGTTGATGCCGGTCTTGCCCAAAAACCGGTCGTTGCTCGCCATTCTCAGCGCCGCCAGCGTGGCCAGCGTCGTCGCCGTCACCGAGGCGATCGAGGCGATGATCAGCGAATTGGTCGCCGCACCGACAATGTCGCGGTTGGAGAAGGCCATCTTGTACCAGTCGAGCGAAAATCCGGTCCACACCGTCACCGTCCGGTTCTCGTTGAAAGACAGCGCGATCAGGATCAGGATCGGCAGATAGACATAAGCGAAGAACGCCGCGGTGGCGGTGAACAGTCCTGGCCAATGCCGGGCGTCGCCCGGAAAGGCGCGGCTGCGGAACGGGTTGAGCTTCATTGCGACCCCTCCAATTCGCCACGATAGCGCCGGGCATAGAGGCCCAGTGAAACCAGCACCAGCGCCAGCAGGAACAGCCCGAGTGCGGCGCCGAACGGCCAGTTGCGCGCGGCGCCAAATTGAAACCCGATCAGATTGCCGATCATCAGCGTCTTGCCGCCGCCCAGCAGTTCCGGCGTGATGTAGGCGCCAAGTGCCGGCACGAACACCAGCACGCAGCCGGCGACGATGCCCGGATAGGCGAGCGGCAGGATCACCCGCCGGATCGTCTGCCAGCGGTTGGCGTAAAGATCGAACGAGGCTTCCACCAGCCGAAGGTCGATTTTCTCGAGGCTCGCATAGATCGGCAGCACCATGAACGGCAGGAACGAATAGGTGAGCCCCACCGCGACCGCGAAGGCATTGTGCAGAAGCGGCAGCGGCTCGGAGATGATGCCGAGCCACAACAGCACCGAATTGATCGTGCCGTGATCGCGCAACAACAGGATCCAGGCATAGTTCCGGACCAGAAGATTGGTCCAGAACGGCAGCGTCACCATGAACACCAGCACCGCTTTCCATTTGGCGTCCCGGGTCGCCATGAACATCGCCACCGGCAGGCCTACGGCCAGCGAGATCACCATGGTCAGGAACGACAGCCAGACCGAGCGCAGGATGATGATCATGTAATTGAAGTTCAGCGCCAGGGTGCCATCAAGCTCGCGCTCGAAGAACAGCCGCACATAGGCTTCCGTGCTGAACTGATCCCACAATACCCCGCCCGAATAATCCCGGCCCCGAAACGAGATATAGGCCATCAACCCCAAGGGAACGATCATGAACACCGTGATCGCCAGCAAGGCCGGCCCGATCAACAGGACGCGGAACAGGGTGTTTTTCCCGGCCCGGGTCATGACGGGTCATCGGCCAGAACGGAAACCGACGACGCATCGACCGACCAGCCGATGGCATCGCCCTTGGCGAACGCGCGGCGTTGCGCCGTGTTGTTCTGCGAGCGCGCCCGCATTTCCAGACCATCGGCCAGCTTGAAATGAAAGATCGTGTCGGTGCCGTGATAGACCACATTGGAAATGACGCCGGGCAATGTGCCGGCCGAAGGGGCCGACAGGACAATGCGTTCAGGCCTGACCGCGAGCATGGCCGGGTCACCCTTCCTCAACTCGGACGGATCATCGCATCTGAGCGTCCCGACGCCCGCAATCGCGTAGTCATGCTCGCCCATTGCCTCGACCGGCAGAAGGTTGATCTCGCCGATGAAGCCTGCAACGAAACGGTGCTGCGGCTTGTCGTAAATGTCGCGCGGCGATCCGATTTGAAGAATTTTACCACCGTCCATCACCGCGATCCGGTCCGACATGGTCAGCGCTTCATCCTGGTCATGGGTGACGAACACAAAGGTGATGCCGGTATCGGTCTGCAACCGCTTCAGTTCAAGCTGCATGTCCTTGCGCAATTGCAGATCGAGCGCCGACAGCGGTTCATCCAGCAGCAGCACCTTGGGCTTGGGCGCCAGCGCCCGGGCCAGCGCCACCCGCTGCTGCTGGCCACCCGAAATCTGCGTGATGCGCCGGTCGGCCATGGCGTCGAGACGGACCAGCCGCAACATGTCGGCGGTCACCGCCTTGATCTCGTCCTTGGGACGGCCAAGCATCTCGAGGCCGAACGAGATGTTCTCGCTCACCGTCATGTGCGGAAACAGGGCGTAATTCTGAAACACCGTGTTGACCGGACGCTGGTAGGGCGGCTTTGCCGACAGGTCCGCCCCGTCAAGCAGGATCGATCCGGAGGTGGGTTGTTCAAAGCCCGCGATCAACCGCAGCAGCGTCGTCTTTCCACAGCCGGAGGGTCCGAGCAGGGTGAAAAACTCGTTCTTGCGGATGTCCACCGAGACAGCATCCAGGGCGAGAAAGGCGTTGGACCCGGCGCCGAACTCCTTGCTCAGTGACCGAACCGAAACCGCGCAATGCGCTTGCGCTGATGATGGTTCCCCATCGGATTGTGTCGAGGTGTTCAAAGGCACTCCTGTTTTGAAACGTCCAGCTTCCACAGGGTAGCACTCAAGCAGTTTGCCGGCCACTCGGAAACGTCAAACAAGTCAGCCGGCAGCGGCCGGACCTGCATTCAATATTGAATGATCGTTCAGCAATTAGAAGGTGATGTCAAGTTGGAGCGGCCGATTAGAGCGTCGCTGACGACCATGAAAGTATCTCAAAAACGACACCATAGGACACTTTTGAAGGTGCGGCACCGGATGATTGCCTACACCGTAAAACCCCTGAAATGAAAGGGGAAAAGCCGCAGCCGCAGCCGTCCGTGCGGACCGGTTAACGCTTCCGGATCAGATCCTTAGTCATGCATGTCCGGTCGTTGTCAAAGCGGCGGCCGATTTCATCGGACGCGTCTCCGGGGTGCTTCACCGCTCATTTGCAGGGCGGCGGGACTCCGTTTGATCCTTGTCATGGACCGACAGGCCGGAACGCGGCAGATTACCAGCGATACCCCAACAAAGGAGCTGTTTGGTAAAATGGTTGACATGTCCGTGGCCGAGCCTGACCGGCTTGAGAATTTTCCCGTCACCTTTTTTGCCGTCATGATGGGGCTGTTGGGGCTGGTGCTGTCGATCACCGCGGCCGAGACGGCAGCCGGATCAACCGGCGCAGCCTCGCAATTCATTCTCGGCGCCGCAGTCGCCGTTTTCGCGGTTCTTGCCTTCTTCTACGGGCTCAAACTGGTCCGCCACCCTTCAGCCGTGAAAGCTGAATGGAACCATCCGGTGCGCATCGCCTTCTTTCCGACAATCTCGATCTCGCTGCTGCTGCTCGGAACGGCGCTGGCGCCGCGGATCCCCGATGTGGCCTTTGTGGTCTGGAGCGTTGGCGTGGCCGCCCAGGCGGTGCTGGGGCTCAGCGTTGTCGCCAACTGGATCGGCCACCGCTCGTTCCAGCAGATGCACCTGTCGCCGGCCTGGTTCATCCCGGCGGTCGGCAATGTGCTCGTGCCGCTGGCCGGCGTCGGCTTCGGCGCGATTGAACTGTCCTGGGCGTTTTTCGCGGCTGGACTCCTGTTCTGGATCGTGCTGCTGACATTGGTGATGAACCGGCTGATTTTCCACGAGCCGCTGCCCGGCAGGCTGATGCCGACGCTGGTGATCCTGATAGCTCCGCCGGCGGTCGCCTTCGTCGCCTGGGTGCGGTTGACCGGTGATGTCGACGGCTTCGCCCGGATTCTCATCAACATAGGCTATGTCTTCGCGCTGATCGTGCTGACCCAGGCGCCGCGCTTCTTGCGGCTGTCATTCGCCTTGTCCTGGTGGGCGCTGACCTTCCCGGTGGCGGCCCTCTCGGTCGCCTCCTTCGTCTTTGCCCACGAAACCGGATCCCAGTTCCATCGCATGATCGGCTTTGGCCTGACCGTTGTGCTCGCCCTTGCCGTCGCCACGCTGGTGCTGCGCACGGCGCAGGCAATCCGCGCCAAGCAGATCTGCCGCCCCGAATAGATCTGGCCGGAGCCGCCGCCTACATGTTTGGCAGGCGGCGGCTCCGGTCTGACGATGGTTCTATTCAGCCGGCGCCGGACGGCTGTCGGCCGCAAGCGGCTTGCGACCAAGCCCGACGCGGGCCTTCTGCCGCTGCCACCAGGCGGTGATCCTGCTGTCCTTCGAGCGGGTGACGATCATCAACAGCGACGGCGTCACCACAAGCGTCAGGATCGTCGAGAACGCCAGCCCGAACACGATGGCGCTCGACAGCGATATCCACCACTGCGTCGACGGTGCGCCATAGGTCGTCTCATGCGCCATGATTTCGAGGTTGAACCCGAACGCGATCGGCAGCACGCCGAGAATCGCGGTGACCGCGGTCAGCACCACCGGCCGCGCGCGCTCGCGGCAGGTCTCCAGGATGGCTTCGAGCTTGTCGCTGCCTTCGCGGCGCAAATGGTCGTAGGTGTCGATCAGCACGATGTTGTTGTTCACCACTACGCCGGCGAGCGCGATGATGCCGATGCCGGTCATCACGATGCCGAGCGGCTGGCCCATGATCAACAGGCCCAAAAACACGCCGATGGTCGACATCACCACCGCCGACAGCACCAGCGCCACCGACAGGAACTTGTTGAACTGGGCCAGAAGCACCACGAAGATCAAGAAGATCGCCGCGCCGAAGGCCTTCGAGAGGAATGCGCCGGCGGCCTTCTGCTCCTCGTCCTCGCCCGCCAGCTTCCAGCGGATGCCCAGCGATTCGAGATTGGCTTTTTCCAGTTCCGCGACAATGCCCTGACGCAGCGGATCGGCCTGGATCCCTTCGCTGATCCCGGCGGCGACGGTGATGGTTCGCACGCCGTCAATCCGGGTCAGCGTGCCGACGCTGGGCGCCGGTTCACGGGTGACGAAATTGGAGATCGGCACCGAGCCCTGCGCGGTCTCGATCCTGAGATCGTCAAGCGTCGACAGCGTGCGCCGTTCTTCAGGCAGCCTGAGCCTGATGTCGACCGCGTCGTCGGCGCCGGCCGGACGGTAGTCGGTCAGCTTCAGACCGCTGGTGACCAATTGCACCACGGTGCCGACCGAAGCCGGACCAATGCCGTAGCGCGCGGCCACGGAGCGATCGACCTTGATCTCCCAGTCAACTCCCGGCGGCGGCAGACCGTCCGAGATATCAATCACGCCCGGCGTCGCCGCGAGCTGCGCGGCAACCTTGCGCGCAACATCCCCCAGCCCGGACGGATCCACGGCCGACAACTGAATCTGGATCGCCTTGCCTGTCGGCGGCCCGCCCTCCGGCACCAGGACTTCGATATCGACGCCTGGAAATCCGGTCAGCTCTCGGCGGAAATCGTCCAGAATTTCGCCGGCCGCCTTGCGCTCGCGCCAATCGACAAATTCATACTGGATCACGCCGACGACATCTTCACCGACATCATTGCCGCCACCGCTGACCTTGCCGACACGGGTGTAGACGCTGGTCAGGCCGGGCCAGCCAAGGATCCGGTCCTCGACCCGGCGCACGGCGGCGTCTTTCTCCTCAAGCGAGAGATTGCCGCGCGCATGCACATACAAAAGTCCGTAATCCGGCTCGACGTTCGGGAAAAACTCGACGCCCTTGCCATATTGGGCATAGGCGACCGGAACCACGATCAGCGCGGCAAGCGTGAAAAACACCACGATGAAGGGATGGCGCACCGCGCGGGCGACGAACTTCATGTAGAGCCCGTCGCGCTTGGGACCGTCCTCGATCGTCGGCTTGGCGAACATCGCGCCAAGCGTCGGGGTGAACACCAGCGCGTAAAGCAGCGATGCCGACAGCGTCGCAATCAGCGTGATCGGCATGTATTTCATGAATTCGCCGACAATGCCCGGCCAGAACAGAAGCGGTGAAAACGCCGCCACGCGCGTCATTGTCGCCGCCACCACCGGTCCCGCCATGCGCTTGGCCGCCAGTGAGAAGGCCTCTTTCCGGTCCATGCCTTCGCTCATCCGGCGTTCGGCGAATTCGGTGACAATGATGGCGTCGTCGACCAGCATGCCAACTGCCAGGATCAGGCTGAACAACACCACGATGTTGACCGTCAGCCCCGCCAGCGACAGCGCCAGCATGCCCATCAGGAACGACGCGGGAATGGCAAAGCCAATGAGCAGGGAAGCCCGGCCCGACAGCGCGTAGAGGATGACGATGAACACCAGGATCACCGCGGTGAGCACCGAGTTCTCCAGATCGCCCAGCAATTGCCGGATCGAGGTGGATTTGTCCTGGCTGAAGGCAATGGTCGCGCCCTCGGGGAGCAGCGATTTGAACTCATTGGCCGCCACCTTGACCGCATCGACGGTCTCGATCAGATTGGCGCCGGTGCGCTTGGAGACCTCGATGGCGATCGCCGGCTTGCCGTTGAGCCGGGTCACCGTCTCGGCGTCCTTGAAGGTCGAGCGGATGGTGGCGAGATCACGCGCCCGCACCACCGCGTTGGAGCCTGCTATGATCGGCAGATTGGCGACATCCTCGACCGTTTCGATCAGCAGCGGAACCTTGACCGCATAGCGGCCCTCCTCGCCTTCCAGCGCGCCCGCCGCCACCACCGAGTTGGACGCGTTGACCCCGGCGATCAGCTGATCGAGCTGCATGCCGTAGGACGACAGCTTGACCGGATCGATGATCACCTCGACCAGATCGTCGCGCGCGCCTTGCAGCGAGGCCTCGAGCACGCCGTTGATTTCCTCGATACGGTCGCGAAGCTCGCGCGCGGCGCGGGTCAGGGCCCGCTCCGGCACATCGCCCGCCAGCGTCACAACCAGCACCGGGAATTCCGAGATATTGACCTCGTTGACCGTCGGCTCGTCGGCGCCCTGCGGCAGATCCGGCTTGGCGTCGGAAACCTTGGTGCGAACGTCATCGAGCGCCTTGGCAAGGTCGGCGCCGGCCATGAACTCGATCACCACATTGCCGCCGCCCTGATAGGCGGTCGACCGCATTTCCTTGATGCCGGTGAGGTTCTTCAGCCGGGTTTCCATCGGCCGCAGCAACAGCCGCTCCGAATCCTCGGGCGAAATCCCCGAATAGGCCAAGCTCACATAGATGATCGGTATCTGCACATCCGGCTCGGCTTCCTTGGGAATCGAGACATAGGCCATCGATCCGGCAATGATCAGGAACAGCAGGACGGCAAGTGTCAGCCGCGCATTGCGGATGGCGAGATCGACAAAATTCATTGCTGCGGCTCCACCGCTCGAGCTGTTGCCGCGGCGACAAGACCCGGGTCGGCCGGCACCGAATTGACGGTCTCGCCGTCACTGACCAGATCCTGGCCCGCGACGATGATCTTGGCGTCAAGCGGAACCCCGCTGAGCAACAGGCCTTCCGGCGTATCGTCAATCAGGTCGATCGGCACAAACCCGACCGTGTTGTCGGCCTTGAGAATGCGCAGACCCAGATTGCCGGCGGCGTCGAGCGTGACCACCGACCGCGGCAGCCTGACCGCCGTCACCGCCTCGGACTTGATCATGATCTCGGCGGTCATCCCGGCGGGCACCTTGTTGTCCGGGTTGGCGATGGCGATTTCAATCGGGAAAGTCCGTGTGCCCGCGGTTGCCTCAAGGCTGACATGCCGCACTTTTCCGGAAACGATGTCACCGCTGATCAGTCTTATATCGGCTTCGCGGCCGACATTGACATGGGCGATCTCACGCTCGCTGACTTCACCAAGCGCCACCACCGGATCGAGCTGCAGCAGCACGGCGACGGCTTCGCCGGAGGGAAGCCAGGCTCCCTCCTCGACCATGACCTGGTCGATCACGCCGGAGAACGGCGCGATGACGGTGAGGCGGTCAATGTCGGCTTCCGCCGCTTCCAGTTGCGAGCGGGCCGAGGCCAGCGCCGATCGGGCGCTGTCGATCTGCGTGGTGGGCGTGATGCCCTCCTTGACCAGCCGTTCGATGTTGTCGGCTTCCTTCTGGCGTTGATCCAGCAGCGCCTTGGCGGTCTCCACCATGGATTGCTTTTCCGCGCCATCGAGCACCAGCACGACATCCCCGGCCTCGACCCTGTCGCCTTTTTTGATCTTCAGTTCGCCGAGGATTCCGGCGCTGCGGGTGGCAAGCGTCGTGCGCTTGTCCGGCGCCGTGACGCCGGAGATCCGGATGATGCGGTTATGCTCGATGAAGTCGGGCGCCAGCACCGCGACCGTGCGCAACGCCTTGGACGGCTCGGCGGCGACGGGCGCTTCGACCTCCGGCGTTTCGCTGGATGGATCCAGCGCGGCGCTGCCGATCGACGAAAACTCGCCCGTCAGCACCCATGCCGCCGAGACAGCCAGCACAACGAATGCGGCAACCGTGTGAAATTTTGGCTTTGCCATGATCAACCTGCTCTCAAATAAGTCCGCGCAGAGGTCATGCTGAAGCGGGAGCCCGAGGGGCGCATGCTACCGGTCATGAGGCCGCAATCAGGCGTCTGCGTTTGCGCTATATAGTGACACCATCAAGGTCTAAAAAGGACAACAGTCCCGAAATCACCGTGCGGTTGCTATAAGCGTGCGGCCGTGACTTCGCTGCAACAGATAGTGGATCTGAGATATTTGCCGCGGCAGCGCCCGGCGCATCACGCTGTTCCGCGTTGCAGACCTTTCAACTGATGGAGCCATTCTCTACAGAAATTCAAACTCTTGGAGCGGTTTATCGCGCTAGAGCCGCATGGTTTCAATCAGCGCGACATCGAATTCACGGCAAATCTGCCTGATCTTGTCACTTGGACACTGATCGGTGACAAAGGTGTCAACCTGCTCCAGATGCCCGATCCGCACCGGCGCGGTGCGCTCGAACTTGGTCGAATCCGCCACCAGGATGACATGCCTGGCATTGGCGATGATGGCCTGGGCCACCTTGACCTCGCGGAAATCATAATCGAGCAGCGCGCCGTCATGATCGATCGCCGACGCCCCGATCACCGCATAATCGACCTTGAACTGGCGGATGAAATCCACCGCCGCCTCGCCGACAATGCCGCCGTCCGAGGCGCGCACCACGCCGCCGGCGATCACCACCTCGAACTGCGGGTGCGGCCGCATCCGGTTGGCGACATTGATGTTGTTGGTGATGATCATCAGCCGTCCATGCTGCAGCAGGGCCTGGCTGACCGCTTCTGTGGTGGTGCCGATATTGATGAACAGCGAGGCGTTGTCCGGAATCAGATCGGCGGCCGCGGCGCCGATGGTCTGCTTCTCCTCGGCGGCGATCTTGCCACGCTGGGCATATTCCATGTTCTGCGTGCCCGACGGCAGCACCGCGCCGCCATGAATGCGCATCAGCAATTGCCGTTCGCACAGATCATTGAGATCCTTGCGGATGGTCTGCGGCGTCACCTCGAACCGTGTCGCCAGATCATCGACCAGGACCCGTCCCTCGATCTTGGCGAGTTCGATGATTTCGGAGTGGCGCGGGGCTAGGTACATGGGAAACAACATCCAGGAATCGTTGGTTTCGCGCTTAGTGTAAAACGAAAGAAACGAAAATCACAATGTGCTTGCCGCCCGATGGGGTCCAGAAGCCGCAAAGTGGCGTCTCAACCTTGCGCCGTGCGCCGCCTCAGGATGTCGGCAAAAAACACCGCCGCGTCATGCGGCCGGTCGATGTCGCGGGTGATCAGTCCCACCGCCCCCATGGTCGAACTGGTGTCGATCGGCAGCTCGACGAATTCGCCCGAGGCGATTTCGGCCGCCACCACCCCGCGCGAGATGATCCAGATCGCGTCGCTGGCACGCAGGAAGGCCCGGCCGAAACTGTCCGACACCGTCTCGACGGCCTGCAGCGGCGGCGCCATCCCCTGTTCCAGCATCACCCGCTCGACAAAGGGATGGATGATGGACCCGGCCGGCGGCACCAGCACCGGATGCTGCGCCAGGATGTCCGCCGCCACCTGGCGCTGCCCGGCGAGCGGATGGGTGTTGGACACGACAAACACCACCCGGTCGCGGTACAGGGGTTCGAACCGAAGGCTGGTCATCATTTCCGGCGCCGGCATCCGCCCCATCACCAGATCAAGGTCGCCCTTGCGCAATTGATCGAGCAACACCCAGTTCTCGCCGGTGATCACGCGGAGCGGGCTCTTCACGCCCGAAGCCAGGAAATCCGCCACCGCCCCCGGCATGGTGGTGGCCGACACCGTCGGAAGCGCGCCGATGCGTACCGGCGGGCCTGATACGGTGGCGACATTTTCGAGCGCCGCAATGCCGCTTCTGACCGCGGCAAGTCCCGAACCGGCATGGGACAGGAACACCTCTCCCTGGTGCGACAGCCGGATTCCCCGGCCGTCGGGTTCGATCAGCTGCGCGCCGACGATCTGCTCGAGTTCGCGGATGGTGCGGGTCACCGCAGGCTGGGTCAGCGACAGGGTGATCGCCGCGCGGCCAACGCTCTTCTGGCGGGCCACTTCGACGAAGGCTTCGAGATGCCGGATCTTGATGCGTCGTGAAATTCCCATATCGTTTCCGGAATGATTAAGAGGTCAAAAAATCATTATTCATTTCCATTTCACTATGTAAAGTGAAACCGAGGACTGGATACAATCGGGAGAGCCGGATGGCAGACACGAAGGCTGTGAGCAAGGCCGAGCAAACGCGGCGCTTCGTATTGGGCGACGCCCATGTCGATGCGGCGATTGCCGCGACGACCGCCTTTGACGCGCCGTTTCAGGATCTGATCAGCGCCAGCGCCTGGGAGCGTGTCTGGGCGCGCCCTGACTGGAGCCCGCGCGAGCGGTCGATGGTGACCATCGCGCTGCTGGCAGCACTCGGCCAGGAAGAGGAACTCGCCATGCATGTGCGCGCCACCGCCAGAACCGGCACCAGCGAGACCGATATCCGCGAGGCGCTGTTGCATGTGGCGATCTATGCCGGCGTACCCGCCGCCAACACCGCCATCCGCGTCGCCAAGCGCACCTTGGCCGAGATGAAAGCCGCTTCTGGAGGGGAAAAACCATGAAATCCAACCAGACACAAATCGCCAATTTTTTCCCTAGAGACCGGTCCTGGCACCCCAAGGCCTATACGCCTGACTACAAGACCTCGGTGCTGCGCTCGCCGTCCCGCGCTCTGATCGCCTTCGGCAATACCTTGTCGGAGACGACAGGTCCGGCCTTTGGCCATGACACGATCGGCCCGCTCGACAATGATCTGGTCTTGAATTTCGCTCAATCCGGCATGAGCGCCATCGGCGAACGGGTCATCGTTGAGGGCCGGGTTCTCGACGAGCGCGGCCAGCCGGTGCCAAACGTGCTGATCGAATTCTGGCAGGCCAATGCCGGCGGACGCTACCGTCACAAGAAGGACGGCTATCTGGCGCCGCTCGACCCCAATTTCGGCGGCTGCGGCCGGACGCTCTCGGGCGATGACGGCGCTTTCGCCTTCCGCACCATCCGCCCCGGCCCCTACCCCTGGCCCAACGGCCCGAACGACTGGCGTCCGGCGCATATCCATTTCTCGGTCTTCGGCCTCGGTTTCGCCCAGCGGCTGATCACCCAGATGTATTTCGAGGGCGACCCGCTGATCCCGCGCTGCCCGATCGTGCGCACCATCAACGACCCCAAGGCCATCGATCAGCTCACCGCCCGGCTCGACATGAGCGCCAGCGCCCCGATGGATGCGCTGGCCTACCGCTTCGACATCATTCTTCGCGGCAGCCGCTCGACGCTGTTTGAAAACCGGCTGGAGGGAAACTGAGATGGCAACCCCGATCGAAAATCCGTTGTACCCGTTCAAGGAATCGCCGTCCCAGACCGCCGGTCCCTATGTCCATATCGGGCTGACGCCGAATTTCTGCGGAATTCCGGGCGTCTACGACAAGGATCTCGGCACAGCCATGGTCACCGACAAGACCAAAGGCGAGCGGATCAAGCTCGAAGGCCGGGTCATTGATGGCGGCGGCAATCCTCTCAAGGACGCGTTGGTGGAAATCTGGCAAGCCGACGCCGACGGGATTTACCGAGGCAGGGCCGAACCGGAATTCTCCGGCTGGGGACGCTGCCCCGCCGATGCCGAGACCGGCATCTTCCGGTTCGAGACGATCAAGCCGGGCCGGGTTGCCTTCCCCGACGGCCGCTTGCAGGCGCCGCACATCAATGTCTGGATCGTCGCCCGCGGTATCAATCTGGGCCTCAACACGCGGATCTATTTCGAGGACGAGGCCGAGGCCAACGCCGGCGATCCTGTGCTGGCGCGCATCGAACACCGCGACCGGCTGACGACGCTGATCGCCAAGGGCAAGGCCGGCGCATACAGCCACGACATCCATCTGCAGGGTCCGCAGGAAACCGTTTTCTTCGATATCTGAGGACAAGACCACTCATGGCTAAATTCATGACGCTGCCCGAAGCGGTGGCGCAAAATCTCTCCTCTGGCGATACCGTCGCCTTCGAGGGGTTCACCCATCTGATCCCGCATGCGAGCGCCCATGAGGCGATCCGCCAGGGCGTCAAGGACCTGACGCTGGTGCGGATGACGCCCGATGTCATCTATGACCAGTTGATCGGCATCGGCGCGGTGCGCAAGCTGATCTTCTCCTATGCCGGCAATCCCGGCGTCGGCCTGCTCAGGCGGCTGCGTGGCGCCGTCGAGAATGGCTGGCCGCACGCAATCGAGATCGAGGAACACTCGCACGCGGCCATGGCCAATGCCTATGAAGCGGGCGCGAGCGGCCTGCCCTTTGCCGTCTTCCGCGGCTACAAGGGCGCCGAACTGGCCCGGGTCAATCCAAACATCCGCTCCGTCACCTGCCCGTTCACCGGCGAGCAGCTGGCGGCGGTCCCGGCTATCCGTCCCGATGTCACCTTCATTCACGCCCAAAAAGCCGACCGCAAGGGCAATGTGCTGATCGAGGGCATCATCGGGGTGCAGAAGGAAGCGGTGCTGGCGGCGAAGCGCTCGGTGGTCACGGTCGAGGAGATCGTCGACGATCTCTCCACTCACCCCAACGCCTGCGTCCTGCCCGGCTGGGCCGTCACCGCCATCTGCCTGGTGCCGGGCGGCGCCCATCCGTCCTATGCCCATGGCTACTATCCGCGCGACAATGCAAGCTACATCGCCTGGGACAAGATCGCGGCCGACCGCGACACGTTCCTCGCCTGGATGAAGGAAAACGTCCTTGACGCCACGCCCGAGGATTTTGCCGGCCGGATCAAAGACCTGAGGAGTGCGGCATGAGCCAGTTCACCCGCGACGAAATGATGACGATTGCCGCCTCGCGCGCGCTGAAAAACACCGATGTCTGTTTCGTCGGCATCGGCGCGCCGTCGGCCGCCTGCAACATCGCCCGCCTCACCCATGCACCGGACATCACCTTGATCTATGAAAGCGGCACCATTGGTACCGCGCCATCGGTTCTGCCGCTGTCGATCGGCGATGGCGAACTGTGCGACACGGCGGTGACCACCGTCTCGGTGCCGGAGATGTTCCGCTACTGGCTGCAGGGCGGCCGCGTCACCGTCGGCTTTTTGGGGGCTGCCCAGATCGACCGGTTCGGCAACATCAACACCACGGTGATCGGCGACTACGATCATCCCAAGACCCGCCTGCCCGGCGGCGGCGGCGCGCCGGAGATCGCGTCGTCTTGCGGCGAGATCTTCATCACCGTGAAGCAATCCAGACGCGCCATGGTCGACAAGATCGACTTCTTCACCAGTTTCGGCCACGGCGAAGGCGGCGACCATCGCGAGCGGCTGGGACTGACCACCAAGGGACCGACGCTGATGGTCACCGACCTTGCGGTCTGGAAGCCCGATCCGGTAACACGGGAATTCACCGTGGTCTCGTTGCACCCCGGCGTCACACGCGAGATGGTCCAGGCCGAATGCGGCTGGACCGTGCGCTTTGCCGACAAGCTCGAGGAGACCCCGGCCCCGACCGGGATCGAGCTGTCGACATTGCGCGATCTCAATGCCCGTACCAAAGCCGCCCATTCCGGCGGCAAGACTGGAGAAGCTGCCTGATGACCGAAGCTTTCATCTGCGATTATGTCCGCACCCCGATTGGCCGTTTTGGCGGGGCGCTGGCCGGCGTCCGCGCCGATGATCTGGGCGCGATCCCGATCAGCGCGCTCATGACGCGCAATTCCGGCGTCGACTGGGCCGGTGTTGACGAGGTCTATTATGGCTGCGCCAACCAGGCCGGCGAAGACAACCGCAACGTCGCCCGCATGGCAGCTCTGCTGGCCGGACTGCCGGTGTCCGTCCCCGGCACCACGATCAACCGGCTCTGCGGCTCGGGCATGGACGCCGTGCTGGCCGCCGCCCGGATGATCCGTTCCAAGGAAGCCGACCTCGTCATCGCCGGCGGCGTCGAGAGCATGTCGCGCGCGCCGTTTGTCATGCCCAAGGCCGAAACGGCCTATTCCCGCAACGCCGAAATCCATGACACCACCATCGGCTGGCGCTTCGTCAATCCGCTGATGAAAGCCCAGTACGGCATCGATTCCATGCCCGAAACCGGCGAGAACGTCGCCGCCGATTTCGGTATCTCCCGCGCCGATCAGGACGCGTTTGCGCTCAGGAGCCAGGCCCGCGCGGGCAAGGCGCAGGCATCAGGCCGGTTCGCCAGGGAAATCGTCCCCGTGACAATCCCGCGCCGCAAGGGTGACCCGGTTGTCGTCGACACCGACGAGCATCCCCGCCCCGACACCACGGCCGAACAGCTGGCCAAACTCGGAACGCCCTTTCGCGCGGGCGGCAGCGTCACGGCGGGCAATGCGTCGGGCGTCAATGACGGCGCCGCGGCGCTGCTGATCGCCAGCGAAGCCGCCGCCAGGAAACATGGATTGACGCCCATCGCGCGCATCCTCGGCGGCGCCACCGCCGGCGTCGAGCCGCGGATCATGGGCATCGGCCCGGCGCCGGCGACCTTGAAGCTCTGTGACCGGATCGGGCTGCGGCCGTCCGACTTCGGTGTGATCGAACTCAACGAGGCCTTCGCCAGCCAGGGCATCGCCGTGCTGCGCCAGTTGGACCTGGAAGAAGACGCCGAGCACATCAACCCCAATGGCGGCGCCATCGCGCTCGGCCACCCGCTCGGAATGTCGGGCGCCCGCATCACCGGCACGGCGGCGCTGGAACTGGCGATCCGCAATGAGAAACTGGCGCTCGCCACCATGTGCATCGGCGTTGGCCAGGGCATCGCCATTGCGCTGGAACGGGTCTGAGATGGGCGCTGGCGAACCGGGTTGGACGGCTGGCCTGTTCAGGGATCGCGAGATCGCTGACCGGTTCTCGGATACAGCCCAGTTCGCCAGTTTTGCCCGCTTCGAGCAGGCGCTGATTGCCGGACTTGCAAAGGCGGGGCTGGTTGAAGCCTCTGATGCAGCCCAATTGAGCCGCCAGATTGCCGCATTTGAGCCCGACCGGCACGCCATCGCCGAAGCCACTGTCCGCGACGGCGTTCCGGCGCCTGACTATATAAGGCAATTGCGCGCCCATGTGACTGGTCCCGGCAGTTCGCTGCTTCACCATGGCGCCACCAGCCAGGATCTGATTGACACCGCCACAATTATCGCGCTGGCCGGGGTGAACGACATCCTCGTCGCGCGGCTTGACGCCCTGCTGGCGCTGATCGCTGATCTCACCGCCCGCGACGGCGGCAATGAACTTGAGGCGATCACCCGGATGCAGCCGGCGCTGCGGTTTCGCGCCTCGGAAAGGCTCGCCTCGTGGCGGCGGCCGCTGGAAGAGCTGCGCGACCGGCTGCCGGAGCTTAGGGCGCGAACCCGGATGCTGCAATTTGGCGGCGCTGTCGGCGATCTTCAGGTGCTCGGCGACCACGCGCCGGTGATCGCTCAAACGATCGCGGATGAGCTTGATCTAGTCTGGCCGGGCCATGGCTGGCATTCGGCGCGCGGCCCCATGATCGCGCAAGCCTCCTGGCTATGCGAACTCACCGGCGCGCTTGGCAAGATCGGTCAGGACGCCGCACTGATGGCCCTGCGTGGCGAGACCGACATCAGGCTATCGGGCGGCGGATCGTCATCGGCGATGCCGCACAAGCAAAACCCGGTCACCGCCGAGCGGCTGGTCGCCTTGGCGCGGTTCAACGCCACGCTGATTTCCGGCATGCACCAGGCGCAGATCCACGAGATGGAGCGCTCGGGCGCCGCCTGGATGCTGGAATGGATGATCCTGCCGCAAATCTGCGAGACCGCCGGCGCCAGCCTGAGCGCAGCATCCGCACTCATCAGATCCATTGAACGCATCGGAGAGCCGGCATGAAGACCGTGACCACGCAAGTCTGCATCATCGGCGCCGGCCCCTCGGGCCTGCTTCTGGGGCAATTGCTGCATGATGCCGGGATCGACACCATCATCCTGGAACGCTCCAGTCTCGACCATGTGCTGTCGCGGGTGCGCGCCGGCGTGCTCGAACAGGGTGCGGTGGAATTGCTGGAACGGGCCGGCGCCGGGGCGCGGATGCGGGCCGAAGGCCTGGCCCATGATGGCTTTTCCATCACCCGCGACAACGAGATCCACCGCATCGACCTCGCCGGACTGACCGGCGGCAAGCGCGTCATGGTCTATGGACAGACCGAGGTCACCAAGGACCTGGCCGATCGCCGCGCGGCGACCGGCGGCGTCACCCATTACGAGGCCGACGCGGTCGAACTGCACGGGTTTGACAGCGACACGCCTCATGTGACCTGCCGCATTGACGGGACGGACATCCGGATCAACTGCCGCTTCATTGCAGGCTGCGACGGCTTTCATGGCGCCAGCCGCCGCTCGGTGCCCGAGGATGCGATCCGGACCTTCGAGAAGGTCTATCCGTTCGGATGGCTCGGCATCCTCTCCGAGGTGCCGCCGGTCAGCCATGAACTGGTCTATGCCAGCCATTCGCGCGGATTTGCGCTGTGTTCGATGCGGTCGATGACGCGCAGCCGCTATTACATCCAGTGCAACGCCGGCGACAGCATCGAGGCCTGGTCCGATGAGCGGTTCTGGACCGAATTGCGCCAGCGGCTGCCCCGCGAAATCGCCGAAGCGGTGATCACCGGCCCGTCCTTCGAAAAATCCATCGCGCCGCTGAGATCCTTTGTCGCCGAGCCGATGCGTTTCGGCAGCCTGTTCCTGGTCGGCGACGCGGCCCACATCGTGCCGCCGACCGGCGCCAAGGGCCTCAACCTGGCGGCGTCCGACGTGCATTATTTGTTCGAGGGACTCAGAGGCCATTTCCTTGAGCGCGACGGCTCGCTGCTCGACGCCTATTCGGAGCGGGCGCTGGCGCGGGTCTGGCGGGCCGTGCGGTTTTCGTGGTGGATGACGACGATGCTGCACCGTTTTCCCGAACAGGCGCCGTTCGAGGCGCGCATTCTCGAAACCGAGCTCAGCTACACGCTCGAATCCGAGGCCGCCAAGGCGGCTCTTGCGGAAAACTATGTCGGCCTGCCTTACTGAAGCCAGTTTTTCGACGTTTGTTCAGTCTCCGTTCAGCATAACCGGGCAATGATGGCCGTAGTGTAATTTGAACCGCAGGTTGACCGCATGATGATGACGTCCCGACTTCGTTTCGCCGCAGCGTTTCTGACGGTTGGTATCCTCGCTTCCCCGCATGCCTATGCCGGTCCCCTTGATGGAGAGCGCATGGTGCTGGTGACCACCGATGGCCGCCTGATGACCGATATTCCGGAAGCCGGGACGGTTCGCGTCATCATCGATACGCAAGGTCGCCGCCTGCTGGTGGACAATTGGAACGAAGTCATCGGTTTTGAAATTCCCGCCTGGCAACTCGGTGAGCAGGGCGGCGCCGGACGGCTGGCGGGCCGGCAGGCTGAACCCTCGGCCTTCCCGGAGCGGCCGTTGCCGCCGCGCGATGAGTTTCTGCGCGATGAGTTTGAGCGCGACCAGTTCGCCTCCGCGCCGGGCGCCGGCATCGAGCGCCGCGATCTCAACCCGATGACCGGCACGGTCCCCTCCGACCCCGGTGTCATCGAGGCGCCGGTGATCGAGGCGCCATCGGTGACCGGACAACCGCAAACACCAACGCCGTCCTTGTCAAAGGCGCAGGTGACGTCGCTGCAGGTCTTCCTGGACCGCAACGGCGTCTCCCCCGGGGTTATCGACGGCCGCATGGGCTCCAACGTCACCAAGGCGCTTGACGCCTGGTTTGAGGAAACCGGCGAGCGGATCGACCCGTCCGACACCGATCTGATCTTGAGCCGCCTGGCCTCGAGCGGCGGCTTGGCGTTTTCGACCTACACCATCACCGCGGAAGACGCCGCGGGCCCGTTCATCGCCTCGATTCCGAGCGACTATGCCGAGAAGGCGCAGCTGGACCGGCTCTCCTATACATCGACGGTGGAGATGCTGGCCGAGCGTTTCCACATGGACGAGAACTACCTCAAAGCGCTCAATCCCGGCGTCGACTTCACCCTGCCCGGCGTGCAGATCAAGGTGGTTGGCATCGGCGAGGAGAAGACCGGCACCGTCACCAGGATCATAGCCGACAAGACCCGCAAGCAGGTGCGCGCCTATGATGCGACCGGCACGCTGGTTTCGGCCTATCCGGCCACCATCGGCTCCAGCGACACGCCCTCGCCATCGGGTGAGGTCACCGTCGAGCGGGTGGCGCGCAATCCGGGCTACACCTACAATCCGAAGATCAATTTCAAGCAGGGCGAGAATGACCAGATCCTGCAGGTTCCGCCAGGACCGAACGGCCCCGTCGGCACGATCTGGATCGCGCTGTCCAAACCCACCTATGGCATCCACGGCACGCCCGAACCCTCCAAGATCGGCAAAACCGCATCCCATGGCTGCGTCCGGTTGACCAATTGGGACGCCGCCGAACTGGCCGGCATGGTCGCGCCGGGCGTCAGCGTGAGTTTCGTCGACTGATCAGGTCTGTTGGCCCGGTGACGCCTGCCGCGTCACCGGTGCTGGTCGACGAGGATCGGATTGCCGTCCGGATCGAGGATGACGAAGCTCGCCGGTCCGCTGCTCGTCTCGTCGGCCTCGCTCTCGAAGGCGATGTCCCTGGCCTTGAGTTGTTGTTGCAACTCGCGGACATCGGTGAACCCATCCAGCGGCCGGGCGCTGGTGCGCCAGCCGGGATTGAAGGTGAGGATGTTCTTTTCGAACATGCCCTCAAACAATCCGATGACACAGTCGCCGTTGTTCATGATCAGCCAATTCTGATCGGCTTCGCCGCCGGAGACCTCGAACCCGAGCTTTTCGTAAAACGCCCGGGATGCAGCCAGATCCTTGACCGCAAGACTGATGGAAAATGCGCCGAGCTGCATGGGCCTCTCCTCAAGATCCAGATCCGGCCCCCCAGTTGCGACGGACGGAACTTCCAGGAAGAATCCTACCGCATTTTCGCCGCGCCCCAAAATGGCAAGGCGCGGCAACGCGAGGACAAGACTCCTCAGCTCGCGCTCAGCGTGCGGCGCACTGCGTCGCGCCAGCCCTTGAGCTTGGCGGTGCGGGTCTTGTCGTCCATCTGCGGCTTGAACTGGGTGTCGCGCGACCAGGCCTTGGCAAACGCCTTCTGTTTGGGCCAGACGCCGGCGCGGCTGCCCGCCAGCCAGGCGGCGCCCAGCGCCGTGGTCTCGAGGATCGCCGGCCGGTCGACCGGCGCGTCGAGAATGTCGGAGAGCCGCTGCATGGTCCAGTCCGACGCCACCATACCGCCGTCGACGCGCAGCACCGTGTCGGCGCCAACGCTCTTCCAGTCCTTGTGCATGGCGTCGAGCAGGTCGCGGGTCTGGTAGCAGACCGCCTCCAGCGCGGCGCGGGCGAATTCGGCCGGTCCGGTGTTGCGGGTCATGCCGTAGATCGCGCCGCGGGCTTGCGCGTCCCAATGCGGCGCGCCGAGCCCGGTGAAGGCCGGCACCAGATAGACATCCTGGGTCGGATCGGCCTTTGCCGCCAGCTCGCCGCTGTGTTCAGCCTTCTTGATCACCTTGATGCCGTCGCGCAGCCATTGCACGGCAGCACCGGCGATGAAGATCGAGCCTTCCAGCGCATAGGTGACCTTGCCGTCGAGCCGGTAGGCGATGGTGGTGAGCAACCGGTTCTTCGACCGCACCATGTCCTCGCCGGTGTTCAAAAGCGCGAAACAGCCGGTGCCGTAGGTCGATTTGAGCATGCCCGGCTCGAAACAGGCCTGGCCGATGGTGGCCGCCTGCTGATCGCCGGCAACGCCGAGAATGGGGATTTCCGCGCCGAACAGCGCCGTGACGGTGACGCCGAAATCTGCGGCGCAATCCTTGACCTCGGGCAGCATTCCGGCCGGGATCCTCAGGATCTTGAGAAGCTCCTCATCCCAGTCCTGCGTGGCGATGTTGAACATCAGCGTGCGCGAGGCGTTGGTGGCGTCGGTGACGAAGGATCTGCCGCCGGTCAGCCGCCAGATCAGGAATGTGTCGATGGTGCCGAAGCAGAGTTCGCCCTTGGCGGCCCGCGCCCGCGCCCCCTTCACATTGGCCAGCATCCAGGACAGCTTGGTGCCGGAAAAATAGGGATCGAGCAGCAGTCCGGTCTTGGCTGTGAAGGTCTTTTCCAGACCCTGGCGCTTGAGTTTTTCGCAATAGGAGGCGGTGCGGCGGTCCTGCCAGACAATGGCGTTGTGGATCGGCTTGCCGCTGTCGCGCTCCCACACCACCACGGTCTCGCGTTGGTTGGTGATGCCGATCGCCGCAATATCGGCGGCTTCGATGCCGGCCTTTTTGAGCGCCTGCCTGACCGTCCAGAGTACGGTTTTCCAGATTTCCTCGGGGTCGTGCTCGACCCAGCCCGATTGCGGATAGATCTGGGTGAATTCCTTCTGGCCGACTCCGGCGATGCGCATGTCGCCATCAAAGACGATGGCGCGGCTCGAGGTCGTGCCCTGGTCGATCGCCAGAATATATCCGCTCATGCTGTCCTCCCGTTCGAGCCCCATAAGAGCCGGATTCGCCGTCCGCGAAAAGGCCCCGCGCCGCTCTATGCCGTCCGCTTGCCCGCCATATAGGCCTCAAGCGCCGCAACTTGCGCCGGCTCAAGCCGAAGCCCGCGTTTGGTCCGCCGCCAGATCACGTCGGCCGCCTCCATCGCCCATTCCCGCGCCATCAGGTAATCCACCTCCCGCGCTTGAAGGCCATAGCCGAAATCCTGGCCCAGATCAGCGATCGACTTGGCGTCGCCCAGCAGCGTCCGCGCAAGCGTGCCATACTGGCGGACATAGCGCCGCGCCTGTTGGGGCTCGAGGAACGGATAGTCCGCCTGCAACCGCGCCACCTGATCGTCAAATCCGTTCGCCGGAAAATCGCCGCCCGGCAGTGCCGCCCGGTGGGTCCAGGCCGCGGACTTCTTGCCGAGCCTGGCTTCGATCAGTTCCAGCATCGATTCGGCCAGTTTGCGATAGGTGGTGATCTTGCCGCCAAAAATGTTGAGAAGGGCCGCGCCGTCCGCAGGATCGGCTTTGAGCACATAATCGCGGGTGGCTTCCTGCGCCGCCGAGGCGCCATCATCATAGAGCGGCCGGACGCCGGAATAGGTCCAGACGATCGAGGTTCGCTCAACCGGCTTGGCGAAATATTCGCTTGCCGCCGCGCACAAATATTCGATCTCCGGCGCGGTGATCGCCACGTCCTTCGGGTCGCCCTGATAATCCTGGTCGGTGGTGCCGATCAGGGTGAAATCCTCCTCGTAAGGCAGCGCGAAGATGATCCGCCCGTCGCCGTTCTGGAAGATATAGGCGCGGTCGTGGTCATGCAGCTTCGGCACCACGATGTGGCTGCCCTGCACCAGCCGCACATTGCGCGCATTGTTGCGGCCGACAACGCCCGACAGGATCCGGTCGACCCACGGCCCGCCGGCATTGACGATCAGCCGCGCCTTCACGGTTTCGCGCCTGCCGGTGGCGCGGTCGGCGATGGTCACCGCCCATATGCCATCCTGGCGCTCGGCCGAGACCACCTCGGTGCGGGTGCGGATGATGGCGCCCCGGTCGGCCGCGTCGCGGGCGTTGAGCACCACCAGGCGCGCGTCGTTGACCCAGCAGTCGGAATACTCGAAGCCTTTGGAAAACAGCGGCTTGAGCGGCTTGCCGACCGGCGATGTTTTCAGGTTCACGGTTCTGGTGCCGGGCAGTAGCTTGCGCTTGCCAATATGGTCATAGAGGAACAGCCCGAGCCGCAACAGCCAGGCCGGGCGCATGTCCTTGTGGTGCGGCAGCACGAAGCGCAGCGGCCAGATGATGTGCGGCGCATTCGACAAGAGCACTTCGCGTTCGCTCAATGATTCCCGCACCAGCCGGAACTCGTAATATTCGAGATAGCGGAAGCCGCCATGGATCAGTTTCGACGACCAGGACGAGGTGCCTGACGCAAGATCGTTCATCTCCGCCAGGAACACCGAATAGCCGCGTCCGATCGCATCCCGGGCAATGCCGCAGCCATTGATGCCGCCGCCAATGACGAAAACGTCGTAGAGCCTGTCATCCGTCATTGAAATTCCCGTCACGCGATGCACCGATCACAATTTTCTAATTCGAAACAATATCGAATGTCAAAAGAAAACAAACGAAAGAAAAACAATGAATCGCGCGCGTCGTCATCCGGGCTCAAAACACCGCTTCGGCGATCAGCAGCCAGACGCCGGTGGTGGCCGCCGCCAGCGCGGTGCCCAGCGTCATCGAGGACGACGCGAGCCGCTGACCGGTGCCCAGGCGGCTGGCGATCAGCCAGGAATTGACGCCGGCCGGCAGGGCGGCGGCGGCCACCACCACCTTGGCCTGGAGCTCGGGCAGGCCCAGGAGCAGCGCCATGCCGAGCGCTACCGCCGGCATCAGCATCAGCTTGAGCAGGACCATCACCAGCGCCTGCGGGATCTGGCCGCGGATGCCGTAGCCCTGCAGCGCCATCCCCATGGCAAACAGCGCCAGCGTGCCGGCGACGCCCGCCATGCTGGCGATCACCCGGTCGGCGACCTCCGGAATGCCGATGCCCGAAAGCCGCACCAGAAGCCCGCCAAGAATGCCGAGGATCAGCGGGTTGGAGAACAGCTGGCGCAGGAAGCCGGTCACCAGCGCCACAATAGATTTGGTTTCGGTGCCTGCGCCATCGCGCTTGAGCGCCCACTCGAACAGGATGATCGAGGCGGCCATCATGATCGGCATGTGCACCGACACGATCTGCGACAGGATGGCGAGCCCAGCCTCACCATGGATGCCCGAAATCAGTGGAATGCCCAACAGCACCAGGTTGGAAAATCCGGCCGTCACGCCCGCCACCACGCCCGAGCGCGCATCGCGGCCAAAGCCTGCGCGAATGATGAGATGCGCCGAACTCCAGGTGACCAGCACGGCGGTGAAATAGGCCGCCCACAAGATCCATGGCGCGCCGTGATCGAAACTCGCCGTGGCGATGATGCGAAACAACAGCAGCGGCACGGCGATGGTGAAAACGAAATCCGAAAGCCCGTCGCCGGTCTCGGTTCTCAACACCCGCAAACCCGCCGCGGCGTAGCCGATGCCGATCAGCGTGAACACGACGAGGATGGTTTCGGCGAAGGGTGGCATCGGGAGACTCGGGAATTTGATGGCGGGACTTTCGTCATAGCCCGTGCGGGGCGTAAGGCAAAGTGCGGGGATGGATGGCGGGCGCGGGTGTCCAGCCGATAGGTCATTTACAAAACAGACCGGATAGGTGGTTTACAGTTTCTGCCGTGCCCCCTTCCCACAGCCTGCCGCAAAGACCGTTCCCCGCTTGAAGCGCGGCCAAGTTGGCGCTAGGGCTTGTCGCGCCAATCCAGACTGGGAACCTTGTCATGACCGCCTTCTCCCGCTTTACGCCGCTTGCCGAATCCTTGCCGCCGACCGTGCCGTTTGTCGGGCCGGAAACCCAGGAGCGGGCGCGCGGCGCGAAGTTCATCGCCCGGCTTGGCGCCAATGAGAGCGGCTTTGGGCCGGCGCCGTCGGTGATCGCGGCGATCACTCGCGAAGCGGGGCTGAGCTGGCGCTATGGCGATCCGGAGAACCATGATCTGCGCATGGCGCTGGGCGACCATCTGGGGTTGGCGCCGGAACGGGTTGTGGTTGGCGAGGGGATCGACGGTCTTCTGGGGCTGATCGTGCGGCTGATCGTGGAGCCCGGAACGCCGGTGGTCACCTCGCTTGGGGCCTATCCGACCTTCAATTTTCATGTGACGGGCTTTGGCGGCAGGCTGGTCACCGTGCCCTACCGCAATGACCGCGAGGATCTGGACGCACTTCTTGAAGCCGTACGCCGCGAGAATGCGGCGCTGGTCTATCTTTCCAATCCCGACAATCCGATGGGGACCTGGCATTCGGCCGAAGCGGTGGTTGAATTTGCCAAAGCGCTGCCCGAGACCACGCTGCTGGCGCTCGACGAGGCTTACGGCGAGACCGCGCCGGCTGAGGCGCTGCCAGCGATCGCGGCGCTGTCGGACATGCCCAACGTGCTCAGGTTCCGGACTTTTTCGAAAGCCTATGGGCTGGCGGGACAGCGGGTCGGCTATGTCTTTGGGGTCGAGGAAACGGTGTCGCGGTTTCACCGGGTGCGCAACCATTTTGGCGTCAACCGGCTGGGCCAGGCGGCGGCGCTCGCAGCACTTCAGGATCAGTCCTGGCTCGATCATGTTGTGAGCCAGGTCACTGCGTCGCGCGACCGGATCGCATCCATTGCGCAAGGGCACGGGTTTGCGCCGATCGCCTCGGCCACCAATTTCGTCACAATCGATTGCGGCCGGGATGCGGCTTACGCCAAGGCAATCCTCGACGGGCTTGTCAGCCGCGGCGTGTTCATCCGCATGCCCGGCGTGGCGCCGCTCAACCGCTGCATCCGCATTTCGACCGGACCGGAGGCTGAGATCGGCATTTTTGAGGAAACCTTGTCGGACGTCGTGAAAGAACTGGGCTGAGGCGGAACCAGCAACAAAGAAGCCGCGACCGACCAGTCCTGGTCAATCGCGGCTTATGTGAAAGCCTCTCCGGTTTGTCCGGATTTTTGGCCCCCGCCTCGTTCCCCTCGAGGTAAGTTCGTTGCAAAGGCGGCATGCGATTGCCCGGATGGGCGCCCTGCCCTGCAAAGGCGTCTTCGGCTCGATGCCGTGATCAATGCATGGTCATCCATTCCCGCGCCGCGCGGAGCGCGCTGGCGAGATCGGCCTTGCTCATGCTTTCGGCCAGCTCGGCGCGCAAGGTCGCGGCCCGGTCCGAACCCTTGATGGCGGCAATGTTGAGCCATTTGTGGGCGGCGATGTAATCGACCGCGCAGTCGCGACCGGTTGCGTACATCAGGCCCATTTCGCAGAAAATGTCGGCGCGGGCTTCGCCACCGATGGCTGCCTGGTCGTGATCGTGAATTTCGTAACGTGCCATTTTTCAGTCCCCGTAAAACTCGTGTTTCGTTGTCCCTGTCAGCCCTTGAGAGCCGGCGTTAGCGTTCATTCGTCCGGGTTGGCCCGGCGCTGTCTTGTTGGATTGAAGTGTGCCGTGATCGGCTGAAAACCGCGTTAAATTGCATGCTTAACCGCGAGCGAACAAAGTCCAAAGGCTTGGTAAATTTGCGATTTCGTTAAACATCCAAGACCTTGGCTTTCGGCCATAGTGGCGATTTTGAGCGCTTGAGCGCGGTCGAAAAAAGATACGAAGCACTAACCAAACATCCATTGCATTTTCTGAAAAAGCACTGGGAGCGGGAAAGGGTCGCTTAAAATTTCAGGCTTCGGGCAGCGCCCTGCCCTGGAGCCACACGCCTCGAAAAAGCCGTTCGCGCGGATGGAATCCCAGTTTACCTTTACGTAGACGTAAGTTAAGTAAGGTGTGCGCTGGAGGTGGCGCCTATCTGGAGGAACATCATGATTCGCAAACTGATTGCAGCAGGCGTGCTGATTGCCGCCATGACTGCCCCGGCGTTGGCCGATCCGATTGAAGGCAACTGGAAAACCAAGAGCGGCGAGACCGCCGCAATCAGCAAATGTGGCGGCGCCTTCTGCGTCAAGCTCACCACCGGCGACCATGCCGGCAAGAACATCGGCAAAATGACCGGCGCCGAAGGCAAATATTCCGGCACGATCACCGATCCGAAAAAGGACAAGACCTATTCGGGTTCCGCGTCGATTTCCGGAGCCACCATGAAGATGAAGGGTTGCGTGCTCGGCATTCTGTGCCGCTCGGAGAACTGGGCCAAGATGTAATCCGGGCTTCGGCCCTCATCGACCAATAATTGGACCCGCGCCGGCATTTTGGCGCGGGTCTTTCTGTCTCAGGTACTACTGCTGCCTGACGCCTGATTACCGCGCGGTCTGACCGAACAGCACCTTTTGCGCGTCCTTGTCCCCGGCGAGATTTTTCCGGAATTCGATTCCCACCGCGCAGCCCCTGGCCACCGCCGGCCGGGCCAGCATGGTCTCGAACCAGCGTTCGAGATGGGGGAAATCGCCCAAATCCTGGCCCTGGTTCTTGTGCGGCTTGACCCAGCCGATGCAGGCCATGTCGGCGATCGAATAGTCGCCGGCGAGGAATTCCCGATCGGCCAGCCGCCGGTTCATCACGCCATAGAGCCGGTTGCACTCCCTGGTGTATCGGTCGATGGCGTAAGCCACCTGTTCGGGCGCGTATTGGCGGAAATGATGCGCCTGGCCCGCCATCGGACCGAGCCCGCCCACCTGCCAGAACAGCCACTCATCCACCTCAACCCGCGCCCGCTCGCCGGCTGGATAGAACCGGTCGAACTTGCGGCCGAGATACTGCAGGATGGCGCCGGACTCGAACACCGAAATCGGCGCGCCGTCCGGGCCTTCGGGATCGATGATCGCCGGCATCCGGTTGTTGGGCGAAATCGCCAGGAAGGACGGCTCGAACTGCTCGCCGCGGCCGATATTGATGTAGTTGACCGCATAGGGAACGCCCAGTTCCTCCAGCATGATGGTGATCTTCCAGCCATTCGGCGTCGGCCAGTAATACAAGTCGATTGGCAGGGTCTGAGTGATCATGAGCCATTCCTTTGGTTGCCGCCGACAGGTTTGGAATGGGCGCCGGCATTTGGCAAGCCTGGCGGCGACGGCTCACGTTAACGTGTTTGAACGGCAGATGAACGGAGGTCTCAGGCGCCGTTCAGCCAAGTCATGCGAATGTTCTGATCACCACAGGGAACCAGACGCATGGCCATCCTCGCTCGCCGCTTCACCATCATCAGCCTGATCTTCGTGATTTTCGCGATGCTGATGGCCGCGGCGGTCGCCAATACCGGGCGGGCAAGCCATGGCTGGCGCAATGGAGCCAGCGACGCCTGCGTCTTTCATCCCGCACTGAAATGCATGGCTTTGCCCGCAACCCGGCCGACGAGGATTAAACAATGACTATCCTGACCCATGGCGCGATCGCCACCTTCCTGCGGATGACCGCATTGACCGCTTTCCTGGTTGGCCCTGTCGGCGCCTATGCCTATGCCCAGACCGGCGACAAGCAGACCGGCGCGTCGGGCGCCGGATTCGTGCTTTACATGAGCCTTCAGCGCAACCGTATGTGATCCGGACGCCGCCGTTTGGCGGGCCCGGAGATGTGCTGCTTTCCGTCTTCGCGGACTCAGCTGAAACAGCTTCCGGTTTGCCTGTCTTTTCCTTGTCAACGTTTCTCGTATATAACGGCGCATGAACCAGCGAATCTCTTTTCACTCCGCCAACGGCTTCCTGACACCTGATCCGATCGAACCGCAGGAGTTTTCCGACGCGGCAAGTGCGGTTGCGGCACTGGAAGCCATTTACGAACGCAACACCCGCTTTTTGTGCGAGGCCTTTGAAAGCCTGGCGACGGAAAAGCCGGAAGGCCGCTACCGGGCCTATTATCCCCAGGTCAGCCTTGAGACGACATCCTTCGGCAAGGTCGATTCGCGGCTGTCCTACGGGCATGTGGTCTCGCCCGGACACTACGCCGCCACCATCACAAGGCCGTCGTTGTTTCGCTCCTATCTGACCAAACAGTTTGACCTGCTGCTGCGCAATCATGGCGCGCCGCTGACAATCTCGGAATCCGATACCCCGATCCCGCTGCATTTCGCCTTTGGCGAGGGCGCGTATGTCGAGGCGGCGGTGGCTGAAAAACTCGACATGCCGCTGCGCGACCTGTTCGATACGCCCGATCTCGCCACCACCGACGACGAGATCGTCAACGGGCTCTATGAGCCCAAGCCCGGCGAATTGCTGCCGCTCGCGCCGTTCAAGGCGCAGCGCATCGACTATTCGCTGGCGCGGCTGTCGCACTACACCGCCACCGCGCCCGATCATTTCCAGAATTTCGTGCTGTTTACCAATTACCAGTTCTACATCGACGAATTCTGCGAGCATGCCCGCTCGCTGATGGAGGAAACCGGTCATGAGTATGAGGCCTTCGTCGAGCCAGGCAACCTGACCACGCCCTTCGGCCATGGCAGCCCGACCGAGGGTGTGGCGCCGCCGCGCCTGCCGCAGATGCCGGCCTATCACTTGAAGCGCAAGAATCATGGCGGCATCACCATGGTCAATATCGGCGTCGGACCCTCCAACGCCAAGACCATCACCGACCATATCGCCGTGCTCAGGCCGCATGCCTGGCTGATGCTGGGCCACTGCGCCGGCCTGCGCAACAGCCAGAATCTCGGCGACTATGTACTGGCGCACGCCTATGTCCGCGAGGATCACGTGCTCGACGACGACCTGCCGTCCTGGGTGCCGATCCCGGCGCTGGCCGAGGTGCAGGTGGCGGTGCAGGAAGCGGTGGCCGAGGTGACCGGGCTTGATGGCTACGATCTCAAGCGCATCATGCGCACCGGCACGGTGGCGACCATCGACAACCGCAACTGGGAGCTCCGCGACCAGCGCGGGCCGGTGCAGCGGCTGTCGCAATCGCGCGCCATCGCGCTCGACATGGAATCGGCCACCATCGCCGCCAACGGCTTCCGCTTCCGGGTGCCCTACGGCACGCTGCTCTGCGTCTCCGACAAGCCGCTGCATGGCGAACTCAAACTGCCCGGCATGGCCTCGGCCTTCTACAAGAACCAGGTCAACCAGCACCTCAAGATCGGCCTGCTGGCGATGGAAAAACTCGCCGCCATGCCGTCCGAACGGCTGCATTCGCGCAAACTCAGAAGTTTTTTCGAGACGGCGTTTCAGTGAGGAAGGCCCGGAGGTATACCTCCTATCCTTATTGTCGCGGCTTTAACGCAATTGTTGGAATTTAAAATTCTCTTCCGGCAGCATGTGATGCAATTTTGCGTAAATATGAGATGCGAAATTTGTAAGCGTGCTACTATGAAGAAGTAGCAAACGCTTGTATCACAGCTAAAGGGAAGCTCTCGCAAAGGTCCGAATGGCCCGGATTTCGAGCGGCAGTAGGGACGTAGAGTGATAAGACCAGAGCAACTTCCAGACTATACGAGTCCTCCGCTGAACGAAGTTGTTCTAGGCGTGCAGTTTGCTCCAGCGCGCAATTACCACCAAATTCAAGCATACGAAGTTTGGCAGCTTTTCGAAGAGACATTTCCTAATGTGGAAGAGTATCCTGCCATCCCTCCGGCGTTCGAGACATTTGGGCTTCCTACTGGACCTCAGATGAATTTTGGCTTTGTTACTGGTGCGCAACATGATCGTTTTTGGTTCCTCTCCCCCAAAAAGGAAGAACTGATCCAATTCCAAAGCGACAGACTGCTACACAATTGGCGAAAAGTTGGCGATCAAACAAACGAGTACCCCCGTTTCGAACGTATGATCGTCAACTTTGAGAATGAACTAAATAAGTTGGAGAAATATTTCACTTCTCTCGCTTCGCAGCGACTGAACATTAATCAGTGCGAAATTTCTTACATAAATCATATTCAAATCGGAAATGAACGCGACGGTCTAGGTATCTCAGACGTATTGCGGTTTGCACAATTTCAAGGCGAGCAGCCTGAAGATGTTTCATTCTCGTTTAGAAACACCATATATGATGAGAAGTCGGGGCCCATCGGCCGCATAATCGGCGAAGCTCAGATTGGAGTAAACAATCTGAATCAAAGCCGTATTATTATGCTTACAATTACCGCGCGTGGCGCTCCTACAGAACCAAATATATCCGGTGCGTTGAATTTCTTGAAACTTGGTCGCGAAATGGTGGTGAATACGTTTACGGATGTCACAACTGATTTGTGCCATAAACTTTGGGGAAGAACAAAATGAGTTGGTCGGGAGCAAACTCCGCGTTTTCGCGCATTCCTAGGCTGTCATCTGCCGGACAAATGAACGTCTCCCCGGCTAAAGCCGATACCTCCGCAAGCCGCACTTCATCTTTGAGCAGACTTATTGTTCAGGCCCCGCGTCGCGCTTGGCGAGAAGAAGTTGAGGCAACACTATCTGAGTTAGTGAGGTTGCCGGTTGGTTGGGATGGCTACCGGGCGGAACCTGTGAGTTTCGAGACGGCCAACTTTGCACTGCGAATGCTTGAAAGTATTTGCGGGAATGACACCCCCGTGCCGCAATTGGTCCCCGGTGATGGCGGTGACATGCAAATTGAATGGCACACTCATAAGGGTGACATTGAGCTACATGTTCGAGGGGCAAACAGTGTTCATGCGTGGCGTTCGAGCGAAAACACCGGCCCAAACGGAGAAGAAATTGGTTTGACTTTTAATTTCTTGCCTATCGTCGCTTGGATTGAACAGTTGTCGGAGCCAATGGTTGATGCTGACGCCGCCGCCGCGTGATGAAAACAATAATGTTACACCTCACGACCATGCGGGAATAGCCAATTCGGATGGCATAATTCGACGTGTGTCCGAGAAACAAGTTGTCACGGACAAGTTCGGAAACAGGGTCCTGTCGTCCTATGTTTTCAAAGCATCATCTTCCGGTGCCTATCCCGGAAAATCGGTGGATTTGGAAGCATTGATCATGGAAGCAGGTATTGATCCTAAAGTCTTTGTAACCACGCCGCGCTGGTGCGGATCAATCCGCTACACGGCAGGGCTATTGCGTGGGCTTGGTTTGCAGGTGGGATTTGAACCCCTTGAAGAAGAACATCCCCACCCTGCCAATCCCTATCATGGCGAAGTGTGGGGAGATTTCAACAAAGAGCAGCAGAAGCAACTTCGCGCGCGCGCAGCTTGGTATGTGACAATGGACGGGGTTTTCATCCTCGAGCAGACGGCCAAGGCCGAATAGTCGGAGAATTGAATGAAGCAGATAGGTCAGGCTTCGGCTACACCCTAGACAGATTGCCTAGAACGTTGCGGTGAAATCAAATATATTCTTCACATATTGGTATAGACCGGACCCTCGCCGCCCTGAGGCGGGACCCAGTTGATGTTCTGGTTGGGGTCCTTGATGTCGCAGGTCTTGCAGTGGACGCAGTTCTGCGCGTTGATGACGAAGGTCGGCGTGCCGTTGGTTTCGACCCATTCATAGACACCAGCCGGGCAATAGCGCGTCGATGGGCCGGCATAGACATCGTGTTCGGAGGTCTTCTGCAGCTCCAGGTTCTTGACCTTGAGATGCACCGGCTGGTCTTCCTCGTGATTGGTGTTGGACAGAAACACCGAGGACAGCCGGTCGAAGGTGAGCACGCCGTCCGGCCGTGGATAGTCGATCTTCTTGTGCTGCGCCGCGGGCTCGAGCGCTGCGTAATCCGGCTTGCCGTGTTTCAGGGTGCCGAAGGGCGAGAAGCCGAACAAGGTGTTGAGCCACATGTCGAGCCCGCCCAACGCCACGCCGCCGATGGTGCCGAGCTTCGTCCACATCGGCTTGACGTTGCGGACCTTCTTCAGGTCCGCGCCGATCTCGGAAGCGCGCCAGCCGGAATCATAGCCGTCGAGCGTGTCCTGCGCCCGGCCGTTGGCGATGGCTTCCGCCGCATGTTCGGCCGCCATCATGCCCGACAGCACGGCGTTGTGCGACCCCTTGATGCGGGCGACATTGACGAAACCGGCCGAGCAGCCGATCAGCGCGCCGCCCGGGAAGGCGAGTTTCGGCACCGACTGCCAGCCGCCTTCGGAAATGGCCCGCGCGCCGTAGCCGATCCGCTTGCCGCCCTCGAACACGGAAGCGATCGCCGGATGGGTCTTGAAGCGCTGGAATTCCTCGAACGGCGACAGATAGGGATTCTTGTAGTTGAGGTGGAGGACGAAGCCGACGGCCACCTGATTGTCTTCAAGGTGATACAGGAACGAACCGCCGCCGGTCTTCAGGTCAAGCGGCCAGCCGAACGAATGCTGCACCAGGCCGGGCCTGTGATGCTCGGGCTTGACCTGCCAGAGTTCCTTGAGCCCGATGCCGTATTTCTGCGGTTCGCAGTCCTGGTCGAGCTTGAAGCGGGATATCAGCTGCTTGGCCAGCGAGCCGCGCACGCCTTCGCCGATCAGCACGTATTTGCCCAAAAGCGCCATGCCGCGGGCGAAGCCGGGGCCGGGTTCGCCGTTGCGCTCGACGCCCATGTCGCCGGTGGCCACCCCGATCACCGCGCCCGCCTCGTTGGTCAGCACCTCGGTGGCGGCAAAACCCGGATAGATCTCGACGCCCAGCGCTTCGGCGCGCGCGGCCAGCCATTTGGTGACGTTGGACAGCGAGACAATGAAATTGCCGTGATTGTTCATCAAGGGCGGCATCAGGAAATTCGGCAGCCGGACCGAACCGGCCGGTCCAAGCACCAGGAAATGATCGGCGCTCACTGCGGTCTTGAACGGATGCTCGGGATCATCGCGCCAATCGGGAATGAGCTTGTCGATGCCGACCGGATCGACCACCGCGCCCGAGAGAATATGCGCGCCGACTTCGCCGCCCTTTTCGAGAACGACGACCGTGAGGTCCGCATTGAGCTGTTTGAGCCGGATCGCCGCGGACAGGCCGGCTGGTCCCGCGCCGACGATCACCACGTCAAATTCCATGCTCTCGCGCTCGTCAACCTCGTTCACATCAGTCATCGGACGTCCTCACCTCTTTGATCCGGCGACGCCCCGCTGCGGCGAACGCGTCAAATCACTTCACACATCGGGCTCTGGCGCCGGTCCGGAGCTGGAACACGCGGGCTTCCAGACCCAGGGCCGGGCCTTGCGGCCAGCTCATCCTGTCATGGCAAATGGCGCGCGCGAAGTCGAGCCGGGATGCGACAGGATTTGCATTGTCACCTAGCAAATATTGACGCTGACGTAAACGTCAAGAACTCAGATTCTGATTGAGGGGAAGCCTGATGCATGTCGCGTTCAAACGGATTCGTTTGAGCGCTAACGTAGATGCATTGATGCAAAGTGCTACAGCGACCTTTGCGCATCCAATTGGATGCGCCGCGCTGGTGTGGCAACGGCAAAGCCAGGCGCGCGCCCGCCTCGCCGTCATCCAATTCAGCGGAGCGTCAGGTCGCGGCGGCAAAGGCGGGCTGCATCGACAGCACCAGCACCGCGCCGGCGACATTTCCGTCCTTGCCGGCCAGCGGCGACATCCGGCAATTGATCGCGAACAAGCGGCCATTGAAATCGGCGGCCTCGTAGCCGTAGGCAAGCCGGGCGCCGCCAAAACACTGGTCAAGGCGCGGCTTGGCCCGGACCTGATACCGTTCCGCACTTATCATGTCGAGCAAATGGCTGCCGATAAAGTCGGACGGACGCTTGTTGTGAAAGTCGGCATTGCGTTTGTTGCAGTAGAGATAGCGGTAATCGAGACCGATAACCGCGACACGCTCCGGCACAGATTCAAGAACCAATTCGTGCAATGACGGATCGTAGCCTTCAGGCAACATATCCAGCTCCGACACCGAACGGGTCTTCTTCAGTTCCGCGCCGAAATCCATGTAGCGGTCAAACAGCGAAGTCATCATCTTCGTGTAGCGCCCGACACTGCCGCAATCTTCGCAATTTCTCAGCGCAAGGCGGTTAAAAAACCCGATCTGTATTGAAATGTCACTCCGGCTGCGCGCCTGTATGTGGAAAATCTGAAGCATGATCATTTGCAGTTGAGCGTCAAGCCGGGAGATCTGTTCTTCGTCCTCACGGCCGACAGCGGACAGCAGTTGGCTGGCAATGCGATCAAACTGTTGAATAAGCTCATAGAGCATCAAAACACCGATCGTCAGTTTCCCTTGGGAAACAACTTACAGTGATATTCGCGCGCTGTCGACAATCACCCGATTGGCATGCTGAACGCTGTCGAAACCGTCCGTCCCGTTTCGCCCGCCGAACCTCTGTTCAGAGCGACGCGCGCTCCGCCAGTTTGGCCAGATCCGGCACCTCGACATGGCGGTTGTTGGCAATCAGGATGATCCCATCCTTGCGCAATCTGGTCATCTGCCGGCTCACGGTTTCAATGGTCAGGCCAAGGAAATCGGCAATGTCGGATCGCGTCAGCGGCAATTCGAACCGCACCAAATCGGCCTCCGACGCGGGATCGATATTGGTTGCTATCAGGAACAGGAAGCTCGCCACCTTTTCGGAGGCGGTCTTCCGCCCCAGCGTCAACATCCAGTCGCGCGCTTCATCGAGCTCCTTCAGCGTCTGCTCCAGCAGCCTGTGCTCAAGCTCCGGCGTCTCCCTGATCATCCGCTCTATCACGGATTTGGGGAAACTGCAGATATCGACAGCGGTGGCGGCGTCCGCGGTGACACCGCCGGTCGCCCGAAACGGCCGCCCGAGGAAATCCGGCGCGAATTGCAGACCGACGATCTGCTGACGGCCATCGGCCATCATCTTGGTCAACTTCACCACACCCGAAATTATGTTTGCATAGCTTCCGGCATCCCGGCCTTCACCGATCAATTCGGATCCGGACTCGACATATCTGCGGTTTGACTGCTTGTTGAGGCTGATCAGCTGGGCGGCGGACAACGCCCCGCACACGCCGCGGTGACGCGCTTCACACGCCCGGCACAGCACCGGAATTTCGGAATTGTGGATGTCTTTGCGAGGCGCGTCCATCAAACCCTCGTTTCCGTGCAAGCCAAACCGCCAGAACCTCTTGCCCTGCCGGCGCCCCGCGCACGGATCGTGCTGGGCACAAAAAACAGCGGGGTTTGATCAAAGTCAAGGCGGAAGCGCCTTGCATGGTCATTGTGGCCCCTCACACATGAGAGATGCCAAATGCAAAAAGAGTTTGTCCGCAAACACGGTGGTCCGGCGCCACGTTATACCAGCTATCCCACCGCTCCGCATTTTCATGCCGGAATTGACGGCGATGTTTACGCACGCTGGCTGCGCCGACTCAAGCCGGGGCAAACGCTGTCGCTCTACATCCATATTCCCTATTGTGACCGGCTTTGCTGGTTCTGTGGCTGCAACACCAAACAGACCCTGAAATACGAGCCGCTGAAAACCTATCTCGCCGCGCTTGAACACGAGATCGAGACGGTATCCGGCCTGATTGATCCGGACTGCCGGGTGACCGCGCTGCATCTGGGCGGCGGCTCGCCAACCATGCTGTACCCTGAAGACATGGTGGCGCTGGACAAGGCGCTGCGCAGCAGGTTCAATTTCGACGCGGATGCCGAAATCAGCGTCGAAATGGACCCCAACGATCTCACCGCCGAAAAATATGACGCGCTTGCGGCCATCGGACTGACCCGCGCCTCTATTGGAGTTCAGGATTTCGACGAAAAGGTGCAAAAGGCCATCAACCGCGAGCAGACCTATGAGCAGACCCGTGAAGTCGTCGAGCAGGTCCGGGCCCGCGGTGTCCGGTCGGTCAATTGCGACGTGCTTTACGGCCTGCCGCACCAGACCCGTCAAACCATCGACCGGACCATCGAGCAGGTCCTCTCGCTCGCCCCGGACCGGATCGCCCTGTTCGGCTATGCCCATGTCCCATGGATGAAAACCCATCAGAAAATGATCGATGAAGCGGCCCTGCCCGATGTCACCGAGCGGTTTGCGCAAATGAACCGGGCGGCCTCATCGCTGACGGCGGCGGGCTATACCGCCATCGGCATTGATCATTTTGCCTTGCCGGGCGACAGCCTGGCGATCGCCGCCGCCGCCGGCACCATGCGGCGCAATTTCCAAGGCTACACCAGCGACACCGCCGACGCGTTGATCGGCATGGGAACCTCGTCCATCGGCCAGCTTCCGCAGGGCTATGTCCAGAATCAGCCATCGACCGGCGAATATCAGCGGCAGGTCAATCTCGGCGCGTTGCCGGTTGTGCGCGGCTTCGAGTTGTCAGAGGAAGACCGCATCCGCGCCCGCATCATCGAGCTTCTGATGTGCGATTTCGCCTTTTCCTTCGCGACGATCCGGCATGAATTTGGCGGCGCCGCCGAGAGCATCCTGGATGAAGCCGAGTATCTGGCACGGTGCGACACCGATGGCATGATCGAATTCTCCGGCGGACTTTTCCAGGTCACCGCCAAGGGCAAGCCGTTCGTGCGCTCGGTCGCCTCGGCGTTTGACGGCTATTTCGGCACCGGCGCCGCCCGTCACTCGCTTGCGGTCTGATCCCGCCGCTCCGATCTGATCAACCGCGGCGGGCCGGGCCATAAAATCGCGCGCAAAGAAGGCATTGGCTTTTGCGCCGGATTTTTCTATAGCTTCGCTCAAACATCTATCCAATGAGGACATGAGCGTGACCGCAACATTTGACAAGGTCGCCGATATCATCGCTGAAACCAGCGAGATTGACCGCGATTCCATTACCCCTGAAAGCCACACGATTGACGATTTGGGTATCGACAGCCTCGACTTTCTCGACATCGTGTTTGCTGTCGACAAGGAGTTCGGCATCAAGATCCCGCTCGAGCAGTGGACTCAGGAAGTCAATGACGGCAAGGCCTCGACCGAGGAGTATTTCGTGCTCGGCAATCTCTGCGCCAAGATCGATGAGCTGAAAGCCGCGAAGGGTTGATGCCCGGCACGGCGGAATTCGCTCATGCAACTTGAATATTTCCAGATGATCGACCGCATTGAAGCGCTGGATCTTGAAGCGGGCAATCTGGTGGCAAGCTCGACCGTACCCGGCGCCAGCCCGGTGTTCGAAGGGCATTTCCCGGGCATGCCGCTGGTTCCGGGCGTGCTGCTGATCGAAACCATGGCGCAGGCCAGCGGCTTTCTGGTTCTGGCCGCGACTGATTTTGCGGCGATGCCGTTCCTGATGTCGGTTGACGGCGCCAAGATGCGCGATTTCGTCAAGCCCGGCGCATTGCTGGAGATCACCGCCACGCTGGAACATGAAGGCTCGGGTTACGCGGTGACCAAGGCAAGAATATCAAGCGGCGGCAAAAAAGTGGCCGATTGCCAGCTCAAACTGAGAACGGTTGCCTTTGACCAGGTTCCGCTTGCCGGCATCGTCCGCACCCGGGCCGCGGAAGTGGGGCTCTTGACCGCGATGGCGAAAGCCACAGGAGATCGGCTATGACACAGACACGCCATGACGTGGTGGTAACAGGCATCGGCCTGGTAACCTCGCTCGGGGTCGGGCACCAGGTGCATTCCGGCAAGCTGATCGGCAGCACCGACCCGGTCAGGACAACCGACAGCGAGCGGTTTGCGCCTTACACCGTCCATCCCCTGCCCGAAATCGACTGGTCCGAGCAGATCCCGCGCCGCGGCGACCAGCGCCAGATGGAGAACTGGCAGCGGCTTGGCGTCTACGCGGCCGGACTGGCGCTTGAGGACGCCGGGCTCAAGGGCGATCTCGATGCCTGTGCCTCGATGGACATGATCGTGGCCGCCGGCGGCGGCGAGCGCGATGTCGCGGTCGATACGTTGATCATCGAGGAAGGCCGCAAGCGCAACGACCGCGAGCAATTGCTGACCGAAAAGCTGACCACCGAACTGCGCCCGACCCTGTTCCTGGCGCAATTGTCCAATCTGCTCGCCGGCAATATTTCCATTGTCCACAAGGTCACAGGGTCTTCGCGCACCTTGATGGGCGAGGAAGGCGCGGGCATTTCCGCCATCGAAACAGCCTATGCCCGCATTGCCGCCGGCCAATCGACCCATTGCCTCGTCGGCGGCGCCTTCATCTCCGAACGCTGGGACATGCTGATGGTGATCGAAGCACTTCAAGGTCTCGGCAAGAATCCGAATCAGCCGTTCTGGAACAGCGACGGCCAGGCGAGCGGCGTCAATCTGGGGACATCCGGCGCGTTTCTGGTGCTCGAATCACTTGAGCACGCCAAGGCGCGCGGCGCGCACATCTATGCCCGTCTCGACGCCGTTCTTGGCGATCGCGGTCCGCGCGATGATGGCCGGATGGAACAGCGTCTCGCCCGCCTCGCCGACGACACCGGCGCCAACGATACCGGCGCCGACACCGTGGTGTTTTGCGGCGCGTCCGGCTTTCCCGAGATCAGCGGCCGTGAACGGGCGTTTCTTCAAGACCGGTTTCCCACGGCGCCGCTGCGCACCATCGGCGCCCTGTTCGGACATAGCCTCGAAGCCCAGTTCCCCACCGGATTGGCCTTGGCCTGCCTGGCGCTGGACGCCGACGCGCCGATCAGCCCGTTTGCCGCAGGCGAAGACGCCGCCGCACCGGTTGCGGCCAATTCGGCCATCGTGACCACGGTCGGCCATGCCCGCGGCGAAGGCATCGCCCGCCTGTCGAGAATGTCATGAGACGGAGACAGTCATGAGCAAAGCCGCTTACAGGGACCATCTTGGCCGGCCGCTGGTCGCCGTCACCGGCATGGGCGTCGTCTCCTCGCTGGGCCAGGGAATTGAAGACAACTGGGCGGCGCTGACGGCCGGACAATCCGGAATTCACGCCATCACCCGGTTCCCCTCGGAAGGCCTGTCCACCCGCATCTGCGGCACCGTCGATTTCATCGACATTCCTGTCGCTAACGCGGTCGAACGCTCCTTTGCCTTTGCCCGCGAAACCACGCTTGAGGCGCTGGCCCAAGCCGGCTTTTCAGGCGAGTTCGGTGGCCCGCTGTTTCTGGCCGCCCCGCCGATCGAACCGGAATGGAGCGCCCGCTTCGAACTCGGCGACCGGGTCCGGCCTGAGCAGATGACCGGAAACGCCTATGAGCAGTTTCTCGCGGTGTTGCGCGAGACCGCCGACCCGGCCTTCCATGAAGCGATCCTGTTTGGCGCGATTTCCGAGCGTCTGGCCGAACAGTTCGGCACACGCGGCCTGCCGGTGACGCTGTCGACTGCCTGCGCCTCCGGCGCGACCGCAATCCAGCTCGGCGTCGAGGCGATCCGCCAGGGCCGCACCGACCGGGCGCTCAGCGTCGCCACCGACGGCTCGGTCAGCGCCGAATCGCTGATCCGCTTTTCGCTGCTCTCGGCGCTGTCGACCAACAACGACCCGCCCGAGAAGGCGTCGCGCCCCTTTACCAAGGACCGCGACGGCTTCGTCATCGCCGAGGGCGCGGCCACGCTGGTGCTTGAATCGCTGGAAGCGGCGATTGCCCGCGGCGCCCGCGTTCTGGGCATCATCAGCGGCTGCGGCGAGAAAGCCGATGATTTCCACCGCACCCGCTCCTCGCCCGGCGGCGCGCCGGCGATCGCCACCATTCGCGCGGCTCTGGACGACGCCGGGATTTCGGCCGATGAAATCGGCTACGTCAACGCCCATGGCACATCGACGCCGGAAAACGACAAGATGGAGTATCTGGCCCTGTCGACCATTTTCGGCGACCGCATGGCGGATGTGCCGGTTTCATCGAACAAATCGATGATTGGCCACACGCTGACCGCCGCCGGCGCGGTGGAAGCGGTGTTTTCGCTGTTGACCATTGCCACCGGAGTGTTGCCGCCGACCATCAATTACGACACTCCGGACCCGACCATTCCGCTCGACGTGGTCCCAAATGTCAAACGGGAAGCGACGGTCAACAGTGTCTTATCCAACTCTTTCGGCTTTGGCGGACAAAACGCATGCCTTGTCATGTCGGCTGAACCCGCTTAAGGCATGTCGCGCTCCGGCGAGCCTTCCAAGGTCGCGGTGATCATGCCTGCTTTCAGGGCGTTGACGCACGGCGCTCTGGTAGCCCGCGTGCGGGCTCGAACATAAAATCCATGGCGGCCGATACGGCCCCGCCGAGTGGCGAAGGACGAGTACCATGCGGGCATTGCAGCTTATCGAAGACCGCAAGCTTGAAACCGTGGACCTGCCGCCGCCGCCGCCGCCGGGCATCGGTGAAGTCACTGTTTCGATCAAGGCGGTGGCGCTCAACCATATCGATGTCTGGGGATGGCGCGGCATGGCTTTCGCCAAACGCAAGATGCCGCTGGTCATCGGCGCCGAGGCCTCCGGCGTGGTTGACGACATCGGACACGGCGTCTCTGGCCTGCTTCCCGGGCAGCTTGTCTCGATCTACGGCGCGCGCACCTGCGGACTGTGCCGTCCCTGCCGCGAAGGCCGCGACAACCTGTGTGAGCATGTCAGCGGCGTCCACGGCTTCCATCTCGACGGTTTTGCGCAGGAGAAGGTCAATCTTCCGGCGCGGCTACTGGTCCCAGCGCCTCCCGGCGTCACCGCCATCGGCGCAGCGGTGGCTCCGGTCACCTTCGGCACCGTCGAGCACATGCTGTTCGACAACGCGAAACTCGAACCCGGCGAGACCATCCTCATTCACGCCGGCGGCTCGGGCATCGGCTCGGCGGCGATTCAGCTCGCCAAGAAGATCGGCTGCACGGTGATCACCACGGTCGGCTCGGACGCCAAGATCGAGCCGGCAAAGGCCCTGGGCGCCGACCACGTGATCAATTACCGCGAAGACCGTTTCGAGGGTGTGGTGCGCAAACTCACCAGGAAACGCGGCGTTGACGTGGTGTTTGAGCATGTCGGCGCCGACACCTGGGCGGGCTCGATGCTGTCGCTCAAGCGTGGCGGCCGGCTGGTGACCTGCGGCTCGACCTCCGGCGTTTCCACTCAGATGAACCTGATGATGCTGTTCCAGCAGCAATTGCGCCTGCTCGGATCCTTTGGTTGCCGCATGGAGAACATGGCCAACGCCATGCAGAAAATGGCGGCAAACCAGGTCCACCCGGTCATCGACACGGAAATCGGATTCGATGACATATCCGTGGCGCTTGCACGCATGGAAAGCAGGGATGTTTTCGGCAAGATCATCCTGAAAATGGATTGAGGCGTCGAAGCACCGGATGACCAACAAGACCCGCATGGCGCTGACGCGCATTGTCATTACCCTCCGGCGGGCCCGGGACTGGATCATTGCCACGGTGATCTTCGGCCTGTTGCGGCTGATCTCGCTGTTGCCGGCGCGCAAGGCGATCCCCCTCGTCGACTGGCTGGCGCGGCGCATTGGTCCCCTGACCCCGCGCCACAGGCTGGCGATGACCAATCTCGCCCGCGCCTATCCGGAAAAATCCGACGCCGAGCGCAGGCAGATCGCAGTCGACATGTGGGGCAACATGGCGAGACTGGCGGCTGAATATGTGTTCCTGGACCAGATTTTCGATTTTGACCCGGACTCCACCGAACCGGGATTGATCGAAGTCGACGGCGATGAGATTTTTGTGAAGCTGCGCGATTCCAACAAGCCGTTCATTGTGTTCACCGCCCATACCGGCAATTTCGAACTGCTGCCGATCGCCGCCGCCGCCTTTGGCCTTGACGTCATGGCGCTGTTCCGGCCGCCCAACAATCCCTATATCGCCAAACGCGTGCTTGCCGCCCGCCGCACCTCGATGGGTCACCTGGTGCCCTCGCGCGCCGGCGCCGCATTCACCCTGGCCCGGCGGCTGGAAAGCGGCGGCGGCGTTGGCATGCTGGTGGACCAGAAATTCCACAAGGGCGCCAAGACCAAGTTCTTCGATCTTGAGGCCCACACCAATCCGCTGCTGGCCAAGCTGCTCAGGCAATACAAATGTGATGTCTATCCGGCTCGCGCCATCCGCCTTCCCGGCGGACGCCACCGGTTGGTGGTCGAAGAGGCCATTGAGGTCCCACGGCAGGCCGACGGCAGCGTCGACATCGCCGCCACGTCACAACTGCTCAACGACAAGGTGGAAAGCTGGGTGCGGGAATATCCCGGACAATGGCAGTGGTTCCATGACCGCTGGCAGATCAAGCACCTGCTGAAATAGGCCTGAACCGGACCGCAACGCGCCCCGGATCATCTCAAAACGTGACAGCCTTTGCGCATTGAACGCTCGCGCACGGAGCAATTATGGTTTTTAGCGGGTGATGACGATGCGGGTGTTGCTGTTGCCGCTTTTCTGCACCAGCGAGAAAAACGTCGCCGCATGTTCGGGCGCCAGCCGCACACAACCATGCGAGGCGACGCGCCCGAGCCGCTTGGTTTCATAGGTGCCGTGAACCGCGTATCCGCCGCGGAAAAACACCGCATAGGGCATCGGCGCATTGTTGTACTTGCGCGAACGGTGATTGCGGGAAAGCCATTTCGCCGAGTAACTGCCCGTCGGCGTGGTATAGCCCTTGCGGCCGGTGGAAACCCGCCATTTGTATTTCACTCTGCCATGCTCGCTGACAACCATCGTCTGTGTTGACAGATCAATTTTCGCCACAAGCGTGGCCGCGAACGCCGAAGCAGATGAAAAGGGCATAAGCGCGAGGGCAAGGACCCCGGCCAAGAAGAGATTACGCATGATTGTTTCCCCAGTTGCCTTGAAGCTGTTTGTATAAGCTTCAAGGCTATCTGAACAGACAAGAGTATCAAATAGAGTTAATCTGGACGGCGGCATTCTAACCAACAGGCGGTTTCGGCTTTGTTGAGCTAGAGTGGCACAGTAAAACCCGCGACAACCAGCAGGGCGAGACAATCGCAGGCTCTGCGGAAAATCAGCAATCCGTCAGATATGTCCCGGGCGCCGGCAGCACCGCGTCCCGATCCGTTCAAGCTGGCTTCCATCACCCGTTCGCCGCCATACTGGCGCGGTCCGCCGAGCGCCAGTCCAAGCCCGCCAGCCATCGCTGCTTCGGGCCAGCCGGCATTGGGGGAGCGGTGCAGGCCCGAATCACGGAGCGCGGTTTCGGCGGCCCGCCGCAGGGCCGGCAACCCCTTGACCAGCCCGGCGCCGGCGGCAATCAGCAGTGCAGACAGGCGCGCCGCCGGCCAATTGGCGAGATCATCGAGCTTCGCCGCAGCGCGCCCGAAATCCCCGTGCCGGTCATTCAAGTGGCCGATCATGGAATCGGCGGTGTTGAGCATCTTGTAGGCCATCAGGCCGGGCAGACCCAGAACCGCGTACCACAGAGCCGGCGCAACGATGCCATCCGAGAAATTTTCAGCCAGGCTCTCGATGGCGGCCCTTGCCACCCCGGCTTCATCGAGCGCTTCCGGATCCCGGCCAACGATCATCGAAACCGCCTTCCGGCCTCCGGCCAGCCCACCCTCGCGAAGCCCCCTGGCCACCGCGCCGACATGATCGGCGAGGCTTTTCTGGGCCAGGAACACCGCCACGACCGCCGCTTCAAGCATGAGGCCGGCAATGCCCAGTTCCGCAAATAGCCGGGAGAGCAGCCAGCCGGCAAGACCGGCCAGAAGCAACAAGGCGGCGATCGCGGCGCGGCCCTTGAAGCGACGGGTATCGGCGCGGTCGGAAACCAGGTTGAACCGCCGGTCGGCAAGTCCGATGGCCGCGCCGAACAGCACCACCGGATGGCTGAGCCGCCGCCACATCCAGTCCGGATCGCCAACGAGACGATCCAGCACCAGCGCGGCCAAGAGGACAGGCAGATGGCCCATCACGACAGGCGCGCACCCGCGAACCGCAAGGTTTCGCGCAGCCGGACCGCGGACAATTCATCCGGCGCCAGTCCAATTCTGATCCGCGACGGGCTGTGGTCAAAGGCCCGCACCAGCACCTGCCTCTGGGCCAGCTTGTCGGCCACCGCCTCGCCATCGCCGACGTCGCAATAGAAAAACAACGGCGCCTCCCCGACAATCGATACGCCGGCCATGTTGAGCGCCGAGCGGGTCATGGTGTGGGCCTTGTCGATCTTCGTGCGCAGCTCCGAGATCAGATCCATGCGCGAAAACGCGTGCGCCGCGATCGCCAGCGCCGGTCCGGACACCGCCCAAGGGCCAAGCCGGTCGCTCAATATTCTCGCGAGCCCGGGTTCGGCGAAGACAAATCCCAGCCGCAGGCCGGCAAGGCCGAAGAACTTGCCGAAGGAACGCATCACCACGAGGTTTTGCTCCATCCCCGCCGCCCCCACCATGGACAGATCCTGACGCAGATCGGCGAATGCCTCGTCGACGATCACCAGCCGGTCGCGGTGGGCCCGGGCAAAGCCGAAAATATCGTCCCGCATGGTCTCGCGGCCATCCGGATTGTTCGGATTGGCAAGCACCACGGCGCCTGCCTGTGTGTCGGCGGCGGCTTCCAGCGTCTGGACGTGCTCGACAGTCCGGCCTTCACGGCGATAGCTCAGCTCATACTCGCCGTAGGTCGGTGAAATGACGGCCGCCACTTGAGCGTTGGGCGTGAGCCAGGGCAGCAGCTGAATGGCGGCCTGGGTGCCGGGCACCGCCACCGGCAGCACCGAGCCGCCATAATGCCGCATCGCCAGTTCGCGGATCCGCAGCAGCTCGGCCGGATCCGGCAGCCTGCGCCAGCACTCGGCCGTCAATTCCGGCAGCGGCAGGGTGAAGGGACTGATGCCGGTCGACAGATCAAGCCATTCGGACGCCGAACCGCCATGGCGCGCCATCGCTTCCGTGAGTGCGCCGCCATGGGCAATGGGATCTTCGCTCCGCTCCATCTCTAGTCGATCCTGTCAATCACATGCATGAAAGATCCCGCGACATTGTCGCGTCTGAGACCGGCCATGCCGGTGTCGACGCCGAGCGCGTCGCGGGATGAAAACAACCGCTTGCCCTCGCCTTCCGACACGATTGTTGCGTAGTGAAACTCATGCGCCGAAAGCTCCATCGGCCAGAAGAAAGCCGGTGTGGGCACAAGCCGGCGATAGCCCAGATGCCGCTTTGGCTGGGCGAAACTCGTCACCAGCGGCAGCGCGCCGAGCATTTCGTGGCGCGCACCCTCGGCGTCAATCAGGCCGTCGCCCAGCACCATGTAGCCGCCGCATTCGCCATAGACCGGAATCCCGCGATCCATCGCCGCCCGCATGCCTGATTTGAACCTGTTCGCGGCGGCAATGGTGCCCGCATGCAATTCCGGATAACCGCCGGGCAGCACCACGGCGTCGCAGCCGTCGGCCGGCGCTTCATTGTTGAGCGGCGAAAAGAACGAGATTTCGGCGCCGCGCCGCTGCCAGCCCAGCAGCATGTGCTCATAGGCGAAGGCGAAGGCGATATCCCGCGCCACCGCGATTTTCTGGCCTGGCGGCGGCAGCCGCGGAATATTGGCCGGGGCGGCTTTGGGTTGCGCGCGCTGCGCCAGCTTGATCAGCATATTGAGATCAATGCGGCTTTCCACCAGATCGGCGGCGCTGTCGATCAGCGTTGCAAGCTCGGTGTTTTCCCCGGCTTGCACCAGGCCGAGATGGCGCGCCGGCAGGCTCAGTTTCTCCACCATTGGCAATGCGCCAATCACCTCTATCCGCGCCTTTTCGAGCGCCTGACGCAGCATCCCCTCGTGCCGGACGCTGGCGACGCGATTGAGGATGACGCCCGGCATCAGAACATCGGGATGAAAATGCGCAAACCCGTGCGCCAAGGCCGCCACCGAATGGGACATGCTGGCGCAGTCAATCACCAGAATGACCGGCAGCCCGAGCAGGCCGGCGAGATCGCCGGCGGAACCCGAACCGTCGGCGGCGCCGTCAAACAGCCCCATCATCGCCTCGATCACCAGCATCCGCCCGCCTTGCGACTGCAGTGACGCATTGGCCAGCAGCAGGTCGCCGCGCATCGCCCACGGATCATAATTCAGGCAGGTTTCGCCGCTGGCCGCGGCATGAAAGGCCGGGTCGATGTAGTCCGGGCCGGCCTTGCCCGGCGCCAGCGCCACGCCGCGGCGCTTGAGCGCCCTGAGCAACCCCAGGGTCACGGTGGTCTTGCCGGACCCCGATTGCGGCGCCGCGATCATGATGCCGGTCATGCACTGTCCTTCCGCGCATCGGCGCGATTTCCAAGCGGATCAGCGGTCAGGACCCGTCCCGCCGCCGCGCCCATCCAGTCGAGCGCCGGGCGAAGCCGCACCACCTGACCGACCACGACAATGGCCGGCGGCTGCAGGCCGGAGGCGGCGACATCCTCGGCCGCGCGGCCGAGCGTGGTCTCAAGCACCGCTTGCGCCTCCGTTGACGCATCGGTGACAAAGGCCATCGGCTCGTCGGCCGCGCGCCCCGCAGCGATCAGCCGCGACGCGATTGCCGAGATGTGTTTCATCGCCATGTACATGACGATCACCTGGCTGCCGCGCGCCACGCCGTCCCAATCGATCCGGTCCGGAACCAGGCCGGAGGAATCATGCCCGGTCAGGAATGTGACGGTGTGGTTGGTGTCGCGGTGCGTCACCGGAATGCCGGCATAGGCCAGCCCGCCGATGCCGGCGGTGATGCCCGGCACGACGCGGAACGGGATCTGGTGCTCGACCAGCGTCAGCGCCTCCTCGCCGCCGCGCCCGAACACGAAGGGGTCGCCGCCCTTGAGCCGCAATACCTTGTTACCCGCCCGCGCCAGCTCCACCAGCCTGAGCGAAATATCGCGCTGCTTCGCCGACGGCTTGCCGCCGCGCTTTCCCGCATATTCGATGATAGCGCCGGCGCGCGCGAGCTTGAGGCAATCGGCATTGACCAGCGCGTCATGCACGATCACATCGGCCTGGCTCAGCGCATTGGCGGCATGCAGCGTCAATAGCCCGGGATCGCCCGGGCCGGCGCCCACCAGCCAGACTTCGCCCGGCTGCATCTGCGGCAGATTTTGTTGCCAGTCGGTCATGCTTTTCCGTTCACGCTCTGAGGCAATTCCTGCAAAACACCATGGGTTACACCCGTACCAATCACACTCTATAACGGCAACAGCCAAGAGAAGATGAAGAACGCGACATGGACGCTGGCGAAAGCGAAATCCGGGTGGAAAAACCCGCCACGGCCCTGCGCCGCGGCTGGACCACCGGCGCGTGCGCCACCGCTGCGACCAAGGCCGCGCTGACCGCGCTCCTGACCGGCGATTTTCCCGATCCGGTCGAAATCACCCTGCCCAAGGGCGAGCGGCCTGCCTTTGCGCTGGCGCGCGAGGTCATCGCCGAGGACCATGCCATGGCCGGCATCATCAAGGATGCGGGCGACGACCCCGATGTCACCCATGGCGCGCTGGTGATGGCGACCGTGCGCCGGCTGCCCGAAGGCGCGGGCATCGTCTTCAGGGCGGGCGCGGGCGTGGGCACGGTGACGCTCGCCGGCCTGCCGGTTCCGGTGGGCGAGCCGGCGATCAACCCGGTGCCCCGAGGGATGATGAGCGAGGTGGTCACGGAGCTCTGCGAGGCGCACGGCGTGGCCGCCGACATCGAGATCGAGATCGCCATCGAGAACGGCGCCGAACTGGCCTTGCAGACCTGGAACCCGCGCCTGGGCATTGTCGGCGGGCTGTCGGTGCTTGGCACCACCGGCATTGTTCACCCGTTCTCCTGCGCGGCCTGGATCCATTCGATCCATCGCGGCATCGATGTCGCCCGCGCCGAAGGATACGTCCATGTGCTTGGCGCCACCGGCTCGACCTCGGAGAAAACCGCGCAAGGCTTTTACAATCTCTCCGACGCCGCCTGCCTCGACATGGGCGATTTCGCCGGCGGCCTGCTCAAATATCTGCGCGTCCATCCGGTGGAGCGCCTGACCATCGCCGGCGGCTTCGCCAAACTGACCAAGCTGGCGCAGGGCGCGCTTGACCTGCATTCGGGCCGCAGCCAGGTCGACATGGCCTGGCTCGCCGAACAGGCCGGCGAACTGGGTGGCAGCGCCGAGTTAAAGTATCGGATTCTGGCTGCCAACACCGCGCTCGAAGTGCTTGAAATGACTCGACTTGAGGGGATCGACCTTCCGGCGGCCATTGCCGTCAAGGCGCGCGCGGTGGCGCTCGAGACCCTGCGCGGCGCGCCGGTCACGGTCGACGTCATGGTCACCGACCGGAGCGGAAAGCTCATCGCCCATGCCGAGTAGCTTGCAGGAAACCATCCTCATTCTCGGCGGCACGCGCGAGGCGGCGGAGCTGGCGAAGGAGCTGGTGACGGCGCATCCCGGGGCGCGGATCATCACCTCGCTCGCCGGCCGCACCCGCGAGCCCGCGCCGCTCGAAGGCGAAGTCCGCACCGGCGGCTTCGGCGGGGTGGAGGGCCTGGCGGACTTCATCCGCGCCAACGGCGTGACCCGGCTGATCGACGCCACCCATCCCTTCGCCCGCCAGATCAGCTTGAACGCGGTGGAAGCCGCCCGTCTGACGGGCGTGGCCTTCGACATCCGCACCCGCACGCCCTGGGCGAAACAGCCGGGCGATGATTGGATCGAGGTGGACACACTGGAGGCGGCCCGCGACGCCATTCCATCCGGCGCCCGCGTGCTGCTGGCCTTGGGCTCGCAGCATATCGGCCTGTTCGCCTGCCGCGAAGATGTCCATTTCGTCGTCCGCATGATCGACCCACCCGAAACTCCGCTTGACCTCCCCGATCATGCGCTGGTGCTCGGCCGCCCCGGCGACACGGCGGCGGTGGAGGCGATGCTGCTGATCGCCCATTCCATCACCCACATCGTCTGCCGCAATTCCGGCGGTCCGGCGGCCTATGCCAAGATCGAGGCGGCGCGGCAGTTGGGCGTGCCGGTGATCATGGTTGCGCGCCCATAAGCCTGTGGCTGCTGACAGCTTCTGGCGACGATCTTGTTTAGCCGTTTGCCGCATGCGAGCATTGCAGGCAGGAGATTTCGACCATGATTCTGATCGGCCAGTATGATTCCTCGTTTACCCGCAGGATTGCCATTGCGCTCAAGCTTTACACAATCGAGTTCGAGCACCGGCCCTGGTCGGTGTTCTCCGACGCCGAGCGGCTGCGCGCGGTCAACCCGCTGGTGCGGGTCCCGACGCTTGTGCTCGACGACGGCGACGTGCTGATCGACAGCCATGCGATCATCGACTATCTCGACCGCCGCGCTCCGGATGGCCAGGCGCTGTTTCCCGCGGACGAGCCCGACCGGCACCGCGCCATGAAGGTGGCGTCGCTGGCCACCGGCATGGCCGACAAGGCGGTGGCGCTGTTTTACGAGATCCACATGCATGACGAGCCGTCGACTGCCCTGATGGCGCGGCTGACCATGCAGATCCAGGGCGCGCTCTCGGCGCTGGAAACGTCACGCATGGAAGCGCGAGGGGACCATTGGTTCGGCGACACCATCGGCCACGCCGACATCGCGGTGGCCTGCGCCTTCCGCCACCTGACCGAAGCCCTGCCTGACGTGGTCGGCGGCGACGAATACCCCGCGGTCCGCGCCCACTGCGCCCGGCTCGAGGCCATGCCGGTGTTCGCCGAGCACAGCCAGGAATTCATTCCGCCGAGGTGAGCGGGGTAGAATGAGACGCATACGAGGGAGAGGCTGATGAGCCGCGAAATTGTCAATTCCATTTGCGCGACATTCCCCGGCGCCGAAGTGTCCGATCCCTGGGGTGGCGGCCACGATGCCTGGAAGATCGGCGGTAAGATGTTCGCCTCGATCGGCGCGATCATGCCGGGCGTCGCGGTCAAGACCGACAGTGTGGAGACCGCGGCGATGCTGATCGAAATGGGCGCCGGGACCAAGGCGCCGTATTTTCATGCGTCATGGGTGCTGCTCGACTGGGACATGGAGCCGGGCGAACTGCGCGAGCGCCTGCTTCAGTCCTACCGCCTCGTCCGCTCCGCCCTGCCGAAAAAGCTCCGTGCCGAGTTGCCGGATTTTCCCGAAGGCTGAGGCTCAGGCAACCTTCTTCTTCTTCCCGACATTCCTGAGCACATGCGAATAGTCCGAATTGTAGAGGTCGCTGTCGCGGAAGCTGACGTCGCCGAACACCTTGCCGACCATGATCAGCGCCGTGCGGGTGATCTTGTGCCTGCGCACCTCCTCCTTCATCCCTTCCAGCGTGGTGCGGATGTAGAGCTCGTCCGGCCAGGTGGCGCGGTAGGCGATCACCACCGGGCAATCGGCGCCGTAGAACGGCTCCAGCGCCCGGCGCACATAGTCGAGATTGCGGATCGACAGATGGATGGCGAGCGTGGCGCGCGACTGCCCGAGGATCTCCAGCTGCTCGAATTCCGGCATCGACGACGCCTTCATGCCGGTGCGGGTGATGATGATGGTCTGGGCGATCTCGGGAAGCGTCAGTTCGGTAGCGAGCCGCGCCGCCACGCCGGCGAAGGCCGGCACGCCGGGCACCACCTCGTAGTCGATCCCGAGCGCGTCGAGCCGGCGCATCTGCTCGGCCACGGCGCCATAGATCGCCGGATCGCCCGAATGCACCCGCGCCACATCCTGGCCCGCTTCGTGCGCCTTCTTCATTTCGGCGATGATCTCGTCGAGATGCATCGGCGCGGTGTCCCTGACCAGCGCACCCTCCGGGGCTGCCTGCACGATTTCCTCGGGCACCAGCGATCCGGCATAGAGACAGACCGGGCAGCGCTCTATCAGCCTGAGCCCGCGCACGGTGATGAGATCGGGCGCGCCGGGGCCGGCGCCGATGAAATAGACGGTCATGCCGCGTCTCCTGAAATGCTCTGTGTCATGGCGGTGCCTTCCTTGCGGGCGTAGCCGCGCGGCGTATAGACCCAAATCCTGCCGTCGCCGGTCTCTACCGTGGCGGAATTGGACGAGCCGACCACCACCACGGTCAGCATGTCGACATCGTCGACATTGAGCTCACCCAGCGGCACGATGCGGATCAATTCGCCCTCGCGGCCGAGATTGGTGGCGAGGATCACCGGCGTTGTGGTCGGGCGATGTTCAAGCAGATTGTCGCGCGCCCAGGCCAGTTGGGTGCGGCGCTTCTTCGACACCGGATTGTAGAAGGCGATGACGAAATCGCCCTCGCCCGCGGCCCTGACCCGGCGCTTGATATCCTCCCACGGCGTCAGCAGGTCCGACAGCGAGATGGTGCAGAAATCATGTCCCAGCGGCGCGCCGGCGCGGGCGGCGGCCGCCTGCAGCGCCGAGATCCCCGGTGACACGGCAATTTCGATCCGCCGCGCTTGCGGCGTCAGGCCTTCCGCGCCGTCCGCCTTGTCCAACAATTCGAACACCAGCGTCGCCATGGCGTAGATGCCGGCGTCGCCCGAGCAGACCAGCGCGACCGACCTACCCTCGCCGGCGAGCTCCATCGCATGGCGCACCCGCGCCTCCTCCTTACCGAGGTCGAAATCATGCCGCGCCTTGCCGGTGGCGAGCGGCCCGAGCAGATCGAGATAGAGCGAATAGCCGACCAGATCTGTCGACGCCGCCACCATCCGCGAGACCTCCGGCGAACGCCAGCCATCGGACCCCGGCCCGATGCCGACCACCATCAGTTTTCCGCGCGCGCGGCCCGGCAGATCGGCTTGCACGAAAGGCGCGGGCGCACGGCCGATGGCGCAGGTGGCGCGGCGGCTCTTGCGCTTTTCGGCGGCCAGTTGGCCCGATGACCCGACCGCCGCCAGCGCCGCGCCCTCGGCCACGCCGTGGCAGCCGACCTCGGCGAAGACGATGTCGGACGGATGCTTCAGTCGGGGTGTTTCCGCTTCCAGCGTCGCCGCATCAAAGAACCGCGCCGGGCAGCCGAAATGCCGCGCCACATGGTGTACCGCCGACTCGTCAGCCTTCACATCGATGGACGCAACCAGCCCGACCGAGTCGGGTGACAGACCTGCCTGTGCGAGACTTTCGAGCGCCAACGAGATCGCCTCATCGCCATCTGCCCCGCGCTCGCATCCGATCCCCAGCACCAGAGTTTTGGGATGATAGAGCAAGCCGTTTTCGGGCTGCGCGATCTCCTGATCAGAGACTGAAAGGACAACGGCGCCATCTGGCGAAAATGCCAATCCGCTCTCTGAGAGCCAGGACGCTTTGCCCTCCAGTCGAGCGGAAGCTCCGGCCACGAGATCGGCCATCACCTGCTTTGCGGCTTCAGAGTTGGCGAGCACCCATCCCTCCGGCGGCGCATCGAGCGCCACGCCGAATTTGAGATCGCCCGCCGTGGTGATGGCTGCGAAACCGTCAATGATCGCGGCGACCTGGCGCGCCAGATCATTGCCGCCGTGATGGCCGCCCAGAAGCGGTACCACCGCCGAGCCATCCTCGCTGACAGCCAGCACGGGCGGCTCGGCCATCTTGTCCTTGAGATGCGGCGCCAGCAGCCGGATCACCGCGCCCGCCGCCATCACCGCGATGATTGGACGGCCGGCCTGAAACAGCGCCGCCAGATGCGCGCCGATGTCCGTAAAGGTTCCGTCAACGGTTTGGGTGATACGCCGGTCAAGGCCATGCACCTCGCCGCCCATGGCGCCGGCGATGCGCCTGGCCAGCGGCAGCGCCGCCTCGGACAGGACGATGATGGCGGGAGATGTGGTCATGTGGTGCTCCCGGGCAGCGCGTGGATCCAGTCCTCGCCGCCCTTGTAGATCAGGATCATCGAAAAATAGGGCGCGGTGTCTTCCGGCACTTGCGCCAACGGCATCAGCCGCTCCGCGTCAAGCGAGACGCGCTCCACATAAATTGCATGAGGCAGCAGATTCAGTTTTTCAATCAGCGCCCTCAAGCGCTTGAAATGCCTGCCAATCTTGATGATGGCCAGAGCGTCGGCGGAGTTGATTCTATCTGTGAGCTCCGAATCGCCGAGTGGCCCCGGCACGATTGTGAGAACGTCGTTGCGCGCCGCCAAGGGACGCCCGGCGGCGCTCGCCGCCGCCATGATCGAAGACACGCCGGGCACCACTTCGGTGTCATACGAGGCAGCCAGGCGCTCGAACAGATACATGAACGAGCCATAGAAAAACGGATCGCCCTCGCACAGCACTGCGACGTCGCGGCCGGCATCGAGTTGCACGGCAATCTCGCCCGCGGCCTTGTCGTAGACGTCCTTGGCTGGAAACCGGTCGGTGCGCATCGGCACCACGATCGGGATCTCCACCTGCCCGCCAGGCAAGTGCGGCGCGGCAATCGCGCGCGCGAAACTCGGGCCGGTGTCGGGCGCCGGCCATGCGATCACCGACACATTTTGCAGGATGCGGTGGGCCTTCAGCGTGATCAGATCCGGATCGCCGGGACCGAGGCCAAGGCCGTAGAGTTTGCCGGTCATTCCTGCCCCTTCGTCACCGACCAGATCGTCACCGGCATCAGCGGCTTCCAGCCGAGATAGCGGCCGACGGGTTCGGCGCGGCTCACCTGCATGCGGATCAGTTCGCCGCCATGCACCGCCTGCAGCGCGAACAGCCGGGCTTCGCCCTCCACCGTCACCGCGTTGGCGACCAGCCGCCCCATCGGTTTGAGCGCGCCCCAGACGGACTCGAACACGCCGTCATGAGAGATGCCGCCGCCGATGAACACGGCGTCCGGCATGGCAAGATCTGCCAGCGCCTGAGGCGCTGCCCCGGCGACGATGTCGAGCCCCGGCGCGCCCAGGGTCAGCGCGTTGTGCGCCATCATGGTGCGGCGCGCTTCCTGGGACTCAATCGCAATTGCCCGAGCCCCCCGCGCGGCGCGGATCCATTCGATCCCGATCGAACCGCAGCCGGCGCCGACGTCCCACAACAGCCCGCCCGGAACCGGGCCGAGCCGGGACAGGGTCACCGCCCTCACTTCGCGTTTGGTCAGCTGCCCGTCATGCTCAAACGCCTCATCGGGAAGCCCGGCGACAGCGGGCAGCAGCACCGCTCCGGGTTGCGCCTCGCAGGCAATCGCCAGCGTGTTGAAGTCGGCGAAGCCCGGCTTGTCGGCGGCAATCCGGTCAGCGCGCAGCACCCTGATCCGTTCATCCGGTCCGCCGATATGCTCGAGCACATGCATCTCGGAGCGGCCATAGCCGCGCGCGCTCAGGATCTGCGCCGCCTCGATCACGGTGCGGCCGGACGATGTCAGCGCCAGGATTTTCGCGCCCGGCTGCACATGCGAGGCAAGGCCGTGCACCGAGCGGCCATGCAGCGAGATCATCGCCACATCCTGCAAAGCCCAGCCGAGCCGGGACGCGGCCAATGAGAACGCCGAAGGCGACGGGATCACCCGCATCTCTGCCTTGTCGAGGTCACGCATCAGCGTCGCGCCGACGCCATAGAACATCGGGTCGCCGGTGGCGAGAATGGTTACCGGCGTGCCGCGCCGCGCCATCACGAATGCAATGGTTTCCTTGATGCCGAACGTCCAGGGGATGACCTCGCGCCCCCCGCACTCGACCCGCTCGAGCACCCGCTCCGGCGCGATGATGGTCTGCGCCGCGTCAAAAAGCCTCCGCGCGGGCGGCGTCAGACTGTCGAGCCCGTTGTCGCCGATGCCGAGGATGGTCAGCCACGCAGTCTCAACCATGACCTTCGAGCCCCCCGGCGATGGCGTTGACGGCGGCGCTGGCCAGCGCGCTGCCGCCGCGCCTGCCCCTGACCGTGAGAAACTCGACACCGCGTGGGTTCGCAATCAGCGCGTCCTTGCTTTCCGCAGCGCCGACAAAGCCCACCGGCACGCCGATGATGGCCGCGGGTTTTGGCGCGCCCGCATCAATGAGTTCGAGCAAACGGTAGAGCGCGGTCGGCGCATTGCCGATGGCGATCACCGCGCCCTCCATCCTGTCTGCCCAGAGATCAACCTGCGCCGCCGACCGCGTGGTCTGGTCGCGCGCGGCGATGTCGCGGACGCGGGGATCGTTGAGCAGGCACAGCACTTCGTTGGCTTTCGGCATCAGCCGGGAGATCACGCCGTGGCGGACCATCTCGGCATCGCAGAGCACCAGCGCGCCGGCGGCAAGCGCTGCCCGCGCGGCCGCGGCGAAGCCTTCGGACACGACGATGTCGCCGGCCAGATCCACCATGCCGCAGGCATGGATCATCCGCACCACCACCTCTTGCGACGCCGCATCAAAACGCGCGAGATCGGCCTCCGCCCGGATGATGGCGAAGGAGCGCCGGTAGATTTCGGCCGGATCGCGGAGGGGCGCGGAGGCGCTCACGTCTCAACCCTTCTTCTTGTCCATCGACCGCGGCCCGTGCGGGTGATCGGCATGGGGATAGGGATGGTGGTGATGATCATGGGAAGGACCATCGTCATGGCTGTGATCATGGGGGTGGTCATGCGGGTGATCGTGGCCGTGCGAATGATCATGATCGTGCCCGTGCGAATGATCGTGGTCATGGCTGTGACCGTGCGCGTGGTCATGCCCCTCATGATCATGGTCATGCCCATGCCCATGATCATGCACCGGCTCCAGCGGCGCCGGGCTTGCGTGGCTGTGCACCGGGGTCCAGGGCAGGCCGTGCGCCTTGCAGAAATCCTCGTCGCGGCAGGAGGCGTCGCAATCGCCCTTGCAGGGGCAGTCTTCCAGGCCGCCGCCAATGCCTTCGACGTGATGGTGATGGCTTTCCTGCGGCAGGCCGACCTCGGCCTCGAAGCCCAGCACCTGTTCGCGGTACTTGCACATCTGGCAGTTCATCAGCGCCTGGCCGTTGACGATCTCCTGCACCCGGTCCTCAAACGTGTCGAGCACCAGCGGGTGGTCGCTCAGATAGGACGCCTTGATGAACTGGATGTCCGGATGATTGGCGGCCACCGCATCGGTTTCGGAATAGATCCGCTTGACCAGCACGCCGGTGAACAGGAAATAGGGAAACACGATGATCCGCTTGTAGCCAAGCTTGGCCGCATGGCTGAGCCCAGGCCCCACCAGCGGGAAAGTGACACCCGAATAGCAGGTCTCGGCCCAGCCGAAGCCAAAGCCTTCCCACAACATCCGCATCACTTTCGACACGTTGGAATTGGCGTCCGGGTCGGACGAGCCGCGGCCCACCACCATCAAGAGCGTGTCATGCAGCGCCACGACGCCGTGTTCCGCATCGGCCGCGTCGATCGCCTGCTGGATTCGCTCGCCAGCAGCCCGGATCATCTTCAGATCGATGCCCAGTTCGCGGCCGTAGCTGATCACGGTGCCGGGGTTCTGCGCCTGATAAGTGTTGAGCACCGAAGGGATGTCGTTCTTGGCGTGGCCCGCGGCAAACAGCATGCCCGGCACCGCCAGCACCCGTGTGACGCCCTTGGCGCGCAATCGGTCGAGCCCTTCCGAGATCACCGGATTGCAGAATTCCAGATAGCCATATTCCACCGGAATGTCCGGATATCGGGCTTTCAGCCCTTCGGCCACGGTGGCGAATTCCTTCGCCGCATTCTGGTTGCGGCTGCCATGGCCGCAGACCATGATGCCTGTCGTCTCGGGGATCTTGCTCACGGTTCAGCCCTCCGAGGCTTCGGGTTGCGCGCCGGATCCGGCCTCACCGGCTTTGCCCTCGGCGGTGGATTTCTTCTTGCCGCCGCGCTTGATCGCCCAGGCCGCAACAGCGCCCGCGGCTGCCGCCGCGGCCCAGCCGACCCAATGCGAATGTCCGGCCAGATCGCCCATATGCCCGCCATGGGCAAAGGCGCGTCCGACGGCGAAAACCGGGATGAGGAGAGAAAGAACAAGGGTGCGCATCGGGGGCCTCCGGACAACGTGACAAGATCAGCACGATAGGCCGGACAACAGGAGGCGGCCGCAGGCGCGCATCTCATCTTGCCGAACTGGACAGCTCCGGAATTGACCCTTGGATTAAGTCGGCCGCACCGGAATTTCTCGCAGCCTGTCATCAGGCGCCGTCGCACAGGCGTGTGTCTTAGGCGTTCGGGCTTTTGAGGTCAAACGCCGATTGCGCCAACCGCGCGCCGATCTGCGTCAAGCGAGGATATTTCGCCCGCTTCAGGCTAGAGCCGATCATCTTTAGCTGGAATCGTTTGAGCGCCGGGATTTCGTGATCTGGCTAGGAGCGTGAGGCGACGCGGCGCAAGCGCCGTTAGCCTCGCGCGACGCAGTCCAGAGCGCGAAAAACCAAGTTCAGACGATGGCCATACATGGCCAAACAGCCGATTTCGCCAGGCTTGGACGTCTTTTCCGCGGCAGCGTCGTCAAAATCCTCGCACGATGCGCTGCATCGCGCTTGCGGTTTTTCCTAGCTGACGCGAAAAATCCTGTCCATCAAATCGCTTCCAGCTAAAGATGATCGGCTCTAGCGCGGGGTGAAGCCGAGCCGCCGCGCCGTGGCTTCGAGCAGCCGCCGCTCGCGCTCGTCAATTTCGCCGTCCGCCTTGGCGATGGTGGCAAGATGATCGAGGATTTCGCGTTTGCGCGCTTCATCCAGACCCACCAGCATCTGGGCTGCCTGCGCATCCGTGGTCTCATAGCCGAATTCATGCAGGTAATGCAGAATGTCCTTGAGTTCGTCACCATTGAGCCCCAGCAGCCGGGTGCAGATGGAGGCGAAGGCGTCGGCCTCGGCAGCCTCCACCACCTTGTCGGCAAACGACATCCTGACCAGCAGCAAAAGCTCCGCCGTCAGCACCGGGTCATGCGCCACCTTGTTCAGCGACGTCTCCAGATCGAGAAACGCCCGGACCTTGTCGCCAAAGCTTACGCCACCATTCGCCGAATCGGTCATGCCCAGTTCCTTTTCATATCGAGCCCGGCTCCGCATCCGGGCCAACGATCCTCGCCCGTCGCCACATCCAATTGGGCCGAAGCGATCCGCATCATGCCGTCTAGAAGAGCGGTTCGGACGTCTGTGTCAAGCTGCCAGAGCAGCGGGAAAGCTTGCGGATCGCTTGAGCGGGCCGGTTTGCACCCAAACATCCGACCTCCCCTTCCGCCTGACTGATTTCCACAGATCAAAATGGCGAGCGCTGTCAGATGATTGTCCGGCGCGGCGGCGCATGCGATAGGGAGCACCCCGCACCCCGCCGAACCGGTTGATCATGGAAGACCTGACGCTCACGCTGACCCTGCTCTTGCTGGCGGCCGCCTTCATGGCGGGTTTTGTCGATTCGATTGCCGGCGGCGGCGGCCTGATCGCCGTGCCGGCGCTGTTGCTGGCGGGCTTCTCCCCGGTGGAGGCGCTCGGCACCAACAAGCTGCAGGGCCTTTTCGGCTCGGCCTCGGCCACATTCGCCTATGCCCGCAAGGGACATGTCGATCTTGCGGCACAATTGCCCTCGGCGGGGCTGTCGGCTGCGGGAGCGGCGCTCGGCGCCCTGCTCGCCACCGTCATTCCGGGCGATATATTCCGCGCCTTCCTGCCCTTCCTGCTGGTCGCCATCGCGCTCTATTTCGCCTTCAAGCCCAATATGGGCGACATCGACCGCGCCCGAAGACTTTCGCCCTTCCTGTTCGGTCTATTGGTCGTGCCACTGATCGGGTTCTACGACGGCGTCTTCGGCCCCGGCGCGGGATCGTTCTTCATGCTGGCCTTCGTGGCGCTCGCCGGCTACGGCCTGCTCAAGGCCACCGCCCACACCAAGCTGCTCAATTTCGCCTCAAACCTCGGCGCCTTCGCGGTCTTTACTGTTGTCGGCGTCATTTCGTGGAAAATCGGATTGATGATGGGCGTGGCCCAGTTCCTCGGCGCTCAGGCCGGATCGCGGCTGGCGATGAAGAACGGCGCCAAGATCATCAAGCCGCTGCTGGTCATCACCTGCGTGGCGCTGGCGGCGAAGCTGATCGCCGATCCGGCCAATCCGGTCCGGGTCTGGTTCGGCGTCTAGAACACCGCGAGAAGGATCGCGCCGCCGCCGATCAGCGCCACGCCGAGCCAGTTCAGCGCCGAGAGGTGCTCGCCCAGGAACAGGACGCCGAAGATCGCCACCAGCACGATCGACAATTTGTCGAGCGGCGCCACCCGCGCGGCGTCGCCAAGTTTCAGCGCCCGGAAATAGGCGAGCCACGACGCGCCGGTGGCAAGGCCGGACAAACCGAGGAAAATCCAGGTCTTGAGCGGGATCGATTGCGGCTGCCGCCACTTGCCCATCGCGGTCAGGATCGCGCCGAGCACCAGCATGATGACGCAGGTGCGGATGAAGGTGGCGAGATCGCTGTCGATGTCGCTGATGCCGATCTTGGCGAAGATCGCGGTGAGCGCCGCGAACACCGCCGCCACCAGAGCCCAGAATTGCCAGCTAGATGAAAGGCTCATGTCTCACCCCATTTGTTAGAATTCCACGCCGATCTGCGCCTTCACGCCCGAGCGGAATGGATGCTTGATCACCTCCATCTCGGTGACCAGATCGGCGAATTCGATCAGCTCTTCCTTGGCGTTGCGGCCGGTGATGATGACATGCTTCATCTCCGGCTTTTGCTTCAGCGTTTCGAGCACTTCGGCGACATCGAGATAATCATAACGCAGCACGATGTTGAGCTCGTCGCACAGCACCATGTCGATTTCCGGATCAAGGATCATCTCGCGCGCCTTGTTCCAGGCCTCGCGGGCAGCAGTGATGTCGCGGCCGCGGTCCTGGGTTTCCCAGGTAAAGCCCTCGCCCATGGTCGCCATCGTCACCTGGTCGGGGAATGCTTCCAGCACCTTGCGCTCGCCGGTCGACCATTTGCCCTTGACGAACTGGACGATGCCGACCTTCATGCCGTTGCCGATGGCGCGGAAGATCATGCCGAAGGCGGCCGTCGACTTGCCCTTGCCCTTGCCGGTGTGAACGATCACCAGGCCTTTTTCGATGGTCTTGGTGGCGATGATCTTGTCGCGGGCGACCTTCTTCTTTTTCATCTTCTCGGCATGGCGCTGGTTTAGCTGTTCCTCGCTCATGCCATCGGTGATTTTTTCGCGTTCGCTCATCTCGGCGCCTCCCTGTTGATAATCATACCCGGCCCGGCCCGCCATGTCGCGTCCATCTATCGGACCTTGCCTGGCTGCGCATCGTCAAATGTTTTGGCAAACCAGATCCGCTGCGGCGCGCCGCCGATGGCCGGCAACCGTCCGCATTCCATATAGCCCAGTTCCCGGTAAAACCGTGGCGCCTGGAACTCGAAGGTGTCGAGATAGACGCCGACGAGTCCCGTTTGCCTTGCATGATCCTCCGCCCGGGCCAGAAGCGCGCGGCCAATGCCGTTGCCGCGCTCGGCTTTCGCCACGCCGAGCAATTTGATGAACAGCCACTTCTGGACTGAATAGGCGACCAGACCGCCGGCAAGGCTGCCATCCGCATTGGCAGCCTTGATCTGAAACGGGACCGGATCGAACGGATAGCCCAGCTCCGACGCGGTCGCATCGATGAGAGTTTCAACGATATTGGCGAAAATGCCGTCGCTGCCGTCCACATGTGTAATCTTGATTGTCATGCTCATTCCTTGTGTTCCGGGTGTTCCGGCAAGCCACCGGCCAGTCGGGCCAGCGCGAACTTGGCCGAATTGCTCCTGGGCGTCCACAGCCCGCGCGCAATCGCCTCTTCGAATTTTTGCGCCATTTCCTGAAGCGCATCCGGATTTTTCTCGCGCAGGAAGGCCAACGTGTCCTCATCGATCAGATAGGCCTGGTAGACCGCCTCGAAATGGGCGTCGCGCACCGCTCCGGTGGTGGCCGCGAAGGCGAACAGATAATCCACCGTCGCCGCCATCTCGAAGGCGCCCTTGTAGCCGTGGCGCTTGACGCCGTCGATCCATTTCGGATTGACGGCGCGGCCGCGCACGACGCGGGCGATTTCTTCCTCGAGCGAGCGGATCACCGGGCGTTCGGGGCGGGAATGGTCATTGTGATAGATCGCCGGCCGCGTGCCCCGCGCGGCCTCCACCGCCGCGGTCATGCCGCCTTCGAATTGATAATAATCATCGGAATCAAGCAGATCGTGTTCGCGGTTGTCCTGGTTCTGCACCACGGCCTCCACCGTCGACAGCCGCTGCTCGAACAGCGCGTGCGCCGCCTGCCCCTCCTCGCCCGCGCCATAGGCATAGCCGCCCCAGACCATGAAGGCCTGGGCCAGATCGCCGCGGTCGGTCCAGCCGCCCTCGTCCATCAGCGCCTGCAATCCCGCCCCATAGGCGCCCGGCTTGGAGCCGAAAACCCGGAACGACGCCTGCCGCGCCGCTGCCTCGGGGGTGACGCCTTTTGCAATCAGCCCGGCGGTATCCGCCCGCGCCCGCGCGGCCAGCGGGTTGTCGGCCTCATCCTCGTCAAGCGCCGCAACGGCGCGCGTCGCCCGGTCAAACAGCGCGATCTGGTCCGGGAAGGCGTCGCGGAAGAAGCCGGAGATCCTGAGTGTCACATCGACGCGCGGCCGGTTCATCATTGCCAGCGGAATGATCTCGTAGCCGGTCACCCGCCGCGAGGCCGGGTCCCAGACGGGCTTCGCCCCGATCAGCGCCAGGGCCTGGGCAATGTCGTCGCCGCCGGTGCGCATGTTCGACGTGCCCCAGGCCGTCAGCGCCATCGAGGTCGGCCATTCGCCGTGATCCTGCACATGGCGGGTGACCAGCAGCTCCGCCGATTTCCGGCCCAGTTCCCAGGCCGCCGGCGTCGGCACCGCGCGGCTGTCGACCGAATAGAAATTCCGCCCCGTCGGCAGCACGTCCGGCCGCCCCCTGGTCGGTGCGCCCGATGGCCCGGGGGCGACAAACCGGCCGTCGAGAGCGGTGAGCAGGCCCGCCAGCTCCGCCGCGCCGCAGGCTTGCACCGAGGGTTTGATGCGGAGGTTGATCTCGTCCATCACGGCGCGGGTGTCCGCCCAGGCGTCCGGCACGGACAAGCGTCCTGAAACCAGTTCGATCGCCAGCATTTCGATGCGCTCGACCGTGTCGCCGTTGGTGCGCCAGGGGTCGGTGGAGAGAGATTGAAGCTCTTTTGGCTTTGGACCGGTCCAGGGGTCTGCCATGGCGCAGTCGAGGGGGTCGAATACGGATGGCTCCTCGACTTTGGCTGGCAAAGACCCCTCCCCAACCCCTCCCCACAAGGGGGAGGGGCTACCGGGCCGCACCTTCGCTGCAAAAGAAGCGATCTTCCCGTTGCTGATATTTATTGCGGAAGGCGCAACAACCGCTGAGCCGAGCCCCTCCCCCTTGTGGGGAGGGGTTGGGGAGGGGTCTTTAAACGCATCCCGTGCAATCGCCCGCTGCAGGCTGTCTTCTCCGGGGCCTTCGCCGCGCTTGATCCGCGCCAGCGCCACCGTGAGGTCGGTGAGCAGGTCGCCCTCGGGCGACAGGCCGAAAATGTGCAGGCCGTCGCGGATCTGCATTTCCTTGAGGTCGCAGAGCCAGGCGTCGAGCTTTTCGAGCGCCAGATCGTCATCGTCGCCCGCAACAATCCCGGCATCCGCGTCGAGCCCGATGTCGCGCACCAGATCGAGGATCTGGCCCTTGAGCAGCTTCAGCCGCCGCGGGTCGTGGCCCGAGGCTTCGTAATATTCGTCGACCAGCGCTTCGAGATCCCTCAGCGGTCCGTAACTCTCGGCCCGCGTCAAGGGCGGCGTCAGGTGGTCGATGATCACCGCCGAAGTCCGCCGCTTGGCCTGCGTGCCCTCGCCCGGATCGTTGACGATGAACGGATAGACATGCGGGATGGCCCCGAGCACGGCTTCGGGATAGCACGCGCGGGAGAGCGCCAGGGCCTTGCCCGGCAGCCATTCGAGATTGCCGTGCTTGCCCATGTGAACGATGGCATGGGCGTCGAACGCGCCCCGGAGCCAGGCATAGAACGCGAAATAGCCGTGCGGCGGCACCAGGTCCGGCGCGTGATAGCTCGCCTTCGGATCGATATTGTAACCGCGCGCCGGCTGGATGCCGACGACGGCATTGCCGAAGCGCAGCAGCGCCAGATGGAACGCGCCGTCGCGAAAGAACGGATCGGCTTCCGGCTTGCCCCAACGTTCCGTCACCGCCTCGCGGATGGCTGGATCGAGCGTGTCGTAAAAGGCCCGGTAGTCACTGAGTGAAAGCAGCACGCCGCCGGTCCGGTCCTTGCCGAGCGCGTTGGTCGGCCCGGCCTTAAGCGCACTGACCAGCGCATCGCCATCCGCGGGAAGCGCGCCGGTCTGGTAATCTGCAGCCTTCATGGCGCGCAGCGCTTCGACCGTGCCGGCGGGCGTATCGAGCCCGACGCCATTGGCGATGCGCCCGTCGCGGTTGGGGTAATTGGCGAGCACGATCGCCACCCGCCGGTCCTGCGCCGGCGTCCGCCTGAGCCGCGCCCAGCGGGAGGCAAGCTCGGCCACGAAGGCCACCCGGTCGGGTTCCGGCGCATGGGTGACGATATTGGCCTCGACCGTCTCGTCAAACCGTGCCGCCGCCTTGAACGACACCGCCCGCGTGAGCACACGGCCATCGACCTCGGGCAGCGCCACATGCATGGCCAGATCGCGCGAGGTGAGCCCCTGCAGCGATGCTGCCCAGGCCTCGCGCCCGCCGCCGGCGAACACCGCCTGCAGCACCGGCGCGCCGGTCGATTCCAGCACCGTGCCCTTGGTCCTCGCTCCGGGCGAGGAGACGGCAAAACCGGTGGCGTTGATCACCACGTCGGGAGGCGCATCGGCGAAGATCGCCTCCAGCGTACCCACCGACACCGGGTCCTTGAGGCTCGAGACGAACACCGGCAGCGCATTGACGCCCTGCTCTCGCAATGCGTCGCAGAGTGCCGCCACCGGCGCGGTCTGGCCGCTTTGCACCAGCGCCCGGTAAAAACACACCGCCGCCACCGGCGCGCCTTCTGTCCAGCCCTTGCGCAGATCGGTCAGCGCCGGTTTGCTCACATCGGGATGCCACAGTCCGGCCTTGAGCAAGGGCGCCGCAGGTCCGGGCTGCTCGCCACCATCAATCAGCGCTTCGGCAAACTCAATCAGCCCGCGCGCGTTCTCCGCGCCGCCCTCGATCAGATAGGCCCAAAGCTGCTCCCGCGATGCCTGGTCCAGCGTCGACAGCGGTTCCAACCCCGGATCGGGCCGGTCATCGCCCGGAAGCGCCGCAATCTTGAACCCATGGGCGACGGACGCCGCGTGCAGGCTTTCGAGCGCATAGGCAAAATAGCTGGCGCCGCCGAGCGCGCGGACGATCACCAGCCTGGCCTTCGGCGCCATCCGCGCCACGAAGGTATCGACCGACATCGGATGCTTGAGATCGGAAAGGCTTGCGAGTCGCCAGGAATGTCGTCCCGCCGCCTGCCGCGCCGCGGCAATGCTCGCAAGCTCGGTGTCGGCGGCGCTCAAAAACAGGATGTCGCCCGGGCTTTGCCCGAGATCGACGGCCTCATCGCCATCGCTCAGGCTTCCCTTCTGTGCGACAAGCAGGTGCATGCGACTATCCGGTCAGTCCGGCGAGGCCGGCGCGGATTGCCGTCTCGTCGATGTCATGCAGGCCGATCACCACCAGCCTGGTCGCGCGCGCCTCGCCAGCGCCCCACGGACGGTCGAAATGGGTGTCGATGCGGGAGCCCACCGCCTGGACGACCATCCGCATCGGCTTGCCTTCGATATCGGCAAAACCCTTGAGCCGCAAAATGTCGTGCGTGACGATCAGGCTCTTGAGGCCCTCGGTGAAGGCGGCCGGATTGCTCACGGGTCCGAGCGAGACGACGAAACTTTCGAACTCGTCGTGATCATGCTCGTGGCCATCGGCATGGTGCAATTCGTGATGCGACTTGCGGTTGGCGATGTCGTCCTCGGTGCCGACGCCGAGACCAAGCAGCACCTCCGGCGCAACCTCGCCCTGGCGCGCCTCGATGAAGATCGGCTTGCGCGACAGATGTCCGGCAATTCCGGCGCGCACGCCCTCGAGATCGGCGGCGCTGATCAGGTCGACCTTGTTGAGAACGATCAGGTCGGCGGCGGTCAGTTGGTCCTCGAACAGCTCCTCAAGCGGGCTTTCATGGTCGAGCCCCTCGTCGGCCAGGCGCTGGGCATCGAGCTTGGCGTGGTCATCGGCGAAGCGGCCGGCGGCGACAGCGGCGCTGTCGACCACGGTGATGACGCCGTCGACGGTCACCTGTGTCTTGATTCCCGGCCAGTTGAAGGCGGCGACCAGCGGCTGCGGCAGCGCCAGGCCCGAGGTTTCGATGACGATGTGATCGGGCCGGTCCTTGCGCGCCAGCAGTTTTTCCATGGTCGGGATGAAATCGTCGGCCACGGTGCAGCAGATGCAGCCATTGGTCAGCTCGACAATGTCCTCCTCGCGGCAGACTTCCTCGCCGCAGCCCTTGAGCACGTCGCCGTCGACGCCGAGATCGCCGAATTCATTGATGATCAACGCGATGCGCTTGCCCTTGGCGTTGGCGAGCATGTGCCGGATCAGCGTGGTCTTGCCCGCGCCGAGAAAGCCGGTGATCACGGTGGCGGGAATCTTGGAGGCAATCATGGGATCAACCCTTCATCTTGAGCGGCAGGCCGGCTGTGACGAAATAGACCTCGTCGGCCAGGCTTGCGATGGATTGGTGGAGGCGACCGGCATGATCGCGAAACGCCCGCGCCATGGCGTTGTCGGGCACGATGCCGAGGCCGACCTCATTGGAGACAAAGACCACGGGACCGTCGAGACCGGGGATCGCGGCGGCAAGCTGTTCAAAGGCCTGATCCATGTCGTGCTCGCCGAGCATCAGATTGGTCACCCACAGGGTCAGGCAATCGACCAGAACCGGCCGGTCTGCGCGCGTATTTGCCGTAAGAGCCTGCGCAAGTTCGACCGGCGCCTCGACAGTCTCCCAGCCCGCGCCGCGCCGCACCTGATGCGAGGCGATGCGGTCGCGCATCTCCTCGTCCCAGGCCTGTCCGGTGGCCAGATAAAGCCTGGCGGGAGACGCGGCTTCGATCCTGCGCTCGGCGAAGGCGGATTTGCCTGACCGCGCGCCGCCGAGCACCAGGGTGACGCGCTTGAGCGCACCGGTCACGCCGCTTGTTCCTCTGGAACCCGCGACAGGAAATGACCAAGCAGGCCGCCGAGCAGCAGCCAGAAAAACAGCGTCGTCGCCAGCGATGCGGCCGCATAGGCCGAGGCGAGATAGGCCGGCACCTCACTGGAAAGATCTTCCGGCACAGGCGCGCCCCAGATATGCGGCGCCACAATGAGGGCGACGCCGAGCGCCCTTGCGATCCATTCCGGCCGGAGCGCCAGCAGCCACAAGCCGATGGCGGACAGGCCAACCGTGATCATCCACCAACCCTGCCGGTCACCGAGATCGGCATAGGGAAATCCCGGCACCGCCGGCGGCAGGCTGAACGACGGCGCAAGCTGGACGCAGAACCATGCGCCGGCGCCGAGCACCAGGCCGCGAATCAGGCCGTCGCGCCCGGCGGGAAACTCGATGCCCGCGATGAGCGCCACGGCGGCAAGTATCAGGGCAAAGCCCGCACCTGCAACGAGATTGGCAAGAACGGTGTCCCCCAACCGGCCCAAGCCGAGCATGGAGTCGTCGCCGCGGTCATGAGCGGCCCGAGCGTCCGCGCCTTGGGCGACGCCGGTACCGGCGTCAACCGAGGAGGACGTGGATTCAACCGCGCCATGGTCATGGCCGCCGCCCTCATAGGCCTCGGCCTGCATGATCAGCGGAATTGTTTTGACATATTGGGCGGGCGTCATCGCCATACCGGCGATCAGCCCGGCGGCGAGAGCCGCCAGGAGCAACCTGACAATCATGAGATCAATCCCTTAGTGGCAGGGAAAGCCGTAGGAGTGCCTGGTGTCATGCGCTGCATCGTGCAGCGTCTGCGAATTGGCAAGGCCAACCCCGAACACCAGGATGGAACCGATGACAAGCGCCATCAGCCCGGCAACAGTGCGCGCGCCGATGCGATCGGTCAGCGAAAGCGTTTGAATCTTAACAGCCATGACAACCTCCGTGAATGGCTTCGGGAGAAAACCTCTCCCAAAGGTCCGGCTCTCAACCGGTGCGAATGGCAGGTCTCCTGGCTCGCGGGTCGCGTCGACGTTGCCATCAACATCAGCAAATGCCAACCTTCCCAACGTTGATCGCGGTCATGAAAACGGGACGATTCGTAGACAAAGAGGCGTCCGCGCCGATTGATCATGCCGCCACGTCAGTGGCGTATCCGGTCCGGGCTTCAAACAGAAGGAAAACACCATTGTTTTCCGTCGCTCTGGCCTCCGGGCCGGTGACATTTGCCTCGCCGCTCTACAGTCGCGGGGTCGGCTGCGATAAAGATGCCCGGATTGGGTCCATCCCTCCGCATTCCCTTTTGATCCTGAAAGCGCCTTTGCTTTCTGGAACCATTCGAACCTCAAGTGATAGAACCGGCGCCGCGGAGTGTCAATCGCTACCGCGCCATCGCGCGCTCTATAAGCGACCAATATCGGCGCTGACGCCGAGCATGCGCTCGAAACCGACCAGACGCTCAAGCTCGGCCGCAATCTCGTCGAGCGCCGCATCGACCTGATCGCGGTAACTGGTTTGCCCGCCGCTGATGCCGAAGTCGGAGAGCAGCCCTGCGCGATAGGCGTCCGACCCGAACAGGCCATGAAGATAGGTTCCCGAGACCTTGCCGTCGGGCGATGTGGCGCCGTCGGGGCGGCCGTCGAGCAGGGTCATCGGACGCTCGCAGTCAGGACCCCGGCTTACGCCAAGATGGATCTCGTAGCCCGACAAGGCGACATCATGGCTCACCGAGTGCGCGACTGTGTTGCGCACGGTTTTCTCCGGCGCCATCTCGGTGTCGATATCGAGCAATCCCAGCCCTTCGGCGTTGGTTTCTCCGCCTTCGATCGCCTCCGGGTCGCGCACGCTATTCCCCAGCATCTGGTAGCCGCCGCAAATGCCGATGATGCGGCCGCCGCGGCGGCGATGCGCCTGCAGGTCCCGGTCCCAGCCCTGCCGGCGGAAATCGGCGAGATCGGAAATCGTCGATTTCGATCCCGGCAGGATCACCAGGCCGGCGTCGTCGGGCAGCCGCTCGCCGGGCCGCACGAACACCAGTTCCACATCCGGCTCGGCCTTGAGCGGATCGAAATCGTCGAAATTGGCGATCCGCGACAACACCGGAACCGCGACCTTGAGGGCCTTGCCTGTCCCGCGCGCCAGCCGTTCCAGCGCCACGGAATCCTCCGCCGGCAGCCGCGCCGCGGCCTTGAGCCAGGGAATGACGCCCAGGCAAGGCCAACCGGTAAAGCCGCCGATCGCCGAAATGCCGTCGTCAAACAGGCTGACATCGCCGCGGAACTTGTTGATCAGATACCCCGCGATCATCGCCCGGTCCGCGTCCGGCAGGATGGTGTGGGTGCCGACCACCGAGGCGATCACCCCGCCGCGGTCGATGTCGCCGACCAGTACCACCGGCACGCCGGCAGCCGTGGCAAATCCCATATTGGCGATGTCGCCGGGCCTGAGATTGATTTCCGCTGGAGATCCCGCCCCCTCGACCAGCACCAGATCGGCGCCATCTGCGATACGGTGGAAACTGTCCATCACCGCCGCCATCAATTCCGGCTTGAGTTTCTGGTAATCGCGACCGCGGGCATGGCCGATGACCTTGCCCTGCACCACCACCTGCGACCCGGTCTCCGATTGCGGCTTGAGCAGTACCGGGTTCATGTGCACGCTTGCCGGAACCCGGCAGGCCAGCGCCTGCAGCCACTGCGCGCGGCCGATCTCGCCGCCATCATCGGCGACGGCGGCGTTGTTGGACATGTTTTGCGGCTTGAACGGGCGCACCTTCAGCCCATGATTGGCCGCCAGCCGGCAGAACCCCGCCACCAACACGGTCTTGCCGACATCCGACCCCGTTCCCTGAAACATCAACGCTCGTGTCATGACGCTGTCGATAGCATCGCGATCGCCAGATCGAAAGGGATTTCCAGCCAATGAAACCACCTCCGCCCCACGCCCCGAAGTTTCTTTTTGCGACGTCTGAATTGCGACACATCATGGCGACATTGATCCGCCTCGACAGACGCGATGAGCCTAGAGCAACAGCGGATTGCTTATGCCATTTCAGGCTGTGATCGACATCAAACCGGAAGGACGCCGTCATGCTCTACGTATTCAATTCCGCCAATCGCGTTCAGATTGCCTGGAACGGCGTGCTCCCGGCCCAGAAAGCCAACCAGAAGCCCCGCACCGGTATTCTCAACAGCTTTGTCCGCACCCTGTCGGCTGGCTGAAACGCGCGAGCGCGCACATTCGAGAATTGACGACAGGGCCGGGCGGGCAAAACGTCCGGCCTTTTTGGTTGTGCCAAAGGCAAATGACAGGGACCTGTAAATACGAAGGCCGCCCGGACCTTGCGGTTCGGACGGCCTGCCAAATGATACGCCTGGCTACCCCGCAGATACACGCGAGGTTCGCGACATCCCGGTACGCAATACCTGATCCGGGATGGTCGGCGGTTGTCCCCCGCCGTTAGGAAGGTTTAACCCGGACATCGTTACCGGAGGGTTAGTGAAACCCTAAGCAATCATGAATCGGGCAATTTATTCGCTTAACGTGCATTTCAGTTCAGCCCTGAAAGATCATCAGACGCCTGAATCGCGAATTCTCAAAGGTGCGGTTGATTTCTCGCGCCAAGTCCTTACCCTGAAAGACGGCATTTCAATCAGCGGTCAGTTCGCGCCTCGATCTGCGGTCAGCTCACTACAGGGTTCCGTGAGACGCACTTACGCTAATTGATGTCGTCTTTGCGTCGTTACTGGCGTATGATTTGGTTATCAATGACCAAGAGGCGAAATGCCTTCAATTCCACGGCGCCGGTATACGCAGTGACCGGACTTGCCGAACAATGGAACAACCACTGCACAATAAGACTGGGAGGTCTTAAACATGATGAAGCTTCTCGCTTCCACCGTCCTCGCCGCTGGCCTTATGGGCTTTGCCGGTGCTGCCTCCGCCGCAGATTGCGGCCGGGTTACAATCGCAAACATGAACTGGGCTTCAGCTGAAGTCCTCGCCAACATCGATCAGATCATCCTTTCCGAAGGTTATGGTTGCCAAGCCGAACTTGTCGCCGGTGACACCACGCCGACGCTCACCTCGATGGTTGAAAAGCAGGAGCCGGACGTTGCTCCGGAAGCCTGGATCAACTCGCTCCGCACTCTGCTGGACGCGGCTGTCGCCGAAGGCAAGCTGCATTACGCGTCTGAATCGCTCAGCGATGGCGGCGTCGAAGGCTGGTGGATTCCGAAATATTTCGCTGAAGCCAATCCCGAGATCAAGTCCATCGACGATGCGCTGGCTCATCCGGAACTGTTCCCTGCCCCCGGCATGGAAAATGCAGGCAAGGGCGGCGTTTACAACTGCCCTGAAGGCTGGGGTTGCCGCATCATCACCACCAACCTGTTCAAGGCCTATGGCGCTGCGGACAAGGGCTGGGTGACGGTTGAAACCGGCTCCGCCGCAGGCCTCGACGGCTCGATCGCCAAGGCCTATGAGAGCGAAGATCCGTGGCTCGGCTATTACTGGGCTCCGACCGCCATTCTCGGCAAGTACGAAATGGTCAAGCTCGACCACGGCGTTGAGCACGACAAGGAAGAATGGGACCGCTGCACCTCGATCACCGATTGCCCGGACCCCAAGAAAAACGCCTGGTCCAAGTCGGAAGTCTACACGGTCGTGACCGACGACTTCAAGAAGCGCGCCGGACCGGCCTATGACTACCTTGCCAGCCGCAGCTGGCCCAACTCCACTGTGAACGGCTTGCTTGCCTGGATGGCCGACAACCAGGCCACCGGTGAAGCAGGCGCCCGTCACTTCCTCAAGGAAAATGAGGACATCTGGACAAAGTGGGTGTCGCCGGAAGCGGCTGAAAAAGTCAAGAAAGCAGTGATGTAATCCATCGCTTACAATGTGGCGGGCTCAGGTCCGCCACATTTTTATCCAGGCAGCGGCGGTCGGGGAAAACAAAGCCGCGGCAGACTGGAGCCGGGACCGGGGCACGCGCCATCAGGCGCATTCGTCTGGCCAAAGGCAGCGATGAACGGCTGGTCGCCTGACGATCAGCCCACACTTTTTTCCGTATTTGGAGCGTGAATATGGACTGGTTCACAAAATTTCCCGCCATGGACACCGACAGATTGACTGCCTTGAAAAAGGCGATCGATCTCGGCTTTCGCAACTTCACCCGCGCCTATGGCGACGTGTTTGAAACCGCACTCTATCCAGTGCAATGGTTCATGTATCGCGTTGAGCAACTGCTCACCCAATCGCCCTGGCCCCTCGTGATCCTCGCTTTCGCATTGATCGCATGGCTGGCGAGCCGGAGCTGGAAGATCACCGCGGGCGTTGTCGTCACCCTGCTGCTGATCGGCTATTTCGACATGTGGGACGACACGATGAAGACCATTGCCATGACGGTCGTGGCGACGATCATGGCCATCATCCTGGGCATTCCCATCGGCATCCTCATGGGCCGGTCGAACCGGGTCCAGTCCGTGCTCAATCCGATCCTCGACGTGATGCAGACCATGCCGAGCTTCGTCTACCTCATTCCCGTGGTCATGTTGCTCGGCATCGGCCGCGTCCCCGGCCTCATCGCCGTGATGGTCTACGCCATTCCGCCGATCATCCGGCTGACCAATCTCGGCATCAGGCTGGTCGACAAGGATGTGCTTGAGGCGGCGGACGCCTTTGGCTCGTCGAACTGGCAGCGGCTCAAGAATGTGCAGATGCCCTTGGCGCTGCCCACCATCATGGCCGGCGTCAACCAGACCATCATGATGGCGCTCGCCATGGTCGTGGTCGCCTCGATGATCGGCGTTCAGGGTCTCGGACTGCCGGTGCTCAAGGCCATCGCCAACCAGTATTTCACCCTTGGCGTTTTCAATGGCCTCGCCATTGTCGGCATAGCCATCATCTTTGACCGCACCAGCCAGGCCTATGGCAAGCGGCTGCAAAAGCACCTGGAGGTGGTACATGGCTGAGCAAAATAGCGGAATCGGGATCAGCATCCGCAATCTGTACAAGATTTTCGGCAGCAATCCGGAGGACTATATCGACGCCGTCAAGGGCGGCATGACCAAGGCCGAGCTCAACGAGAAGCACAATCATGTGCTCGGGCTCAAGGACATCAACATCGACATGCCGGGCGGCGGCATTCAGGTAGTGATGGGTCTGTCCGGTTCGGGCAAATCCACGCTGATCCGCCATATCAACCGGCTGATCGATCCGACCGCGGGCGAGGTCATCGTCGGCGACGAGGATGTCGTCAAGATGAACGAGGCGCAGCTGCGCGAATTCCGCCGCCACAAGACGGCGATGGTGTTTCAGAAGTTCGCGCTGCTGCCGCACCGCACGGTGCTGGAAAACGCGGTCTACGGCCTGGAAATCCAGGGGCTCCCCCGCGAGGAGCAGGAAAAGCAGGCGCGGCGCTGGATCTCCCGCGTCGGCCTCGACGGCTTCGAGGACAATTATCCCAACCAGCTCTCGGGCGGCATGCAGCAGCGGGTCGGGCTTGCCCGGGCGCTGACCAATGACGCGCCCATCCTGTTGATGGACGAGGCCTTCTCCGCGCTCGATCCGCTGATCCGCATGGACATGCAGTCGGTTCTCTTGGATCTGCAAAAGGAGATCCGCAAGACCGTCGTCTTCATCACCCATGATCTCGACGAGGCGCTGCGCCTGGGCGACCGCATTGCCATCCTGCGCGATGGTGAAGTGGTGCAGCAGGGCACCAAGCAGGAAATCGTGCTTCGCCCGGCCGACGAGTACATTTCGAGCTTCGTGCGCGAGGTCAACCGCGGCCGGGTGATCTCGGTCGACATGGTCATGGCCCCGTTGTCCGGCGAACCGAAAGGCATGCCGATCAAAACGGGGACCGTGCTGGAAGTCGCCGCCAAGAGGATGACCGACAGCAACGTGCCCGAGGCGCATGTGACGGATGCGTCGGGCACTGTCATCGGCAAGCTGGCGATCAACGAAGTGATCTCGGCCATGGTCACTCCGGTTGACCACGAGTCCGCCGCCGCCTGACCGCCTGCCCCGGGGGCCGCGGGGGCCGCGAGCGGTTTTCCAACGCAGACAGGCAGCAATGACAGATCAACCCGCGGACGAGCACATCGTTCGCGGGTTTTTTCATGCCCATCAGCGATCTTTGTTGCAATGACATAAAGATATCTTTATACGTTACGCAGATAAACAGGAGAATTCCATGCCCGCTTCCAATCCGCTTGCCGATCTGCTGGCCGAAAAAGGCGTCCTGCTCGCCGACGGCGCAACCGGGACCAACCTCTTCGCCATGGGTCTGGAATCCGGTGAAGCCCCGGAAATGTGGCTGGAGACGGCGCCGGAGAAGATCACCAAGCTGCACCAGGATTTTGTCGATGCGGGATCGGATATCATTCTCACCAATTCCTTTGGCGGCACCCGCAACCGATTGAAGCTGCACCAGGCCGACGACCGCGTTTTCGCACTGAACAAGAAGGCCGCCGAGATCGCCCGCGCCGTCGCCGACAAGGCGCCGCGCAAGGTCATTGTCGCCGGCTCCGTCGGCCCGACCGGCGACCTGCTGGTGCCGCTCGGCGCCATGACCTACGACTCGGCGGTGGACTCCTTCGCCGAACAGATCGCGGGTCTCAAGGCCGGGGGCATCGATGTCGTCTGGATCGAAACCATGTCGGCCACCGACGAGATCCGCGCCGCCGCGCAAGCCGCCGTCGATGCCGGGCTGCCCTACGTTTACACAGGCTCCTTCGATACCGCCGGCAAGACCATGATGGGCGTGCATCCGCGCGACATCCATTCGCTTGCCAGGGACATCGGCGACGGCCCGTTCGCCGTCGGCGCCAATTGCGGCGTCGGCGCATCCGACATCCTGTCGTCGCTGCTCGACATGACCGCGGCCGATCCGGACGCCGTGGTGGTGGTCAAGGGCAATTGCGGCATCCCTGAATTCCGCGGCGCCGAGATCCACTATTCCGGCACTCCGCCGCTGATGGCCGATTACGCCAGGCTCGCCATCGATGCCGGCGCCCGCATCATCGGCGGTTGCTGCGGCACCTCCTGCGAGCATCTGGCCGCCATGCGCCAAGCCGTCGACAGCCACATCAAGGCGCAGCGTCCGACGGTGGAAACCATTGTCGAGCGCATCGGCCCGATGCGCAACACGGTCGCCGCCAACACCCCGGCGCCCACCCGCGAACGCCGCGGCCGCCGCGGCTGAACTTCCCGTCTTTCAAACGCAAGAGGCCGGCGCTCACGCACCGGCCTCTTGCTTGTCCAGCCAGAATTCAGTCCTGGTCTGACCCGGCCTGCAGGAGTTCAATGTCCTCGCGCGCCTTCTTGAGGATCTCGAGCGCCTGCTGCGCCTGGTCGGCGGACAACTCGCCGCGCCGCAACTGGCGGAACAGCGTCCGCCGCAGCGCACGGAATTCCGCTCCCAGCGACACGCCCTGGATTTCTTCCGAGGCCTCATCGATCTGCGCATTGATCCGGTCAAGATCGACCCGGTTTTCCTCAAGATAAGCCAGTCCCTCCTCGGTGATCGAGAACAGCTTCTTGGCGCCCTGCATCTGGGACGATACCAGATCGGCCTCCTCCAGCATCTGCAGCATCGGATAAATCGCGCCGGGGCTCGGGCTGTAGGCGCCCTGGAAGCGGGCTTCCAGCGCCTTGATGATGTCATAGCCATGGCGCGGCTGTTCGGCGATCAGACCGAGCACCACCAGCCGGAGCGCGCCGGCGTCGAACATGCGCTTGCCGCCGCCGCCGAATGGGCCGCCGCGATGACGCCCGAACGGGCCGCGTCCACCGCCATGCCCGCGTCCGCCTGATCCTTCCGGACCGGCAAAATGATGGCCTTCGCCACGGCATCTGTGTTTGTGCATTCCAAACATATTGGATTTCCTTTCTTGATTTCGATAGCACTTTATAGCGCATTATCTATGCAAAGATATATCTTTTGCAAGAGCCACAATGCCGATGTATTCCCGCTTGCGAGGCATCTAATTGTTACTAAAGGCTTATTTTCACAGAACCGACGGCGCTCAACCAGTCTGGACTATTACGTTTCCGGGCATAGCAGCCGCGAAAGGCCGTCTGCCGCCGGAAGCGGCGCGCCAGGCACGCACCGCTTCCGGCGGCTTTTCAGCGAGGGTTTTCCGCCGCTGTTACTGTTGGAGGTCGTCCGCCAGCCGCACCAGCTGTACGAATTCGGACCGGTAGCCATAGGGATCGGCGCCGCGCGCATCCGACGCCATTTTCTCGATTGCGGCGTAATCATAGCCCGCCAGTTGATCGGTCTTGCGCAGTTTCTGCCCGAAGGCGGCAACGGCGATGGAGAACCGCACATCCTCGGACGCCGCATCTAGGCTGTCGATCCCGGCATCACTGGTCGCCGGAATTTCAGTCAGCTTGCTCTCTGCCTCGCCCGGAGTTTTCGCCCTTATCTTGAGAAAGGCGAATTCGCCGCCGTGATCGCCTGACGCGGGTTTTGCCGCATCGCCATAGCGCAGGTCGCTGTTGAGGATCGCCGGGCTCCCCACCGGCGTGATCTCGTAGATCGCGGTGACCGTGTGGCCGGAGCCGATCTCGCCGGCGTCGATGCGGTCATTGTTGAAATCCTCGCGCTTGAGCGCCCTTGTTTCAAATCCGATCTGGCGATACTCGGCCACCACCGCCGGATTGAACTCGATCTGGAATTTCACATCCGAGGCGATCGGAAACAGAGAGGCGGAGGCCTCCTGCACGAAAGTCTTTTCGGCTTCCGACAGCGTGTCGATATAGGCGGCGACGCCATTGCCGTTCTGGGCGATTGTCTGCATCAGCTGGTCGTTGTAATTGCCCTGGCCGAAGCCGAACACCGACAGGAACACACCGCTTTCGCGTTTGGCCTCGATCATCGCCTTGAGCGCATCGTCGCCGCTCGGTCCGACATTGAAGTCGCCGTCGGTGGCGAGCATCACCCGGTTGACGCCGTGCTTGACGAAAGCCTTTTCCGCCAGCCTGTAGGCTTCATCGAGCCCCGCGGCGCCTGCGGTCGAGCCGCCCGGGCGCAATTGCTCCATTGCATCGAGAATTGTCCGCTTCTGGGAAACCGGCGTCGGCTCAAGCACTGTGCCCGCATCGCCGGCATAGGTGACGATCGAAACCGTGTCCTCGGGATCGAGCTTGTTGACCAGAAGCCGGAACGCCGATTTCAGCAGAGGCAGTTTGTCGGCCTCGTTCATCGAACCGGACACATCGATGAGAAACACCAGATTGGCGCGGGGCCGCTGGGCCGGGGCGACATCATAACCCTTGACGCCGATATGCAGCAGCTTGGTGTGCGCATTCCACGGCGTCGGCGTCACCGTCACCGTCGCCCGGAACGGCGTTTCGGCCGTCTCCGGGCCGGGATAGGCATAGGGGAAGTAGTTGACCAGTTCCTCCACCCGCACCGTTTCGGGGTCCGGCAGCAGGCCCTGCTTCAGCGTCCGCCGCATCATGGCGTAGGACGACGTATCGACATCGGCGGAAAAGGTCGAAACCGGCTCCTCGGCGACGGACTTGACGGAGTTGCTCTCGACCGCCTCAACTCTGTCGCGGCCGGCCTCCATCTGCGGCGCCGGATATTCCGGATGGCTCGCCACGGCTTCCGGCTGCCGCTGCGCATTGGCAAGTCCGTAATCGTTGCGGGATTGCGCGGAAAACTGCTCGCGCCGCATGCCTTGCTGCAGGGCGCCAACAGGATTGATCGGCCGTTGCACGGATTGCGGCGCGGCGGCCATCGGCGGCGGCGGCGCCATTTCATTCAGGTCCGGGGACAGCGCTTCCGCGTCATGACCCGCCTCCCCGGCTGCCATGGACCCCGGTTGCGCGACGTCTTCCGCCTCCTCGACCTTCGCCGAGAGCCGCGTTTCCATTGGCGCGGGCATGACTGCCTGTCCACGCTGCAGGTCCTGTGTGATCTGCCAGGTGATGTAGCCCGCCGCCGGCAGGATCATCAATGTGGCAAGCGCCGAGCCTATCATGAGCCGTTGTTTCATCAGTCCACTCCATATCGAGGTTGCGATATGGCTGAGACGCGCGGCTATGGAAAATCCTTGGGTCGGCGCCGTTTTTTCCTGGTCGGCCTGGTCAAACGCCTGCATGGCCAGCGCCAGCGCCTTGCGCTTCGCGGCCGCATCGGGCGGCGGCGCCTTGCCCGCCAGTGCCTTGAATTCATTGTCTGTCATTGCTGTTCTCCAGCTTCGCGCAACAGGCGTTTCAGCCGTTTCCTCGCCGCATGCAGATGATAGGACACCGTGCTTTCGGCGCAGTCCATGATCGCGGCTGCCTCGGCATGGTTCATCTCCTCGCCATAGACCAGCAGCACCGCATCGCGCTGTTTCTCCGGCAGCGTCCGCACCGCCGCCCAAAGGTCATCGATGCCGCTCTCTTGGGCATCGTCCGCGCCCTCGTGGAGCGCCGTTGCATGCACGGCCCACGCCGTGGTCCTGCGCACCTCGCGCGCGGCGGCCCTTGCATGGTCATGCGCCGCGTTGATGGTCAGCCGGTAGAGCCAGGTGGTAAAGGCGCTTTCGTTGCGCCACGAGCGGATCGACGAGCCGAGCCGCATGCAGACATTCTGGGCTATGTCCTCGGCGCCGGTCGGGTCGCGGCACCATTTCCAGGCCACACGGTGGATGAAGTCGTAGTGACGCGCGACGAGCGCCGCGAACGCCGCGCGATCGCCATCGCGCGCCCGTCCCGCCAGCGCGTGATCATCCGGTTGACCGGTCCGGAGCCCCAGCTCGCGAGTGGCGTTCATCTCCATCATCTCAGCTTTGACGCCCCGATTCCGGCAATCCTTGGGTGGCGCCAATTATTCATTGAAACGCCGCCATGTGAAAGCGGATCTGCGCCGCGCCATAGCGATGCCGCAGCCCGACCGGACAGGCATCGCGCGCCAGACATCCCGTTCGCATGCAGCCTTGAGCGCCGGCATCCGTCGCCAGATAGGCGCGGCAGGACGAGACGTCGAAGCCGCGCGGACTGAACGCCCCGACCGGGCAGGCCGACAGGCAAGGTTGGCCGGCGCAGCTGTCGCAGGGATGGTTCGCCGAACCGTCTGGAGCATCGACCGGCTTCTGGGTGGCGGCCGGTCCCCCCAACGCATCCTCATCAAACAGCAGCGCTCCGCGATAGCCATGCCAGAGACCAAATTCGGGATGGATCAGCAGCCCGAGCGGCGAGGGCCGCAAGCCTTCCGCCGCCATCGCCCATTGCTGAAACGGCTGCCACGGCCTGTCGGAAGGAAACGCCGCCTCCCCGCCAAGCGAAACTGCAACCGGAGCGATCACGGATTTCGACCAGTCATCGAGCGGTTCGGACGCATCGGGATGCATCCGCCACCACGCTTCGAAGATGGGCCAGAACAAGCCACCGCCATGACCAACCAGGCAGATCGCGGCCGCCGGTTTTCCACCCGCGAGCATGGGCGCGTCACCTGGTTCGGGCGTCAGCCATCCGCGCGCGACAAGTCCGCTCGGCTTGAGCGCCGCCGCGATGTCGGCGGTCAGACGCGGATCATCCACCGCGTCCCCCGTCCTTGAACGCGGATCTCCAGACCTCCTTGTGAATGAGGTTGGCCACTTTCTCCTGAGCGCCTGTCTCCCTGGCTTTATCGGGCTGTGTTCAGGTGAAGGCGTCGGGCATGGATTCCTTGCGCCGCGCCATGTAGTCGAGCAACGCCGCGTCAATGGCAGGGTCGAGATCGGGCGCGACATAATTGGCAAGCCACGACCGGCACAGATCGCGCGCGCGCTCCTCGATCCGCTTTTCGCCTTCGGCCAGCCACTGCTCATAGGAATTGTTGTCGGCCAGCGACGAGCGGTAGAACGCCTGCTGGAAATTGGCCTGGGTATGCGCGCAGCCGAGATAATGGCTGCCGGGGCCCACCTCGGCGATAGCGTCCAGCGCCTGGCCGGTTTCCGACAGGTCGATGCCTTCGGCGAAGCGCTGCTGCATGCCGAGCTGATCGACGTCGATCATGAATTTCTCATAGGAACTGACCAGCCCGCCTTCGAGCCAGCCGGCCGAATGCAGCGCGAAATTGGTGCCCGCCAGCAGCGTCATGTTGAGCGTCGAGGCGCTTTCATGTGCTGCCTGCGCGTCAGGCACCTTGGAGCCGCACAGCGAACCGCCGGTGCGGAACGGCAGCTTCAGCCGCCGCGCCAGCTGCGCCGCGCCATAGGAGACCAGCGATGGTTCGGGCGTTCCGAATGTCGGCGCGCCCGACTGCATCGAGATAGAGGCGGCAAAGGTGCCGAACAGCACCGGCGCGCCGGGCCGGATCAGCTGGGTGAAGGCAGCGCCCGCCAGCACTTCGGCCAGAATCTGCGTCAGCGTTCCCGCCACCGTCACCGGGCTCATGGCGCCGGCGAGAATGAACGGCGAGACCACGCAAGCCTGGTTGTTGCGGGCATAGACTTTCAGCGCGCCGAGCATGGTCTCGTCGAACACCATCGGCGAATTGGCGTTGATCAGGTTGAGCGTCACGCAATTCTGGTCGACGAATTCGGCGCCAAACAGGATCTTGCACATCTCGATGGTGTCTTCGGCGCGTTCGGGCGCGGTGACCGAGCCCATGAACGGCTTGTCTGAGTATTTCATGTGGCTGTAGACCATGTCGAAATGCCGCTTGTTGACAGGCACGTCGACCGGCTCGCAGACGGTGCCGCCGGAATGGTGCATCGCCGGCGCCATGTAGGCCAGTTTGACGAAATTGCGGAAATCCTCGATCGTCGCATAGCGCCGCTCGCCATCAAGATCGCGCACGAAGGGCGGGCCGTAGACCGGCGCAAACACGGTCGCCTTGCCGCCGATCTGCACCGAACGGGCCGGGTTGCGGGCATGCTGGGTGAACACTTCCGGCGCAGTCTTCAGGATTTCGCGGCAAAGCCCCCTGGGAAAGCGGACGCGCTCGCCCTGGACGTCAGCGCCGGCCTCGCGCCACAAGGCAAGCGCCTCGGCGTCATCGCGGAACTCGATGCCGATTTCCTCAAGCACGGTGTCGGCATTGCGTTCGATCAGGCTCAGGCCTTCCTCGTCCAGCACCTCATAGACACCGAGCTTGCGCATGATGAACGGCATGGATTGCCCCGCGCCGCCACCGGTCCTGAGCGCGCGCCGCCCGGCGGCGCCCTTGCCGCGCCGTCCCGAGGCAGCTTCCGGCGCCGCGTCCTGAGCCATGTCTGTGGTCGAGTAAGTATCTGAATGTGCCATCAAAAGCCTGCATAGTCTGGAGTGGCGCACCATCACGCCCATGCTTGCATGCTAGCCAAAAGCTCGGCCGGCACATTCCTCTCAGCGCCAAGCCTTGGCGCTCAAGGAATATTGTCGATAACAGGCTCCGTCGCATTTTCCGGTGCGCGCGTCGTTTTCAAGGAACTTTTTGCAAACAATCGCCTATATCGCTATGCAGGATGGATCAGGTGCGCCGATCCCCGGACGAGTGCATTCAAGGGAGAAACTGATGTCTGAAGATGAAATCATCCTGTCCGAACTCTCCGATGATGAGCTTGTCCAGCAGATGCATGACGATCTGTATGACGGGCTCAAGGAAGAGATCGAGGAAGGCACCAACATCCTGCTCAGCCGCGGCTGGACACCCTATGATCTGCTCACCCAGGCGCTTGTCGAGGGAATGCGGATCGTTGGCGAGGATTTCCGCGACGGCATCCTGTTCGTGCCCGAAGTGCTGATGAGCGCCAATGCCATGAAGGCCGGCATGTTCATCCTGCGCCCGCTGCTGATCGCCACCGGCGCGCCGAAACTCGGCAAGATGGTCGTCGGCACCGTCAAGGGCGACATTCACGACATCGGCAAGAACCTCGTCGGCATGATGATGGAAGGCGCCGGATTTGACGTCATCGACCTTGGCATCAACAATTCGGTGGAAAGGTATCTCGAGGCGATCGAGCGCGAAAAGCCCGACATCCTCGGCATGTCGGCGCTGCTGACGACCACCATGCCCTATATGAAGGTCGTCATCGACACGATGAAGGAAAAGGGCATCCGCGACGATTACATCATTCTCGTCGGCGGCGCGCCGCTCAACGAGGAATTCGGCAAGGCGGTCGGCGCCGACGCCTATTGCCGTGACGCGGCGGTGGCGGTTGAAACCGCCAAGGAACTGATCAAGCGCCGCCACAACCGACTTGCAGCCGGAGCCTGACAGGATAGCATTCCGGACAGGCGCCGCCGCGATCGGCGCCTGTGACCGGCTTGTTATTCGATCGAATCTTCGACCGCATCCACTGTCTGGTTGACGTCTCGGCCGACACCGCGAACGGTATTGGCGCAGGACGCAAGCGTCAGTGCGATAATCAGGACGGTGGAAATCTTGAACAGCGTCATTATGTCGGCTCCTTGGTGCGCAATAGCACGCGACATGGACAATCGGGCGAAGACAAGGCTATTTGATGGCAAAGCAACACTATGAAAGCGACACGCCGCGCCGCCGCGTCCGGGTTATCGCCTGCGGAATGATCGCCCGCGAGATTCTCGCCGTCAATCAGCAGCTTGGCCATGATCATGTCGATCTCAAATGCATCGACGCCAATTACCATCATTATCCCGAGCGCATCGCACCCGCCGTCGATCACGCCATCCGCATGGCCCGCGACGAAGGCTATGAGCATATTTTTATCGGCTATGCGGATTGCGGCACTGGCGGAGATCTCGACAAGGTTTGCGCGGCCCATGGCGTCGAACGCATAGAAGGCCCGCACTGCTTTTCGTTTTACTACGGAAATCAATCCTTTGAGGCCGCGGGCGACGAGATGATGACGACATTTTTCATCACCGACTTTCTTGCCCGCCACTTCGAGGCCTTCCTGATCCGTCCGCTCGGACTCGACCGGTTTCCCGAGCTGCGCGACACCTATTTCGGTCATTACGAGCGGGCGCTCTATCTAGCCCAGACCGACGATCCGGAGCTTGAGGACAAAGCCCGCGCGGCGGCCGAGCGGCTTGGTCTGCGCTACGAACGCAGATTGACCGGCTATGGCGATCTGACCACGGCCCTGACGGCGCTCTGAATTTACCCGCCGGTGAATGGCGCGTGCGCGCATGCGCCGCATGCGTAATGAAATATTTTTGTTCATTGCCATAAAATTCATGCAAACCGTGCTTAGATTGAACGCAGTCGTCATTCAGGGTTTATCGATGTGAGTCCGCAGTCCGCCGTATCCTCCGTTCCCGCCATTGCAACCGGCAGCAGCCGCCATCCCGAAAAGCTCTCCGATCTGCTCGAGCGCCTGGCGCGTGAGGCCGAGGATCGGGTCAGCATGCGTGAAATCGCCAATGCGCTCGACGACCGGTCATTTGGCGCCTTCCTGCTGGTCTTCGCCCTGCCCAACCTCATTCCGCTGCCCCCGGGCGCAACCATGGTGCTCGGTTTGCCGATGGTTTTCGTCGCCTGGCAGATGGTCATGGGCCTCCAGAAAGTGTGGCTGCCGCGCGCGCTTGGCAATTACACGGTTGATCGCGCCACCTTCCAGCGCATGGTCGCACGGGTGTCGCCTTGGCTTCGCAGCGCCGAAACCTGGGTGCGGCCACGCAATTGGCCGCTTGACGGCCCCATTCGCGAGCGGCTGTTCGGCCTTTTTGCGCTGCTCCTCGCCATCACCTGTGTCCTGCCGATTCCCTTCGGCAATTGGCTTCCGGCCCTCGCCGTCGCCATACTCGGCGTCGCCCACACCGAACGCGACGGCAATTGCCTGGCGCTGGGCGTCGCAACCGGGCTGGTATCGGTCCTGGTCGCTGGCCTTGTCGTTGTCGCCACCGGCGCCTTGCTGATTCGGGTGTTTTGAGCCGGCGCGCCGTAGGCGGTTCTTAACCTTGGCCATGATAGTGTCGGGTCTCGTTTCCGACGGAATTTCCATGGCCAGACCACATAAAATTCTCGTTATCACCGCTGGCGGCGCTTATGCCTGGGTCATTGTCAATGCGTTGGCCTCCGGTCTGGGCGGCGTTGAAGTGGCGCTGGAACAGCCCGAATCGAAAATCGTTTTCCTCAAGCGCCGGGCCCGCAAGATCGGCTGGTTTCAGACCGCCGGCCAATTCGGCACCATGGTCATCTCCCGCTTCGGCAAACGCCTGGCCCATGCGCGGGCAAACCAGATCATCGCCGCCAGCAACATTTTGACCGAATTGTCACCCGGGGTGCAGATGACGCCGGTGTCGTCAGCCAATGGCGCCGACTGCCTGAAGCTGATCTCGGCACGCAAGCCGGATCTGGTGTTTCTCGTGGGCTGCCGGATGCTGTCCAGGGCAACGCTGTCCGCCATCCCCTGCCCGGTGCTCAATTACCATTCCGGCATCAACCCGAAATATCGCGGTCAGGCGGGCGGCTGGTGGGCGCGCGCCTTGGGCGATCATGAGAATTACGGAACCACCGTGCATCTGGTCGACGCCGGCGTCGACACCGGAACGACACTGCACAATGCCTTCCTCAAGCCAGATCCGCGCGAAACCCTGTTCACCGATTCGCTGGCCATGGCCGCGGGTTCCCGCGATATGGTCGTGCGCGCCGTCGAGGATGCGCTGAACGCAACGCTTGAGCCAAAATCGAGCAGCCTGCCATCGGTGCAGCGGTTTGAACCTCCGGTCTGGACCTACCTCAAGACCGGGCTTGCCAAGGGCATCTGGTAGTTTTCAACAGCCCGGTTTGACCCCGCGCGTCATCCCCCATACCTCCCATGCCGGTCAGGTCGCTTTTGACGCGCCGCGCGTCGTCGTCAGCGAAGCCGCGAGAAATTCCCATGCGCATTGTAACCTTCAAGGAGACCCCGAATGGCCAACTGCATCATCGTCTACTGGCGTGACATTCCTGCCCAGGTGATCATCAAGAAAGGGCGCGCGACTGCCAAGCGCGAACTGTCGCTGCGCTTCACCGAAGCGATCGACATGTGCGCCATGCGCACAGGTGCTGCCGAGACCGATGATTACCTTGCCGAATGGCGCCGCGCCGATCCGGTCGAGGTCTCCGATGATCTTGAAGCCGAGGCGGACAAGGCCGCGGCGGAGATGGAAGCAGCCTACGACAAGGAACGCCTGGTGGCGCTGGTCAAGGGCGGAGGCAGGGAGAGCCATGGCTGACGAACCGACCAAACCGACGCAGGCGAGCCTCAACAAGAAGGCGGTTGAGAAAACCGCCTACAAGCCCGCCGGCGTCTCGGCCACCGGCCGCAATGCCAGGCGGTTCGCCGTCCGGCTCTGGGCGGTGCGCCATTCGCGCGGGCTGGAATGGTTTTACGCCCGCTTCGCCGATCTGTTCCTGCGGCTGCACCCGATGTGGAAGGCCATTGGCTATGATCGCGCCGAACGGCCGGTCAAATTCATCGAGAAGCATGTCAAGGGCTTCCTGTTCGACTGCCGCATGTGCGGCCAGTGCGTGCTGTCGTCCACCGGCATGTCCTGTCCGATGAACTGCCCCAAGCAATTGCGCAACGGCCCCTGCGGCGGTGTCCGCGCCAATGGCAATTGCGAGGTGGAACCCGACATGCCCTGCGTCTGGGTGCAGGCCTGGAACGGCTCGCAGCAGATGGTGGCAAGCCAGGCCATCCTGACGGTGCAGAAACCGGTCGACCAGTCCCTGCGCGAAACCTCGGCCTGGCTCCGGACCACCGCGCTCGCCGCCGCCCGCACTGAAGCCGCCAATTCGACGGAGCCCGCATGAGCATGTCCGATGTCAATCCGGCCGGCATTCACCTGCCGCTCGATCCACTGCCCGGCCATTCGTCGCGCGGGCGGCTCGAACGGGTGCTTCGCCGCGGCGAGTTCGCGGTGACCACCGAGCTCAATCCGCCCGACAGCGCAGATCCGGAAGACGTCTACAACCGCGCCGCCATTTTCGACGGCTGGGTCGATGGCATCAATGCGGTCGATGCCTCGGGCGCCAATTGCCACATGTCCTCGGTCGGCATCTGCGCGCTGCTCACCCGCATCGGCTATGCGCCGATCATGCAGATCGCCTGCCGCGACCGCAACCGTATCGCCATCCAGGGCGACGTGCTCGGCGGCGCCGCCATGGGTGTGGGCAACATCCTGTGTCTCACCGGCGACGGCGTCCAGGCCGGCGACCAGCCCGGCGCCAAGCCGGTCTTCGATCTCGACTGCATGTCGCTGCTCGAAACCATCCGCATCATGCGCGACAACGGAAAATTCCTCTCCGGCCGCAAGCTGACGACGCCGCCGCAGGTGTTTCTGGGCGCCGCCATCAATCCGTTCGCGCCGCCCTACGATTTCCGCCCGCACCGGCTGGCCAAGAAGATCGCCGCCGGCGCGCAGTTCGTCCAGAGCCAGTATTGCTACGATGTGCCGATGTTCCGCACCTACATGCAGAAGGTCCGCGAGCTTGGCCTGACCGATCAATGCTTCATCCTCTGCGGCGTCGGCCCGCTGGCCTCCGCCCGCACCGCCAAGTGGATGCGCGCCAACGTGCCTGGCGTCCACATCCCCGATCACATCATTGCCCGTCTGGAAGGCGCCACTGACCAGAAGAAGGAAGGCAAGCAGATCTGCATCGACATCATCAACGAGGTCAAGGAAATCGACGGCGTCTCCGGCATCCATGTTATGGCCTACCGGCAGGAAGAGTTCGTCGCCGAGATTGTCCATGATTCGGGCGTGCTCAGGGGCCGCAAGCCCTGGCGCAAGGAGCCCAACCCGGCCAATGAACTGGCCGAGGCGCATATCGAGGAAGCCCGGGAACTGCCGCGCCAGTCGCCGCATGAACTGGCCGGCGTCGCCGCCGACGGTGGCGAATGAAGGCCACGGCTTGATCTTCAGTCAAATAGCAGCATAATGACATAAGCAAATCTTTATGTCTTCACTTCAAGGATCGAACATGACCCGCACCATCGTCGCCTCCGCCACCCGTGAAGTCATCATCGGCTTTGATCAGCCCTTCTGCGTGATCGGCGAACGCATCAACCCGACCGGCCGCAAGAAGCTCGCCGCCGAGATGATCGAGGGCAATTTCGAAACCGTCATCAAGGACGCGCTTGAGCAGGTCGCCGCCGGCGCCACCATGCTTGATGTCAATGCCGGCGTCACCTCGGTCAACCCGAACGAAACCGAGCCTGGCCTGCTGGTGCAGACACTGGAAATCGTCCAGGGCCTGGTCGATGTGCCGCTGTCGATCGACAGCTCGGTGACCGCGGCGATCGAAGCCGCCCTGAAGATCGCCAAGGGCCGGCCGCTGGTCAATTCGGTCACCGGCGAGGAAGAGAAGCTCGAAGCCATCCTGCCGCTGATCAAGAAATACGACGTGCCGGTGGTGGCGATCTCCAACGACGAGACCGGCATTTCGATGGATCCCGATGTCCGCTTCGCCGTCGCCAAGAAGATCGTCGAGCGCGCCATGGATTTCGGCATCAAGCCCTGCGACATCGTCGTCGACCCGCTGGTCATGCCGATCGGCGCGCTCGGCGACGCCGGCCGCCAGGTCTTTGCGCTGCTCTACCGGCTGCGCAACGAACTCAAGGTCAACACCACCTGCGGCCTGTCCAACATCTCCTTCGGCCTGCCGCACCGCCACGGCATCAATGCAGGCTTTATTCCCATGGTGATCGGCGCCGGCATGACCTCGGCGATCATGAACCCCTGCCGTCCGCAAGAAATGGAAGCCGTGCGCGCCGCCAATGTGCTGAACGGCACCGATCCCAACTGCACCAACTGGATCAAGACCTACAAGGACTACCAGTCGCATGTGGCCGGATCGGCGCCCACCCCGCAATCCTCATCCGCCGCAGCCGATGGCGGCCGCCGCCGCGGCGGACGCGCCGCCCGCGCCGGCGGGGCGTAAACAAAAGACCATTTGCGCCACTAAATGATATGAATGATACAATTGCTTTCTATGTCGATATCATTTATATCATTTCCATCAAATGAACGATGGAGGTGAAAATGCACAAGATTGAAGTCTCGGAATCTGCGTTCGAATATCTGAAAAACCTCGCTGAACCCTTTTTGGACACTCCGGCTAGTGTACTCGATAGAATAATTGCGGAGCATCGAACATCCAAAACAGAGTTGGATATCAATCCAATCGGATCAAATCCGGCGAGAGTGACCTATAAAATGGAGCAGCTTCCCCCTCTTCTCCATACCAAGATAGAGCGTGCAAATATCTCAGGCAAAACGGTGACTCGGCCAAAATGGAGCCTGCTTGTAGAGGAAATGATGAGAGAGGCGGCGCGAGGTGGCCACACACCCAAAGAAATTAGTGCTGCACTGGAAGCGCAAACCTGGCCAGGCGAACGTACCGACACCGGCTTTCGGTATGTGAAGGAAGCAGGAGTTTCTTTTCAGGGTTTGGACGCGAATCGAAGCTGCAGAGCTTTGTTAGGACTTTCAAGAGCGTTCGGAATTCCGATCGAAATAGACTTCTATTGGCGTGAAAATGAGAAAGCCCATTTGCCAGGTGCTTTGGGTAGAGTTCTGGGACCGTAAGGATATTCAATTTGACCGACCATCTCGTCCTGTTCATGCCGTCGGGCAAGCGGGGCCGCTTTCCGACCGACACTCCCGTGCTCGACGCCGCGCGGCAGCTGGGCGTGCATGTCGAAAGCGTCTGCGGCGGCCGCGGCATTTGCGGGCGCTGCCAGGTCGATGTGCAGGAAGGCGTCTTCGCCAAGCACGGCATCACCTCGTCCAACGACCACATCTCGCCCTTTGGCGGCAATGAAGTCCGCTACGCCGAAAAGCGCGACCTGAAGCCCGGCCGCAGGCTGTCCTGCTCGGCAAAAATCCTTGGCGATCTGGTCATCGACATCCCGCAGGACGCCGTGGTCAATGCGCAAGTTGTGCGCAAGGATTCCGATGGCCGCGTCATCGCCCGCAATCCGGCAATCCACATGTGCTATGTCGAGATCGAAGAGCCCGACATGCACAAGCCGCTCGGCGACCTCGACCGGCTGCTGATCGCGATCGAGGCCGACTGGGGCTTCAAGACCCTGCAGATCGACACCTATCTGTTGGGCGAGGTCCAGAAGACCCTGCGCAAGGGCGACTGGAAGGTCACCGCCGCCATCCACGAACCCGTCGACGGCGGACAGGCGACAATGGTGGCGCTTTACCCCGGCCTCAAGAACGAGGCCTACGGCATTGCCTGCGACATCGGCTCCACCACCATCGCCATGCATCTGTCCTCGCTGCTGTCGGGCCGCACGCTCGCTTCCTCCGGCACCTCCAATCCGCAGATCCGTTTCGGCGAGGATCTGATGAGCCGCGTTTCCTATGTGATGATGAATCCGGAAGGCCGCGAGGGCATGACCAATGCCGTGCGCGAGGCGATCAACGGACTGATCGACAAGGTCTGCAAGGAAGGCGAAATCGAGCGTTCCGACATTCTCGACGCGGTCTTTGTCGGCAACCCGATCATGCATCACCTGTTCCTCGGCATCGATCCGACCGAACTCGGCGGCGCGCCGTTTGCGCTGGCCGTCTCCGGCGCCGTCAACATCAAGTCCTCCGACATCGACATTCCGCTCAACAAGGGCGCCCGGGTCTATATGCTGCCCTGCATCGCCGGCCATGTCGGCGCCGATGCCGCCGCCGCCACGCTCACCGAAGGCCCGCACCGACAGGAAGAGATGATGCTGCTGGTCGATGTCGGCACCAATGCCGAGATCGTGCTCGGCAATTCCACCCGCACGGTGGCAGCCTCCTCGCCCACCGGCCCGGCCTTCGAGGGCGCGGAGATCTCCTGCGGCCAGCGCGCCGCCCCCGGCGCCATCGAGCGCATCCGCATCGATCCGCTCACCTTCGAGCCGCGCTACCGGGTCATCGGCATCGAGCCCTGGTCGAATGAGCCCGGCTTCGATGAGGCGGCGAAGAAAGTCGGCGTCACCGGCGTCTGCGGTTCCGGCATCATCGAGATCATCGCCGAAATGTATCTCGCCGGCATCATCACCGAGGATGGCGTCATCAATGGCGATCTGGCCGCCCAAAGCGACCGCATTGTTTCCACCGGGCGCACCTTCGCCTATCTGTTGCGCGATGGCGAACAGCGGCTGATGGTGACCCAGACCGACGTCCGCGCCATCCAGCTGGCCAAGGCGGCGCTCTATGCCGGCGTCAAGCTGTTGATGGACAAGCAGGGCATCGATCATGTCGACCGCATTGGCCTCGCCGGCGCCTTCGGCTCCTTCATTGATCCCAAATACGCGCTCGTGCTGGGTCTCGTGCCCGATTGCGATCTCGACAAGGTCAAGGCCGTGGGCAACGCGGCGGGAACCGGCGCCCGCATGGCGTTGCTCAACCGCGATCACCGCCGCGAAATCGAGCTGACCGTCACCCGGATCGAGAAAATCGAAACCGCGCTGGAGCCGAAATTCCAGGAGCATTTCGTCAACGCCATGGCCTTCCCCAACAAGGTCGACGCCTTCCCGCGCCTCACCGAAGTGGTCAAGCTGCCGGAACGCTCGATGGACACCGACGCCGCCGCCGGCATCGAACCCGGCGCCGGACGCCGGCGCGGCGGGCGGCGCAACCGCGACTAGGAGGTTTCAGCCTTTACCCGAATCGAAACTGCATCTAGGCGTGATGAGATGTCCTCCTTGATCCGATCACCGCTGTTCCTGGTGCTTGCCCTCTGGGCGGCAGGCCTCGGGGCGGCGGCGCAATTCGCCAAGATCGTGGTCATTTTCCCGGAGTTGCAGGCGCACTACGGCGAGACCGGCGCCGCATCCGGCTATCTCGTCTCGCTGATTTCCGTGGTCGGCATGCTGCTCGGCCTGGTCGCGGGCGTTATCGCCATTCAGATCGGCGTCCGGCGGCTCCTGGTGTGGGGATTGGTTCTGGGCGCCGTCATCTCCGCCTGGCAGGCAACTCTGCCCGGCTTCGAGGCCATGCTGGCGAGCCGGTTGCTTGAAGGCCTGTCGCATCTGGCGATCGTCGTCTCCGCCCCGACGCTGATCGCGCAACTGACGCCGCAGCGGCATCAGGGCATGGCGCTCACCCTGTGGGGCACTTATTTCGGCGTCGCCTTCGCCGTCATCGCGCTCACCGCGCCATTCATCCTTGAGGTTTTCGGGCTTGGCGGGCTGGCCGCGATCCATGCCGCCGGCATGGCCGCGATCGCCACCGTTCTGGCGCTGGCCTTGCCGGCCGGGCACCGGCGCGATGCCCCGCCCTGGCCGACGCTCGCCGACATCGCGCGCCGTCACCTGACGGTCTATTCCTCGCCATTCATTGCGGCGCCGGCGTTGGGTTGGCTGTTTTACACGCTCACCTTCGTCTCGATGCTCGCCATCCTGCCGCCGATGGTCGTCCCCGGATCGCGCGCCTTTGTCACCGCCGCCATGCCGCTAGCCAGCATTGTCTCATCGATGACGCTTGGCAACCTGCTGCTCAGGCACATGCGCGCCGTCAGCATCATCATCGCCGGATTTGCCATCGCGATTGCCCTGGTGCTGGTCTTTCTGGTGACCGGGCCAGATCCCTGGTTATTCATTGCGCTGTTTGCAGCTTTGGGCCTGGTCCAGGGCGCGAGTTTCGCCGCCGTGCCTGAGCTCAACGCATCGCTGCCCGACCGCGCGCTCGCCAATGGCGGCATCGCGCAAACCGGCAATCTCGGCAATGCGCTGGGGACGCCGGCGCTCATCGCCATCGTCGCCACCGGATCATCCGCGGGACTGCCGGCCCTGTTGATCGGCTCCTATGCCGCGGCCATTGCCGTGCATCTGGCCATGGCGAAACGCCGGAGCAGAGCCAACCCCGGACGAGACCTCGCCGGCTGACAGGCGGTCCTGCTCACTCGGGCCAGATATATTTTCCGCGGGCCCAGCCAAGCTCGGCGTCATCGGTCATCACCTGGCACCAGACATAAGCCTTTTTCATCTTAGCATATTTCCATTCGACGCTGCCGAAGCCGTCAATCCGGAACGAGACATTGGTGACAATGTTTTTGCAACGGCCGGTCAGGCTGATGGATTCGTTGAGCGCATAGGCGTCGATGATCCGGGAATAAGCGGCGGGCCATTTGCGGATGTTGAGCGCGTCGTCGGGCGCAATCGCGGTGATGGTGCCCGCAGTAAAAGCCGACGCCATGGTCGGAGCGTTGCTGGTTGCAACAAGCGTGGCCGCCAGGGCCAGCATGACATGAACTGTTGTCTTCATCTTATCTCACCTTTTGGCGCTCATCCTGAATGCGCCGGTATCCGCAAGCTACCAGCGCCCGACTGTCCCGACCCTGAACGCTCCGTTCAACTGGCGTTCATGGCCCGCTTGCCGCCGATCCGGGATCAGACGTCGAACGAACCGGTCTGGCTGAAACGCTCGAACCCGGCGCGGAAATGATCACTCAGGGCGGATATCTGCGGCGAAGGATCAGCGGCGACCTTGAGCAGCAACTGGTATTGCCCCGGCGTCGGAAGCCCGCAATCCTCATCCAGGATCTGGATATCCGGACCGATGAAACTCCGGCCCATCGGCGCAACGGCAAGATCAGACAGGATTGCCGCCCTCTGCCCCGCCGAATGCGAGGTCATGAACGCAACACGGTAGGACCGCCCGGCCCTTTGCAGCGCCGAAAGCGCGCTTTCCCGCCACACGCAGCCTTCTTCCCACATCGACACCGGCAGCGGATCCATCAGATAGGCCTGTCCGCCCTTTGCCCCGGTCCAGACGATATCATCGGTCATCATCACCTCGCCCGGAGCCGGCGTATGGTTGGTTATGCAACTGACAAGGGCAATGTCGATATGGCCCGAGGCAAAGCGTTTGAGCAGGCTGGATGACTCGTCGATCACCACGTCGACAACCACCGACGGGTGCGACTTGGCAAACAGCTTGAGCACGCCTGGCAGCACCGCCTCGCCATAATCCGACGGCGATCCGATCCGCACCACGCCGGTGACATCCGAGGTGACAAAGCGCGAGATCGCCTCCCTGTTCAGGGCGATCAGCCGCCGCGCATAGCCGAGCAGAACCTCGCCGTCATGGGTCAGCGACACATTGCGCGCATCGCGCAGGAACACCGACACGCCCAATTGTTCTTCCAGCCGCTTGATCTGCATCGACACCGCCGATGGTGTGCGGAAGATCCGCGCTGCCGCCGCGGTAAAGCTCCCGGTTTCGGCAATGGCGACAAAGCTGCGCAACACATCCGGGTCCAGCATCAGCAGCGGGTGAGCGAGAGGTGCGTTCATGGCGTTCAATTCCGTTGATCGTTGAGGTCAATTCATTTCGTTTGATTGAATCATGCATCGGAGCGATGCTGTTGTCAATCCAGTCAGACTGGTCAACACGGAACAGGAGATACGACCATGTTCGGTTTCACGGAAATTGCCCGCTATGCCCGCCAGTGGCGCGCCAGCCGCAAGCGGGCCGCCATGGTAAGCATGTTTGACAGCCTTCCACTCGAACTTCAGAAGGACATCGGATGGCCTGCCGCGGGCGAACCTGCCAGCACTGGCCGGACGCAAGGTGCTGCCCATGCCCACCCCATGCTGTGATGACGGCGGTCCCATGTCGCAAGCCGATAATTTTCGCTTTGATGCCAGTGACAATGCGTGAAATTTATGGCCTGATCGCGACATGGGCCACTCCGGGCGCGCAAAGGGATTGGGCATGCCCTCACACAACAAGCAGAAACGTTCGATCGTCTTTTTCATGGTTCCGGATTTTTCGATGATCGCCTTTTCGATGGCGATCGAGCCATTGCGGCTGGCCAATCGAATGCTGGGCTATCAATGTTACAAATGGCGCCTGACCTCCCATGACGGCGGGCCGGTCAGCGCGTCAAATCAGGTCGAGATCGCCGTCAACACCTCACTTGCCGATGAACGGCGCAGCCTGTCTGGCGAAAACCGGCCGACCATGGTCTTTGTCTGTTCGGGCGTCAATGTCGAACGGTTCAACAACAAGTCCGTGCTGGCCTGGTTGCGCGAGGAGCACAATCGCGGCGTCGCCGTCGGCGGATTGTGCACCGGCGCCCACATCCTGGCGATGGCCGGGCTGCTTTCCGGCCGGCGCTGCGCCATCCACTGGGAGAACCTGCCGGGATTCTCCGAAGCTTTTCCGAAGGCCAATGTCTTTGCCGATCTCTATGAAATCGACGGGGCCATTCACACCTGCGCCGGTGGAACCGCGGCGCTCGACATGATGTTGAGCCTGATTGGCGAGGACCATGACGACACGCTGGTCAACCGAATCTGTGAAATGGCGCTGACCGACCGGGTCCGCAACGCCCATGACCGCCAGCGGCTGCCGCTGCGCGCCCGTCTCGGCGTGCAGAACGCCAAGGTGCTGTCGATCATCGAACTGATGGAAGCCAATCTCTCCGAACCGCTGTCGCTGATCGAGATCGCCGATGACGCCGGCCTGTCGCGGCGCCAGATCGAGCGCCTGTTCCGCCAGGAGATGGGGCGGTCGCCGGCGCGCTACTATCTGGAAATCCGGCTTGACCGGGCCCGGCACCTGTTGATCCAGTCGCCGATGCCGGTGGTCGAGGTCGCCGTCGCCTGCGGTTTCGTCTCCGCCTCGCATTTCTCCAAATGCTATCGCGAACTCTACAACCGCTCGCCGCAGCAGGAGCGCGCCGACCGCAAGCAATATCTCACCGCGGCCTGACATTTTCAGGCTGCGTCACGGCCGGCTTCAGGCGACTGCGCGAACCGCCAGATCGGCTTCGGAGAACACGCAGTTGCGCCCGGCGTTTTTGGCCATGTACAAGAACTGGTCAGCGGCATTGAGATAATTGTCAAAAGTTTCCTGATCGGCGATTTCAGCAAGGCCAATGGAAACCGTGATCTTGACGTTGCCGTCATCTGTCGTGATGGGCAGCATTTCCATCGCGTACCGGATAAATTCGCAGAACCGGCGGGCATCAGCGAAGCTGCAGTCCGAAATCAGGATGCCAAACTCCTCGCCGCCCATGCGCGAGAGCAAATGGCTCTGCCCGCAATATTTGTTCAACTGGCTGGCGACGGCCTTGAGCACAACGTCGCCGACCTCATGGCCATAGGTGTCGTTGATCAGTTTGAAATGATCGATATCGACGATTGCAAGCGCCTGGCCCCGGCCGTGCTTGCGGTTCAGCGCCACCTTGCGCGGGCCACTCTCGAAAAAATGCCGCCGGTTATAGATACCGGTCAGATAGTCCCTGGAGGCGAGTTCGCGCAGCTCGCGAATCTGGCCGGTAATCTGGACATTCTGGGCAACCCGCCATCGGAACTCCTCGATCACTAGCGGTTGCTGCAGGAAATCGTTGGCCCCGGCGCGCAGGAAACGCGCGGTCAGCGAGCGGTCTTCAAGCGAGGAGACGCCGACAATCCGCATGTCATCGAGTTCGCCGCGGTGACGGATTTGCTCGACCAGCGTCAAGCCGTTCATTTCCGGCATCAGATGGGTGATCAGGGCCAGATCAAACTCATTGCTCTCGTCGAGTATCTCCAGCGCCTGCCTGCCGCTTCCAACCGCGGTCACCCGGTAAAGCTGACGCAGCAATTGTTCGCTCAACATATCCCGCATGGCCGCTGATCCGTCGACAACCAGAACATGGCTGTCCCGGTTGGAAAGGATGCGAATGGTGGCTTTCACCAGGTTTTCGATCGCGTTCTGGCCGTCCTTGAGCACATAATCGGCAATGTGCTTGGTCAGGACCTGTTTGCGCCTGAGATCGGAAAAACTCGCGGTGAAAACAATGGCCGGCACATTCTTGGCCAGCACCAGATCCAGCGCCTCGCCTGCCGGCGTTCCGGGAAGATTGAGGTCAATCAGCGACAGCGCGAACCTTTCAGGCTTGTCCTCAAGCGCCGAGGCCAGCAATTCCAGCGTTTGGCAACTGGTGACCTTCATTCCATAATCGACTTCGAGCCGCTGCATCAGCGCCGCGGTATAGGGACGCGAATCCTCGACCAGCAGGATTTCCAATCCTTCAAAGCCGGTATCGGCTCCTCTCTTATGCTGTGGTTTTCTGAAGGGCACGCGGATTTCCGATTAAATATATGCTTCAAGCCGAATACTAGATCCGATGCTTGTCGAATTCGTTAACGGCGCGACATATAGGTCGGAAATCAGCCAGTCAGGATTGTAATCCACAGTGTAACGCAACGCTGGCGCCTATCTGTCGTCAAACATCCATTGCCGCTGCTCCCAGATCTTTTCGCCGATCAGGCAATCATAGGGCACGGACGATGGCCGCAAGGGTTGAACTGGGGAGACCTGGGCCGGCATGATCCGCTCCGGCGCGGTCGGCAGGCCGCCAATTTCCTGGATAAGCTTGCGCCGGATGGCTTCGGGAAACTGATCCCAGCTGTGGACCGGCACCAGAAAACTGCCCGGTCCGCCAATCACGCATTCAGTATAATAAGTGTCCAGATCCGCGATATTGAAGCCGGAGCCGGGACCGTCGCGGGTCATCAAGGGCAATCCGTTGATGACGATCTGCCTCGACAGCGCCGCCTGCCGCGCCTCCAGAACCGGTCCGCCCTGATTGTTGGGGCCGTCTCCGGACACATCGATGACCTTCCGGAATGCCTCGAACGGCGCATCCTCCAGCCGCCGGAGCGCATGGTCGAGCGCGCCGGAAATCGACGTTCTCTGCCGCCCAATCGGCCTGGTCTCGCCAACGAGTGCCGACACCTGCTCCGCATCCGCGGCGGTTTCAATCAGCGTCCAGTCGAAAACGTCGCGAATTGCGGCATTGCCGGCCCATTCGAACATGGTGATGGCGATGCGGCCATGGGCGCCCTGGGCGATGGCGCGCACCACATCGGGATGGCCGAGCGCGGCGGCATAGCCCTCGCGCTGGATCGTCAATTCCTGCTGAGACATCGAGCGCGACACGTCGAGCGCCAGCACCAGAGCGACATCGACAGGCTCGCGCGCCTGCGCCCCGGAAAGGGTCGCAAGCAAACCCGCAGCTGTCATGACCGCCTTGATCCATCCTGCCATGGCTCAAGTTTACCATGGCCGGACGCCCGGCCGAAGCCGGTTTTTCACAAAACCAATGACCAGATGCGGCCGCTTCCATGCCCGAATCGCGGTGGTGGCGGCATCAGCTCCGCGGCTTCAAATTCTCCGGGTCGTAAAGCGGCTTGTAGCCGACTGCCGCCACTTCCACCGGATAGGTCTCCGCAAAATACTCGACGTTGAGCTTGCGCCCGACCTGGCAATAGTCCCATGGCAGATAGGCGAGCGCGATGTTCTTGCCGATGGTGGGGCCGTAGGCGACAGAGGTGGTGTAGGAGCGGCGGCCGAGCTCGTCGACAAGCGTCTCCCCGGTTTCCGGATCCATCACCGGCATGGAGCCGACCGGGTAGCGGGCCACGCCCTTGCTATCGACATTGCCGGTCATCACCAATGTGCAGAGCATGGCGGGCTGGTGCTCACGCGCCTTGTATTCGAGATGCCTGGCCTTGCCGCGGAAATCGGCTTCCTTGACCTTCGGGCGGGCGAGATCGGCTTCGATCAGATTGTATTGGGTCAGGAGATCGGCGTTCTGCAGCCGCAGGCTCTTTTCCATGCGGCGGGAGTTTGCATAAGTCTCGACGCCGAAGGCCATGACGCCGGTCGAGCGCAGCGCATCCCAGACAGCCAGCCCGTCCTCGTATGTCATGTGCAGCTCCCAGCCCTGCTCGCCGACATAGGAGATGCGGAAGGCGGTGACGGTTTTGCCGGCGATTTCGATCGGTTTGATGGCGGCGAAGGGGAAGTTTTCGGGATCAAGGCCGCCCGGGTCGGCGACCGCCTTTTTCAACGCCGCTCGCGCGTTCGGACCCCATATGCCGATGGTGATGTATTTCTCCGAGGTGTCGGTGATGGTGACGTCGAGGCCGCGATCCTCCGCCACGCGCTTCATGTAGTGGAAGTCGCGTGGCCCGGCATCCGCCCCATTGACCAGACGGCAGCGGTCGGCCAGCCGGAACACGGTGAAATCGGCGCGCACCATGCCCTCGTCATCGAGGAAGTGGGTGTAGATGCCCTTGCCGATATTGCCGTCGCCGCCGATCCTGGCCGCGCACAGCCATTCGAGCAGCTCGACATGGTCGGGGCCCTCGATGTCGACCATGTGGAAATGGCTGAGGTTGACGATGCCGCAATCTTCGCTCATCGCCAGTTGCTCGGCATTGGAGACGCGCCAGAAATGGCGGTTGTCCCACTCGTTTTCACGCACGGGAACGCGATCGCCGTATTTCTCCAGCAGATGTTCGTTGGCGGCGTAGCCATGCGCACGCTCCCAGCCGCCGAGCTCCATGAAGTGGCCGCCGAGTTCCACTTCGCGCTCGTAAAACGGCGACCGCTTGACGTTGCGGCCTGTGCCATAGGGTTCGCGGGTATGGACGGCGGGGAAGTAGATCTTTTGCGCCGCTTCAAAGCAGCGGCCCTCGATGAATTTTTCTTCCAGCTGGTGCGGGTAGAAGCGGGAATAATCAATCGAATTGTGGTCGATTCCGGTGCGGCCGTCGGTCATCCAGTCGGCGATCAGCTTGCCATAGCCGGGGCCGTCCTTCACCCAGATGGCGACGCAGTACCACAGGCCGCGCACCTTCTGGCTTTCGCCGCAGGAAGGCCCGCCGGCGGCCGAGACCTGCAGCAGGCCGTTGAACGAATGGCTTTCATTGTAGCCAAGCTCACCGAGGATCGGGGTCAGTTCCATGGCGCGTTCCAGCGGCGCGATGATCTGCTCCATGTCGAGATCGCGTTGCGAGGGGGACAGCCGCGCCTCGTGCTTTTCCAGGATGTCGCGCGGATGGCACAGGCGCGGGTTGTCGGTTTCGTAGTAACCCCACTCGATCTGGCCGCCTTCGGAAGTCTTCGGGTCGCCGGTGTCGCGCATATAGGCCGAATTGCCCTGGTCGCGCAGCAGCGGCCAGCCGATATCCTTGCCGGTGCCTTCAAATTCGTTGTAGGGGCCGAAAAAGGTCAGCGGATGGTCGACCGGCATGACCGGCAGGTCCTCGCCGACCATCTCGGCGATCAGCCGGCCCCAGATACCGGCGCAGACCACGACATGATCCGCCATGATGGTGCCGCGCGGCGTGACGACGCCCTTGATGTGGCCGCCCTCGACAATCAGCGACTGCGCCGGTGTGTTGGCGAAGACTTTCAGCTTGCCGGTCTTCTCGGCTGCATCGACGAGCTTGCCGGCAACCGTTTGGCTGCGCGGGATGACAAGGCCGGCGTCGGGATCGAACAGGCCGCCCATCACCTGGTCTTCCTCGATCAGCGGAAACAGCGCCTTGATTTCGGCCGGCGAGACATGATGCGCGCGGGTGCCGAAGGCCTTGGCCGACGAAAGCTTGCGCCGGATCTCTTCCATCCAGGTGTCGTCGCCGCTGCGCGCCACTTCCAGTCCGCCGATGCGGGCGTAGTGGCCCATTTTCTCGAAGAAATCGACCGAATATTGCGTCGTCCAGACCGAGAGATAGTCGTGGCTGGTGGTGTAGCAGAAGTCCGACGCATGCGCCGTCGAGCCGATGTCGGTGGGCACGCCCGACTTGTCGATACCGACAATGTCGTCCCAGCCGCGCTCGATCAGATGGTGAGCGATGGAGGCGCCGACGATGCCGCCGAGCCCGATGATGACGACCTTTGCCTGGGACGGAAACTCTGCCATTGTTTTCTACCTGATTGCGCCTGGGGCAGAATTTAGAATCTGCCGCCGCAAAACCAGAGCCTGTCTACGACATTATCTCCATGCTGCACGACGAGTGGCATGCGCCAGGCTGAACCGTAGAGCGTCGTGCGATTAATAGGGCGCATTCTGCCGCAATGATTTTATGGGCTGAGAAGGATTTTCGTCGAAGGGCATACCCGGGGTACGTTCGAGACGAAAATCCTTCTCAGGACTTGAAAGCATGCGGCCCTTCGGGTTGGCTGAAACTTGGCTCGCCACTGCGTCGGACGGCTTGAGAGATGGATCCGCATCGCTCTGCGCCGCCCTTCTTGTGGAGAGCCAAGTTTGAGCCAACAGAATGCGCCCTATTAATCGCACGACGCTCTAACAACAAAAAGGCGCGACCCTTGCGGATCGCGCCCCGATCGCGTTTGCGGCAATCGTCCTATTTGATCGTCAATTTGCCATTCTCGATCTCGACTTTTTCGGCGCCGCCGAGGGTTTCCTTGTCGCCCGACGGCATCGTCACGAAACAGCCCGACGGGCAGAAATTCACCGTGGCGCCGGCCTCGATCACCAGTTCGATCTTGTCGCCTGCCTCGGTGACGATCAGCACATGGGATTGGGCATCCTGATTGGTGACGTTTGCCGCGGTGGCGGCGCCAAGCATCGCCAGGCTGATGGCCAGTGTGGAAATTGTTGTCTTCATCGGTCTTCAGCGGTCTCGCCGCCGCTCCCTGTTGAAACGCTGTCGAGCCGCTTCTGGCCCGGTATGGATGCTTTATTGCATTGCGAAACTGAATGCAGTCTGAACAAGCGCTGTTTAGCGGTCCCCCCCATCAGGACCGGAGCCATCTTCCATTGAGTCCTGCCGTGCCTTCTGTTCCGGTTTCCGTTTCACTCTCTTGCGGGCAGGCGGCTGTGACAAGGTCACGTCGGCAGCGTTCGGCTCCGTGTCGGATCCGATCTTCGCGCCCATGAGCTTCTCGGTCAGCACCGTCAATGGTTGCGTCTGGTCACCCAGCTTGATGTTCAAATCGCGCTGCGGGAACGGAATTTCAATGCCCTCGGCCTTCAATCGCTCGAAAATGCGCAAGCGCAACTCGGTTCGTACGGAAAGACCGCTGAGCACATCGGCCACATGCGCCTTCACTTCAAAATCGAGCGACGAATCGCCGAAGCCGGCGAAATAGATCACCGGCGCGGGATTGTTGAGCACGAGTTCATGGCTGTTGGCCACTTCCTGAAGGATCGCAAGCACCTTGCGCGGATCCGCGTGGTAACTCACGCCGATTGGCACATCGACGCGGCCGAGCGAATTGCGGTGGGTCCAGTTGCCGACCGGGGCGTTGATCAGCTCCGAATTGGGCACGATGATCGACTGGCGCGCAAATGTCTCGATCTCGGTGGCGCGAACCGAGATCTTCTTGACAAACCCCTCCGTCGTGCCTGTCACCACCCAGTCGCCCACCTTGAACGGCCGCTCGGCCAGCAGGATGAGACCCGAGACAAAATTGCTGACAATGTTCTGAAGGCCGAAACCGATGCCGAGCGACAACGCGCCCGCAACCAGCGCCAGGCTGGACAGATCAATGCCCGCCGCCGACACGCCGATCAGTCCGGCGACGGCGACGCCGAGATAGCCAATGCCGGTCTTGATCGAATTGCGAACGCCGGTGTCCATGCCGCCGCGCGCCATCACGCTGCCGTCAAGCCAGCGCTGGAACCAGCGGGTGGCGAGCAGGCCAAAGATGAACAGCAGGATGCCGAAGAAGATTCCGACCAGCGAAATGGTGATGCCGCCGATGCGGATTTCGGTCATGATCCGGTAGAACCAGAGTTCAATATCCTGGATCTGAAAGCCCCACTGCAACAGGATCAGCGGCACGCCCAACATCAGCACCAGCAGATTGATCAAGAGACCCGCCGCCAGTCCCAACCGGTCAAGCGCCAGATTGCCGGGCTGGTACTTTGCCTCGACCCGCCGCCCAATGGCGGTGTGGGCGAATGCCCCCTCTTCGGACATCGCCCTGCTTGACAGATAGCCGATATACATCGTCGTCAGAATGGCGCCGGTGACCACGATCTGGGTGGCGGCGAACCGCGCCAGCCCGACATAGCCCAAAGCCGCCGTCGCCAGCAGCCCGAAGCCGGCGACGAGCAAAGTCCCCCTGATCACCCGCGGCCAGCGTTCACCCGGGTCCGCCGGATTTCCGGATTTGGCTAGCATTGGCTTGACCCGCGCCATTCCGATCAGGATCAGCGCCATCAGCAACACCGAGATGACGCCCTTGAACACTGTCAGCTCGACGGGAGATCCAAGCGACTGGCTCAGTTGATCCTCGACATAGTCAAAGCCGTTGACGAAAACCATCGCCACCGCCAACCAGTACAGCACCCGGGCGCCGCCATTGGAAATATCGACCAGCCGCCAGGCTGGCATTTTCGGCGCCAGGATGCCGCGCGCAAGTTTGCTGACGAAGAAAATCGCCACGACCGTCGCCAGCGTGCTGGAAATGACCGGGGCAACATCGGCGCGCAGAATCGCAAAACTCTCAAGCAGGCCATAGATTGTGCCGGCAAGCGCCGTCATGGCGAGCGTCGGAATGATGGTGGCCCAGAAGGCGACAGACAACCGGCTCGTATAGGGCGGGTCCTGGTCGGTCGGATCACGCTCGATCAAGCCGCCGAACAGCCGGTAGGCGCCGGGCACGAACACCAGCGCCGCAATCAGCGAGAAAAACGTCCAGCCCAGCAGCGCCGGCAATTTGAACGCCAGCACGAACTTGATCCAGGCGCCATAGGTGCGGGTCAGATCGCTCCATTCCTCCTTCGCCGCAACCAGCGCCTGCGCCAACATCGAAGGGCCGATTTCCGTGCGCTTGAACAGGGTGTTGGAAAACAGGTCGCGGCGCGCTCCGGTGATTCTGTCGCCGACCTCGCTGGCTCTGACCGTGACGGACTCGGCCCGGCCGGTCAGCGTATTGATGCGGGCGCGCTCTTCGCTGAGCCGTTTGCGTTCGGCAACGATGTCATCGGGTTCGGCTGGCTCGCCTTCGGTCGGAACGGCGCCGAGTTCATCCAGCCGCGCCTTGATTTCGGTCACCCGCGGCCGCAGCGACACGCCGATGTCGAGCATGCCGCGCGCCAGCGTCTCCAGTTCAAGCTTGAGCTCGACCAATGCGCTGTCATTTTCGGCGTTTTCCTCGACGCGTTCGGCCAGCCGCGCGATATTTTCTTCCGCCGCGGCGAGCTTGGCTTCGGCCGCCGTGATCGCTTGCGGAACCGGCGTCGCGGCGGACGAGCCAACCTGTCCATTCGGCGCCTGCGGGACGACAGCCGTCTGGGAATGAGCGGCCGGACCGGATCCGGCCAGCATCATTCCGGCCACCAAAGCCGCCATCAACCAGTCAAAACGCATGAATTTCCCATCAGGTTGCAAAGTCTCGGTCCTCTTTAACAGGCTCGCGCAACATCTCAAATGCCGCGCGGCCGGAAGGACAATGACCGCCGGTCCCGCAACTTGACCCGGATGAAGGCGGCGCTGCTAAAAACCCGCGCCGGGTTCGGCCAGATAGGCTTCTTCCTCGGGCGTGGATGTCCGTCCAAAGATCGGGTTGCGATGCGGGAACCGGCCGAAACGCTTGATTACGGCCTGATGCTTGAGCGCATAGTCGAGATAGGTCTCGTTGCCGAGCGCTTCGCACAGCGCCACCGCGCGGGCCTGATCCTCGACATTTTCCGCGTGCTCGAACGGCAGGTAGAAAAAAATCCGCCGGTCATCGGCTGTGGCGGCGTCGGCGCCCACCGCAAGCGCCGCCTTGGCGGCATTCACGGCCAGCCGGTCGGTGGCAAACGACAGCGGCGAGCCGCGATAGATGTTGCGCGGAAACTGGTCGAGAGCAATGATCAGCGCCAACCGCGCCTCGGGCGACGCCCGCCACTCGGCCGTCACGTCGCGCGACAAGGCCAGATGCAAGGCCGTAAACCGCTCGGCGATGCGGCGATCGATTTCCTCGCTCTTGACGAACCAGTCCTTGGGCGTGAGTTCGCTGAACCAGAAGTCAAGAACGGTTTGAGGTGTTTCGGTCATTGGAAATCCTGTTCTCTGTCGGTTTCGCGCTGATTTGGCCGCCGGCGGAACTCTACCCATACCGGGATCGATTTCCACCGGAAATTGAAGCTCCCGCGTCAGCCAGGCTGCCTCAGGCCGCTTTCGCCTCGGCTTCAAGCCGCACAAGACTGACGCCGTCGGTCACCTGCGCGCCCACTGTCACCAGCACTTCAGCCACCACGCCGTCGCGCGGCGCGTTGAGCGTCATCTCCATTTTCATGGCCTCCATGATGACGAGCGGATCGCCGGATTTAACCAACTGGCCTGCTTCCACCAACACATGCTTGATGATGCCCGGCATCGCCGAGAAGACAGAATCGCCGCCCACCGCCAGATCATCGATGCGCTTGCCCTGCGGCTTGCCAAACAGATGGGTGAGCCCCTCGTAAAACACCGCCACGCTGCCGGGCGATTGCGCCAGCCGGCAGCGCCGCGAAATGCCGCCGGCGCGGAACGCCCAGTCATTGCCCAATACCGACACCGCATCCAGATCGAGACCCGCTGCAAGCCCCGCACCCGATACGCGCCAATGCGCGGCTCCAAGGCGGGCGACCTCGAAGCTCACCGCCTCGCCGTCGATGGCGAGCCGGACATGGCGCTTGGGCGCGCCCCAGATTTCGAACGGCCCGATCGCCCCGGCCGGGTCGCCCACATGCGCCGGAATCATGCCCGAGGCTGCAAGCGCCGCCAAAGCCGCGACAGGCTCCGGCGCGGGCTCGATGGCGCTCAGGCTTGCCAGATTGCGGTCGATCAGCCCGGTGTCGAGTCGCCCGGCGGAAAAATCCGCATCCCGGCAGAGTTTTGCCAGAAACGCCGTGTTGGTCACGGTGCCGGCAATCTCGGTGCGTCCGAGCGCGCCCGCGAGCTTTGACAGCGCCTCGGCGCGGGTCTTGCCGTGGGCGATCACCTTGGCGATCATCGGATCGTAGAACGGCGTGATCTCGTCGCCGGCGCGCACCCCGGCGTCAACGCGGATATCGCCCTCGGGGAATTTCAGATGCACCAGCCGCCCGACCGCCGGCAAAAAGCCCTTGGCCGGATCCTCGGCGTAGATCCGCGCTTCCACCGCATGGCCGTTGATTACCAGCTCCTCCTGGCTGAGCGGCAGGGCCTCGCCGGCTGCCACCCGGATCTGCCACTCGACCAGATCAAGCCCGGTGATCAGTTCGGTGACCGGATGCTCGACCTGCAGCCGCGTGTTCATTTCCATGAACCAGAACCGGTCGGGCTTCAGCCCCTCGCTGGCGTCGACGATGAATTCCACCGTGCCCGCGCCGGCATAATTGATCGCTTTCGCCGCCTGCACCGCCGCCGCCCCCATCGCAGCCCGCATCTCCTGAGGCATGCTGGGCGCCGGCGCTTCCTCGATCACCTTCTGGTGCCGCCGCTGCGCCGAGCAGTCGCGCTCGAACAGATGCACCACATTGCCGTGGCTGTCGCCGAACACCTGGATTTCGATGTGGCGCGGCGTGGTCACGTATTTTTCCACCAACACCCGGTCGTCGCCGAACGAGGCCTTGGCCTCGCGCCGCGCCGAGGAAAGTGCCGCGGGAAAATCGGCCTGGACGTCGACCTTGCGCATGCCCTTGCCGCCGCCGCCGGCGCGCGCCTTGATCAGCACCGGAAAGCCGATCTCGCTGGCCTTGCCCGCCAGCACCACCAGATCCTGCGCCTCGCCATGATAGCCCGGCACCACCGGCACCTTGGCCTTCTCCATCAGCGCCTTGGCCGCATCCTTGAGCCCCATCGCCCGGATCGCCTTGGCCGATGGCCCGATGAAGATCAGCCCGGCCTTCTCGATACGCTCGACAAAATCCGGATTCTCCGACAGGAACCCGTAACCCGGATGGATCGCATCCGCGCCGGTGCGCAGCGCCGCATCGAGGATGGCGTCGACCTTCAGATAGCTCTCGGAAGCCGGCGCCCGCCCGATCAGCACCGCCTCGTCCGCCATCTCGACATGCAGCGCCTTGGCGTCCGCCTCCGAATAGACCGCCACCGTGGCAATGCCCATCTTGCGCGCGGTGCGGATGACCCGGCAGGCAATCTCGCCCCGGTTGGCGATGAGGATTTTGGTGATGGTCATGTTCGCCCCACATTCTGGCTGTGCCGAATTTCGCTTCGTCCACGAGCGCTTTCGGCGCCCAATCTCCCCCCTGGAGGGGGAGAAAGCAAAATCAACATCTTGGCGAAGCCAAGTGTTAGATTTTGCAAGAGAGGGGGCAGGCCGCGCTCACGCATCCGTCGCCACCTTGATGATATGCAGCGCAGCCGCGTCGCTGTTGCATTCAATTTCGTCATTCCAGAACCTGAGTATCCGGTAGCCTTTCGCCTCAAAGTAGCGGTCGCGTTCAAGGTCCGAAGCGCTCTCGGAATGTTGCCCGCCATCGGCCTCGATGATCAGTTTCCTCTCATGGCAGACGAAATCGACAATATACGGACCCATCGGCTCCTGACGCTTGAATTTCATCCGCTCCAGCTTTCGTCCCCGCAGCATCTGCCAGAGCATGTTCTCCGCCTTGGTTGGATCTTTGCGCATCGCGCGGGCGAAACTTCTCAACCGCTCGGACATCTCGTCTGCCATGCGGATCCCCCTCTCTTGCGATTTCTGGCGCTTGGCCGCGCTTCGCACGTCCAAGACACCGAAATCGCTTTCTCCCCCTCCAAGGGGGAGATTAACTATCACATCCTGAACACCCCAAATTTCGTGTCCTCGACCGGCGCATTCAGCGCCGCCGAAAGGCTCAGCGCCAATATCTCGCGGGATTTCAGCGGGTTGATGATGCCGTCGTCCCACAGTCGTGCCGAGGCGTAGAGCGGATGCGACTGCGTCTCGAACATCTCGATGGTCGGCCGCTTGAATTCCGCCTCGTCCTCGGCTGACCAGCTTCCGCCCTTGCGCTCGATGGCGTCGCGGCGGACGGTGGCGAGCACGCCGGCGGCCTGTTCGCCGCCCATCACCGAGATGCGGCTGTTGGGCCAGGTCCACAGGAAGCGGGGCGAATAGGCGCGGCCGCACATGCCGTAATTGCCCGCGCCGAACGAGCCGCCGATGATCATGGTGATCTTCGGCACCTGCGTTGTCGCCACCGCGGTGACCATCTTGGCGCCGTCCTTGGCGATGCCGCCGGCCTCGTATTTCTGCCCGACCATGAAGCCGGTGATGTTCTGCAAAAACACCAGCGGCACCTTGCGCTGCGAACACAGCTCGATGAAATGCGCGGCCTTGACCGCGCTTTCGGAAAACAGCACGCCATTGTTGGCGATGATGCCGACGGGCATGCCCATCACATGGGCAAAGCCGCAGACGATGGTCGTGCCATAGCGCGCCTTGAACTCGTCAAACCGCGAGCCATCGACGATGCGGGCGATCACCTCGCGGATGTCATAGGGCTGGCGCGTGTCGGCCGGGATAATACCGGCAATCTCCGCCGGATCGTAGAGCGGATCTTCTGGCGTCAAACAGTCCATCTGGCAGAGCCCCGCCCTGCCGCGATTGTTGAGATTGGCCACCGCCTGGCGCGCCAGTTCCAGCGCGTGGGAATCATTGTCGGCCAGGTGATCGGCCACGCCCGACAGCCGCGTGTGCACGTCGCCGCCGCCGAGATCCTCCGCACTCACCACCTCGCCGGTGGCGGCCTTGACCAGCGGCGGCCCGGCCAGGAAGATCGTGCCCTGGTCGCGCACGACGATGGTCTCGTCGCTCATCGCCGGCACATAGGCGCCGCCCGCCGTGCACGAGCCCATCACCACGGCGATCTGCGCAATGCCCGCGGCGCTCATGTTTGCCTGGTTGAAGAAGATCCGGCCGAAATGGTCGCGGTCCGGAAACACCTCGTCCTGGTTGGGCAGGTTGGCGCCGCCCGAATCGACCAGATAGACGCAAGGAAGATTGTTCTCGAGCGCGATTTCCTGGGCGCGCAAATGCTTCTTCACCGTCAACGGATAATAGGTGCCGCCCTTCACTGTGGCGTCATTGCACACCACCATCACGTCGCGGCCCTTGACCCGGCCGATGCCGGCGATCACGCCGGCCGAGGCAATGTCGCCGCCATAAAGCCCGTGGGCGGCAAATCGCCCGATTTCGAGAAACGGCGACTCCGGATCGAGCAGCGCCGCCACCCGGTCGCGCGGCAGCAATTTGCCGCGTCCGACATGGCGCTCGCGCGAGGCCTCCGGCCCGCCCTGCCCGTGCAGTTCGGCGGCTTGCGCGACTTCAGTGATCTGCGCCAGCATCCGGGCTTGATTGTCCTTGAACGCCTGCGAGCCGGTGGAGATTTTGGACTGGATGATGTTCATCAGCGAATAAGCTCCACTTTGCAGGGCAGGCCGAGATCGGCCCAGTTGCGGTCGGCGGTCAATGCCGTGGCATTCTCCCGGATGGCGAGCGCCAGGCAGGCCCTGTCTCCCAAAGAGAGGCCGCGGTGTCGCGTAACAGCGCGAAGACGCCCTGCCATCGCAGCCAATTCTTCATCAAAAGCCACGATTGTCAGCCTGAACCGGGAAAGCGCAGTCAACGCGCGGTCGCCTTCATACCCAAGATCAATCAAGCGCGTCATGACCTCCACAGCATTGACCGATGACAATAAGGCTTCGGCGAGAGAAGGCATTGCGCGCTCGGCGCCGTCCTCATTTCTGAGTACCGCCAGAAGAACCGAACTGTCGACGACAACGTTCATTCAGAACTTTCTTTCAGCCGCATACCCTCTTCATGCAACCGGTCCAACCGTTCGTCGGCTTGCTTCTGCTCTTCCCTTCGATCCCTCAGAAAATCATCAACCACATCTATTCCCGCCGGAACCAGTTTGCCGAACTCGGTCTGGAGTTCGGCGATCACCGCTCGATAGGACTTGACCCGCAATTCGCCATCCACCACTTCGAGAGCAATATCGTCGCCCGGCTTGATCCCAAGCGCCTCGCGCATGGCTGCAGGGATAACCAGCCGCCCGCCTTCGCCAAGTTTTACCCGGTCCAGCATCGGCTTTTTCCAAGGAGCAAAAGCGGCTTCATAGGAGGATTGACCGCCCTCTTCGAACCCGGATTGTTTGGCGCGCTTTATCATCTTGCCATCTTTCAGATTTCTGCCAATATTTAAGATTATGGCAGGCCGAGCGACTTTTGTCACCCCGTCTCCGCCATCATCTCGCGCCCGATCAGCATGCGGCGGACTTCCGAAGTGCCGGCGCCGATTTCGTAGAGCTTGGCGTCGCGTAAAAGCCGGCCGGTCGGGTAGTCATTGATATAGCCGTTGCCGCCCAGCGCCTGGATCGCTTCCAGCGCCACCTGCGTGGCCTTTTCGGCGGAGTAGAGAATGCAGCCGGCGGCGTCCTTGCGGGTGGTCTCGCCCCGGTCGCAGGCCTGCGCCACGGCATAGACATAGGCGCGGCAGGCGTTCATCGTCGTGTACATGTCTGCCAGCTTGCCCTGCATCAGCTGGAAATTGCCGATCGGCTCGCCGAACTGCTTGCGCTCGTGGCAATAGGGCACCACCACATCCATCGCCGCCGCCATGATGCCGAGCGGCCCGCCCGACAGCACCACGCGCTCATAATCAAGCCCCGACATCAGGATCCTGGCGCCCTGACCTTCCTCGCCCAGCACATTGTCGAACGGCACCTCGCACTCCTCGAACACCAGTTCGCAGGTGTTGGAGCCGCGCATGCCCATCTTGTCGAGTTTTTGCGCGGTGGAGAAACCGGCCATGCCCTTTTCGATCAGGAAGGCGGTGATGCCGCGCGATTTGGCTTCCGGGTCGGTCTTGGCGTAGACCACCAGCGTGTTGGCGTCGGGACCGTTGGTGATCCACATCTTGTTGCCGTTGAGCACATAGCGGTCGTTGCGCTTGTCGGCGCGGAGCTTCATCGACACCACGTCCGAGCCCGCGCCCGGTTCGCTCATCGCCAGCGCGCCGACATGTTCGCCCGAACAGAGTTGCGGCAAATATCTTTCCTTCTGCGCCTGGCTGCCCCAGCGGTTGATCTGGTTGACGCAAAGGTTGGAATGGGCGCCATAGGACAGGCCGATCGAGGCCGAGGCGCGGCTGATCTCCTCCATCGCCACCACATGGGCGAGATAGCTCATGCCGGTGCCGCCGAAATCGGGGTCCGCCGTCATGCCGAGCAGGCCGAGCGCGCCCATCTCCTGCCACAGATACATCGGAAAGGCGTTGTCGCGGTCGGTCTGGTCGGCCACGGGCGCGATGCGGTCGCGGGCAAAGCGCGCCACCATGTCCCTGAGCGCATCGATCTCTTCGCCAAGTCCGAAATTCATGCTGGTGGTGAACATGTCAGTCTTCCTCTTTCTGCCCCACCAGCCGCTTGACCAGACGGATGTAGACCGCCTCGATCTCGTCGAGCGACAGCCGGCCGGTTTCGCGGTACCAGGTGGTCATCCCATTGAGCATGGCGATGATGGCCATGGTGGTGATTTGTGGATCCAGGATATCAAACGAGCCATCGGCCGCGCCGCGGTCGAGGATGGCGCGCGGCACCCGTTCATAGGTTCGCCGCAAACGCTCGATGGCGCTGAAATTCTCATCCTCGAGGCTTCTGAGCTCCATGTAGGAGATGAACACTTCGCGCGATCTGTCGAGGTGATAGCGGATGTGAAACCGCACGAAATGCTCAAGCGCAGCCGGCGGAGAAAGCTCCGGCTGCTCGGTCTCCTCCCAGGCAGCCAGAAGCGTGTCCATATGGACCCGCATGAGATCATTCAGGAGATCCTGCTTGGTCGGGAAATGATTGTAGATGGCGCCGGCCTGAACCCCGGTTTCGGCCGCGATCGCCCGCATCGACACCGCCGCGTAGCCCGACCGCGCAAACAGCTCCAGCGCCGCCTTGCGCAGTTTCTCAGCCGTTTCGGCTCCCGTTGATCCCGCCCGTCGCGCCATGCTTCACACAATTAAATGAACGTTTGTTTATTTTATCGTCTCCCGCGCCATCCCGCAAGCTCAGACCGCAAGCCAAGACGCCGGCCGCCGGTTCTGCATCCCTGCCGGTCAGGCCAGCCAGCGCTTGCGGCGCTTGTAGTGCTTGACATTCTTGAACGAGCGGCGGCCCTCGCCGCCAACGCCAAGATAGAATTCCTTGACGTCCTCGTTCTCGCGCAGATCGCTGGCGACGCCATCCATGACGATCCGACCCGATTCCAGAATGTAGCCATAGGTGGCATAGCGCAGCGCGATGTTGGTGTTCTGCTCGGCCAGCAGGAAGGACACGCCCTCCTGCTCGTTGAGCTTCTTAACGATCTCGAAAATCTCTTCCTGCAATTGCGGCGCCAGCCCCATCGACGGCTCGTCGAGCAGGATCATCTTCGGCCGGCTCATCAGCGCCCGTCCGATCGCCGTCATCTGCTGCTCGCCGCCGGACGTGTAGCCGGCCTGGCTGGTCCGGCGTTCCCTCAGCCGCGGGAAATAGTCATAGACCATCTCGATGTCGCGCTTGATCGCCGCATTGCCGTCGCGCCGGGTGAAGGCGCCGGTGAGCAGGTTTTCCTCAACAGTCAGATGGCCAAAGCAATGCCGGCCTTCCATCACCTGGATGCAGCCGCGCCGCACCAGCTCATTGGCTGTCTGCGCCTCGATCCGCTTGCCTTCGAATTCGATCGATCCCTTCGTCACCTCGCCGCGCTCCGAGCGGATAAGGTTCGAGATCGCTTTCAGCGTCGTCGTCTTGCCCGCGCCATTGGCGCCCAGCAGCGCCACGATGCCGCCTTCCGGCACCGTGAGCGAAACGCCCTTGAGCACCAGGATGACGTGATCATAGATCACTTCGATATTGTTCACGGCCAGGATGTTCGGCTGTGTTGGCGCATCGGCCGATACGGAAGCGGACATGGTCTGGACCCTCTCCGGTCTGAATAGCCTCAAAGGCGGTTGTCCGCTGCGCGAGAAAAATTCCCCCGCGCAGCGGTTTGACTCATGCCATTATTTGCTCAGGCAGGGCTCCGTCCGCTCGGGCCAGGGAGCGTTGGCGGCCACATACTCCTCGGCGGCCTTTTCCAGCAGCGGCCGGACCATTTCGACGTCCGGCGAGAACCAGTCGCCGGACTTCTGCCAGTCCTTGCCGTCCCATTCCACGACATAGACCTTGTGGTGGCCGGAATGGTCGGAACAGGACAGCTTCATCGGCAGCGCGAAGCCTTCCATGCCCATTTCCTTGAGCCGTTCCTCGGTGATGTCGAGGTTTTCAAGACCGGCGCGCATGTCGGTGGCGTCGATCACGGTCTTGCCCGTGAGCTCCTGCGCCCGGCGGATGCCTTCGGCGATCAGCATCGAGTTGTAGACGCCGCGGTTGTAAAGATTGTCGGCGAATTTCGCCGGATCAACCTGGCTCTTGCCCGCGTCCACGATATGCTTCTTGATGTCGGCAATGACCGGATAGTCGGCGCCGACGCCATGGAAGTTGAGCGTGCGATAGCCCTTGGCGGCCTCGCCGCCGGCCGCCGCGTCATCATTGCCGCCGGACCACCACACACCATAGAACTTGTCCATCGGATAGCGGATCTTGGTGGCTTCCTTGACGGCGGTCGGGTTCATCGCGCCCCAGCCCCACATCACCATGTAGTCGGGCTTGTCGCGGCGGATGTTGAGCCACTGCGATGCCTGATTCTGCATTTCCTTGCCGGGAACCGGGTATTGCAGCAACTCGAAGCCCATGCTGCTGGACATCTGCTCCAGGAGCGGAATCGCCTCGCGGCCATAGCCCGCGTCAAGGAAGATGTAGCCGATCTTCTTGCCCTTGAGCGCTTCGGCGCCACCCTCGCGCCGGACGATGTCGGAGATGATGGCGGATGCACCATCCCAATAGGTGTCCGGCGGATTGAACACCCAGGGGAACGTGTCGCCGACCGCGGCGGCCGAGAGGCCGTAAGCCATCGACAGCACCGGGATTTTGTCAACCGATGCCTTCGGGATCACCTGCAGCGTGATGCCGGTCGAATAGGGGCTGATGACAAGCGCGCCGCCAGCCTTGACCTGTTCATAGCACTCGACGCCCTTCTGGGTGTCGTAGCCGGTTTCGCATTCCTCGATCCGGATCTTGACCCCGTTGATGCCGCCGTCACGCTCATTGAGCATGGCAAGGTAGTCATGCATGCCATTGGCAATCGGGATGCCCGAACCGGCATAGGGGCCGGTGCGGTAACTAAACAACGGCACGAAGAGCTCGTCGGCAAAAGCCGGCAGTGCTGCGCCCGCCAAGGTGCCGGCCATGATGGTCCCGGCAATCAGACGTTTCAGTCGCATTGTATTCCTCCCATTAGACGTGGGTCTCACGCCAGTTCGGGGACCCGATTCCTCCCGGCATTTATGGTCCGGGCGGGCCCCATGCCCGGACAATGCCTCCTGCGGGACGCGGCCCGCCGCCCTCCTCAGGGCAACGGAAAGCGCCAGTCGGTCAGCCGTATGGAAACGGCCAGACGCGTAGCTTCTCCTTGCCCAGCGACCACAGCCGCGCCAGCCCGTGCGGTTCGACAATGAGAAAGAAGATGATCAGCGCGCCCACCACCATGGTCGCGATGTGGAAAACGGTTTCAGCCCCGATATCGATGCCGATCGCCGGCAAGCCGGCGCGCAGCACGATCGGCAACCCCCAGATGAAGGCCGCGCCGAAGAAAGAGCCGACAAGGCTGCCAAGGCCGCCGAGAATGACCATGAACAGGATCTGGAACGACAGCGTGATCGAGAACGCCGACGGTTCGGCCGCACCCAGGTAGAAAAAGATGAACATCGCGCCGGCGACGCCGCACAGATAGGACGACACCGCAAAGGCCGACAGCTTGGCGGTCAAGGGTCGCACGCCCATCAGTTCGGCGGCGATGTCCATGTCGCGGATCATCATCCACTGCCGCCCGATCCGCCCGCGCACGATGTTTTTCACCGCCAGCGTGACCACCACGACGACGCCGAGAACGACAAAATACTGGGTCATCGGCGCCGCCGACGGCCCGGTCAGGATCAGGTCACCGAAGCCGCGCCGCTCCGGCACCTCGATCGCCCCGGATGGATTGTAATTGTACAGCCACGGAATCCGGATGAAGCACCATTCGAGGAAAAACTGCGCCGCAAGTGTGGTCACCGCCAGATACAGCCCCTTGATCCTCAGCGATGGCAGCCCGAAGATGACGCCGATTCCGGCCGAAAAAAGCCCGGAAATCAGCACCAGGATGATGATGTTCACATCCGGGAAAATCGTTGTCAGCTTGTAGCAGCTATAGGCGCCCACGCCCATGAACGCGCCGGTGCCGAGCGACAATTGCCCCGCATAGCCGGTCAGGATATTGAGGCCGATCGCCGCCAGCGCCAGGATCAGGAACGGCGTCATGATGGCGTTGAGAAAGAAATCGGAAGCCACGAACGGGATCGCAATCGCGATCAGCCCGATGATCGCCATCCCGATCCGGTCCTCGCGGATCGGGAAGATCGCCTGGTCGGCGATGTAGGTGGTCTTGTACTGGCCGGATTCGCGGTACAGCATTACTCGTCTCCCCAGACATTCCCGCTTGACGGCAGCATATGCGACGTCGGACCGGTCAGGCGGAACCGGTGGCCGGTCGGCGCCTCCATGATCACCGTATGATCGACCACGCTGACCTTGCGGCCCCCGAGGCTTTCGATGCGGTGAATCTCGGCGGCAAGGTCGTCGGTTTCGATGTCGAAATGGATCCGCGCTTCGTCGCGCACCCCCTCGAGGACCAGCGACATGCCCGTGTCGCCCGCCAGAATGGTGGCGCGATGGCCGTCCTCATCGGCATAGGAAGGCTGACCGAGCAACTGCGACCAGAAGCCGGCTGCGTGCTCGATATGGTCGGTATGGCAATCGATAACGATGGCGGAAAGTCGGCTCTTGTGCATGGCTAGACCCTCTCGATGATGCGTTCGCCGAACAGGCCTTGCGGCCGGAACAGCAGAAAGATAAGCGCAATCATGTAGGCAAGCCAGCTTTCAATCCCGCCACCCACCAGCGGACCCCAGTAAATCTCGCCGATTTTCTCGCCAATGCCGATGATCAGCCCGCCGACAATGGCGCCGGGGATCGAGGTGAAGCCGCCAAGAATGAGCACCGGCAAGGCTTTCAGCGCGATGATTTCGAGCGCGAAGGATACATCCGACCGCGCGCCCCACATGATGCCGGTGGTCAGCGCCACGATGCCGGCGGCGAACCAGACGATGGCCCAGATCTGGTTGAGCGAGATCCCCACCGAAAGGGCTGCCTGGTGATCGTCGGCCACCGCCCGCAGCGCCCGTCCGATCCGGGTCTTGTTGAAGAACACCGCCAGCACACCGACCATGATCAGCGCGATCACCGCGGCGGCGATGTCGATGTGCTGCAGGATCAACAGCCCGCCATCGCCGATTTCAAACGCCGTCGATCCGGTCGGCAATCCGAGTTCCTCGGTGATCATCTGCTTGGGCTCGCCGCCAAAGACGAACTCGCCGAAGCCGACCAGGAAATAGGTGAGCCCGATGGTCGACATCAGCAGGATGATGTCGGGCTGGTTGACCAGAGGCCGCATCACGAACCGCTCGACGGCGAGCGCCAACAGCCCCATCACCCCGATGGTCAGCACCAGCGCCAGGTAGGCGGGCACCCCTTTTTCATGCAGGCCGACGAGCGTCAGACCGGCGAACACCACCATGATCCCTTGCGCGAAATTGAACACGCCGGAAGCCTTGAAGATCAGCACGAAGCCAAGCGCGATCAGCGCGTAAAGCACGCCCGCGACGAAGCCTTCCCACAGCACCTGCAGGAAAAAGTCGGGCAGTTCCACCATCTGCACGAACGGGTCGACGAGTATGGAATGAAGAAAGTCCATCAGTGTGACACTCCCAGATAGGCGTCGATGACATCCTGGTTGTTCTTCACGTCCTGGGGCGTTCCGTCGCCGATCTTGCGGCCGTAATCGAGCACCACCACCCGGTCGGAAATATCCATCACCACGCCCATGTCATGCTCGATCAGCGCGATGGTCGTGCCCATCTGGCTGTTCACATCCAGGATGAAGCGGCTCATGTCCTCTTTTTCCTCAAGGTTCATGCCGGCCATCGGCTCGTCGAGCAGCAGCAGGTCCGGCTCCATCGCCAGCGCCCGGCCAAGCTCGACGCGCTTTTGCAGCCCGTAGGGTAATTTGCCGACCGGGGTCTTGCGAATGTGCTGGATCTCGAGGAAATCGATGATCTCCTCGACCTTGAGCCGGTGCTCGATTTCCTCGTTGCGGGCCGGCCCGACATTGATCATCTGCCAGAAGAAATTCCGGTGCATTTTCAGCGTCCGTCCCGACATGATGTTGTCGAGCGTCGACATGCCCTTGAACAGCGCGACGTTCTGGAAGGTCCGGGCGATGCCCGACGCCGCCGCCTCGTAGGGCTGCATCTGCGAGCGCGCCTTGCCGCGAAAGGTGATCACCCCTTGCTGCGGGTGATAGAACCCGTTGATCACATTGAGCATCGAGGTCTTGCCGGCGCCGTTGGGGCCGATGATGGCGCGGATCTCGCCTTTGCGGATGTCGAACGAAATGTTCGAGATCGCCTTGACGCCGCCAAACGACAGCGACACATTCTCGATCTTCAGCATGACGTCGCCGGGGCTCAGTCCATCATCATCGGCGTGAAGTTCGACATGTTTGACGCGCGCATTCATTCAGCGGCCTCCGGCAACGCAGCAACAGCGGGATGGACCGTCGCATCGGCGACTGTCACCGTGGCGCGGATCACGCCGGTGCGGCCATCCTCGAAAGTCATTTCGGTCTCGATGAACTGCTCGGTCGCGCCATTGTACAAGGCCTCGATCAGCGGACCGTAGCGTTCGGCGATGAAGCTGCGGCGCACCTTCTGGGTCCGGGTCAGTTCGCCGTCATCAGCGTCAAGTTCCTTGTGCAGCACCAGAAAGCGCCTTATCTGCGCGCCGGCCATCATCGGTTCGGCGGAGAGATCCCTGTTCACCTGATCGATATGGCTCGCCATCATCTGGTAGACCTGCGGCAGGCCCGCCAGTTCCTGATAGGAGCCATAGGAAATATTGTTGCGCTCGGCCCAGTTGCCGACGGCGGTCAGATCGATGTTGAGGAACACCGAGACGAAATCGCGGCCGTCGCCGAAGGCCACCACTTCCTTGATGTTGGGGAAGAATTTGAGCTTGTTCTCGATGTATTTCGGCGCGTAGAGCGCTCCGGTGGTCAATTTTCCGACATCCTTGGCCCGGTCGATGATCTTGAGATGGCCATGGGCGTCGAAAATGCCGGCGTCGCCGGTCATCACCCAGCCATCCGGCGTCATGGTTTCCCGCGTCTTGTCCTCGTCGCCATAATAGCCCGAGAACATGCCGGGCGAGCGGAACTGCACCTCGCCGCTTTCGGTGATGCGGATCTGCACGTCGGGCGCTGCCGGCCCCACCGTGTCGGGGCGCACATCGCCGTCCTTCTGGCAGGTGACATAGAGGAAGGCTTCGGTCTGGCCGTAAAGCTGCTTGAGATTGATCCCCAGCGAGCGGAAGAACGAGAACAGGTCCGGCCCGATCGCCTCGCCTGCCGTATAGGCGGTGCGGATGCGGGTGAAGCCGAGCACATTCCTCAGCGGCCCATAGATCAGCTTGTCGCCGATCCAGTAGGAAATCCGGCCCGAAAGCGGCACCGGCCGGCCCTCGAGGATCTTCTCGCCATAGGCCTTGGCGACGCCGAGATAGTGGTGGAACAGCCATTTCTTCGGTCTGCTCGCGTCCTCCATCCGGATCATCACGCTGGTGAGCAGGCCTTCGAACACCCGCGGCGGCGCGAAATAGAAGGTCGGCCCGATCTCGCGCAGGTTTTGCGCCACCGTGTCGGGGCTTTCTGGGCAACTCATGCATAGCCCGGCAACATAGCCTTGCGCGTAATTGAGATAATGATCGCCGACCCAGGCCAGCGGCAGATAGGCCAGCACTTCGTCGTGCTCGCTCATATGATCGAACGCGGCGGTATCTTCCGCCGCTTTCACCGAGGCCGATGCCGTCAGCATCACGCCCTTGGAGCGGCCGGTGGTGCCGGAGGTGTACAAAATGGCCGAAACTTCGCTGCCGTCGGAAGCACGGATTGCGGCCTCCCAGTCGGCGACCGCGGATTTGTTCGCCTCGGCGATCCCGCGGCCCTTGTCCTGCACGTCGCCAAAATCATGCAAGTGAGCGCGGTCATAGTCGCGCAAGCCCCGCGGCTCGTCAAAAATGATGTCGGTCAGCTGCGGAATTTCGGCCGCCATCGACTGGATCTTGTCGACCTGTTCCTGATCCTGGACAATGGCAAAGCGCACGCCGGCGTGATTGAGCACATAGGCCATCTCTTCGGCCACCGAGTCCGCATAGACCGGCACCGGCACCGCCTTGAGCGATTGCGCCGCGCAGAAGGCCCAGTAAAGCCGCGGCCGGTTGGAGCCGACAATGGCGATCCGGTCGCCTTCGGAGATCCCCATGGCCTTCAGCCCGAGCGCCAGGTCGCGAATCTCGTCGCGCTGCTCCGACCAGCTCCAGCTCTGCCAGATGCCGTAATCCTTGAACCGCATCGCGGGCCGGGCCGCGAAACGCTTGGCGTTGAGCAGCAGATACTGCGGAAACGTCACCGGCTTGCCGCCGGCGGTCACGCCTGTGGCTTCCATTCCTCCACTCTCCTCCCTGTCCGGACGGCTTGACGCCATGTCCGGGCGCGTGGCTCCCACCACGCTAATCGGCTATTCCCCTAGCCAGTCCCGCACCGGTCAGAACCGGCGTCTTTTAACCGGATCCCAGCCGCCGTCCTCTCAGCCGCCGGTCTCCGAATTGGCCCATCAATTAAATGAACGCTTGTTTACCTTATTCGCCTTTGCTGCCGTTGCAAGTCATACTTTTCGATTAATTCACGCCTTTGTCCGGATCGTCTGCAGCCGGTCGACCAGGGCGGTGACGCCAAAGCGGATCGGATCGGTGGCCGGCACGCCATACTCTTCCGCCAACCCTTCCAGCAGCGCCTTCGCCTCGGCTTCACCGAGCTTCTGGGTGTTGACGGAGATGCCGGTGCAGGTGATGGCGGGATTGGTCAGCCGGCCGCAGGCAATGGTCATGTCGATGACCTCCTGGATGCTCGGCAGCGCGTGCCTGACCCCGCGCATGGTTGTCCGGGTCGGCTCGTGGCAGACCACGAAGGCATCGGGCTGGGCGCCGTGCAGCAGCCCCAGCGAGACGCCGGCGAAGCTTGGATGAAACAGCGATCCCTGCCCCTCGACCAGATCCCAGTGGCCCGGATCGGCGGCCGGCGCGATCCATTCGACCGCGCCCGAAATGAAGTCGGCCACCACCGCGTCGATCGCCGCCCCGCGGCCGGAGATGAACACCCCGGTCTGCCCGGTGGCGCGGAAATCGGCATCCATTCCGCGCGCCCGCATCTCGCGTTCCAGCGCCAGGGCCGTGTATTTCTTGCCCACCGAACAATCGGTGCCGACGGTCAGGCACCGCAGGCCCGGCCGCTTGGCGCCCTTGCCGGTGTCGAAGCGCTGGTCCGAGAACCGCACGTCGTGGAGCTTGGCGCCGCTGCGCTCGGCGGCCGCCTTGATCTCGGGGATCGAGGCCAGCCGCGTGTGCAGCCCTGTCGCCACGGCGAGCCCTGCGTCCAGCGCCGCCACGATCGAGGCGATCCAGTGCGCGGGCAGCACGCCGCCGGCATTGACCGAACCGACAACCATGGTCTTCACCCCGGCTTTCACCGCCTCGGCGATGGACAGATCTGGAATGCCGGCATCGGCCTGGCAACCCTCAAGCCGGAGCTGGCCGAGGCACCATTCCGGCCGCCAGTCGACGATCCCCAGACCGGTCTTCGCCGCCAGCGCGTCGGGCACATCACCAAGAAAAATCAGATAGGGCGGATCGATGACCATCACATACTCCGGACATTTGGAAAGGTTTCGAACCGGCACTGTCCTGCGCCGGGATGGAGCCGTCAAGATGCGCTTGGCGGCTTTGATGAAATTGCCGCACCCGACAATGCTCCGGCGCCCCGGACAGTCCGCGGCCGCGCCGGCGGGACGCCGATGCTGAGCTTGCAGGGTGATGGCGCGCCGCGATCCATCAGGACCAAACCCGGCCCATCCACAGCGGCAGGCGGTTTGCCGGAGCGCTATGGCTTTGCGGTCTTGACCGCCTTATCCCGTTCGATCGCGGACGGGCTGGCGCCTGGGCGCACGATCTCCGCCAAGGCAATCAGACTGGCGACCAGCAGCAGCGAAAAATAGATCCGCCCGTCATGCAGCGGAAAGACCACGAATTTGGCCGGGACAGCCAGCAGCATAGCCAGCAGGACGACCCGGCGGCGCAGCGTCGACAGCGGCGCCGCCCAGTAGAAATACGCCGAAATCACCACCAGCAGGCCGTAGGCCGAAAGCCAGCTGTTTTCGGCTATCGACCGGTAGAGATTGTAGCCAAACGCGGTCAGATAGACCTTCAGTGAAAAAGCCGGATGAAACCCGGCCATGCTGTCCTGCATGTGATAGGTGGAAAACCACACATGCGGCCACCAGCCCACCCCGGGAATGAGGCGGCTGAAGACAGCGAGCGCCACCACGGCGGCAAGAAATGTGGCAAGCAACGCCGCCATCGCGCGGTCGCGCAGCAGCCAGGCGCAGAAAAACAGCACGCCGAGAATTGCAGCCTGATCCGGCCGCAGCAGGACGGCGAGGAACAGCAACAGCGTCGCCGGCCAGATCCGCGCCCGTTCAAGGCACAAAAGGCCGGCGACAACCACCGCATTGGTGATGAAATCCGGTTGCTGGGTGACGCCAAAGCTCTGGAACTGCAACAGGAATAGCAGCATCACCACCACCGGCGCATAGCCCAGCAGGTTCGTGGCCCGAAGCCAGAGAAGCAGTGAGCCGGTCAGGATCGCCATCGCCAGGCAATTGATCAGAAAACTGGCCCCAAGTGGGCCGGCGAACGGAATCAGCCATGTCAGCATGGCCACGTAAAGCCATTTGACCTCATACATGGGGAGCATCGAGACAAAGGCGTCGGGGTCGGAATATTGCCGCAGCCGATAGGCATCGCCCTGCGTCAGCTCCACAAACGCATCGGCGGGCACATGGGCGCGCATGGCGTCATAGGCATAGGCATGAATTTCGGCGGCGCTGCCGGACCAGGCTTTGGCCGAGACCCCGATATAGGCCAGCAAATCCCAATTGTAGACCGGCCGCAGCCAGGAAATGCCCATGAAGCCGATGGCGAAACCGAAAAGAACGGCTATGCCGATAATCTGCTGGTGCCTGACATACAGGCTCCGGCAACCGGAGAACGCCGCCGCCAGCCCACGCAGCAATTCCTCGCGAAACCGGCCTTGGCGAATGGTCTTGAGTATCATGCTGGCAACCCCCTGTTCCGGCAGAAGCCGTTCGGCCTTTCCACAAGGAAATCATCATGCCCTTCCGACGCTGATTCCCCTTGCCGCGATATTCGGCGATGGACAGGCACGGGGTCAATCAGTGATGCGGTCCGGCGACTGCTGATTTCCGGAACCGGGAAGACCGGACCATGTCCAAACGCGGAAGCATGAGGCGGTTTTCAACGCCGGCGGAGTGCTGGGGACCGCAAATTAGCGGAACAGCGACAAGATGCTTTCCGAGCTGGAATTCGCGATCTGAAGCGACTGGATCGCCAATTGTTCCTGCGTCTGCAGAGCCTTGAGACGGGTCGTCTGCTCATTCATATCGGCGTCGACCAGCCGTCCGATGCCCTTGTCGACGGAAGCCATCAGTCTGGCGGTGAATTCGGTCTGCATCTCGATGCGGGATTGGAGCGAGCCAATCAAGCTTGCACTGGAGATGGACCGGAGTGTCTGGAGTGCGGAAATTGCGCCGGCATTCGTATGAATACTGGTCATACCAACTCAACTTAAAATTGATTCCGAACTCACCTTATGCGGAGCGGTTGCGTCAACACAACCATATTCTTGGTAAACAAGGAACCAATGACCGGCAAATTAGTCAAGGATATCAGCCCGCTATTTATGACGATTGCTGCGTTGCCCGGCAGCCAACTGTGCCGGGGGTTCAGATCCGCGCCGCCATCCGCAACGGCGCCACCGCTCCCGGCTTCCCGCGCACCATTGCCATGGGATAAATTGGTCGGGGGCAAGGGGAAGCACGGGCTTGACCTGATGCGCGCAACAAGACCCATGCGGCCGCTACTTCTCCCAGAACAGATGGTTAAAAGTGAGACTGATTCCGGTCACCGGGCCATCATAATCGCGCGTCGGCACGTTGGACGAATTGGTTTTCCAGCCGCCATAGACAGACAATGTCACATGCTCCGTCAGTTGATAGTCACCCTGCAGGGTGACGCTCAGGCGGTGATCCCGGCGGTCTATCGGATAGGATGTGGAAAAGACGTCGTCATAACGGCGGCTAAAGGCGTGCAGGCGGACGCTCATTTCCAGGTTCTCGTGCACCGGTTGGCGCGCAATCAGCCGGCCCCCGATTTCGTCATAGCTGTAGCGGCTTTCCTCCGCGCTGCGGAAATCGCCATAGACCGTCCCGATCAACGCGCGCCGGTCACCGTGGGGGCGCCAGTCATGGCCCAGTTCCACCAGCAGTTCACTCTGATCATAGCCGGTAAAGGTGTCTTCGTTCTGGTCGCGGTAGCCCAGCCGCAGCCGTCCCCATGTCAGATGCTCGCGGCCCTGCCGGTAGCGCAGTTGCACACCGCCACGCATGCGGCGGAACACCTCCATCTCGTCCGACCGCTTGCCATCAAGTGTCGCCTGCAGCCGCAACTGGAAATCATCGTTCAGGTCGGTGCGGTATTCACCGTTCAGCCAATAGCCAAAACGGTCGAGATCGTGGGCATGCTGGTAGGCTTCAGCTCCGATCCCGCCACCCAGTCGCACCTGGTCACCAGATCTGAGGTTTTTAACATAGGTCAAGTCGCCGCTTGCCCCGAACTGATTGCGAATCTCCGACGCCCCGTCATCAACCGAGGCAGATGAATCGTCATGGGCCACGCCAACCGTCGTGCTGCCCTCAAGCCAGGCATCCCGCGCCTGCGCCGTCACGGCCGCGGCGGCCAGCGCGCAGCTGGACAGAAGGACAAGTCGCATAAACATGATCATGTTATCCGTGCTGGTTTATTGCTCACGATTTTCTGCTTACTCGCCCGCCCGAAGCCTTCACCTGTCACCTTCAAAGAGATGCCCCGCATGGACTCCAGCGCAAAACAGGCACGCAACGCGCGAAACAACGGCTATTCCGGCACTGCCAGAACCACCCGAGCTACACCGCTCATCAACGCCGCGACCGCACTCGCCGCGGCGCCCACCATCACAGCCGCCAGCGCCTGCCAGCCCGGCCTGTCTTGGCGGTTGAAACCGCCAAGGCATTCGTCATTCCGAACAGCAGTAACAGCGCCAGCATCGCACGGTGGCCTGACAGGTTGGTCCCGCAGGTGAAGGGCCGCCATCATGGAAGACCTTTGCAAAATCGTCCTTTGTTGCCAGTACTTCGTGATCACAGCTGGAGGCGAATCTGTTAAATGTAACAATAGCCACTGCCGAAACAATTGCAACCCAACCGGCCGAAGCCGGGGATTGCATCGGCGGCGAGCCCAATACTGAGCAATGGTCTGCTGCTTCGGACACGGGTTGCTCCACCGTAGTAACGAATCAGGCGCATCGTCCAGCAACGTGCGAAGCAGGACGGCAATCTGGATCGGATCGATCCCTGTGGCTTCATCGCCGCGGCGATCATTGACATCATCAGCATGTTCCCCAGCCTGACCGGCGGCGGGAACGCTTCAAGAAGCTCAATTGTGCGCAGTTGCCGCGCCCCGAAACACGCCTAGTGCCAACAACTCATGGCGGCGACGCCCAAACCTGGCTCCGGCTCCCCCAACTCGCCGTGCGCCGGCGCGAAGCTGGTCGAGTGCGGGACCGGACCATCATCCGGCCGCTTCAGTGGTGGATTTTCGGACCGGCGTTCTCATCGCTGGCCGCGGGCGGACTTTTCCGCCAGATGTTTGCCGACAATGCTTTTTCGTAGCCGATGGCGAATAGCTGACGCATATATTCAGTGTTGAATGGGTCACGCATATTGTAAGGCACAACTTCATCGAGATAGGTAAGATTAAAATTGATTCCCGTCCGCTGCGTCAATGTATATGTCGCGTTGACGGTAGCCCGTGCATGCGTCTTTACGAGTGTTGAATAGGCCCTGCCTGCGATCGCCAACGTCGTCGGTCTCACGGTCTCAAACTCCGGATCCAGCATGCTGTTGAGAATGATGTAGAGATCAACGCTTTTCGCCTTGACCGGTGGATTGATGTCCGTCGATGCCAGAAGGGATTCGGGCGCCGTGAACAATTGCGTGGTGGCGCCGCCATCGGAATGCATCTCCTGAAACCGTTTTCCATTCACTGTCACGTCAATCATTACCGGCGGGAACACAGCGGGGATACTTGCCGAGGCGATGAGTACTTTGCGAAACAGGGCCAGTGCCTGCGCGTGACCGCTTGCGGCGATTGCGCCCATATCCCAGATGACAGTTCTTTGTGCATCCAGATTGGTTGTGGCGACAAAAAACCGACGCCCCTTGGAATGCTCGGCCGCGATTTGCCGGAGCATTTCGTTGCTGGCGTAGCGTTCAACCAGACGCCGCAATGGTATCGGATCCGAGAGGGCGGTCCCCATAAGCGCAAAGACCGGTCGCGGTCGGAAAAGCGTCTCGGCAATTCCGCTTGTATACAGCTCGGCAAGAGCGGGGTCGTAAGACGATCCAAGAAATGCGAATGGCGCAATGAGCGCCCCAGTGCTCACACCGCTCACCATATCGAATGCAGGCCTCGTTCCTGCCGTTGTCCATCCGGTCAGAACCCCTGCCCCAAAAGCCCCACCGGAACCGCCTCCCGAAAGTACCAGATAGCTGATCCGGCCCGGTCCAATTGGCAGGTTGGGCATTGATCCAAGGGAGCCAGACGCATTCGGAGGGCCATCGCCCCAGAATCTGATGTCAGAAAAACCTTGGATCTCGGCAACATTCTGATCCGTTCCTGTGAACGTTGTACGGGGCAGAGTCGCGCACCCACTCATGACAATCATTACTATGGTCAAAAAGAAAGTGAGGGGCGCGGATCGATATGAAGAAATCGTCCTATTGCTCCCGCCGACGAATTTTCTATTCATGGCTATGAGGTTGAATATTTGTCCAAGCACCATGCTATTTAAAAAAATGGGAAATCTTCTTCGCTTGCCAGCCGGTCGGGTGCGAGGGTTCATATTCGCGACGGGCCCCTCCCCGCGCGAGCCAACCCCAGCTCGGCGAGAATTGCGTAAAGCGCCGGAAGTACCAACAGCACCAGCGTCGTCGAGGTCAGAAGCCCGAACACCACCGAGATCACCAGCGGCTTGAGCGTCTGTGCCTGCGTCGAGGTTTCGAGCAGCAAGGGAGCCATGCCGAGGATCGTAGTGGTGACCGACACGAAGATCGGCCTGAACCGCGCCCGCACGGCTAACCCCGCAGCCTCAGCTACGGTTACCTCGGGGCCGGCTTTGTCCTTGATCACTTCAATCAGCAGGATAGCGTTGTTCACGACGATCCCGGCCAGCGAGGCGGCCCCCACCAATGAAGGCATCGAAATATTGTATCCCATGGCCGCATGGCCCCAGATCA
>Ga0209643_1000202_pt1 | contig 140759 bp, 119 predicted proteins | sample AutmiccBRH37_all_FD_187383 | JGI IMG/M metagenome (GOLD analysis project Ga0209643, IMG submission 187383) | Deep subsurface microbial communities from Mt. Terri, Switzerland - Autotrophic microbial communities BRH/37_all (SPAdes) (version 2) | ecosystem: Environmental > Aquatic > Deep...
CCCGATCCAGGCGCCGCAGGCGTCCCAGCTCTGAGTGACATCATGGTGACGCGGGGTGGAGCAGCCCGGTAGCTCGTCAGGCTCATAACCTGAAGGTCGCAGGTTCAAATCCTGCCCCCGCAACCAAATTTATGGCGCTAAGTCAAAGACTTAGCGCCATTTTGCTTTTTGGGTCCGTGTTGCAAGCGAACGCAACACGAACCCGAAAGATTCCAAACACTTACAGGCATTCCCGATTCTTCCGTGCGACACGGATGCGACACGGGCGACGGCGATGTTCGCTTTGTGTTCGCGGGCGTGCGCTGTCCTGCGAATGGCTTCTCGCGCCGATCCGCGGAGGGTTCGTGTCAACACTGTGTCAGCAGAAACAAGTTGCTATCCGTGCGCCGTGGAGCGTCATTGGGCGGGATGAATGGATGAATGACGGAGCCCGTCCATGAGAACCGAGTGCACCAACGACATGGCCCTCGACGCCTTCATCGCCCGCAAGGCCGAGATCGACGCCATGCTGGCGCTGCTCGCCGCGCTCTCCGACGAGCATTTCGGCTACGCGCCCGATGAGATCAACTGGGGCCACGTCGGAACTCTCGCGCACTACGCCGAGCTCCTGAAGCGCATCACCGACGCAGCCTTCCAAGAGGGCGAGCGCACAGTCTGATCAGACTCCTTTCGAGGATGCGATGCGGACGACGGCGACGCGGCTGCCGCTGGCGGTCGCGATCTTGCGGTCGAGGTCGGCGAGCGCGGCCGCCATCTCGCCGTCGGTGGCGTAGGTCACGCGCTTGCCGTCGTACTCGACGGTGCGCACGCCCCGATAGCGGGCGGCCATCAGGGCCTCGCGCCAGGCCGTGAGCTGGGCGAGATCCGTCATCACGCGCCCGGGTTCATGAACCAGCCGCGGTGGTCGACGAAGCCGGTCCCGAAATCGAGAATCACCCGGATCTCCACACCGTCCACGTCCCAGCCGGAGCGGCTCTCGACCTGCGGCCCTTCGTTGCCGGACAGGTAGGCGTATTCGAGCCCGTCGATCTCGCCCGGATCGGCGGTGACGTACCAGCGCGTCGCGCTCGTGAGACGCGGCTCGACCACCAGCGACAGCGATCCCGAGAACGGGTTCACGTCCGTCGCCTTGGCAGGCGCCACGGTCGCCAGCCACTTTTCGGCATCCGTCTCAAGGGCGGGCGGCACCAGCAGGTTCTTCGGCGTCACCCGGATCGTGCGGTCCTCGATGCCCTTCTGAGTGCGCAGCGCCAGCCGCGCCGCCGACAGCGTGGTGTCGGAGATCGCGGCGCCGGAGCCTGCCTTGTTGCCGTGGTCGGCATGGAACAGCGTCTTGTTGTCCGAGAGCTTTGGCCCGTTGCCGCTGTTGGCTTCGAGGAGATCGACGAGGATGCGCGCTTCCGTCTCGGCCGCGCCCTGGCCCATCCGGCGGGCGAGGTCGGAGAAGGCGCCGAGGTCGTCGTTCACCAGCACCTGCCGGGTGATGCCGATCTTGCGGGCCCAGGTCTCGACCTTGTAGGCCTCGCGGGCTTCCGCCATCGTCCCGGCCTTGATCTCGCCGTGCTCATTCAGCTTTTCCAGCAGCGGTGCCTCGCCCAGCATGATCTTGTTCACCGAGCGAAAGTCCCGCGCCGTGGTCTGACGTCCGAGTCGACGCACGCCGGCCGGTGCCGCCTGATAGGCGTCGCGCAGGACTCGGCCGACGGTGTCGCCGAGGATGATCGGAAAATCGGACGTGGTGTGCAGGGCGCGGGTGACGATGCTCGCCGGCGACAGGCCCATGGTGCTCTCGCCGCGCAGCGTCAGCAGTTCCTTCGCCATGTCCACCGGTGTCGCATAGGCATAGCGGCGGGCAGGTTCGGACAGTTCGTGACGCGGATTGATGCGGGCGTAGAGCGCTTCGCCCATCTGGCGGGCACGCAATGACGGTTCGTCCTGGCTCTCGCCCATCTCGACGCGAACCTGCTCAGTACGGATGGCGGGCGCGCTGCGCTTGGCCAACGCCTCGAAGGCGGCACGGCGAGCGGTGTCGGCATCCGCCTCGGCGTCGATCTGGCTATCGACCCACGCCTGGTCCAGGCCTGCGATGCGGGCGATGGATCGGATCTCGGCATTGACGGCGGCGCGGGTCTGCATCTCCGTCGCTGGCGGCGTCTCGGCCGCCCCGGTGTCGGTATCGGTCATGTCGTTCTCCATGCGAATTTTGGCGCCGGGATCGGCGGGTGTCGGCACCAGGGAAATCTCGTGTGGGGTCCAACGCACGGCGGTCAGCACCCGCGCGCCGTTCTCGGTCGTCTCGGACCATTCCTCGACCGTGTAGCCGACCGAGACATGCCGCAGGATGCCGGCTAGCACGTCCTGCCAGATCGGCTCCACCTCCGGCCTGCGTGAGAACTGGATGAGGGCTGTGCCGCGCCTGCCATCGACCGCAGCCTTGCGCACGCTGCCGAGTACGTCCCGCACGGCGGACTGGCGGTGCGCGTCGAGCACGGAGCCGCCCTCGAGGCGCGACAGGTCCACGGCCTCGGCATCGAGGCTGAGGCGCTCGATGTATTCGCCCGCCATGTCGTGGCGGCGCACCGGCGCGCCGGTCGACCAGATCACCTCGACGGTGCGAGCGTCGCGGTCGGCGGTCGCGGGTGCGAGATCGGCGCGGCGGGTCAGGAGTGTGATTGTCTCAGGCATTGGCCGTCTCCGTCGTGATGCGCTTGACGCGGGAGAAATCGAGGCCAAGCGCCGTAGCGCGCTCTTGGTCCGCAGCGATCTCTGCATCGACCTGCTCGGCGTCGTAGCCGCGCTCGGAGATCGCCTGCGTGCGGCTCTTGAGCCCCGCTTCGATGGCGAGGATCTCGGCTTCGACGTCCTTCTTGGGATCGACATAGTCGAACTTCGGCGGCAGCCACTCGCAGCCGAGATAGGCTGCCGGATCGCGGTCGAAGTCACGTGCCGGGAGATCGCCCGACAGCACAGCCAACCGCACGAAGCGCTCCCACACCGGCCGACAGAACAGGTGGACGACCACATTGTGCTGCAGCTGCTCGACGCGGCGGCGGAACTCGATGAGCCCGGCGCGGATCGAGGAATAGGTGACGCCCTCCAGGTCGCCGGACACCAGCTCGTAGGGAAGTCCCAGGCCGGCAGCGACAGCGCGGAGATGGTTCTTCACGAACGGCGCGTAGGCGTCGTGCTCGGTCGGGTTGGAGAAGCGGATGTCGGCGCCTGGCGGCAACGGGATCAGGCTTCCGGGTTCCATGCCAACCTGCAGCACGCCGGCATTGCCCGTGCCCGACAGCCCGCCCACCGTGCCGTCGGGATCGGTGATGAAGCCGGTGAACAGCGCCGCGACCTTGGCCTTGACCAGCGCGGCATCCTCGAACTGGTCGAGCTCATGCAGCCTGAGCAGCACCGGCGCGAGCCAGGTGATGCCGCGCAGTTGCCCGGCTGCGAGCGGCTTGAACAGGTGGATGCAATCGGCGGCGGGAACGCGCACGGGGTCCATGCGGAGCGGACCGAAGGGGTCGCCAAGTCGGGAGGAGCGGACCCAGTAGGCGACGCGACGGCCGGCCGAGTCGAACTCGATGCCGGCACGGATGCGCGCCCCGCCGCCGATCTCGCGATGCAGGTCCGATGACACCTGCTCGCGATCCAGAAGCTCGAGGTGGAGGGGAATGGCGGCGGCGTCGCTCGCCACACGAAGCCGGGCGAAACTCTCGCCGCTCTCGACCATCGCGCGCACGGCCATGGCCTGCAGCCCATAGAAATCGGCGAGCCCGTCCGGGGCGGCGTGATCGGTCCAGCGCAGCCAGAGCGCCTGCAGCCGCTCGCGCACCGCCCGGTCGGGATGGGTGGATTGTGGCTTGATCCCGGCGCCGACGACATTGCCGACTAAGCTGTCCACCGCCGCCGCGACCCACGGGTTGTTGCGGGCATACCAGCCGGCGCGCCGTGCCGCCGTGGTCGCGCCCGCCAGGATCGCGGCGTTCAGGCCATCGACGGTCTTGGCGCTCTCCCAGCGAGTGCCGCCGCCCGCCGCGTCGAAGGCGCGCGTCTTGCCGATCCCGAGAAGCCATTGGACGAAGTTCCGCATGCCGCCGATTTTCGCGCGGCGGCAAGCATCAAGCTATTGGGAACGTTTGGGAATGTTCAGCCGCCATTGGCGGAAAATGTGATCATTGTAAACTGAGCGGTGACGGGTTACACTAACCCATGATCGTAAGCTTCCGGCACAAGGGCCTCAAGCTTCTCTACGAGAGGGCCGACAGGCGACGGGTGTCATCGGACTACGCCGATAAGGTCGAGCGTATTCTGGCACGTCTCGACGAGGCGACGGAGCCGGAGAACATGGACCTGCCGGGGTTCTGGCTGCATCCGTTAAAGGGCGATCTGGCTGGGTTCTGGTCGGTCAGCGTCTCAGGCAACTGGCGCATCGTGTTTCGTTTTGACGGTGCCAACGCCTGTGATGTCGATCTGGTCGACTACCATTAGGAGGATGTGACATGCCGATGAAGAAGCCGCCGCATCCGGGTTTGTCGGTGCGGCATGACTGTCTGGAGCCGCTCGGTCTCAGCGTGACGGAGGCTGCCAAGAGGCTCGGAGTCAGCCGCAAGCAGCTTTCGGACGTGCTCAACGGTCATTCCGGCATCTCGCCGGAGATGGCGATCCGGCTCGACAAGGCTTTCGGTGGTGGCGCCGATACGTGGTTCCGGCTTCAGGCGGCCTACGATCTGGCTCAAGCCATGAAGAGAGCGAACGACATCAAGGTCGAGCGCATCACCCGCGCCGCGTGAACTAGGAGGCGTTGTGACGCTTACGGAAGCCGACACCTGTCGAAAGTTCGTTGTTCCCAAGCTGCAGGCGGCAGGCTGGGACAACCTTCCGCATGCCATCAATGAACAGCGCACGTTTACGGATGGGCGCATCGTCTTCGTGGGCGGTAAGGCACGGCGGGGTCGCCAAAAGCGCGCCGACTACATTCTGCGGTACAGCTCGGACTTCCCGCTTGCCGTGGTTGAGGCGAAATCGCGGTACAATCATCCAGCCGAAGGCCTGCAGCAGGCCAAGGAATACGCCGAGATTCTAGGCTTGAAGTTCGCCTATGCGACCAATGGCGCCGAGATCGTCGAATTCGATTATACCACCGGCGTCGAGCGCCAGATCACTGATTTCCCGACGCCGGCTGAGCTTTGGCGCCGACTTCGGGCTGCGGAGGGCATCTCCGACAATGACGTCGCCGAGAAGCTGCTGACGCCCACCTATCCGGATCGCGCCAAGCCGCTACGCTATTACCAGGAGATCGCGGTCAACCGAGCCGTTCAGGCCGTCCTGCAGGGGCGCCACCGTGTCCTGCTCACCTTGTGTACTGGCGCTGGCAAGACCGCGGTCGCGTTTCAGATCGCCTGGAAGCTCTGGTCTGCGCGTTGGAGTGCCAAGGGCAGCAATCGGAAGCCGAAGATCCTTTTCCTGGCCGACCGCAACGTTCTCGTCGACGACCCGATGGCGAAAGACTTCAGCCCGTTCGGCGATGCCCGCCAGAAGATCTCCGGCGGCGTCGCGGTCAAGAGCCGCGATATGTATTTCGCCATCTACCAATCCATTGCGCGCGATGAGAACCGGCCTGGGCTCTATCGCGAATATCCACGGGACTTCTTCGATCTAATCATCGTCGATGAGTGCCATCGCGGCAGCGCCCGCGACGACAGCAACTGGCGCGAGATTCTGGAATGGTTCGAGCCTGCGACGCAGATCGGCATGACGGCGACGCCCCGCCGCGAGGACAATGTCGACACCTACAACTACTTTGGCGATCCGATTTACGAGTACAGCCTCGCACAGGGCATTGCCGACGGGTTCCTGGCTCCCTATCGCGTTCACCGGATCATCACCGACTATGATGCGGCGGGTTGGCGCCCGACGAAGGGCGAACTCGACCGTTACGGTCGGGAGATCCCGGACAGCGAATACGGCACACGCGATTTCGAGCGCGTCGTGGCCCTTCGCGCCCGAACGCAGGCCATCGCGAGGCACCTCGCCGATTTCATGCGGGAGACGGATCGCTTCGCCAAGACCATCGTGTTTTGTGTCGATCAGGAACACGCGCTGGAGATGCGCCATGCTCTGGCTACCCTCAACGCGGATCTCGTCAAGGACTATCCCGACTATGTCTGCCGAGTGACTGCCGACGAAGGCGATATCGGCAGCGCTCACCGGGCGAAGTTCCAGGATGTCGAGACCAAGACTCCGGTCATCCTCACGACCTCGCAGCTGCTGACCACTGGTGTCGATGCGCCCACCTGCAAGAACGTGGTGCTCGCCCGTATCGTCGGCTCAATGCCCGAGTTCAAGCAGATCATCGGGCGCGGAACCCGGCTCCGGCCAGATTACGGGAAGCTCGCATTCAACATCATCGACTACACCGGCACCGCCACCGAGAAGTTCGCCGATCCTGCTTTCGACGGTGAGCCCGTGCGCGAGCAGGAGGAGGTGATCGACGCCGAAGGTGAGGTTGTCGAAGAGCACGAAACCGAGGAGCCGATAACGGACCCGGACGACATGCCGGATCTTCCAGATGGGCCCGTCGATATCGATGACGAGCCGGATACAGGTCCGAGGAAGTTCTACGTCGATGGTGGCGAGGTCGAGATCATCCGTCACATGGTCTACGAGCTGGATGCGGACGGAAAGCAACTCGCCTGTCGCCAGCTCACGGACTACACCGGCGACAAGGTTCGCACCCTTTATCCCAACGCCTCCGAGCTTCGGACAGACTGGCTCGATCCGCAGCGCCGCGCGGAGATCGTCGAGCGATTGGAGGAAAAGGGCATCGATCTCGAGACGCTCGGCGAGGCGGTTGGGAAACCGGAAGCCGACCCGTTCGATCTGCTTTGCCATTTGGCCTACAACGCCCCGCTGCGCACCCGCCGCGAACGCGCCGACCGCGTGAAGCAGGATCAGGACGCCTTCTTCGAACGGTTCGCTCCGGAGGCGCGCGAGGTGCTCGAGGCGCTGCTAGAGAAGTATGCCGAACATGGCAGCGCCCAGTTCAAGCTGCCCGACATCCTTGAGGTGTCGCCTTTCAATGAGTGGGGCAACGTCGTCGAGATCGCGTCACGCTTCGGCGGTGCCAAGGAGCTGCGCGGTGCCGTCACCGAATTGCAGCGCCTGCTCTACACAGCATGATTTCAGGAGAAGTTATTTTGGCAAGAACCGCCCGCAAGAAGGCAGCCGCGAAGCCGCTGACCACAGCACAGCGCCTCGACAGCATCATCAAGTCGGCGCGTAAGATCATGCGTAAGGACAAAGGGCTGAACGGCGATCTCGACCGCCTGCCCATGCTCACCTGGATCATGTTCCTGAAGTTCCTCGACGACATGGAACGGATCGAGGCGGACCGTGCGCAACTCGCCGGCACTGACTATCGCCCGATCATAGAACCGCCCTACCGCTGGCGCGATTGGGCAGCGGAGGCCGATGGCATCACCGGCCCTGATCTGCTCTCGTTTCTGACCGCCGAGCAAGCCGAACGGCCGGATGGAACGCGCGGCCCCGGCCTCTTCGCCTATTTACGCAACCTTCGCGGGGATAATGGCCGCCGGGAACGGCGCGACGTGATTGCCACCGTTTTCCAAGGTTTCACCAACCGGATGGAGAGCGGCTATCTGCTGCGTGACGTGGTCAACCTGATCGACGGCATCCACTTCGACTCCTCCGAAGAGGTCCACACGCTTGGCCGCCTCTACGAGACCCTGCTGCGCGAGATGCGGGACGCGGCGGGCGATTCCGGCGAGTTCTACACGCCGCGTCCGGTCGTGCGCTTCATGGTGGAGGTCATCGATCCACGGCTGGGCGAAACGGTGCTCGATCCGGCCTGCGGCACTGGCGGATTTCTGACGGAAGCCTTTCAGCATCTGGAGCGTCAGGCCGACACCGTGGAGAAGCGGCAGATCCTGCAGGAAAACAGCATCTTTGGCGGCGAGGCGAAGTCGCTGCCCTTCCTGCTCTCCCAGCTCAATCTCCTCCTGCATGGTCTTCATGCGCCGCGGATCGATCCGGGCAACGCGCTACGCTTCCGACTGGCCGAGATCGGCGAAGATCAGCGGGTCAACGTCATCCTCACCAATCCGCCCTTCGGCGGCGAGGAGGAAACCGGCATCCTCAACAACTTTCCGGAGGATCGGCGCACGACAGAGACGGCGCTCCTGTTCCTGCAACTCATCATGCGCCGCCTGAAGCGCGGCGGGCGCGGCCGCGCCGCCGTCGTGGTGCCAAATGGTACGCTGTTCGGCGATGGCCTGTCGGCTCGGATAAAGGCGGACCTGCTGGAGCAGTTCAACCTGCACACCGTCGTTCGCCTGCCTGAGGGCGTCTTCGCGCCCTACACGGACATCCCGACCAACCTGATCTTCTTCGACACCACCGGCCCGACGCGCGAGATCTGGTTTTACGAACAGCCGCGTCCGGAGGGGCGGAAGAAATACTCGAAGACCGCGCCGCTGGCGTATGAGGAATTCGCCGATTGCCTCGCCTGGTGGAAGAACCGCGAGGAGAACGAGCGAGCCTGGAAGGTGTCGGCCGAAGGTTTGATCCAGCGCGACGAACAAGGCCGGGTCGTCGGCTGCAATCTTGATATCAAGAACCCGCATTCGGGTGAAGCCGAGGACCCTCGCAAGCCGCAGGAGATCGTCGAGGCGATCATCGAGCGCGAGCGCACCATCCTGTCGCTGATGGGCGAGATCAATGCAGAGCTGGCGGAGGTCCAGAAATGACTGGCCAGGCTCTGCGCCTTGGTGACTTCCTTACCCGCTCTGAAGAATGGGTGAAGCCTGAGCCAGACATCACATACAAGCAGATCACCGCTCGCCTATGGGGTAAGGGGCTGACCCTCCGTGGTGAGGTCGCCGGCTCGGAGATTGCCGCGTCACGCCAGTTGCGGGCCCGCTCGGGGCAGTTTCTCGTTTCGCGGATTGATGCGCGACATGGTGCTTTCGGGATCGTGCCGGAAGACCTTGATGGAGCGTTGGTCAGCAACGATTTTCCGTGTTTCAACATCGATCCGAACCTCATGATCCCGCACTATTTCGAGTGGTACTCGCGGACGCAGACGTTCATCGACCTGTGTCGCCGATCGAGCGAAGGCTCGACCAATCGCGTGCGGCTCAAAGAGGATGAGTTCCTCCAGATGAAAATCGAGGTGCCTCCCCTCGACGAGCAGCGGCGGATCGTGGCGCGGCTGGATCGGGTCGCGGCGATGGTCGAGGCGCGGCGGAAGGAAGTCGCCGCCGCCGATGCCGAAATGCAGGCTCTGCTGTCGAAAGCCTTCGCCCGCGCCATCGACGGGGCTCCGCGCCGCCCGATGGCCGAAGTCGCGCCCCTCGTCCGCCGACCGGTCGAGATTGAGCCTGAGCGGGAATACACAGAGATCGGAGTCCGAAGCTTCTATAACGGCATATTCCACCGCAGAACTTTGCCAGGTTCGGAGTTCAGTTGGCAGGACCTTTTCTGGATTAGGCAAGGGGACGTGGTATTCAGCAATCTGATGGCATGGGAGCAGGCTATTGCGGTCGCTGGGCCGAACGACGATGGCACGGTGGGAAATCACCGAATGCTCACTTGCGAAGTGAACCGCGATCTCGCGACGCCCGAATTTCTCATGGCGTATTTCCGTACAGCCGAGGGTTTCTCGAGCGTGGTCGGTCATTCGCCAGGTTCCATCGCCAGAAACAAGACATTGTCATCCAAGAAGCTGCCAACTATTGAAGTCCCGGTGCCCTCGCTTGCCACCCAACAGTGGTTCGACCGCCTGCAATCGAGAGCCCGTCAAATCCGGACCATCCGTGCCCAGACGGCGAAGGACATCGACGCACTCATCCCGGCTATGCTGCACGAGGTGTTCAACGGGAAGGCACAGGCCGCATGAGCGAGAGCGGCAAAAATCAACCCGACCTTCTGTCCGATCTCTCGGATCTGGACTTCGTTCGGCACCTCTTGGCCGAGATGCACGACGACCTTCCGGGGAAAGTTTCCCGTTTCCGCATGTTGACTGATGTCGGACGCGAAATGGGGCCAAACGGCACGATGATCTTCGGCGGGCACGCCGCCCACTATGCCTGGGTGGAGGCACGCTCTTCATTCGTCCACGGTAATTTCGCTGCTACGGTTCTCCTCTGTCAGGGGCTCGTGGAACATCTGCTGGCTGCCTACCTCCATGCCGGCCTGATGATCGACGACATTCCTGAACGTATTCCCTTCCGCGAAACCCTCCGCCGCTGCAGGGAACGAGACGTCATTTCCGACCAGGACGTCACCGACCTGCAGAAGTTGATGGATTTGCGGAACCCGCTGTCCCACTTCCGGCACGTTCACGATGCGAGCAATCTGGACCGCCGATCAGTTGACACAGGCCAGCACGCCATGGACCTGATGCGCCACGATGCGGTCTTCGCTATCGGTCTCGCTGTGCGTATGCTGGCCAAGCCCGCCTTTCGGCTCGGGTGATCGCTACCCCATCCACGCCGACCGGATGACCGGGGCGTTGGCGGGCTTCGCCACCGGCGCCTCGCCCTTGCGTCCGGCCGCTGCGACGGCGTCGGCTTCCTCGTTCAGCCTGAGCCCCATGCTGATCAGCCCGTGCAGGGCGGCGTGGGCGTAGACGAAGGTGTCGAGGGCCTCGTTGCGCTCGCCGTCGCGCTTGGGCTGCCAGGAGCGGATCGGTCGGCCGCGCTCGAAACGGGTGACGACGCGCTCGGCGGTGAGCTGCCGAAAATACTCAGCATCCAGGCGGCGGGGGAAATGGATGGCGCCGGGGCCGGGCTCGGCGAGCTTCAGGCGGGCGTAGACCGCGTCCTTCACCGCATCCACGCCGACGATGAATAGAGGGATCTTGCCCTTGTTGGAGCGGGTGGGCCGGCGCGGCCAGACGGGCACGCCGGCGCCGCCCCGGCCTTTGATCGCCCAGACGCGGCGGGCGAGGCGGGTGCGGCAGAACTCGTAGGCCATCTTGGTGTGGTTGCCGCCGGTGTCGACGCAGACGGCGCGGACCGGCAGATCGGGCACGGCATGCGGATGGACGAAGGTCGTGCGCAGATAGTGGTCGAGGTCGGACCACAGACGCGGGCCGGAAGGGTCGCCCCAGAGCACGCGGTAGTCGATGATCCAGGCCTCCTCGTCGCGGCCCCAGCCAACGACCTGCACCTCGATGCGGTCGCCCTGCACATCGACGCCGGCGGTGAGCACGGCGACGCCGGTGGGCAGGTCCTCGCCCCAATCCTCGCGCCGCGCCATCAGCGGATCGGCGGGCACGGTGTCGCCCGCCTGGTCCTCCCAGGATTCGCCCAGCTTGGTGTTGACCCAGACCTGCAGGCGGGGCGGGTCCTTCATGACGCGGCCGTGCTCGATGGCGATCTCGGCCCAGGTCTCCCAGGGGGAATAGAGCGCCGAGAGGTGGAAGCCGGCGGTGCGCCCGTCGCCCGGCTGGGTCGCGCGCCACTCGCCGGATTCCATGAGGCGGGCCTTGTCGTGCTCGTGATGAACGCCGCCGCAGGCCTCGCAGACCAGCCAGGCGTCGGCGCGGCGGCCCTCGGGCCAGCAGATGCGCGCCCAGGTGATCGGCGCCATGTCGCCGCAGGCGAGGCACGGCACATGGAAATAGCGCTGGTCGGACTCGGCGAAGGCTGCCTCGATGCGCGAGTAGCCCTTCAAGGTCGGCGTCGAGACCATGTAGATCTTGCGCCGGCCGCGGAAGGTGGCGGTGCGCTGGATGGCGAGATCGACCGGATCGCCCTCGCCGTCGGCATCGCCCGGATAGCCGTCCACCTCGTCGAGAAAGAGATAACGGACGGGCGTTGAACGCAGGCCCACCGGACTGTTGGCCCCGGTCATCACCAGCTGGCCGCCAGGGAAGGATTTGCGGAACAGGCTGTTGCCGGCATCGCGCGAGCGCGGCGGCGCGACCAGCTCCCGCAGTGCCGGCGTCGCCTCGATCAGCGGGTCGATGCGCACGGTGGTGTTGCGCCTCACCATGTCCAGCGAGGGCTGGACCATCATGACGATGCCGGGCGCGTTCTGGATGATGTAGCCGAGCCAGTTCAGGCCCGCCTCGGTGCCGCCCGTCTGCGCGCCCTTCATCAGCACGACGCGCTCGAACGGGCTCGATGCCGAGAGGGCATCCATGACGGCCCGCAGGTACGGCGTGCGGCTGGTGCGCCAACGTCCCGGCTCGGCCGAGGTGGTGGGCAGCACGCGGTGCTTGTCGGCCCATTCCGACACGGTGATCGGCGGCTCAGGCCGGATGCCGCGCCGCCAGGCCCCATCAGCCAACAGAGAGGCGGCCTTAACCAGCATCGTGGAGTTCCCCGAGCGGCGTGTCGGCCAGATGCTCCAGATGCTCGCGCATCAGCCTGTCCAACACCGCGAAGGTCGCCTGCGGGTCCGCCCCGGTCTCGGCGGCGACCAGCGGCGCGGCGCGTTGCACCCAGGCCATGTGGGCGTCGCGCTCGGCCCGCGCCCGGGCGAAGATGGTGGCTTTCGCCGCGCCGGCGTCGATCAGCTGGCCGCGTTCCTTGTCGTAGGCGAGGCGGGCGCGCTGGACCTGCACCAGCATCAGCATGCGCCGCACCTCGGCAACCGAGGGCGCGCTGGCGCCTGTGGAGACCGCGCCACCCTTGCCGCGCCGGGAGGGATCGAGATTGCGCTCCATCCAGGCGAGCCCGGCCTCCACGTCGATGCGGCCATCGGGGCGCACCGGCAGACCGTCGGCCACCAGCTGGGAGATGCGGCCCTTGGTCAGGCCGACGCGGGCGGCGAACTCGGTCTTGCTCTCGGCGCGGTCGAGTTTAGGCATGATGCGCCCTCGCGCTGGCGACGCATCGCGCCATTGCCCGCGGCATACGGATCGGCCCGACAGGAACCAAGCCGTTGCCGGATCGTGCCGAAGATTCCCGGCTCGACTGGCACGGCGCTTGCCGCGAGGCCGCTTCCGAAACCTTCGTAACCTTCCTCACATATCCGACGTACGCGCGTGCGCGCGTGCGGGCGATACGTCCGATAAGGACGGATCGTTTCGAAGGTTTCGGAACGAGGTTTTCCAAGGGGTTGCGGTCAGGCGTCATTGAAGTCGGTCCCGGTGGCGGCGGCGCGCACGGTGAGGCGGATGCCCCGGAAGGCCTTGCGGCGGCTCACCGGATGACGCTCGCGAGCGAAATGGCGAGCTTCGAGGTTCTGGCTGAAGCGGCGCACGGTGCCGGCGTACTCGCCGGTGGTGGCGCACCAGTCGCGCCAGGAGGCGAAGAGGTCCTGCACCTCCTCGATGGCGAAGAGATCGCCGGTGGCGCAGCGCTCGTCGAGGAAACGGCCGATGGCGTCCTCGTCGGCAAGGTATTCCTCGGTGGCGTCGAGCACGGCGGGCGGCGGGGCGAGCCCGACGCGCTGCCATTCGAGGCAGCCTTCGATGGCCCAGGCGAGGATGCCGGGCCACTCGGCGACGAGCTTCTCGGGCAGGTTGGGATCGCGCTCGGCCTTGGGGATGGTGACGGTGAAGGGCACGAGGTTGAAACGCCGACGCACCGCCTCGTCGACATTGCGCAGGCTTGGTTTGTGGTTGCCGGCGATGATCAGCTTGAACGCCGGCTCGAAGGTGAAGAAGTCCTGGCGCATGAAGCGGGCCGAGATGGCGTCGCCGCCGGTCAGCGCCTTGATGCGGGACTCTGCCCAGCGCTGGCCCTCCTCGGTCTCCTGGGCGATGACGGCGCGGGCGCCGCGCAGCATGGCGAGGTCGGTCGGGTGGCGCTCGGACTTGGAGGCGACGAAGGTCTCCATGGAGGCGATACAGGAATAGTCGCCGAGGATCTTGTGCCAGGTGTTGAGGAAGACGCCCTTGCCGTTGCCGCCGGTGCCGTAGAGGAAGAAGAGGGCGTGGTCGCGGATCGAGCCGGTGAGCGAGTAGCCGAGCATGCGCCGGGCGAAACCGATGAGGTCGGCATCGCCTTCGAACACCCGGTCGAGGAAGGCCAGCCAGAGTGGGCAGCCGCCGCCGGGCGCGACGGCAGTGATCTTGGTGATGAGATCGGCGCGCTCGTGTGGGCGCAGCTTGCCGGTGCGGAGATCGACCGTGCCGCCCGGCGTGTTGAGCAGCCAGGGGTCGGCGTCCCAATCCTCGGTGCGGGTGGCATGGCGACGATCGGCGCGGGCGAGGCCGACGATGGCGTTGACGGTCTTGGCGCTGGCCACGGTGGAGGCGAGCTTGGCGTTGCCGCCGCCCTCGCAGATCTCGGCCGAGGCAGCGCGCGCCACGGTGCGGGCAAGGTCGTAGGCCTCCAGCGTCTCGTCGGTGCGCCAGCGCTGCCCGTCCCAGCGCAACCAGCGGCCCCAGAGATGGACGTAGCGCATGTCGTCGGCGTGGGCGGCGGTGAAGCGAAGCGCCAGAGACTCGTCGGCATATTCGATGGGTCGGTCGACGGCCTCGGCCGGCGCGTCGGCGGGCCGACCGCGTTTCATCATCTCATCGAGCTGGTCGTGGACGTCAGCCATCGCCGCGCGCCTCCTCCCGGCGCGCGCGGTCGCGGCGCGCGATGCTGGCGACAGTGGCGACTACCTCGTCCTCGGGCAGCGGCGGATTGCAGCGGGTGGCGTTGAAGGCCAGCATCAGGTCGAGGCAGACATGCGGGTCGATACGGCGGCCGAGCAGCAGGCCCGACAGTTTGGCGATGGAGGCGTTGCGCTCGCCGTTGACGGCGCCCTCGCGGGTCAGCGCCCGCCATTCCGTCGCCTTGCGCGCCTTGTCCGCCGTGCGGGATCCGAGGATGCGGTTCAGCAGCCAGTCGGGTGCGTCGGCGAGCGCCACGTCCTCGGGATGGTGGTCGACCGAGATGGCGTAGGGCCGGCCGCAGATATGGCGCGAGGGCGGGGCGACGATGGCGCCGCCGTCGCCGCGCACGTCGATGCCGGGACCGAGGACGCCGGCGCTGTTGGGGACGGTGCGCCCCGGATGGCGGAACAGGATGTGCTCGCCGCCGCCTCCGGTCAGGAAACGCCAGGTGGCGGGCAGGGGACCGTGCTCGGCTTCGAGCGCCGCCAGTGCCTCGTCGCCGTCGTGGCGCGGGTCGATGTCGAGCACGAAGATGCCGCTGACCGCCCCGGTGGCGATGGCGATGTTGAAGGCGGTGCTGGTGAACCAGCGTTCGACGGTCTCGGGATCGGTGCTCGCGTCCTTGACGCCGTTCCTCGCCAGACGGCCGAAGGGATGCTTGGCGGGCTGGCCGCACTCCTCGCGCGCGCAGGAACATTGCCTCCGGCCGTCCCGCTCGTAGGGGAAGTGCACTGGCAGCACGGCGAAGCCGAGGGCCAGATAGAGCCGGGCATGGGCGAGCACATCGTCTGCCATGGGCTCATACCTCGTCCATCTCCCAGCCGGCGAAGCTGTCGCGCCGTCGCTCGGCAGGCGTCGCCAAACAGGCAACGAGGCGTTCCCGGCCGGCATAGACCCGGGCGGCCAAACGACGCGGATCCCGCGCGCGCGGTGTCGTCTCCTGCAGATGGCAGTCGAGCTCGCTGCGCAGCCGGTCGAGGGCGGCGATGGACAGCTTCGCCTCGCGGTGATGCGGGCTGCCGGCGATGGAGTGGCGCAGCAGGTACATCAGCGCCTCGCGACACTCCCTGATCCGGTTGCCGAGCATGACGTGATCGTCGGTGCCGATGAACAGCGGGGCGATTTCGCTCATCGGATACCCTCCTGGTGCTCGATCCACTCGATCAGCGTGGATTTGCGGGCGCAGATGACATTGCCGATGCGAAATACAGGCATGCGCACCTTGGCGTCCGAGGCGTAGTAGTAGACCTTGCGACGGTGCTTCGTGCTGCCGAACACGAAGGTCGCGATGGCGTCGGCGCCGCGCAGCAGGTCGTCGGCTATTGTCGGGCAAGGCTCTCCCGTGGCGGGCCGGGCCCGCATCTCCTCGTTCATCATGTCGAACTCCTCGCGGGCGATCAGCTGGCGCCGGCCGCCTTCAGCACCCGCTTCTCCACCTCGCTGAGATTGACCACCGCCATGGAGCGCACCTTCGGATCGGTGGCGATGCCGGCGAGGTCGCGGGCGCGCACGATCCGGCCATGCGTCGCCGGATTGGCGGGGTCGTAGTAGAGCGCGCCGTTGCCGCCCGCCATCTCGTCCGGCCCCTGGCTCACCACCAGAAGCGCGTCGTCGTCGGTGAAGGCGTAGACGCTGTGCACGTGCATCGAGGCGACGCTCGGCGTCAGGCCGATGCGCACCAGTTCGGCGAGCGCGCCCAGCACCACGGCGTCCTCGACGGTGAAGGCCCGCGCCTTGCCGCTCTCGGCCGGGTTCCTGGGTTTGAAATGTCCACGCGAGATCCACTGGTCGATCTGGGTGCGGCTCAGATCGGTGGCATCGGCGAGCTGCTGGATGGTTAGGGTCGGGGTCATGTCGAATACCTTTGACGTTGTGTCAGATGTATGGATATATGACTGCTGACGCACTGTCAATGGTATTCGTGCACCGGCCCGAAACAGACCTTGCCTGTGCGCCAAAATCGAGCGTCATGAACGACTTGGAGGTGGAATGGCGACGATCCGAAAAAGAACGCTGCCCTCGGGCCTGGTGCGCTGGCAGGTGGATTTTACGGACCAGGCCGGCAAGCGCCGCTCGAAGCTGTTCCCGCGCCGGAAGGACGCCGACGTCTATCTTGTCAAGGTCCGCTCGCTGGTCGCCAACCACACCTATCTAGCCGACAGCGAGAGTATCACCGTGGCCGAGGCGGCGAAGAGCTGGCTCGAACACTGCGAGGTTCGCCACAAAACCGGGCGGCGGATGGAGCGGGCGACGCTACGCGGCTACAGCGACTATGTGCGGCTGCACATCACGGACCCGAAGGTCGGCATCGGCGACAAGCTGATCGTCCAGCTGACCCGCCGTCATGTGAATGAGTTCCGCGACCGGCTGCTGATCAACGGGCGCTCGGAGCATCTGACCCGCCGCGCCCTCTCGGTCCTCAAGCTCATCCTCGACCATGCCATCGACAACGGCCAGCTCTTCACCAACGCCGCGCAGGGCGTGCGGGTGATCAAGTCGAGCCGGATTGACTACAAGGCGCCGGTGCCCTCGAAGGAGACGATCCGCGCGCTGATCGAGGCAGCCGACGAGGATTTCAAGCCGCATTTGATCGTCTCGGCCCTGACCGGCCTGCGCGCTTCGGAGCTGCGCGGGCTGCGCTGGCAGGACGTGGATTTCGAGAAGGGCTTCATCCACGTGCGCCAGCGCGCCGATGCCTACAACCAGATGGGCGAGCCGAAATCGCGTGCGGGTTATCGCGACATCCCCGCCGGGCCGATGGTGCTGAACGCCCTGCGGCATTGGAAGCTGCGCTGTCCGAAGAGCGAACTCGGTCTCGTCTTCCCAGCGCCACGCGGCGGCATCCTGCAGCACACCAATATTCAGAAGGCGTTCCGCAAGCTGCAGGCGAAGGTCGGCGTGAAGCTGCGCTGGCACGATCTGCGCCACTTCGCGGTGTCGCTGTGGATCGAGCAGGGGTTCTCGATCAAGGAGGTCATGACCTTCGCCGGCCACGCCTCGGTGCAGATGACCATGGAGCGCTACGGGCACCTGTTCCCGTCGCCCGATCACCAGAAGGCCATGGCCCAGGTCGAGGCGCGGCTGCTCGGTTGAGCGGATTCCCGATTGTTCCCAATGGTTTACGGCTGCTCCGTGCGACACGTCGCCGACGTCGCGAGCCTAAAAATCCTCTAAGGCACGGAAATCACGAAGGAAATCGCGGTCCTCAGGTGGCCCTCATAACCTGAAGGTCGCAGGTTCAAATCCTGCCCCCGCAACCAATAATATCAACGCCTTAGCCATAATCGGCTAAGGCGTTTTTCGTGCCGGGCTACCGTGGGGCTACCGCAGGAAATTCGTTCAGATGCCGAGGGTAGCGACAGATTTTACTGAGCGCGCCCGATCTGCAAAACGTGTCGGTTCGATCTATAGGAAATAAAGCGGATATGATACTCTCCAAAGTGGAAACCCAAGCAATTTGGCGTCTATAGGATTTTTAGATGACTGACCAAAGCTATTATCACGGCGTCAAGTTCGTAGACGACGATCCAGCAGACACGGATGAATTCCGAGGTCTGCCGCATGAGAGAGTTGCGGGTGCGCTAGTCTCAATCCTTGAAGTGGAAGGGGGCGGAAGGGCGATCGGTCTCGAAGGATCATGGGGAAGCGGAAAATCGACCGTCGTCGAAATTGCCCAAAATAGATTAAAAGGCAGGGGCAACGAAAAGCCGGACGTTCCCGCATATACGTTTTTTGTATTTGACGCGTGGGCGCATCAGGGAGACCCATTGCGCAGGGTGATTTTACAAGAACTGATACAATGCCTTGATTCTCACAATGCTGTAGATCGGACTTATTGGGAGGAAAAACTTAGAGCGCTTGAGACAAGTCGTAGGCAGGTAACAGAATCAAAAGCAGAAAAATTAAGTCTAGTCGCGCGCGCTTCTTTAATAATAGTTCCTCTTTTGCCAATAGCCTATGGGTTAATATCTAAATCAGACAAATTTTTTGAAATTACCCTTCCGACTATAGGGTTGGTCTGTGTCCCATATTGGACCGTCGGTCTTGCCTTGGTGTCTGTTCCTTTCCTTGCAGCCCTGGGCACTCTTTTTAGTTGGCGTGCCGGGTGGGGGAAATCTTGGAAAATATGGACGTATTCATGGTGGAAAAGGAAGTCAGAGAAAAAGGGGAAAAGTGTAATTTGGGCATTTACTCGCCAAACGGATGAAGTGACGACCGAGCAATTTATTAGAGAGGAAGAGGCGACAACTATTGAATTCAATGAAATATTTGATGAATTGATAGAAGACGCAGCGGCGCACAATCATCGCGTAGTTATTGTTTTTGATAACTTAGACCGTTTGCCGCGTGAGCTAATAAGGGAAACATGGGCGACAATGCGAAATTTTTTCGCCGCAACACCAGGGACGGCTCGCAAAGAGACGTTGCGAAATGTGTGGCTGATAGTGCCTTTTGATAGAATCCACATTGAAGCAGTATTTGATCTAGAAAAAAATGGAGAAATCCCGGACGCAACCCCAGGATTTATTGAAAAAACTTTTGAAATAATATTGCGTGTGTCGCCACCAATATTATCAAATTGGCGTGAGTTCTTAGCGGTAAAATTTGAAAGTGCGTTTGGTGACAAGATCCCGCGCGAAGAACTGCATCAAATATATAATATATTCGAGATTTTTTACCGAGATCAAACGCGCCAAATTACGCCAAGAATAATAAAGTCATTTGTAAATATGGTAGCTGCTCAGGCAAAGCAGTGGGGTGACGCGATGCCAATAGAGCACCAAGCATTATATGCGTTGTACAAAAAAGAAATATCTTCGAATATAAAAAATCTGCAAGATTCGTCAATTATCGACAGTCGTATTGAAGTTCAGTTGGCAAATCGGGATTGGACAAGGTCGCTTGCCGCAGCGCACTACAACGTCCCACCGGAAGAGGCAATTGAGGTATTGCTTTGGAAAGAAATAGATGCCGCAATCAAAAATGATAATATTTCGCGATTAAATGAATTAAACAAAACGAGTGGGTTTTTCGTAATTTTTGATGGGTATATCTCCGATCAACTTCAAAGTGATCTTGGCTCTATCAGTAAATTTTTCAACGTAGCTTCGACGATAGGTCGAATAGATTTTAAAGACGATGTTATACATCGGGAAATGTGGCGAAAGATCGCGCGCCATTTGAACAATCTCGCTGGACCGGCGGCGCTTTCACCTAAAACCCGTGAGGGGTTCGAATGCCTTTTAGAGCATTGTCCCGCATCCGAAAAGAAAGCCGTTGCCAGTAACCTCATCACCATCCTGGCACAGCCCTACAAATCAATTCCAGAGCCATTCGATGAGGTCGGCGCTGAATGGTATGAGCATTTGGCAACAATAACCCGATATGCGCCTTCCGATGGAACTTGGAAGGAGATCCTCAAGGTTCCGATCCAAGCGGGCATTTCTTTTCTTTTTTCGATTATCAGGGCTGGAGGAGCTGATCTGGACTTTTCCATGTGTACGCCAAGGGACACACCTTTGGACATCGCGGATGGCTTGATTATCATTATTCAGGAAGAGGTGCCTACTGAAGATCTTGAGTTCGCGATACGCGCGTTTGTTCGTAAGCCCGAGTGCGTGACGTGGCTGCCGGTGATCGAGGCTATTGCGTCACGCCTGAAGGGCAATGCCCCTACTGTTACGGGGGAGGTAGCGCTTCGTTTGATTGCGGCGTTGCGTGCACTATCTCACATAAAAAGCATCCAAAGCGATGTGTCGAGAACCTTTGACGAGCTCAAGAACGACTCAACACTCCATGGCTTGTTGCAATTAGGGATCTCGGAAAAGAATGACGAGCTCAAAACCGCTGCGGTCTATTTAATTATGAATTATGGGGAGGGTGCACTAGCTGGTGCGGCGGAACATCCGAAGTATGGAAGCTTAAGCGCCGCCAACAGTTTCATTTCAGAGGCCCAGAAGGAGCCGTTGGGGAAAATTTCTATCGAGAGCCTAGCGGGACAGGCAGCTAAAGATAAATTCTTTACTCGTGTAATGACCAAAAGTCTAGATAGTGGTGATGAAAAAAATATATATCGTGAAGTATTAAGGTTTATGATTAAAACTGAAAACTTCAATGAACTTAATGTAAATCAAGTTCTTGTTAAAATAAGAGAGATAAGTGACATCCTGGGAAATGAATTAATTGAAAAATTTATTCGGAAATTCGATAACTGGGATATTTCTGAGCACATATCTGTAGAAAATATATCAAAAATATCTCCATATTTTTTAGAATATAGTAAGCCTCTCGGAACCAAGCATTACATATCAATTTTAGAGCAAATTTCTCATAAAGCTTCTGCGCTGACCTTGGACGATTGGCGCGCTGAACTAGATGGGGAAGGCGCTTTTCTCGCTCAAATTCTAAAAGTTATAAAATTAAATGAGTCAATAAATCTTGGCGATAGCTTCTTTGATGCCTTAAAGGCACATACCGAAGCGATCATCGAAGGCAACGCCCCACCTAAGAAGTTTTCCGCTTTATGGCATAGCTTGCCAGAGCACCTTTCCAACACCAGATTGAAACAATTTAGCAAATGGTGGCGAGATAAATTAATCGACAAGGCCCCGAACGAGGAGGTTTTGATCAGAAGTTTTAGCTTACTCGGGCCGTCAGTCGTCAAGGCTGCCGATTTATCGGCAAAACCCGAAGACTCAATGCGAGCGATCATCGATCCTTTGCTCGCAGATGAATCCGGTAAGGGTATCGACGTGTCTCTATCAAATGTCCCATCCTTTGCCAAAGTTATAAGCAGCGCGTCGGATGGCGAAAGGAACAGCGTCGTTGAGCGATTAAGCACAAAGTTCGCCACGTCCGATGAGCAGAAGAAAGAGAAAATTATTCAGCTCGCGAAAGAACTTGGAGTTGATTTGAAAGCGCCTGAGCCGTCGGCGGGAAAAGATGACGCCTCAGACACTGAGACGGAAACATCAGAGGGTTAGAGCCGGCTGGATCGTCAATTCGCCTTTAGTTGTTAAGATCCAGTGCACTGCGATGACTATCTCAATCAGTGGCACTGCTCAATTCACTGTGTTTCTTTTCGACGAGTTCGAGACGCGGCGCTTCGCTTGCCGAGTTCTGACATTGCCTGCCTAATCAGTTCTTTCTTGTCCAAACCAGAGTTTTCATGAGCAGTCGATTCCTGATGTTCGCAATCCGCCCCGGATATGTCGATTGACAGTTTGTCAACCGTCGAACTAACCGTTGCGCGCACTGTTTGATCTGCGGTTTGTAGCGGTGGCGGAACGATTCCGGCTACGGTTTCCGAACCGTTGGAGAACGGTTCAATCAACGGCGCAGAGCCGCTGACCTGAGCCCCGCTTTCTCCTCCAGTTTTAGGTAGAGTCCATCACCCTTGAGAGGAGATGGACATGAAGGCATCTAGGTTCAGCGAAGAGCAGATCATCGCCATCCTGCGCGAGCCGCGAAGGCAGCCATGGTCACGGCGTATTCCGTCATGGACTATGCGAAATTGATCATCGGTGAGACCATATAATCGATGGCGACGATCGTATCGCCGCCTGGGCATAGACATCTCTGTCCAGGGACCAGCAGGAAAAAGAGTGAGTCGGAATGAATCCTAGAAAAATTCTGACAGCCGGCGCGGTGATTATCGCCATCGCAATTGGCGGCGGTTTGTTCTGGTGGCAGCAACACCAAGGCGATCTGCCAGAAGGGTTCAGCCGCGCCAATGGACGGATTGAGGCGAAGCGGGTCGATGTCGCGCTGAAATTCGGCGGGCGGATCGCCGAAGTCCTGGTCGAAGAGGGGCAGATGGTTGCCGCCGGGGCCGTGGTCGCGCGGGTCGATGCGTCGGAGCTTGAGGCAGAGGTTCGCGCCGCCGAGGCGGCAACCCGGCAGGCGGTTCAGGAACTGGCGCAGGCCAAGGCCCTGTTCACCCAGCGGGAAGGGGAACTGGCGCTCGCCAAATCCGAACTGAAGCGGGCGGAGCTGCTGGCCAAACGTGGATTTGCGACGGGGGAAACGCTGGACCAGCGTCGTTCCCAGGAAATCACCGCCGCCGCGGCCCTCAACACCGCCCGCGCGCAGATCGCCTCGGCACAGGCGGCGATCGAGGCATCGGAAGCCAAAACCGCCGCCCTGAAGGCCAATCTTGCCGACCACACCCTGATCGCCCCACGGCGCGGACGGGTGCAATACCGCCTGGCGGAGCCTGGGGAAATTCTCGCCGCCGGCGGCAAGGTCGTCACCTTGCTTGACCTGACGGACGTCTACATGGATGTCTATCTGCCGACGGACGACGCGGGCCGCCTGCGCTTTGGCGCCGAAGCGCGGCTTATCCTTGATGCCGCCCCGCAATACGTGATCCCGGCGACGGTAACCTTCGTCGCGTCTGAGGCACAGTTCACGCCAAAATACGTCGAGACCAAGAGCGAACGCGAGAAACTGACGTTCCGCGTGAAGTTGCAGATCCCGGCGGAGGTTCTCGGTAAATACCAGGACGTCGTGAAAACCGGCGTGCCCGGCGTGGCGATTGTCCGCGTGTCGCCGACGGCGGAATGGCCAAGTACGTTGGCCGTGAACCTGCCTTGATGGCGGCGCCGGCCGATCCGGTCGCCGTCCTGAACGGCGTCACTCACCGCTATGGGGCGGTGGCGGCCCTTGACGATGTGTCGGTTTCGATCTCCGCCGGCCGGATGGTCGGCCTGATCGGGCCGGACGGCGTCGGCAAGTCCACGTTTCTGGGACTGATCGCCGGGGTGCGCCGCCTGCAAACGGGCACCGTCGCGGCGCTTGGCGGCTCGATGGGTGACCAGGGGCACCGCGACGCGGTCTGCCCGCGCATCGCCTACATGCCGCAAGGGTTGGGTCGCAATCTCTATCCGACGCTTTCGGTTTTTGAAAACATCGACTTCTTCGGCCGGCTTTACGGTCAGTCGGAACACGAGCGCCGCACACGCATCGCCGACCTGTTGCAAAGCACCGGACTTGATCCGTTCGCGGACCGCCCCGCGGGCAAGCTGTCCGGCGGCATGAAACAGAAACTCTCCCTGTGCTGCGCGCTGATCCACGACCCGGACCTGCTGATTCTCGACGAACCGACAACCGGCGTCGATCCGTTGTCGCGTCAGCAGTTCTGGAAGCTGATCGACCGCATCCGTGCGCGCCGTCCGGGCATGAGCGTGATCATCGCGACCGCCTATATGTCGGAGGCCGAACGGTTCGATGATCTGATCGCCATGAACGCCGGCAGGATTCTTGCCGTCGGCGCGCCGGACGCCCTGATGGCCGTGGCCGGCGCCGATACGCTGGAAGCCGCGTTCATCGCCCTTCTGCCCGAAGAAGACCGGCGCGGACATCGGGCGGTCACCCTGCCGCCGCGGCCCCCCCAGGACGGCCCGCTTGCCATCGAGGCACAAGGCCTGACCATGCGTTTCGGCAATTTCACGGCCGTCGACAACGTCAGTTTCCGCATTGAGACTGGCGAGATTTTCGGGTTTCTCGGATCGAACGGCTGCGGCAAGACCACGACCATGAAGATGCTGACCGGCCTGCTGACGGCGAGCGAAGGCGAGGCCCGGTTGTTCGGGAAATCGATCGGCAGCGACGGCATGGCGATGCGCCGGCGCGTCGGCTACATGTCGCAATCCTTTTCGCTCTATGCCGAACTTTCGGTGCGCCAGAACCTGTTCCTGCATGCCGATCTGTTCCACATCAAGGGCGATCGCCGCCAGGCCCGTGTCGACGAACTGATCGACCGCTTCGACTTGCGCGATGTGGCCGATGCGACGCCTGGAAACCTGCCGCTGGGCGTGCGCCAGCGCCTGCAACTGGCCGTCGCGGTGCTGCATGAACCGGAAATGCTGATCCTTGACGAGCCGACCTCGGGCGTCGACCCGATCGCGCGCGACGCGTTCTGGGAACTGCTGATCGAGCTGTCGCGCAAGGACGGGGTGACGATCTTCATTTCCACCCACTTCATGAACGAAGCGGAGCGTTGCGACCGTATCTCGCTGATGCACGCCGGAAAGGTTCTGGCGCAGGGGACGCCTGACGACCTGCGCACGCAGCGCGGCGCTCCCTCGCTTGAGGCGGCGTTTATCGGATTTCTGGCGGACGCCGGCGCGGAAGACGCCTTTGCCGAGCGCAGGCTGGCCCTTCCGGCAGGCGCGGCGCGGCGCGATACGGACTCCGACTGGATTTCCGCCGCCCGCATCTGGGCGTTCACGCGGCGCGAGGCCATGGAAATCCTGCGCGACCCAATCCGCCTGGTCTTTGCCCTGGCCGGCCCGATCGTCCTGATGCTGGCGATGGGGTTCGGCATTACGTTCGATGTCGAAAACCTGTCCTACGCCGCCCTGGATCAGGACCAGTCCCGCGAAAGCCGCATGTTTCTCGGCGCGATGTCCAGTTCACGCTATTTCGACGAACGGCCCCCGATTGCCGATTTCGCCGAATTGGACCGCCGGATGAAGGCGGGCGACATCTCTCTCGCCGTTGTCATTCCTCCCGGGTATGGCCGCGATCTCCTGGCGGGCCGCACCCCGCAAATCGGTGCCTGGCTGGACGGATCGAACACCACGCGGGCGGAAACGGGGCGCGGCTATGTGCAGGGCGTGCTGTATGCCCATCTGGCCGATGTGTCGATGCAGGAAACCGCCGTGGTTCCCGGCTACTACCCGGCAATGGTCGAACCCCGGTTCCGCTACAATCAGGCATTCCGGTCGCAATACGCGATTCCGCCCGGCGTTCTGATGATGCTGCTGATCATGATCCCCGCCATGCTGACGGCGCTTGGTGTCGTGCGGGAAAAGGAAATGGGATCGATTCTCAATCTCTATGCCGCCCCGGCCCGGAAAATCGAATTCCTGCTCGGCAAGCAGCTGCCTTATGTCGGCGTCGCGATGATCAGTTTCGTCAGTCTTGTGACGCTGATGCTGACGGTGTTCGGCATCGGAATGCCGGGCAGTATTCTTGCCCTGGTGTCGGGCGCGCTGCTTTATGCGATGGCGGCCACGGCCTTCGGTCTCGTCGTGTCGACCTTTGTCCGCTCGCAGATCGCCGCGATCTTCGCGACGGCGATTATCGTCACGGTCCCGACGGTCAATTTTTCCGGGATGATGTATCCGGTGTCGACGCTGGAAGGGGCGGCGGCGATCATCGGAAAGGTCTTTCCGGCGCTCTATTTTCAGCAAATCAGCGCCGGCGTTTTCAACAAGGGGCTCGACTTCGCGGTTCTATACCCCAACCACCTGATCCTGGCTGGGTTCTGTCTCCTTTTTCTGGGAATCGCGACGGCGTTGCTTCGCAAGCAGGAAGCCTGAACCATGAAGGCGGTTTCCAACATCTATCGGCTGGGCGTGAAGGAACTGTTCAGCCTGATGCGCGACCCGGTCCTGATGGGGCTGATCTTCTATACCTTCACTTTCGCCATCTACACCGTCGCCAACGGCGTCCAGACGGAATTGCACAATGCCTCCATCGCCATTGTCGACGAGGACCGCACGGGCCTGTCAAACCGCATTACGGGCGCCTTCCTGCCGCCCTACTTCAAAACGCCCGAGGTGATCGATCTGCATGCGGTCGATGCGGGCATGGACGCGGGCCGGTACACATTCGTGCTGGATATTCCCCCGGGGTTCGAGGCGGACGTGCTGGCCGGGCGGGGGCCGGTGCTCCAGCTCAACGTCGATGCGACCGCGATGACGATTGCGGGCAACGGCGCGACCTATATCTCCAGCATCATCAACGCCGAACTCCTGAAGTTCGTCAGCCGGTCCAGCGGCGCCGCGGCGCTGCCGGTCGATCTGCAGACCCGGGCGAAATACAATCCCAATCTGAACTCTTCGTGGTTCATGGCGGTGATGCAGATCATCAACAACCTGACGATCCTCGCGATCGTCCTCAGCGGTGCCGCGGTCATCCGGGAACGCGAGCACGGAACCCTGGAACACCTTCTGGTGATGCCGGTCGCGTCGGGGGAAATCATGCTGGCCAAGATCTGGGCGAACGGGCTGGTCATCGTCCTGGCGGCGGTGCTGTCGCTGCACTTCGTCGTCCAGGGGCTGCTCGGCATCCCCATCGTCGGCTCGATCATCCTGTTTGCGTTGGGTTCCGCCGTCTATCTGTTCGCCGTCACCGCGATGGGCATTACGCTGTCCACCGTCGCGACCACGATGCCCCAGTTCGGGTTGCTGTCCATTCCGGTATTCGTGGTGATGAACCTGCTGTCGGGCGGAGTCACGCCGTTGGAAAGCATGCCGCCGGCGTTGCAGAACGCGGTGCAGATTCTGCCCTCGACCCATTTCATCAAGTTCGCACAGGCGGTTCTGTACCGCGGGGCAGGGATCGAGATCGTCTGGCCGGAACTGCTGATGACCGCCGGCATCGGCGGGGCATTCTTTGCCTTCGGCCTGGCCCGGTTCAGGGCGACGCTGGCCGCCGCCAGATAGAGTGCCGCGTTCCGCGGCTTGCCGTGATTTCCCGCCAATGACATGCGTGCCGCGAATTGAGATCGCTGCGCGCCCCCCCGCATCCAAAACAACATGCCCGCAAGCTACTGGGGTCAGGCGGGCCGTATTTGTGCGGTTTCCAGGCGCGGGAAGGTCTCAGAACATGTATTTGACATCCATTAAAATGAAGGCTATTTAACATGTGCAAATAAAACATCTTTATGGAGGTATCTATGAATCGTCTGCGTCACAACACCCCCCGTGCCTGGGTCCTTGGGTTGGCCGCGGCCGGGTTGCTTTCGGCGATTTCCGCGCCCGCCGTCGCCAAGACGGTGAAGGTCGACATTCCCGTCATCGAAAAAGAACTGCCGATCGACAACAAGGGCACGACGCAACGCATGTGGACCTTCGGCGGCACCGTGCCCGGCCCGCTGGTCCGCGTGACGGAGGGGGACGAGATCGATTTCACGCTCCTCAATCAGAAGACCAACAAGAACAGCCATTCCATGGATTTCCACGCCGCGGTCGTCGACGTCCTGGATGAATTCGCGGAAGTCCGCCCCGGCGACACCAAGCAGTTTACGTTCAAGGCCAACCATCCCGGCGTCTTCATCTATCACTGCGGCGCCAGTTCCATGGCCGAGCATATTTCGCGCGGCATGTACGGCGTGATCATCGTCGATCCCAAGGAAGGCTATTCGGACGCCTATCCCAAGCCGGACCGTGAATACGTTCTTGTCCACGGCGATCTGTTCCAGGACGGCACCAGCGCCCAGGACCGGGCCATGAACAAGCAATGGGTCGGCACGCTGGTGAACGGCAAGCTGTTCCACTACGACCCGGTGCACGATCCCAACGCGGCCCTGACCCTGGAAGCGAAACCGGGCGAGCGCGTGCGCATCTTTTTCGTCAACGCGATGATCAATGAGGCGGCGGCGTTTCATCCGATCGCCGGCATCTGGGACCGGGTGTGGGACAACGGCAACCCGAAGAACATCCGCTACAGCCTGCAGACGGCGGAAGTGCCGCCGGCCCATGCCATGACCTTCGACATCGTTCCGCCGGCCGGCCGCGCGACCAACAACGCCCTTGTCGACCACCGGATGAAGCATGCTCTCAACGGCGCGATCTCCGTGTTGATGAACTTCAAGGACGCGAACCCGGACAAGGGCAAGAACGGCAATCTCATTCTGCGCTGAGAACAGGAGTTCCCCATGCGAACGATGATCGCACTTGGCGGCGCAGCATTGCTGACTGCGCTGTCCGTCGGCTCGGCCCCAGCGGCCGAATCGACGGCGAAAATCCAAAAGGATTGTGCGGTGTGCCACCAGATGTCGGGTCCGGCGAACGCCGACCTGAAGGCACGCCAGACCCGGAAAGGCCCGCCTCTTTACTTCGCCGGCAACAAATTCCGCCGGGACTGGCTCGAGGCCTGGCTGCAAAAGCCCACCCGTATCCGGCCGGCGGGCGACTTCGCCCCCGACCATACCGCCAAGGGGCCGGAGGGGGACGCCGTTGATGCGGCGTCCCTGTCCGGCCACCCGGCGGTCGATGCGGCGGCGGCGAAGGAGATCGCGGCCTACCTGATGACCCTGGCACCGAATACGGCCCTGCTGGACAAGGAGGACTACATCCCCGGCCGCGTGCCGGCCCGGATCGGGGCGATGGACTTCGTGAAGTTCAAGGGCTGCGCTGGCTGTCACAAGGATACGCCCAAGTACGGGGGCTTTTCCGGCCCCGAACTCCATACCGCGTGGCAGCGCCTCCAGCCGCCCTTCATCGTGTCCTATATCCGCGATCCGGCGGCTTGGGAGCCTCGGACCCTGATGCCGAACAAGCATCTGAACACGGCCGGGATTCACAAGCTGGCCGATTACTTGCGGACCATCGGCGAAAAACCGGAGAAGGCGAAATGAACAAGCTTTTCATACTGGCTGTCTTTCTGTGCGGATCGATCCTTTATCCGCGGCAGGCGCCGGCCGCCGACGCGGTGCACGGCGAGACGCTTTACCGGGTCTATTGCACCCAGTGCCATGGTCTAAATGGCGACGGCAAGGGCATCAACGCGCCCCAGCTTTCCGTCCAGCCGCGCAATCACCGGGACCGGGCGGAAATGTCGGCCCGCACCGACGACGACCTGTTCAAGGCGATCAAGGAAGGCGGCCAGGCGGTCAACAAGTCGATCCTGATGCCCAATTGGGACGGCAACATGACCGACGACGAAATTCACGATGTGGTCGCCTACCTGCGCGCGCTGTGCTGCGCCGGCGCCAAATAGGAGAACCTGACATGCAAAGATTTGGACTGCTCATCCTCGCCTTGACGCTGGGGGGGCTGTTGCCCGCCGGGGCCTGGGCCGAGGCCCGCCATTTCGACATGACGATCGAGGAAGTCACCGTCGATGTCGCACCGGGCCTGAAATACAAGGTCTGGGCCTACAACGGGCAGGTCCCCGGCCCGCTGTTGCGGGTGAAGGAAGGGGACGATGTCGAGGTCACGGTGACCAACAACACGACCCTCAGCCATACCATTCACTGGCACGGCATGTACCAGACCAACAGTTGGCGCAGCGACGGCGTGCCCAATGTGACGCAGAAGGCGGTCGAGCCGGGCGAGAGCTTCACCTATCGCTTCACCGCCGACAAGGTGGGCACCCTTTGGTACCACTGCCACGTCAATGTTCCCGAACACGTGGGCCTGCGCGCCATGTGGGGCCCCTTCATCATCGACCCGAAGGAGCCGATCCCCATCGAGAAGGAAGTCACCAAGGACGCCATCCTGATGTTTTCCGGCTGGAACCCCGAGGTCGCCCAGGAATACGGCAAGGGCGGGGTGCCCGGAGAGCCGATCACGTATTTCTCGATCAACGGCAAGTCCTTCCCGACGACGCAGCCGCTCAGGGTCAAGAAGGGCGACGTCCTGCGCCTGCGCCTGATCGCGGCCACGCTCGATGTCGCGTTCCATCCGCACGGTCATGACATGCTGGTCACCCACAAGGACGGCCTGCCGTTGGCTTCGCCCTACGCGGCGGACGTCATTCACCTCAGCCCCGGAGAGCGTTACGACGTCATCATGCGCATGGACAATCCCGGGCGTTGGATCGCCCACGACCATATCGAGCATCATACGTCCAACAACGGCAAGGCGCCGGGCGGATCGGTCCTGGTCATCGAATACGAAGGCGTCAAAACCGACGACTGGTACGTCTGGAAGGACAAGAAATACGACGCCGATTTCTATTATTCGGAAAGCATGGCCAAGGGGCCGGGAATCCATGACGTTCCCGAACATGAGGGCACGTTCCCGGAGCTTCGCCGCTGACGATCCGCGGTGTCCCATCGGCCGAACGGCGGCGCCGGGTGCGGGAGCACCCGGTGCCGCCCCGGCGGAGGGCGGGTGTTGCGAGTGGCGGCATCCCCTTGTGTGATCTATAATCCGGGCATGTATTTAAGCCGCCATTCAGATTATTCCCTGCGCGTTCTTTTGTACCTTGCGGCGCGTCCCGACGAGCGGGGCACGCTGTCCAAGATCGCCGCCTACTTCAATATTTCGCACGAACACCTGCGCAAGGTCGTTCACGAGCTGGGCAAGGCCGGCTTCATTAACACCTTCCAAGGCAAGGGCGGCGGCATGGAGCTCGCCCGCCCGCCGGAGCAGATCAACGTCGGCGACGTCCTGGCGCGCCTGGAAGGGACCACCCCCTTGATCGACTGCGCGGCCATCGAGTGCCGCCTGTCGCCGTTCTGCTCTCTCAGCAATGCCCTTGCCGAGGCGCAGAAGGCGTTTTTTCAAAGCCTCGGGCGGCATACCTTGGCGGACCTTATTTCAAGCAAGGAGATGGTCCGGAAACTGATTTCCGTGGAATGACCGGCGGGCGTTATGCGGCCTCCGCCACCACCTGCCGGATGCCGTCAAGAGCGGGCCCCAACAGGTCCCGGTCCGCGTCGCTGGAATACACCAGGTAGGCGGGCAGCGGGAAGGCCGGCGCATCGGGCAGCCGGTGCAGGCGCCCATCCTGCAGGTAGGGCTGCACCAGACGGGCCGGAAAGTAGCCCGCCCCCCCGAACTGCAGCACATGCTGCAGGCCGAGCCAGCCGATGTTGGCGGCAATCCCCGCACCCACGAAATCGGGGAACCGGGCATTGTGCTTGGCGTAGAATTCGGGGCCCCAATCGACATAGACGTAATCGGCATCGGGTTCCGCCCGCGCCGTCGGCCGGCTCGAAACCATGACCAGGCTTTCCTCCATCAGGCGTTCGACGATCAGGCCCGGGCGGCTTTGCGGCGTGTACATGACGCCGATGTCGAGGCGGCCTTCGATCAACCCCTGCATCAGGTCGGCCTCGAACCCGATCTCCGCGCGGACCGAAACGTCGGGGGCGCTTTCGCGCATCAACGGCAGCCAGCGCAGCAACAGGCGCTCCCACAGCCCGAACCGCCCCCCCACCGTGAGCGACGCCCGGTAGCCTCTGGAAATGCCCACGTCCTGGCGCGCGTGTTCGACCGTGCGGACAAGCACGGCCGCGTGTTTCTGGAACTGATGCCCGGCCGGGGTCAGGGCCGTCCCGGCCTTGTTGCGCACGAACAGTTTGCAGCCCAGCTGTTCTTCCAGCGAATGAATGCGCGCGCTGACCGTCGACTGGGTGACGTGCAGGCGGTCGGCCGCGCCGATGAAATTGCCGGCGTCGATGACGGTGAGAAAGGTGCGGGCAAGTTCGGTATCCAAAGGGCCCCCTGATCATCAGATCAAAATAATATCGACATCATCGATTTAATCGGCAAAATTTAATCGTTTGCAAGATATAAAAGCCAAGTCGTACCTTTTCCTGACCAACGCATAGGCACACGGCGGAATCGGTCCCGGAAACGGGCCGGTCCGCGAAAGGGAACGATCATGCAACTCACCCATTCCAGCCTTCCTTACGCCTATGACGCGTTGGAGCCGCATATCTCGCGCGCGACCCTGGAGGCCCATCACGGACGCCACCACCGCGCTTATGTGGAAAAGGCCAAGATGCTGGCCAAGGAACTCCGCATGGACGACATGCCGCTGGAACAGATCATTCAGTTCGCGTCCCGCAACGGTCATCAAAAGGGGCTGCTGAACAACGCGGCGCAGGCGTGGAATCATGCGTTTTTCTGGCGCTGCCTGCATCCCGACGGCGGCGGCCGGCCGACGGGCGATCTTGCGGACCGCATCGACGCCACGTTCGGCGGCTATGACGCTTTTCTCGAAGAATTCACCGCCGCCGCCCTGGGCGTGTTCGGCAGCGGCTGGGTCTGGCTGGTCATCGACGGCCCCGGGCTGGCGATCATTGATACCCCCAACGGCGGGACGCCGATCATGCGCGGCCTCTCGCCGCTCCTGACGCTCGACGTCTGGGAGCACGCCTATTACCTGGATTACCAGAACCGGCGCGCCGACTACGTGGCGACGGTCATGGGGCGTCTGGTCAACTGGGGGTTCGCGGCGCAGAATTTGGCGCGGCCGCGCGCGGCGGCAAGCGCCGCCGATCCGCAAACCTGGAACAGCGCGGGGGGTTGACGATGGTGCCGTCGGACATCCGGTTCTGGTTCGGCTATTTCTTCATCGGCCCGCCCGCGTCGGGAAGGCTGCATCGCATGCTGGGCCTGGGTGCCCGTCCCCGCGAGGCGTCGAACGGCGACCATCGCTGCGAGGTCATTCCCTTTCCCGGCGCGGCCCATGTGACGCCGTCGCCCGCCAAGACATTCCGCCCGGTCTGGAACCGCGCCCGGCGGAATGCCGAAATGATCTGGAGCCACCCGAAGACGCAGGGCGCCTTCGTCGTGCAACGGCTTGTGGCGATCACCCTCGCGGTCACCCTGGCGTCCCTGTTCGACCGGATATGTGAGTAGGGCCATGGACGGGATGATGCTGAAATCGACACTCTGTGCGCTGCTCGGCTGCCGCTACCCGGTGCTTCAGGCGGGCATGGGCGGCGTCGCGCGGGCGGATCTGGTCGGCGCGGTGACCCGTGCCGGCGGCTACGGATTTCTCGGCATGGTGCGCGAAAGCCCGGACCTGATCCGCCAACAGATCGAGGCCGTGCGGAACGGCACGGACGGGCCGTTCGGCGTCAACCTCATCCCCGCCGCGACCGACGCCCGGTTGCTCGACGGCGAACTGGCGGCCTGCTTCGACGCCGGCGTGCATTCGATCTGCCTGTTCTGGGACGTTTATCCCGACGTCATCAAGCGGGCCAAGGCTCATGGCTGCCTGGTGTTCCACCAGGTCGGCACGGTCGAGGACGCGCGGTTGGCCGAACAAGCCGGCGCCGACGTGATTATCGCCCAGGGGGTGGAGGCTGGCGGGCATGTCCACGGCACGACGTCCTCGCTGGTTTTCGTTCCCCAGGTCGTGCGGGCGGTATCCGTTCCCGTGGTTGCCTCGGGCGGGTTCGCTTCGGGCCGGTCGCTGGTCGCGGCTCTGGCGCTGGGGGCGGCAGGAATCCATTGCGGCACGGCGTTCCTGGCGACCGAGGAATCCTTCGCCCATGCCTATCACAAGGAACGGGTCGTCGGCGCGCGCTCGGATGACACTTTGCGGACCGACCTGTTCGCCCTCAACTGGCCCATCGGGGCCGCCGTGCGGGTCATCGGCAACAGCCTGACGGCCAAGGCGGGGGCCGCCCGCTTCGGCCACGACCCGTACCTGCGCAAGCGCGAACCGATCGCCCTGGAAGACGACCGCCCGATCTACCGCTACAGCACGGATTCCCCACTGCGCAACATGCGGGGGGAGCTAGAGCAATTGGCCCTGTTCGCCGGCCAGGTGGCGGGCGAGATCGACGATATCCCTACGGCGGCGGTGCGGATCGAGCGGATCATGGTCGAGGCGGCCGGGATCATCGCGGCCTTGTCGGGCCGTCTGGAGGAGGTTGAGTGAATGGAATGGCGTGAGGTCAACAAATGGCGGCGGGAAACGCGGAACGAAATTCTGGCCGCCCGGCTGGCGCGGCCGTTGGCGGTCCGCAAGGCCACCCGGGACAGGATCGTCGAACATCTCGGCCGCGACATGCCCTGGCTTGGCCGGGACGGGTTCGGGTTCTACTGGCCGTTCCGGGGCGAACTGGATCTGCGCGATTTCGCCGCGTCGGCGACGTCCGGTGGCGGGGCGATGGCGTTGCCGGTGGTCGTGAAGGAAAAGCAGCCGGTTGAATTCTGGGAATGGCGTCCGGAGACCAAGATGGTCCCGGGGGTGTGGCGCATTCCGGTGCCGGCATCACGTAAGCCGGTGCAGCCGCCCGCGTTGCTGATCCCGTTGTTGGGGTTTGACGATGCCGGGTACCGGCTTGGCTATGGCGGCGGCTATTATGACCGGACCCTGGCGGCCTCGGCCGAGAAACCCCTGGCCATCGGCATCGGTTATGCCGTCGACCGCCTCGCCACCATCCATCCGCAGCCGCACGACATTCCCATGGACGCGATCGTCACGGAAGAAGGCGTGCGGTGGATCTCGGCGCGCAACCCGCTTGCGGCGGGATCCGTGTCTGCGGGGGACGCGGGGGAGCCGCCCTGTATGATGAGCGAGGCCGACCCCGCCTACATGGGCTATCTCACGGATGAGGAAACGGCCGCGTTTCTCAACGAACTTCTGGAAGGAGAGCGGGCCGGGGCGCGCGGCGTCATCGAGATGGCGCGGGCCACCCCGGATCTGGAACTTCGCGTGACGCTGTCCGCGGTCGCCCAGGACGAGGCCCGGTACTGCGCCATGCTGTCCCGCCACATCGAACGCCTGGGCGGCCGGCCCAGTATCGAAACCGGCGCGTTCCTGGACAAACTGCGGGACACCGCGGAACAACAGGCCAAGATCGAGCTGTTGAACAAGGGGCAGTCCTGGGTCGCGCGGCGGCTGATTGAGTTCCTGCCGAAAATCGCCGACCCGGATCTGTACGACGATTTGTGTGAAATGCGCGAGGTCCATGACCGCAATGTCGCGCGCTGCGCGCGGTTCATCCAACTGCCGGCCTGACGGTCCGTTCATGAACCACGGGGACGGCGGCCTTCCTCGGCATCCGCATCCCCGCAGCAGATCCCCGGACGGCCTGCCTGCCGTCCGGGGATCGTCGCCGCCGATTGTGTTTTCCCAGCATATGTTGCAAAATTTCCGGCACGGTTCCGGTTCTTTCCCGGAACCTGCGGGAGGCTCATGATCCAGACGACGGCAAACAAGGCGGCGGGATGGCTTGGCGAGGTGTCGGGTGCTGTCGCCGATTTCGGCACCTTCCTGCCGCTGGTCATCGGCGTGCTGGCCGTGCGCGGGTTCGACGGCACCGGCGTGTTGACCGGCTTCGGCCTGTTCGCCCTGGCCGTGGCCCTGGTCTACCGCCGGCCCATCCCGATCCAGCCCATGAAGGCGGTGGTGGCGCTGATCATCGTCGGCGCCGTGACCCCGGCCCAGGCCATGGCCAGCGGCCTGATCATCGGCGGGGTGCTGGTGGTCTTGGCCATGACCGGGATCATCACGCGCATCGCGCGGCTGGTCCCCAATTCGGTCATCATGGGGGTGCAGTTGGGGGTTGGCGTGCAGTTGGCGTTGCTCGGGTTTCAGCACGTGGCGGGCGAACCCCTGTTTGGCGGTGCGGCGTTGGCCCTGCTGTTGCTGCTGCTTCTCACGCCCTACCGGCATCTGGGGTCGCTGGTCGTCGTGGTGACGGCGGCGACGGCCTTTCTGATGGCCGGCGGCGCGGGGCCTGCGGTGACCGGCCCGGGCCTGCATTTTCCGCTGCCGGCATTCCCGGCCGTGGCGGATTTCCAGGCAGCGCTGACGACCACGGCCCTGCCGCAGTTGGCGCTGACCCTGTCCAATGCGGTTCTCGCGACTTCGGCCATCGCCGCCGAATATTTCCCCGACGATGCCAAGGAACGCACCAGCCCCCGGCGTCTGGCACTGTCGACGGGGGTGTTGAACGTCGTGCTGGCGCCGTTCGGCACCCTGCCCATGTGCCACGGGTCGGGCGGGTTGATCGCGCAATACCGCTTCGGGGCGCGGACCTGGGCCGCCCCGGCCCTGTTCGGGCTGTTCTGTCTGGCGCTCGGCGTCGGTTTCGGCCCGCAGGCCCGCGACGTTCTCATGTTGATTCCGGTCGGCGCCGTGGGGGCGATCCTCGCCGTGGCGGGAACCGAGATGGCGCTGAACCGCCGGATCCTCGGCGTCAAGCCGAGCTGCCGCGTGGTCATCCTGCTGACCGGTGTGGTCTGCGTCGGCGTCGACATGGCCGTGGGCCTGGCCGTCGGTCTGGCGGCGGAGGCACTGCGCGGCGCCTATCTGCGCCGCCGCGGCGAGACGCCGGGAACCTGACCGGACCGGGGATCAGACCCCCAGCATCACGTCCGACGCCTTGATGATGACCGTCACCTCCTTGCCCGCGGCGAGGCCCCGGTTCGCCGGCTTGCTTCGGGCGCGGGGACCATTTACAGGGCCTCATAAACCTGCATAATTGCGCAAATATTCCGAAACGTGAAATAACGGAATTGTCGGGTCGGGTCGGATCGGGTCGGAGGATCATGCCCATGCGAACCCTCGTTTTGCCGCCTGCCTGCTGATGTCCGGAGGGGCCATGGCCGATACCGTGAAACTGCATGCGGCGGGCAGCCTGAAAGCCGCCCTCACGCAGGTCGCCCGGGATTTCGAAACGGCCACGGGCCATGCGGTCGAAACGGCGTTCGGGTCGTCGGGCCTGCTGCGTCAGCGCATCGAAACGGGCGAGCCGGCGGCGGTCTTCGCCTCGGCCAACATGAAGCACCCGAAAACCCTGGAAAAAGCGGGCAAGGCCGGGCCGGTGCGCATGTTCGCGCGCAACAAGCTCTGCGCCATCGCCCAACCCGGGGTGACGGTGTCGACGGACACGCTGCTGGATGTGCTGCTCGATCCCAGGATGACGGTCGGTACCTCGACGCCCACGGCCGATCCCTCGGGCGACTATGCCTGGCAGCTGTTCGCCAAGGCGGACAAGGTAAAGCCGGGGGCGGAAAAGGCGCTTGATGCCAAGGCGGTGAAGTTGACCGGCGGACCGACCTCGGAAAAGGCGCCCAAGGGCCGCAACCAATACGGCTGGGTCATGGAAAACAAGCGCGCCGACGTGTTCCTGACCTACTGGACCAACGCGGTGCTGGCAAAGAAAGAGGTTCCGGGTCTGCAAATCGTCGCCGTTCCGGACGCCCTTTCCGTCGGCGCCGATTACGGCATCACCCTGATTGCGGGCGCACCCAAGGCGGCGGCGCAGCTTGCCGATTACATCCTGGGCCCGGACGGTCAGAAGGTGCTGGCCCGCTTTGGGTTCGACGCCCCGGAAAAATAGGGCCGGGGCGCGTACCGGACGAATCGCTCGGTTGTGCCCGGCGCCGGTACGGTTAAGGTACCGCCGGAAATTCGATGCCGGCGATTCCTGCGGGCGCTTGCTATCCGATTTGCGTAATCGATATCCGATTTGCGCGGCAAAACGCCACGCGCCGCCTATTCGCGCTTTCGATCCCCGGGTTTCTCCCGCTTAATCCAACGTGGAAAGAACAACGCCAAGCGCGGGATGGGGACGCGCGGGTAGGTCGCGCGGCATGTCATGCCGGTCCGGCGGCATAATCCGCGCTTGATCATAAAGTTAGGGTGCCAGTGCCCCGATTGTCTGGCCGTATAAGTTGCCGGGGACGGAGCAAAATCTGACGAGCCTAGTAATGCCGCGTCTTTTGCACTCTTAATGCCTGCATTCACTTTACGGACAATTCGGATTGTGATCGGGGTCACGGAAAAGACGGCCTGTAGCAGGCTGCAGTGGGGGAATTAAGTGATTAACGGATTTGTGTTTCGTGTTCAGCGGAGCGGTCTGCCGGTTTTGGCATTGGCTGCCTTTCTTGGTGGATGCCAAACCTTGAGCTTCGACACGGGCGGGGCGGTATCGGCCGCGGAAGAGGGGGCGAACCTGTCGGCGCAAATGTCGCAGCCGCGGGAGGTCGTCGCCCTGATCAGGGAGGGCGAGCAGGCCCTTCGGGACAAGGACCTGGACAAGGCGCAGCGCCTGTTCAGCGGCGCCCTGAAGCTGGATATCACCAACGCCGACCTGCAGTTTCTCAACGGCCTGGCCTATCATCTGATCGGCATTTCCAAGGATCGCTCCAAGCTTGAGCTGGCCGAACAGGGGCTGCTTCTCGCCCTCAAGTTCGATCCCAGCCATCTCGCCGCGCGCTACCAGTTAGGCCTGCTTTATATGGACCAGCGCCGCTACGCCCTGGCCCAGGGGCATCTCGCCGCGGTTGCCCTGCACCGGCCGAAAGATGCCGCCCTGCTGTACAATCTGGCGGCCAGCTCCTACTACAGCCACGATCCGCAGATGGCCGAAGCGGCGCTGAACCAGTTGGCCAGGGTGGCGCCGGCATCGACGGCCGATCCCGACATCCTGTGGGCGCTGGCCCTGGTCAAGGCGGCGCTCAACGACAACGAGGCCGCGAAGGATTACCTCAACGCCTTCCGCGACAAGGATGCGTCAGGCGGTCAGGTCAAACAGCTTGAACGGCGCCTGCATTCCTGGCGCGGGTTCTACGAGCACGACGCCAAGATCATCCCGGCCCAGTTCGGCCAACAGAACCCCTATGGCGCGCCGTCCGATCAGAGCAATCCCTACGGCGCGCCGGCCAGCCCATACGGCAGCGCCCCCGCGAATCCCTATGGAACGGATTCCGGGGCGGGCGCCGCGCCGGGCACCGCCCCCGGGGGGCTGCAGAATGATTCCGGCATGGTCGTTGTCGATGTCGTCATCATCGGCACCCAGGAAGACGTGCGCGAAACCCGGGGCATCAACCTTCTGAACGGGCTGCAGCTTCAGTTCGGCAACCCGACGACGGGCGCCTACGGCTTCGGCTGGTCGCGCAACAACATCAACGACAAGATCGACAGCGGTCTCGACGAAAACACGCGGACGATCACCAACCAGATCGGCATCCCCGCCGTGACCTATTCGTTGAACATCGCGAACTCGGCCAATTCGGAAAACGAAATCCTGGCCAAACCCAGCCTGGTCGCCCAATCGGGCCTGACGTCCGAATTCTTCTCGGGCACGGAAATCCTGGCCGCCGCCGTTTCCGGTGGCGACGGGGATTCGGTCTCCGTGCAGAAAGAGGTCGGGGTCAAGCTGGCGGTGACGCCGGAAATTCTCGAAGACGAGTTCCTGCGCCTGCATGTGGTTGCGGAGCGGACCTTCCTGACCGATCCGGCAAGCTCCGTGCTGTTCGAATTCCGCCTCGACACCACGAAGACCAACGTCAATTCGACGGTGACCATGCGGTTCGGCGAAACCCTGATCCTCGGCGGCTTGAGCGAACGGGAGACGTCGAATTCCAAGGACGGTGTGCCGACGCTCATGGATATCCCGGGCATCAGCTTGTTGTTCTCCGAGCGGGCCAAGCGCCACTTCGAACGCTCGATCCTGATTTTGCTGACGCCCCGGCGGCCGCAGTACACCCGTCAGGCGGAAGACAACCGGCAAAAGACCCGTGAACGTTTGAGCGACCTTGAACGCGATCTGGAGCGCCTGTCCAAGCGCCACGAGGATTGGTTCACCCCGCGTCCGACCTTCAATCAGATCATCGATACCTTGAAGAAACGCGAGTTCTTCGAGGAGTTCCGCTCCGGCGATTTCCGCCTCAGGGCCTGGAATGAAGACCCGAGAAATTTCGAGCATATCGCCAGCATCCAAAAACGATTGGCGAATAATTAGAAACGTGCATCGACTCTGAGCGGTGGGACGCATGACCCCCCATCCGACGCGATTGCCTGCGATCGATTAGAGAGGTCAACGCATTGTGATGGTGAAAAATGTGTTTCTGCGCGGGGCAGCCTGCGCGGTTCTGGTATTGGCGCTTTTTCCTTTTGTCGGCGGCCGTCCCGCGACGGGACAGTCGCCGCGCGGCGCCGCGCCGCCGGCCGGCGAAACGATCAAGGCGACCTGGACGCCGATCCCCGGCCACGCCAAGGATCTGTCGATCAATGCCGCCGCCATGGCCTATGCCGTGGGGGATGACGGCGTCGCCCTCCGGTGGCGGGCGGTCAGCCAGAAATGGGCCCGGATGTCCGGGGTCTTCGTGCGCATTACCGCGGCCGAAGGCAACCGGCCCTGGGGCGTGACCCAGGACGGCAACGTCATGCGCTTCAACGGCCTGTGGTGGGAGCCGAAAGGCGACAAGGCCGTCGACGTGGCCGGCGACGCGGTCGGCAACATCTACATCGCCCGGGTTACCGGCACCGTCGAGAAATGGGAGCCGCTGTCGCAAAGCTGGCGTCCCGTGCCGGGGCAGTCGGCGCGGCGCATCGCCCTCGATATCCGGGGCAAGCCGTGGATCGTCACACCCAAGGGGCAGATCATGCGCTGGGAAGACGGTGTGTGGATCGCCATGCCGGGCATTGCCCGCGACATCGCACTCGGCGCCGACGGGTCCGCCGTCATCGTCGACGGCAGCGGACAGTTGCGCAAGCTGCGCACGGCGCCCGTGCGCTGGGTTCCCTACGAGGGGATCACCGGCGTCGTCGCCGCGGGGCTCACCCCCAACGGCGGTCCGTGGGTGGCCTTGTCCGACGGGCGCATCCTCGCCACCGTGCTGATCCGCGATCAGGTGCCGCTGACCGAGGAGGAGGAAAAGGCGCAGACACCCCACGCCACCGTGCCCCAAGCGCCGCTGGCGCAGGCCAAACCGATCATCGCGCCGACGATCACGGCGGGCAACGTGCAGGCCACGGACAGCAAGGCCACGGAAAGCACAGCGCCCGAGGCCAAGGCGGAGACGCCGACGGCCCAATCCATCGGCACGTCGGGAAGCGGTTCGGGAGGAGGCGATACGTCCGATTCCAACAGCAAGTCCGTGTCGCCCGGCGGCGGCGGCGGGACCAGCGACCCGGCCGCGAGCACGACCAACGCGAAACTGGAATTCGTCGATACCCGTGGTACCGCCCAGCAGATCGCCATCGGCCGCGACGGCAGCGTGTTCGCGCTGGATACCAGCGGCGGGATCACGCGATGGAGCAATACCCGACGCGCATTCGAAAGCTTTCCCGGCCAGTTGGCGCGCATCGCCGTGGACAGCCTGGGCAATCCCTGGGGGGTGACCGGCGTCGGCCGCGTGTTCCGCCACGACGGCACGGCCTGGGTTCAGGTCCAGGGGGTTACCGCGTCGGACATCTCGATCGGCGGCAAGGACGATATCGTGCTGTTCGCCAATGCCGACGGCATCTTGTCCCGCTTCGACAAGGCGACGGGCAAGACCGGCAATATTCCCGGTTTGGGGGTTCAGGTCGCCGCCGGCCCGGACGGCACGCCCTGGACCATCAGCAAGGACCATATCGCCCAGCGCTGCGACAAAAGCCCCTGCACCCCCCTGTTCCAATTGGCGCGCAGCATCGCGGTGGGGCCGGACGGCACGGTGTTTTTGGTCAACACCAATGACCTTTTGATGCGCAAGCGCCCGTCCGACAAGAAATTTTCCCAGGTCCTGGTGCCGGGCCACACGCCCGCCACCGTCGCCGTTGGCCCCAACGGATTTCCCTGGGTGGTGACGAGCACGCGCAAGGTCCTGGCGACCCGCTTCTTCGAACGCAACGAGGCCGGCGACCGGGTCCTGGCCCAGAAGTCGAGCGGCGACACCACCGGCAGCGGTTCGACCGCCGCCGTCGTCTCGTCGCAGAGTGCCAGCGCCTTCACGTTCACCAAGAACCTGAAATTCGACAAGTACAAGTCGAGCGACGCCGAAGCCAACATGGGCATGCTGTCGGACGTTCATGCCGGACATACGGGGGCGGTCTATATCTCGGGCGACACGGGGGTCTTCAAGTTCAACACCAAGACCGAAAAGTTCGAAGCCCTGGACAAGGCCTTCTCCAATTCGTCCCTGGCCGACGTGGGCGAGGATGAAAGCGGCACGCTTTGGGCGCTGAGCAGCATCGCGCCGGCCCGCGTCTACCGCCTCAAGGGAACCCAGGAAAAGATCTATTACGTCATCAATTCCACCGACACCAGAACGCCGCGCAACATGGCGGTCGCCGCCGACGGCACGGTGTACGTGGCCGCCGGCGCCCAGCTCTACAAGATGGAAGCGGGCAAGACCGTGTTCAAACAGATCGAAAGCGACGACATTTTCTTTGTCCACCTGGGCGCCGGCGGCGATCTGTGGATTCTGAACCAGGCGTCCGAGGTTCAGCAATACACGGGGTCCAAGTTCGAAAACCGGCCCAAGGGCACGGCGCTGAAGGCGCAGGATATGGGTGTCGGCGCCGATGGCTCCGTCTATGCCCTCGACCATACGACGTCCCTCCTGAAGAAATGGAACGCCGCCAACGGCCGTTTCGACGACGTCAACATCACGCAAACCATGCAAAACGTGACCGTCACCATCGAAGGCCGGCCCTGGCTGGCCAACACCTCGGGCGGCCTTACCGCGACCGGCGACATCTGGCGCGCCAAGGACTGAGCTGAGGTCACTGACCCGACGGTTGCGGCATCTCCGTCTTTCCGCCGGCGCCATTGCGGCGGCGCGGCGCGGTGGGCTTGGCCGCCGGTTCATGATGGGCCAGGGCCGCTTCCAACGCGGCGACCCTGCGTTCCAGCCGGTCGAGCCGGTCGTCCGTGTCCTCGGTCCCGCGTGCGGCCCGGATCATGGTCCGCAGAATACGCCCGGCTGCGGCCATGCCGCCGGTCACCCGGCGGCCCATCGCGGCGGCCTGGGCGGGGGGCGTTGCGGCGAGGGCCCAGCCGGCGACGCTGACGGCCCCGCACCACACGACGAAACCGGCACCACCGCCGCCGTAGAGCAGAAACACGGCGGGAGCCAGCACGCCGGCGATGGCAAGCCAGGTCTGCCACGCCTTGCGTTCAAGGGGGGGCAGGCCGAACACCCGCCGCCGTTTGGCGTCGCCCACCGCAAGATAGGCGAGGGCGGCGGATGAGGCCGCAACGGCGGCGACGATGGCCAGAATGCTCATTCCGCGGGTTCCGGCAGCGGGCCGCCGGCGGCGCGGCCATGGGGCTGCCGCGTCGCCCAGCGGAACAGCAGGACGCCGAGCACGAGGAACATCAGATCGAAGGACAGCACCGCCCCTTGGCCCTGGACCACGGCATCCGCCCAACCCAATCCGCCCATGGCCATGCGCACGACGGGCAGGACGACGCAGGCGGCGCCGAGCAGGCGGCGGAACCGCTGGGCCAGGCGGTCGCCGTCGCCCGCGAACACGCCGGCCGCGATACAGGCGAGGGCCCCCAGGACGAAGCCCATCGGCGTCCAGTAAAAGGGATCGGCGGCCGGCAGGGACAGGAAGAAGCCGTAGGCCGCCGCCGTCATGGCGAACGGCAAGCCGTAGGCGGTGGTCGTGACCGCGCGCCCGAAACCGCGCCACAGGGCGGTGTCTTCACGGCGGCGTACCCAAAGCTGCATGCCCGACAGGATCACGTAGCACATGGCGGTACCCAGCCCGACCCAGACAGCCTTGGACAGGGTGCCCGCGAAATCCCCCGTGTGCAGGGGCCAGATCAGCTCGTACAGGGCGCTGCCCGCCGACGGTTGCCGACCGACCCGCGGCTTGACGCCCAGGAACCGGCCGTCCGTGCCGTCGAACACGTTGCGCACCCAGGCCAGGCTGCCTTGTGGCGGCATGTGCCAAAGGTTGATGCGCGCATCGGCGCGGCCATAATGGTCGACCACGATGAAGCGGACCGGCGCGCCGGCCAGGGCCGTGGACCGGGCGACCACGGCGTCGAGGTCGGTCAGGGCCGCCGGGCGCGGGTCGGGGGTCACGGCGGGTTCGAAAAGGGTTTCGCGCATCGCCTTTTGGTCGCCGCCGAAGGCGACCTGCGATATCAGGGGCAGGGAGACCGTCCCCGCGAAACTGAAGAACGAGCCGGTGAATCCCAGAAGAAAGGCGAACAAGAGGCCCCAACTTGCGGCCAGGACATGGCGGTCGCGGGCCGTGACAAGGCGGTGGCCCGGCCGGGCGGCGACGAACAGGTCGCGGATCAGATGGCGGTGCATGAGAAATCCGGTGACGCCCGCCGCCATCATGGACAGCCCCAGGATTCCGGTCAGGATCAGGCCCCATGGCTGCGGGACGTAGAGCTGCACGTGCAGGTCGACGAGAAAATCTTCGAGTGCGCTGGCTTCGAACCATTCCGGTTTCGTGAACACGAATCCTTCGTTCCGCGCCAATTCCGCGCCCGTCGTGCCGTCGAGCCGGAACAGGGTGCCGTAATTGTCGATCTTTCCGCTGTCCGGGTTGCGGGCATGGGCATGGGGGAACACGTTCAGGTCGCCCTTGGCCGTTGCCCAGACGGCGATTTCTTCCAAGTATCCCTTGGTCATCCGCTCCGCGATGGGGCGGATTTTGCCGTCGAGGCCGCCCGCCAGCGGGGCGTGATTTTTGGCGCCGCCGACGGACCATTCGGCAATTTCGTGGGCGAACACGGCGACCGTGCCGGTGGCGACGACGGCGTAAAGCAACAGACCCAGGACCGTTCCGGACCAGCCGTGCACGGCGGTCAGGCGTTTCAGTTGGGATTGCGAAAGAGATTTCATCGGTGGGGCTTTCGTCGCTGTTCGATCCGGCCGGGGTGCGTCATATCCACCCCGCAAACGCCATGGCGGCGGTCAGCCCGCAGACGGCGGCCGTGCCGCACATCACGGCCGTGCAGCGCAGAAGGCTTTCCTCCACGCAGGCATAGACAAAGACCACGGCCCAGATCAGCGGCACCAGGACCAGGGGAAAGGCGATGTTGTCGATGCCGGCGGCCCCCTTGGGCAGCCAGACCGGCATGGCCATGGCGAACAGAAGGGCCGCCGCCACGGCGCCGGGGCCGGCCAGCAGCCAGCGGGTCAATCGGGGACGCGCGTCCAGGGCGCGGCGCAGACGTTCCGTCATGCGCAAGGGGCCGGTTGGTTCGTCGAATGTCGTGCTCATGACTCTAAGACGAATCAGCCTGCCGCAACCCTCGTGTCTCGGGGAAAAAATTTTCCCCCGGAAGCGGGACAGGGCGCTGCACGGTTCCCTGCCCTACCACTGGTAGGACAGGTTGCCGATGACGGTCAGCGGTTCGCCCGCCGTGCAGATGCCGGCGCTGCTCCGGTAATAGCAGGATCCGACATGTTGTTTGTCCAACAGGTTTCGCGCATGCAGTCCTAAGCGCATACCGTTCCATTCGTAATGGATCGAGGCGTCGAACAGAAGAAAGGCGGGAACGGAAAGGGTCCGGTCGCCGTCACCCCAATGCATGCCGCGATAGCGGACGCCGGCACCGAAGCCCAGGCCCTTGAAGGCGCCGTCCGGGATGGTGTAGTCGGCCCAGGCCGTGGCGACGTGCTTGGGCGCGGGCGTCAGGACATCGCCCAGGTCGCTCGGATCGACGCTCTCAATGACTTCGGTCTCCATGTAGGTGTATCCGGCGGTTACGTTCAAGCCGGAGTCGAAGCTCGCCACGCCTTCCAACTCGATGCCTTGGGAGCGGACGGCGGCGGTCTGGTCCGTCGTGTTCGTCGACGGATCCGTTTCCGTATAGTTCTGGCGCCGCAGGTCGAAGGCGGCCAGCGTCACGGAACTGCGGCTGCCCTTGGGCTGGAACTTGATGCCGACTTCGTATTGCTGGCCGGTTTCGGGTTTGTAGTTCTTGCTCGACGGGTTGGTGCCGATCACGGGCGCGAAGGATTCCGCATAGCTGGCGTAGGGCGCCAGACCATTGTCGAACAGGTAGACCACGCCCGCCCGGCCGGTGAAGGCGCTGTCCGATTGCTGGGAAACCGCCTTGGTGAGGTGGTTGATGGTCTCGGTCACCGCGCGGTCGAACCGCCCGCCCAGGGTGAAGCGCCAATGGTCGCCCCATTCGATCTGGTCCTGCAGATAGATGCCTGTTTGGCTGCGCGTGAAGTCCTTGTTGATGATGATGTTCCCTTCGGACGTCTGCGTGCCGTAGACCGGGGCGAAAATATCGATCGACGTCGCCGACGCGGAGCTCGCGATCTGTTCCAGGTACATGAGCTGATAATCGAGACCGGCCAGCAAGGTGTGCTTGGTGCCGGCGACATCCAGCTTCAGCTGCGCGTTGCTGTCCGTGTAGACGCCGTCCAGGTTGCCGAAGTTGCCATAGACGCTGCGCGACAAGGTCCGGTTGCCGTCGAATCCCGAGCCGTAAACAACGACATCGTCCAGATCGACGTTGTTGTAGCGGAGTTTATGGCTGAGCTTCAGGCGCTCGCCCACCTCGTGCGCGACTTCGTATCCGATGGCGTATTCCGTCCGGTCGACCCGGTCGATGTCCGGTTCGCCCACGAAGCGGCTGAGCGGAACCGCGCCGTTGGGGTTTGCGACCACCGTTCCGGACCTGGGAAGGGCCTGGGAGTTCTTGGTGTTATCCTGCTGATAATGGCTGAACAGCGTCACGGTCGTGCTCTTCGAAGGCTGCCAGCTTATCTGCGGGGCAAACCAGTACCGGTCGTCCTCGATGAAGTCGATGAAGGTGTCGCTGTCGCGGTAGAGGCCGGTAAAGCGATACGAGAACTGCTTGGACTCGTCGATCGCCCCTGCGAAATCGAATTTGCCCTGGTAGCGGTCGAAATCGCCGCCTTCAAAATGGACGATGTTGATGGGGTCCGTTGTCGGGCGCTTGGAGACATAGTTGACCAGCCCGCCGGGCGATCCCTGGCCATACAGCACGGAGGCCGGGCCGCGAGGGACCTCGACCCGTTCCGCGCCCCAGGGTTCCGGGTTGTAGCTGACGACGTAGTCGGGGAAGGTCAGGGCCAGACCATCTTGAAAAATGCCGTTGGTCGTCGCGTTCAACCCGCGCATGCGCAGGTCGGTGTAGCGCGGTTCGTTGCCGTACGGTTGCGGGTCGACGCCGGGCGTATAGCGCAGTACCTCGTTGATCTTGTTGACGTTGCGGGCATCCATCTGGTCGCGGGTGATGACGGATATCGACTGCGGCGTTTCGATCAGCGGCGTGTCGGTCTTGGTCGCGGACAGGCTGCGTTTCGCGACATAGCCGGCGACGGCGCCGCTGGCTTTTTCACCTTGGCCCTCGACGGTCACGGGGCCCATGGTCATGACGTCGCCGTTGGCGTCCCTGCCGGGCAACTCGACGGTGACCGACGCCGAAGAGGTATAGCGCCCGACCAGGCCCGACCCCGCAAGCAGGCGGGTCAAGGCATCACGCGCGGTGAAGTCGCCGGCCAGCGCCGGGGCGGTCCGCTCGAACACGGCGGGTTCCGTGTAGAGAACCTGTAGGCCGGTGACGGCCGAGAACTCGGTGATCGCCTGGGGCAGGGGTTTCGGCGAAATTTTGAAGGTGAAGACGTCGTCGGCCTGGGCCTTTTCGATGGCCCTGTCCGCACCGTTGCCGGCCGGGACCGTCTCCGGCGCGGCGCCGGCGGGCGTGGCCAGCACCAGGGCCAACAGCGATACGCCCGTCAACAGGCCGGACCGCGCCTTGCGTGTCATCCCGCGGTTCGATACCCGCGCGGACTGATGTTCGTTATTCATCCCCGAATTCCCCTTGGCTTATTGCATGCTATTTAATTGCAACTAAGTTGCAAAATCATATACGCATGAGACGGGGCTGAGGGGCCGCTTCCCCCAGTGCGGGCGAAATAATTTTTCCACGCCCGTCGGCGGCGGCGGACGTGGCGCGTCCTTAATGCAGCACGACCAGATAGCCGGTGATGCGCGTTGCGCCGAGGGGCAGGGTATCGGTGATGGCGCGCAGCGCCGCGCCGGTGTCGTCGGTGCGGAACACCCCGCTGACCTTGAGGCCGCGCAGCGCATCCTTGGCGATCACGATGCGGCCCGGGCGGTAGCGGTTGATTTCGGCAACCACGCGGGACAGCGGCGTGTCGTAGAACACGAACTGACCGCGCAGCCAAGCCGTCACGGCGGTCCGGTCGAAAGGTTTCGGATGCGAGATACCCGCCGCCGTCAGTTGGGCGCTCTCCCCCGGCGCCAGGATCAGGGCCTCACCGGGCATGCTGCCGGTCAGGCTGACCCGGCCTTCGGCCAGGCTGACGTCGGTTTTGCCGTCGGCGATGCGCAGGTTGAACCGCGTGCCGGTCACGCGGACGGTGCCCATGGGGGTGTCGACCGTAAATGGGCGGGCGGCGTCGGGCGCGACATCGAACCAGGCCTCGCCCTTGAGCAGGCGGACATGGCGGCTGTCATCGGCCATGTCGACGGCGATCGCCGTGTTTGTGTTCAGGGTGATGCGGCTGCCGTCGGCCAGATCGACAGGGGTGCGCCCGCCGATTGACGTTATGTAATCGCTTTGCAGGCGGACCGAGATGTCGTCGCGCCACATCAGCCCGGCCCCCAGCAGGATGATCAGGCCCGCGGCGGCGGCAAGGCCGCGCAGGGGCCGGTACCGCCGGGCGGCGCGGGGGCGTCCGGGTTTCGCGTCGGCCAGCCGTCGGGTGGGCAGTTCGAGCCGCCCCCACAGGCGTTCAGCCTCGGCAAAGGCCGCTTCATGCCGGGGATCGGCGTCAAGCCATGCTTGAAAGGCGGCGGCGTCCGCGCCCCGTTCGCGCAGGCGCGTCAGCCATGAAACGGCCTGTGCGAAGGCTGCGTCGTCCGGGGGCTGATGGGCGGAATGATCCTGATCGTCGGTCATCTGAACCTGTTGCGGGGGTCAGCGGCGCACCGGGCCGGCGCGCCTATGCGGGGTCCTTGGTGATAAGACGGTTGGCGGTGGAAAATCCCCCCATGTGCATCGGGGCCGCCGGGGGCGGTCACACGTCGCGCCCGGCATCGCGCAGGCGCCGGCGGCAATGGATCATGGCGCGGGCGATGTGCTTTTCCACGGTCTTGTCGGAAATGCCCAGGGTATCCGCGACTTGGCGCATGGTCAGGCCGCGTCCCCGGTACAGCAGGAAGACCTCGCGGCATTTGTCCGGCAGTTCCGCCACCGCCTGGGTCAGGATGTGCCATTCCTGGCGGGCTGCAACGACATCGTCGGGGGCGGGAGCTTGGCTTTCGATGCGCGCCAGCGTCCCGTCGTCGGGATCGCCGTCGACCCAGGTTTCCCTGCGCCGGTTCCGGCGTATGTGGTCGATCGCCAGGTTTCCCGCCATGCGGTACAGGTAGGCCCGGGGATTGTCGGGCATGACGGCGCCGGATGCGGTTGCGCGAATCCAGGTTTCCTGGACCACGTCCTCGGCGATGGCGAGCGACCCCGTCCGCCGCAGGATGAAGCGGCGAAGTTCCTCGTAATAGGTCTCGGCGGCCTGGGCCAGGGAGTGGAACGGGTGTGCCGTCATGTTCCCGGTCCGTGATCGTCGGTCATCTTCATTCGGCCTGATCGTGTCGTGGCAGGTGCGGGCAAGGCATGGGCTGAACAGGCGGTTCCGGGGCAGCCGGTCCCGGAGCCGTTGACAACGTACAATTGTTGATAATGATTCTCAATAACGTTTGATGAAGCGTCGGGTGCGGCGCCGCGTCGACGGAAACTTGTATTGCGTCGCACAAAAAATCTGGACAGGGCCGCCGCGCCGGTGCTTTCGTAGGAAGATGAGCAGGGGGATTGACGCAAGGTACGGATCGGGGACGCGGCGCGCGGTCGCGTGGCTTGCCCTGTTCCTGTTCGCCCTGCACGCGGTTCTTCCGGCGGGCTACATGCTCGACACGGATTCCCTGCGCGACGGCCGTTACGAGGTCGTCGTCTGCACCGGGGCCGGTCTGCAGAGCGTCGTCCTCGACAAATCGGGCAACCGGGTCGATCCGGACGGCTCCGGTACCCCGGCCGCCGACGGTACGCTGAAATGCCCCTTCGCGACGGTCGCGGGCAAGGCCCTGGCGGTTCCTGAACAGCCTGTCCTGCTGGCGGCCCATGCGGTCCGCACCGTCCCCGGCCTTCTGCCGCCCGCCCTCGGCCTGCCGGCGTCGGCGGACCGTCTGCCGCTCGGCTCCCGCGCCCCTCCCATCCTCCTCGGCTGATTTCCGCTCGCGTCGGCGCGCCCAGGGCGTTCCCGGCAGTCTTCGTGCCCTAACGGCGTTCAAAGACAGCCGCGCCTATTGACGATCGCCGCGCGACGGGCTCATTTCAATTAAACATGTAATTGACATACATGATATGTCGCCGTAATGAACATGCTTTCAAAATGCATGTAAAGGAGCGATTCATGCCCCGACATTTCCCCGTGGTCGCCGGTTGCGCGGTTCTCATTTCCGGCCTTATGGCTGCGCCCGCATCCGCTCATGTCGTTCTCGATACCCGCGAAGCGCCCGCGGGCAGTTATTTCAAGGGCCTGTTCCGCATCGGCCACGGCTGCGGCACGTCGCCGACCGTCCGCGTCACGGTTCAAATTCCGCCCGGTATCCTGAGCGTGCGGCCCCAGCCCAAGGCGGGCTGGACCATCGACATCCGCAAGAAGACGCTGCCTGAACCCGTGACCGGCCCGCACGGCAAGACGGTCACGGAAGTCGTCTCCGAGGTCGTGTGGCGCGGCGGTCCCTTGCCGAACGATTACTTCGACGAGTTCGCCCTGCAGATGAAGCTGCCGGACGCCGCCGAGGGCGGGGTGCTGACCTTCCCGGTCATCCAGGACTGCGCGCAAGGCTCGCGTGCTTGGGTCGAGATGCCGAAGCCGGGGCAATCGCGCCGGGATCTCAAATCGCCGGCACCGGCCCTGACCCTGATCGCGAAGCCGCAAACCCACAAGCATTGACGCCATGCGCAGGGCGGTGCCGTTCGGGTGCGACAGGCACCCCCCGCCGCTGCCCGCGCATGAAGGAGATCCGAGCATGAACCATCTTTTGTTCCGTAAACCGTCCCGCGCCCTGGCGGCCGCAATTCTGACCGCCGCGGCCATCCCGGCGGCGGCGCAGGAAAAATCGCTCCCCGTCCAGATGAACCCGGTGACGGTGACGGGTCAGGCCGCGCCGTCGCTCTCCGTGCCTGCCACGGACGACGCCCGCCGCCTGATCGAACGCACCCCCGGCGGCGTCGAACTGGTGCCCGACACGGCCTGGAAGGACACGGCCTCGGGCACGCTCAAGGACATCCTCGATTTTACCCCGGGCGTGTTCGTGCAACCGAAATGGGGCGAGGATTCGCGCCTGTCCATTCGCGGTTCGGGCCTGTCCCGCAACTTCCACATGCGCGGCATTCAGCTGTACCAGGACGGGGTGCCGGTCAACGCCGCCGACGGCAGCACGGATTTCCAGGAACTGGACCCGACGGCGTTCCGCTATGCCGAGGTCTACAAGGGCGCCAACGCCCTGCGTTACGGCGCCAATACGCTTGGCGGGGCGATCAATTTCGTGACGCCAACGGGCTATGACGCGGACTTGGCGCAGGGGCGCCTTGATCTGGGGAGCTTCGGGTTCCGCCGGGGGCAGGTCTCAAGCGGCGGCAACAACGGCGTCGTCGATGCCTTCGCCACCGCGTCCTGGCTGCGTCAAGACGGTTACCGCGATCACAGCGGCGGACATTCCGTCCGCGCCTCGGGCAATGTCGGCTGGCGCATCAATCCCGGCCTGGAAACCCGCTTCTACATGGGTTACGCCGACATTCAGCAGGACATTCCCGGCTCGGTGACCAAGACCGCCGCCCTGACCGATCCCAAGACGGCGGCGTCCGCCAACCTGACCCGCGACTATCAGCGCAATATCGACTCTTGGCGTTTCGCCAACAAGACGACCCTGCAACTGGATACGGCGACGGTGGAACTGGGCGGCTATGCCGTGAACAAGCACCTGATCCACCCGATCTTCCAGTATCTCGATTACACCTATCACGACTTCGGCGCCTACGGCCGGATCGTTGATGAACGCGAGATCGCCGGTCACGGCAACCGCCTGACGGCGGGGCTGACGGTTTCCGGCGGCTGGGTCGACAACAGCCAGTCGACCAACAACGCCGGCAGCAAGAGGGGGCTTTTGTCCGCGTCGTCGGATCGGTCGGTCAATTACGCGGCCTATGTGGAAAACGCGTACGACCTGCGGTCCGGGCTGGCGCTGATCGGCGGGGTGCAGTTCCTGCATGCGACACGCAAGCGCAACGACCGCTTCGACAACGCGACCGACACCTCGGGCGAAAACGACTACACCTTCGTCAATCCCAAGGTCGGTCTTCTATGGCAGGCGGCGCCCGACTGGCAGGTGTTCGGCAACCTGTCGCGCAGCGGCGAGGCGCCGACCTTCGGCGAGTTGAACTTCACCAACGCGACCCTGTCCGATACCGAAGCCCAGACCGCGACGACCCTGGAAATCGGCACCCGCGGCCGGGTCCGGGATCTGACCTGGGATCTGGCCGTCTACCGCGCCCATCTGAAGGATGAATTCCAGTACTTCGATCTGGGCGGCGGCAATTACCAGGTGACCAACGCCGACAAGACCATCCACCAGGGCATCGAGGCCGGGATCGGCTGGGCCTTCGCCAGGAACCTGCTGGACAGCGGTGAGGAGGGGGACAGCCTGTCGCTCGACGCGGCCTATACCTACAGCGACTTCAAGTTCGACGACGACGCCACCTGGGGCGACAACGACCTGCCCGGCGCACCCAAGCACTTCATCCGGGCGGCCCTGACCTACCGCCATCCCCTCGGCTTCCACGCCGGACCCAACATCGAATGGGTGCCCGAGGCCTATTTCGTCGACAACGCCAACTCCGTCGCGACCAAGTCCTACGTCCTGTTCGGCTTCCGCGTGGGATACGAGGTGTCGAAGGACGTGTCCATGTTCGTCGACCTGCGCAATCTGGCGAACACGAAATACATCGCCAGTTCCAGCGTCGCCGCCACCGCGACCGACAGTTCGGCCCTGTTCGAACCGGGAACCGGGCGGGCCGTCTTCGTCGGCCTGCGGGCGGCATGGTAGGGCGCGGAAGATGAACAGGTGCAGGAGACAAGTCATCTTGATATTAATAGTCAATCGCATTATTGACATGTCCAGCCGAAGCCAAATGACGAGGTCCCGCATGAGACACCCCATTCAATCCGCCTTGGCCGCCGCCTTGCTGGCGACCGGCGTTTGCCTGTCGGCCGGTACCGCATCGGCCGCGGAAAAAGGCCGCATCGGGGTCGAGTTGAACAAGCTGGAGCCCGCCGGCGACGCCTGCCGGGCCTATTTGCTGCTGTCGAACGGCACGGCGGCGGCGTTCACGTCCCTCAAGCTGGACCTTGTCACCTTCGATGCGGACGGCATCGTGCAGCGCCGGGTCGCGGTCGAGACGGCCCCCATCGGCGCCGGCAAGACCAGCCTCAAGGTGTTCGACATCACGGGCACCCAGTGCGCGGCGATCGGGCGCATGCTGTTGAACGGCGTGCTGTCCTGCAAGGGGGCCAAGGAGCAGACATCGGACTGTCTCGCGCTTGTGTCCGTGTCGTCCCGTGCGTCCCAGCCGTTCATCAAGTGATTTTTTGGAGAATGGTGTGAAGGAATCCGATTTTTCATTCGTCTTATTGAGTAGGCGGCACGTGTCGAAGCGGATACGGAGCAGCCTTTGTCATGCCCATAAGGGGCGAAACACCCTGGGTTTAGAGGAGTAATCGAATGGAGAACCAACAGGTGGGGGACCCGCTGGCAGCCGCCGCGGAAGATCCCGGAATGTTGGCGCAGGGGGTGGATTGGCTGATTGCGGGCGGGCCCGTCGTCGCCATCCTGATCGCCATGTCCGTCGTCGCCGTGGCTATTCTGGGTCTCAAGCTGTGGCAGTTCCGCGGCGCCCGCCTGTGGGACCGCGACACCGCGCGCCGGGGCCTGGCCCTGTACCGCGCGGGCAAGGGAACCCGCGCGGCGGAACTTCTGCGCGCCTCGCCCAATCCGGCGGCGCGGGTCGTGCTGCTGGCCATGCGCGGCAAGGCGCGCCGCGACCTGGACGAAGGCAGGGTGCGCGAAGAGGTCGTGCGGTGCGGCCTGGACATGCTGGAAATGCTGCGCGCCTACATGCGCCCGCTCGAGGTCATCGCCACCCTGGCGCCGCTGCTGGGCCTGTTCGGCACGGTGCTGGGCATGATCGAGGCCTTTCAGCAGCTGGAACAGGCGGGCAACCGCATCAATCCGGCGATCCTGTCCGGCGGCATCTGGGAGGCCCTGCTGACCACGGCCGTCGGCCTGGCGGTCGCGATCCCGACGGTCGCCGTGGTCAACTGGCTGGAACGGATGATCGACCGCACGGCCCACGAAATGGACAACCTGGTGACCCAGGTTTTCACGGCGGACCTGACGGCCGCCCCGCAAACGGAAGAAAGCCATGCCGGCTCTGCCTACCGCACGCCTGTCGCTGGCGCCGCCGAGTAACGGGCGCCGCCGCAACCTGATCTCGCTGACGCCGCTGATCGATGTGGTGTTCATCCTGCTGGTGTTCTTCATGCTGGCGTCGTCGTTCCTCAATTGGCGGTCCATTACCCTGGACTCGCCGAAACAGACGGGAAGGTCGGCGTCGCTGGAGCAGGCCTTGTTGATCGAGGTGCGCGCGAACGGCCTGCGCCTTGCCGGCGAGACCATGTCGCTCGACCGCATCGCGGGCCGCGCCGTGGCGGCGCTTGCCAAGAAGCCGGACCGCCCCGTGCTGGTCCGCCCCGACGACGGCGTCGCCGTGCAGGAGGTGGTCCAGGTGGTGGATGCGCTGGCCGCCGCCGGGGTCGCCAACCTGTCGCTGATCCGGAGGAACAAGTGATGCGTTCCCTGCGGCCCGGCCCCGGGCGCGGCGCCAACGACGACGACCGCATCCTGCCGCTCATCAACGTGGTGTTCCTGCTGCTGATCTTTTTCATGCTGGCGGGCCATCTGGCGGCGACCGATCCTTTTCATATCGAGCCGCCGGTTTCGGCCAGCGAGACGGAACCGGGCGCGGCCGGTCCCGTCATCCTGGTCGGCGCCGACGGGCGCATCGCCTTCGACGGCAAGCCCGTGGACGACGCCGGGCTGAGGGCCGCGCTGGTCGCGCCGGTCGAGGCCGGGGTGACGCATTTCCAGCTTAAGGCCGACGGCGGTGCGCCGGCGGTGCGCCTGGTCGAGGTCATGGAACTGCTGCGCGCCGCCGGGGTGCGGAAGGTGCATGTGCTGACCGTGCCGAAGGCCCTGTGATGGAAATTCGCGTCCGTCATTGGAACATGGCGATCGCCGGGGCGGTGTTTCTGCACGCGGCGGCGGCCGCCGCCGTGTTGTGGACCCCGGCGCCGTCGGGGGCGCAGCTTCCGGGCGTCGGCGGGATCGAGATCTCGTTGGGTCCGGCGGGCGGGGCGCCCGGTTCCGACGCCCAGGATTCCCCCGAACCGCAGGAAGCGAAACCGGCCGAGCCGATCGAGACCGTCGAGGCGGTGACGCCCGAGGTTCCGGCCGAGGCCATGCCCGTGGAGCCCGTGGTCCCCGATGCCGTCGCCATCGAGCCGGTCAAGGCCGTCGAGGAACGCCCGCGCGACCCCTTGCCCGTGCCGCCCAAGGTGGTGCGTCCCAAGGCGGCCCCGCCGCCCAAGCCGGTGGAGACGGCGGCGGTCGCACCGGCCCCGGTGCACACGCCGCCGCCGGCGGTCGCGGGATCCCAGGGCAAGGCGGGGACCAAGGACGCCAAGGAAACCGGCAGCGGCGACAACTCCCAGGGCGGCGGCCAGGCGGGCGCGGCGGCGGATTACATGTCCGTGCTGCAGGCCTGGCTGGAAAAGCACAAGGAATACCCGCGCTCGGCCCGCCTGCGCCGCATCGAAGGGGCGGTGCTGCTGTATTTCGCCATCGACCGGGATGGGCGCCTGCTGACCTACCGCATCGAGCGGTCCTCGGGCCACCGCATGCTGGACACGGAAACCATCGCCATGATCAACCGCGCCCAGCCCCTGCCGCCGATTCCCAGCGACATGTCCCGCGACAAGCTGGAAGTCGTCGTGCCGGTTCAGTTTTCCCTGAAATAAGAACGCAAGACCGCCCGGCGGCAGATGGCGTGCGGCTGCGGGAAGAGACAAAATCATTAATTGCGAATAATTATCAATATCGTTATCTTCGGGCCAAGGACAAGGCCTGAAGCCGTGGCAAACGGCGGGCTTGCGAGAGTTCACTGCCGATTTCATGACCACGACGACCGCGGACAACCTGATCACGGCCTTCGAGGCCCATTACGAGGAATTGATGGTCTTCGTGCGCCGCCGCGTGCGCTGCCCGGCCATGGCTGCGGACATCGTGCAGGAAACATATGTCCGCGCGGTCACCGCCAAGACGCCGGCACCGGTCGACAATCCCCGCGCGTTCCTCTACCGCGTCGCCGGCAACCTGGCCATCGACCACCTGCGCCGGGAACAGCGCCGTCAGGCGATCATGGCCGACGGTGTCGACGCGGAATTCGTCGCCGACGGCCAGCCGGGGGCGGAGCGCGCCGTCGCCGCGCGCCAGGACATCGACCATCTGCGGCGTATCGTCGACGATTTGCCGCCCAAATGCCGCGAGGTTTTCGTGCTGCGCCGGTTCGACGGCCTGGATCAGGCCGAAATCGCGGCGCGCCTGGGCATCAGCCGCAACATGGTGGAAAAGCATCTGCGCAAGGCCTTGCTTCATTGCGCCGCGCGCCTGCCCCTGAACGACTAGAAGATTTTCCCTCCTCTAACGGCCCTATCAATCGTCTTATCTAATGTCACGGGGCCGGGGCCGATCAGACCGAGGAATGCCGCTTGTCCGACGATGCAAAATCTCCGCTTTCTCCGGCCGCCCTGGAACAGGCGGCGGCCTGGTTTGCGCGGATCGACCGGGGGCCGCTGTCCGACCGCGAACAACAGGCGTTTGACGGCTGGCTTGCCGTCGACCCTGCCCATCACCGGGCGTTCGCGCGGATTTCCCGAACCTGGAACGCGTTCGGCGATCTGGCGGGCGCTGTGGAAACCGCGCCGTCGGCAGCGGGGTATCGCTTCGGACGCCGTTGGGCACTGGCGGCGGTCGCCGCCGGCCTGTTCCTGATCCTTGGGTTGGGCACGGACCTGCCGCAGCGCATTGACGCGGGGCTCCGAGCCGATGCCGTGACGGCGGCCGGCGAGACGCGAACGGTGTCCCTGCCCGACGGATCGACGGCGGAACTGAACACGGCGAGCGCCATCGCCGTCGATTTCGGCCCGGACGGCACGGGGCCGCGGCGGGTGCGCCTGCTGCGGGGCGAGGCGGCGTTCGACGTGGTCAAGAACCCCGACCGGCCTTTTCTGGTCGCGGCCGGCGGCGGGACCAGCCGCGTGCTCGGCACCGTGTTTACCGTCCGGGCATTGGACGGCGGTGCGTCGGTGACGCTGCTTGAGGGCCGTGTCGCCGTGTCGGCGGCCGACGGCGGGGCGGAAACGGTCCTGGCCCCGAACCAGCGAGTCAGCTACGGCGCGGCAGGAGGGCTCGGCGCCGTGGAAACCGTGGACCCGCGAAGCGCCGCCGCCTGGCGCCGGGGCAAACTGGTGTTCCGCGACCGGGCGCTGGGCGACGTCATCGACGAACTGAACCGCTACCACGCTGGCCTGATCCGCCTGACCGATGCGGGGCTGCGCCAACGCCGGGTCAACGGGGTGTTCGACACGCGCGACCCGGTCGCCGTCGTCGGGACGCTGGAAACGGCGCTCGGCCTCAGGTCCACCCGCCTGACGGACTATCTGATCCTGCTGCACCAGTAACAGCGGCGGCCCGCAGGCGGGGGGGTGAATAAAACGTGGTCTCGGACCTCCTCGATCCCGCTCCTCGGGCGTCACATAATTACGAGTAAGAATTAATCGCGTTAAAAATGGCGGAATGCCGGATGCGCGGGGACCAAAAGGGGAATGGGCATGAAGCCGATCAAAAACCGGATGAACAACCACGCGCGGGCAAGCGGTCCGCGCGGATTGATGCGGGGGCTGCTGGCCGGAACAGCCCTGGCCGGGGCGTTGGTCGTCACGCTGCCGGGTGCGGCGGGTGCGGCGCCCGTAGCGGCTTCTTCCGAAACGGTCCTGCAGGCACAGGCGGTGGAACCCCGCGCCTATGACATTCCCGCCGGGCCCCTGGCCTCGGCCCTCAACCGCTTCGCCGACGAAAGCGGGTTGCAGCTTGTCTATGGCGCGGAACTGGCGGCGGGCCTCAGCACGCAGGGCCTGAAGGGAAAATTCGCGGCCGAGGAAGGGTTGCGCCGTCTGCTTGCGGGTACCGGCGTGACCTGGACCTTCGCCGGCGAAAATTCGGTGGCCCTGAGCAAAGCCCAGACGGGCGGGACCCTGATGCTGGACACGGTCTCGGTCATGGGCACCAAACAATCGCGCTACAACAGCCGCCATGCGGAAACGGGCACGCGGTTCGACAAGGACCTGATCGAGATTCCCCGCACCATCGACATCATCCCGGAACAGCTTTTGCTGGATCAGCACGCGCGGGAAATGGAGGACGTCTACAAGCTGTCGCCCAATACGGTGAACGCCGACGGCTTCGGCGGCACACGCGAGGACTACATCATCCGCGGTTTCCGCCGCGAGGACGAAATCTTCCGCAACGGCGTGCGCCTGAAATCCGGCAGCCGGTTCGACCCGGCGACGGTCGACAGCATCCAGATCATCAAGGGGCCCGTGTCGGACATCGGCCAGATGGCGCCGGGCGGCCTGGTCAACATCATCACCAAGAAACCGCAGTTCGAACGCGAATATCACGTGGAAACGAACTTCGACGAGGACGGTGAGCGCAACGCGACCTTCGACGCCACCGGCCCCATGGGCGACAGCGAGAACTTCGCCTACCGGATCATTTCCTCCGGCGATCACGGCGAAACCTTCCGTGACAGCTCCAAGATCGAACGCCAGTTCCTGGCGACCTCGTTTTCCTGGGTCGGTGACGAGGGGGCCAGCGTCCGCGTCGGCCACGAACTCAGCAACGACGACCGCACCATGGACCGCGGTTTGTTCACGGTACCCGGCGACAGCGGCACCCGCCTGATCGCCGATGTCCCGGTCGAAACCGCCTATCATTCGGATTTTTCCACCCGCCAGGCGCTCTACAACCTGTTCGAACTCGATGCCGCCGTGCCGATCGGAGACAGCCCCTGGTCGTTCGAAAGCAAGCTCGCCTATCACGATGAAATCTCGCAGAACAAATATGTCGAGGTCACCAGTGTGTCCGCCGCCGGCGCCCTGACGCGCCGGGTCAGCGGCAACGACGACTACAGCACGGTCAACATGTTCGGCCGCGCGCAGTTGCGCGGCAAGTTCGACAAGCTTGCCATGCCGACGGAACTGGTGGCGGGATACGAATACCGACAGCTCAATTACGATTGGGTCAATTATTCCGGCACGAACCAGGTGTTGGGCACCGTCTCCAATCCCATGTCGAGCAGCCTGGTCGACGATTCCGGAACGCCCGCGTCCATGACGTTCTCCGACGTCGAGCAGCGGTCGTTCGGCCCCTACGCGCTGATTGACGTCAAGCCCTTGCCCGACGTCACGTTGACCTTTGGGGGGCGCTACGAATTCTATGACGGCAAGGTCTACCGCAAGAACCTCGTCTCCAACGCGGTGACGACGGCGGATCAGCCGCGCGACGGCCACCTGTCGAAAACCGCGGGCGTGGTGTGGAACCCGGTGAAGGATGTCGCGCTGTACGGTTCCTACGCCGAAACCTTCATTTCCCAGTCGCTGTTCGCGTCCGATCAGGCGGTCCTGCAATTCGATCCGGAACAGGGCCGCCAGTACGAACTGGGCGTCAAGTGGAACGCCCTGGGCGGCAAGCTTTTGATGAACGTCGCGCTGTTCGACATCGAGCAGGAAAACGTGGTCGAAACCGTCAACGGCACGCCGCAGCTGGTCGGCGGAACCAAGACGCGCGGCATCGAATTTTCCGGTGTCGGCAACCCTCTGCCGGGCTGGAACATCCGCGGCGGCTTTGGGTTCCTGCAGGGTGAGATCGTCAGTTCCGACGCCAGTTCCGACGGCAACCGCCCGACCGGCGTGCCCAGGATGACGGCAAGCGTGTGGACCAGCTACGAGTTCACGGACACCGGGACCATGGTCGACGGCCTGGGCGTCGGCGGCGGCGCGACCTACGTCGGCCAACGCTACGGCAACACCACCCATACCTTCACGCTCGGTAATTACCTGCTGTTCGACGTGGGGCTTTGGTATTACCTGCCGGTCGGCAAGGACAAGCGCCTGCGCTTCGATCTGGGCGTCAAGAACATCACCGACGAAACCTATTACACGGCGTCCGGCGGCACCTTCCGCATCAATGCCGGCGCACCCCGATCCGTGTTCGGCGGCATCCGTCTGGAGTTTTAAGGAGGGGCGGGGTGAATTTATTCGCATTCCAGAGCGAGAATTATCCCCGCCCGTTCGTCATATAGGCATGAGCGTGACATCACGGACGCAGGCGGCGGCATCGCCCCTTGAGATCATCCAGCGGACGGTTGCGGCCGCCGTGGGCGGCTATGGGTTTGCCTGGGCGGCGTCCGTCCTGTTGGCGCGAATATTGCCGTTGACCCGTTACGAGGCGACCCAGTGGGCCGTCCTGGCCAGCTTCCTGTTCTACCTGCTGGCGATCCTGTGGGCCTTTCGCGTCCGCCCGCTGACCCGCATGTGGGGGGACATCCTGGCCCCGGCGGCGGCCTGCGCTGCGCTGGCCTGGTGGGCGGGGCCGACATGAAGGAAGGGTTCCGCCAATCCATGTCCTGGCTCCATACCTGGGGCGGGTTGCTCTTGGGTTGGGTCCTGTTCTTCGTGTTCCTGACCGGCACGGTGGGCTATGTGGAGGCCGAGCTGGACCGCTGGATGCGCCCGGAAAAGCCCCTGGTGGCGGCGGAGGTCGCGCAGGCCGACGCCCTGGCCCTCGGCGTCGCGTATCTTGAGCGGACCATGCCGCAGGCTAAACGTTGGCTGGTCGGGCCGCCGGGCGGGCGGGAACAGCCGGAACTGCGCTATTTCGCCGAGGCGCCGGCCAAACCGGACGGTGCGCGCGGCAAACGGATCAACGGCTATCTGGATCGGCAGACCGGGGAAAAGGCCGAATACCGAGACACCGGCGGCGGGCGGCTGCTCTACCGCATGCATTATCAATTGCATTACCTTCCCCGGATCGCGGGCGAATGGATCGTCGGATTCTGCACCATGGTGATGTTCGCGGCCCTGGTCACGGGCGTCATCATCCACGCCCGCATCTTCAAGGACTTCTTCACCTTCCGGCCCGGTGCGGGACACCGCAACTGGCTGGATGCCCATAACCTGCTCGGCGTGCTGTCCCTGCCGTTCCACCTGATGATCACCTATTCGGGCCTGATGTTCCTCTGCTACGTCTACATGGCGCCGGTGATCGCCGCCGAATACGGCTGGAGCAAGAAAGAGGGCCGGGTGTTCGTCGAGGAAATGTTCCTGGGCGGGGCCGACACCGTGCCCGGGCCGGCGGGCGTCGCGGCACCCCTGACGCCGCTTGCTCCCCTGCTGGCGGAAGTTCAGCACCGCTGGGGGCCGGAAAGCATCCGCTTTGTCGATATCCGCAACCCGGGCGATGCGAATGCGGTCATCATCGTCCGGAATGCCCGACACATGCCGTCGCGGGACGAAGGGCGGCTGGTCTTCAACGGCGTGACCGGCGGCCTGATCGACGACGGCGGTGCCCGGGCCAACCCGGCGCCGCAGGTCCTTTCCGCGACCCTTCTGGGCCTGCACGAGGGCCTGTTCGCCGGGCCCGTGTTGCGCTGGCTCTATTTCCTAGCGGGCCTGATGGGCACGGCGATGATCGGATCGGGATTGATCCTGTGGACCAAGAAGCGGCGGGCGCGTCTGGAAGGGCGCTTCGGCTTCGCCCTGGTCGAACGCCTGAACCTGGCGACCGTCTGCGGCCTGCCCGTCGGCACCGCGGCCTATCTGTGGGCCAACCGCCTGTTGCCCGTCGATCTGGGCAGCCGCGCGGCCTGGGAAGCGGACGCCCTGTTCCTGGCCTGGGCGGCGATGGCGGTTCACGCGGGCCTGCGCCCCGCCGCCCGCGCCTGGGTCGAACAATGCGGAATCGCCGCCGCCGCCTTCGGCCTGATCCCCCTGGTCAACGCATTGACCACGGACCGCCATCTGGGCGCAAGTCTTGCCGCCGGGCAGTGGGATCTGGCCGCCGTGGACCTGACCTGCCTTGTCTTCGGCCTGGGCTTTCTCGCCGTCGCGTGGCGCATCCACCGCCGCGACCGGGGTGCGGTGGCCGACCGGGAAATGCCGTCAACGACGATTCAAGAGGCCGCCGAATGATCGTTCTCGCTTTCTTTCTGTCCTTCGCCGCCTGGACGGCGATGGCCTTCGCTATGAACCGCCACCGCCGCGACATGGGCTGGGTGCGGGTCACGCCGGCGCAGCGAACCGTTCTGCGGACCGCCGGCGGATGTCTGCTCGCGGCGTCGCTCTGGGCCTGCGCCGGACATTGGGGGTGGTCCGTGGGCACGGTCGCCTGGTTCGGGGTGATGACGATATCCGCGCTCGCCTTGGTGCTGGCCTTGGCGTTTCGTCCGCGCGCCCGGCCATTGCCGGACTGAACCGCCGTTCCTATATCCCAGGAACGCGTCATTGCCCGTGGGAGAATGTTCATGCATGGGCCCCGCAATCGCGGTTTCCTTTGCGTCCTGTTGGCGGCGGTTCTTGGGCTGGCCGCTTGCGCCGCGCCGACGCCCTATGGTCCGGCGCCCGGCGCCGGCGGCGCACGCGGGCACGGCTATTGGGAACAGGGGTTGGAGGATGACCGCATCCGCGTGACCTTTTCCGGCAATTCGGTGACGCCGCGCGAGACGGTGGAAAATTACCTGCTCTACCGCGCCGCCGAAATCACCCTGGCCCGGGGCCGCGACCATTTCGTGGTCGCCGCCCGGGGCACGGACAAGACCACCACCTACCACACGACTTATGATTTCGACGGACCCTTCGGCTTCGGGTTCGGGCCGAGCTTCGGGTTCTACGGCCCCGGGTGGGCCTGGTGCTGCGGACCCTACGGGTACTCCTACGGTTATGTCGGCGGTCGCGGCGAGGCCACGTCCCGGCCCGTCGACAGTTATACCGCCCATGCCGACGTCGTCCTGGGCCGGGGGCCCAAGCCGGACAGCGCCGACGCCTATGACGCGCGGGCGGTGATCGCCCGGCTGGGGCCCGCAATTGCCCGCGACGGCGATTGGCGATAACAGGCGGCGCGGCTAGGCCGGCTTGCGCAGCAGCAGGCGGGCGATCCGCGCTTCGCCCCGGTGACGCAGACCCTCGTTGACGCGGATGCGGCCCTTGAGCGCCTCCATGACCTCAAGGTCCGGCAGCGCGTCCAGCAGGTCGCCCAGCTCATACAGAAGGTCCGGGTCTTCCGGACCCAGGCTGCGCCCGCCGGCCCCGGCCGGGGCGAAGCCTTCGGCGGCGAACCAGCCGCCGGGCGCAAGCGCCGCCGCGGCGGTCCGGGCCGCGTGCAGGCGGACCTTCGCTTCGCATTGCAGATACATCAGAAACACGGCGTCCCAGGTGCGGCCCGGCGGCGGGGTCCAGTCCGCCAGATCGGCGGCGATGCGTTCGACCGTCACGCCGCGCGCTTTGTCATGGGCCAGGGCCAGGTCCGTCGCCACGGTCGAGGCGTCGACCGCCGTCACCGCGATGCCCTGTTCCGCCAGCCAGCCGCCGTTGCGGCCGTCGCCGTCGGCCAGGCAGAGGGCCGAGCGTGGGGAGACGTCGGAGCGCGCCAGGACCTCGCGCAGATATTCGCAGGGCTGATCGCCGAACAGGCGGCTGTCGCCATCCGTCCCCGCTTTGGCGTAACGCGTGTTCCAATCCTTCAAGGCCAGCGATCCTCCCTGGGTTCAGGGATATTCCTACGCGTCTGGCGTAGATTTTTCCAGCCCGGCCGGCCGTTTAGCCGAGCGAGCGCCGATCGAAGGTGATGCTTTTGATCAGGGCATGGATGGGCATGCCTTCGGCCAGCTTTAGATCCGCCACCGCATGGCGGGTGACGCGCGCGCGCAGGCGCCCGCCGCCGATGTCGATCAGGGTTTCGGCGAAGGCGGTGTTTGCTTCCTCCCGCACCTCGATGACCGTGCCCTTCAGGATGTTGCGGATGCTGATGCCCGTGGGCGGATGGGTCGCCAGGGACACGTCGCGGGCGCGCACGCGCAGGCGGATGGTCTCGCCGACGGCGGCATCGGTGGCGGGGATGGTCAGGGTCTGGCCGTGGTGGTCGAGGAAGGTCAGGTTGAAGGCGTCGTCATGGGACTTGACCGTGGCGGTCAGCATGACCCCCGCCTCGAACCGCCCGGTCATGGGTTGCAGGTCCAGTCGCTCCAGCACCTCGCCGACGGAACCCTCGGCGACCTTGCCGCCGCGCGACAGCACGACCAGCCGGTCGGCCAGGCGCGTGACCTCGGCGATGTCGTGGCTGACGTAGAGGATGGGGATGTTCATCTCCCGCTGCAGGACCTCGAAATAGGTCAGGATTTCGTCCTTGGTCGCGCGGTCGAGGGCCGACAGCGGCTCGTCCATCAGCAACAGGCGCGGTTCCGACAACAAGGCTCGGCCGACGGCGACGCGCTGCCGCTCGCCGCCGGACAGCTTGGCCGGCGCCCGGTCGAGCAAATGCGCGATGCCGAGCAGATCGACCACTTGGCCGAAATCGACGGTGGGGGCAGATCCGTTGCCGCGCGGTGCCCGGCGGGCGCCGAAGTCCAGGTTGCCCCGCACGGTCAGATGGGCGAACAGGGACGGTTCCTGGAATACGTAGCCGACGCGGCGCTTGTGCGGCGGGCGGAACAGGTTTTCCGCGTCGTCCTGCCATCTGCGGTCGCCGAGGGCGAGGTGGCCCGGCAGGCGGTGCAGCCCGGCGATGCAGCGCAGGATCGTGGTCTTGCCGCAGCCCGACGCGCCGAACAGGGCGGTCACGCCCTTGAGCGGCGCCTGGAACGCGACGTCCAGGTTGAAATCGCCGACCGGCCCCTTGAAGGCGGCGTCGAGAACCGGGGTGTCCGCATTCATCGTGCGGCGCGTCCGATGCGCTTTTCCAGAAGCATCATCGACAGGATGACGACGAAGGCGAAGACCAGCAGGCCGCCGGCCAGGATATGGGCCTCGGCCCAGCGCAGGGTTTCCACATAGTCGTAGATGGCGACGGACAGCACCTTGGTTTCGCCCGGGATGTTACCGCCGATCATCAGGACGACGCCGAATTCGCCCACCGTATGGGCGAAGCCCAGCACCGCGCCGGTCAGGAAGCCCGGCCGGGCCAGCGGCACGGCGACGGACCAGAAGGCGTCCCAGGGCGAGGCGTGCAGCGTCGCCGCGACCTCCAACGGCCGGTCGCCGAAGGCTTCGAAGGCGTTGCGGATGGGCTGCACCACGAAAGGCATGGAATAGAACACGGAACCGATGACCAAGCCTTCGAAGGTGAAGGCGAGGGAGCGTTCGCCCCACAGCCCGGCGATCCAGCCGCCGGGGCCGTCCGGCCCCATGGCGACCAGCAGGTAGAAGCCCAGAACCGTCGGCGGCAACACCAGCGGCAGGGCGACGACGGCGGCGACCGCTTCCTTCCACCTGGCCTTGGAGCGTGCCAGCCACCAGGCGATGGGCGTGCCGATAATCAGAAGGACGACGGTGGTCACCGTGGCCAGTTCGAGTGTCAGGCGGATCGGCGACCACAGCCCGGCGAGATCGAGCCCCTGGTCAGGCATCCGGGCGAATCTTGGGCGGCTCGCCCACGCCGTAGCCGAACCTGTCCTTCACCCGGTTGGCCTCGGCCCCGCCCAGAAACGACAGAAACGCGCGGGCCGCCGGATTGTCCTTGCCGCTGTTCAGCAGGATCGCGTCCTGGGCGATGGCGGGATAAAGGTTTTCCGGCACCGGCCAGCGCGACCCCTTGTCATGGCCCGCGACCTGCGACAGGGCGATGAAGCCCACTTCCGCATTGCCCGATTCCACGAACTGGTGGGTCTGGGCGATGCTGTTGCCCTGGACGATCCTGGGCTTCAGGGCATCATAGACGCCAAGCGCCTTCATGGTGGTCACGGCGGCGGCGCCGTAAGGGGCGGTCACCGGGTTGGCGATGGCGATCTTGGAAAACTTTTCCAGCTTCAGGGTGCGGGGGCCTTCGATCAGTTTGGCGTCGCGGCTGTAAAGAACGATCTTGCCCGTGGCGTAGGTGAACCGGGTTTCGGCGACCGCCAGGCCGTCGGTGCCGGCCTTTTGGGGGTGCGTCCGGTCGGCGGCGAGGAAGACCTCGAAGGGGGCTCCCTTGGCGATCTGGGTATAGAGCTGACCGGTCGACCCGAAGCTGAACACCACCTTGTGACCGGTCTTCTGCTCGAACAGAACGCCGATGTCCTTGGCTGCCTGGGTGAAGTTGGCGGCGATGGCGACCTTGGCCTCGCCCGCATGGGCGGGGCCGGCGAGCGCGACCAGGGCGGCGGCCAACAGCAGCATGCGGCGTTTCAGTGCGGCGGAGATGGACATGGCGACCCCCCGATAGGACAACCTGGACATATCGGAAACTATCGCCGCGGGCGGGGCTTGGCAAGAGGCGCGTGCGGGCCGGTCAGGTGCCGTCCTTGGGCAAAAGCTTGCGCATGGCGATGAGGTCGCCGGCGATCGCCTTGGCGGTCTTGGCCTCCATCTTGCGGTACTGATCGAGAACCTTGTGACCCAGTTCCGTCAGCTCCGCACCGCCGCGCGTGCTGCCGCCGCGCGAGGTGGTGACCAGGGGCGTGCCGAATTGCGCGTTCAGAGCTTCGATCAGGCCCCAGGCTTTTTTATAGCTCATGCCCAAATCGCGCCCGGCGGCGGCGATGGAGCCGGTTTCGCCGACACCTTGCAGCAGGTCGGCCTTGCCCGGCCCGATGGCGACGTCGGGGGCGAGAACGACGCGGAGCCGCGCTCCCATCTGCTGATTTCCTGCCTTCATGGCGGCATTCTACTCCGCTTGGCGCCGCCCGGTCAGGCGAAAATGCTCCTCATGACTGTGCCTTCCGGATCACCTGGGTTAGGATGCGGCCCGCAGAATTCAGTTGCCATCCAACAATCACGGAACCAAGCCCCATGACCACTCCCACAGACGACCAAGGCGCTGTGCGCCTGACCCGCAACGGCGCCGTCGCCCATCTGATCTTCGACCGGCCCCAGGCCCGCAACGCCATGACCTGGACCATGTATCAGGGCTTGGCCGACGCCTGCGACGAAATCATGGACGATCCTTCCGTGCGCGTCGCCGTGTTCCGGGGGGCGGGGGGCAAGGCCTTCGTCGCCGGCACGGACATCGCCCAGTTCGGGGCCTTCACCTCGGGCGACGACGGGCTGGCCTACGAGGACAAGGTCGAAACCTATATTTCCCGCGTCGAACGCCTGCCCATGCCGACCCTCTGCGTGGTCGAAGGCTGGGCCGTCGGCGGCGGCATGGCCATCGCCAACGCCTGCGATTTCCGCATCGCCACGGCGGGATCGCGGTTCGGCGTGCCCATCGCGCGCACCCTGGGCAACTGCCTGTCGGCGCAGAACCTGCGGGCGCTGACGGAAACCCTCGGCCTGCCCATGGTCAAACGCATGCTGATGCTGGCGGAAATGCCCGAGGCGGAGGAACTTCTGGGCCATGGCTATCTGCTGGGCGTGACGGATCCGGACGGGATCGACGCCCTGCAGGCGGAGATCGTCGAAAAGCTTTTGGGCCACGCGCCGGTGACCTTGCGCGTGACCAAGGAGGCCCTGCGCCGCCTGGGCACGGACCTGACCCCCGACGACCGCGACCTGATCCACGCCGCCTACGGCAGCCGCGATTTCAAGCACGGCGTCGAAAGCTTCGTCGCCAAGCAGAAGCCGGAATGGAAGGGCGAGTAAGCAGGGCTATTTAGGCGGGGCGAAGAATTCGAACCGCAGCCCGCCTGGAATGATGCAGATAAAATGCCGCGCCGGGGATTGCGGCCGGACCGGGCCGGGGGCGCATTCGATCTCGACGCCGGGCCAGGCACGGACCCGTTCGTAAACGGTGTCCAGCGCCGCGATGTCCGCGACTTTCAGGGCCAGATGGTGCAGGCCGATGTTCTTCCGGCGGTTGAAGGGCGTGGCGGTTTCCGGATTTTCCGCCCGCCACAGGGTCAGCATGACCGTGCCGTCCGATACGAACACCGCCGGGTAGTCGGGGACTTCCCCCACCTGTTGAAAGCCGAGTGCGCCTTCAAGAAAGGACTTGGTCTGGGCGAGGTCGGGAACCGTCAGGCCGATGTGATGGGCACCGAGGGTGAGCGGGGAGGTGCTGGTCATGGGGGCTCCGGGTTGCGATGAAAATATACAGAACGGTCTACATATTGCTATGGAAAACCCGTTGCGGCAACCGTCTTCCTGTACGGATCGCGAATTCTTGATGTCTTGGCAGAATGGCGCCGTGTCAGGACGGAAAGCGCGCCTTTAGGTCGGCGACCTGTTCCGGCGTGAGGAACGTGGTGTCGAGCCCGCGCAGCATCAGGTAGAGCTTGGCCGTTTCCTCCAGTTCCTCCGTCGCGTAGACCGCATCGGCGAGCGTCTTGCCGGCGACCACGGGGCCGTGATTGGCGAGCAGCACCGCGTGGTGGTCCGACGCCATTTCCTTGACCGCCTTGGCAAGGTCGACGCTGCCCGGCGGGAAAAACGGGATCAGCGGCAGGGTGCCGACCTTCATCACGTAATAGGCGGTGATCGGCGGCAGCACGTTTTTCGGGTTCACTTCCTTCAGGCAGCTGACGGCCACCGAATGGGTCGAATGCAGGTGCACGATGGCCTTGGCCGTGGCGCGTTGATCGTAGACCGCCATGTGCAGGAAGGTCTCGATGGTCGGCTTGTCGCCGCTGACGTGATTGCCGTCCTTGTCCAGCTTGGAAATGCGGTCCGGATCAAGCCGCCCCAGGCAGGACCCGGACGGCGTCATCAGCCAGCCGCCGTCCTCGGTCCGCACGCTGATGTTGCCGGACGACGCATAGGTCATGCCCCGGTCGAACAGAGATTTTCCAAGCAGCGCGATCTCGTCGCGTTGTTTGTTTTCCGGGGTCATGCGGCGGATCTTTCGTCCAGCATGGCGAGGGCCTTTTCGAAGAAGTCCTCGGAACCGAAGTTGCCGGATTTCAAGGCCAGGGCCAGGGTTGCCTCGCCGCCGGCACCCAGCGACAGGCTTTCCGTCCAGGGCACGCCCGGGTCGATTTCCGGGCCGATGCGCATGGCCTGCACGCCCAGCGCCTGGACCACCGCGCCCGAGGTTTCGCCGCCCGCCACGACGAAGCGCCGCATGCCACCGTCGCGCAGGTTCTGGGCCAACCGCCCGAAGAATTTTTCGACCGTATCGCCGGCCTTGTTGCGGCCCAGTTCGGACTGCACCTTCAGAACCGTGTCCGGATCGGCGGTGGAATAGATCAGTTGCGGCCCGGCGTTCAGCCCGGCCAGCACCTTGTCGGCGACGGCGCGCGCGGCCACGGCCACGTCGTCCAGGGCCAGGGGGTTGACCTGATGGCTCGGCCACAGCTTGCGGGCGCGCGCGACCTGGCCGCGGGTCGCCTGCGAGCAGCTTCCGGCGATGATCACGGCGGGGCCGCTCACGTTCGGCAACTGCGCCGTGGCGGCGGCGCCCAACAGGCCCTGGCGGCGGTAGTTTTCCGGCAGGCCCAGGGCAATGCCCGAGCCGCCGGTGACCAGCGGATGGTCGGCCACGGCCTGGCCGATCACGCCGAGGTCGGCGTCGTCCAGGGCATCGACGATGGCATAGCGGTTGCCGCTTTTTTTCAGGGCGGCGAAGGCGGCCTTGACCTCTGCCGGTCCCTTGCGCACGACCTTATGTTCGACCAGGCCGACCATTTCGTCGGTCTGGCGGCTCAACACGCGGACAAGGTTGGCGTCGCGCATGGGTGTCAGGGGGTGGTCCTTGAGGCTCGATTCCGACAACAGGACATCGTTCACGAACAGATAGCCCTTGTAGATCGTCCGCCCCGTGGTCGGAAAGGCCGGGCAGGCGATGGCGAAATCGGCGTGCAGGGCGTCCAGCAACGCATCGGCGACCGGGCCGATGTTGCCCATGTCCGTGGAATCGAAGGTCGAACAGTATTTGAAGAAGATCTGCTTGGCGCCCAGGCCCTTGAGCCAGGCCAGCGCGGCGAGGGATTCCTTCACGGCCTCGTGCACGGGGCAGGTGCGCGATTTCAGGGCAACCACAACGGCCTCCGCGTTGCCCAGATCCTTGGCGTTGGCGCTTGCCGGCACGCCGTTGACCTGAACCGTGCGCATGCCGTTCTTGACCAGGGTGTTGGCAAGGTCCGTGGCGCCGGTGAAATCGTCGGCGATGCATCCCAATACGATGGCCATGGGGGCGGGCGTCTCCTCAGGTGGCGGCCGCCGCCAAGCGGCGCGGCCGTTTTTGTCTCTGAAGCTATATAACGCCTAAATTCGGGAAACGCACGCCCGCGCGGCTCAGGCGGCGGGGCCGAGCAGGGCCAGAAGCGCGCGCAGGCGGAACGGCTTCAACAGCGTGTGATCGGCGCCCAGGCCGGCCGCGTCCCGGAGGTACAGGGCCTTGGCCGACATGGCGATGATGGAAAGGGCCGGCCGGGCCGCCTTCGCCTTGATGATGAACTCGATGCCTTCGCCGTCGGCCATGACGATGTCGGTGACGGCGGTATCGACGGCCTCGCGCGTGACGATCTCGAGCGCCGCATGGCCGCCCGACGCGGCGAACACGCGAAACCCGGCATCTTCCAGGGTTTCGCATAGCGTGCCGCGCAGGTCCGCGTCGTCATCGACCAGTAAAATCGTCGTCATGGCCCGATTATCGCCGCCCTGCGGAGGGCCGTGAAATCACAGCCCATCACATTGACGTTCACTCTGGGCCGTTCACTCTGGGCCGTTCATTCAGGCATCGTCATCCAGGCGGGCGAGATAGCGGGGATTGCTTTCACTAAGGTCCGCCCGCATGACGGCGGTCAGGTGGGCATGGGTGCCCTTGGGTGCCGTGCCTTCGCGGATCGCCCGGGCAAGGGCGCGGTTGAGGTCGGCAAGACTGCCGTCCGTGCCGAGCAGCGCCTTGAGGGACGCGGCCTCAACCTGAGCAGGGCCGTCGCCGGCGGCGGCCTGACGCGCCGCGATGGCGCGGGCGTTGCGGATCATGGCGGCGACGTAGTTGGCGTTGCCGGCGGCGGGGTCGGCGGCGGCCTCCGTGGCGTCGGCGATCGCGGTCAATGCCGGGCCGCTTGGGTTTTTCCTCATGGGGTTTCTCCCGTCATGGCGAGGATTTCTGCCTCCAACTCCGGCACCACATGGGCGGTCAGGGCCAATTCGAGGGACGGTTCTTCGCCCGAAACGTGCCGCCAGGCCTGCTGCAGGGCGATCACGGTCCAGCGCACATGGGCCATGACTTCCCAATAAGTGACGGCGGTGGGCTCGATCCTGCGGCCGGAAGCTTGCTGATAGCCGTCGAGGAAGGCATCGCGTGGCCCCAGGCCGCCGGCTTCCTGCTCCCACCGCCCGAAGCGCCAGCATTTGGCGAGAAACCAGCCGATGTCCTCCAACGGATCGGACCAGCCGGCGAATTCCCAATCCAGGGTCGCCGACAGCTTTCCGGCCTCGATCATCAGGTTGCCCGTGCGGTAGTCGCGGTGGCACAGCACGATGGCGCCGGGGGCCGGGGCATGGCCGGCCAGCCAGGCCAGGCCCCATTCCACGGCCGGGTGGGGGTCGGGCAGGACGTCCAGATAGGCGCGGTATTGAGCCACGGCGGCGCGGGCCGGGTCCTCGGGCGGCGCGCCCAGGAAGGACAGCTCTTCGCGGGGCGGCGTGAGGGTGTGGAGACGGGCCAGGTTTTCCCCAAGGGCGCGGACCAGATCCGCGTCGGGCGCTTCCCTGACCAATCGCCCGCCCCGGGCCTCGCCCCCCACCCGGTGCATCAGAAAGAACGGCACGCCCAGGATACGGGTGTCCGTGCACAGCACACAGGGCGTCGGCACGGTGACCCCGGCCGTGTGGGCGGCCTTCAGCAGCGCGAATTCCTCGGCCCGGGAATGGCTGGTGGCGACGGCGGAGGCCGCGTCCCGGCGCAGGACAAGATCGTGATGGCCGGGCCAGGCACCGCCCGCGACGTCGATTTCCAGCCGGTGGTTTTCCTGGATCGCGCCCCCGGATAGCCGTTCGGTCGCCAGAACGCGTACGGGCGCCCCGGCCTGATCCGCGAGCCAACCGGTCAGACGGGCGCATTCATCGGCGGTCAGATTGCCGGCCACGGGCGGCTTCAGCCCCAATGCCAGTAGTCGAGGCCCTGTTCGCGGAACTGGCCGGCCAGGACCATCTTGTGAACCTCGGAGGCGCCGTCGACCAGACGCGCCTGGCGGGCGTAGCGGTAGATCCATTCCAGGACCGTATCCTTGGAATAGCCCTTGGCGCCGCACAGCTGCACCGCCGTATCGACGCATGTGTGCAGGGTGTCGGCGACCTGGACCTTGGCGGTCGACACCTCGGCCCGCGCACGGCTGCCTTGGTCGAGGGTCCAGGCGGCATGCATGGTCAACAGGCGGCCGATCTGGATTTCCTTGGCCGCCTGGCCCAGCAGCAACTGCACGCTTTCCCGGTCGGCCAGGCGGGTGCCGAAGGCTTCCCGTTCGGAGATATATTCATCGGCGATTTCCAGGGATCGCTTGGCCAGGCCCAGCCAGCGCATGCAATGGGTCAGGCGCGCGGTGCCCAGGCGGATCTGCACGCATTTCATGCCTTCGCCGACGCCCATCAGGCGGTTTTCGTCGGGAATCTCCAGGCCGTCGAAGGTCAGTTCGCAATGGCCGCCGTGTTCTTCCGGCCCCATGATCGGGATGCGGCGTTCGATCTTCCAGCCCGGCTGGTCCTTGTGGAACAGGAAGGCGGTCAGGTTGCGCCGCGCGTCGTCGGAGGTGCGCGCCAGAAGAATGAAATGCGACGCCACGCCGGCCCCGGTGATGAACCACTTGCGGCCGTGGACGATCCACTTGTCGCCCTTCTTCTCGGCCCGGGTCTGCATCATGCCCGATGGGTCGGACCCGGCGCCGGGCGCGGGTTCCGTCATGACGATGGAGGATCGGATCGTGCCGTCGATGATCGGCTGCAGCCATTTCTCCTTCTGCGCGTCCGTCGCGACCTTGTTGAGGACGAACATGTTGCCGTCGTCCGGGGCGGCAGCGTTGAACACCACGGGCCCGAAGATGGAGCGGTTCATTTCCTCGTAGCACGCAGCCATGCCGACCGTGTCGAACCCGCGCCCGCCGCGCGCCGTCGGCATGGACAGCGCCCACAGCCCCTCGCTCTTGGCTTTGGCGCGGAGATCGTCCAGCAGGTCCAGGCGGATGTTTTCGTGATCGTCGTAACTGGCCGGATCGGCCTCCAGCGGCAGGATGTTCTGGGCGACGAACCGGCGGATGGCCAGCCGGGTTTCGTTCACTTCCGGTGTCAGATTGAAATCCATGAAGGCGGGTTCCTGTCATTCTGCGAGTAGGAGCGGGCCATATTCACCCGACGGCGGGCCGCGAGACTATCAGATTTGCCCGGAAAATCGGAAGCAGGACGGGGAATTAACCTTGATTCCGGCATCTGTCAGGGAGCGATCAGGCTTTTGGCCCAGAATGTGCGTCATACAATAAAAACGACTGCTCTTGAGGGCGGGGGTCTTTGATGCCAAGGATGGCCGCCATGATGTTGAACGAAGAAAAAGATTCCCGCAAAAACCCCCGTTCCGTGGTGCATGGAAATGTGGACGTCAACGGCGGCGACCCCTACCGGGGCGGCAAGCTGCATGACATGTCCGTGGGCGGGGCGTCGATCGTTTACCCCGAAGGCAGCCAACCCCAGGACGACCCGGTTCGGGTCAATGACGAGATTCTGCTGGTCATCCGCGGCCGCGCCCATGTGCCGGGCCGTGTCGCCCGCGTGTTCGACGGCGGGTTCGCCGTGGAATTCGACTGGTCTCTGGACGTCGAGCGCGCCCGCCTTCCGAAAGATCGGGACTAGGCTTTGTCCTGGGCCGGTGCCACGCCGCCGAATCCCACCGTCGACATGTCGCGCAGCGGCCAGGTTCCCTCCGCGACCCATTGCTGAAACCGCTTGACGCGCAGGTTGAAGGCGGCGGGTTCCTCCAGATTCAACAGATGCCCCGATTTCGGCACCACTTCCAACCCGGCGCCGGGCATGGTGCGCTTCAGCCACAGGTTGATGTCGAGCACCGGTTCGTCCTCGTCCCCGACCATGAACAGGACCGGCGTCGATGACGCCGCCAACTGGTCCCGGAAGGTATACAGCGACGGCCGGCCGCCGACGATGCGACGCAGCACATGGGCGGCGCCCGTGACGTCGTGTTCGGCAAGCTCGTCGCGGAATTTTTCCCAGGCGGCGGGGTCCTTGCGTTTCAATTGCAGGCGCGTCGGACCGTTCGCGAAATCGTCGGCGGGGAAGGTGCCCGCCGTTTCCATGGCTGCCGCCAGACGCTGGGATTCGGCGCGGTAGCCGGGGTTGTCCTCGGGGTGCGAGCCGGACCCGCCGGACGCCGCCGTCAGAGTGATGACCCGCCCGGGATGGCGGAGTGCCAGCATCAGGCCCGTATAAGCACCCATGGACAGACCCACGACATGGGTCTTGTCGATGTTCAGATGATCGAGCACCGCCCGCGCGTCCTCGGCCACGATGTCGTAAGCATAGGCGGCCGGATCGTCGGGAATGCCCGACGGCGCGTAGCCGCGCGATGCGGTGACGATGCAGCGGTTGGTGCGGGAAAACGCCTCGACCTGGGGGTCCCAGCTGCGCGGGTCGCCGCCGTATTCGTGGAGGAACAGGATCGGCTCGCCAACGCCTTCGTCGGCGTAATAAAGCGTCGTGCCGTCGTCCGCGGGGGCGAAGGGCATGGCGGTCTCCTTTCCTACAGCGTGTTGACCAGATGCCCGCCGTCGACGGCGACGACCTCACCGGTCATGAAGTCGGACGCGTCGGACGCCAGCAGCAGCAGCGCGCCTTCCAGGTCATCCGGTGTGCTGAAACGGCGCTGGGGAATGCGCTTCATGAGGGCCTGGCCGCCCTCGCTTTCCAGAAATTCGCGGTTCAGATCCGTCTCGATATAGCCGGGGGCGATGGCGTTGACGCGGATTTTGTGGCGCGCCCATTCCAGGGCCAGCGACTTGGTCAGCTGTACCAGCCCCGCCTTGGACACGGCATAGGGCATCACGCCGCCCGCCTGGCGCAGGCCCAGGATCGAGGCGACGTTGACGATGGTGCCCGGCCGGCCGGCGGCGATCATGTCCTTGGCCGCGCGCTGGGCCACGGTCCAGGCGCCTGTCAGGTTGGTCGCCATGGTTTGGTCCCAGGTCGCGGGGTCGAGGTCGATGGCGGGGCCGGTCGCGGCAAGGCCCGCGTTGTTGATCAGGATCGTGACCTGGCCGAGCGCCCGGTCGGCGGTTTCGAAGGCGTCGGCCACGGAATCCCGGTCGGTCACGTCCATTTCCACGGCCAGGGCCTGTCCGCCCGCCGCCGTGATCGCATCGACCGTTTCGGCGAGCTTTTCCCGCCGACGGGCACAGCAGGCGACGGCGGCGCCGTGGGCCGCCAGGACCTCGGCGAAGCGGCGGCCCAGGCCGGACGAGGCCCCGGTCACCAGGGCCACCCGGTCGGCCAACAGGTCGTCGCGGAAAAATCGGGTCATGGCGGGGTCTCCTGGTTTACGCCGTTGGCGCGGTCGCGCAGCACGAACTTCTGGATCTTGCCCGTCGACGTCTTGGGCAGGGGGCCGAACACGACATGGCGCGGCGCCTTGTAGCGGGCCATGTTGGCGCGGCACCACTCGATGATGGCGTCGGCGTCGATGCGGTCCTCCGCCCCCGGCTTCAGGGTCACGAAGGCGCAGGGCGTTTCGCCCCATGTGTCGTCGGTCTTGGCGACCACGGCGGCCTCCATCACGTCCGCATGGCGGTAGAGGCATTCCTCGACCTCCAGCGACGAGATGTTCTCGCCGCCGGAAATGATGATGTCCTTGGACCGGTCCTTGATCTCCACATAACCATCGGCATGCAGCACGGCAAGGTCGCCCGTGTGGAACCAGCCGCCCCGGAAGGCGGCCTCGGTCGCGGCCGGGTTTTTCAGATACCCCTTCATGATGGTATTCCCGCGCAGCATGATCTCGCCCATGGTCCGGCCGTCGGCGGGCACGGGCTCCATGGTGTCCGGGTTCATCACGGTCTGGCCGAACACGGTGGGATAGGGCACGCCGGCGCGGCTGATCTTCTGCGCCTGGGCGTCCGGGGCCAGATCGTCCCAGGCGTCCTGCCAGGCGCAATAGGTCGAGGGCCCGTAGGATTCCGTCAGCCCGTACAGATGAGTAACGCGAAAGCCCATCCTTTCCATGCCGGATATCACCGCCGAGGGCGGCGCGGCGCCGCCGGTGAACACCTGAACTTCCTGTTGGAACGCGGTCTTCACCGCGTCCGGTGCGTGGATCAGCATGTTCAGCACGATGGGCGCGCCGCACATATGGGTCACGCCGTGGTCCGCGATCATGGGAAAGATCAGGGCCGGGTCGACCCGGCGCAGGCAGACATGGGTGCCGGCGGCGGCGGTGATCGACCAGGGATAGCTCCAGCCGTTGCAGTGGAACATGGGCAGGGTCCAGAGATAGCGCGAGCGGCGGTCGAGGCGCGAGACCAGGGCGCCGCCCATGGCGGTCACGAAAGCACCCCGGTGGTGGTAGACGACGCCCTTGGGATTGCCCGTGGTGCCGGACGTGTAGTTGAGCGAGATCGCCTGCCATTCGTCTTCGGGTGGGCGGATGGGAAAGTCGGGATCGCCGGTCATCAGGAAGGCTTCGTAATCCATCGCGCCCAGATGGTCGCCCCGGGTGCCGCCCTGGGCTTCGGTTTCCGGATCGTCGATGTCGATGACGGGAATTTTCCGGCCGAGCTTGGCGAGTGCGTCCTTGATGACGGGCGCGTGTTCCCGGTCGGTGATCAGCAGCTTGCTTTCCGCATGGTCCAGGATGAAGGCGATGGTCGGGGCGTCGAGCCGCGTGTTCAGCGCGTTCAGCACGGCCCCGGCCATGGGAATGCCGAAATGCGCTTCGAGCAATTCCGGCGTGTTCGCCCCCATGACCGATACCGCGTCGCCTCGGCCGATGCCGCGCGCCGTCAGGGCCCCCGCCAGCCGTCGGCAGCGGACCAGCATCTCGGCGTAGGAGATGCGCCGGGCGCCGTGGATGGCGGCGACCTGATCGGGATAGACCGACGCCGCCCAAGAGAGGAAGCTCAGCGGCGTCTGCGGCTGATGGTTGGCCGGGCTGCGTTCCAGGCCTTGTTCGAAGATGTTTTCCGCCCTGCTCACGGGTGGGGTGCTCCCCCGTTCGTTTCCTGTTGTTGGCTCAACAGATACCACCGGGCCGCCGTCCCGCAAAGAGGGTGGGGGGCACGGCCTTTCAGAAGGCGTCGGTGCAGGTCGATTGCGGTGGCAGTTTCCCGGTTTCGACCTTGTCGACGGTCACGCCCTGGATCAGGTTCCCGTTCAGGGCAAGGTTGAATCGCCGACGCAGATGTTCGGGCAGAGTCTTGGTCAGATCCGTCCGCAGCGCATCGACGTCGGAATAGCGAATGGTGACGTCGTTGGTGACGGTCGATACCAGACGCGGGGCCAGACGGCAGACCACATCCCTTTCTGCGCGGCCAGGGACCGTGACCGACACGGACAGCATGACGATATCGCCGGTCCCCCGCTTGTATTTCAGGCTGTAGCCGCCCAGGCGTATGGGGATCGCCTGAAGGCGCAGGGTCTGGGGGCGGTTGAACTCTTCGTTTTCCAACGCCACCTTCTGGTCGGTCATCAATCCAGTCAGCAAGACGGCACTCAGGATGGCTCCTGTAACGCCGCCGGCGACGGCGAGGCTTTTGTAGAAATACACGTGTTGGACATCCTCGATCGTACCCTCCCTTCCCTCAAAGGTGTCTGGCTGGATCGGCGATGAAATGGGGTGAGGCCGGCGTTAATTGGTCTGGTAGCGGTAGAGTCCCTTGGTGTTGATGACATCCACGGCGTAGGCCAGATCGGCCATTCCGCGCAGCAGGGCCTGGGCCCGGTCGGGAGGTACGTGGATCAGGCTATCGTCCGGGTCGCTGGCGTGAAAGGCGTCCATGGCCACGCGATAGCGGCTGCGCTCGGTGATAATGAAAAGGTCGGGGTTCGCCTTTGACCGCAGGACAATCAGATCAGAGTCGGCCATGGCGCTTCCCTTTTTGGTTTCAAGGCGCCGACGCGATCGTCAGCGGACAGCGCCGAGGGGGAGGTTATGGGCAAGGGCCAATGCCGTGTCGATTTGCCTGCCGGTCCGCTGCGTGTGAATACAGCTGTGCGTATTCAGATATATTAATGTTAATTAGTCGCAATATGCGAGCGCATTAGCAACATTTTTATATGCAAAATAAGATAAAATAACTGCGTCGCCGGGGCCAGGGGCCGCATCGGCGACCGCGCTGGGCGGGAAAATTGCATTTCCTGATGGGGGCGAACGGGGTATGGATGAAACCCCACCTCCGCGAAGGCCCCCAACACATGGAACTCTGGATACCGATCACCGTCCTGGCGGCATTTCTTCAGAATGCGCGCTCGGCGTTGCAGAAGCATTTGAAGGGGCGTCTTTCGACCCTGGGCGCGGCCTATGTCCGCTTCCTCTACGCCTTGCCCTTTTCGCTGGTCTACCTTTGGGGGCTGCACGAAATTGCGGGCAAGGACCTGCCCGCGTTCAACACCACCTTTCTGATGTACTGCGTGCTGGGTGGGGCCAGCCAGATCATCTTCACCGTGCTGTTGCTGTACCTGTTTCAGTTCCGCAACTTCGCCGTCGGCACGACCTTTTCCAAGACCGAGGTGTTCCAGGTCGCCATTCTGGGGTTTCTGATTCTGGGCGACACGGTGACGACCACCGCCGCCGCCGCCATCGCGTTGGCGGGTGTCGGCGTCGTCGTGTTGTCGGCGGGCCAATCCAAGGTGTCGCTGAAAGCCCTGATATCCGGAGTGACGGAAAGGGCGACGGTGATCGGGCTTGTCTGCGGCGCCTTCCTGGGCGCGTCGGTGGTGTTCTTCCGGGGGGCGGCGCTGTCGTTGAAATGGGACGACCTTGCGATGACGGTCGCCTATACCCTGGCGGTGTCGCTGGTCATCCAGACAATCGCCATGGGCGCCTACCTGGCGTGGAAAGAGGCGCCGACCCTGAAGGCCGTGTTCGTCCACTGGAAATGGTCGGCGGCGGTGGGCGCGGTCGGCATGGCGGGGTCCGTCGCCTGGTTCCTCGCCTTCACCATGCAGAACGCGGCCTATGTCCGCGCCTTGGGGCAGATCGAACTGGTCTTTACCTTCGCGGCGTCGATTTTCTTTTTCAAAGAAAAGGTGACTCGCCTGGAAGTGATCGGTATCGCTCTGATCATTCTGGCGATCCTGCTGCTGATTCTCAGCCGGGCGTGAGTGCCGGCGCCGTCGGCGCCTAGAGCCTATCATCTTGATACGGAATCGCTGAGACGGCGAAGGACGTGCTCTGGTTAGGAAGGCGGCGCGCCGCGATGCGGGGCCATCGCAAGCGCCGCCTGACGCCGCCAGAGCGCGTCATCCGCCGCCTACGGTCGGTTGTCCAGGCTTCCGGCGTCGTCGAGGCCGCTCGCCGATGCCCCGCATCGCCGTCACGTCCTCTCCTATCCGGAAACATGGACAACCGATCTCAGCCGCTTCCGTATCAAGATGATAGGCTCTAGTGGAACTCTTCGACCTTCATCTTGATCAGAAGCTTGCCCTTTTCGTCGATGCCTTCCATCAGGCGCGCGGTGAAGGACACCTTGGCGCCGGTCTTGGCGGTCTCCAGGTTGTCGACGCCGATGTTGACGAACAACTCCGGCCCCGGCGCGCCGTCCATATCGACCAGCATGCCGGCGGCGGGGGCGTAATCGTCTTCGTGCCACCTGCGGGTTTCCGTGACCGTGCCCGTCCATTTCACCAGCTTGTTGTCGAGGCCCTTCACATAGGCCTTGAAGCTGTCGGCACCCTTCGCCAATTCCTGCGCGGCCTGATCGAAGGTCAGCTTGCTGGGCTCTTTCTTGCCGCATGCGGAGAGCCCGAAAGCAGTGGCCGCTGCGAGGGCAATAACGAGTGACTTGTGCATGAACGCTCTTCCCCATTGTCCAATTTCGGCGTGTCGATTCGCGCGGAAGCCGCGCCGCTTGATAAGCGAGTTAGAACGCAAAATCTAGCATTTTGGCTGGCTGAATAAATGGTACATGGATCGTAAAGGATAAAAATGTCATATTTACTGGTGGGGCGGCCTGTGAATACTCGGGCCGCATTTGTTCAACGATTAAGGGGGGCATGCAATGGCCGGACCTCAGAAAACAGTTTCGAAAAAGCCTGCGGCAAAGAAGCCGGCGGCAAAGCCCGCGACGGCCAAGAAGCCCGCTGCGAAAAAGCCGGTGGCCAAGAAGCCTGCAGTGAAGAAAGCTGCTGCCAAGAAGCCTGCGGTGAAGAAGGCTGCTGCCAAGAAGCCCGCAGCGAAGAAGACTGCTGCCAAGAAGCCCGCGGTGAAGAAGGCTGCTGCCAAGAAGCCCGCGGCGAAGAAGGCTGCTGCCAAGAAGCCCGCAGTGAAGAAGGCTGCTGCCAAGAAGCCTGCGGCAAAGAAGCCCGCAGCGAAGAAGGCTGCTGCCAAGAAGCCTGCAGCCAAAAAACGCGCAGCAAAGAAATAGGTACGACTGGCGCGTCCGGCCCTTTTCAGGGCCGGATGATGCCGTCGCCTGTTTTGGTGTCTGATCCCGCAATCACGCGGAATTTTCCCCGTCGTGTCAGGGGTTGTTTAGTCTTTGCGTCTCCGCTCTTGATCTGAGAGGGCGGGTGGCCGGGCGGTGGTCCATTCTGCCGCTGGCCGAACATGGCGATGTCGGCCTTTCGTTCGTTACCCCCGGTTGGGCGTCCCCCCGGCCGGGATCAGCGGTTGTCGGGCAGTCGCATGCCCGCCTTGACGTTCCAGAACAGGATGCGGGCATCACCGTCCGTAACGTCAAGCAGCGACGCCGCCCCCGTCGCAATCTTTGCCTTGCCCGCCGCCTGATGGCCGGCGAGGCCTTCCGGGGTCAACGCCAGGAAATAACGCAGGATGCCGTTGGACGAACAGACCAACGCTGTTTCGTTCGCGCCCAGACGCCCCGTCAGTTCCGCGGTCAGGTCGCGGAGGTTGCGCGTCACCGTCTCGGCGCCGGGCATCCACTGGGCGGTTTCCGTTGGCCAGCGGCTTTCCTTCTCCCAGGCGTCCAGTTCGCGCGCCGCCGCCGGGCCGAAGCGGGCGACGATGTCGGCGTCGCTCAGCCCGCCCCAGGGGCCGTAATCGATTTCCGTCAGGCGCGGGTCGATCTCGGCCGTGCCTTCGGCGCCGAGATCCGCCATGACAATTTCCGTATGCCGACGCGTGCGCTTGAGCGGCCCGCAGACGAACAGGGCGGGGCGGATGGCGGCCGCTTGCAATCGGGCGGCCAGCGCATGGGCCTGGTCCTCGCCCGTGGCGGTCAGGGGCATGTCCTCGTTGGCGCCGACGCGAACCGGCGTCTCGCCCGCTTCGAAAGTGTTGCCGTGACGGACCAGCAGAAGCTTCATGAACGGACGGCGCCCGTGCCGTCGTAGGCGGTCAGCAGTTCGCCCTCGCGCGCGATCAGGTCTTCGGCGGCGGCCAGGTCGGCGGGGCTGTCGACGGACCAGTGCGTGCGCCCCGCATAGTCCACGGGCACGACGCGGATCGGAATGCCGTTTTCCAGGGCGCGCAATTGTTCCAGGCCTTCGGTCTTTTCCAAGGCGCCCTCGGGCAGGCCGACCAGACCGGCCAGGGTCTCGCGCCGATAGCCGTAGATGCCGACGTGGCGGTATACCGGCACGGCGGCTTGGCGGCGGAAGGGAATGACGGCCTTGGAGAAATAGAGCGCGTTCGACTGGTTATCCAGGACGACCGTCGTGCCGCTTGCCGGGCTGTCTTTCTTATGCGCCTCGAGGGCGGCCAACTGCGCGTCACTGAGCGTCACCGCCGGCGTGGCGATGCGCACGGCTGTGTCGGTAAAGGCATGGACCACGGCGGCGATCACCCAGGGCGGGGTCAGCACCGCGTCGCCCTGCAGGTTGACGATCACGTCCGGCGGCGTGTCCATGGCAAGGGCCGCCGCATGGGCGCGCTCCGTGCCGTTGCGGCAATCTTCCGGCGTCATCACCGCCTCGGCGCCGAACGCGGCGGCAGCCTCGGCGATGCGGGCGTCGTCGGTGGCGATGCAGACGCTGTCCACGCCTTCGGCCGCGCGGGCCAGGGCCCAGACCCGCTGCACCATGGCAACCCCGGCCACGGCGGCCAGCGGCTTGCCGGGAAAGCGGGTCGAGCCCCAGCGGGCGGGAATGACGACGACGGTCCTGAGACCCTGGGACATGGGGTTTCTCCTCGGCCTCTTTTCTATGTCAGGCCTTCGCCGCAAACAACAACGGACAGCATTCGTTTAACCCGAACATGAGATAGATAAAATTTGAAGAAAATTTTATTCAAGTAAACATGAAATAAATTCAAAAATTATAAGCAAATAATATAATTGATTGGCACCTAGACTAAAGTAATAATAGAACAAATATGCGTTGTTGCGCAGTCAGGGTGGAGCAATGAGTATTCTGAAAAAACTTGTCGCCGACGCGGTTGCGGAAATCCACGGCGTCTTTTCCGGAAACCACAAGACCACCCCGCCCCCGGCCGCCCGTGCGGCCGATAGGGATGAACACAGGAATTTCGCGCCCGTCACCGCCCGCGGTGACGCGGCAGGCGATACGATGCTCGCTCTTCGCTCATCCAACGAAGAGCCCCGGCCCGGGGACCGCGGTCTGCTCCCCGGCACCGCCCGCCCCGGGCCGGGAACCCATCCAGCCCCAACGGATCCCGGCGCGGCCCAAGGCATCCTGGGCGATGTCGATTGGGACGTGCTGACCGGCGGCGACGCCGCCGTGCGCATCCTGGGCGACGACGGGCGTCTGATCGAGCGCGGGCGCGACTGACCCGACGCGTCGGGCGCGTCTTCGGGGCCCACGCGATTCTGCCATCCCATCCACCAGCAAAATTTCCGGTTACGGTGGCCGAGCGCATGTGCGATCGGCCCCGCGCGGGCTGGACGCTGCCCGGCGGCGGGGGGTAAAGGTTGAGGGTAACCGGAAGGAAGGACGGCAGAGATGACGGATGGAAAGCGCGCCCTTATCGTCGGCGCCGGGGCGGGGCTCAGCGCCGCCGTGGCGCGGCAACTGGCGGCGGACGGCTGGCGGGTTTCCTTGAGTGCGCGGAACACGGCCAGGCTGGCGGGCCTGTGCGCCGAAATCGGCGCGACGGCCCATGCCTGCGACGCCACGGACCCGGACCAGGTCGCGGCCCTGTTCGCGGCTCTCGACCGGTCCGGCGGCGCCCCCGCCTTCGTGCTGTACAACGCCTCGCGCCGCGCCCCAGGGGCGGTCACGGACCTGGACCCGGCGGAGGTCAAAAAGACCCTGGAGATTTCCGCCTTCGGCGGCTTCCTGGTCGCCCAGCAGGCGGCCCGGCGCATGCTGCCGGCGGGCAAGGGGGCGATCTTCTTTACCGGGGCCTCGGCCAGCGTGAAGGGCTATCCCCGGTCGTCCAGCTTCGCCATGGGCAAGTTCGCCCTGCGCGGCCTGGCGCAGAGCCTGGCCCGCGAACTGCACCCCCAGGGCATCCATATCGCGCATTTCGTGATCGACGGCGGCATCGCCGCCGCGCACCGGGACGGGCGGCAGAACACGGCGGACGCCCCCGACAAATGGCTGGAGCCCGACGCCATCGCCGAAACCTACATGGCGGTCCTGAAGCAGCACCGTTCCGCCTGGACCTGGGAGGTCGAAATCCGGCCCTGGGTCGAGACCTTCTAGGACAGCCGGGTGGCCGACACCGCAACCCTGTTCAAGCAGGCCGAAGCCGCCTGGCGCGCGGGCAACGGCGCCGAGGCGCGGGCGGCCGCCGAACGGGTCCTGACCGACGACCCGATCCATGCCGGGGCCCTGATGATCCTGACCAACCTGTGTTTCGCCGCCGGTGACGTCGCGGGGGCCAGGCCCCATCTGGAACGCCTGGCGATCCTCATGCCCGGTGAGGTGATGATCCGCAACAACCTGGGCCGCGCCTGTCTTGCAGCGGAAGATTTGGGCGCGGCGGCCGACGCGTTCATGACGGTTCTGGATATGGAACCCGCCGACGCCCGCGCCCTCGACGGCCTCGGCATCGTGCGCCACCGGCAGGGGGATTATACCGAGGCGGCGGACCTGCACGGCCGCGCCGTGGCGGCGGACCCGGGCTTTGCCGCCGGCTGGTGCAACCTGGGCATCGCCTGTACGGACCTGGGCCGCTACGCGGACGGTGCCGCGGCCCTCGACCGCGCCCTTGCCCTCGATCCCGGCGATGCGCGCACGCGGTTCAACCGGGCGGTCCTGCACCTGATGACGGGGGAGTTCGCCGCCGGCTGGCCGATGTACGAGGCGCGCCTGGCGTTTCAGGCCATGGCGACGCCGCCGGGCCGGCGCTGGCAGGGCGAGGCGCTGGCGGGCGAACGGGTGCTGCTGGTTCCGGAACAGGGTTTCGGCGACGTCATCCAGTTCGCGCGCTTCGCCCCCCGGGTGCGGGACCGGGGCGGGGTGCCGGTGCTGGCCGTGCCGGGGCCGCTGAAGGGCCTGATGGCGGCCCAGGACTGGAACGTTGACATCGCCGATGCGGACAATCCGCCGGACGTGCCTTTGTGGTGCCCGTTGATGAGCCTGGGGGCGGTGTTTGACCTGAAGGCCGGCGACATTTCCGGCGCGGCCTATCTGCGCGCGCCGTCCATTGATAACGGGAAGCGTGCGGGGCCGCGCGTCGGGCTGGCCTGGTCCGGCAACCCGACCCATCGCCGCGACCGGGCGCGCAGCCTGCGCCTGGTTGATCTCGCGCCCTTGTTCGATGTTCCGGGCGTCCGCTTCGTCAATCTGCAAGTCGGGCTCAGGCCCGACGACGCGGCGGAGATGGCCGGGCGGCCGGACCTGTTCGCCGAGATACCGGTATTGAATGATTTCACCGATACGGCGGCGGTCGTTGCCGGGCTCGACCTCGTGATCAGCGCCGATACGGCGGTCCTGCATCTGGCGGGGGCGATGGGGCAGCCCGTTTGGGGTTTGCTGCCCTACGTGCCCGACTGGCGCTGGGGCCTGTCCGGCGAGACGTCGCCTTGGTACGACGGCCTGCGCCTCTACCGTCAACCCGCCTTGGGCGATTGGCCGTCCGTCGTCAGGCAGGTTGCGATGGACCTGGGCCGGCTCGGAAAGGGTTAGGAGGCGGCGGCCCGCGCCGCGCAATCGGGGCAGCGGCCGGTCATTTCCACCCGCACGTTATCGACGGCGAAGCCCTGGTCCCGCGCCCGCCCGGCGAGATGGGTTTCGCAGGCTTCCAGGTGAACCTCCAGCGTGCGCCCGCAATCGGTGCAGATGAGAAAGCCGGTGGCATGGTCATGGGGGCCGTGATCGCAATGGACGAAGGCGTTCAGGCTTTCGATGCGGTGGACCAGACCCCGGTCGATCAGTTTGTCGAGTGCCCGGTAGATGGTCAGCGGCGCCTTCATCCCCGCCTTGCGGATGGCGGGCAGACCCAGAACGTCATAGGCCGTGAGCGGCTTGTCCGCCCCCTTCAGCGCCGTCAGCACGGCCTGCTGGTTGCGGGTCAGGGCCGGGCCGCCGTGATGCGCGGGATCAGCCATGGTCAACCGCCTTTCCGTGCCAGGGGATCAATCCGATCAGGAACAGGGCCAGGGCCGCGACGACGATGGTCGGGCCCGCCGGGGTGTCGGCGACGACCGCCGCCCCCAACCCGCCGGCGACGGCCAGGGCGCCGATGCCCGCCGCGATTATCGCCATGGTTTCCGGCGTATGGGCCATGCGCCGCGCGGCGGCGGCGGGGATGATGAGAAGGGCGGTAATCAGCAGGATGCCCACGATCTTCATGGCGATGGCGATGACGCCGGCCAGCAGCAGCATGAAGATCAGACGCTGGCGCGCCGGGTTCATGCCCTCGGCGGCCGCCACGTCGGGGGCCACGGTGGCGGCCAGAAGCGGACGCCAGATGCGCAGCAGGACGGCCAGGATCACCGCCCCGCCGCCCCAGATCAGGATCAGGTCATTCGTGCCGACGGCCAGGATGTCGCCGAACAGATAGCCGAACAGGTCGAGCCTGAGCCCGGTCATGAAGCCCATGACCACCAGGCCCACGGCCAGGGCGGAATGGGACAGCAGGCCGAGCAAGGTGTCCGTCGCCAGGCCGCCGCGCCGTTCCAGCGCCAGCAGGGCGAGGGCGACCAGCACCGAGACGATGAACACGCCGAGCGTCGCGTCGATATCGAAGGCGATGGCCGCGGCCGCGCCCAGCAGCGCCGAATGGGCCATGGTATCGCCGAAGTAGGCCATGCGCCGCCATACTACGAAACAGCCCAGGGGGGCCGCCACCAGGGCGACGCCGATGCCGGCCAGGGCCGCGCGCAGGAGGAAGTCACTGACCATCGGCGGCCCCCGCCGGTTTCGCCGGATGGCTGGGCCCATGGTCGTGATCATGATCCAGGCGGCAGACGGCGCCGTCGCCGTGGCTATGGGCCGCGGGGTCGCGGCTGGCCAGGGGAATGACCTCGCCGTCCGGACCGTGGGCGTGGTCGTGGTGGTGCTGATAGACGGCCAGGGCCTCGACCGCGCGGGGGCCGAACAGGCGGCGGTATTCGGGATCGGCGGCGACGGACTGCGGCGTTCCGGCGCAGCACACGTGATGATTCAGACACAACACCCGATCCGTTTCCGCCATCACGAAATGCAGATCGTGGGAGATCAGCAGGATGCCGCAACCCAGTTCGTCGCGGATGTCGCGGATCAGCTCATACAGCGCGACCTCGCCGGCGAAGTCGACGCCCTGGACCGGCTCGTCCAGGACCAGAAGGTCGGGCCGGCGCAGGATCGCGCGGGCCATCAGGGCGCGCTGGAATTCGCCGCCGGACAGGCGCTGCACCGCGGCATCGGCGAGATGGCCGACCCCGGCGCGGCCCAGCGCACGGGCGATGGCATCGTCGTCCGCCGGCCCGGTCATGGTCATCAGGCGCTTGACGGTGAAGGGCAGGGTATCGTCGATGGTCAGGCGCTGCGGCACATAGCCGACGCGCAGGGACGCGGCACGCTCGATCCTGCCGGCATCGGGCCGCAGCAGGCCGAGCACGACCTTGGCCGTGGTCGACTTGCCGCTGCCGTTGGGGCCGATCAGAGTGACGATCTCGCCGGGGTTGATGGTCAGGTCGACGCCTTTGACCAGCCAATCGCCGCCACGCTTGACGCCGATACCCGTGGCGCGGAACAGCACACCGCCGGATGCACCGGGGAGGGTGTCGGGGGCGATGGCACGGGCGGTTCGGGGCATGGCCGTCAGGTTCCTGTTTACTTGCGCGGGCGGGATCGTGTAAGTCACACCCGGCCACAAACGTTATATTATAACATTTCCGGACGAAAGGCGGAACATAGCCCAATGAACGCCCCTGTCAATGTCCGCGGTCCCTCCCGGCGGCCCGGTCTCGCCCTGCTGATCCTGCTGGCTGCGGTGTTGTGCGCGCCGCGCCCTGCCGAGGCGGAGATCCGGGTCACCGTCTCTATTCCACCGCTGCATTCTCTGGCCGCCCAGGTCATGGCGGGCGCCGGTGCGCCGCGCCTGTTGATCCCCGCCGGGACCTCGCCGCACGGCTTCGCGCTGTCGCCGTCGCAGGCCGGCATGCTGGCCGAGGCCGAGGTCGTATTTTGGATCGGTGGCGGGCTGGAATCGGCTCTGGCCAAGCCGATCACCACCCTGGCCAAGGCGGCCCGGGTGGTCGCCCTGTCGCGCGCACCAGGGCTTGTCCGCCTACCCGTCCGCCATCTGGGCGACGAGGGCCACGATCACGGTCACGGCCACGGGGCGGACGATCCTCATTATTGGCTCGATCCGGAAAACGCCAAGGCGATGCTTGCCGTCATTACCGATACCCTGACCGCCGCCGATCCGGCGCGGAAGGATCTTTATGCCCGCAACGCCGCCGCCGCGCGGGCCGGGGTCGATGCCCTGACCGCCGATTTCAAGGGTCGTTTGGCGCCGCTCAAGGATCGGCCCTTCGTCGTCTTTCACGACGCCTACCAATATCTGGAACATCGCTTCGGGTTGACCGCCCGGGGCATCCTTGCCGTCGATCCGGACCGCCCGGCGGGGGCCCGCCATATCGCCGAACTGCGGGCGCGCATGGTCAAGTTGAACGTCGCCTGCCTGTTCACGGAGCCGCAGTTTCCGTCGCGCCTCGCCGCGGCGTTGATTGAGGGGACTCAGGCGCGGATCGGCGTTCTCGACCCCCTGGGCAGTGATTTCCCGCCCGGTCCGGACCTGTACGGGAACATGATGGCGGCCAATTTGCGGGCCTTCGAGGACTGCCTGGGCGGAAAACCCTAGCCCCGCCGCGCTGAAATCGGTTTGGTGCCGTCGCGGCCTGCTCTATGCTCTACCTCGGCGCCGCCGGCCCATTCGGAACATCGACAAGGCCGGCACTTTGAACCGGCCATCAAACGGCGGCGTCCTTGGGGGCAGCATGTAAGGGTGAGCTGCCATGCCGTCAGGTTATTTGACGCGTGCCGAAGGTCTGATTCGGATACTTCCCGCCGTTTTGCTGATCGCGGGCGGGCTGTCCCTGTTCGCGCCCGCCGCCGTCGCGCAAGAATTCGCGACGGTGCGCATGCGGCCTCAGGCCATGCCCTTCGTGACGCCCGACAACCAGGTCGTGAAGCGGATCGTCAATTTTTTCATGACCGTGACCAAGGAATCCGTGCGTGAGGTCTGCGCCAAGCAGGCCGAGGTCAAGAGCATCTTCCTGGTCAATACCTACAACCGCCAGCTCGCCGACGCGAAATGGCAGTACGACATGATGAACCTGGCGAGCGACCTGTATCGTGCCCTGGAGCCCATGTTCGGGCGCGACAAACTGGTCGCCGTGCACCTGTCCCTCGGGCGCACGGAAAGCAGCCGTCCGAGCAACCAGATTCAGAAACGCCTGGAACAACTTGAAGACTGCACCACCGTGCGGTCCCTGCCGGGTGACGCGGTCACCGCGCGCTACAGTGACGCCATGGCGGCGCCCGTGCGCTCGCTGGCCACCGACGCGTCGAAGGCGACGGCCCCTGACGCGGCGAAGACATCGACGGCGTCCGCCGAGGACGCCGACAAGCCGTTCGAGACGCATCCGCAGATGCGCACGGGGCCCGAGTCCGAGATCGACCTGACCAAGACCGAGATCAAGGCGCCGCCGCCGCAGGGCAAGCCCGGTGCCTGCAACTTCGAGATTTCCGACCTGTGGCAACCGGCCTGGGTCGAACTCGACAATGAAAAGTTCCGGCTCGCCCGGGCCTTCACCGTCGATGCGGACGCCAACGGCAAGGTCGACGACGTGTCCTTCGTGCTCAAGCGCGAGGACGACAGCGAGCTGACGACCACGTATCTGAGCCTGCACGGCACCAGGGGCAACGCCGAGATCCGTCACCTGACCCTGGCCGATCCGTTGATGATCTTCCGGCTATGCCCCGGCAGTCACGATTTTCCCATGCCCGGCGCGGTCATGAAGGAGGCGGCGAAGATCGAGCGGCCCGACCTGGCGGCCGAGGTCATGGCCCGGATCAAGGGCGAGGTTCCGCCGCCCGTCGCCGAACCGGATGCCGTCGATTTCTGGCGCTGGGTCGCGGCCGTCGTCGCGATCACGGCGGTGGTTCTGGCGGTCGCGGTGCTGCTTGTCTTCTATCTGATGATGCGCAGCGACCGTCGGCGCAAACGCGACCGCCGCAAGAAAAGGCGGCGCAAGGGCGACCGCCGCCGCAGGGATGACGGCCCCAAGGGCGCCGAACGGCGCAAGGGCGGGGATCGCCGCGAAGACGAAGACCGCCGCGAGGAAGGCCCCCGCCGGAAACAAACGGACCGGCGCGGCTCCACCGCCGCCGACGACTGACGGCTCCTTATCCGATCCGTGACGAAATGCCGCCGTCCACGGGCAGCAGCACGCCGGTGATGTACTGGGCTTCGTCCGAGGCCAGGAACAGGGCCGCGTTGGCCACATCCCAGGCCGTGCCCATGCGGCCGTAAAGCGGTACCTGGGCGTCGCGTTCGTCCCGCACGACCTTGCGGTCGACGCCGCGTTCCTGGGCACGGCGTTCGATCGCCATGGGCGTGTCGATCAGGCCGGGAATGATGACGTTGGCGCGGATCCCGAAGGGGGCGTTCTCCATGGCCAGCATATGGGTCATGGTGTTGATGGCGCCCTTGGACGTCTTGTAGGCGATGGTGCCGCGCGAACACAGCGACGAGGTCGAGGAGATGTTGATGATCGACCCCGATTTCTTTTCCCGCATCACCGGCAGGACGTGCTTGCAGGTCATGAACATGGCCTTCAGGTTGAGCTCGAACAACTCGTCCCACATGTCGGCTTCGAGCTCCGTCGTCGGCTTGTCGCCGCGCGACCGGCCGACGTTGTTGTGCAGCACGTCGATGCGGCCGTAGCGTTCGGCGCAGGCCGCGGCGATGGCGCGGCAATCGTCCTCGCGGCGCACGTCGGCCTGCAGGGTCGATCCCGTGCCGCCCGCGTCGGTGATCATCTTGACGGTGTCGGCGGCGCTGGCTTCGTCATAATCGACGACCAGCACGGTCGCCCCTTCCTGGGCGAAGCGGAGCGCGGTGGCGCGGCCGTTGCCGATGGTTTCGCCGGCCTGCTGCCCGCCGCCGACGACGATGGCGATCTTGTCTTTCAGTCTCATGTTCGGATGCTCCCGAGGGTGTTTTTTTTGTATACAATGCCGGGAGTATAGACAGCCTTACATCGGGTGGTCGATGGCGAAGGTGTCCTTCAATCCGCGCTGTCCTTCGGGCGTTACGCGGATCACCCGGCTGTCGCGCACGCGCGTGATCCAGCCCAGTTGGAACAGCCGGTCGAACAGTCCCTTGCCCAGGGCGCCCGCGATGTGGTGGCGCCGCTCGCTCCAATCCAGGCAGGGCCGGCAGAAACAGCGCTTCTGTTGGCTGAGCTGATCCACGTCGATCCCGAATCCGGCCAGGATGCCGCGGCCCGCCGGCGTGACGACACCGCCGTCGGCGGCAAGGTCGATCGCGCCGCGTTGGATCAGGGCATCGGCCAGGGAAACCCCCAGCACGCCGGCAAGGTGGTCGTAGCAACTGCGGGCCAGGCGCATGTCCTTGTCCATGCGGCTTTCCGGGCGGATGCGTCGCGGCGCATCGACGGCGCAGACCACCTGCATGCTTTCCAGCATGGCCGCCACGGTGGGCGATGACAGGCGGAAATAGCGGTGGCGCCCCTGTTTCTCCATGACCAGCAGACCTGCCGCCTGAAGCTTCGCGAGGTGGCTGCTGGCGGTTTGCGGCATGATCCCGGCGCACCAGGCAAGCTCCCCCGCCGTCAGCGCCCGGCCGTCGAGCAATGCCGTCAACATCTGCGCCCGCGTCAGGTCGCCGACCAGATTGCCGATCTCCGCCAAATTCATTGCGTTCACCGTCGTCATGGGGCGATTGTACCCGCCGCCGGGCCTGACCGCACGCGGACATGCTTCGGCATCGGTCGAAGTGTTCTCCGGCAGGATCACCCCAGATCCGTGCCAGACTACGCTGTCCCGCAACCGTTTCGGACCTCCCATGACAACATCCTCTGTCGCTCCGCTTCCCAATCCGCGCGCGTCCCTGGACCTGGCCGTGAACCTGGGCCTGCTGGTCCTCCTGGCATCGCTGTGGGGAGCGTCCTACAGCTTCATCAAGGTCGGGATCGAGACCATCCCGCCGATCACCCTGATCGCCGGGCGCACGGCCATCGCGGGCATGGTGCTGCTGATGGTCATGCGTGGGCTGGGCCTGCGCATGCCGCGCGACGCGGCGTCCTGGCGGTCGTTCATGGTGCAGGCCTGCCTCAACAGCGTGCTGCCGTTCACGGCCATCGCCTGGGCCGAGCAGACCGTGGACGCGTCGTTGGCGACGATCCTCAACTCGACCTCGCCGATCTTTATTTTCCTGCTCGCCATGGTCCTGCGGCTGGAGGGGGAGCGGACCTGGCGCAAGTTTCTGGGCGTCGCCTTCGGCTTCGCGGGGATCGTCCTGGTGATCGGCGCGGACGCCCTTGAGGGCCTCACGCGGGAGCTGATTTCGCAACTGGTCATCGTCGGCGCCACGGTCTGCTACGCCGGGGCGGCGGTGTTCGGGCGGCGCTTTTCCGGCATGCACGCCATCGTTCCGGCGGCGGGGTCGATGATCGCCGGCGGGGCCGTGCTGATCCCGGCCAGCCTGATCGTGGAACAGCCGTGGACGCTTTCGGTCTCGATGGATTCGGCGGTGGCGCTGCTGGGCCTGTCCGTGCTGTCGACGGCGCTCGCCTTCGTCATCTACTTCCGCCTGCTCAAGTCCCTGGGGTCCGTCGGCACGGCGGCGCAGGCCTATCTGCGCGTGCCCATCGGGGTTGCCTTGGGCGCGCTGGTGCTGGGTGAAACGCTGCCGCTCACCGCCTGGGCGGGCATGGCCTGCGTCATCGCCGGGGTCGCCGCCATGACCCTGCCGGGTCGGCGCGGGGGGCGGCCTTCGCCCTCCTGAACCTTCGGTCGCGGACGAAGCGATCGCAGGTGACCCCGGCACCGCCCGGCGGCACCATCGGCGAGTGATCCCTCAACGAAGGAACCGGCCGATGTTCGATGGAATTCCCGACCCGCGCGGCCTTGATGCGGCACCCTGGGTCCTGCGGCGGCGGCCGTGGCACGCCCGGCTGGCGTCCTGGCTGCGCCGCTGCGGCGAAAAGGCTCGCCAGCGCCGGGCGCTCGCCCGGCTGGACGCGCGCCTGCTGGCAGACGTCGGGCTGACCCGCGCCGAGGCCACCCGGGAATGCGCCAAACCGTTCTGGCGATGACGGGGGCTTGCGTGCAGGCATCCGCGCGGTTTCTAATGATCGGGGGGCAAGACAAGATGCAAGGAAACATCAACCATGACCGACCATAAGGGCGGCTGCCACTGCGGCAACATCACCGTTACCTTCACCACCGACAAGGACCCGGCCGACATCGTGCCCCGGGCCTGTCAGTGTTCGTTCTGCCGCAAGCACGCGACCCGCGCGCTGTCCGACAACGCCGGCCATATTCACCTGCAGGTCAAGGATGCCAGCCTTCTTGGCCGGTACCGCTTCGGCCTGAAGATCGGTGATTATGTGTTCTGCAAATCCTGCGGGGTCTATGTCTCGGCCTATATGGAAGACGGTGCCCCCGGAGAAGAAGGGAGGGCCTGGGCCAACGTCATGGGAAACGCCATGGACGACCGCGACGTCTGGGCCCCGGCACAGCCCATCGAGTACGGGGTCGAGACCGAAGACGGCAAACGCGAACGCCGGCGCCACAAATGGACGCCGGCGTCGATGACGGTCGAAAACTAGGGCCTGTTCAGGCGTTAGGGCGCGAAGGAAACCATCGTGCGGACCTCGATGCTTTCCCGGGGCGGCGTCGCCGGATCGGCGTCCGGATTTTCAAAGCCCGTGTGGGAGGTATAGCGGGCGCGCCCGTCCGTCGCGGTGTCGAAGCACTTGAGCAGCAGAACCTCGTCCCCGCCCATGCCGGGATACCAATACCACTTCTGCCCGTCCGAATGGGCGTTCTGGTAGATCTCGCCGACCCGGTCCTTGTAGACGAGATCCGTGGCCAGGAAGTCCTCGGCCTGAACGGTGCGGGCATCGGCCACGGCGATCGGCGTGCGGTCGGCGCTGGCGCCGATCGACCGCCACACGTTGACCATGGCGAAGCGGTGGCCCAGATAGCGGTCGGCGGCGGCGGCATCCATGACGTCGCGCACCCGCTTGGGCCCGGATGTTTCCGTATAGTCGTTATGGGCGACCAGAACCGGCAGACGCTTGGCGGTGGCGGCGCGCTTGCCGTCGTCCTGCACGCGCACCGTGTGATCGAAGATATGGACGTCCGTCGCCCCCGTGACGCGCTTCAGGAAGGCGGTAATTTCCGGGTAGTAGACGGCCTCGATGCGGGCGTCGTCGTAGAAATCGGTCATCGCCGTGGGCATGATCGCCAGCTCGAAGCCCTGGACGTCGAGGCTGGCCGCGGGGGCAAGCGCGCGGGCGTCGCACATTTCCACCGCCGTTGCCGTGAAGTTGCCCACACGCTCGTTGGGCTGGGCATGGTCGGCGGACATGAAGACCCGCGGTTTGCCGGTCTGCGCGTGGGTCATGAAGGTGACCGGGGCCAGGACTGTGCGGCCGGACTGCAGCCGGGAATTGGCAGCGGCTTGGGACATGGCGGTTTCCTTACGTGGCGTTCCCTGAAATCTGCGGGCTAATGGGATCGAACGCAAGGGGGGATCAGGAATGTCACCTGTGAAATAATGGCACTTATAGGCGCCGAATATTATTACCCTAGCCGAAATTTCCGGAAATGAAGGCGCGCGTCATGGGATTGACCGGGTCCGTGAAGATCCGGCTGCGGTCGTCGGCCTCAAGCATCTCGCCCAAATGGAAAAACGCCACCCGGTCCGATACCCGTGCGGCCTGCTCCATGTTATGGGTGACGACGACGATGGTGTAGTCGGTGCTCAGTTCTCGGATCAGATCCTCGATATGGGCGGTCGCCTTCGGATCCAGGGCTGAACAGGGTTCGTCCATGAGAATCACTTCCGGCTCGTAGGCGATCGCGCGGGCGATACAGAGTCGTTGCTGCTGGCCGCCTGACAAGTTTGTCCCCGGCTGGTCCAGGATGTCCTTGACCTCGTCCCAAAGGTGCACCCGTTTAAGCGACTGTTCGACCAGGCTGTCGACCTCGTCGCGGCCGAATACCTTGCCATGCAGTTTGGGTGCGTAACTGACGTTGAAGACGATGGAGTAGGGGAAGGGGTCGGGTTTTTGCGCCACCACGCCGAACCGCCGCCGCAGGTGGGTGATGTCGATGCCGGGCCGGCGGATGTCGTTGCCATCCATCAAAATCCGGCCTTCGGTGCGCGCCGACGGGATAATGTCGAGAAGCCGGTTGAGGGCTTTCAGAAACGTCGTCTTGCCGCATCCGGACGACCCGATCAGGGAGGTTACCTGATTGCGGTTGACGGCAAGGTTGATGTTCTTAAGGGCCTGTTTTCCGCCGTAAAACACATTCAGGTTCTCGGTGATCAGCTTGGGCAGGTTGTCCAGGGCGCGGGTGGAGGAGGGGGCGGCCATGTCAGCTCACCGTGATGCATGTGCAGGACGCGCTGCCGGCGACGTCGCGCGTCACGCTGCCCTGGAACAAGGATTTGACGGCGCCCAGGCCACGGCTGCCCATGACGATCATGTCGGCTTTTTCCCGTTCGGCAACGGCCAGGATCTGCTCCGCAGCCACGCCGTCCTCGATCAGGGTGCGTAGCCGCTCAATACCGGCCTGACGCAGGCTCTCCCGTGCGTTGACGACCGCTGCCCTGGCCAGGGCCTGGCGGATGTCCAGGTTTTCCTCGGCCACGGCCGCGGCGCGCACGCCGTCGGCCATCCAGGTCGGGACATTGGCGATGTTCCGCGCCGGCGGCGCGGGCACCGGGTCGACGAGGTGCTCGGTCTCCGCCATGCGGCGAACGCTTTCGGGCAGGGGTTTGTCCTCGCGTACGGACAGGATGACCAGTTCGCCGTCCCGCACCTTGGCGATATCCGCCGCGACTGCGGTGGCCCGAACCGCCGCGGGCGAGCCGTCGGTAGCGACCAAAATCTTAAGGCTCATTTCGTTCTCCTGATCTGACCCTCTGCCATATGGTGGGCAATCCGGGCTGTTCGGCATCAGGTTCGGCGATGTGTTCCATTCGATCCTTGAGTTGTGTCAAGAACCGGCGCCATGAGCCGTTGATTTCGTTGAAGATTTAGTGACGAAATTGTGACGCTGGGTGGTGCGCGGCCACCTGGGCGGCCTATTCCGCGGCCTGTGGGCGTTCCGCCGCCATGGGCGCTTCGGTCGTATCCACATGTTCGGCCTCGCGCAGTTCGCGGTCGAGCCGCACGCCCGCATGGGCCCGGTTGGTGGACAGCGGCGCCAGCAGGGAATAGATCACCGGGATCAGGACCAGGGTGAACACGGTGGCGATGCCGAGCCCGCCGAACACGATCCAGCCGATGGCGGCCCGGGCTTCCGCCCCGGCGCCGGTCGCCAGGATCAGCGGCAGGGCGCCCAGAACCGTGGACAGCATGGTCATCATCACCGGGCGCAGGCGGATGATCGCCGCCTGCCGGATGGCCTGGGCCACGCTGAGCCCGCGGTCGCGCAATTGGTCGGCGAATTCGACCACCAGGATGCCGTTCTTGGCCATCAGGCCGACCAGCATGACCAGGCCGATCTGGCTGTAGATGTTGATGGTGCCGCCGGACAGCTTGATGGCGAATACCGCCGCCGCCAGTCCGAAAGGCACGGTCAGGATGATGACCAGGGCGCTGACCACGCTTTCGAATTGCGCGGCCAGGACCAACAGGACGACCAGGATCGCGATGGCGAAGGTGATGGCGACCTCGTTCGAGGTGTCTTGCAGGGTCGCCGCTTCGTTGAGGAAGCGCAGGCCGATTCCGGGCGGCAGCACGTCTTCGGCGATGGCCTCGATCCCGTCGATGGCTTCCTGCAAGGAGAGTTCCGGGGGCAGCGTGGCCTCAATCTCGACCGCGCGCTTCTGGCCGGACCGATCCAATTCGGCGGCCGTGCCGATCTCTTCCAGGGTGACGAAGGCGGACAATGGCACCAGCCGTCCCGTCCCGGTCGCCACGAACAGGTTGTAGAGGTCCGTCGGGTCGTTGATCGCGCCCGCGACGGATTCAAGAATCACCGGGACCGAACGGTCGTTGACGCTCAGCTCGGCGACTTCGAAGCCGCCGACCATGGCACGCAGAGTGTCGACGATGCCTTCGACCTGAATGCCCAGATCCTCGGCCCGCCGCCGGTCGACCATGACCGACAACTGCGGCTGCGTCTGCTGGAACTCGACCTGCGGGTCCTTCAGGGCGGGCAGGCGCTCCCGCATGGCGCCGAGAAACGTCTCGGCCGCCGCCGCGATGTCGCGGTAGTTGGCGCCCGTAAGGGCGAACTCGATCCCGCCCCCGGCACGGCGCAGGTTCAGGCTGTTGGGCGTGCGGATATGCACGATGGCGCCCGGGATGTCCTTGAGCCCCTTGGTTAGGGACTTCGCGATCTCCTGTTGCGAGCGCGAACGTTCGGACCAGGGGGCCAGCGGCGCGATCAACAGTACCCGGTTGGGGTCCCATTGGCCGACGACGGCGTAGACGTTCTCGACCTCGCCCGTCTCTCGGAGGGGCTGCAGCAGGGCTTCGGCCTTCGCCGACTGGCGATCCATGTAATCGAGGCCGACGCCGTCCGGCCCTTGCATCATGATGATGATCGAACCGCGGTCTTCGCGCGGCAGCAGTTCGGTCTTGATCGTCGGATACACCAGCAGAGCCGTCGCGGCCAGCGCGGCGGTGCCGCCCAGGATCAAGCCGCGCGAGTTCAGGGTGAACTCGAGAATTTTTTCATAGACGCTCTTGCTCCGCCCGCCCAGCCAGACCAGAACGGCGGGGGGTTTGGTCGGACCGGCGGCGCCCCGGTCGGGCAGGCGCGAGGCCAGCATGGGCACCAGGGTCAGCGCGACAACGGACGAGATCGCCACCGCGACGGCCAGCACGAAACCGAATTCCGTGAACAGCTTGCCCGCCGTCGACGGCAGGAAGGCGATGGGCAGGAACACGGACACCAGGGTCGCCGTCGTCGCCAGCACGGCGAAGAACACCTGGCGCGTGCCGTTGACCGCGGCGGCATAAGGCTTCATGCCCAGGGTGCGGTGGCGTTGGATGTTTTCGAGCACGACGATGGCGTCGTCGACGATCATGCCCGTGGCCAGGACCATGGCCAACAGGGTCAGAATGTTGACGGAGAACCCCAGCAGGTAAATCGCCCCAACCGTGCCCATGATCGCGATGGGAATGGCGACGGTCGGAATCAGGGTCGGGCGCAGACCGCCCATGAACATGTAGATCACGGCGACCACCACGCCGACGGCGATCAACAGGCTGGTGATGACTTCGCGTACGGAAGAGCGGATGAACCGTGCGTCATCGGAAATTTTGACGACCTTGACCTCTTTCAGGCGCTTGTTCAGCCCGTCGATGGCCTTGTTCACACCGTCGGAAATGGCGATGGTGTTCGATTGCGCGCGCCGGACGATGCCGAGCCCGACCACCTTCGTGCCGTTCAGCACCGAATAGTTTCCCGCATTCGCCGGGCCGTAAAACGCCTGGGCAACGTCGCTCAGCCGGACGCCCTTGCGCAATTCAAGGTCCTCGACCTTGGCGGTCTCCAGGACCGACGCGTCGGCGCGGACCAGCAGCAACTGGTCCTCGGACTTGAAGCTGCCGGCGGGAACGTCCAGGCGCGTGGTGCGCACCACGCGGGCGACATCGTCGATGGAAAGGCCGTAGCGCGCCAGCTTCATGGGATCGATGACGATGCGAAGGACCTGTTCCTGGTCGCCGAACAGGTCGACCGTCGCGACCCCTTCGATGGACAGGAATTCGGGCGATACCTCGTCCTCGGCGATGCGGGTCAAGGATTCCTGGCTCAGGGTGTCGGACACCACGGCAAGGCGCATGATCGGGCTGGCATCCGCATCGGCCTTGACCACGGTGATCTCGTCGACGCCGTCCGGCAGCCGCCGCTCGATCGACGCCACGGCCTCGCGGATGTCATTGGCGGCCACGTCCAGGTCGACGTTCGGCGAGAACTCCGCGCGGACGCGGGCTTCGTTCTCTTCGCTGGCGGCCTCGATCCGCACGATCCCGGACACCCGGGCGACGGCGCCCTCGATGACTGACGTGACCTCGGCGTCCATGGTTTCCGGCGAGGCGCCGTCGAAGAACGCGCGTACGCTGACGATGGGCCGGTCCACATCGGGCAATTCGCGGACCTCGACCCCCATGATCGCGGCCAGGCCGGCGATCACGATCAGCAGATTCATGACGACGACCAGAGTCGGGCGGCGAACGGACAGGGACGGGAGGTCGCTGAACCTGGACATTTACGGGGTGGCTTTCTTCGATTTGCCGGCGCCCGGCGCAGCGTCCGCGGATTGGTCGTAGGGAATGGCCTGAATGCGTTGGCCCGGGCGCAGGCCCTGGACGCCCTCGACGACGATCAGGTCGTCGGCGCCCAGCGGCCCGTCGACCAGGATGCGCCCGCGGTCGCGGCGGACGATCTTGACGAAGACCTTTTCCGCGGTCTCGGTCTTGCCGTCCTTCTTGGCGACCCGCCACAGGTAGGCGCCGTCACGGCTCCACAGCACGGCGACCTCGCGGACGGTGGGATAGGGCTTGCCGGTGAACGCCAATTCGGCCTCGAACGAGGTGCCGGGGCGGATCAGGTCGTCCTTGTTGGGGATGGTCGCCTTGACCCGCAGCGTCCGGGCCGTTGGGTCGATGCGGCTGCCCAATTGCGACACGGCGCCTTCCAGCAGAAGGTCCGGCATGGTCCACGGGCGAACGGTGACGGGATCGCCGATCTTGATGCGCCCGGCGTACTCCTCGGGAATTTCGAACTCGACCAGGATTTCCGAGCGGTCGTCCAGGGTCGTGATCTGGGTTTCCGAGGTTACCCGGTCGCCGCGGTCGATCTCGGTCAGGCCCACGATGCCGTCGAAGGGCGCATAGATGATGCGGTCGTCCAGCGCCTGTTCCGCCTGATCCAGGCGCAGGGTCGCGGCTTCGAGCGCCGTCTGTGCCGTTTCCAGTTGAGCTTGCGACGCGGTGCCCGACGGTGCCAGTCGTTCCAGGCGTTTCAGCTGGCGCGCGGCCTCCTTGACCTCGACCTTGGCCAGCCGCACGGCGATCTTCTGGTGGCTGTCGTCAAGCCGCACGAGAACCTGATCCTTGTGGACCCGGTCCTGGCTGCGGAACGACACGGCGATGACCTCGCCGGCGACCTTGGGGAAGATCGACGCCGTCCGGAGCGCCTCGCCCGTGCCGACGGCGCGTACGATGACCTTGTCCGCGGCCGGCGGCGCCGCTTCGACGAGGACCCGCGTGCCGCCGCCTCCGCCGCCGGCGCGTGCCGCGCCGTTGGCCGGGGCACCGCCCTCGCCGCCGCTCAGGGCGAACCACCCGACGCCCAGCAGAACGGCCAGGCCGGCAAGGATGGAAAGTTGGGTGCGCAAGGTCATGGTTGTGATCTCAATGCGGTTCCGTGGTATCAGGCGCCGAAGGATACCGGCCAATTCCACACAAACCCCTAATGTGTGCGGCTTAACTGAATGCGGATTTGAATTTACCAAGTTTCATGGCGCTGGCGGCTGGAATTTTGTAACAAGATGTCGCGCACCGGCCCCGCCGGGGGTGCGTCAAGGCGATCCGCCCGCCCGTGGCGGGGGCTCGCGCAACCGGACCATAAGGAATTCCCGCATGTTCGTCGTCACCGTCACCTTCGTCGTCAAACCTGAGCATATCGCGGATTTCGCCCCGGCGATGATCGAGAACGCGCGCGCGTCGGAAGACACCGAACCCGGCTGCCGGCAGTTCGACGTGTGCCGTGACGCGAAGGATCCGGCTGTTACATTTCTTTACGAAGTTTACGACGACGCAGCCGCCTTCGAGGCCCATAAGGCGACGGCCCACTTCAAATCGTTCGACGCCCTGGTCCAACCCTGGCTGGCGTCGAAAGAGGTCAAGACCTGGGTTCTCGCGGACTAAAGCGGCAGTTTCATCCCGGCATGGCTGTGAACGAAGCCGAGGGATTCATAGAACGCCAGGGCGTCCGGGCGGTTCCGGTCCGTGGTCAACTGCACCATGCGGCAGCCTTTTTCCCGGGCCAGGCCGATGGCGTGTTCGAACATCGCCCGGCCCAGGCCGCCGCCGCGGGCCTTGGGCGCGATGCGCACACCTTCGATCAACGCGCGCCAGCCGCCTTGATGGGTGATGTTGGGCAGCATGGTGATCTGCAGGCAGCCGACGACGCCGTCGCCGCCGTCGGCGACCAGCAGGCGTGTGTTCGGATCGTCCTGAATCGCCTGGAAGGCGTCCCGGTAGCAGGCGGGCAGCGGCGTTTCGAAACGTTCACGTTGCCGGCCTATTGGGTCATCGGCCAGCATTGCGACGATATGGACGAGATCGCCCATGGTAGCATCTCGGAATTTCATGGTGTTACTTTACCAGATTGCGCCCTGCCGCCTGTCAAAACCAAGCGCGTCCGGTGGGTGAATTTTGTTTTCCCAAAATGCAGACAAATTTCCCTTAAATCATCGATTTTCGTTGAATATGCAAATATTCATCGTTAAGCGGGTTAGGGACACGCCTGCCACGGCATGAACATCGAATATGGGGGAGGGGGCATGCCGCCTAGCGAATTCGGGGATGACGATGGGATGTCGTCTTCCGGACTTGGAGTTGTGAAAAGCCCCCGTATTCAGCGGGTTTTCGATTATTGGATCGCCTTGCGCCGGGAGCGCCCGTTCCCGGCATGGCCCGACGTCAAGTTGATGGATATCTACGACGTCGCCCCGTTTCTGGCGGTTCTCGATGTGGAAGACGAGAACGGCGCCGCGCGGTTCCGTTACCGGTTTTGCGGCACGACATTGGTCGAGGCGCGGAGCAGCCTGGCCCCCGTGGACCCCACCGGCCGATGCCTTGACGAGATCGCCTGGCCGTTCGACCCGGCGCCGCTGGTGGCGGCCTGCGCCAAGGTCGTGAACTTGCGCAAGCCCGCCCTGCTGGCCGCCGGCGAGGTCAACGAAAGCGCCTATCACCTGCATGAACGGGGGTTCTTTCCCCTGGGCGCCGGCGACGGCGGGGTGTCCCATATCGTCGTTTGCGTCGACGAAATCCGGGTCCGCTGACGGCGGGTGTTTCCAATTGGACAGGCCAGGGGTTAAATAGGGTTTCGAGCGTTTCAAAGAGGATACGACCGCGCCATGACCGACCGCCCCACATCACCGCATACCGCCTCCAACGAACCGATTCTGGACGCCGACGAAATCCTTGCCGGCATTCTTGAATGGGTCGCCATCGAAAGCCCGTCCCATGACGGCGCCGCGGTCAACCGCATGGTCGATCTCGTCGAAAAGGGTCATGCGGCGCTGGGGGCCAGGATCGAGCGCACGCCGGGGCGCGACGGATTCGGCGACATCCTGGTGACGCGCACGCCCTGGGGCGGCGACGGGCCGGGAATCCTCGTCCTGTCGCATCTGGATACGGTGCATGCCATGGGCACCATCGATAACGAGTTGAAGGTCCGGCGCGAGGGCGACAAGGTCTACGGTCCCGGCATCTACGACATGAAATCCGGCGCCTATATCGCCAATCATGCCTACCGGCATTTGGTGCGCGCGGGCAAGGAAACGCCGCTGCCGATCACCTTCATGTACGTTCCGGAAGAGGAAATCGGCAGCCCCACGTCGCGCCAGATGATCGTCGAGCTGGCGAAGAAGAACAAATACGTGCTGGTCACCGAACCGGCGCGCGAAGGCGGCAAAATCGTGACGGCGCGCAATGGGCGGCTGAAGTACGACATCACCGTGACCGGCCGCCCGTCCCACGCCGGGGTGCGCCACATGGACGGCCGCAGCGCGATCCGGGAAATGGCCCATCAGATTTTGTTTCTCGAGGGGCTGACCGACTACGGCCGCGCGATCACCTGTTCCGTCGGCACGATTGCAGGCGGCACCCTGACCAACGTGGTGCCGGCGAAATGCAGCATCACCGTGGATCTGCGCGTGCCGGACATGGCGGCGGCAGAGGAAATCATGGCCAAGGTCGAGGGCATCACGCCGGTCGATCCCGACTGCGTCATCGAAATGGCGGGCGGCGTCGACCGCCCACCTTATGAGAAGTTCGAGGGCATCGAAAAGCTGTTCCAGCACGCCAAGGGCCTGGCGGCGGAGATCGGCTTCGACCTGCAGGACCTGAAGACCGGCGGCGGGTCCGACGGTAACTTCACCGGGGCGCTGGGCATTCCCACGCTGGACGGCCTGGGCGCCGACGGCCACGGCGCCCATTCCCATGACGAATTCATCTACTACTCGTCCCTGGTCGAACGCTGCCGCCTGATGATCCGTCTGTTCGAAACGCTGGAATAGGGGCTGTGAGGCGCGCGGCGGTCCTGATGGCGGCGATCCTGGCGGTGGCGAACGGGCCCGCCGCCGGGGCCGATGCGGCCAAGGGCCGGGCCCTCGCCGAAAAGCATTGTTCGCGCTGCCATGTCGTCGGCGATTTCAATCCGCACGGCGGTATCGGATCGACCCCGTCCCTGCAGTGGATCAAGAAACTGGCCGATTGGCGCGACCGGTTTCAGACGTTTTATGTCCGCCGTCCCCATCTCGCCTTCATCAAGGTCAAGGGGCTGGAGCCCCTGACCAAGCTGCCGCCCTACGCCACGCCGATTGAGATCACGACCGGCGACGCCGAGGACATCTTCGCCTTCATCGAGGCGTTGCCCGTGCCCAAGGGCCATTCGGACATCACCCCGATCGAAGGCAAGTAGCGGGCCGGTTATTCCCAGTCCGCCTTGGACAGCGACGCGATCAGATCGTGTACCGCGCGGCGTTTGCGCGGATTGTCGATGCCGTAGTAGGCGGTGACCAACTCGGTGGTTTCGCTGGACCCCATGACGGTCGAGGAATCGCGCGGGTCTTCGGAGAACACGACATCCAGGTCGAAATTGTCCTGGGTCATCTGGATATCCTGGGGCATGCCGTCGAAGAAATAGGCGACGGGAATATCCAGGATCCGGCTGAGCTGGTACAGCCGGCTGGCGCCGATACGGTTGGCGCCGCGTTCGTATTTCTGGATTTGCTGGAACGTCAGTCCCAAAGAGTCCCCCAACTCCCCCTGACTCATCCCTTTTCGTTTTCGCTGTTCGCGAACCCGCCCGCCGACATGGATGTCCACGGGATGTGCGACCCCGGGCGGCATGCGGTTCGGATGCGATTTTTTGGATGCTTTAGGCATATACGGTTTCAACCTCCGTTTTTACTATCCGTTGAATTTTTGGATAATTGGTCTGATTTGTGGAGGATTTCGGGGCGAGCAAACCCTTTGAATCCGTGGCCAAGCTAACACACTGCATATCCGCATGTTATCTAGACGAAAGGCCTATAAGCATCACAAAATACACGGAATTATGGCTCCGTGATGCGTATCGTCATTACTATAAATTGTATGTTGAAGTCATACCGGTTCGGTGGGACCGGGGCGAAGACTCAGTCGTCGCCGCCATCGTTGCCGCCGTCGTCCTGGATGTCGACGAGGGCATTGCCGGCGTAGGGGATTTCCTCTTCGACGATATCCCAGATGGTGCGGGCGGTCGGAACGTCGCGTTCCTCGGCGATATGGGCGACCAGGCCCGCGGCGCGGGCGATCACGGCGAAACCGCGCATGATTTCCGGCGGGATGCCGATTTCCGACAGCACCGCCGCCGTGCCGCCCGTCGCGTTGATGGTCATGTGCTTGCCGAATGAATCGTCGACGGCCTGACTGAGGACCTCAATGGCGCGGATGTAATCGCCCCTGACGCCGTTGGCCCGGGCGATCTCGAACAGCTTGGGCGTGCGCGGGTCGTCCGGTTTATGCAGATGGTGACCGAACCCGGGCAGGTGCTTGCGCGTGGCTCGATGTTCCGCGACGATCCGTTTCGCCGCCGTGTCCATGGGTTCCGTGCCCTCGACCATTTCGCGCAGCAGTTTGGAGCAGTTCTCCATGGTGCCGACGAAGGTCGATCCGACGTTGAGAAGGCCCGCCGCCACGGCGGCCTGCAGGGCTTCGGGGGCGGAATGGTAGGTCAGGCGCGTGGCGACGGCGCTGGGCGTCAGGCCGTGTTCCATCAGCGCCAGCAGCACCGCGTCGATGATCGCCACGTCGGCGGCCGTGGGCTTACGGTTCAGGATGTGGCCGATCATGGCTTCGGTGAAGCTCATCTTGCCCATCATCTCGGTGACCAGATTCTGGTCCCGGTAATACAGGTCGGTCAGGGTATGGGTCGCCAGCTTCTGGGTCGGTTTGGTCTTATCGGCCATCAGTCTACGCCTCCTGGAATTGGGCTTTGGCTTCGCGGCGGAGCACCTTGCCCACGGGGCTGCGCGGCAGTTCGTCGACGAAATGCACGCGCTTCGGTGCCTTCACGGAATCCAGCCGCGATTTGACGTATTGAATGATCTCGTCCTCGCTGGGCGCGTGGCCGGCATGGACCTCGACCGCCGCCTGCACGGCCTCGCCCCACTTGTCGTCGGGCAGGCCGAACACGACGCATTCCTTGACCGCCGGATGCTGGCCCAGAACGGCCTCGACATCGGACGGGAACACGTTGAAGCCGCCGGTGACGATCATGTCGCGGATGCGGTCCTTGATGTAGATGAACCCGTCTTCCTCGATCTCGGCCACGTCGCCGGTGTACAGCCAGCCGTCCTTGATGGTCTCGGCCGTGGCGTCCGGCATGTCGAGATAGCCCTTCATGACCAGGTCGGACTTGATGACGATTTCGCCCGCCTGGCCGGTCGGCAGGAAATTGCCCTGGGGATCGACCACGCGCAGGTCGCAGCGGTCCGTGGCGCGGCCGCAGGACGCCAGGCGGTGGTCGTCTTCCAGCCAGTCACGGGCGCGCATGACGGTAACGATCTGCGGCACCTCGGTCTGCCCGTAGCAGGTCTCCAGCGCGTTGTTGAACATCGGCAGGCCGCGCTTGATCTCGTCCGGGCGCATGGCCGCCCCCCCGATGATGAGGTGTTTCAGGCTTTTGAAATCGCGCTTCGTCAGGTCTTCCTCGGCCATCATCATGTAGATCACCGTCGGCGGCAGGAACACGGTGGTCACGCGGTCCTTTTCGATGGCCTCGATGATCGCGGCCGGGCGCGCCGGCTGCGGCATGAAAACCTGCATGCCGCCCTGGGCCAGAATCGGCACAAGCAGGGTGCCCGTGCCGTGGGTCATGGGGGCGGCCAGCAGGTTGCGGTCGTCGCCGTCCAGTTCGAACGCGCGGGTCATCAGGTCGATGCAGGTGTGCCACACCCGGTAGGTTTGCTGCACGCCCTTGGGCCGGCCCGACGAGCCGCCAGTGAACTTGATGGCCTGCACATCGTCGGGCGCGAGGTCATGGCGCTTCGGCATGCGCCCGGCGAAGTCGCTCATCAGCGCCGCCAGGTTCAGGTCGCCGCCGCAGGCGTGCTGGCTGCCGCCGATCGGCCGGCCGCGCACCATGGTGGCCGCACCCGGATCGAAGCGGCCCATGCAGTCGGCATCGGCGACGATGACCGAAGGGGCGGTGACCTCGACCATGCGCGACAACTCTTCTTCCCCGTTCCGGGGATTGAGGGGGACCCAGGTCTTGCCGGCGGCCAGCGTGCCGAGGAACGCGGTCAGATGTTCGACCGTGTTGTAGCCGCAGATGCCGACGCGGCTTTGCGGCGCCGGGTCGATGTCCTGCAGGGCCGCCGCGACGGCGTTGACGCGGGCGGCCAGGTCGCCGTGGGTCAGGGTCAGGTCCCCGTCCTTGATGGCGATGCGGTCGGGGGCCTTGGCGGCGGCGCGGAGGAAATGGTCGATGGGCAGGTCCATGGCGGGAATCTTCGTGCTGGTCTGAGGGAAAAGGGGCGAGGATCAGTCCTGGGGCGTCATGTCGGTCTTGTAGCGCTTCCAGCGTTCCACGTAGTGGGGCGGGATGAAGGCGAGCATTTCCTTCTGCGCGTCGGTCACTTCCTTGACGATCTTGCCGGGGATGCCCATGACCAGGGAATTGTCGGGAATTTCCTTGCCCTCGCCGATCAAGGCCTTGCCGCCGATGATGCAGTTACGGCCGATCCTGGCGCCGTTCAGGACGACCGCGCCGATGCCGATCATGGTGCCGTCGCCGATGGTGCAGCCGTGCAGCATGGCCATGTGGCCGACCGTGCAATGGTCGCCGATGGTCAGGGGAAATTCGGGGTCGGCGTGCAGCACGCTGCCGTCCTGGATCTGCGTGCCTTCGCCGATGGTGATGACGTCGTTGTCGCCGCGCACGGTGGCGCCGAACCAGATGCTGGCGTCCTTTTTCAGGATCACGTTGCCGATCACGGCGGCATTCGGCGCGATCCAGTAATTGTCGCCGTCGGTCCGGACCCTAAGGTCGCCCAGGGCATACTTCATGTTCGTCTCCCACGCGGTTTTCCCTAGGCTATAGCGCCCCGGCCTGCCCAGGGCAATTGCGTTCCGCCCAGGATGGCGTAATCTGGGGTCTTCCCAGACCACCGGAGACGTACAGCCATGCCAGGTACAAAACGCCCGAACCGCAAGCCCAAGAAAAAGCGCACGCCCGCCGAAACCGGAAAGCCCGGACAGCAACACGGCCCCGGCGTCAGCGCCAGTGCCAAATCCTATGGCGCGCCCAAGGGCGGCCGGTCGGTCACCAGCCCGACCATGACCCGCGGCGCCGCCAGAGGCGGCTGATTACTCCGCCGCCGGCTTGAGCGCCGCCGCGACGGCCGCCGGCGGACGGTGGCCGGGGTCGCGCGGGGTCGGCGTGCCGGCCTCGCCCGCCTGCTGGGCATAGATCGATGTATAGCCGACGGAAAAGTCCGGCGGCGTGGGGCAGGGCTCCGGGTCCATATGCGCCCATTTGGCCGCCTCGCCGCGCACCAATGCCCGGAAATGCTCCGTGTAGGTATCTTTCAGCGCCGTATAGGGAAAGGCGTCCGCCGAGGCATAGGCGTTGATCAGCAGCGGCCGCCCAGAAACGGTCTGGGTCGTCGCCTCCGTCGCATGCACGGCGCGGGCGTGATGCACGGTGATCGATCCTTTGGGGGCCGGGCAATATACGGCTGTTTCCAACGGCAGTTTGGCCACGTCCTCGTCCGTCAGGCGCCCGGTCCAGATGCCGTTCGCATCGTAATGTTCATAGACCGGCCCCCGGTGACTGCCGGGAATGACACCGAGCGGCCCATCCCCCGGATTGACGTCGGCCAGATAGGTGCCGATGGCCAGCACGGAATGGTTGGTGTGGGGGTAGAAGGCGATGTCCTGATGCCAGGCGACCTCGTCCTTGCCGTCGGACCATTTGAAATTCAGCTTGGAATGATGAAAACAGACGTCGGGGCCCAACAGGTCGGCGGCCACGTCGGCGATCACGCCGTTGGCGAATTGCCAATAGGCGGGGTCCATGCCGTCGGGCTTTTTCAGCCGCCGCACCACGGGCTTGGCCGCCGTATGGCTGGGCGCCACGTCGAGCACGTCGTTCGGCTTGGTCAGCGCGCGGGAGCGCTCGATCCAATCCGCCGTGACCCGGTTGATCCCATCGACGATGTCGTCGGGAATCAGGCGTTCGGCGACCAGATAGCCGTCGCGGAAATAGGCCTCGCGCTGGGCCTGGGTCAGGACGCGCGCGGGATGGCGCAGGATGTCTTCAGGGGTCATGTTCGGATGCTCCGGCCAACAGTCAGGCGGTCATTCCATCGCCGCCATGAAGCCCGATATTACCGCGTCCACGGACGCTTGGTCGACCCAGCGCAACACGGCCAGGATGTCCAGGTCCTGATCGATCCAGATCAGGTTGGTGCCCGCCCCCATGGCGAAGAAGCTGGTTTCCGGGGCCGACGGATACTGGGCCCGGTCCGTGTTCAGCCACCACAGGTAACCGTAGACGGGATTGAGCGGGCAGGGCGTGCGCAGGGCCGAGATCCAGCCTTCGGGCAGGATGCGGTGGCCGTTCCACACACCGTCTTCCTTGATCAGCAGGCCGAAGCGGGCATGGTCGAGGGATGAAATCTGCATGCCGCCGCCCCAATGGGTGCCGCCGGGCACGGAAATCATCTCGACCCCGTCGATGATCACCTGGGAATTGCGGTAACCCATCCAGCGCCAGCCGTCCGTCGCCCCGATGGGCGCCATGATGGAATCGCGCAGGACCTCAGGCAGAGGGCGGCGGAACACATGCAGCAGGGCAAGCGCCAGGACGTTGACGCGCACGTCATTGTATTCCCAATAGGTTCCGGGCGCCGATAAATCGCGCTTCTGGCCCTTTTTCGAATGGTCGCCGCCCGCACCGAGCGTGCGGAAATGGTCGACCTGATCAGGCTTGGAAAACAGGGTACCCTGCCATTCCGAAGTCTGGGTCAGAAGGTGCCGCCAGGTGATCGACGCATTGTGGTCCGAGGAAAACCAGTCGCCGTCGACATAGCCGGCGACGGTATCGTCGAGATCGGAAATCAGCCCCTCGCCGAGAGCCAATCCCGCGAGGACGGCCAGATAGCTTTTGGCGATGGAAAAGGTCATGTCGGCGCGCGCCGGATCGCCCCATTGCGTGACGATGCGCCCGCCCCGGATGAACAGGCCCGCCGGTCCGCCCCGGGCCGCCACCGTGCCCAGAATTTCGTTCCACGGCGGCGGCTCGTGCTGCGTCAGGGTCGGCAGGAATTCGGCGCGGTCGAGGTCGCGCGGCCAGGACGTTTCCGCGTTCTCGGCGAAGGTCACGGCCTCGGCCAGGCGATCCGGATTAAGGCCGGCCCGTTCCGCGGCGATCGTTTCCCAGCCGTCGCCGGCGGGTGGGTAATAGGTCATTCCAACTTGTCCTCGGACAGTTTCACGTCGCGCTGGTCCCCCAGCAGCTTGAGCCGTGCCTTTTCCGCCTTGGCGATGTGCTTGCGGGCCAGGCGTTCGGCCTTTTCCGGTTCGCGCGCGCGGATCGCCTCCATCAGGGCGCAGTGTTCCTCGTGCGCCGTGTCCGCCCGGTCGGGGAAGGAGTAGGTCGTGCCCTTCAACAGCGCCAGCGCATCCGACAGCGCCGCCGCCGATTTCAGGAGATAGCGGTTGTGCGCGGCCTGAAACAGGGCGTCGTGGAACTTGCGGTTGGCTTCGGCCATCTGGGCGGCATCGCCCTTGCTGGGGGCGGCGGCGTTCAGGCAATCCTCCATATAGGCCAGTTCCGGCTCCGACGCATGCTGCGCCGCCAGGCGCGCGGCCGCACCGTCGAGCACCCGGCGCATGGCATAGAATTCGACGATCTGCTGCTGGTCCAGTTCGGCGACGACGACTCCGCGCCAGGGTTCGAACACCAGAAGCCCGTCGGCCTGCAGCCGGCGCAGCGCTTCGCGCACGGGCGTGCGACTGACGTTCAGCCAGGCCGCGACCTCGGTCTCGCGGACCCGCGTGCCCGGCGGATAGCGCCCGGCGCGGATCGCGTCACGCAGGCGCGCGTGGACGAATTCGCCCCGCGACAGCTGGTCCATGTTGTCGTCCGTGCCGGTCATCTACGCCCCCGCCGCTTCGCTCAATTGACGTTCCAGTTCGGCCCGCACGTCGGCGGGAATGGGGCAGGGTTTGCGCGTCCCCAGATCGATGAATACGTTGGTGCTTTCCGCGGTGCCGTGCAGGGTGCCGTCCTTGAACATGCCGGTGCCGATGGTGATCGACGAATTGCCGATCCGCTTGATGCAGGTGCCGACATCGACCGTTCCCGGGTAATGCATTTCGGCGCGGAAATCGATGGTCACGCGGGCCAGCACGAAATCGATGCCGGGATGGGTGTCCGGCTTCAGATATTGAGTGACGAAGGCGTTGCGTCCCGCTTCGACGAAGGCGGCATAGGAAACGTTGTTCACGTGGCCCATGCTGTCCTGGTCGGAAAACCGAAGGGTGACCGGTGTCCAATGGCGGAATGTTTCCGCGCGGGTCGTGTCGATTGTCGGCGAATGCTCGTTCATTGGCGGATTGCTTCCCCCGTTTTATGCCGGCGCGCCCCCTGTTTTTTCAGGGGGCTCTTTGTCGATATACAATACCAATGTATACAATAATTGTCTTGGCCGTCAGGGGAAAACCACCTTGTTCTGTTGCTTCGGCGGGTGAAATTGAGGACCATGACAGGGGAGGGTTCGCATGAATATTGGAGAGGCGAAACGCCTGGGGGTGGTCCGTTGCCTGGCTGTCGTGGCGGCGATGGCAGGGGGGCTTGCCCTTTGGCTGTACCCGGGCCCCGCTGGGGCACAGAAGATGCTGTTCTTCCGGATCGCCAGCGGTGCCGCCGGCGGCACGTATTTTCCCATGGCGGGCCTGCTGGCCCAGGTGATTTCCAATCCACCGGGCGCTCGGAGCTGTACCAAGGGCGGCAACTGCGGCATGGAAGGGTTGGTCGCCTTCGCCCAATCGACCCATGGTTCGGTCGCCAATGTTTCCGCGCTCGATGCGGATCAGGTCGAATCCGCCTTCGTTCAGTCCGATGTCACTTTTTGGGCCTATACGGGCACGGGGCCGTTTACCGGCAAGAAGGCGTTCAAGAAGCTTTGTGTGCTGTCCAGCCTCTATCCCGAACACGTTCACGTGGTCGCGGGCAGGGATCGGGGCATCAAGTCGGTTTACGACCTGAAGGGCAAGCGGGTGTCCATCGGTCTGCCGGAATCGGGGGTTCTGGTCGGCGCGCGTTTGGTGCTGGGTGCCCATGGCCTCGTGGAAAAGCGCGATTTCATGCCGGAATACGTGAAGTCAAAGACCGCCACCGAACTGGTCCGTGACGGCCATCTGGACGCCTTCATCGACGTGTCGGGCTATCCCATCGCCGGGGTATTCGAGATGGCGAACACGACGGGCCTGACCCTGGTCCCGGTGCAGGGCAAGGAACGCGACGCCCTGATCGCCAAGGCGCCGTTCTATTCCGCCGATGTCATTCCGGGCAATACCTACAAGGGCAATCCGCGGTCCGTTGAAACGGTCAGCGTGTCCGCGCTCTGGCTGTCGCGGACAAACCTGCCGGACGATCTTCACTACGGCGTGGTCAAAGGGCTTTACAGCAACATGCAGGCGCCGCATTTGTTGAATAACGGCCATGCCAAGGGAAAAAACCTGACCCTGGAAAGCCACCACGCCGGGGTTCCCATCCCCTATTGCCCGGGGGCCACCCGCTTTTACAAGGAAAAGGGCGTCTACAAGGCGCCGGCCGCCCCCTAGAATCAATCCCGCCCAAAGGAAACGACGACCATGGATATTTGCCGCCTCAGCGCCGAAGCCGCGCTTGCCCATATGGATGCGGGCGACCTGACCGCCCGCGCGCTGGTGCAGGCCTGCCTGGACCGCATCGCCGAACGTGAGGACGCCGTCGCCGCCTGGGCGTTCCTGGACCCGGATCTGGCCCTGGCCCAGGCGGATGCCGCCGACCGGCGCCGCCGCGACGGCCAGGCAGGGGCGCTCAACGGCATTCCCGTCGGTATCAAGGACATCATCGACACGGCCGATCAGCCGACGGAGAACGGCTCCCGCCTGTGCGCCGGGCGCCGTCCCGACAGGGACGCGACCCTGGTCGCCCTGCTGCGCGAGGCGGGGGCGGTCATCATGGGTAAATGCGTGACCACGGAATTCGCCCTGTCGGCGCCCGGAAAGACACGCAACCCCCATGACCCGGCGCGCACGCCGGGCGGTTCGTCCTCGGGCTCGGCGGCGGCCGTCGGCGACTTCATGGTGCCGCTCGCGATCGGTTCGCAGACCGGCGGGTCCATGCTGCGTCCGGCGTCGTTCAACGGCGTTTACGGACTGAAGCCCACTTTCGGCACGATCTCCCGTGCCGGCATGTCGCCCTTGTCCCGGCGGCTCGACCATCCCGGGATTTTCGCGCGGACACCCGAGGATGTGGCCCTGGCCGCCCGGGTCCTGATGCGCCGCGACCCGGCGGACAAGGACATGCGCGGCCATGCCGGGCTGGGCGAGGCGGACCCCCTTGGCGCGCCGCCTCGGCTGATGTTCGTGCGCGGTCCGGCCTGGGGCCGCGGCGAGGCGGACATGCAGCGCGCGATCGAGGATCTGGCCCGCGGTCTGGGCGATGTCGTGCGTGAGGCGGACCTGCCGCCCATCTTCGACGCCGCGCTGGCCTGCCACGGAATGGTCATGAACGGCTCGGTCGTGCAGGCTCTCGGCCCCTATTACGACCGCGACCGCGCGGGTCTGGACCCGATCACCGCCGACCGGATCGAACGTGGCCTGACCGTGACGTCCCGCGAATACCTGGATGCCGTCTATCAGGCCGAAGAGATGCAGGACGCGCTGGCAGGGGTCTTCGACGGCATCGATGCGATCCTGACCCCGGCGGCCCCCGGCCAGGCGCCCCGCGACCTGGGCCGCACGGGCGATGCGTCCTTCAACGGCTATTGGACCCTCATGGGCGCGCCGGCGGCCAGCGTTCCCTTGTTGAAAGGGGCTGACGGCATGCCCATCGGGGTGCAGGTCGTCTGCCCCTGGGGCGAGGACGCCAAACTGCTGCGCATCTGCCGCTGGCTCGCGGACAAGGCCGGGGAGTGGCGGTGACCGCCGGCGGCGGCATCACGGCGCCGGTCGACGGCGACCGTCTGTGGCGGTCTCTCATGGACATGGCCGAAATCGGCGCGACACCGGGCGGCGGGGTCGGGCGCATCGCGCTCAGCGATCTGGACAAGGCGGGCCGGGACCTGTTCGTCGGCTGGTGCCGTGACGCGGGATTGGCGGTCCGCATCGACCGCATGGGCAATATCATCGGCCGCCGCGCGGGCGCCGACGACGATGCCCCCCCGGTGGTCACGGGCAGCCATCTGGACAGCCAGCCGCTCGGCGGGAAGTTCGACGGGGCTTACGGCGTCCTGGCCGGGCTTGAGGTCGTGCGCGCCCTGAACGACGCGGGCGTCACCACCCGGGCGCCGCTTGAAATCGTCAACTGGACGGACGAGGAAGGCGTGCGTTTCACCGCCGGGGTCGTCGCGTCGGGGGTTTATGCAGGGCAGTTTGACCTGGATTACGGGCGCAACCTGCCCGACCGCGACGGCACGACCACGCTGGGCCGGGAACTGGCGCGCATCGGCTATGACGGCGACGCCCCTTGCGGCGGCTATCCCATTTCGGCCTTTTTCGAGGCCCATATTGAACAAGGCCCGATTCTGGAGAGGGAAGGGGCTGTCATCGGTGCCGTGCTCGGTGCCCAGGGGCGGCGCTGCCACAGCGTTACCGTAAGCGGTGAGGAAGGCCACGCCGGGACGCTGCCGATGACCCTGCGCCGCGATGCCCTGGTCGGGGCGGCCCGCATGATCGATGGACTGAACCGCCTGGCCTTCGATTTCGATCCCCTGCCGGTCATCACCACGGGCTATTTGCAGGTGCGGCCCAATTCACGCAACACGGTGCCGGGACGGGTTGTCTTTTCCATCGATATCCGCCATCCAGACAACGCCCTGTTGGCTGAAATCTGCGGCCGCGCGGAGGCATTATGCCGCCGCCTCGCCGAGGAGGCCGGGGTGGAGGTGGAGGTCGCGGAGATGTTTGGCCGTGATTCAATCACCTTCGATCCCGACTGTGTCGAGACCGTGCGTGCCGCCGCGAAGCGGCTTGACCTGGTTTGCCGCGACATCCATTCGGGCGCCGGGCACGACGCCTGCAATCTGGCGCGCGTCGCGCCGACGGGCATGGTCTTCGTGCCTTGCAAGGACGGGATCAGCCATAACGAGCGGGAGGCGGCGACGCCCGGCGATTTGGCGGCGGGATGTCAGGTGCTGCTGGAAGCGATGGTCGCCCGGGCCGGAATCGCCTGATCGAAAGACCGAATTAACCGGCGCCGAAGGTCAAAGGCGCGATCAGTCTTCCTCGCCGCCGAGCGAGCGGACCAGATCGACGATCCGTCGCCGGACCTTGGGGTTGCCGACGGCGTAATAGGCGCGAACCAGTTCCAGGGTCTCGCGGCGCGCCATGGGGTCGCGCTCCAGCGCGTCCTGCGGCAGGTCGGACAGGCCGATCTGCATCTGTCCCTCGTGGGTGCGGATCTGCGACGGCAGTTCCTCGAAGAAATAGGCGACCGGCACGTCGAGAATACGCGAAAACATGTACAATCGGCTGGCGCCGATACGGTTGGCCCCGCGTTCATACTTTTGAATTTGCTGGAAGGTCAGGCCGACCGCGTCGCCGAGCTTTTCCTGGCTCATGCCGAGGAGCGTACGGCGCAGGCGCAGGCGTTGGCCGACATGAATATCAACCGGGTTGGAGACACCGGGGGGAAGCCGCTTTTGCCGGTGGCTTTCGTTCTTGCTTGAGGCTCTAGGCATTTGTTTTTCCTTTTTGCGCCCTTGGGTTGCACCCGGACGCCTTAACTTTGCTGGCCCCCTCACCATGCATAATATTATATCACATCGAGGAGCGGGCCGGAGTGAACTTTCACGGAGAAATTAGTATTGTATGCATATTATTACAACGTATTTTGCAAATATCGTCGATCTGGAATTGTTAAAATCTGCCGTATTCCGGTTCCTTGATTTCCAAAACATTGTTTTAACAGATAGCCTGTGAAGACCCCCGCGCAACCCTGTTGACCCCGAAGGCACCGGCAACGACAATTCGGTATTCCAAGGGGAAAAACGGATGCAAGGGGGGAATGGCATGGCCGATGAAAACCTGGACGAGCATTTTGTCGAACTCGTCTCCAGCGTGTCGCACGCGAACGGGGTTTTCCGCATTACCCTGGCCCAACAGGTCGAGTCCGGCACCTCGCGGCCGATCACCCGTCTGCTGATTCCGGCGAACCAGCTTCAGGCCGTGCTGCGCGGCGTGGCCGACGGCGCCAACGAGATCCGTGAAAAGCTGAAAAGCCAGGCGGCGGACACGGCCGGCAAGGATGCCGCCGCTTCGGCCAAGAAAAAGCCCGCAAGCAAAGCCGCCGCGAAAAAATAGATTAATCGCCGAATCCCGGACGCGAGGTTCTCAGCGTTCGCCCAGGGCGTCGTCCAGGTTGGCCAACAGCGGATCGACCAGATAGCGCAGCACCGTGCGCGTGCCGGTCTGGATGCTCGCCACCACCTGCATGCCGGGAAACAGGTTATAGACCAGGGAGCCGCGGCTGAAATGGTCGCTCTCCGTGGCGATGCGGACCTTGTAATAGGGGTTGCCGTCGGGCGTTTGCAGGGTGTCGGGGCTGACGTGGATCACGGTTCCCTTCAGGGCGCCGAAGCGCATGGCGTCGCCCGACGCCAGCTTGACCATGGCCGCCTGTCCCGGCACGACATAGCCGATGTCCTGGGTCTGCAATTTGGCCTCGATGATCAGCTTGTCGCCCGCGGGCACGATGTCGACGACCGGGTCGCCCGGCCGGATCACGCCGCCCACGGTGACCACGTGCAGGGTCTTGACCGTGCCGTTCACCGGCGAGCGCACGACCGTGCGCTGCAGGTTGTCGCGAAACTTCTGGATGCGCTGGGTCAGTTCGCGGAAATTCAACTGCGCCTCGTCCAGCAGGCGCTGGGTTTCCTTGTTGAATTCGCTGGTCACGCTTTCCAGCACCGCCTGGGCCTCCTTGCGGGCGGCATCGGCGCGCAGCAATGACGCCTCGTCCGTCTCGATCCCGCCGCGCAGCTGTTCGGCCTCCTTCAACAGGTTCAGATGGACGAACCGGTTGGTCAGGTCGCGCTTCAACAGGCCTTCGCTGATCTTCACCTGCTCATCGACCAGCTTCAGGCTCTTGCCCGCGTTGGTGATGCGGGTCTTGATTTCGTGAATTTCCTGGGTCCGCTGGACGATCGCGGCGTTCTGACGCTTGAGGTCGCCCAGGTGCTTTTCCAGGTCCGCCTGAAAGCGCTGACGCGCCGAATTGGCCAGATCGGGTCGGTCGCGTTCCAGTTCCGGGTCCAGGGTGAGGGTCCGGTCCCCCTGCAGCAGGGATCGCAGGCGCGCCAGATCGAAGCGCAGCGACACCAGGCGTTCGCCCAGTTCGCCCACGTCGGCGTTGCTCGCCGTCGGCTCCAGCACGACCAGTTCCTGGCCCGCCGCCACCTTGCCGCCTTCGACCACCTTGATGGCGCGCACGATGCCGCCCTCCAAATGCTGGATGGTCTTGACCTGGGTCGAGGGAATGACCTCGCCCAACGCCATGGACACGATGTCGATCTCGCTGATCGACGACCAGATGCCGAAGCTGACGACCATCGCGGCACAAAGCCCGAATACGGCATGGGTCTTGAACGGGATCGTTTCCGACGGCCGGTAGCCCCCGTCGGCGGGCGATTCAGCCCCGCCCGCCCCGTCAGAGGCCGGCCCCTGCGGTTGTGGCGGCGGGGTGCCGTCGGCGGATTTTTTCGCCCTATAGGCGGCCGCCGTCGCCGCCGCCGCTTCGGGCACGGCGCGGGCCTTCTCCATCAGTTCCTTGAGCCGCTCCGTGGCGGCAACGGGATTTCCGGCCATGGTCAGTCTCCGCCCCGCTTGCGGGTGGCCAGCGGGTTGGGCAGGGGCGTGACATCGGCCTGGGCCTCCGCCGCCGCGGCGGGTTCGGGGGCTGCGGCGGGGGCCGGTTGGGCCGGGCCCGCCTGCGGGGGCCGCGGCGCGGCCTGCGGATCCTGGATACCCGGCACATGGCGCACCGTGGGCACCGGTTTCTGGTTGAGGTCCAACAGATAATGGGCGCCGCGCACGATGTTCTTGTCGTGGGACATGATGATGATGGTGCGGCCCTGCTTGACGAGGGAGCCCATGATCTTGTGCACGGCGGCGCAGCCGTCGGCATCCAGGCTTTCCGTCGGCTCGTCGATCACCGCCAGCGCGCCGTTGGTCGCCAGGGCCCGGGCCAGGCCGAGCCGCCGCCGGGTGCCCTCGGACAGCCGCCAGCCGTTGTCGACCACCGGGGTCTCGAAGCTTTGCGGGCTTTCATCCAGGAAACGCCGCAGGCCGACCGCGTCGATGATGCGGTTGAGGTCCGAGGTCTCGACATTGGGCGCGTTGACCTTCAGGTTTTCCTCGATGGTGGCGTTCAGAAGGGCCGGTTCCTGCGGCATGTAGATGACCTGACGGCGCCACCATTCAAGCGCCACCTGTTTCAGGTCCAGGCCGTCGATCAGGATTTGCCCGCGGTCCGGCTCCAGCAGGCCCAGGATGATGCGCCCCAGCGTGGTCTTGCCGCTGCCGTTGTCGCCGACCACCAGCAACACGTCGCCGGGTTTCAGCTTCAGGTTCAGGGATTCGAACAGCGGCATGGACGCCCCCTTGAACCCGAAGGCCAGGTCGCGCAGTTCGATGGCGCCGGAATACTTGGTGACGGCCGATCCCTTGTCCGGCTCCAGCGGCACCCGGGTCAGTTCCGCGAACATGGCCAGCGCCTGGCGCGCCTTGGCGAAGGCGCTGCCCAGCTGCGACAGCTTGGTGACCGGCTGCAACGCCCGCGCCGACAGGATGTTGGCGCCGATCATCGCCCCCACGTCCATCTTGCCGGTGACGACCAGAAGGGCGCCCGTGGTGATGACGGCGACGCTCATCAGGCCGTTGGCGGTCTGCGTGATGGTCTGGATCATGCCCTGGCGCGAGGTCACGTCGCGGCGCAGGCGCTGCGACGAATGCACGTGCTTTTCCCAGGCCCGGCGCAGGAACGATCCCGCGTTGAAGGCGCGCACCAGGTCCTGTTCGCGGGTCGCGGTGCCCAGCAGGGCGCTGCCGACGCCGGTCGCGTTCTGCAGTTCGGCGGTCTTTTCCTGCATGGACATGGAGCCGTAGACGCCGAATGCGAACACCCCCACCAGGAAGGCCAGCACGACCACCGCCATCAAGGGATGCAGCAGGTACAGCACGAACACGAAAATCAGCGAGAACGGCACGTCCAGGATGGTCGCGATGTTGGACGACGAATAGGCCTGTTCGACCGACGCCATGCCGTTGACCATTTCGCGCCGGGTTTCCGGCGGAATCTGTTCCAGGTCGCCGGCCCGGGCGCGGGTCAGGATGCCGTAACCGGCGATGGCGAGCTTTTCATCCGGTTCCACGTTGACGCCGCGGGCGAGGGAGCCGCGGGCCTGGCGGAACAGGTATTCCAGGACGATGGCGAGCAGCACGCCGGACGTCAGGGTCGCCAGGGTCGCATCCACGCCCTGGCTGACATAGCGGTTCAGGACCTGCATGACGAACAGCGGGCTCGCCATGGCCAGGATGTTGATGAACAGGGTCGCGACGATCAATTCCGTCGCGATCGCCGGTCTGGCGAAAACCCGTTTCAACAGTTCCTTCATGCTCGCTCACCCAACTGCCCGCGAAAACCCCCGGATTTCCGCGCCTTGCCGCAACCGGCAACAGAGGCGCCGCCACCATACCACATCGGCGATAATCGCGGCGATCCCGGCAAAATCATAGGATTGTCTGGTGAACGAGTGGTGAACGCCGCCGGACCAAACACCTAGGCGAGGGAGGCGAAATCGTTTTCGTCCAATGCCGCGCCATCGACGTTCTGCAGTTCGATCTCCATGTCGGCCTGCTGGTCGCTGTCCGTGTCGATCTCCAGGATCTTGGTCTCGTTGTTGAACCGCGCTTCGACCGTCCCCACCGCACCGGTGAAGGCGCCATTGCCGGCGAGGTAATTGAAGGTGTCGCCGTTCACGATGGCCAGCAGGTCGATCTGGTCGATGGTGGCGTCGAAATCCAGGATCACATCGCGCAGGACCGAGCCGACGCCGCTGTCCGCGACGGAGGTATACATGAATACGTCCAAGCCCTGGCCGCCTTCCAGGATGTCGGCCCCGCCGCCGCCCGTCAGCACGTCGTTGCCGTCGTTGCCCATCAGGAAGTTGGCGAAGGCATCGCCGGTGATCTGGTCCCCGTTGTGGCTGCCTTCGACGTTCTCGATGTTGATGAAGTTGACGGGGTTTTCCGAGCCGCCGTGGCCGTCGTTGCCGATGGTGCCGGCGCCCATGTCGATGACCACGGACTGCGTCCCGTCGAAGAAGGAAATGGTGTCGATGCCGTTGCCGCCGTCGTAGTGGTCGACCCCGACGCCGCCGACCAGCAGGTCGTCGCCGTCGCCGCCGACCAGGGTGTCGGCGCCGTTGTTGCCCAGCAGGATGTCGTCGCCCGAACCGCCGATCATGGTTTGCGGCCCGCCGTTGCCGACGATCATCGTATTCTCGGTCGCGGCGGAGGCATCCGGGCCGGTCGCGACGGCGAAGCGTTCCAGCCCCGCCGTGTCCTCGTCGAATTCGAATTCGACGTAATCGAGCGGGTTGGTCGTGTGGCCGACCACGGTGGTCTTGTGGATGTAGCCGCCGTTCATGTCTTCATAGAAGAACGCCAAGTCGCTGCCGGACCATTCCGCGCCCAGCAATTCCAGCGGATCGCGGATGATCAGGGTGTCGATGCCGTCGCCGCCGCCCGCCAGGGTGATGGTGTCGCCGGTGGTCACGGCGGCGCTGGCGATGTCCGTCGCGAACGTGCTCGTGGTCGAGGTGAGGAAGAAGTTGTCCGTCGCGCTGCCGAAGAAGGCGTCATCAATGCCATCCTGCCCCGTGGTGATGACCGCGAAGTCGAATTGGTCCAGGGCTCCGGCGATGATGCTGACATTGATCCCGAGGTCGCCGATGTTGTAGACGCCGTCGTCGTTCAGATCGACCTCGATCACGGACCCGTTCAACTGCGCACCGATGATGTTGTCGCCAGAACTGCCGAGGCTGCCAAAATTGAAGGCATCCTGGTCTGCAATCAGGCCTTCCAAGACGATGACGTCGTGATCCGGTGCGGTCTGGTCGGCGTTGAAATCGGTGATGGTGTTCTCTGTGCCGACGGTGGAATCGGCGAGGGGCGTAAACACGAAGTAATCCGCGGTGTCTCCACCCGTTAGCGTTTCCGACGCAGCCATGGCAACAAGGGCATCCGTGCCGCCGTTCGTGGCGCTGAGCGGACCGGCACTGTCGTAGATTTGCGTCGCCGCCGGGACCGTGCTGACGCCCGCGAGGGCGATCAGGGTGCCGTGGTAGCCGGTCGCGCCGGTGCCGTCGCCCTTGACGTAGAGGTGCCCCGTGGTCGTGCTGCTGTCATAGAAGAACACGACGCGATCCTCGATCGTATCGTCCAGGTCGATGGCGTCCACGGTGGCCTGAACGGTCCCTTGGTAGGTGAATTCCTGGGTCAGCAGTTCGACGCCGTCCATGCCGCCCAACACGATCCTGTCACCGGTGCCGAAGCCGTTGATCGTGTCGATGCCGTCGAACTGGTTCGATTCGTAGGTCCCGAGCGTGTATTCGATGCGGTCGCTGCCGCCGTTCGTGACGCCGCCAAAGCCGGCGTCGTCGCCGATGTTGAAGATGTCGGCCCCGCCCTCGCCGCGGAAGCGGTTGTTGGCGTCGTTGCCGGTGAAGGTGTCGTTGAACTGGGAGCCGCGCACCTGCTCGATGGAGATCAGCGTATCGGTGGCGCCCGAGCCGTCGATCACGGTGGCGTCGAAGGCGTTGCCGCCGGCCGTATAGGTCACGGTGATGCCGGCCGTGTCGAAGCGGTAGTCGGCGCGGTCGCCGCCGGTCGATGCCAACTGACCGCCGCCGTCGAGGATGTCGGCGCCTGCGCCGCCGCGCAGCACGTTGTTCAGGTCGTTGCCCGTCAGGGTGTCGGCGAAGGCCGAGCCCTGGATCTCGGCGACGCCGGAATCGAAGCTGTCCGTCCCGACACCGGCACCCGTGGCGCTGCCGTCGGTCACGCCCAAGGCGCTGTTGGTCAGCGTGACGGTCACGCCGCCGGTGGCGTCCGCGTAGGACACGCGGGTCGCGCCGTTGCCGGTGATGGTGTCGTCGCCGGCGCCGCCCTGCACCACGTTGAACGAACCGATGGCGCTGTTGGAGAACGAGCTGAGCTGCGAATTGTCCCAGCCGGCCATGTCGAAGGTGTCGTTGTAGGCGCTGCCGACGATGCGGTCGATGACGCCGAGCGTGTCGGTGCCGACCGATGCATCGCCGGTCACTTGATCCGTAACCCCTGCAGTCACCGTGATGGCGCCCGTGGCATCGGAATAGTCGGCCGTGTTGCGGTGGGTGAAGGGGTCATTCAGGGGGTCGCTGGTGGTCAGCGTGTCGTTGCCCGCGCCGCCGACCAGGACGTTGATGCCGCCCAGGCCGTCGATGACGTCGTCGCCCGTGCCGCCGATCAGGGTGTCGTCGCCCGAGGTGCCGGTGATGAAGCCGGCGGCCGGCCCGCTGTCGACATAGAAATTCGCCACAGTCAGGGTCGCCGCGCCGACGCCCGGCGTGTTGATATGCATGTCGGCGACGCCGCTGCCGGTGCTGTCGATCACGACCCGCTGGTTGGTCACATCGTAATAGGCGGACGCGGTGCCGCTGCCCGTCAGGCCGCCGTCGTCGCCGTTGTAATCGAACGGCCCGGAGATCACGTCCAGAAGGTCGAAGCTGTCTTCGGCGGCGTTGAAATCGGTGATGGTGTCCGTATCCGTGCCCGCGATGCCGGACTCCGCGGCTGCCAGGTAGTCGAACACGTCCGCCCCGGCGCCGCCGGTCAGCGTGTCGGCCCCGGCGCCGCCCATCAGACGGTCGTCGCCCGTGCCGCCGGTGATCGTGTCGTCACCGGCATTGCCCACGACGATGTCGTTGCCCGACCCGGTCGTCAGGGTTTCGGCGGCGGCCGAACCGGCCATGACCAGATCGACGGCGCTGGCACCCTCCGAGAAGGTGCCCGCCACGGTGAACAGGTCGAGGATGCCGTTCTCGTCGTGGTCGAAGTGGACGAAGGCGATGGGCGCGCCGGCGGCGTGGTCGATGACCGTCGTGGTGTACTGGGTGAAGCTCGAATCCTCGTAGAAGAAGCGCAGGTCGTCGAATTGGGAATCCCCGTCGCCGTCGACGATCTCGGCGCCCACGAGCTCGAACTGCAGCCCGATTTCCAGCGTATCCGTGCCGCCGCCCGTCGCCACCGTGTCGTCCCCGGCCGCGGCCGTGGTGGTGGCGACGAAGGTCTCGTCCGCCGCCGTGCCGATCAGGCTGTCGTCGACCGCCGTGCCGGTGATGATGCTCGGGGCGCCGGACACCACGGTGACCGTGACGTCGGCGTTGGTCACCCCGGCGTCGCCGTCGTCCAGGATGAAGCCGATCGTGCGGGGGCCGGTGGCGGCGGTGGAGGGGTTGATGTTCTCGTAGGTGACGGCGCGCAGGATTTCGTTGATGTCGGCCAGGGTCGGCCGGCCGTTGATCTGGTTGAAGTCGATGATGAGCTGCGTACCCGGCTGGACCGGGTTGGCCAGGGTGCCGACGGCGATGCCGGACACGCTGACGACGGAACCAGGAACGACGCCGCTGAGCGTCACGTTGCCCGTCTGCAGGCTGATCTGATCCTCGGCGGGAACCGCGCCCGCGAACACGCCGACCGCCAGGGAGCCGCCGAAGAAGTCGGCGGTGTCATCGGTGACGGACGCGAGTGTCCCGGTGTCGATCGCCAGCGCGCCGCCGCCCTGGGTGTAGGTCAACGCGTCGCCGTCCAGGCCAGCGATGACCGGCGGGGTCGGGACGAACGCGGTCAAGCCGTTCAGGTCGGCGCCGGTCGGCGGTGTCGTCACGCCGGCCAGGTGGATCAGGGTGCCGCTGTAGTCGATACCTGATCCCGCTCCCTTTACGTAGAGGTAGCCGTCGGTGAAGTCGGTGAAGAACACGACGCGGTCGCTGACGCTCGCGTCGGCGACGATGTTGGCGACGGTCGAGGCGACATCCGCGGCGAAGGCGTAGTAGGAGCTTTGCAGCTCGATCCCCGCCATGCCGTTGAAGACGATCTTGTCGGTGCCGGTGGTGAAGTCGGTGATGGTGTCGAAGGCCGATAGGGTCGATTCGTCGCCGCGGGTGTATTCGAAGCGGTCGGCGCCGCCGTTGCCGGTGAAGGTGTCGGCCCCGCCTTCGCCCCGGAAGCGGTTGACGCCGCCGTCGCCGGTGAAGCTGTCGGCGAACTGGGAGCCGCGCACCTGTTCGATGGAGATCAGGGTATCGCTGCCGCCGTCGCCGTCGGCGGTAACGGTGCCGTTACCCGTGGTCGCATCCAGGGTGAAATCAACGGTGATGGCGCCATTGGCGTTGCGGTAATCGGCGCGGTCCATGCCGAGGCCGCCGTCCAGGGTGTCGTTGCCGCCGCGCCCGATCAGCACGTTGTTGTTGTCGTTGCCGGTCAGGATGTCGTCGAAGACGGAGCCGGCGATTTCGTTGACGCCGCTGACGAAGGTGTCGAGTCCCGTGCCGTCCGCCAGATCAAGGGCAGCTGCACCGTTTGCACCACCGTCGGCCCCGGCGTTGTTGCTGGTCAGATGCCCAAAGCCGTCACCCAGGGTTCCGGCATTGAGGGTCGCGGTCACGCCGCCGGCCGCATCGCCGTAATCGACCCGCGTTTTGGTGCTGCCGATGATGGTGTCGTCGCCGCCGCCACCGCGGACGGTATTATTCTCGCCGATGATGCTGCCGCCGAACACGGTGAACTGACCGTTGTCCCAGCCGGTCATGTCGAACAGGTCGTCGTGGGCGCTGCCGTTGATCTGGTCGATGTTGCCCAGCGTGTCGGTGCCGACCGAGGCGTCGCCCGTCACCGTGTCGCCGGTCACCGTGATCGGACCGGTGGCGTCGGCGTAGCTGGCGATGTTGCGGTCGACGCCGAATTCGCCCCGCGTGCCGCCGGTTAGCGTGTCGCCGCCGCCGCCGCCGATCAGCACGTTGCGCCCGGTCAGGCCGTCGATGAAGTCGTCGCCGTCGGTGCCGATCAGGGTGTCGTCCCCGGAGGTGCCGATCAGGGCATCGGTCACGGAGGCCACGTTCAAGCTGATGGTCCGCGTGTCCGTGCCGCCGAAACCGTCGGAAACCGTGACGGTGAAGGAATCGGTGCCCGAATAGTCGGTATAGGGGATGTATTCGTAGCTGCCGTCCGGATTGACCGTGACCATGCCGTTCGCCGCCTGGGCGTCCAGCGTGAAGGTCAGGATGTCGCCGTCGATGTCCTCGGCCATGATCCGGCCGCGCAGGACGGTGTCTTCCAGGACCGCCAGCGGCGCGCTGGGGTCGAGGCCGCCATGGATCGCCGGGCCCGTCTCCGTGTAGACGAGCGTTCCCGAGGCCGCGCCGACCAAGCCGCCGACGACATCGGTGACCGAAGTGACCGGGGTGCCGTCGATCCCGCCGTTCAGGGGGGCGTTGAAGATCAGGCCGGGGCTGTCCGGCGAAACCGGCTGCTCGGCGCCGTCCTCGATCTCCCACCCGGTGCGGGCGACGTCCCAGATGCGCACGTCGGCGATCTCGCCGTTGAAGTAGTGATGTTCGTTGTCGTCGTCCATCACGCCGATGCGCAGATCGTTGCCCTGCGTGAAATCGATGGCGCCGCTGACCGCCTGGCTGGCCACTTCCTCGCCGTTGACGAAAATGCGCGCCGTCGTGCCGTCATAGGTGGCGGCGACATGGCTCCATTCGTTCAGGCTGATGGCGTCGGTCGGGGAGTCGATGATCTGAATGACGCCGTTCACGACGAAGGCGAAGCGCAACATGCTGTCGGTCGCGTTGTTGTTCGAAAGGTGCAGGCCGTAGCCGCCGTGCCCGACCATGTTGGTATCGAACAGATTACCGACGATGCCGTCCCACGGGCTGTTGATCGCGGTCGGCTTGATCCAGGCTTCCAGCGTCAGGTTCCCGGGAACCTGGAACACGGGGTGCTGACCGAACGAGAGGGCGTCGTCGCCGACGTTGCCTTCCGTTCCGTTGAAGGTGACCGCGCCGGACAGCACGTTCGGGCCGACGAGGATCGGCGAGGCATCGACGAAATGCGCGCCGCCGACGAACGTGCCGTCGGCCAGGCTCTGATTGTTCTGGTGGCCCTGATCGTTGTAGAGCGCGCCGTTAAGCGGGAAGGAATTGACCAGGGTCGCCGGTGAATTGCCGTCGTAATACGGCTGGTTCATGTCCGCCTGGATGTCGCCCAGGGCCCGCGCGTCGCTGAAAATCCGGACCTGGGCGATGGCGCCGTCGAAGGCGTCGGCGCCGCCGCTGCCGGCGCCGATGATGATTTCCGAAGGATCGGTGATGGTCGCCGTCACGCCGCCCGTGGGCGTCGCCGCCTGTCCGTTCACGTAGACGACGGCCGTGTCGGCGTCGCCGTCGTAGACGGCGGCGACATGCACCCATTCGCCCACGGTAATCGTGCCACCGAGGGTCGGGCCGACGCCGCCGACGGTCAGCCCGACCGTGTTGTTCGACAACACGACGGCGGTGTCGCCCAGGGTGATCAGGTTCTGCGTGCCGGAAAGCGTTTCGGCGCGGACCCAGGCCGTGACCGTGAGGCTGCCGCTGCCCGCGACCGGATTGAACTGGGCGAACTGGGCATACTGGCCCGCGCCGTCGAACACGGCATAGCCGGAGAACCCGTCGTTGGGCGGCCCGCCCGCCGACAGGGCATGGCCGTTGCCGGACACGTCGATCAGCCCCGGGTTGGCGTCGATGTCGTCGCTTTCCGGGTTGTCGAGGGTATAGCGCGCTTCCAGGCCGGTCTCGTCGGCCAGATCGGCACGCTGGTAGTTGTCGGCGATGTCCTGGGCCGTGCGGGCGGTGCTCCACAGGCGGATGTCGTCGACGGCACCCTTGAAATGGGTCAGGCCGTCGAGCGATCGGCCGAAGGTGATGTCGCCGGCCGTGAGGTCGAGGGTCGCGATGGCGACCGGGCTGCCGCTGGGTGCGCCGTCGACGAAAAGCTGCGCGTTGGTGCCGTCATAGGCGAGGGCGACATGGTGCCAGGCGCCGTCATTGACCATGTCGATGCCGGTCGCGGCGGCACCGGTCAGATAGCCGGAACCGTCGATGCCGAAATCGACACCTTGATCGGCGCCCGTCGTCCCGATGCTGAGGATCGGCGTGCCGATCGTGCCCACAGGAACCTGAATCCAGGCTTCGACGGTGAAGGGATCGCCCGCCGCGCCCGGCAGCAGGTCGCCCGGGGTGACGACTTGGATGAAATCGTCCACGCCATCGAACTGCACCGCCCGCACGTTGGCCTGCGCGCCCAGAATTATCGGCGCGTCGTTGACGTTCTGAACGCTGAGGGAAATGGTTCGCGTGTCCGTGCCGCCGTTGATGTCATCCACGGTGACGGTGAAGCTGTCGTATCCCGAGAACTCGGCGTTGGGCGTGTAGGTGAACGTCCCGTCCGAGTTCAGGGCGACCGTGCCGTTGGCGGCATTCGCGTCCAGCGAGAAGGCCAGACTGTCGCCGTCGACGTCTTCGGCGATGATCTTGGACGCGAAGGGCGTGTCTTCGGTGACGATCAGGTCGTCGTAGACGTCCACGATCACCGTCGGCGCATCGCCCGGCGTGGTGGCGACGACGGTGGGCGCCGTGGCGGTTTCGTCGACGAAGGTTGCCGTGTTGCCGGTCTGGCCCAGGTCGGTGACGGTTGGCGTCGCCGCCGTCACCGCATCGGTGACGGTCGCCGGGTTCGTGCCGTCCGTTCCGTTGAACACGAAATTGGCGATCATGTCCGGATTGCTGCCCGGATCGAGTGGCGCAAAGCGGTCGAAGGCGATGTCCGCCGGCGTGCGCGCCACGTCCCACACCCGCAGGTCGCCGATCACGGCGTCGGTGCGGAAGTTCGTGGCGATCCCAGTGTCGGAGCCGACGGTCAGGGTGGTTTCCGCGCCCGAGAAGGCCAGGCCGGTTACCGTCGTGCCGCCGACATCGACGCCGTCGACCAGCAGGCGGGCGTTGGTGCCGTCCCAGGTCAGGGCGATGTGATAGTCGACGCCGGCCTGCACGGTATAGCCCGTGGGGAATGAATTTGGAGTCGCCGAGCCGAAGAACATCTCCAACTCGTTCGAGGCGTTGACGTAGGAAACCAGGCGGGCGCCGCCGGTGTCGGCGACTTCCACGATATTTTGCTGCGCGCCCAGGGAATTGAAGTTGATGGTGTACTCGATCGTCAGCGGGCCGTTCACGGCACCCGTGCCCAGGCTTTCCACGATCTGCGTGTCGCCGGCGAGGTCGAGGCCCTGGAGGCTGGGCAGGGCGATGTCGTTGCCGTTGCCCGACTGGTCGGGGATCGTGCCATTCGGCTGTACCTGGTCGACGGAATACTGCGCGACCAGGCTTTGCGACATGTCGAAGACATCGGCGTTCTGGTAGTTGTCGGCGATTTCCTCGGCCGTGCGCGCCGAGTTCCAGATGCGGATGTCGTCCATCTGCCCGGCGAAGGGCGTGGCGTCCCCGGTGCCGCCGGAACCGATAAACAATTGCGCATTGGCGCCCGGGACCGCGTCGTTGACATAAGCAACGGGGTCGCCGAACTGCTCGCCGTCCACGTAAAGGGTGAAGGTCTTGGCCGTGGCGTCCCTCACGGCGGCGACGTGGTGCCATTCGTTCGAGGCAAAGCCGGTCGCGAAGGTGGCGACCTCGTTCGACCCGCTGCCGTATTCGTGCTGGAACGTAATGTCGCCGTTGGCGTCAAGGTTCAGGTCATAGGCCGCGTTGTCCGCGGCGGTTTCGCCGTTTTCCAGGAACGAGAGCAGCTGGCGAGCGCCGGTCAGGCCGCTGGGTTTGAACCACAACTCAAGCGTCAGGTCGCCGGTGATGGCGAAGGCGTCGCCGTCGCCGCGCCCGGCCACAATGACGTCGTCCACGCCATCGAACGACAGCGCGTTGCCCGCCTGCACCGCACCCAGGATCACCGGGGCGTCGTTCACGGCATCCACGGTGACGCTGATCGATTTCGACACCGTCGTGGTGCCGTCGAACACGTCGACGGTGAACGCGTCGGGGCCGAAGTAATCGGGTGCCGGCGTGTATTCGAAGGTGCCGTCCGAATTGACGAACACCGTGCCGTGCATCGGCTCGCCGCCGGTCGCGGCGGTGAAGGTCAGCGTGTCGCCGTCCACGTCATGGGCGATGATGCGGCCGGTCAGCACGCCGTCCTCGATGGCCGACAGCGGGTTGGTGTCGACCAGCGTCGGCGTGGCGGGCGATCCGGCCTGCTCGAAGGTGCCGTCGTTGCCATGGGCGACATCGGCGACGGTCGAGCCGTCGGCGGCGTTCAGCGGCCAGGCGGCGACCAGCGACGGATCGGCCGTGTTCAGCGCACCGGTCATGTCCGTCTGAATCTGCCCGATGGTTCGCGCCATGTCGTAGACCCGGGCGTCGAACATCTGGCCGTCGAACGCGAACCCGCCGATGCCTTCGGTGGAACCCAGGATCAAGCGGCTGATCTCGCCGCCCGTGGGATCATTGACGTAGGAAACGGGGGCGCCAACCTGCTGCCCGTTGACGTAGACGGTCACGGTCTTTGTCGTTGCGTCCCGCACCAGCGCGACATGAGCCCACTCGTTCGCGGCGATGCCGGCGGACGCGAAATTGTGGATCTCGTCATCCTGCCCATCCGCGTGTTCGTGCGAATATTGGATGCCGCCGCCGGACAGGATGCGAAGGTTGTAGAGATCGTTCTCCGTCTCGGGTTCCGGGCCTGAAGTCACGCCCCCCTTGAAGGAAAACAGGTAGGGGTTGTTTGAGATGTCATCGGGCTTGATCCAGACCTCGAGGGTCAGGTCGCCGGTGATGGCGAGGGAATCGTCGGCCCCGCGTCCGGCATCGACCGCCTGGTTCGTGCCGTTGAAATCCATGGCCCGGCCGTTGAAGGCGACGGCGACGGGGTCGCCGGCGTCCACGCCGCCGGTGGCGCCCAGGGTGCCGTCGGCGCCGGAGCCCAGCGCGCCCTGGTTGATCACGGTCTGCCCCGCGAAGCCGTCGAAGTCGTAGCGGACCTGCAGGTTCTCCGACCCGGGGCTCAGCGGCACCTGGCCGCCGGCGTCCAGCAGTACCTCGTCCGCCGTGCGGACGTCGTCATAGAACCGCACGTCGGAGATCAGGCCGTCGAAGGGGTTGGTGCCGGACTCCGTGGTTCCGACCCACAGGTCTTGCACCGTGATGTTGGGGGTGTTGCCCGTGTGCGAATCGACCAGGACACCGTCCAGATAGAGGGAATAGTTGCCGGAACCGTCGTGAGAGAAGGCGACGTGGTGGCTCTCGCCATCGTTGATCGTGCCGGGGGCGTCCAAAACGAACACGTTGTTGATGCCGGCCGTGAGAACGCCCGCGGGCGTGATGGCGATCTCCATCCCCGCGTTGGTCGACTGCACGCCGGTCAGCAGGATTTCCTGGAAATTGGGGCCGGAATAACTGGTGGAGAAGCGTGCCTCGTAGGTAAACGCCGCGGCACCCGTGGCGAATGCCGCGTTGGACGCGGTGATCTTGTCGTCCACGCCGTCGAACTGCATGGCCGTGCCGGTCGTCGTGAAGCCATCGACCACCGGCGCGTCGTTGACGTTCAGCACGCTGACATTGACGGTCTTGGTCGCCGTGGCGCCGTGCGAGTCGGTGACCGAAACCTCGAAGCTGTCAGCGCCGAAGAAATCGGCGTTGGGCGCATAGGTCCAGGTGCCGTCCGGATTGACCGTCACCGTGCCGTTCGCGCCCTGACTCTCGACTCCGTAGGTGAAGGCGGTATCGCGGTCCTCGATTCCGTAGCCGTCCACGTCCGTGCCCTGGATGCGGCCGTGCAGGACGCTGTCCTCGGCCAGGGAGAACAGGTTGGTGTCCTCGAATACCGGCGTGCTGCCGGAATAAGTGCCCGTGCCGCCGTTGCCGGTGACGTCGCGGAACTGGTCCGTCGTGCCGTTCAGCACGTCGTCCAGATGCCAGGCGCCGGTCAGGTTCGGGTCCGTGCCGTCGGGCAGGGTATGCATGTCGTCGATGATATCGACCTGCGAGCGGGCCACGCCGTAGGCGCGGACGTCGAATATCTCGCCTTCGAACGGCTGGTTGCCGACCGTGTATCCGCCGATGATGACGGTGCCGACGTCGATGGAATCGACCGTGGCCGTGCCGGTGTCAACCACCTCGCCATCGACGATCAGGTGCAGATTGCCACCGCCGTCATAGGTGAAGGCGACGTGGTGCCACAGACCGTCGTTATGGCCGAGGGCGCTCTCCAGCGTCGTCGGGCCCGCATCCGGCGCGAGGGCTTGAATTCTGCCGTCTCCGGTTACCCGAACCTGCCCGCCGGTCCCGGAAGGATCGCCGACGCGGATGATGGTCTGCGGGTTGGCGGTGCTGTCCGTGCGGAACCAAGCCTCGTAGGTGAAGGCGCCGTCGCCCGTGGCCAGCGGCGAGGTGGTGTCGGAAACGATGTTGGCGCCGGATGCCAGGGCCGTCGTGTTCACGATGGTCCCGGTTTCCTGCACGGTGATGGTGGTGCCGTCGGCCGAGATGTCGGCGATGGTATAGGTCGCGTCGTTGGCCGTCAGCGAGCCGGTGACGGTGATCGTCTGGCCGGCCGACAGGCCGGAGAAGGTACCGGTCTGCCCGGCGACGATGCTGTCCGTCGCGGCGAAGAATTGCAGGGTGTTGCCGCCCGACGCGGTGACGTCGATGACGCTAGCGTCCACGGCCTCGACGGCGACCGTAAGGTCGAACGACAGCGCCTGACCGATCAGCGGCACGGCCAACGGCGCGTTCGGGTCGGTGATCGTGGTCGCGGCCGGTTCCGCGCTGTCAAGGAGCGTCATGTCCTCGACAACCGGGGTCGTGGTGTTGGTGATCGCCGTCTGCGTCGGTTCGGCCGCGCCAGCGCCCAAGGTGCCGTCGGCACCGGACAGGCTGCCCAGGTTGGTCAGGGTCGAGCCGGAAATGTTGGACGGGTCCATGTCGTAATGGACCAGCAGGGCGTCGCCGGTGGTCTCGCCACGGGCGTCGGCGGCGATTTCGGCCGCCGTGCGCAGGTCGTTGTAGACCCGGACGTCGGCAAGGGCGCCGTTAAAGGGTTGGGCGCCGTCGGTCAGTTGGCCCATGGTCAACTGGCTCAGAGCAATGGCCTGGGTCGGCGAGATGCTGAACGAATTGGCGAAGACCCCGTCGACGTAAAGCTCGTAGGTGCCGCTGCCATTGTGAGTAAAGGCCACATGGTGGGGCTGGCCGTCGTTGATCGGGGCCGTGGAGGCTGCCGCGCTTCGGAACGCCAGACCGACGCCGACGTAGCCCGAGCCATCAAGGATCATGTTGACGCCGCCATCCTGCACCGCGCCGTTGCCAAGGCTGAGGAACGTGGACGAAACATCGGTCGTCGAGATGATCGCTTCGATGGTGAAGGCGCCGCCGCCGATGGCGAGCGCAGCATCCGCCGCCGTGACGATGTCGCCGCCGTCGAAGCTGAGGGCCGGTTGGGCGGCAATGCCGGATGATGCGTTACCCGACACGCCGAGGGTCGCCGCGCCGGTCGCGATGTTCGTAACGGCGCCGGTCGGGCTAACGTTGCCGGCCTCGAAGTCATAGGCCGCCAGCAGATCGGTATCGTTCAGGTCCGGTGCGACGCCGTTGGCGGAGTCTGCAATCTCGGCATCCGTTCGGACATCCTGATAAAGCCGGGCGTTGTCCATCACGCCGTTGAAGAAGGTGCCGGCAGAGCCGTCCAGGGACCCCAGGCTCAGAACCGGGTTGGTGATGTTCGCCAAAGGTGCACCCAAGGTGCCGACGGAGACACCATCGACGAAGACTTCGTAAGTGCTCGACCCGTCGAAGGTCACCGCCACGTGGTGCGGGGAGCCGTCGGTCAGATCACCCGCGGACCAGGCGCCCGTCCGGCCCGCGACGGTGGCGCCTAATTGACCCGAGGTGTTGAAGAACAATCCGAAGCCTGCATCCGTAACGTTTTCACCGAGCCCCATGATGAACCGGTTGGTGGCGGAGTTGTCGTCCAGAGAAACGACCGCCTCCATGGTCCAGGCGCTGGTGGTGCCGAAGGCTAAAGTCGGGTCCGTCATCAGCAAGTGGTCGTCCACACCGTCGAATTGCATGCCCTGGCTAAGCGGGATGGCGTTGCCGAGGGCCGCGTCGCCGTTGCCCGGATCGGCGAGGTTGGTCACTGTACCGCCGATGATGTTCGTGGGGTCGACGTCATAGAACGCGAGAAGCGCCGCATCGCCCAGATCGACCGCGCCTGTGGCGTCATCGGTGATTTCAGTCGGGTTACGGACATCGTCGTAGAACCGGACTTCGGAAATTTCACCGTTGAAGTACCGCTGACCGTCGCCGAGCTGGCCGATGGTCAAAAGGCCTTCGACAATGTTTTCAGGCGTTGAGCCCGGATTGGTGAAGGTGCTGACGGAAACGCCGTCAATGAACAGTTCGTAGAAGTCCGTGCCGTCGAAGGTCAGCGCCAAATGATGTGGTTGGCCGTCGTTGAGGGGGCTGGCGTAGGACAGACCGCCGACACCGGACAGACCGCCGCCTAGGAAGCCGTTATTGATGTTGACGTTGACCCCGGCGCCTCCGGTCGGGCCGTCGCCCAGTGAAATGATGTTTTGGTCGCCCGCGCCTGCGGTCGTCGAGAACAGAACCTCGATGGTGTAGGCATTCGCGCCGACGGCGAAGGCGGCGTTGCTCGCCTGCATGGTGTCATTGACGCCGTCGAAGCTGAGAACCGGGCCGCCTGTGCCGTCGCCCAGGACGCCGTCGGCGGCATCGCCCAGCGAACCTTTGTTGTCCGCCGTGCCGTCGGCGAAATCGTAATGGACCAGCGGCTGGACGCCCGTGGTGCCGCCGCCGGCATCGGATGCGACCTCGGCCGCCGTGCGGGCGCCGTCGTAGATGCGGAACTCGTCGATGACGCCATTGAGCGGGAACGCGGGGTGCGAGATCAGGACGTCGGACGTGGTCGGGCCCAGGTTGCCGATTGGATTGACGCCGCCCGCGGTACCGTCCACGGCCACGCCGTTCACATAGACCGTGATATCGCCGTCGTAGGTGAAGGCGACATGGCTCGGATCGCCCGCCGAGATGGCGCCGGGAACGGTGTAGAAGTTGGACAGCTGGCCGGAGCCACCGCCGGCGCCGACCTCGACGGAAAGGGTGCCGTCCGTATGGATGGTGAAGCCCCAGCCATCGTAATCGCCAGAGAAGTTCTCCGCGATACGGGCGGGACCCGCCGGCAGTTCGGCAAGGGTGATAACTGCTTCGACCGTGATCGACGTCAGGGCATTGACCGTGCCGTCGGCTGGAATGCGGATGATGTCATCGACCCCATCGAACTGCATGCCCGCGCCGTTGGTGGTGACGGCGATTTCCGGGTTGCGGTTGACGGTGACGGTGGCGGCTGTGCTGCCGTAGTCGATGGTGACGGTATATTCGGGGCCCAGGTTGTGTTGGATGGTGTCGAAGATGTTGTCGAGGACCGTGTCGTCGTTCAGGTCCGTGTCATGGCCGGTGTAGGTCAGAATCTGGAACGTGTTGCCGTCGGCGATCGGGTCGAAGCCCGGTGCGAAATTCAGGTTCAAGATCTCGCCCGCGGCCGTCAGGTCCATGGTGTCCAGGTTCAGCACGTCGTTGCCGCCGCCGCCGATGTCGATGTCGAGGGACGTTTCGGTGTCGAATACGACCGCGCCGCCGGTGATGTTCAGGGTGCCGACAGTGTCGATCCCGGCCACGTCGATGATGCCGTTGCCGGTGATCTCGGCGCCGTTGGCCAGTTGAATCGTGCCTTCGCCGGTGATGACACCCATGTTCTCGATATTGGCGCCGTTCAGGATCAGCGTCGCGCCGGCGCCGACGTTGATGATGCCGCCGTCGTTGTCGAGGACGCCGGTCAGCGTGACCGTGGCGCCCGGTTCCACGTTGAACACGCCGTTCGGCGCATTGATGTTGGTCGCAGCGGCGATGGTGGTGCCCGTGCCCGCGATGTTCAGGACACCGTCGACGGACAGGTTGACCGTGTCGGCGACCGTGTCGCCGTTCAGCGTCAGGGTCCTGCCGTCATCGATGAAGAAGGTGGGCGCACCCTCGCCGACGATGCCGTCGATGGTGACGGCGCCGACGAGGTTCAGGTCGGCGCCGCCCGCCGCCAGGGTGAAGTTGGACACCAGATGCAGGTTGACCGCGCCGGTCAGGTCGAGCGCGCCGGCGCCGGTGAACAGCGATGCGTTGTCGACGACGATCTGGCCGCCGTTGACGGTCAGGATATGGCTGCCGACGTCGATGGTGCCGTTGCCGTTGTTCAGCACGCCGCCCGTATTGGCGATGGTGGCGTCCGTCTGCAGGACGATGCCGCCGCCCGCATTGTCGATGCTGCCGAAGATGAACCGGTTGCCGCCGCCGCCGCCGCTATCGCTGACCGTCAGGGTGCCCGCGTTGCTCAGGCCGCCGGCCAGGGACAGGGTCACGCCATGGGCGGAACTGTCCGTGTTGTCGAGCGTGATGCTCCCGTTGTTGATGAACCCCTGCAAGATCGCCAAATCCGTGTCGCCGCCATCGGCGATCAGGTTCAGGACGCCGCTGCCGGGGGCGATGGCCAGGCCGCCGAGGATGGTATTGCCCAGACCCGTGGCCGCCAAGGTGCCGACAACGCCCAGGTTGACCGTGCCGGTGAACTGGTCGTTGCCGGTCAGGGTCAGGGTCGCGCCCGCGCCGATCCCGAAATTATGGGGGGTCAGGTCGGTGCTGGTCACCGTGACGGCGTCCGACGGACCGCCGAAGCTGATGACCGGGTCGGTCGAAACGATGCCCGCGTCGCTTTCCAGCGCCAGGGTCGCCGCGCCGGAGAAGGCGATGGTGCCCGTGGCGTTGTCGGTCAGCGTGGTGCCGGTGCCGATCACCGTGGTGCCGCCCTGGATGGTCAGCACGTTCGCGCCATTGACCTTGATCTCGCCGGTCGACGTGTCGAATGTATGCCCGTCGTTGATGATGGTCGCAGACGTAAAGACCCAAAGCGCGCCGGTCGAGTTGTCGATCGACCCGTCGAAGGTCCGCGCATCGCCGGCGCCGCCGAAGAAGGCGAGCAAGCCGTTGTTGACCAGGGTGCCGTTGTCGACCTGTAGGCCCGCCGCCGCGCCCGATCCGGACTGGCCGTCCAATTGAATGATGCCGTCGTTGATGATGGTGCCGTCGACGACCAGGACGGCGCCCGCGGCGCTGCCGCTGTCGCCGATATTGAACCGGGCGTCTTCCAGGTTCACGTTGTTGTTGGGATCGCCGTTGCCGCCGATGGTCACGTCGCCGGTAATGGTGTTGCCGGTGCCCGTGACTTGCAAGGCGCCGCCTGTAACGCCCGCCGTGTAGGCGAATGACAGATCCTGAGCGATGCTGGCGCCGTCCATGCTGAGGATGCCGGTTTCCAGGACCGCGATCGACCCCGTGCCGGCCACGGCGGCAGCGTTGACACTCAACTGGGCGGCCGGACCGACTGTCGATGCGCCCAGGATATTCAGGGTGCCGGCCAGAATGTTCAGGTCGGCGTTGACCAACAACTGGGCGACCGTCTCGTTGACCGGGCCGTTGTTGAACAGCGTGACGCCGAACGCGCCGCCGTTGACGACCGCGATGGTCGTGGCGTCGGGAAGGCCCGAGGTCCAGTTGGCGGCGTCGAACCAGTCGCCGTTGCCGTTCAACTGATCGTGGTCGCTGCGGCTCAATCCGCTTTCCAGCACGACCTGGACCGTCGCGTCCTGGGTGGCGGTGCCGCCGTCGCCGCTGTCGACCGTGAAGGTTACCGTGCGGTCGACCGTGGCGGGGATGGCCGTGTCGTTGGCGAAGGCGACCGCGCGGGCCAGGGCCTGAACCGCCGCGGGCGTGGCGTCGGAATCCAGGGCGATCAACAGGTCGCCGGCCGACCCGTCATCCGTGCCGTCGATGATGCCGATCGACACGCCGTTGAACAGCACGGTGGACCCGGACAGCGTGATGCCGCCCGTTTCCTGAACCAGCAGGCTGTCGCCGGCATTCAGGTTGCCCGTGACCGCGGCCCGCAGGGAACCCGTGTTGAAGTTCGCCGTGTCGACATCCGCGACCGTCATGGTGCCGTCGACGATGACGGCGGTCCCGCCTTCCTCGAAGGTCGGTGCCGGATCGCCGCCGGCGGTGATGACGGGGTCGTCGTTCACGTTGTTGACGGTGATCGTCACCGTCGCCGTGCTGGATATCCCGGCGGCGTCGGTGGCGCTGAAGGTGAAGCTGTCGGTGCCGCTGAACTCGGCATTGGGGACGTAGCTGAAATCGCCGTTCGACTGCACCGTGACCGTGCCGTTGGCGGCCTGGCCGCCGCCGGCGGCGGCAAAGGTCAGGGTGTCGCCCTGGTCCGGGTCGCTGGCTGAAAGGGTGCCGGTGATGGTCGTATCCTCATCGCCGCTGGCCGTGCCGGCGTCGGCGGTGGGGGCGTCGTTCGACCCGGTGATGGTGACGGTCAAGGTCGCCACGTCGGTTCCCGCGTTGATCGCCTGGGCCGAGGTCGTGAACGCCTGACCGGCCAGATTGGCGGTGATCACCACTTCGCCGGCGCCGCCGGCCGCGGCCGCGACCTTTCCGGCGATCGCGCCGTTGGCGTTCAGCTTGGCGACGAGGGCGTCGCGGACGTCGTTCGCGGTCGTCTCGCTGGTCACCGTGTGGGAAATGCGCGTGCCGTTGACGGTGATCTCGAACACGTCGCCGCGTTCCACCGTGCCGCCGAGGGTATAGGTCGAAACCTGATTGACCCCGGTGGCGTTGGCCACGGTGTTGGCCAGGGAAATTGTCTGATCGTCCGTCCCGGCGTGGCCGTCGGACACGGTGTAGGTCAGGGTGCCGGTGGCCGATTGCCCGGCGGCCAATGCTTCGAACTGGCCGTTCGGGTTGATCGTATAGCTGCCGGTGGCGGTGACGGTGACCAGGGCCTGGGCCGTGGTGCTGTTGGGCAGGGTCAGCGTCACCGGAATGCCTTCGCCCACGTTGAGGCTGCTGCCGCCCACCTTGATGACGGTCAGGCTGTCGCCCGTGTCGATGTCGGTGTCGTTGACCAGCAGGCCCGCCGCCGCCGTCTTCGAGATCACGGCGCTGTCGCCCGAGGTGGTGGCGAAGTCGTCCTTGGCGTCCGGGTTGTCGTTGACGGCCGTGATGTCGATGGTCACCGTCGCCGTGTCGAAGGACGGCGGGCTGGCCCCGTTCGACACCGTATAGGTAAAGGTGTCGGCGCCGCTGTAGTTGGCGTCGGGCGTATAGGTGATGCGCCCGTTTGGAACGGTGTTGCTGACGTCCGCGGTGAAATTGACGGTGCTGGCGGTGGCGCTTGACGCGATCGGCGTGCCGGGCACGGCCGAGGTCAGGGTCAGGCCGCCGCGGCTGCCCACGGCGGCGGCGGTCACAATCCCGGACATTGCGGCGTTGGCGTTCACCTGGGCCGCGAACAGCGCCATGTTGGCGTCGACGCTGATGTCCGCGTCCAGGGTGAAGGTGACGCTGGCGCCGTTGACGGTCAGGGTGACCGTGTCGCCGTCGCTGAACCCGGGGCTGACGATCAGTTCGTCCTGCTCCGCCACGATGGCGACCTTGCCGTGGGCAGGCTGGCCGACCGAGGCGATGGTCGCGCTGGTCAGCGTGCCGCCGTCGGCGCGCGTATCGTTGCCCAGAAGGTCGAAGGTGATCGCCGCGTCTTCGTCCGTGGTCGCCGTGTCGTCGGCGGCATCCGGGGCCGCGTCGCGCGCTTCCTGCTGGATGCGCAGTTCGGCCTCGTTGCGGGCCTTGATGATCGCCTGTTCGAACTGCGCAAGGCCCGATGCCGCCTGGAACGCGGCCTGCTGGGCGACGGTCGCCTGGGCGTTCGCCGTGGCGGCGCCGGACAGGGCGTCGGGCACGAAGCTTTCGGCGACATCTGCCAAATACTGGGCGGCGGTGACGAAATCCGTGAACGTCACCGACGGGTTTCCGTTCGTCAGGGCGAACTCGATCGTGTTGGCCGCGGTGATGGTATCGGCTGCGTTATCGGGATCCAGGCCGGTCAGGAAATCGATGGAGCCGGAGCCCGGGTCATAGGTGCCGCCGGAGGCCGCCAACCTTGCGAAAGTTGCCGCCGTGCCGGCGGCGGTTACCGCTTCCTGGATCGTTTCGGCGATGGTGGCGGCCTGGTCCAGGCCGTTGCGCATCGCGCGCAGCGCCGCTTCCGCGCCTGTGGCCGCGGACGTGAGGGTCGGCAACTGGCCCGTGACGACATTGTCGTCGGCGACGCCGGCGGTCACGGTGATACGCGCCGCCGTCGGATCATCGGCGATGAGCACCAGTTCGCCGTCCTGGAAGGCCGCCGAGGCGGTCATCCCGCCGGTCGTGCCGATTTCGGCGACCAGGGCGTCGCGGATATCGGCGATGGCGGTCGAGCCGTCCGTGTCCGTGCCGACCTCGATGCTCACGGCGTTTCCAGCGATGGTGACGGTCAGGTCGTCGCCCACTTCGTAAGTGCCGCCGATGGTGATGCTGACCTGCTGGCGCGTGACGGCGATGGCGTCTAACAGGGCATCGACGACGTCGTCGAGGGCGGCTGCCGTCTGCGTACCCGCGTTATCTGGCAGTTCGTCCAGATCGAACAGGCCGTCGATAATCCCCTGCGCCGTTTCGGCCTGGGCCAGGGCGGCAAGGATTTCGGCCGAAGCGGTTTCGCCCGTTACGCCCGACGTGTTGGATGTGACCGAAACGCCCAGACGCAAGTCCGGGTTGGCGGCCAGCGCCGCCTCCGAGTAGGCGATGATGAAGCCGCCGACGCCCGCCGAAGACGCGGCGCCGATACCCGCGTCCTGCAAGTCGCCGTTTGAATTGATCGCGGTGACGATGGCGTCGCGCACGTCATCCAGGGTGTTGTCGGGCGCCGACGGGACGGTGATCGTCAGATCGACGCTGTCCGCGCCGCCGCCTGGCGTCGGGTCGATGGTCACGACCATGGTCGCGTCGTCGGCGACCGGCGTGCCGGTCAGCGTCACCTGATCGAATGACGTCGCCAGTTGCAGCATGTCGGCGCCGTCGGCGATGGCGCTTTGCGCCTGGGTGAGGGCCGCCGTGCCGCTGGCCTCGGCCTGGGCGAGGGCCGCTTCGGTTGCTTCGGCGGCGGTTTCCGCATCATTGTCGGCAGCGGTCACGGCGGCCGTATTGGCGGCCGTGATGGCGGCGGCCACGGCGCCCACGTCGGCCCCGGCGAGGTTGGCCTGGGCCTGGGCGCTGGCCGCTGACTGTTCGGCGGCGGCGGCGTCGCGGGCGGCCGAGGTGATGGATGAGTTGGTCGCGGTGACCTGGGATTGGGTATTGGCCAGGAAGGCCTGGGCGACGCTGCCGGCACCGTCCTGGCTCGCGGCTGCCTGGGCTGCGGTCAGGGCGACATCGACGGCGTCACCGGCCGCATTGGCGGCGGCGAGGGCGTCGGTGGCGGCGTTGCGGGCCTCGACGGCATCCTCCGCCGCGCGGTCGGCGACGGAGCCGTTGGAAATGGCGTCCAGATCAAGGGGGCCGTTGTCCGACACGACCGTCAGGAATGCCCCGGCGGCGCCGGCCTGGGTCGCGGTCAGAACCAGGGCCCCCGTGCCGCCCGCGGCGACGGTGACGCCGTTGAGACCGCCCGTGCCGATGGCCGTCTGGATCGCCGTGACCAGCGCGTCGCGCACGGCGTCGGCGTCGTCACCGACACCGATCAGGCTGTTGGCGGTCGATACGGTGATCGTCGCGCCCGCGATCTCGACCGAGAAGCTGTCGCCATCGGCGACCACGGTGTCGCCGTCGACGGTGATCGTGTCTTCCTGCGTCACCTGATCGGCCTGCACCTGGCGCTGTACGCGGGCGGCCTGATCGTTGACGAGGTTGGACGTGTTGCTTGCGGACGCCGTGGTGGTGAAGGTGGTGCCCGGGGTGACGGCGGTCAGCCGGATGGAATCAGCGGTCGCCCCCTGACTGACGGTCACCAAGCCGTCGAAGGTGTTGTTGTCGAGAAGCTGCTGGATGAAGGCGTCGCGAATCTCGGTCGGGTTGGTCTGGGTGGTGACTGTGAAGGTCGCCTGGGTCGAGCCGACGGTGATGGTGTAGGTATCGCCCGCCTCGCCGGTGCCGGACAGGGTGACGCGCGTGACCTGGGTGGTTTCCAGTTGCGCTTCGATGGCGTCGAGAAGATCGCCGTCGTCCAGCGGCTCGCGGCTCAGCGCTTCGCTGACCGCATCGCCGACCGCCTTGGCCGTGCGCGCGTACAGCGCCGCGTCGGCGGCGGCCGTCTTGGCCG